>Ga0208937_1000043_pt1 | contig 125319 bp, 105 predicted proteins | sample June2015DPH_11_5_FD_184705 | JGI IMG/M metagenome (GOLD analysis project Ga0208937, IMG submission 184705) | Peatland microbial communities from SPRUCE experiment site at the Marcell Experimental Forest, Minnesota, USA - June2015DPH_11_40... | ecosystem: Environmental > Terrestrial > Soil >... | reverse complement strand
CCGAGACGCCGCTGTGGGCGGAGGAAGCGGCAAAAATCCTCGTCGGTTCCGCGCTCGATGCGGCAACGGTGAAAAGGGCCGTCGCCGCCGCCGAGGCGATCACCGCGCCGGCCGCCGACGCGCGCGGACCCGCGCATTACCGCACCAAAATGGCGGGCGTGATGATGTCGCGTGCGCTTGCCCGCGCCAAAGCGCGCGCCCGCGGCTGAGCATGATCCCGAAAAGTGGAATCCGGTTTTCGGAAAAGATCATGCTCATAAAGTTGGCAGGAGCAGAACAATGGCCAAATCCCAAGTCTCGATGACGGTGAACGGCAAGACCATCGAAGCGCTGGTCGAGCCGCGAACCTTGCTCATCCACTTCCTGCGCGATCAGCAGAACATGACCGGCCCGCATATCGGCTGCGAGACCAGCCATTGCGGCGCCTGCACCGTCGATCTCGACGGCAAATCGGTGAAGTCGTGCACGGTATTTGCCGTGCAGGCCAACGGCGCCGACATTCGCACCATCGAGGGCATAGCGAACGCCGACGGCACGCTGCACGCGCTGCAGGAAGGCTTCCGCGAGATGCACGGGCTGCAATGCGGCTTCTGCACACCGGGAATGATCACGCGCGCCTACCGGCTGTTGCAGGAGAACAAGAATCCGTCCGAGGAGGAAATCCGCTTCGGCATCTCGGGCAATCTGTGCCGCTGCACCGGCTATCAAAACATCGTCAAAGCCATCCAATTCGCCGCCGCGAAGCTCAACGGCGTGGCATTCCAGGAGGCCGCAGAATGAACGACATGACCCCCACCTCCGCCGAACGCGCCGCCAAGCTTGAAGGCATGGGCTGCAAAAGGAAACGCGTCGAGGACGTCCGTTTCACCCAGGGCAAAGGCAATTACGTCGACGACTTGAAACTGCCGGGCATGCTCTACGGCGACTTAGTGCGTTCGCCGCACGCCCACGCCCGCATCAAGAAAATCGACACGACCAAGGCCGCGGCGGTTCCCGGCGTTGTCGCGGTGATTACCGCGGAGACGCTGAAAACCGTCAATCTCGCCTGGATGCCGACGCTCGCCGGCGATGTGCAAATGGTGCTCGCCGACGGCAAAGTGTTGTTCCAGAACCAGGAAGTCGCTTTTGTCATCGCGGAGAATCGCGAGGCCGCGGCCGACGCTGTCGAACTGGTCGAAGTCGAATACGAGGCGCTCCCTTGCAACGTCGATCCGCTCAAGGCGATGACCGACGGCGCGCCGATGATCCGCGAGGACCTCAAGGACAAGACCGAAGGCGCGCACGGCAAGCGCAAGCATTACAACCACATCTTCTCCTGGCAGGCTGGCGACAAGGCCGCGACCGATGCGGCCTTTGCCAAAGCCGACGTGACGATCAGGGAGTTCATCGTTTATCCGCGCGTGCATCCGTGCCCGCTCGAAACCTGTCAGTGCGTCGCCTCGTTCGATAAAATCAAGGGCGAACTGACGCTGTGGGGCACGTTTCAGGCGCCGCATGTCATCCGCACGGTCGGCTCGCTGATTTCAAAAATCCCCGAGCACAAGATCCATGTCATCGCCCCCGACATCGGCGGCGGTTTCGGCAACAAGGTCGGCGCCTATTCGGGCTACATCTGCGCCATCGTCGCCTCGATTGTGACCGGACGCCCGGTGAAATGGGTCGAGGACCGCATCGAGAACCTCTCCACCACGGCCTTCGCTCGCGACTTCCACATGGACATGGAAATCGCCGCGACCAAGGACGGCAAGGTGACGGCGATGCGCTGCTACACTATTGCCGACCACGGCGCTTTCGACGCCTGCGCCAACGCCACCAAGTGGCCGGCCGGGCTGTTCAGCATCATCAGCGGCTCATATGACTTCCCGGCCGCGCACGTGCTGGTCGATGGCGTCTATACCAACAAGGCGCCGGGCGGCGTCGCCTATCGCTGCTCGTTCCGCGTCACCGAAGCCGCCTATTGCATCGAGCGCGCCATGGACATCATGGCGCAAAAGCTCGGCATGGATCCGGCCGAATTCCGCATCAAGAACCTGATCCGGCGCGAGCAATTCCCCTACACGTCGGCATTCGGCTGGCAATACGATTCCGGCGACTATCACACCGCCATGAACAAGGCGATGCAATCGGTCGGCTACAAGAAGCTGCGCGAAGAACAGAAGGCCAAGCGGGAAGCGTTCAAGCGCGGCGAAACGCGCGAGCTGATGGGCATCGGCGTCGTCTTCTTCACCGAAATCGTCGGCGCCGGTCCGTCCCGCGCTTGCGATATTCTCGGCATCGCCATGTTCGACTCGGCGGAAATCCGCATCCATCCGACCGGCAGCGGAATTTGCCGGCTCGGCACCAAGTCGCAAGGCCAAGGCCACGAGACGACCTATGCCCAAATCATCGCCACGGAGTTGGGAATTCCCGCCGACAACATCATGGTCGAGGAGGGCAACACCGACACCGCGCCCTACGGGCTCGGCACCTACGGCTCGCGCTCGACACCGGTATCGGGTGCGGCGACCGCCATGGCCTGCAGAAAGATCAAGGCCAAGGCGCAGATGATCGCCGCCTATATGCTCGAAGTGCACGACGACGACCTCGAATGGGACGTCGACCGCTTCCGCGTCAAGGGCAACCCGGAGCGCTTCAAGACCATGACGGAGCTCGCCTGGGCGGCCTACCACGAGGTGCCGCCCGGCATGGAACCGGGGCTCGAGGCGATCAACTACTACGATCCGCCGAACTTCACCTTCCCGTTCGGCGCCTACATTTGCGTGGTGGACGTGGACGTCGATACCGGCACGACCAAGATCCGGCGCTTCTATGCACTCGACGATTGCGGCACGCGGATCAACCCGATGATCATCGAAGGCCAGATCCACGGCGGCCTGACGGAAGCCTTCGCCATCGCCATGGGCCAGGAGCTCCACTACGACGACGACGGCAACATCACGACGGCGTCGTTCATGGACTATTTCCTGCCGACCGCGGTCGAAACTCCGCATTGGGAGACCGACTGGACCACGACGCCGTCGCCGCATCATCCAATCGGTGCCAAGGGCGTCGGCGAGAGCCCGAATGTCGGCGGCGTGCCCTGCTTCTCCAACGCGGTGAACGACGCCTTCGGGTTCCTCGGCTCCACCCACATCCAGATGCCGCACGACAATTGGCGCACCTGGACCGCCGCGGAGAAGCTCGGCCTGCATGGGTGAGCAGATAAGGGTCAAAATTCGTCATGCCCGGCCTTGTGCCGGGCATCGACGACTTCAACATTATGAGGGGAGTAAAGACGTGGATGGCTGGGACAAGCCCGGCCATGACGAGTCGAAGGCATTGGTCTCTTCATGACCCTGAAGCGGGACGAAATTTCAGACAAGCTCGCCGCCGTTGGCTATATCGCCGACCGCGACATCGCGACCGCCTTGTGGCTCATGGAATTCCTCAAGCGGCCGCTGCTGCTCGAGGGCGAGGCTGGCGTCGGCAAGACCGAGGTCGGCAAAGCGCTTGCAGCGGTGCACAGCGCCGAGCTCATCCGTCTGCAATGCTATGAGGGCCTCGACCAGCACGCCGCGCTCTACGAGTGGAACTATCAGCGTCAGCTCCTCGCCATCAAGACCCGTGAAGGCATCGGCGAGAATGCCGACGATATCGAGGAGCATATTTTTTCCGAAAAATATCTGCTCGAACGGCCGCTGCTCGCCGCCATCCGCCGCGCCACGCCGCCGGTGCTGCTGATCGACGAGGTGGACCGCGCCGACGAGGAGTTCGAGGCGTTCCTGCTCGAACTATTATCGGATTTTCAGGTCAGCATCCCCGAGCTTGGCACGATCAAGGCCACGTCGATCCCGCGCGTCGTGCTCACGTCGAACGGCACGCGCGAACTGTCCGACGCACTGCGGCGGCGCTGCCTCTATCATTACATCGATTTCCCCGAGGTCGACCGCGAGGCGAAAATCATCCTGACCCGCACGCCGGGTATCGATACGACGCTGGCGCTGCAAATCGCGCGCATGGTGGCGGCAGTGCGCAAGGAGGATTTGCGCAAGGTGCCCGGCGTTGCGGAAACGCTGGATTGGGCGGCGACGCTCGCCGGGCTCGAGCTGCACGATCTCCGGCAGGAGCCGGAGGCGGTTTACGAGACGATGATCTGTTTGCTCAAGACTCAGGAGGATCGCGCGCGGCTCACCCGTGAGGTCAGCGAGCGCCTTCTCGGCAAGGTGGCGTGAACAATGCGGCCGAAGCTACAGCAAATTGTTGCGGGAGGGGGATAGTCATGTCACGCACCCCCCTCCCTAACCCGCCCCCTCAAGGGGGGAGGGAACAGACCTTTGGCTCGCCGGCGCGCCGGCGCCTCGCCGGCTTTTCCCGGACGCTGCGCGATAACGGCTTCAAGATCGGCCTTGCCGAAACGCAGGACGCGCTGGCGCTGCTCGGCTCGCCGGCCGCGATGCGTGCGTCATCGCTGAAGCCGGCCTTTCGATCGCTGTTTTGTGCGACGCATTCGGATTGGGAACGCTTTGACGCGATTTTTGAGGCGTATTGGCAGGACCGCGGCATGCGTAGCAGGCAAGTGCTCTCGGGCGCACCGAGCGCGAGCCATGCCCCGGGGCGGCGGCTCGCCGAAGCGCACGTGCCGGAGCAAGCGCTCGGCCTTCCCCATCGCGTCGAGCGGCGCACCGATGGCGATGGCGACAGCTCCGACGGCGGCCGCGGCCGCCGTGAAGGCGCCTCACGCGCCGAATCGCTATCGGCAACCGATCTGCGTCATATCGTCGATCCCGACGATATCGCGGCGGCGCATGCGCTGGCGGCGCGGCTTGCCCGCAGCATGCGGGCGCGGCTCGTTCGGCGCGAGCAGGTCCGCCGTCACGGCCGCCGCCTCGACCTGCGCCGCACCATCCATCGCAATGTTTCGCATGGCGGAACGCTGATCGAACTCGCCTGGCGCCGCCGCAAGATCAAACCGCTGCGGCTCGTCGTGCTGCTCGACGCATCCGGCTCCATGAGCCTCTACACCGCATTCTTCGTGCGGTTCCTGCACGGCGTCGTCGACAGCTTCCGCGAAGCCGAGGCGTTCGTCTTCCATACCCGGCTGGCGCATGTCTCGCCGTCGCTGCGCGATCGCGACGTGACGCGGGCGGTCGACAAACTGGCGCTGATGGCCCAGGGCATCGGCGGCGGCACCCGCATCGGCGAGAGCCTCGCGACCTTCAATCGCTGGCATGCGCGGCGCGTCATCAATTCCCGCACCGCGGTGATGATCGTCTCGGACGGCTACGATACCGGCGAGCCCGAGCAACTCGGCGAAGAGATGCGGCACCTGCGCCGGCGCTGCCGCAGAATCATCTGGCTCAATCCGCTGATCGGCTGGCGCGACTATTCTCCGCAGGCGCGCGGCATGCAGGCGGCGCTGCCTTACGTCGATCTGTTCGCGCCCGCGCATAACCTGGAAAGCCTTGCGGCACTTGAGCCATTTCTGGCGAGGATCTGATCCATGGATCGCGCGAACGAAATTCTGCAGATCATTGCGACGCGGAAATCGGCCGGCGAACCGTTCGCGCTGGCGACCGTGGTGCGCACGGTTGCGGCGACCGCGGCCAAGGCGGGAGCCAAGGCGGTGATCTTGCCGGACGGGACGATTTCGGAAGGCTGGATCGGCGGCGGCTGCGCCCGCGCGGCGGTGATTAAAGCCGCGAAGGATGCACTCAGCGACGGCCAGTCGCGGCTCGTCTCGGTGCAGCCGCCCGATCTCTTGGCCGATCGTGGCGTGGAGCCCGGCGAGGAGCAGGAGGGCGTGCGTTTCGCCAAGAACATGTGCCCCAGCCAGGGCACCATGGACATCTTCGTCGAGCCGGTGCTGCCGCGGCCGCAAGTGGTCATCTGCGGCTCGAGCCCGGTTGCCGTCGCCGTCGCCGATCTGGCCAAGCGGACCGGTTTTGCCGTCACCGTATGCGCGCCGGCGGCCGAGCAGCCGGCTTTCGGCGATGCCGACCGCCGCATCGAAGGCTACGCGCTGCCGGTCGACGAAACAGCCTCCCGCTACGTCGTGGTCTCGACGCAAGGCCGCGGCGACGAAGCCGCCTTGCTGGCGGCGCTCGCCGTCGACGTCGACTACGTCGCCTTCGTCGGCAGCCGCAAGAAGGCCGCGGCGCTCAAGGCGACGCTGGCCAAGCGCGGCGTTCCCGCCGAGCGCCTGGCGAAGCTTAAGGCTCCCGCCGGCCTCGATCTCGGCGCCATCACGCCGGACGAAATCGCAATCTCGATCCTTGCGGAAATCGTCGCGGTGCGGCGCAGCACGCATTCGCGCGGCGTTGCCCAAGCTTCGCCGTAACCATTAGCCTCTGCAAATTGTATCTATTTTAGAATATTTTACGCGCCTTAAGAGCCGCAGATGCAAAATTTTGGCTTTGTCGGGTCATGTGCTTGACTCGGTTTGCCGGGTATTATCAGTGCTGCGAAGTCGATGGAGCATTGGTCCATTACGCCCTCAAATCGGGAGATCGCGTTCATGTCGTCGTCAACAAAGCATCCTGAAACCCTTGCGCTTCACGCCGGCTGGCGTTCAGACCCCACGACGGGTGCCGTTGCCGTACCGGTCTATCAGACCACGTCGTATCAGTTCCGCGATACCGAGCACGCCGCGAATCTGTTCGCGCTCAAGGAACTGGGCAATATCTATACGCGCATCATGAATCCGACCAACGATGTGCTGGAGAAACGCGTGGCGGCGATGGAGGGTGGCGTCGGCGCGCTGGCGCTGGCGTCGGGACAGGCCGCCTCGGCGTTCGCCCTGCAAAACCTCGCGCGCGTCGGCGACAACGTGGTGTCATCGACCGACCTCTATGGCGGAACCTGGAATCTGTTCGCCAACACGCTGAAGGATCAGGGCATCGAAGTCCGCTTTGTCGATCCTATCGATCCCAATAATTTCCGTCGCGCGACCGACGAGCGCACCCGCGCTTACTATGCCGAAACGCTGCCCAACCCGAAACTCACGGTATTTCCCATCGCCGAGGTGGCCGAAATCGGCCGCAGCTTCGGCATCCCGCTCATCGTTGACAACACGGCGGCGCCGATCCTCACCCGACCGTTCGAACACGGAGCGGCGATCATCGTCTATTCGACGACCAAGTATATCGGCGGCCATGGCAATTCGATCGGCGGGCTGCTCGTCGACAGCGGCACTTTCGACTGGGCCGCGCATCCGCAGCGGCAGCCGGCGCTCAACACGCCCGATCCGAGCTATCACGGGGCGGTCTGGACCGAAGCGGTAAAACCGCTGGGGCCGATCGCCTATATCATCAAGGCCCGCGTCACGCTGCTGCGCGACCTGGGCTCGGCGATGTCGCCGTTCAACGCATTCTTGACCCTGCAGGGATTGGAGACGCTGACACTGCGGATGGCAAAGCATTGCGAGAATACGCAGGCGGTGACTGATTTCCTGCGCAAGCGGCCGGAGATCACCCGCATCATCCATCCGTCGCTGCAAACCGGCGTGCACCGCCAGCGGGCCGAACGTTACCTTAAGGGCGGGCTGGGCGGTCTCGTCGGCTTCGAACTCGCCGGCGGCAAGGATGCCGGCCGCCGTTTCATCGACGCGCTGCAGATGTTTTATCACGTCGCCAATATCGGCGACGCGCGCAGCTTGGCGATTCACCCCGCCACCACCACGCACTCGCAGCTTAATCCGCGGGAGCAGGAAGCGACCGGCGTATCCGAGGGCTATGTGCGGCTGTCCGTCGGCATCGAGCACATCGACGACATCGTCGCCGATATCGAGCGCGGGCTGACGGCGGCGGGAACGGTCGCGAAGGCGGCGTGACGTCTAAAACGCGCCGGCTGAAAAATTCAGCCGCTGCGTGACATCGTAGCTCTGTTTGGCGACCGGGTAGGCGTAATCGACGCGCAGCGCGGCGAACGGCGAGTCCCAGATCAAGCTCCCCCCGACCGAAGCGCGGATCGCGCGCGAATTGGCGATCTGCTGCGACGGCGACAACGAGGCGAGGCTGGCGGCGCTGGATGCGTTGGTCGCCCACAGACTGCCGGCGTCAGAGAATAGCGCGACTTTCAGTTGGGCGTCCGCCGAGACGAGCGGCATCGGCGCCAGCAGCTCGGCGGAGGTGGTCCAGTAGACATTGCCGCCGATATTGTCCTGGGTGGTGCCCGGGGTGATGTCGCGCGGCCCGAAGCCGTTGGGCGCAAAGCCGCGTACGAGTTGCGGCCCGCCGAAGAAGCCGTCGAGCAGCGGCAATTGCTGGCCGCCCCAGGGCGTCACGTAGCCGCCCTGCGCCCGCACCATGCCGACCACGTCGCCGACGATCTCATGGTAATAACGCACGTCATCGGTGGTGCGGGCGAATTTGGCGGCGCCGCCGAGGCCGGCAAAGTCATTGTTGAACTGGGCGCGAATGCCATCGGTCGGGCTCTTGGCATTGTCGAGCGTCGAATAGGTGACGCTGGTGCCGACGGAAGACGCCCACATCGGGCCGGCCTGCGCCGCCTGTTGAATGGGTAGCGAGGCCGTCCCCGCCGTGGGATCCAGCGTCAAGCCCTGATTGTAGATCGCGTAGTTCCACTGCATCCCAAGCTGGTCGTTCAACGGCGTGCCGATCGAAACCTTGGCGCCGTAGAACGTGCTGTCATAGGATTGATAGGGGCTGGCGAATGTCTCTTTGCCGAACAGATCGACGCCAAGGGAGAGCCGCGGCCCGAGCGCGTAGGGGTCGGTGAAGGAAAGATCGAAGCCCTTGGCATACTCGCCATAAGTCAGCGACGCTTTGGCGGTGTCGCCGGTGCCGAGGAAATTCTTGTCGCCGACGGAGATGGTCGCCTGCGGGCCGTCGGCGGAGGAGTAGCCGCCCATGATCGAAAAGGTTCCGGTCTTGTCTTCCTCGACCGCGACATCGAGCACGACGCGGTCCGGCGCCGAGCCCGACTGGGCGTTGATCTTGACCGACTTGAAATAACCGAGCCCGTTCAGGCGGCGCTCGGCGCGATCGGTAAACGCGCGATTGTAAGCATCGCCTTCGCCGAAATCGAATTCGCGGCGGATCACGGCGTCGCGCGTTCGCGTATTGCCATGAATGTCGATGCGTTCCACGTAAAGGCGCTTGCCGTCATCGACCGTGTAGACAAGATTGATCAAGCCGCGTTCCGGCAGGCGTTCGCTGCGGGGGAGAACGGTCGCGAACGGCTTGCCGCTCTGGGCGAGCCCCATCGTGACGGCGTCGACGCTCTTGCTCACGGCGTCGGCGTCGTAAATCTCGCCGGGCTGTGTGCGCAGGTAGCGCCGCAACACCGCGGCGTCCATAGCTGGCACGGTGGATTCGATATCCACGCGGCCGAGCCGATATTGCCGGCCTTCCTCGATCGTGAACGTCACCGCGCCGCCCTTCCTGTCGGCGTCGTAGGTCGAGGCCGAGCGAATGCGGGCGTCGGCATAGCCATGCGCGAGGTAGAAGCGGCGGATGAGGTCGCGGTCGCCTTCGATGCGATCGGCGTCGTAGCCGTCGTTGTCGAGGAGAAAGCTGAGGAAATTCGTCGCGCCCGTCTTGATCACGCCCTGGAGCTTGTTTTGCGGAAAGGCTTTGTTGCCGACGAAGCGGATTTCCTTGACCGCGAGCTTGTCGCCTTCGTTGATCTCGAAGACGAGATTGACGCGCTCGGACTTGGCATCGATCGTCTTTGGCTCGACCCGTACGTCGAAATAGCCGCGCTGGCGGTAAAGCGCGATGACGTGCTCGACATCGTCGTGGACGATGGCGCGCGACAACGGCCCGCCGTCTTTCGATTGCAGCGCCTTCTTGAGGTTTTCGTTCTTGATCTTCTTGTTGCCCTCGAAGACGAGCCGCGCAATGGTCGGATTTTCGACAACCGTCACCAGGACGCGATCGCCGGCTTGCGAAATCTTCACGTCTTGGAAAAGGCCGGTGGCATACAGGCTCTTCAGCGCCGCATCGAACGCGCCGGCATCGAGCCGGCCGGCCGCGCCGGCGTGAAAATGCGAGCGGATCATCGCCGCATCAATATGCCGATTGCCGGCGACTGCAATCGTGGACTCCAGTGGCGTTGCCGCACCCGCGCGCTGGCAAGCGGTTACGGTGAGAAATCCCGCAAGAAACAGGAAGAGAGTTGCAGCTATCGCCCGGCCATACATACCGGCCTCCGCGACCGAACGGCGACGCGCATCACAATCGACAGCCGGGGCGGAAGCGTGACGGATTATGTTGAAATGTGAGGAATAGTTGCGGCGCGAAGTTTTGGGCCTGATTTGCGACTTCCGATGGATCAGGCGGTCTACCGCCTGGTTACGCCAAACGCCGCCGCAGAAGCGTGCGGTTGTTGCCACAATGGTTGACACGCATCGTGATGGGGCAGAGTGGGGGCAGGGTGTAGGCCGCGCTCGTTGCAGCGACTTAGCGGTCGCGCAGTCGGTCCGTCAGCGGCTAGTGGCGGTTGTTCCACCGTGTATTCAGCGACGCATGACTGAGCATCAACTCCTGCTCAAGTAACGCTAGACTGGGCCCTAGGGAAAGTTGCGCGCCCAGATGTGAACCGCTCAGGACCTAATCGTGATTGACGGTGGTCCGGCATCCACATGTCCGATGATTGAAGCGCGCGGATATCCCGCATCGATGATGGTGCGCGTGATGTCAGCCGCACGATCGGGATCGCAAGCAATCAACAGTCCTCCCGATGTCTGCGGATCGGTGAGCAGGTGGCGCCGCCATTCGGCAAAGTCGGAAGGTAGCGTTACGCTTTCTGCGTAGCTCGCCCAGTTCCGCGCCGAAGCGCCGGTGACAAACTGCTGTTGCACCAAACGTTCGGCTTCGGTCAGGAACGGCAGGTCGTCGAAGCGCATGACCAGAGCGAGGTTCGAGCCGCGCGCCATCACCAGCGCGTGCCCCAGGAGACCGAAGCCGGTCACGTCGGTGATGGCGTGAACGGCGGGGTTTTTCGCCAACTCGGTTCCGATCCGGTTGAGCAGCGTCATCGATGCCGTCATCTCTGCGTAGGCGGCGGGCGATAGTGCGGCTTTTTTGAAGGCAGCCGAATAGATGCCGACACCGAGAGCTTTTGTTAGAATCAGAATATCGCCCGGCTTGGCTACTGTGTTGCGCCGGATGTCCTGCGGCCGGCCGATGCCGATGACGGCGAGGCCGTAGATCGGCTCCGGCGAGTCGATGGAGTGGCCGCCTGCCACGGGAATTCCGGCCGTCGCGCAAACCTGCGACCCGCCTTTGAGAATTTCGCGCACCATCTCCGGCGGTACATTATCGACCGGCATGCCAAGAATGGCCAAAGCCATAATCGGCCTGCCCCCCATCGCATAGATGTCGGAGATGGCGTTGGTCGCGGCGATGCGTCCGAAGTCGAACGGATCGTCGACCATCGGCATGAAGAAATCGGTGGTCGCGATGATGCAGGTTTCATCGTCGAGCTGCCACACCGCCGCGTCGTCGCCGGTTTCAGTACCGACCAGGAGCTCGCGGTAAGGCTGAGCTGCCGGCTGGTCGGCGAGCAGCTCTTTCAGGATCGACGGTGCGAGCTTGCAGCCGCAGCCGCCGCCGTGGGCGAGACTGGTCAATCGAACGATCGGCACATTCATTGTGTTTTCCCGCAATGCGGCGGCGCAGCTCGGCGCGTCATGGCGTCATGCATCACGCCGCCGTCAACTCCTTGGCGGTGATGGTGTATTTGAAATTGTCCGGGTCGAGGCAATCGAGCCGCAGGCTTGCGGTCTCGGCCTGCGGATACATCAGGAAGCCGAGCTTCGGGCCGCGCGATCCGGGCAAGGCGACGTCGTGCGCGAAATTATACGCCAGCCAATTGGTCTCCCATGAGCCGAACAGCGCCTTGCGTGCGGCAACGACCTTGGGATCATCGATCGCCAGGTTGGCCGGCGGTTCCTCGAGCACGACCTTGCGCACATCGGCGGCGTCGACCGGCACCCAGCCGAAGCCGGCGAGATAGACCTCCGAGCGGCAGTGCTGCGCCTTGGTGATCACCGCGGAGCCGGTGCCGAGACTCTTGTAGCCGAACCGCGACGGGGCGACGCGAACGCCGTAGAGATCGCGCGCCGGCAAACCGGCCGCCCGCGCCAAGCCGACATAGAGCGCGTTGAGATCGGCGCATTTGCCGCCGAGATTGCCGGTCCTGAGCATGGCCGCGATGTCGCCGATGCCGCAGCCGCGCACCGCGGCGTCGCGGTAGGTGTTGTCCACGATCCACTCGTAGATGGCGCGCGCCTTCCCGATATCGGTCTTGGCATTCGCATCGGCGACGATCTTGTCGGAGGTTTGCTTGACGATGCCGTCAACGGGAATGAGTTCGGTGCCTTGCGTGTTGCGGTCGCGTTCCGCTGCCGAAAGCGGCGCGGCGCGGCCGGGCTTGGCGAGGTCAATGGCGCGATCGCGCGTCGCGATCCGGCTCGTCACTTCGATGATCGGGCTTCTCTCACCCTCCGGCCATTCGACATGAAGCATCTCGGCGCCGTATGTCGGTTCGCGCGCCAGAGCGGCGCGGCCGTTGCTCGTCCAGGCGCTGCCGAGCGACTTGAACCAATCCCGCTCGTTGACGGCGGGCACCGGGATCCATGCCTGGGTCTTGCCGACCGGCTTGACGATTTCGAGACGCGTCAGGACCTGAAAGTTGCGCCACGCTCCGGGCTGTGGGGCGAAGCCGGCCTCTGCGGGCGAAGCATGCGGCAGCGCCGCGGCGGCCGATACCGCAAGTCCTGCTTTGAGAAGCTCACGTCGATCGATGGACATTGTCTCCTCCGTCCCGCGTCACAACGGCGCAAAGGCCGAAGCAGCCTCGCGGGTTTTAGTTTTCGATGCGATGGGATGCGCTGGCGCCTCGTCGACCGAGGACGTCGGCAGCGACGTTTGCAAATGTTCACTGACCGGCGGCACCTCGACGCTCGGTCGCTGTCGCCAAGTCACTACCTGATGCCGATCGCCCCGAACCTCGGGAGCCGTTGGCGCGAACACGATGCAAATCTGCCCTGCAATTTGCGTCCGCGTCAATCTAAATCGGCCTGACTCAGCGAGGCCGCCCTAAGTTTACATCGTCGTGAAATCGCGGGCGCGCGATGCTGCGATGCACAAGGAACGAAGAGATAGCCCGCGGGATTCAATGACATTCCTTCGATTGAACGTCCGCGATTTTGCGACGATAAATTGACTTTGGTCCAATTCCAAAATAGCGTCAGCCACTACGGAATTCCAACCGGTCGGGCAAGCTGATGAGCGTTGCCCGACGAGCGTTGCCCCGAGCGGGGGCGAATAGGCTCAGGAGGACCGTCCCATGAACATGGAATTGTCGCGGCGCCAATTCATGCACGGCGCTGGCGCGGGTATTGCCGGCACGACCCTCGGTGCGCTCGGCTTCGGCGATCTCGAATCTGCTTACGCAGATTCCATTCGTCCGTGGAAGCTCGCGAACCTGACCGAGACCCGCAACACTTGCCCATATTGCGCGGTCGCCTGCGGCGTCATCATGTACTCGAAGGGCGATCTGAAGAAGGGCGAAAAGGCCGAGATCACCCATATCGAGGGCGACCCAGATCATCCGACCAATCGCGGCACGCTGTGCCCGAAGGGCGCCACACTGCTGGACTTCGTGCGCTCGAAGACACGCACGCTCTATCCGCAGATCCGCAAGCCTGGCTCTGATAAATTCGAGCGAGTCTCCTGGGAGGTCGCGCTCGATCGCGTGGCGCGGCTGATGAAGGACGACCGCGACAAGAGTTTTATCGCCAAGAACGGCGACGGCGTCACGGTCAACCGCTGGCTGAGCACCGGCTTCCTCGGGGCGTCAGCGTCGAGCAACGAAGCGGCGTGGATGACCTACAAGGTCGTGCGCAGCGCCGGGATATTGGCATTCGATAATCAAGCACGCGTTTGACACGGCCCGACGGTGGCCAGTTTGGCCCCAACATTCGGCCGCGGCGCAATGACCAATCTGTGGACCGACATCAGGAACACAGATCTCGTCATCGTCATGGGCGGCAACGCCGCGGAAGCTCACCCGTGCGGATTCAAATGGGTCACCGAGGCGAAAGCCAACCGCGGCGCCAAGCTCATTGTCGTCGATCCGCGATTTACCCGCACGGCAGCGGTCGCCGACGTCTATGCACCGATCCGCCAGGGCACCGACATCGCATTCCTGCTGGGCGCGATCAACTACTGCATCCAGAACAACAAGGTGCACCTTGATTACGTGAAGGCGTTCACCAACGCGCCCTACATCGTTAAAGAGGGGTTCAGCTATCAGGACGGCCTATTCACCGGCTATGACGAGGCCAAGCGCGATTACAACAAGTCCACCTGGGAATACGCGCTGGGGCCGGACGGCTACGTCGTCTCCGACGATACATTGGAGAACCCGCGTTGCGTTTGGGCCCTGCTGAAGAAGCACGTCTCGGTCTATACGCCCGAGATGGTCGAGCGCATTTGCGGCACACCCAAGGACAAATTCCTAAAGGTGGCGCAGATGATCGCGGAGACGTCGTCGCCAACCAAGGCGATGACCTCCATGTACGCGCTCGGCTGGACCCAGCATTCCAAGGGTACGCAGAACATCCGCGCCATGGCGATGCTGCAACTCATCCTCGGCAATATCGGCGTGCGCGGGGGCGGCGTGAACGCGCTGCGCGGCCACTCCAACATTCAGGGCCTGACCGACGTAGGCCTGATGTCGAACCTGATCCCCGGCTATCTGACCATTCCGACGGAAAAGGAAGCAACCCTCGACGCCTACATGTCGACCCGCGGCTTCAAGCCGTTGCGGCCGAACCAGATGAGCTATTGGCAGAACTACAAGAAGTTCTTCATCAGCTTCCAGAAGGCGATGTGGGGATCGGCGGCAACCGCCGCGAACGATTTCGCCTATGACTGGCTGCCCAAGCTCGACGTGTCGGGCTACGACGTGCTGCGGGTGTTCGAGCTCATGCACGCCGGCAAGATGAACGGCTATCTCTGCCAGGGCTTCAATCCGCTGATGTCGTTCCCGAACCGAAGCAAGATCACCGAAGCCCTGTCCAAACTCAAGTTCCTCGTCGTCATGGATCCGCTGCAGACGGAGACGTCGCGGTTCTGGGAGAATCACGGTCAATACAACGACGTCGATTCAGCGAAGATCGGGACCGAGGTGATCGAGCTGCCGACCACGTGCTTCGCCGAGGACGAGGGTGCGCTGACCAATTCCGGCCGCTGGCTGCAATGGCATTGGGCCGGAGGTACCCCTCCCGGCGAAGCGAAGACCGATACCTGGATCATGGCGCAGCTCTACCTGCGTCTGAAGGCTCTCTATCAGAAGGAGGGCGGCCCGGTTCCCGAACCGATCGTGAATCTGGATTGGCGCTACGCCGATCCGGGCAGTCCGGCCCCCGAGGAGCTCGCCAAGGAACTGAACGGCTACGCCACCGAGGACATTACCGATCCGAACGACCCGACCAAAGTCGTTCTGGCCAAGGGCAAGCAGGTCCCAGGCTTCGCCGTCCTGCGCGACGACGGCAAGACGGCGAGCGCCTGCTGGATCTATGCCGGCTGCTACACCGAAGCCGGCAACAACATGGCCCGGCGCGATACCAGCGATCCGGATTCCACCGGCCTCTACCCCAACTGGTCGTGGTCGTGGCCGGCCAACCGCCGCATCCTCTATAATCGCGCGTCGGCCGACATCAACGGCAACCCCTGGGATCCCAGCCGCAAGCTGATGTGGTGGGATGGCAGCAAATGGACGGGATACGACATTCCCGATATTGCGCCGACCGCCAAGCCCAACGAGGTCGGGCCCTTTATCATGAACCCCGAGGGGACCGCGCGCCTGTTCACCCGTGGCGTGCTGCGCGACGGGCCGTTCCCGGCACACTATGAGCCATTCGAGTCGCCCGTGGTCAATGTTCTTGCACCGAAGGTGCGCGGCAATCCCGCGGCCCGCGTGTTCAAGGACGACTTGGAACAGTTCGGCGATGCCAACGAGTTCCCTTATGCGGCGACCTCCTACCGGCTCACCGAACACTTCCACTTTTGGACCAAGCACAATGAAGTGAATGCCTCGCTGCAACCGGAGTTCTTCGTCGAGATTTCTGAGGAGCTCGCGAAGGAGAAGGGCATCAAGGGCGGCGGCTGGGTTCGGGTCTGGTCGAAGCGCGGATCGATCAAGGCGAAGGCCGTGGTCACCAAGCGAATCAGACCGCTGCAATGCGACGGCAAGGCGGTGCACGTCGTCGGCATTCCGCTGCATTGGGGCTTCACCGGCGCGGCGAAGAAGGGGTTTGGGCCGAACTCGCTCACGCCTTTTGTCGGTGACGCCAACATTGAGACGCCCGAGTACAAGGCCTTCCTGGTCAATATCGAGCCCATTGCCGGGCCGGTGGCATAGGGAGGTTTCGATGGCGAATTTCGAATTCGTTCTTCCCCCGCCGCCGACCCGGAATGCCACGCCGAGCTACGGCGAACAGGACTTGGTCCGGCGCTCCGCCTCAAGCGTGCCGCCACCGGCCAGGAAACTGACCGAGGTGTCCAAGCTTATCGACGTGTCGAAATGCATCGGTTGCAAGGCCTGCCAGGCCGCGTGCCTGGAATGGAACGATGAGCGCATTCCGGTCGGCGAGAACGACGGCTCCTATACCATTCCGCCGGATCTGACGCCGAACATGTTCACGGTGATGCGCTTCACCGAATGGGTGAATCCGGAGACGCAAGACCTGGAATGGCTGATCCGCAAGGACGGCTGCATGCATTGCGAAGATCCGGGCTGCCTCACGGCCTGTCCGTCGCCCGGCGCCATCGTGCAGTACTCCAACGGCATCGTCGACTTCGACCACGACAAGTGCATCGGCTGCGGCTATTGCGTGGACGGCTGCCCGTTCAATATCCCGCGCATCTCCCAGGTCGACCACAAGGCCTACAAGTGCACGCTGTGCTCGGATCGCGTCGCGGTCGGCCAGGGACCGGCCTGCGCCAAGGCCTGCCCGACGCATGCGATCGTGTTCGGCACCAAGGAGGAGATGAAGCAGCACGCCGAGGGGCGCATCACGGATCTCAAATCGCGCGGTTTCGCCAATGCCGGCCTCTACGATCCTCCCGGGGTCAAGGGCACGCACGTGATGTACGTGTTGCCTCACGCCGATCAGCCGGCGCTTTACGCCGGACTGCCGCGCGATCCGAAGATCAGCCCCTTGGTCTACGTCTGGAAAAGCGCGGCAAAGAGATATGCGAGCCTTGCGGCAATGGCTGCCGTCGTCGTCGCCATGGTGGTCCATCAGGTCGCGGCCGGACCCAACCGGAATACGGACGAGGATGAGGAGAAAGCGCGCCAATTGATCGAGGGGAGGGACAAGTAACCATGTCCGCCGAACGCCACACTGTCAGCACGCTCAAGCGGCACCCGCTCGATGTGCGTATTGCACACTGGGTCGCCGCGGTGAGTTTCATCCTGCTCGGGCTTTCCGGCTTTGCGCTGTTCTTTCCTGGCTTTTTCTTCATCACCGCCCTGTTTGGCGGCGGGGAAACGACGCGTTTCCTCCATCCCTGGATCGGGCTCGCACTCGTGCTCAGCTATCTCGTACTGTTTGTCCGGTTCTTCAGCGCGTGCCTGTGGAAGAAAGAGGACACCACTTGGGTTTTGCGCGCGCCCGACGTGTTGGCCGGTCGCGAGGAGAACTTACCCGAGTTCGGCAAATTCATTGCCGGCCAAAAGATGTATTTCTGGGGGATGGCTCTGCTTTTCGTCGTGCTGCTCGTGAGCGGCGTGATCATCTGGCAAGCCTATTTTGGCAGCCTGACGCCTATCGCGGTGCAGCGGCTCGCCGCTCTCACGCACTCGATCTTCGCGGTGTTGGCAATCCTCGGCTTCATCATCCACGTCCACATGGTGACGTGGGAGCCGGGAACGCTGCGCGCGATGATCAGCGGCACGGTGACGGGAGGCTGGGCTTGGAAACATCACCGCAAGTGGCTGCGCGAAATCGTCGCCGGGAAGAATTGACGTTTATGTCGGGGCGGCGCTCGCTTGGGCGGTGGAGAGGCAGCTCAGTTGGCCCGCGGACCGGTGCCAGCAATGTTCGGGATTCCTTGATTTTCCTCAATTGTCGCCGCGTCGAGGCGCCACCCTGCATGCGTCCGATCCCGGGTCACGACGCCACGCCGTATAATCGGTGCGCCTGACGTTCGAAGGCCGACATCATCGTCATAGCGCGGTCGGCTAATGATTTTGCCGTCAGCATTTGCAGCACGTGCGATCGAAACTTGAAATCGACGTGATATTCGACATTCGTACCGCCGGCGGTGGCCGGCTCGAAAGTCCACCGTTGCTCGAAACGATCGAACAGCGGATCGTAACTGCTGATATCGATCCGATTCGGTCGGTAGAGCAACCCAACCGTGGAGAACCGCTTGCGCAGTGGTCCTAGCCGCATCGTCATACCCACCAGGATTGTGTGATCCTGCCGGTAGCGTATGCGCGCCTCGGTCACCCAGGGCAGGAATTGCGGATACCGTTCGACGTCGGCGACGAGATCGAACAATTGCGGCGCTGTATATTTCAGATGTCGGCGCTGTGTGTAGGCCGTCATGATCAACAGACGGTTTGAAGGGCCCTACATTATTTGGCGCAGACGGGTGCGGCAACGCCAAACACGTTGAGTTCTGATAAGACCCCGATGTCGGCTGCCGATGGAGCAGTTGGCACAAAAATGGCCAAGGCAATCAACCCAGTCAAGCTAATCGCCGTGTCCGCAGCGGCTGGTCGTTGCGGCTTCACCAAGCGGCTTCGCGGATTGGCCACCGGCAAGAATTGACAATGATTGTGAGCGGTGCCCAGATACAGTTGGGGAGGGGGTAGCGCCTTCCACGTGACCCGGAGGGTTCGTGAACAATGAGTAGCGCTGGCGCGCCTCGGCACGATCCGGTCCAGATCGGGACAATCGCCGAGCCGCCGTTTGTCCGTCTTCCCGATCCAATGACGCTGTTCGCCGCGCGGGGCAATCGCTTCCGGGCGTTGTCCGAAGGCCATGCGCTGGCGCCCTATCTGCGCTTGCTCGCTTCGCTCAGCGACATCCAGCACCGCTTACAGGATGGGCTCGCCGAACCCGACATGCCGTCTGCCGAGGCGCGCGAGCGGGCGCGCGAATTCGGCATGCCGCCACTCGATCGCGGGCGTTTCACGGCCGATGCGGCGTTCGACTTGACGCTTGATCGCCTGCTCGCGCTGACGCGCGACATCGACATGCCGGAGCCGGCGCACGCCGCGCTGCTGCGCACCATCGGCGCCGAGCCGCTGATGCGCGATGCCATGGTGGGCGCCGTCTTGGCCGATTCCATTCCGGTCGAAGCGCTGGCCGATCATCTGTTCATCGCCGCGGCGCTGCAGGTTCACTTCGCGAGACAAGCGGCGCGGCTCGAGGCGCAGCGCCTGGTCGCCGTCGGCGACGGCGTCTGCCCGGCTTGCGGCGCGCCGCCGGTGGCATCGCTGGTGGTCGGCTGGCCGGGCGCGGAAAATTCGCGGTTCTGCGCCTGCTCGCTGTGCAGCACCTTGTGGAACTATGTGCGCGTCAAATGCACTTTGTGCGGCTCGACCAAGGGAATCACCTACCGCCAGGTGGAAGGCAGCGACGGCAACATTCGGGCGGAGACCTGCGACACCTGCCGCGGCTATGTGAAGATCTTGCAGCAGCACCAGCATCCTGCGCTCGATCCGATCGCCGACGATGTCGCTAGCCTCGCGCTCGACCTCTTGGTGCGCGAGCTCGGCTATCGGCGCGGCGCCGTCAATCCATTCCTGCTCGGTTACTAAAGGGCGTCGCAATGACAGCCGAGCCCGATTTCCGGTTGCGCGCCTTGCCGGCGGTCGACGATGTCCTCAAGCAGGATGCGGCGACGCTTGCCATCGCCCGGTTTGGGCGGCCGGCTGTCGTCAAGGCGGTGCGTCAGGCGCTCGAAGCGGCGCGTGACGCCTTGCGCGCCGGCAAACCGCAGTCGAGCCGGCCTGACGCGATCGCAAGCGCGGCGCTCGCCACGCTGACGGCGGAGGCGCGGTCGAATTTGCGTCCCGTCTTTAATCTCACCGGCACGGTGCTGCACACTAATCTCGGCCGCGCGCTGCTTGCCGAAGCGGCGGTCGAAGCCGCCGTTGCCGCCATGCGCTCCGCCGTCGCTCTGGAATTCGACCTCGCGACCGGCAAGCGCGGCGAGCGCGACGATCATCTGCGCGGCCTGCTCGGCGAGTTTTCCGGCGCTGAGGACGCAACCGTCGTCAACAACAACGCCGCCGCCGTGCTTCTGACACTGAACACCCTCGCCAAGGGCCGCGAAGCCGTGGTGTCGCGCGGCGAGCTGATCGAGATTGGCGGCGCCTTTCGCATGCCCGACATCATGGCGCGCGCCGGCGCGCGGCTTAAGGAGATCGGCACCACCAACCGTACCCATTATAAGGATTATGCAGAGGCGATCGGGCCCAAAACCGGGCTCGTGCTTAAGGTCCACACCTCAAACTATCGCATCGCCGGTTTCACCAAAGAGGTCGGCGCGCACGAGCTTGCCGCGCTGACGCGCGAGCGCGGCGTTCCGCTGGTCCACGATCTTGGCTCCGGCACCCTCGTCGACTTGGCGGGCTGGGGACTGGCGCATGAGCCGACCGTCGCCGAGACGATCGCCGACGGTGCGGACATCGTCACCTTTTCCGGCGACAAGCTGCTGGGGGGCCCGCAGGCCGGTTTCATTGTCGGCCGCAAGGATTTGATCGCGAAGATCAACCGCAATCCCATGAAACGCGCCTTGCGGATCGACAAGATCAGGCTTGCGGCCTTGGCGGCGACCCTGCGCCTCTACCGCAATCCGGACGCGCTCGCCGATGAGTTGCCGACGATCCGGCTGCTGGCGCGTCCGCAGCTCGCGATCAAAGCCATGGCGCACCGGCTGTTGCCGATCGTCGCGGCAAAGCTCGGGGCGCGATTCAATGTCGAGGTCATTGCTTGCGCGAGCCAGATAGGCTCCGGCGCGCTGCCGCTTGAGACCATACCGAGCGCCGGCCTGGCGATTCGGCCGCGTACCGCGCGCGGCGCGGGCCGTTCGCTCGACCGACTTGCCGCTGCGTTTCGCCGCCTCCCCGTTCCGGTTATCGGTCGCCTCGAAGATGGCGCGCAGATCCTGGATCTGCGCTGTCTCGAAGATGAAGCCGCGTTCGCCGCGAATTTTGCCGCGCTCGATCTCGGAGACGATCATGGGGTTACTTGATCGTGCGGCGATGCGCGGCGGCAGCGCAGGCGAGCACAACATCGCCGCCCGCATGGCGGAGGCTTATGACGCGGCCGGGCGCGGCGATTATCCGGCGGCGCTCGCCACCTGGGGACCGCTGGCGCAGGCCGGCGTGGCGCGGGCGCAGAACAATGTCGGCGCCTGCTTCGCCGAAGGTCTCGGTGTCGAGCGCGATCAAGGACTGGCGCTGCGCTGGCTGACATTGGCGGCCGAAGCGGGCGATCCGGTCGGCCGGCGAAATTTGGCCGCGTTTTATTTCAAGGGCGAGGGCGTCGAACAGGATCACGCCCGCGCTGCCGAACTCTATCGTGCGGCCGCCGAAGCCGGCGACGCTCCGGCGCAGGACATGCTGAGCTGGATGCTGCTCGAAGGCGACAGCATCTCGTTCGATGCCGTCGAGGCGCGCCGCTGGGCCGTTGCCGCGGCGGAGCAAGGCGTCGCGGCGGCGATGACGCGCCTCGGCATGATTTATCACAACGCACTCGCCGTCGATCGCGACCCGGCCGCGGCGGCGGCATGGTGGGGCAAAGCCGCGGCGCGCGGCGATGCCGACGGCCAGGCGATGCTCGGCGCGGCGCACGTACTCGGCGCCGGCGTTGCGCGCGACCGCATTGCCGCGCTGGCATGGCTGCTGCGGGCGCGCGCCGGCGGCAGCGCGCTCGCCGAGCCGTTCCTCAAGCCGGCCCGCGACGCCTTGTCGGCAGACGACATCGCCGAGGCGGAACGCCGCGCCGCGACGCCGCTGCCGGAGCCCTTGCCATGATCATCGGTACCGCCGGCCATATCGATCATGGCAAGACCGCCCTGGTGCACGCGCTCACCGGGATCGACACCGATCGCCTCAAGGAAGAAAAGGCGCGCGGCATCACCATCGACCTCGGCTTCGCCTATCTGCCGGCGCCGGATGGCAGGGTGCTTGGCTTCGTCGACGTGCCCGGCCACGAAAAATTCGTCCACAACATGCTGGCCGGTGCCGGCGGCATCGATTTCGTCTTGTTGGTCGTGGCCGCCGACGACGGCGTCATGCCGCAGACCCGCGAGCACCTTGCCATTGTCGATCTGCTCGGGGTCGGTCGCGGCATTGTGGCGCTGACCAAGGTCGATCTCGTTTCGATCGAGCGGCGCGAAGCGGTCACCGCCGAGATTGCGCAGACGCTTGAAGACACAGGCCTTGCCGGAGCCGATGTCCTGCCGGTTTCGATCGTCAGCGGCGAAGGCATCGATTCGCTCCGCGACCGGCTGTTCGCAGAGGCGCAAGCGGTCGCGGGCAGCGCCGCCAAAGGGCGCTTTCGGCTGGCCGTCGACCGCTCATTCACGCTGACCGGCGTCGGCACCGTCGTCACCGGCACGGTATTGTCCGGAACCGTCGGCGTCGGCGATCACGTCACGATCAGCCCGTCGGGGCTAGCTGCACGGGTTCGCTCCATCCACGCGCAAAATCGTCCGACCGACCGCGGACAGGCCGGCGAGCGCTGCGCGCTCAATCTCGCCGGCGACGGCGTCGCCAAGGACGCCATCCGGCGCGGCGACGTGGTGCTCGATCCCGATCTACACGCCCCAACCGAACGCATCGATGCGGCGCTCCGCGTGCTCCCCTCAGAGCCGAAGCTGATCACGCAGTGGATGCCCGCGCGACTGCATCATGCGGCCGTGGAAGCCGGCGCTCGGGTGGTTCTGCTCGACGACCGGCCAATTGCGCCTGGCGAAAGCGCGCGGGTCCAGATCGTGCTCGATCGCCCGATCGCGGCTGCGGCCGGCGACCGCTTTGTGCTGCGGGACACGTCGGGCCAGCGCACGATCGGCGGCGGGCGGATTCTCGATTTGCGCGCGCCCACGCGCAAGCGCCGCACGCCGGAGCGCCTGGCGCAACTCGATGCCCATGCGATCGAGAACCCGGGGCGCGCGCTTGCCGCGCTATTCGAATGCGCCGCGGGTCATGTCGACCTCACAGCCTTTGCTCGCGATCGTGCGCTCAGCGCCGACGAAGTCGAGCGTCTTGCCGAGCAACTCGGACTGATCCGCATTCCGGTCCAACATACGCTCTTCGCGCTGTCGCCGGCGCGCTGGATGCAGCTCAAGCGCGGCATCCTCGACAGGCTCAAGGCATTTCACGCCGACAATCCGGATCTGCCCGGCATCGGACTGGAACGGCTGCGGTTACAGATCGAGCTGCGATTGCCGGCGCCGGCCTTCGCCGCGGCATTGCAGGGGTTAGCGCGGGTCAAGCAGGTCGCACTCGACGGCGCCTGGGTTCGGCTGCCGGGTCACGAAGTACGGCTCACCGCCGCCGAGGAAGCCCTGTGGCGCCGCATCAGACCGCTGATCGCCGACAAAGAGCGCTTTCGCCCGCCGCGTGTCCGCGACATCGCCGGCACGATCGGCACAGATGAAACCGACATCCGGCGGCTCTTCAAACTGCTCGGCCGCCTCGGCAAGGTCGACGAGGTGGCCCACGATCATTTCTTTCTTCGCGGCACCGTGGCGGAGATGGTGGAAACGGCCGCCGATCTCGCGGCCAAGGCGGCGACTGGGCAATTCACCGCTGCCGAATTCCGCGACCGGCTCGACAACGGCCGCAAGGTCGCCATCCAGATCCTCGAATTTTTCGACCGTCACGGCGTCACGCTGCGGCGCGGCGATTTGCGCCGCATCAACAAGCACCGGCTCGACCTGTTCCGCCGCCCGGCGGATCGACAGCCGCCAACGTCGAACAGTGGAAGGGAATCGTCCCCGGTGGGGCGTCCGGACTTCAAATCCGGGAGGGGCCGCGAGCCGGTCTTTGGTGGGTTCGACTCCCACTCTCTTCCGCCAAACTCGGGGCGCGTCAAATGACGGCGATGTCGTTTCTCGAAGACCTTCGGGTCGCCGCGCGGGACGCGGAAGCGGCCGAGGCTGGGTTTCGCCGCGAGGTGGCGGCACGAATTTCGGATCTCGAACAGCAGCGCGCGTTCGCGTTCCGGCGCCTCAATCTGATGCAGGCCATCGCCGAGGCGGCCGGTCCAGCCGAAGACGAGCCGACCGCGATGGCCTATGCGCTTGCCGCGCTACGGGCGCGACTTAATTGGGAAAGCGACAGCGAGGCGCGCGCCGCGGTGCTGGCGCGCTTTGCGCCGGTCGCGCAAGCGGTCTTTGCCACGCTTAAGCCGAACGACGACAACGGCGAAGCGGATATCGCCGCGGCGCTGGCGCGGTTCGAGACGTGGTATGCGCAGACGCATACGGCACCTTTCTGGACTCTATTCGAGCATTACATTCCGGAGACGCCGCGTGTCGATTTCTGAACCCATCGCTCCTTCGAGCTAGCCAGCTGTGGACGACTTCTGGTCCGCAAGGGACTTTTTCATCGGATCGACATCAGCAGCTGCGATCCTCTATTCGATCGTTTTGAGCAGCGGTGTACTTTCGAGCCGGCCACCAGCGGCGGCACGAATGTCGAATATCACGTTTTTCAATTTCCGATCGCGCCTGCTGCAAATGCTGATGGCAAAATCATTCGCTGGCCGTGCTATTGCGACGATGTCGGCCTTCGAACGTCGGGCGCATCGGATTTACGGCGGACACTCATGAATGCGTTCGGACCGCATCAAATGTGCAGCAGTCCGCTTGTTGCAATGAACGCGAAGCGCTTCAAGCGTGTTTGGTGTGATCGCCGACATGGCCCGAAGCCACCGCGCCCGGATTCAGCCGCGGTTCGGCACCGATCCAGTACAATAAATTAGCCAGGATGCAGAGGCCGCTCGCTGCAAACGAGACCATCGCGGCGCCGACGAAGGCGATGAACAGGCCCCACCACTGGCTGTGCGCCAGGAACAAGATGGACCCAAGGGTAACGTTGACCCCGACCGTGACATAGATGCGCCGCTCGAGATACCAGCTGTCGGTCTGCATGAAATAAAGGTTCCAGCGTGTCGGCGTGCGCGTCCCGAGCCTCGCCTTGAAACCAAGCAGGCGGAGTATATTGCCGATCGGGCAGAAACCGGTCAGCGCGACATTGATGGAGACAAGTCCGGTGGCGATGACCGCGAAAATCCACAGCGGATTCACCAGCACCGCCAGCAGCGTGCTAGTCAGCAGAACCATGCCGGCGATCAGCCAAACCATCCGCTCAATGTACCAGCGGTCGGTAGGAACGGCATAAATGCCTTTGCGCATCGTCATGGCTCCAATGTACTCCGCTCAAAAGCCGCCGCAAGCATCCATAGATAACGCTTATGGAATTGCATTGATCTAAATCACAGGACCAATCCGACCCCAAGCAGCAGGCTGAACAGGAATTGAATCCGCACGGTTTGTAGGAGAATTCGGTTGAAACCACGGCCGCGTGGTTCACGGATGAAGCGGTTAATCAACACGCCGACCAGCGGCAATGGCATGAGAGCCAGCCACACATGGCTGCGGGGGATCGCCTGTCCGATCGGAAGGAGCAGTCCGAACGGGATCACCATCAGCGCGGCGTATAGCCAATTCGTCACAAACGGGCCTGCCAGAATGGCCAAAGTCCGTCGTCCCACGCGCGCATCGGCCTCCGCGTCGCGGTGATTGTTGACCAACAACACCGCTCCAGTCAGGAGACCCACGGCCAGACCGGCGTCGATCGAGACTAGCGCTAGCTTCCCGGTGCATAGCCAATATGTGCCGCATACGGCCCCTACGCCAAAAAACGCCACCACGAATAATTCCCCCAGCGGCGTGTAGGCGATTGGGACCGGACCGCCGGTATAGGCCCAGCCCGACAGGATGGATAGGACGCCGAGCAGGAAGATCGGCCAACCGCCCACCCAAACCAGGTAGATACCCATAAGCGCTGCCGCCGCAAAGCATCCGCATGCGGCTCGATGGACGGCCGTTCCGTCCAGAAGACCGGATGCGGTCGCCCTCAGCGGTCCGACACGGTCAGGCCCATCGCCGCCGCGTTTGGAATCAGTCGCGTCATTGTGCAGGTTAGTACCGACCTGGATTAACATACTGCCGATGAGGGCCGCTAAGACCGCGGGCCAGCGAATCTGCCTTTCTACCGCCCAAGCGAGGGCTGTGCCGACGACGACAGGTGTCGTCGACAGGCTAAGCGTCCGCGGCCTTGCCGCTATGATCCACGATGAGAGCTTCATGAAAACGGACCGATATAGCTTCGGTATGGAGTCGCACCCGGCCGTCCGTTCATTGGTCCTGCGGATAGGCATGCGGCGAAGCTGCGCTGGCTTGACGGCGGGCATCGCTTAACCACCGATCAGATTTCCGCTGAAGCCGATCGCCATCATGACCAGTAGCGCCAGCCCCACGGCTACAAGACTAAAGCCGACGACCTTGGAACCGAGCGTCAGCGGTCGCGACGGCGCATCCACCAGATGCTGCTTGAGCTCTCCAGTTTCCACCAAGCGGGCATATTCGACGGCGTATTCGCGCTTGAATTCTTCGAGCGGCATCGAGCCGGTGAAGATGACGAGATCGAGCGGGAATTTGTCCGGCCGCCAGTGATTCACGAAATAGTGCACCGTGAACAGGTAGGCGGCAGCGAGCAAGGCTTCATCGCCATGGGCAACGGTGGCGACATTGAACGCCCAGCCCGGCAGGTAGGCGGCGGTGAGCGTCTTGAACCACAGCATGGCACCCGTCGCGGCGAGCATGGCGATGCCCCAGAACGGCGCCCAGTAATCGACCTTCTGCTGATAGCTCCAATGGTCAAACGTCGGCCGCGGGCGCCTGCCGAAAAACCATTTGAACATAGCGACGAAGTCCGCGGCGTCCTGCCAATTCGGCATCAGCGAATAGGGCCCGAACACTTTGAAGGTGTTCCAGTTCCGCGCGATGTGGATGGCGGCATAGACAATGTGCCCGGCAAAGACCGCGATCATGATCACGGCGGCGACGCGGTGCACGAGCCCGGCGATTTCCGGCCCGCCCATTGCCCGTTCAAGCAGCGGCGCCCAGGCCGCGTTGGGATAGTGCAGCGACAAGCCGGTCATGACCAGCACGATGATACTGACAGCGAATATGAGGTGAACCCATCGCCACAGGGCGCTCCAACGCTGGTAATACGAGCCTTCACTTGGCGGCAGCGCATCCGTCCGCACATGCGGCCTCAGCTTGCGCTGCTGGTGGTCGCGAAACTCCCGGTAAAACCAAAGCGCCGAATGGAACCAGAAGAACCAAAGCACGCCGCCAACCGCTCCGATCACGAACTTCGAGGTAATCCATACATAGGGGTAATGCGCAAAGTCGTCGGTCGTGGCGTGCGATTCGAACGTCGCGAAGCCCGGGGTGGCGTCCTCATGACACTTCTGGCAGGTCTTCAGCAGATTGGCCGGCGACACGCTCGAAGCCGGATCGCTGGCGCGCCGAATCGCGTGGCTGCCGTGGCAATCGAAGCAGGTCGCGCTCCCGGCAAAGCCCATGGCGCTGACTTGGCCGTGATAGGTCTCCGTATAGCTCTGCCATGCCGTCGCGTGACAGTTGCCGCAGTTGTTGTTGAGGGCAAGCCGTTGCCGGTCGCGCGCGGCGAGCGTTGTCGGCAGGTTCCGATGCGGCAGCTCGTTTATTGTCGTATGACAATCGACGCACCGCAGCGCTTTGCCGTGCACGCTCTCGGCAAACTGATCCGCCGACACGTAGAGCGATCGCATGTGCCCGTCGGCGCTCGGCGCTGCGAAGCCCTGCGCGCCGTGGCAGCCGAGACACGTCGCATTGTCGAGGTTAGCAGCGTCTTGGGCGCTTGCTGCGTGCGCACCAATGAGGATCATCAACAACGCGACCGCCGACGGCATAAGTTTGCCAGCACGCATGGCCTATCCTCTCCTTCGAATTGTCGCGATCACTGCTTAAGATCAAGAATGCGAATCTGACCAATCATCTATGACTGGCCACCTTACAGCCGCACGGCATTTGCCCAACGCCGCCGCCAACTTGAACAGACTAATAGTTAGGAGAGTTGACTCGCCGTTGGCTTGATCTATGTCAATGCTAGGCCTTTGCTTGCTGTCCATTCTAAAAAACGCTTGCAATATTGCTGCCATTTGCTCCTGCTTGCGATCGTGCCCACAAGAGTACTGGAGTAACCCAGCGATGGTGGTTACTTTCTTCGCACTGTGCGTCGCATTCGCCGAACGAATTGGTCACCAATTTGCGGCCGGACGCGAGCAGTCGTCGGCGTCCGGCCGTTAATTTTGGACGTAATTCTCACAAAAATTCGGCCACGGCGACCGACACATAAACCCGACGGCCGGTCACGTTCGCTTTAAGCTGCTGAAAGGTCGCACTTACGGGAGCTTGATCATGGCGGGTCAACAAGACCAGCAGCAGAACGATCCGGCGGCCGCCGCCATCGAGCACGTGCTCAAAGTCGAACGCGACGGCGTGCAGCAATTGCAGCGTAGTCAGGAGCATGCGCAGCAACTGCTAGCGCATGCGCGCGCTGAGGCGGCTGCGATATCGAGGCGGGCTGATGTCTGCATTTCGCAACTGCACAACAGCTATCTTCAGAAGGTGCAGCGTAGCATCGAGAGGCTTGCGCAATCGACGGTGTTGTCCGAGCACGCCGTTAACGCTTATGACGGAATGACGCTCACTCAGGCCGCGCGCCGAGTTGCGGCGAAGTTGACCGGTGGAGGATGAGTGGTAACCCGCGATGGAGTTATGTGCAGGCGCGTCTGCAAGCTCGCCACGGCGAACGGCTGCAAGAGACCGACTGGCGCGCAATCGAGGCCGCTCGCTCGCTAGATCAGTTCATTGAGCGCGCGCGCGGCTCGCGGCTGCGCCGCTTCATCGAGGGCGTGCAAGGGCGCACGTCAAGCCACGGTATCGAGCGCGTGTTACGCGATGCATGGCGCAGCTATGTGACGGAGGTGGCCGGCTGGGTGCCGGAGGCTTGGCGTCAGGCGGTGATGTGGACGTCACATGTTCCGGAGCTGCCGATCATCGATGCCTTGCTGAAGGGAGCCGCGCCGAAGTGGATTCGGCAGGATCCCGTATTTGCCGCACTCACCGAAACCGATCTACGCAAGCGCAGTGCCGCACTGACAAATTCGCTGCTATACCCCCTCGTTGCATCGGGCGCACGTGAGGAAACACTCGCGGTGCGCTGGTACACGCATTGGTACTCGCTGTGGCCGCAGCACCGCATGGCTGATCACAAGAGTGCGCTCTTTGATCTCGCCGCGACAATCAATGCGCATGTCGAACGGCTTGACCGCGCCGGCATACAGGAAACCAGCGCTGCTTATCGCCGCGATCTGGCACGCAGCGTGACGCGCATATTCCGGCGGCATAGCGGCTCGCCGGCCGCCGTGTTCTGCCATCTGGCGCTCGTCGCGCTCGATTTGGAGCGCTTGCGTGGCGATCTCATTCGGCGGCGCCGGTTCGAGCCCAGCCACGCAACGGAGGCCAGATGAGCCTTCGCGCCGTCCCCACCAAATGGTTCGAGCTAGTGACCGTGCACAACGAGTTGGCGCGGGTGATGGAGCGTCTGTCGCGCACTGGCACGGTCGAACTGGAGGCGCGCGGTCACGCTACCGATCGGCTGCTGTTTCCTGGCCTTGGCGAGGAGCTCAAGAGCCACCACGAACTCGCCCGCCGTTATCAGCACTATTGGCCGCCTCCCGCACCCGCCGCCGAGCGCCGCGCGGAGGAATTGAGCAAGACGCTCAAAACCGCGCGTGCGCGCCTGGCAGCATGGACGGAGCAGGCCGATCCGATTATCACAACCATAGAAAAGCTGTCGCAAAATGCGGCCGATCTCGAGCAATTGCGGGCGGCTTTGCAGAGCGCGGACGAAAAGTTCCCAGATATTCATTCGCTTAGCCGTGCCGGCCCGAAACTGCAGGTGCGTCTGTTTGCTCTGCCGGCCGGGGTGCCATTACGAGAACTGCCGGCGCTACTGCTGGTTAAGCCGTGGCAAACACCCGATGCAAGCTACGCCCTTGCGGTTGGTCTGGCTCCCGACATTAGCGATATTGAAGCACAGCTTCAGGGCCTGAAAGGGCACACGCTGCCGCTGCCGTCTTGGCTGCCGGCATCGCCGGATGAGGCCGTGACGGCGATGAGCAGTCAGCTCGCCGAACTCGCCCACCAGCGCGCGGCATCGAGCGCACAACTGAACGCGCTCTCCGAACAATTCAAGATCGCAGCGGCGCTCGCTGACATCGCGCTGATCGAGTGGCTCAACGAACACGCCAACGAGTTGCGTGGCAGCGATCACCTGGCCTGGGTCACCGGCTGGACCAGCGACATCAGCGGCGCCGCGCTGCGCCGCGCGCTCGATGCTAGCGGCGCGCGCTACATCCTGCGCCTGTCGGATGCGCCGGCGGGGATGAACGCGCCGCTTGTGCTTCATAATCCCGGCTGGGCAAGTGCTTTCGAAGTGTTCGCACGCATGCTTGGCACGCCCGGTCGGTATGAAAGTGACCCCAGCCAAATCCTGGCGGTCATCGCGTCGGCAATCTTCGGCTTCATGTTCGGCGATGTCGGTCAGGGCGCGGTCATTTGCCTCGCAGGCATCGTGCTTGGACGGCACGTGCCGCTGACCCGCATGCTGGTCCCCGGCGGCATCATGGCAATTCTCTTTGGTGTCCTGTTCGGAAGCGTGTTCTGCCGCGAGGACATCATTCCGGCATTGTGGATCCGGCCAATGGACGATCCGGTCACGATTTTGCTGGCGGCGGTGACGGTCGGCATCGCGATCATGACGCTTGGGCTGCTGCTCGACGCCATGCAGATGCATTGGCGCGGCGAGGCGAGCCGCTGGTGGGCGCAGCGCGCCGGTTTGTTCACGGCCTATGCCGGTCTGCTGGTCTCGCTGCGCCGGACTGAGGGCCTATGGGTGGCAAGCGCCGGAGCGGCTTGGTTCATTGTCGGCGCGGCGGCGCTGACGCCAAAAGGCCGGCTGCGTGCGATGATCCAAGCCGCCGCCGAGTTTGTCGAGCAAAGCCTGCGGCTTCTGGTCAACACCGTGTCGTTTGCCCGCATCGGCGCCTTTGCGCTTGCCCACGCCGGACTGTCGGTCGCCATCATCGAGATGGCGCAGGCCAGCGGCCGCATCGGTTACTGGATAGTGCTGGCGGTCGGCAACCTTCTCGTCATCGTGCTGGAAGGCCTTGTGGTGAGCATTCAGACCACGCGCCTGCTATTGTTCGAATTCTTCATTCGCTTCCTGACCGGTACCGGGCGTGAATTCAAGCCGCTGCCGCCACCGGTGATTGGCAAAAGCTCGATTTAGGAGCAACTTGAGCAATTTTGAGGGGCACGACATGAGAGCAAACTTGACAATTCCGACCCTGATGCTGGCGCTGGCCGCCGCGGTCGCGATCGGGGTGACCTTGATGCTGCTGCAGATGATGCCGGCTGCCGCCCAGACTGCCACCCGCGCCGCCGCCGACAGCGCCGTCGCGCCCTGGGCGATGATGGCCGCAGCGATCGCCACCGGCCTGTCGACGCTCGCCGCCGGCTACGCTGTCGCCGTGGTCGGCAGCGCCGCGGTCGGCGCGCTGGCGGAAAAGCCGGAGCTCCTCGGCCGCGTGCTGATCCTGGTCGGCCTCGCCGAAGGCATCGCCATCTACGGCCTCATCGTTGCCGTGCTGATCCTCAACCGGGCGGGATGACATGGGAAGAGCCATCTTCATCGGCGACGAGTTGAGCGCCGCGGGCTTTCGGCTCACTGGCATTGAGACACTCGTGCCCGAGCCCGATGCAGTCGAGTCGGCGTTTGCAGACGCGAGAACGCGCGGCTCGGTCGTGATCATCACCGCCGATCTTGCGCGGCATATTCCGCCGCGCCAGCTCGAAGCGGCGATGCTGGCCGAGGCGCCCACGCTCGCGATCATTCCCGACGTGCTGTTCCGCGCAGCTGTCCCCGATCTGACAAGGAGGCTCAGGAGCGTCCTGGGCATTGAAGCGTGAATCCGGCAAATCTCATTCCGTCGCTGCAATCCGACGCGCTGGCGCACGAGGTCGAGCGGCAACTCAAGAATGAAACCAGCGCCGTGACCGCAGCGGCGGAACGCGATGCGCGCACGATCGTTGCGCAAGCACGCGCCGCCGCGCGCGGCCGTGTCCGTGCGGCGATAACGGAGTTACGCCGCGAAGGCGCAAGCCGGCTCGCACGCGCCACCGCGCAGCTCGACACCGAACAGCGCGCCCGCGCGCAGCGGCTGGCGGCGCAAGCGGTCAGCGACGCGGTCCCGCTGTTGCGCGATGAACTGGAGGCGCGGTGGCGGGACCCGCAGAATCGCAGGCAGTGGACGGACGCCGTCGCGCGACTGTGCGTCCTGCGTTTACGCCCAAGCGCCTGGCGGATCGAGCATCCGCCCGATTGGAGCGAGCCGGAGCAGCGCGACTTCACGGCGACGATCGGAGAAAGAGACGGCGTCGAGATCAACTTCAAAGCCGATGGAGATCTCAAGTCCGGGCTGCGGATCAAAGCCGACCAAGCGGTATTCGATGCCACGCCGCAGGGTTTGCTCGCCGATGGCCGCACCATCGCCGCCATGATACTCGACGAAATCGAGCAAGAATGATGCGCCTGCCGCTGCAACTTTCGGAGAGCGGCAATGAGTGAAGCGGTTATCCGCTGGATCGGTGGACCGGTGCTTCATGCTCGCACTGGTGATGACTTCCACGTAGGCGAAGCCATTGAAGTTGGCACCGATCGCCGCCCCGGCGAAGTGATCCGCCTCACGCGTGATGAACTCGTCGGTCAGGTTTATGAGGACACCACCGGCCTGCGGCCCGGCGATGTCGTGCACGGCACCGGCTCGGCGCTATCGGTGCGGCTGGGTCCGCGCCTGCTCGGCCGCATTTTCGACGGTTTGTTGCGACCGCTCGAAGCGCCGCGGCCGCAAGACGAGGCAATCGAATTTCGTCCGCTCGTGAAGACCGGCGATACGCTTGCAGCCGGTACGCCCTTTGGCGAATTGCCGCGCGATGGCCTTCGCCAACAATGCCTGCTGCCCCCGCACGTCGGCGGCACGGTTGAGACGATCGTGACCGAAGGTGCGCACGATCCGGATGCCGTTCTTTGCAAAATTTGTGATGCGGCGGGCGCGACCCACGAGATCGGCTTCTTCCATCGATGGCCGATCCGGCAGGCGCGACCGGTGCGCCAACGTCTTCCCGTTGACGAACCGATGATCACCGGCCAGCGTATCCTCGACACGTTGTTTCCTGTGGCGCGCGGCGGGCAAGCGGCGATCCCCGGCGGCTTCGGCACCGGCAAGACGGTGCTGCTGGAGACGTTGGCGAAATGGTGCGACGCCGACGTCATCGTCTATGTCGGCTGTGGCGAGCGCGGCAACGAAATGGCCGAAGTGCTGCGCGGGTTTCCCAAGCTGACTGATCCGCGTACCGGCCGCGGTTTGATGGAACGCACGGTCATCATCGCTAACACGTCGAACAAGCCGGTGGCCGCGCGCGAGGCGAGCGTCTATACGGGGGTCACCGTCGCAGAATATTTCCGCGACCAGGGGCTGCACGTTGCCCTGATGGCCGATTCAACGAGTCGCTGGGCCGAGGCTTTGCGCGAGGTGTCCGGCCGGCTCGGTGAACTGCCCGGTGAAGCCGCCTATCCCGCCTATCTCGGGTCGCGCCTGGCCGAGTTTTACGAGCGCGCCGCGAAGGTGAAAACGCTGGCCGGCGCCGACGGCTCGCTCACCATTATCGGCGCGGTCAGTCCGCCGGCCGGCGATTTCTCCGAGCCGGTGACCAGCCATACCAAACGCTTTGTGCGCTGCTTCTGGGGCCTGGACCGTGAACGCGCGCAGGCGCGCTTTTATCCCGCCATTCATCCGCTGCAGTCCTATTCCGAGAACGCGGCGCGCTTCGCCGCCTGGTGGACCGGGCGCGGCAATCCCGAATGGCGTTCACAGCGCGAGCGGCTGCTGTCGCTATTGGAGGTGCAGGCCGATCTCGAGCGCATGGCGCGCATCGTCGGCAAGGACGCGCTGCCGCCGGCGCAGCAATTGACGCTGCTCTGCGCCGAGCTCTTTAACGAGGCCTTTCTGCGGCAATCCGCCTTTTCCGAAGTCGATCGCTACTGTTCGCCGCAGCGCCAAATCGCGATGCTCAAGCTCCTCGTTCGCTTTATCGCGTTGGCGGAAGCAGCACTTCAGCGCGGCGTCGCGTTGCAGGCGATTGCCGAGTTGCCAGTGCTGCGCGGCTTGCAGCGCATGGGTGAGGAGATCGGCGGGGATCAATTGCAAAAATTTGGCGAACTCAGCGCGAGCATCGAGGCGGCGATGGCCGGGCTCGGAAAGGCATCGCTCCATGCGGCCTGAATTGTTGGTGCAGGGCACCGCCACCGCCATCGAAGGTCCATTGCTGTTCCTGCGGCGCAATGTCGAGGCGGGCTTGAACGAGGCCGTAGAGATCCTGAGCGAAAGCCAGCCGCCAAAGCTCGGCCGCGTCGCCGCGCTCGATCAGGACGCCATGGTCATCGAAGTGCTGGAATCGACCATTGGTCTCGGTCTACGCGACATCCGCATCCGCTTCCTCGCCGAGCCGCTGCATTTCGCGGTCGGCCCGGGCCTGCTCGGCCGCGTGTTCAACGGTGTCGGCGAGCCAGTGGACGGCGGGCCGGCGGTTGCCGCTCGCAAGCGTCTGCGCATCGACGGTGTCCCAATCAACCCCACCGTCCGCGAACTGCCGAAGGATTTCATCGAAACCGGCATCACAGCCATCGACCTCATGAACAGCCTGGTGCGCGGGCAGAAGCTGCCGTTGTTCTCTGCGGGCGGGATGCCGCATGACCGCATTGCCAGCGACATCGCGCAGAACGCGCGGCTCCGGCGGGCCGGCGAGGCGGCTTTCGCCATCGTCTTCGTGGGCATCGGCGTTTCACATGACAGCGCCGAAACGTTCCGTCGCGCTATGCAGGATTCCGGCGCGCTCGCCCACACGGCGATGTTCCTCAATCTCGCCAGCCAATCCTCGACGCAGCGGCTGCTGACGCCACGCTTCGCCTTGACCGCTGCCGAGTACCTTGCGGCCGAGGAAGGTCGCCACGTGCTCGTCATCATGACCGACATGACCAATTACTGCGAGGCCTTGCGGGAGGTGGCCGCCAGCCACGGCGAGGTGCCGAGTCGCAAAGGCTATCCCGGCTACATGTATTCCGATCTCGCCGCGATCTACGAGCGCGCCGGCTGCCTGCGCGGTGCCAAGGGCACCGTCACCCAGCTGCCGATCCTTACCATGCCGGCCGAGGACATTAGCCATCCGATTCCGGATCTCACCGGCTACATCACCGAGGGCCAAGTGGTGCTGGACCGCACCCTCGATCACAAGGGTGTGTTTCCGCCAATCAACGTTCTGCCCAGCCTCTCACGGCTGATGGACCAGGGCATTGGCAAGGGCTATTCGCATCCCGATCATCCAGGCCTCGCGAACCAACTTTACGCATCTTATGCCAAGGCCGTGCGTGTGCGCGTTCTGGCGAGCGTCGTTGGCCGCGACGGCCTCACGCCGCTTGACCTGAAATATCTCGAATTCGCCGACCAGTTCGAAACCTCGCTCATTGCGCAATCCGACCGCCGCACGCTGGAGGAAAGCATGGAGTGCGGCTGGAAGGTTCTGGGCCGCCTGCCAAAGAACGAACTGACGCGCCTCTCGGACGCGCAGATCGCGGAGTACATCGAGCCGGCCGCGTTGCAAGAGAAAGGCGGCGCTCATGCGTGAGGTCACGCCGACGCCCAGCGCTGCCATTGAGCTTGCCGACGAGCGAAAACTCATGCGTCAGGGCTATGAGTTTCTCGATGAGAAGCGCATGCTGCTGGCGGTCGAAATGCTGCGGCAGTTGCGCGACTATCGACGGCGCTTCGAGCAGCTAGTTGCCGAAACGAAGGACGCAGCGAGCGCGCTCGCGGCCGCTGTCGAGCGGCACGGTCTGGATCAGCTTCAGGTGTATCCGGCGCATGAAGCACCAGCGACGCCGGCCAACGTGCGAACTCTGTTCCTCGGGCTAGCCATGCAATCCTCGGGCCAACCTCCCCGTGCAGCGGAGACTGGCCGCGTGGCGGTCGATCCGTCGCCGGAAGCGAAGGCCTGCCGGGCGGTCTTCGAAAAGTTGCTCTGGACCTCCGCCGACGTTGGTCTGCGTGCGGGCAATCTTGCGCGCCTCGCACGCGAATATCGGAGAACCGAACGGCGCGCCAAGGCGCTTGAAAAGGTGCTGCTGCCCGAAGTGGAAGACGCGATCAAACGCGTCGACGAACAGCTCGATACCATGGATCGCGAGGAAGCCGTCCGCACGCGCTGGTCTAGACGGACGCGGACGGCAAAAGGGGGAGCCGCGCAGTGAAATCGATTCGTCGGACCTAGGCGAAGAGGATTTTCGTTGTCATTGCGGTGGCGACCAAACTTCTTGCCTTGCGGTCAAAATCGGACGGCCTATCGCTTCGGGCCTAATACGGGAATCAGATTGGGGACAGAATGATAATACGAAGAGTTGGCTGGGCGGGGGCGATCATCGTCAATGCGTTATTCGCTGTTTCGGCATGGACTGCCGATAGCTCGGCCGCGCCGCAACGGCTCGATTGCGTCTTGACCGACAGTTAGGCCCGGCCAAGATCGGAAAGCCGACCGATCACCGTCGTATTTGATGAAGACACGAAGGCTTTGACTGTCAAAGACGGCGATCATAGTTTCAGCTTCAGCAAAGTTTCAATCAGCAAGACGGCGGCTGACACCCGGCCACACGTACCGGCCTCCGCGACCGAACGGCGACGCGCATCACAATCGATCGCCGGGGCAGAAGCGTGACCGATTGTGTGGAAATCTGAGGAACAGTTGAGGCGCGAAGTTTAAGTCCGATGTTCGACTTACGATGAATCAGGTGGTCCGCCGCCTATTTACGCCCAACGCCGCCGTAGAAACGTGCCGTTGTCGACACAATGGTTTACGTGCGTGTAGCCGCGCCGGTCATTTCACGACCAAAACGGGGCAGGGGGCGAAGTGAACGAGTCTGCCGGCGCGGCTGCCGAGCATGCGTTCATAGAACTGAGAATGGCCGGTCGACCCGATCACCAGTAAGTCTGCCTTCAGCTCGGCCGCAAGCGCGACGATGTCGCGCACTGCATGTCCGGTAAGGACGTGCGTTCGGATGTTTAAGTGCTGTTCCTCGGCCATCGTCCGTGCGCGCTGCAGGACCTTGTGAAAACGCCGCGCCGCAGTCCCGGTCTCTTCTCTGACCTCTTCGATGAACTCCGGCATGTAGTCGATCTCCTCGACAGAGACCATGTGGAGTTCGGATTGATGATCCTTGGCGATCGAGATGGCCAGCGCCAGCGCACGCATTGCGTGTTCAGAACCGTCATTCGCGCACAGAATTTTTTTGAACATCGATTCCTCCGGACTTAATCAACTTTTGTCGTAACCTCCCGCAGTGGTCGTGTAACCGCGGCGTCCTTGTTCTCGTGTTCCGAATCATCGGGCAGCAGGTGGCGCGGCAGGTAAAGGGCATTGGCGATCAGAGTGGGAATCACCGCGCTGGCGATCACGCCGGCCACCAGGATCGAATACTGTGCCCGATCGATAATACCATGGGAAAGCCCAAACAGAGATGAAATTGTGCCGAAGGTCAGACCCGTCGACATCAACAGCGTCGTATACATCGCCTCCGGATTGGGTGTTTTGTAGAAGCGGGTGGCCGGATAGACGCCGACAAACTTGCTTACCATTTTGGCGAGCAGCGCGAAGAGAAAGGCAAACGGGGCGGCGATCAGAGCCGGGATGGAGACGAAGGCGCCGGCGCGGATGAAATAGAACGGCGTGAGCACGCCGAAGGTGAGCGCCCGCAACCGGCGCACCAGCGCATGGTCCCTGCCAACGGTGCCGGCGAGCATCATGCCGATGATGTAGGCGGGGAGCACCGCCTCGCTGTCGGCCCAGCCGGCCAGGGCGCCCAACCCCATCAGGCAGAACAGCAGATATTTTATCTCCATTTCCGAAGGCCGGTTGCCGAACCAGCGAAAAAACTTCGTCGTAAACCAGGGCAGGCCTGCGAACACCGCGATCGCGGTCGCGGCAAAGATCAGCGTTCTGAGGGTGAACGGTGCGAAGATGAAACCAAGCGCAAGGACGGTGCCGAGGTCGTTGATGAAACAGGCCGCCAGCACGGTCTTGCCGTATTCGGTCCTATTCAGGCCGGTTTCGATCATGACCGCATAAACCACCGCCACCGAGGTTGTGGACAGCGCGACACCGGCGAGCCAGCTTGGCATCACCTGCCAGCCGAGCACGAAGTAGGCCGCCGCCGCACAGCCAAAAAACGGAAAGAAGAAGCCAACCAGGCCGAGCGCGGTGGCCTCCTTCCATTTCTTCTTGAAAACCTTGGGATCGAGCTCGGCGCCGGCGAGAAACGTCAACACGATGGCGCCCGCCCCGGCGAGGAATTTGACCCAAGGCTCGTCGACGCCGAGCGCTGTCGCTCCGAAAGCGGAGCCGATGATCAGTTGCGCCAGCGTTCCGACGACGATTTCCGTCAACGCGGTGGAGACGCGGAACCACGCCGAAAGCAGGCTCGCGATCAGCGCAAGACCCAGCCACAATGTTACCAGCGTCCAAACAGCGGTCATCGGCAAGCCTCCTGCGCAATGCTCAATCGCCCGAAGCAACGCGCACGTGCGCCCGCATTCGAACGGTCACACAAAAAAACCTGGAGGCAGTGGGAGTGCAAAGCAGACTCCTACCGACGCCAAGCGCCCGGTAGGAGTCATCAGCCCAATCGGCGGTTACCGGGGGACTCCATCCCCTGAATTCGCTCATTCTAGCCGGGAATTCAACGATGACAAGGCGGCCAAAGCTCTTGGGACCGGGGCGCTGTCGAACCGTTCCTTAATGATCCATTAACCAAAAAATGTTCCAAACTATACGCCGTCACCGCCGCTAAAAGCGGCGGTGTTCAGGCAGCTTTTGATTGCGTGCTCAAGGGACAAAACCGATGAACAGCAATCAACTTAGAGTAGCGCTCGTTCTTGCCCTCTGCGTTGTCGGCGGAACCGTGCTCGCTGAGGACGGGGTTACCGACAACAAGATCGTCTTTGGCCAGGTCGCGGCGCTGCAAGGGCCGGCGCAGGCCTTGGGGCAGGGCATGCGCCAGGGAATTTTGGCAGCCTTCGACGCCGCCAATCGCACCGGCGGGATTTCGGGCCGTAAACTTGAATTGAAGTCGCTGGACGACGGCTACGAGCCGGAAAAGACCGTTGAAGCAACCAAGAGAATTCTTGACGAGGACAAGGTCTTCGCCCTGGTCGGTGCGGTGGGAACACCCACGTCGAAAGCCGGTCAGCCGATCGCCACGGCAGAAAAAGTGCCGTTCATCGGCCCTTTCACCGGCGCCGAGTTCTTGCGCAATCCGTACAACCGATACGTGGTCAATATTCGCAGCTCCTATTTTCAGGAAACGGAAGCGTGGATTGATCACCTGGTCAAAGATCTGGCGATATCGAAAATAGCCATCCTCTACCAGGACGACGCCTTTGGCCTTGCCGGCCTTGAAGGCGTGCAGCGCGCGATGGCGAAGCGGAATATGTCGCTCGTCGCCGAAGGCACCTTCAAACGCAACACCACGGCGGTGAAGTCGGCGTTGCTTGACATCATGAAAGCCCGACCGGAAGCCGTGGTGACGGTCGCGCCTTACAAGCCGGTCGCCGAGTTCATCAAGCTCGCGCAGCAAGTGAAGATGCAGGCGGTTTTCGTTGCTATCTCCTTCGTCGGACCGGATTCGCTGGCGCAAGAGCTTGGCGACCAGGGCACGGGCGTGATCGTCACGCAAGTGGTTCCGTTTCCGTGGGATGCAACATTGCCGGTCGTGAAGTCCTATCAAAGCGCTCTGACCGCGGTGGATCGCAATGCCAAGCCGAGCTTCGTCTCACTGGAGGGATATCTGGCCGGCCGCCTGGTGGTCGAGGCACTCAAGCGCATCAAGGGCGAGCCGACGCGGGAGGCACTGCTCGACGCCATTGCCGCGGCGCCGTTCGATTTTGGCGGCGTGACGCTCAGCTATGGGCCGATGAAGAACCAAGGGTCCGATCGGGTCTTCTTTACGATCCTGCAAGCTGATGGAACGTTCCGGCCGGTCACGCGGCTGGTCAAGGCGGAAGGGCAGTGACCGAGCAATTTTTGCTGAGCGCGAGGCTGCGGGGCGCCGGTGGCGACCAGCACGTTTGAATTGAGCCTCAACGGCGATTGAGGGGCGACGGCATGCTTTCCTGGGTCAGCACGATTCGGTCCCGCCTCTATCTGGCCTTCGGCTTTGCCGCGAGCATGACCGTCGTCGGCTCGCTGTTTGCGCTCTATGCATCCGCCAATATCGGCGCGACGCTGGCGGAAATCGTATCGCGCAGCATGCCGGCGACCGTCGAATCGCTGCGGCTCGCGGAGGAGGCGAGCACCCTGGTCGCCGCCGCTCCGCAATTGATGGCTGCCGAGGAAGAAAGCCAAAGGGCTGAAATCGCACTTGGCATCACCGGCCAAATCCAGATGCTGGACGGGAGGATTCAGCGGTTGCGTGATCTCGACGCCAGCGAGAACGGCGAGATCGAAATGGCGCGCACGGCTATGGGCGAGCGGCTGGCGGCGCTCAGTCAAGCCGTCACCGAGCGCATCAAACTCTCCGCACAACGCCGTGCGCTGGTGCTCTCCGTCAGAAAGGACCATGAAAATCTCCTGGAAGCGGTCACGCCCGCCATCGACGATGCAAATTTCGATCTCATGACCAAAGATCGGATCGCGGAAGGCAACGTAACGACCAATCAGTCAATCGATTTGCTGCGGCGTCTGCTTGAAATTCAGTCGGGCGCCAACCTCCTGGCCGGCCTGTTGATCGAGTCGTCGATGGTTATGGATGTCGCGAGTTTGCCGCCGATCCGCGATCTCATCGCCGCGGCCGAACGAAGCATCGAAGGCAACTTGAGGGCGCTACCGGATTCCGATCAGCGAACGAAGATAACCGACCGCTATCAACGTCTCGCTGTTGTGGCGAATCAAGACGGGATTATCGCGACGCGCATGAATGAGCTAAATCGGGAGCACGACGCGCAGCAGGTGTTTTCGGCCGCCCTCGCCGAGACGGCAAGGCTCAGGAAGGCCGTAGAGAGCCTGATCGAGCGACAAGGCGTCTTCGCGCAGACACTATCGGCGCGGGCATTCTCACAAATTCGGGTCGGTCGAATCCTTCTCATCGTGCTCAGCATTGCGGCGCTGGCGGCGGCCGGCTTGATTGCCTGGCTCTATGTTGGGCGCAGCATTGTCGGCCGCTTGACGCTATTGAGTGGCGCGATGCGCCGTATTGCCGACGGCGAATCGAATGTGCCGGTCCCCGTCGGGGGCGACGACGAGATCGCGGGTATGGCAAAAGCGCTGCTGGTATTCCGGCAAGCCATCGAGGACGTGCGGCTTGCCCGGCGACGCGAGGCGGACCGGGCGGAGGAGTCGGAAGTCCGCAGGAAGCAGGTCGAAGCAGCGACGCAGAATTTCGAACGGGCGGTCAACGAGATCGTCCAGGCGCTCGACGGCGCCTCAAAATCGATGGACGACTGTGCGCACGTTATGGCGGAAACAGCCAGCAACAATAAGACGCAGGCCGTTGCCACCGCAACCGCTTCCGAGGAGGCGACGACGAACGTCGGCAATGTCGCCATGGCGGCCGAAGAAATTGCTCAATCGGTGGAGCAGATTTCGACCCAGGCGCGCGCTTCGGCGGAGATTGCCCGGCAAGCCACCGGCGAAGCCAAGGCGATCATCAGCGCCGTGGAACAACTGGTGGCGTCGGTAAATCAAATCAATACCGTGAGCCATGTGATCCGCGACGTTGCCGCGCAAACCAATCTTCTCGCGCTCAACGCGACGATCGAGGCGGCGCGTGCCGGCGACGCCGGACGTGGCTTTGCCGTCGTCGCGCAGGAGGTCAAGAGCCTCGCCGCGCAGACCGAGAAGGCGACCGGCGACATTACCCAGCAAATTTCATCGATTGAACTGACCACATCGCAGGTCGTCCAAGCGATGAAGACAGTCGCCGGCACGATTACACAGCTCAATGACAATGCCACCGACATTTCCGTGGCGGTGCAGCAGCAGGACGCCGTAAGCAAGGAAATTGCCCGCAGCGCCAACGCCGCTGCCGAACGGACACGCGAGGTATCGGCAAGCGTTGTTCATGTCTCCGATGCCGCGACCAAGGCCGGCGAGCTTGCCAACGCCGTGCTCAGCGCCGGCATTGGATTTGCGGAGCGATCGGATCGGCTGCGAGCCGAAGTCGAGCGCTTTCTCGCTCAGGTCCGCGTCGCCTAGCCATTCGTGGGCTCTACCGTGCCGCCCTTCGGCGTGCACAGAATAGTTATGAGTCTGCCTAATTTTTAATCAGAGGCCCGCGAGGTTTACGGTCAGGGCGTCATGCTCCGCCCTCTTTATCAGAAAATCATAAGCGGTTTCAAAGCGATATCGATGGGCCATAAAGGTTCCGTCGCTGGCATGGGCCTTGCGATTGCGCTTACCGCCAACCGAAGATCGCCCATCGTCCTGATGGCCGGCAACCAGCGGCGCCGCCAGCGCCCGCGTGCATACAGGGAGCATGCAATGAACCTCGATAACATTTCACGTCGCCGCGTCCTCAAAGGAACGGCTGCTTTGACCCTCGGTACCGCTTTGCCGCTGAGCCGGGCTTTCGCCAAGGACACGACCGTCGGTTTCATCTATGTCGGCTCGCGCGACGATTATGGCTACAACCAAGCCCATGCGGCGGGCGCGGCCGCGCTCAAGAAGATGCCCGGCATCAAGGTCGTCGAGGAAGAGAAGGTCCCGGAGACCGATGCGGTCGAAAAGACCATGGAGTCGATGATCAATCTCGACGGCGCGACGCTGCTGTTCCCGACCTCCTTCGGCTACTACAACCCGCACATGATCAAGATGGCGACGAAGTTCCCGAAGCTTCGCTTCGAGCACTGCGGCGGCCTGTGGACCGACAAGGATCCGAAAAACGCCGGAAGCTATTTCGGCTACATCGACGAGGCGCAGCACGTCGCCGGCATCGTCGCCGGCTCGATGTCGAAATCCGGCAAGCTCGGCTTTGTCGCCGCCAAGCCGATCCCGCAGGTTCTGCGCAACATCAACGCATGGACGCTCGGCGCGAAACTCGCCAATCCGAAAATCACCACGCAGGTGATCTTCACCGGCGACTGGTCGATGCCGGTGAAAGAGGCCGAAGCCACCAACAGTCTCATCGACCAAGGCGTCGACGTCATCACTTGCCACGTTGACGGCCCGAAGACCGTGGTCGAGAACGCGGCCCGGCGCGGTGCCATGGTGACCGGCTATCACGTCAATCAGGCCGTGCTTGCGCCGAAAGCCTATCTCACCGGCGCCGAGTGGAACTGGGAAGTGCTCTATCCGCGGTTCGTCAAGATGTTTACGTCGGGCGAGACGATTCCGAACTTCTACCGCGGCGGCTTGAAGGAAGAGATCGTCAAGGTTTCGCCGTATGGCGCGATGGTTCCGGACGCCGCGCGCAAACAGGCCGACGAGGTCAAGGCCGGCCTGACCGCCGGGACTTATGTCATCTTCAAAGGACCGATCGTCGACAACAAGGGCGCCACCGTTATCGCCGCCGGCGTTTCCCGCGGCCAGACCGATCCCGAGCTGGAAAAGATGGGTTATCTGGTCGAGGGCGTGATCGGAGCGACTTCGTGAAGGCCGATGTCGGGGCGCCTGTTGGAGCGCCTCTTGCAAAATCCGGGGTAGGCGAGTTCTTACGCCTACCCCCTTTCGGCCGGAAATTCGGCGGCGTGGCGGAATATATCGTCATCCCCGCGCTTGCCCTGTTGGCTTCGCTGGTCCTGTTCGGCGTGTTCGTCGCGTTGTTTGGGAAGAATCCGCTCGATCTTTATTTCTACATGTATCAGGGCGCGTTCGGTACCTGGTTTTCCTGGCAGAACACGCTGACCCGCGCCGCGCCGCTCATCCTCACTGCGCTGTGCACCGCGCTTCCGGCGCAACTCGGCATGGTGATCATCGGCGGGGAGGGCGCGCTGCTGATCGGCGCGCTTTGCGCCACGAGCGCGGCGTTGGCATTACAGACTGCACCGCCGCTGTTCGTCGACGTGGCCATGGCGTGCGCCGGCATGATCGGCGGCGGCTTGTGGATCATGCTGGCTGGTGCGTTGCGCCAGTATCGCGGGGTCAACGAAACGATTTCGAGCCTGTTACTCGTCTATATCGCGCTCGCAATTCTCAATTTTCTGGTCGAGGGTCCGATGCGCGACCCGACCAGCCTCAATAAGCCGTCGACACCTGAAATCGGCGCCGCAAATATGATCGGCAGTATCCCGGGCACCGACGTGCACTGGGGTTTTGTGTTCGGCATCATCGCCGCGATCCTGTCCTACATCCTGATCTATCACACGGTGTTCGGCTTTGCCGCGCGCGTCGCCGGCGGCAACATCCGCGCCGCCAAGGTGGTGGGTTTAAGCGTCGGCAAGCTTATTCTCATCATCTGCTTTCTGGCCGGCGCGGCGGCCGGGCTTGCCGGCATGATGGAGGTTGCGGCGGTGCAAGGGCGCGCCAACGCTAACCTGGCGGCGGGCTACGGCTTCGCCGGCATCCTGGTCGCGTTCCTGGCCCGGCAAAACCCGCTGGCCGTCATCCCGGTCGCCATTCTGCTGGGCGGCATCGGCGCCAGCGGCGGGCTGTTACAGCGTCGGCTCGGCTTGCCGGATGCCTCGGTTCTGGTGCTGCAAGGCATGATCTTTGTCATGGTGCTGGCCAGCGACACGCTTTACGGCCGCTGGAGCTTTTTCAAGGACAAGGCATCCTAAGGTGGCGGGCGCGGGCGACATCGGTTTGTGGACGGTGCCAGTCGCGGTGCTTGGCGGCGCCGTGCGCGTCTCCACACCATTTATTTTCGTCAGCCTCGGTGAATGCATCACCGAACGCAGCGGCCGCATCAATCTCGGCCTTGAAGGCACGCTGGTGATGGGCGCGATGGCCGGCTACGGTATCTCGTATCTCACCGGCTCGCCGTGGCTCGGCGTGCTTGCCGCCGGAATCACCGGCGCGGGCATGGGGGCGTTGCATGCCGGCATCTGCGGGCTGCCGCGCGTCAATGATATTGCCGTCGGCATCGCGCTGATGCTGTTCGGCGTCGGCTTGGCGTTCTATCTCGGCAAGCCGCTGATCGAGCCGACGGCACCGCGACTTCCTTCGATCGATCTCGGCTGGTGGACCGATATTCCGCAACTGCATGCGGCGCTGCGTATCAACGCGCTTTTCCTCATCGGCGTGGCGCTGGCGCCGGTCTTAGTCTGGGCGCTGCGCACCACGCGCTGGGGCCTGATCATTCGCACCGCCGGCGAAAGCGCAGACGCCGCGTTGGCGATGGGCTACTCGGTGAATTTCATTCGTCTGCGCGCAACCATGTTCGGTGGCTTTCTGGCCGGGATCGGCGGCTCGTTCCTGTCGCTCTACTATCCCGGTAGCTGGAACGAGGGGCTTTCCAGCGGTCAGGGTATTACGGCGGTGGCACTGGTCATTTTTGCGCGCTGGAATCCCATGCTGTGCCTGGCTGCATCGATCCTGTTCGGCGGCGCCGCGGCACTTGGTCCGGCGCTGCAATCGGTCGGCTACAGTCACGGCTATCATCTGTTCAATGCCGCACCCTACATTTTGACTTTGCTGATCATGATCGCAACCTGCTCGCCCAAACGCACGCTGATCGGTGCGCCCGCAGAGCTGTCGATTACGAGGTGAGTCATGCCCCAACTGGCGCGCAAAGAAGCTGATAGTTCTGAACGTTACGTAGCGGCCGATCCTTATCTGTGGCCCTACAACGGCGACCTACGGCCGGAAAATACCGCGCTCATCATTATCGACATGCAGACCGACTTCTGCGGCGTCGGCGGCTATGTCGACAAAATGGGCTACGATCTGTCGCTGACCCGGGCGCCGATCGAGCCGATCAAGCGCACGCTCGCCGCCGCGCGGGCCAAAGGCTTCCATGTCATTCACACCCGCGAAGGCCATCGCCCCGACCTCGCCGATCTGCCGCCCAACAAACGCTGGCGCTCGCGCCAGATCGGCGCCGGCATCGGTGACCCGGGACCCTGCGGCCGCATCCTCGTGCGCGGCGAGCCCGGCTGGGAAATCATCCCCGAACTTTCGCCGCGCGAGGGTGAGCCGATCATCGACAAGCCGGGCAAGGGCTCGTTCTGCGCCACCGACCTCGAGCTCCTTTTGCGGTTGGCCGGCATCGACAACATCGTGCTCACCGGCATCACCACCGACGTGTGCGTGCACACGACCATGCGCGAGGCAAATGACCGCGGCTTCGAGTGCCTGTTGCTGGAGGACTGCTGCGGGGCCACGGACAAGGGCAACCACGACCACGCGCTGAAGATGATCAAGATGCAGGGTGGTGTGTTCGGCGCTGTTTCCGATTCGGCGAAATTCATTGAGGTCATCGCGTGAGCGAAATGGCGACCCTCATCCCGCCCGGCGGGCTACCCCCGCCGACCGCGGGCAAGAAGACCTTCGGCGTCGAAGCGATCGCCATAACCAAGCGCTTCGGCGAGTTCGTTGCGCTCGATCAGGTGCCGTTGAAGGTAAGGACCGGTACGTTTCACGCGCTGCTCGGCGAGAATGGCGCCGGCAAGTCGACGCTGGTCAAATGCATCATGGGCTATTACCAGGCCGACGGCGGCGAACTCATCGTTGACGAGCGCCAGGAGATCATCGGCAATCCCCGCGCCGCGCATGCGCTCGGCCTCGGCATGGTCTATCAGCATTTCACCTCGGTGCCGGCGATGACAGTGGCCGAGAATTTCGTGCTGGCGCGCGACCACGTGCCGGCCGTGGTGGATTGGACGCGCGAGCGCAAGGCGCTGGAGGAATTTCTGTCGCGCATGCCGTTTCGCGTGCCGCTGAGCGCCAAGGTGTCGGCGATCTCCGCCGGCGAGCGGCAGAAATGCGAGATTCTCAAGCAGCTCTATCTGCAGCGCCGCTTTCTCATCCTCGACGAGCCGACTTCGGTGCTCACTCCCGGTGAGGCCGACGAAGTGCTCGGCATGCTGCGCGACATGGTGGCGCGCGGCGTTCTCACCGTTCTGATGATCACCCACAAATTCCGCGAGGTCATGGCGTTCGCCGACGAAGTCACCATCCTGCGGCGCGGTAAGTTGGCGGGGCAGGGGCACGTCAAGGATTTGAACCCCGACGCCATGGCGCGCGCCATGATCGGCGCCGAAGAGCTGACGGTGCAGCCGCCGCGGACCGGCGAGTTCGGCGCGCCGCGGCTCGACATCGAGAACCTGCATGCGCTCGACGACGGCGGTCAGCCGGCGGTGCGCGACGTATCCTTGTCGATACGCGGCGGCGAAATCGTCGGCGTCGCCGGGGTATCCGGCAACGGCCAGCGCCAGCTCATCGAAGTCCTCGCCGGCCAGCGCGAAGCCGAGAGCGGCCAAATCTATCTGCAAGGTGAGCGTTATCATGCGACCCGCGAGGAAATGCGCCACAATCATCTGTCGGTCCTTCCCGAGGAGCCGCTGAAGAACGCCTGCGTCGCGCGCATGAGCGTCGCCGACAATCTCGCCTTCCGCGAGTTCGACCGGTCGCCGTTCGCCTATGGCGGCTGGTGGCTCAATCGCGTGAAATTCCATGAAGGGGCGATACGCAAGATCGGGCTCTACAAGATCAAAACCCGCTCCGACGACACCCCGATCGGCGAATTGTCCGGCGGCAACGTGCAGCGCACCGTGCTGGCGCGCGAACTTGGCGGCGAAGTCGACATCCTGGTCGCCGCCAATCCCTGCTTTGGATTGGACTTCGCGGCGGTCGCGCAGATCCACGCCGAGATCATGGCGGCGCGCAATCGCGGCGCCGCGGTGCTGCTGGTCAGCGAAGATCTCGACGAGCTTTTGGAACTCGCCGACCGCGTCGTGGTGATGTTCAACGGCGCCCTGGTGTACGAAGCGCGCGCCAGCGAAGCCGATCTGACCGAAATCGGCCGCCACATGGCGGGGCATTAGCGCGCATAGGGATAAACCTCGCCCGCGAGGGCGGATCGCCGGATGTCTGCCGCACGCGCGCGCGGCGGGCCACGGCTTTCGGTTATTGCTTCGCCTGCTCGTCGTTGTCTTTGCCAAGCGGTTTGCCGTTCAGCAACATCGCGGCTCGATAGGCGTTTACCAGGCCGGCACCCGCGTCCGTCCGCCCGCCGCTCGGCCCCAGCGGCTTGGCTGAGGTCATGATAATCCTGCGAACATCTCCGGGCTTGAGCGAAGGTTGGCGTTCCAGCAATAGCGCCGCTATTCCGCTGACATGCGCCGCGGCGACCGACGTTCCCGTGGTGATCTGATAGGAATCACCCGGCGCCAGCGCGAGAATCTCGACCCCCGGCGCAGCAACCGCGATGTATGGCCCGCGATTGGCCATTTTGAGCAAGCCGTCGTTGCTGTCGGTCGCGGTTACGGCGATGACCGCGGGATCGGCTGCCGGATACAGCGGGCCGGAATTCAGCCCTGCGTTTCCGGCTGCCGCTATCAGCACCATGTCTTTCTCGTAGGCGGCCGCCAGCAATCGGTGCAATACAGGGTCCGCGGGGCCGGCAAAACTCATGTTCACGATGCGCGCAGCGTTGTCCGCTGCCCACTGCAGGCCCTTGTAGATGGCAAACGAGGTGCCCTTGGCCTCGCCGGGAGTATCGCCGAACGCGCGCGCCGCCAAGAGCTGTGCGCCCGGTGCGATACCCAAAAGCCTCCCATGCGCGGCGATAGCGCCCGCCATGGCGGTTCCATGCTGATGCGGTCTCTCTTCGCCACCCAGCGCGTCGAAATTTTTCGTGACCGTTCCATCGAGATTCGAATTTTTCGCGTCAATTTCCGAATCGATGACAGCAATCAGAACAGCTTTGCCGGTCGCCACTTGATGCGCCTGCGCAATTTGCAGTTTGCGCAGAACGTATTGGGCCGCCTCACCGCGCGTATCGGAAGAGATCGTGGTGGCATCTTGCAGCGTGAAAATGTAGTTGGGCTGCGCGCTGGCGACGATGCGTTCATCCTCGAGCGCGCCCACGACGTCCGCCACCGAACGGCGGCTCCCGACGCGCCAGCGATAGAGCGTGGTGCCGATCAGCGGCAGGCTTTGTGCCTCGAGTCGTATCAAATTGTACCGCCGCGCGATCTGATTGATCGATTGCGGCGTTGCGTTCGACGCAAACGCGGTGACGACTTCGTCGGGAACGAAACGCCGCTCTGCGCGCGGCGGCACCCCGCTGCGGCCGCTGTTCCCGCCGCTTCTGATGCTTTGCTGGTCCGGTATGTCAGAGTCGGGACTGCCGCCGATGCCGGGGCTGGCGATCGGATAATGTCTTGAGCCCCTGCCACCGTCGCGGCCCGTGTTTCCTGTTCTCCCGCCGGAAGGCCGGCCAACAACTCTGCCGGCGCCTCGACGCGGCGCGGTCATGTGCTGCCGCGGTCCTCCGCCAAAGCCGATGGCACGTCCGCCAAAACCGCCCATGCGCCCGAAACCACCCATCGCCGCCACCGGGTTCGACACGCCGATGCAGGACGCGATCAGCAGCAGGCCACACAGCGTCAGCCCAACGACCGGCCGCGGCATCATCGAGTCGCTTCGCATGGCAAACTCCCCGGCCGGATCACTCGGCGATGCCGATGAAGCCGACAACCTTGTCCTCGCGCAGCGTCTTCACGATGCGGTCGAGATCCGCCTTCGGCAGCTTGGTCGCCGCGATTCGCACCCGGTATAGTCCGCCTGCGGACGGACCGTCCGAAATGCTTAGTTTGTTGGTTTCCAGGAAGTTGGCGATATCGGCGGCGCTGGCCTGCGGTTGGAAACGGATCAGGGCATAGGCGCCGGCGCCGGCCACATTCGTCGGCGCCGAAGCGGTCTCATAGCCGCCCACGTTCTTTTCCTTGAGTATGATGCCGGCGATCAGTCCGGCTTGCAGCAGGATGGCGAGCGCGGCCGCGCTCGTCGACCAGGCTAGCGTGCGGGGCGACAAACTTGCGAAAAATGCCCGGATGCGCGCGCCGAGATTTATCGATGCCACCTTATTCCGCGCCGGCTCGGCGTCGATCTTGGCGAACAACGCCGCCATGGCGCGCGACGACGGCGCGCCCAATGTCTCGTTGAGGTGGATGGTCTGCGCGAGTTCCTCGCGCACCAGCTCGTAGCGTCGGGCAAGCTCGGGATCGCTGGCGAGCGCCGCTTCCACACGTTGCGTGTCGCGATGGCCGAGCGTTCCTGCGGCATGCCACGGCAGCAGGCCTTCGATCTCGCTGCGTTCGTTATTGTTCGCCGTATTCATGGCCAACCTCGATCGATGCCTTGCGCCTTCAGGAGCTCCGATAATTTCTTGCGCGCATAAAACATGCGGGTCTTCACGGTCGCCTCCGGGATACCGACAATACCCGCGACTTCCTCCACCGATTTCTGATGGTAGTAGACGAGATCGATGATCTCGCGGTGCTCGGTCGACAGTTTGGTCAGGCATTGCTGCAGCACCGCACCCTTGTCCTTCTTCGCCAGCGTGACCTCCGGATCGTCGGCTTGGTCCTCGATTGCGCCGGCTGTCTCATCATCCAGTTCTTCCTCGCCCCGGCGCCGCAGCACCGACAGCGCTTTGAAGCGGGCGATACTCAACATCCAGGTCGAAACCGCCGACCGCCCCTCGAATTTTTCCGCCTGCCGCCAGACGTCGAGAAACACCTCGCTGATCAAGTCTTCCGCCGTCGCTTCGTTGCGCACCATCCGCAGCACGAATCGGTAGATGCGGACATGGTGGCGCGCGAACAGCACCTGCATCGCGAGCCGATCGCCGCTGGCGATCCGTCCGATCAGAACCTCGTCCGAAGTCGTCTGCATCGGCAGGCTATCGGCTCATGAGTAGGTCGCCGCGGGCGGCGCGCAGGTTCAAGCGGAATCGAGAAAAATCTGCGCGGCCTGTCCCGCCGCCAGGTAGCCTCCGCCAGTTTCGTCGTTCGGGCGCAATTGGGCAAGCGACGGCGCCCGATCGCGTGTTTGCGGCCTTTTCGGCGGCCTGCCCGGCAAGCGGTGATTGCGGAGAGCGTTAAGGGCCCGGCCAAGTTTTCCGACGTCGTCCCTTGGCTTGCGGCGATTTTTGACAATCGCCTGAACCTTTCTCCGGCAGCGGCGACCAATGGGTATCGGAACTCAAACCCGGGAGAACGACCATGTCACGCAAAATCATCCTTACTCTCGCAACCGCGGCGACAATCGCCGCTGCCGGCCTTGCTTCGAGCGCCGCCGACGCCCGTGCCCTCGGTGGCGGGTTCGGCCATTCTTCCAGCATTGGCCGCGTCGGCGGTGGCCATTTCTCCGCGAAGGGCGGCCGTAAGTTGACATCGATCCTCAACCCCGGTGGCCCCGATCGCCCTGGCCGTCCCGGTCACCCCGGCCACTGGACAGGTTTGCATCATCACGGACACTGGATCTTCCGTGGCGGCCGCTGGATCATCATCGACGACGTGGTCGATGAAGTGCCGGTCGTGGAACCGGCCGCCGGCCCCTGCACCTGCCTGACCAAGAACTACACGCCGGATGGTCTCGTGGTGTTCGCGGATCTCTGCACCAAAGAATCGGCTAGTGCTCGGGTCGATGGCAAGGCCGCTGACGCAACGCTGGCGCCGACGGTCGACGACAAGGCCGCCAACGCGACCCTAGTCCCGGCCCCCTCGAACTACGCCGGCCTCACCTATAGCGACTATCTCGCGGCGAACCCGCAGGCGGCCGCTCAGGCTGCCCCGAAGAACTGAAGACGCCGACAAAGTGCACCGGCGTACGTCTTGGATCGAAGATAAGGCCGCCTGCGCGAGCATCGCAGGCGGCTTTTCTGCTGCATAAGCGTGGGCGTTCACGACGGCTTGCGCAGCCGCTGATAGGTCGCATAAAGCGGCTCCCACATCTTCGATTTGACCGCTGCCACAAGATCGCCCTCCGCCACGGGAAGCGCGAGGCCCTCGCTTTCGGCCTCTTTTGCGACCGCGATCGCCACCTGGAACGACAGCTTTCGCAGCTCCCTGAGCGGCGGCAAGAGATTGGCGCGCGGATCGCGTTTTGCCGGGGACAGTTCGGCGATCGTGCGCGCCGCTGCGAGAAACATGCCGTCCGATATGCGGCACGCCTTCACCGCGATAGCTGCGAGGCCGATGCCGGGATAGACATAGGCGTTATTGGTTTGGTCAATCCTGAAGGGACGTCCGTCCCGCTCGATTGGCGGGAACGGGCTCCCGGTGCCGATGACCGCGCGGCCGTCGGTCCAGGCGAGCAAATCCTGCGGCGTCGCCTCGCTCCGCTCCGTCGGATTGGAGAGCGGAAAGATCACCGGCCGCTGAACATGGGCCGCTATGGCGCGGACAATGCTCTCGGAGAAGGCATGCGGCTGCCCTGATGTGCCGATGAGGACCGTCGGATGCGCGTTGGCGACCACGTCGGCAAGATCAATCCGATCCGGCGAGGTGAGCTTCCAGCTTGCTACCCGGTCGCGGCTTTGCGCAAACGCCGCCTGAAACGGCTGCAGGCCGGCCGTGCCCTCGACCAAGAGGCCGTCGCGGTCGACAAGATAGAACCGGCTGCGGGCCTCCGTCTCGGGCAGGCCCGCCTCGATCATGGCGCGCAATAGCAGCGCGCTGATGCCGGTGCCGGCCGAACCCGCTCCCAGCACCGCGATGCGCTGCTCGGTGAGCGGCACGCCGGTGACATTGATGGCGCTGAGTATCGCGCCGACGGCGATGGCTGCGGTGCCCTGAATGTCATCGTTGTAGCTGCAGAGCTGATCGCGGTATTGCGCTAGCAGCCGGTTGGCGTTGCGGAACGCAAAATCCTCCCAGTGCAGCAGCACATGCGGCCATCGCGCGCGCACGGCGTCGACGAACGAGGCGACGAAATCGTCATAGTCCGCGCCGCGCACGCGCTCGTGCCGCCAGCCGATATAGAGCGGGTCCGCGAGAAGCTCCTGGTTGTCGGTGCCGACGTCGAGAAGGATCGGCAATGTCGTCGACGGGTGCAGGCCGGCGCAGGCGGTGTAGAGCGACAGCTTGCCGATCGGGATGCCCATGCCGCCGGCGCCTTGATCGCCCAGCCCGAGGATGCGCTCGCCGTCGCTCACCACGATGGCCTCGACGCCGTCAAAGCGCGGATTGCCGAGGATGCGGCGCACCCGGTCCTTAAGCGGAAAGCTCAGGAACACGCCGCGATGCTTGCGAAAGAGGCGGCTGAATTGCTGACAGCCGAGACCGACCGTGGGCGTGTAGACGATCGGCATCAACTCTTCGATGTTCCACGTCAGCAGCGCGTAAAACAAGGTTTCATTGGTGTCCTGCAGGCCGCGAAGGAAGGTATATTTCTGCAGGTCTGTGCCGAGGTTGCGCAGGGCGGCGAGCCGGCGTCCGACCTGTAAATCGAGGGTCGTTACATAGGGCGGCAGCAGGCCGTGCAGATCGAACATATCGCGTTCGGCATCGGTGAACGCCGTGCCTTTGTTCAGCAGCGGATCGTTGAGCAGCTCATAGCCGCTGAGCGCGGTCTCGATCATTGTCTGCGTTCTCACGCTTGCGGCGCGCTTCGTAAGCCTTCAAATGCGCATAAGCGATCCGCAGCAGCGACCTGTCGTTGGGTGGCTGTGCCGTGCTGCGGCGCAGTAGGTCGCCGACAATGTGATCGGCCTCGATCGGCCCGCCGCGCTCGATATCCCGGAGCATCGATGCGGTAATGGTGGATTGCGGCGCGGTGAGCATGCTTCGGGTGAACTTGCGGGTCGCTTCGCCGGGCGGGAACCCTTGCGCTGCCGCGATCGCGCAGCACTCGTCGAAAAGCGCGGTCGTCAGGTCGACGGCGCCGGCGGCGACGATGTCGCCGAAAGCGGCCCGCATCAGGCAGGTGATGCCGGCGGCGGCGGCGATGAACACCCACTTGTCCCACATCTCCTGCAGGATCGCGTTGCTCGGGCGCGACTCGAAGCCGGCGCCCGACAGTGCCGCCGCGATGACCTCGCTGCGCGGCGATATGGCGCCGTCCTGCTCGCCGAATGCCATGCGATGGATGTCGTTGAGGTGGCGGATGTCGCCCGCGGGGCCGAGCGTCGCCGAGATCACGCATAGCCCACCGAGCACATGGCTGCGGCCGAAACGGGACGCGAGGACATCCAAATGGGCCATGCCGTTGAGCAACGGCAGGATCGCGGTTTGTGTTCCAACGGCCGGCGCGAAAGAATCCGCCGCGGCCGCGAGATCGTAGGCCTTGCAGCTGAGAAGGATCAGATCGAAGGGATCGCGCAGCGCATCGGCCGTGACGGTAGGCGGTGCCGGCCAGTTGACGTCGCCGAAACGGCTGCGGATCACCAGGCCGGTCTGCATTAGCTGAGCGGCACGCTTCGGCCGCACGAGGAAGACAACATCGCGGCCTGCCGCCAGCAGCCTGCCGCCGAAATATCCGCCGATCGCCCCAGCACCGACCAAAATTCGCACAACCACCCCGCTGAGCGCGGCGCTACCTGACGACGCAAGCGTTCGCCGTGATAACGGCTAAGGTCATACTATACCGCTCGGCGTTCCGGCGTCGAGCGAGCCGCGTCGGCCTTGTCGTTTCCGGCCGGCGGCCGTCGCGGCACCAGGGCGATGTTCACGATCTCCTGTACCACTTGGCCGTGCTGGTTGAACGTGCGGGTGCGCATCTTGACCACCCCGCGGTCGGGACGCGACTTGGACGGCCGCACGTCGAGGATTTTGCTTTCGATCCGCAGCTCATCGCCGGGACGGACCGGAATCAGCCAGCGCAGCTCTTCGAAGCCGAGGCCGACACTGCCGCCCGCAGGCTTCGCTTCCCGCTCGGTCAAGAGACGCATCGTCAACGCGGCGGTGAGCCAGCCGCTCGCCACCAGGCCGCCGAATATCGAACTTCGCGCCGCCTCCTCGTCGAGATGGAAGAACTGCGGATCGTATTTTTTGGCGAACGCAATAATCTCGTCCTTGTCGACCCGAACGTGCCGCGCCGAGCTGAAAACCTGCCCGACGGCGAAATCCTCAAGAAACATCTCTGCCATTTTTCATAACTCCGGCTCATTCAGCGATGCTAAGCCGGCGCCGCGTTCGGCGTCGGCCGCGAAAAGCTGCGCGCTATTGCATCAAAGTCACTGCGGCGGAGAGCGTGTAATGCTCGCCGGGGGCAGTTATCGGCAAACTTTCACCCATGTGCATATTTTCTTGAAATTCTCCCAATGACATTGCTGCTCCATGCGGCAATTTTTTCCTTTGCTCTCCTGAGCGTCGGCAATCGCGGGGTGGCAAATCGAGATGACGGCAAGAAGTCCGCAGGTAAACAACAGAGGTCGTCCACGCATCGTTTTCTCCATTCATGAGAGCGGAGATTGGTGTCAGCCAAACTTCCGTCCTCGCGGCGTCCTGCGTCAGCGGCAGGCGGACAGAGGAATGCCGATCGAGGCCTTTCGTTGACCCTGCAAGCATCCGCCCTTCCAGGTGCCGGGCCAGGTTTCGTTTCCGGCCGTCAACGTCCCGGCTCCGTTCGGTTTCCCATTACGAAATTCACCCTCATACCGCAATTTTTGCAGCGTCAATACGCCGTGGCCGTTCGGCTCACCGTCTGCAATCTCCCCTTCGTAGCGTCCGGTGGACCAGGATTGCGTACCCTTGCCGGCCTGACGGCCATCGCGCCACTCGCCTTCGTCGGTCTCGATGGGCATGCCGCCCTTCGACCATTGCACGGTCCCGCTGCCTTGCGCGCGGCCGTTTGCACAGGAACCCGACCAGGTCACCGATTCGTCGAGTTGCGGATTCGGATCCCACACGTGACAGCTGGATTTGTCGGCGATCCACTCTCCGGCGCGAGCCGGAGGCGCTACGGCGATCAAGCCGGCCGTCAGCGCCGCAGCCGCAATGCCGCGCGCGAGCGACGTCATCAAAACGAAGCCGGTCATGGGCTGCACCTTCATTCAATGCGGTAGCAGCGGAACGACAATCCCGTTGAGCAGTTCATCGCGCACCTCGATGAAACGGTCGCGGACCTTGCCCTCGGCATCGATGACCCAGGTGATCGGCACGCCTTTCGGCGTCCCAAAGCCGTCTTCGCTGATGGCCTTCGACAGCGCCGTCGGATAGGCGACCGCTTGGGCGGTTTTGCGAGCCTTTTCGAAGTCGCGCGGAAAATCGATGCTGATGCCGATCATTTCCAGGCCCTGGTCGTGATAGCGCCGGTAGAACGCGCTGAGCCTCGGCATTTCCTTGCGGCATGGGGCGCACCAGGTTGCCCAATAGTTCACCAGCACGACCTTGCCGCGCAGCTTGGCGAGATCGAAGGTTTGGCCGTCGAGCGTGGTGAGGACGAGCGCCGGCGCGGCCGCGCCCATTTCCGGCGCGGCGTACGCCACGCCCGATGCCGAGGCGAGGCCCAATATGGCAGCGGCCGCGGCCGCGATTGACGGGCGTCGCATTTGTCGGCGGTCGACGGGTTGTGAACGGCGCATCGGCCCGTTGATCGCGCGGAAATTGTTGCTAGATACCAAGTTGATCAGGGTGCGAGCGATGCCCTGGCGACGCGTCATCGAAGCAACGCAGAGAAAGACATGTTGAAGATATTGGCCGCCGCGCTGCTCGTGACATTGATCTGCGTCGGAGCGGCGGACGCCCGCGGCGGCGGTCCCGCGGAGACGATGCCGGGCACCAACTTCACCGACATGCCGAGCTATCGGGCCAAGCCGGCCGAGCCGCTCGGACAGATCAAACACGCGCGCAAGCATATTCGGTGGCGGCAACGTTCTCCTCGCGGTGATTGACATTGTAAGCCTCGCCTGGGGCGGCCGACGCGGCGCTAGCGGCGCGCCGGCCCGCGATGCTTAGAAATTGTAGCTCGACACCAGTTTGATCAAGTAGGGAGCCACCAGCTGGCCTTCGGTTCCGGCGTTGTTGGCGGCGTTGGCCCGGTAATAGATTGGAACCTCGATGTCGAAATAGACCTTGATCACCCGGTTGTTGGCTTCGTCGACCACCTTGGTGAATTCGATACCGGGCGAGAGCATCACCCGGTCAAAGCCGCTGTTGTAGGGATCGGCGCCGGTGCCGGTATCGTGATCGCGGTGCGAGACGATGACCTGACCGAGCGGCGTGATCTTGTCGAAGCCAAGCACGTGATACAGGTTGTTGTAGACAATGCCCGCCGCGGCGTCGACCTGCATACCCGGATAATAGGTTTGCACAACGCCGGGACTGCCGTCGAAGAAGCCCTGCGGGTCGGCCGCCGCCTGATAGAGGAGCGGCTGCCGCCACATGATTTGCGAAAAATACTGCCAGGCATTGTCGCCGGAGAGCAGGCCGCGATGGAAGGCGCCGAGCATCAGGTCGGTGCTGCCCGACCCGATCTGCGTGTCGCGGTCGATGCCGGGGGCGGTAAAGGTGCCGGTCGGCAGCTTGAGGCCGAACATGAGGCCTGTCGACATGTCCTTGAAGAAGCCGGTGTACATGCCCATGATCTCGATGTCGCCGATATCCTTGGAGTTGAAGGACGCTATCCCGGCGTACGCCCCGGTGTCGGTCGTCAAAGTGCGGTTGGTCGTGGGGATCCGCACCATCACGCCCCAATCGCGGTTGAAATTGTAGCTGAAGCCGACGTTGTACCATTGCGTGTTGATTTCCTTGTCCGAGTTGAGCACCGCCGGGGCTTTGGAACTGCCGACCCAATTCTGCGACTGATCACCGCTCCAAAACTCGAAGAAAACGCGGCCGCCGGACTCGTTCTCCTGCGGCAGCAGGCCGCCGCCGACGTCAAACACGCTGCAGCCGCAGGCGCAGGCGCGCGCCGCCGTGGAGGTAAGGCTGACCAGCGGCACAAACGCCAGCATGGTAGCCAGAAGCGAAACCGTCGCGGCGCCGCAGCGCCCGGCGCGGCGGCTTGCTGCCGCCGACTGTCTGGTTGCGATGGACATAGTGTCTCCGATCGGATTGGCGCGCCGCGCCGCAGCCGGATGACGGTGCGCGCGCAGGCGGGCGATAAGGGTGCAGAGGCGGGCGTGATCGAACATGGCGCGCTCCCGGCGGTCAGAACTTGAAGTTCACGCCGGCGCGGACGATCTGGATAACCAGGTCGGTGGAACCGTGCAGTGTGTTGGTTCCACCGGCGCCGGCGATGGTCCCGAGCGCATTCGTTGTCGGAAAGCTCGCCAACAGATATTCGGCGCGGACTGTCCAATGGTCGGCCCAGGCATATTCCCAGCCCGCACCGGCAGTCCAACCGAGCAGCGCGCGTGACGCGCTCGCGGTACCGGTGCCGGGTGGAGTATTCGCGTCTACGTAGCTTGTGGTGTAGCTGACGCTGGTGAAGGCTGCGCCACCGGTGATGTAAGCGAGGTTGCGATCCGCCGCGATGCCGATCCGTGGCCGCACCGTTGCCAAAAAATTGGTGGTGAGTGACTGCGCGATGGCAAACGCATTGCCGTTGGCCAGCGTATTGGTGTTGTTGTTGAATTGCGGATTCGTGTGGAAGTAGTCGAAGTCGCCTTCGAGACCGTAGACCAGCGTCCCGGACTGGAAGTTACAGCCGGCCTGTGCGCCGGCCAGGATGCCGTCGGCGTTCGCGCCGCCGCTGCCGCTTCCGGCGACGGTCGCCGCGTCGCCCGCTGCGAGGTAGGTTCCCGGATCGACGGCGCTGCCGAAGTTCGTTCCGCTCGCGCCGCCGCCGACGTTCACGCCAAGATAACATCCGCCCCATTGATAGGCGGGCGCCGCCGGTGCCTTCATCGGCATGTCGGCGGCCAGCGCCGAGCCTGTTACGAGAGTCCCGGCCAACGCCAGGCCGACGATGCCGTACAGACGTTCCCAAACCGCGCGCGATTTTGCACCGCGAGCCAAGCTCGCAGCGCACTTGATCATGACCTATCCCCCGAATTGCCGAACTCACCCTTGGCGATAGGTGCCGGCCAGGTTGACGATGACGATTGCTGTTGAGCCGCGGGCGGCTCAGCCATCACGCCGGTAGCGGGGGACCGCGAGGCGGCTGGCTCGGATGTCTGATCGCAAATCTGTTTCGCCAGTCGGCGGTCGGCCAAATTATTTCCTTGGCATCGGGAGCGACGAAACCGAGGAAGGCGGGGTCCGGCGGCTCAACGAACGCCGGGCTGCCAAGAAAACAGCCGCAATCGCAGCCAGGACGGCCGCCAAGCCCGCGGTCATCGGGTGTCTGATCGCCGGCGCCGCCATGGTCGCCGTTGAGGCAAATTATGGCGAGCGGATCGAGGGCCGCGGCCGACGCCGCGGTCTGGATCAGACCGAAGCTTCCGACGAGCGTCTGCAGTGCGAGCGCATAGGCGGCGATCCAAGCGATCGCTCGCCGCGATTTGCTCCGCGCGCATCCGATCACGACAACCTTCCCCTGCGAAATTCATAACATGCCGCATCGACCGTGCAAAGTTCCGCTCATCGCCGTCGGTCACGCCGAAGCGCAGCCACGCCTGTCCGTCCGCGCAAACCTCCGGCCGTCGTCTTCCTTCTGCGCGCCATTGCGGTTATCATTGTCCACTCGACCGGAGCATGGCCATGACGATGAGGCGTACCGTTTTCGCGTGGACCGTGGTGGCGTGTACCGCCGGGGTGCTTGCCGGTATGGGCACGGCTGCGACAGCGGGGCAATATTGGCACGGCGGCCACGGCGGTCACTGGCGCGAAACCCACCGCGCTATTTACCAGTTGGAGAACCTGATCGCTCTCTTGGAGGCAGACCCGGCAACGGATGACGGCTACAAAGCGCCGATCATCACCCGGGCTCGCGCCGACATCATGCGGTTGCGCGCGACGCTGGATCGGCCGCGCTGGCGTTGGTCGACGCCGTGCTGCTACAGCCACAGACCTATTTATATTCGCTGAGTCATGGCAGCTGCCGCGGCCTGCGCCGCGGCATTTCCTGCGAGCGTCATGCCTCGCCCACCGCGGGACGAGTACCGAAGGCCCCCGGTAGCATCCCCAGCAGGCGCCGCCGAGCGCGCATCGACCAGCCGCTCAATCGGTCGAGATAGAGATAGACGACGGGCGTGGTGTAAAGGGTCAGCAATTGGCTGATCAGGAGCCCGCCGACGATTGAGATGCCCAGCGGACGCCGAATTTCTCCGCCGTTGCCGAAGCTCAACGCCAGCGGGATGGCGCCGAGAATGGCGGCCGACGTCGTCATCATGATCGGGCGAAAGCGCAGCAGGCAGGCCTCGAAAATGGCGTCGTAGGGGCTCAAATCGTGCGCTCGCTTCGCCTCGATGGCAAAATCGACCATCATGATCGCGTTCTTCTTGACGATGCCGATCAGGAGAATCACGCCGATCAGCCCGATAATGTCGAATTCCGTGTGGAACAGCATCAGCGCCAGCAATGCGCCGACGCCCGCGGACGGCAGCGTCGAGAGAATGGTGATCGGATGGATGTAGCTCTCGTAGAGCACGCCAAGCAGGATATAGACCGCGGCAATGGCGGTGAGGATCAGGATCGGTTCCTTGCCAAGCGACTGCTGGAACAGCTGCGCCGTGCCGGCGAGAACGCCGCGTATCGATGAGGGCATATGGATGCGCGCGATGGCGGCATTGATTTCGGCCGTTGCTTCGCCAAGCGATTTGCCGGGTTGCAGATTGAACGAAATGGTCGAGGCGACGAACAGTCCCTGATGATTGACGGACAATGGTGTGTGGCCCGGCCGGTAATGGCTGACGGCCGCCAGCGGGATCATGGTTTCCACAGCCGTGCTGACCGCTGCGCCGGCGGATGTGGGTCCGTGGCCGGTATTGGCCAGCGCGTTGGTGAAGGCGCTGCGCGCCGCAAGGGCGCTGGCGGACGTGGCGGCGGACGTGCTTGATGTCGCTGTCGAGCCGCTTTTGCCGGGCGCGGAAGCAGTCGTGGAAGCGGGAGAACTCGCACTGGCCGCCGTATAGGCCGCAGCGGGCGCCGTGGTCGCGGAGAACGCAGAGAGTGGAGGAGGGGGCGGAGTTGCCGCGGTCCCATTCGCGGTCGCCGCCGTGACCGCTCCCCCCGGCGCATTGGTTGTCGCAGTCCCGGGCGGCGTCGCGCCGGAAAGAGACACGTAAACGTCACGCAGCGAATTGGGATACTGCGTGTAGCGCGGGTCGATTTCCATCACCACGTGGTACTGATTGATGGCGCTGTAGATGACGGAGACCTGGCGCTGCCCGAACGCGTCGTACAGCGTATTGTCGATTTGCAGCGGGCTGATGCCGAGACGCGCCGTGGTGTCGCGGTCGATGTCGAGATAGCTCTCCAACCCTTTCTGCTGTTGGTCGGAACTGACGTCAGTGACCACGGAATTGTGCTCGAGCGCGTCGACGAGTTTCGGCGTCCAAGTATAAAGCTCCTCGACGTCCTCGGACTGCAGCGTGTACTGATATTGCGCGTTGCTCTGCCTGCCGCCGGCGCGCAGGTCCTGGACGGCAGCCAGATAGAGACGTCCGCCGGGAACTTGGGCCAGCTTCGGCCGCAACCGCGCGATCACTTGATCCACCCCGACGCGTTGCGACAACGGTTTCAGCGAGACGAAGACCGAACCGGTGTTGATCTGCGCGTAGCCGCCGCCGCTGCCGACGCCGGTATAGCCCACGACGTTCTCCACCGCGGGATCCTCGCTCACGATATTCATCATCTGCCGCAGCTTTTTGCTCATCAGCTGGAACGAGATGCTTTGATCGGCCTGCAGCGAGCCGATCAGGCGGCCGGTGTCCTGCTGCGGAAAGAAGCCCTTGGGGACGATGACATAGAGCCACGCGTTCAGGCAGATCGTGGCGATAAAGATGAGCAACACCAGGCGGCTATGCCGCAGCGCCCAGGTCAGTGTCCGCCCGTAGCCGTTGCGGAGCCGCTCGAAAATGTTGGGGCTGCGTTCCATCTCCTGCGGGGTCCGCGACCGCAGGAATAGTGCGCACATCATCGGCGTGGTGGTCAGGGAAACCGCCAGCGATACCAGGATGGCGATCGACAGCGTCACGGTGAATTCGCGGAACAACCGGCCGAGAATGCCGCCCATCAGCAAAATCGGGATGAATACCGCGATCAGCGACAGGCTGATCGAGAGCACGGTGAAGCCGACCTCGCGCGCGCCGCGGAAAGCCGCTTGCACGTGCGGCATTCCATCGTCGATATGCCGGGAGATGTTTTCCAGCACGACGATTGCGTCGTCGACGACGAAGCCGGTGGCGATGGTGAGCGCCATCAAAGACAGGATATCCAGGCTGTAGCCCAGGAGATACATGGCGCCGAAAGTGCCGATGATCGAGATCGGCACCGCGACGCTGGGGATCAGCGTCGCCCGGAGGTTGCGCAGGAAAATGAAGACGACGATCGTCACCAGGATGACGGCCATCACCAGCGTCAGTTCCGTATCGTGCAGCGAGGAGCGGATCGTGGTCGAGCGGTCGATGGCGACGGTGACGTTCATATCGGCCGGCATCGCCGCTTCCAGATGCGGCAACTCGGTCTTTACGTTGTCGATGGTCTCGATGATGTTGGCGTTCGGCTGGCGAAACAGGATGACCAGGACCGAAGGTTGTCCGTTGGACATGCCGAGATTGCGCACATCCTGAACGGAGTTTTGCACGTCGGCGACATCGGATAGCCGCACCGCGGCGCCGTTGCGGTAGGCGATCACAAGCGGAGCGTAATCCGCCGCGACGTTGGCCTGATCGTTGGTGTATATTTGATAGCGGCGGTTGCCGTCGTCGATGGTGCCCTTCGGACTGTTGGCATTGGCCGAAGCGAGCGCTGCGCGGACGTCCTCGAGGCCGATGCCGTATTTGTAAAGCGCCTGCGGGTTGAGCTCGACGCGCACCGCCGGAAGCGTCGAGCCGCCGATGATGACGTTGCCGATGCCGCTCAATTGCGACAGCCGCTGCGCCAGGACGTTACTCGCCGCATCGTAAATCTGACCTTGCGTCATCGTCTTCGAGGTCAGCGCAAGGATGAGGATCGGCGCATCGGCCGGATTGACCTTGCGGTAGATGGGATTGCTCGGCAGATTTGAGGGCAGGTCGGCGCGGGCGGCGTTGATGGCGGCCTCGACGTCGCGCGCGGCGCCATCGATGTCGCGGTTGATATCGAACTGCAGCGTGATGCGCGCCTGTCCGATTCCGCTTTGCGAGGTCATTTCGGTCACGTCGGCGATCTGGCCGAGGTGGCGTTCGAGCGGCTCGGCGACGCTGGTCGCCACCGTGTTGGGGCTGGCGCCGGGAAGCGTTGCGGTAACGGAGATCGTCGGAAAATCGACCTGCGGCAGCGGCGACACCGGTAATTTCAGGAAGCCGAGAATGCCGGCCAGCGCAATCGCCAGCGTCAGCAACGTGGTTGCCACCGGCCGCGCGATGAAGGGCGCGGAAATATTCATTCGGCCGGCTCGCGCGGTGCAAGCGGGTTGGCGGGCCGTCGCGCGGTGAGACGCACCGCTAGGCGATCGAAGTAGAGATAAATGACCGGCGTGGTGAACAGCGTCAGCATTTGACTGAGGACCAGCCCGCCGATGATGGCGATGCCAAGCGGCTGGCGCAGCTCGGAGCCGGTGCCGGTCCCCACCATCAGCGGCAGCGCGCCGAGGATCGCGGCCATCGTCGTCATCATGATCGGCCGGAAGCGCAGCAGGCAGGCCTGATAAATTGCTTCACGCGGCGGCAGGCCCTCAACGCGTTCGGCATCCAACGCGAAGTCGATCATCATGATCGCGTTCTTTTTGACGATGCCGATCAAGAGGACGATGCCGATGATGGCGATGACGTCGAGGTCGTAGTGCAGCAACATCAGCGACAGCAGGGCGCCGACGCCGGCCGACGGCAAGGTCGACAGGATGGTAATCGGATGCACGAAGCTCTCGTAGAGAACGCCGAGCACGATATACATCGCCACGACCGCGGCAATGATGAGAAACACCTCGTTGGCCAACGAGGATTGAAAGGCCGCCGCGGTGCCTTGGAATGCCGTGGTGAAGCTGATCGGCAGCCCGACCTGTTTCTCGGTCCGTTCGATGGCGTCGACCGCCTCGCCGAGCGAAACGCCCGGCGCGGTGTTGAACGAGATGGTGGTGGCGGGCAGCTGGCCGAAATGCGTGATCAACAACGGCCCGGTATGCTGCTCGACGTGCACGATGGCCGACAGCGGCACCTGCCCATTAGTCGTTGACGACGATGACGGCAGGTACATCATGGACAGTCCGTCCAGCGAACGCTGCAGCGACGGGTCGACCTCCATGATCACGCGATACTGGTTCGACTGGGTGTAAATCGTTGAAATGATGCGCTGGCCGAACGCGTCGTACAGCGCGTTATCGACGGTCGCCGGCGTGATGCCGAAGCGGGCCGCGGTGGCGCGGTCGATAACGATGTTGAGGGTGAGGCCCTCTTGCTGCATGTCGCTGGCGACGTCGGTGATCTGCGGCAACTGGCCGAGCCGTTGTACTACGCGCGGCACCCAGGTGTTGAACTCCGTGGGATTGGCGTCCTCGAGCACAAAATGATAGGGCGCCCGGCTGACCGTGGAGTCGATGGTCAGGTCCTGCACCGGCTGCATGTAGAGCGTGGCGCCGATGATGCCGGACACCTCCTGCTGGATGCGCCGGATGATCTGGGTTGCGGTGAGGCTGCGCTCGTCGTGCGGCTTCAGGTTGATGAGAAAGCGGCCGGTGTTGAGCGTTTGATTGGTGCCGTCGACGCCGATGAACGAACTTAAGCCATCGACATCCGGGTCCGTGAGGATCGCTTCGGCAAGCTGGTTCTGCAGCTTCGCCATCGCCTCGTAAGAAATGCTTTGCGGCGCCTCCGAGATGCCCTGGATCATTCCGGTATCCTGCACCGGGAAGAAACCCTTGGGGATCAGGACGTAGAGAATGATGGTGACGGCCAGCGTCAGGATGGCGACCAAGAGCGTCAGCGGCTGGCGATCCAACACCCAATTGAGCGCGCGGCCGTAAAGCGCGATGGTCGAGTTGAAGACGTGTTCGGCCTGAACATCGAAGCGGCTGCGCTCGGCCTCCGGATGATGACGGATGAGCTTGGCGCACATCATCGGCACCAGCGTCAGCGAGACGACGGCCGATATGACGATGGTGACCGCGAGCGTGATGGCGAATTCATGGAACAGGCGGCCAACGACCTCGCCCATGAACAACAGCGGTATCAGCACGGCGATCAGCGAAATCGTCAGCGAAATGATGGTGAAACCGATCTGCTGCGAGCCTCTCAGCGCGGCCTCGAGCGGATGCATACCGCCTTCGACGTAGCGGGCGATGTTCTCGATCATGACGATGGCGTCGTCGACCACGAAACCGGTGGCGATGGTCAGCGCCATGAGCGACAAATTGTCGAGGCTGAAGCCGAGCAGGTACATCGCGCCCAAGGTGCCGACCAGCGACAGCGGCACCGACAGGCTGGGAATGATGGTGCCGGGCAACGTGCGCAAGAATAGGAAGATCACCACCACGACGAGGACGACCGCGAGGGCGAGCTCGAATTCGACGTCGGCGACCGAGGCGCGGATGGTCACGGTGCGGTCGCTGAGCACGCCGACATCGACCGCCGCCGGAAGGGTGGAGACGATGCGCGGCAGCAAGGTTTTGATCCGGTCGACCACCTCGATGATGTTGGCGCCCGGCTGCCGCTGAACATTGAGAATGATCGCCGGCGTGGTATTCGCCCAGGCGCCGAGTTTGATGTTCTCGGCGCCGCTGATGACGTTTGCCACATCGGAGAGCCGAACCGGGTTGCCGTTGCGATAGGCAATCACGGTTTTGGCATATTGCGCGGCGTTGACGATCTGGTCGTTGGCGTTGATCGTTGTGGCCTGGGCCGGGCCGTCGAAGTTTCCCTTCGGCGTGTTGACGTTGAAGTTGCCGACCGTGGTGCGGACGTCGTCGATGTTCAGGCCGTAGGCGGCAAGCGATTGCGGATTGAATTGGATGCGCACCGCGGGCCGATGGCCGCCGCTGATGCTGACAAGCCCGACGCCGTTCATTTGCGATATCTTCTGCGCCAGCCTGGTTTCGCTTAGATCCTCCAGATCGGTCAGCGACATGGTCTTCGACGTCACCGCCAGCGTCAGGATCGGCGCATCGGCCGGGTTGATCTTGGCATAGACCGGCGGAATCGGCAGGTCGCTCGGCAGCAGATTGTTCGCGGCGTTGATGGCGGCCTGAACCTCCTGCTCGGCGACGTCGAGGCTGAGCTCGAGGCTGAACTGAAGCGTGATGATCGACGCGCCGGCGGAGCTTGCTGATGTCATCTGATTCAATCCCGGCATCTGACCGAGCTGTCGCTCGAGCGGGGCCGTGACTGACGACGTCATCACTTCCGGACTGGCGCCCGGATAGAAGGTCGAGACCTGGATCGTCGGATAGTCGACCGCAGGTAAGGTCGACAGCGGCAGAAAGGTATAGGCGACGATGCCGGACAGCATGATCGCCGCCATCAGCAGCGTCGTTCCGACCGGGCGCAGAATAAAGGGTTCGGAGACGTTCATCGCATCGCTTCATCGTCGCGCAAAATCTTGACCGAATTTGCGCTCGCCGCCCCGCGGCTGCTATTGGCCGCCGCTATTGCGCCCATTTTGCGAATGATCCCGCCGGTGAGATTGAGCGTCCGGCGCGGCAGCGCCCGTCGTCGGCGCGGGACTCGCGGGTTGGGTGGTGGTCGGCGGCGGTACCGTCGCCGGCGCCGTAGCCGCTTGGCCGGCGGCGGGGATCATCACACGCGCGCCGTCGCGCAAGCGGTCGGTGCCGTCGACCACGACCCGCTCGCCGGCGGACAGTCCCGAAGTGACCGCCGCCATCGGCCCGTCGGTCGGGCCGAGCTTGATCGGCCGCACCGACACCGTGTTGTCGGCGTTGACGACGTAGACATAGGCGCCCGGCGCGCCGCGCTGGATCGCCGCCGTCGGCACCGTGACGACGTCGTTGAGCGTCTTCACCAGCAATTGAGCGTTGACGAATTGATTGGGAAACAACGCGTAGTCGGCGTTATCGAACTGCGCGCGCACTTTGACGGTGCCGGTGGTGGTGTCGATCTGGCTGTCGAGCGCGATGACACGGCCGGTGGCCAGCAACTTGACGTTCGCGCGGTCATACGCCGACACCAGGAACGTGCCCCCGGCGTTGAGTTGCGGCACGATATCCGGCAGATCGTCCTCGGGAATCGGGAAGATCACCGTAATCGGCTGCAACTGGGTCACCACCGCGATGCCGGTGCTGTTGCTGGTCTGCACATAATTTCCCGGATCGACCAGGCGAAGGCCGACGCGACCGGTCACCGGCGAAACGATGCGGCAGTAAATGACGTTCAGCTTCTGTTGGTCGATTTGCGCCTGATCGAGCTTCACTGTGCCCTGGTCCTGCTGCACAATGTAGACTTGATCTTCGTATTGCTGGCGGGCGATCGAATTTTGTTCGGCCAATTTCTGGTAGCGCACGAGATCGACCTGCGCCTGGGCGAGCAAGCCTTGATCGCGCGCCAGCTGGCCCTGGTACTGCGCTTGTAGAAGCTGGTAGGGGCGCGGGTCGATTTGCGCCAGGAAGTCGCCTTTCTTGACCGTCTGTCCTTCGGTAAACCCGATTTCCATGAGTTGACCGTCGATCTGCGTTTGCACGGTGACGGTTGCGATCGGCGTGACGGTTCCGAGTGCGTTGACGATGACGCGGATATCGCCCTGGCCGATCGTTGCAACGCCGACCGACTGCGGCGCCGCTTGCTGACTGCGCCCGCCGGCGGCCGGCTGCCCGGTATGGAGCGCACGGAAGATCAGATAGGCGCCGACAACCACCCCGATCAGGACGATCAGCCCAACGACAATGCGGCCTTTGCGGCCGGTTGGGCTCTCGATGACCGGCAGCGGCACGGTTCGGCGAAGGTTCGGCGCCGCCTCGTCGTCGGTTCTACGCGTTCGTTCGTCCATCGGTGCGTTCGTCATCCCATTTTATCGGTATATAACGGGAACCGGCACGCCTCGCCTAATGAAAATTCGCTAATGCGCCCGCCGGCTCTGCTCACGAGCAGGCGTTGCTCTACCGGACCGTCGAGGAAGCCGATGGGACGCTGTGTGCTGCCGGCGTCTTCGGAATTACCCAATAAATCAAGGACTTGGAGAACTTGTCGGTTGCCCGAACAAGCCACCGCCCCGATTGGGGGGTAGTTGCGGCAGCAATGAGAAGTCTTTGACCAGATCCTTTTTAGTGGGCAGCAGCGCATTATCCCAGCCGCCGCCGAGGTTCTCGATCAGGCTGACGCTGGCAAGGAAAAGGTCCTGCCGGATAGTCAACTCGGCCTCCTCGTCGGCCAGCAAAGTTATTTCCGCCGTCACCACGGTGGTGAACGCCACCGTGCCGGCCTGAAACTGATTCAAATAGACATTGACGGCCAGGCGCGCGTCCTTGACCGCTTTCTGCTGCACCCCAAGCTGCTGCGTGAGGAGACGTACAGCAACGAGTTGATCCTCGACGCCCTGAAACGCGGTGAGCACGGTTTGACGGTAATTGGCCACGCTCTGCCAATAAACGGCGCGAGCGGAATCTACTTGCGCCCCGCGCAGCCCGCCATCGAATAGCGTTTCCGTGCCGGCCGCGCCGAGAGACCACACCTCATTAGCGACATTAAATGGCAGCGGATGGCTGCCAATCCACTGCAAAGCGCCGGACAGGCTGATGTCCGGAAAATACGCCGCCACCGCGACGCCGATCAGCGCGTTTTGTTCTTGCATGGTTCGCTCCGCCGCGGCGATATCGGGACGCCGTTCGAGCAATGTGGACGGAACGACGACCGGAATTTTCGGAATGCTGCCGGTGAGCGGACGCGGCGCAATCGTGAGTTCGGCTGGCGGTCGGCCGATTAACATGGCGATGGCGTGCTCGTATTGCGCCCGCTGTACGCCAACGTTGATCTCCTGCGCTTCGGTGGTGAAAACCTGCGCCTCGGCAGTGGCCACGTCCGCGGACGTGCAGCAAGTGGAGCCGGGGGGACCGTAGCCCGCGTTGAACTGATTCCGCACGATATCGAGCGTTTTCTTGTATTCCTTGACCGTACGATCCAGCAGGTCGTGCAAAGAATCGGCCGCGCGAAGATTGAAATAAGCCGTGGCAAGCGTTGCCTGCGCGGCAAGCTTGGCGTTGTCCAGATCGGCCTTGGTGGCTTGCGCGGCGGACGTGTTGCTTTCGATTTGTCGGCGTACTTTGCCCCAAACGTCGAGATCCCAGCTGGCGGAGAGCCGCGGGTTGTAGGTGGTTGTATATATGGCGCCGCCACCGACCGGGCCGCCCGCCTGTGCACTAGCGGCTGCCGACCCCGTTTGCGTGCGGGTGAAGCTGTAACCTCCAGTCAACGTGGGCAGCAGAGCAGCTTGCGCCTCCCTGATGACGGCGCGTGCCTGCTCATAGGCGGCAGCCTGGGCCGCCACCGTCTGGTTCGAGACTTCAACCTGTTTGATGAGGAGCGCGAGCTTGGGATCGCGGTAGAATGACCACCAGTCGCCGCGATTGAACGTGTCGCTCGGGGTGGCGACTTTCCAGCCTTTGAGCTCCTTGTAGTGCGTCGGAGTTGGAGCCGCCTCGGGAAGATAATCGGGCCCGACGGTACAACCGGTCACCGCGAAGGTTACGATTAACGCGAGGCAGCCGGCCTGTGTGCGTGAAAACGCTCCGCGTCGCACCTCCCCGCTTTCATTCCAACGAGCATGGGCCAACGCAACCACTGCCGAAATCCGTCGCTGTGTGCCCCGGAACAGAACGATGCGTGCCACGTCCCGCTGCGCTCCGCCCAGCGTTACCTCAATAACTGCCCGCTTGGTGCGACCCCCGGCCCCCAGCGATCGCGTTAACCATAACCATGCCCCACGCCCCGGTGAATATCAACACTGCGCCGCCGTTGCGGGGCCGATACGATCTTTTCGCGGGACGATGTGCTGTTCGGGCGACAGTTCGCGGCTATGCCGTCGCAAGCGGCAAGGGGCCGCGCGATCGGATGTAACGGCGCGATCGGCCTTGACCGCATCCTGACACGCTAAATTGTCATGCGCCAGCGATGTGAAGAGCCTATCCTGAGAAACCATTGCCGCGGCGTGGATATGCCGCCGCCCGGCGCTCGCGTCCGCAGGAGGTGAAAATGCCCTACACATTCACCCTGACCACGACAATTCCGGCTTCCCCGGAGGAAATCTACCAAGCATGGCTCGATAGTCTCGCCCATTCCGAGATGACCGGTGGTGCGGCGAACATGTCCGAGCAGATTGGCGCCGCAGTGTCGGCGTGGGACGGTTATATCAGCGGCCGCAATCTCGAATTGGTCCCGGGCGAGCGCATCGTGCAGTCGTGGCGCACGAGCGAATTTGCCGACGAGCACGGCGACTCGGTGATCACGATCCTGCTCCGGGAAGCAGACGAGGGGACCTTGTTGACGCTCGAGCACAGCAATGTGCCGGACGAACAGCGGAGCTACGAAGAGGCCGGCTGGCAAGAGAACTATTTCGAGCCGATGGTGGCCTATTTTACCGGGCGCAAGCGAGGAGCCGCGGAAACGTCGGCGGCGAAGGCTGCGCCCAAAACTGCGCCCAAGCGTGCAACCAAGACGGCGCGCAATGCCAAGCGCGCAGCCGGCGCAAAATCAAAGCGCGCAGCGCCACGGGCAAAGGCTTCGCCAAGCAAGCGCAAAGGCAAGGGTCGGGGGAAGACCCGCCGCGCGGCTGCCGCAGCGCCCGCGCGCAAACGCGCCAAGCCGGCTAAAAACAAATCCGGCCGCGGCAAAGGGCGCTAGCTACCTTCCGGCGCGGCTAAGAAGGGCGCGCCGCTTACCGGAACTCCGTTCGGCCTTGGGCCGCGCGCTTGCGCGGGGCCGGCGCCGGCGCCGGCTGCGGCTGGCTGAACGGACCGAACAGCCGCGAGAAGAAGTTCTGCCCGCTGTAATAGTCCGGCATGGCGAGCGCTTCGCGGCGAACCGGGTTCTCCCTGCGCTCGACTGGAATGTCCGCAACCTTGTGTTCGTCGCCTTTGAGGATGGCCAGCAAGGTTTTGTCGCGGCCGTAAATATCCTCGCGGAATTCGAGCTTGCCTTGCTCGTCCACGAAAGCGGTCTGGTAGGTCAGGTGGACGGGGACGAAGGTCGGGAACGAGATATCCACTTCGCCGCTACCGAACATCCTGCGGATGCGGTCCTCCGTATAGCCATCATGCGGGCGCACGAGCGACAGCAGCACCTCGGCATATTTGACCGGATCCTGCACCCGCATGCAGCCGTGACTGAATGCCCGCCTGTCGAGTGCGAACAACTGTTTGTCCGGGGTGTCGTGCTGATAAACCAGGAACTTGTTGGGGAAATTGAAGCGCAGCCGGCCGAGTGCGTTCTTGTCGCCCGGCGGCTGCGAAATGTGAATCGTTCCATCCGGATTGGTGCTGACCTTGAGCCCCATGCGCTCCAGCACCGTGGGGTCTTGCTGCAGCGCCGGAAGATATTCGTGGGCGACGATCGAGGGCGGCACATTCCAGGTCGGGTTGACCGTGATGTATTTCATCTCCGCGGTCATGATCGGCGTCGGCATCGCCGGCTTGCCGTCGACGATCTTCGTCTTCCACAGCTGCTTGCCGTCGTGCATCACCCGCAGCGTGAAATCGGGAAGATTGACCATCACATAGGTCTTGCCGAGATCGTGCGGCATCCACCGCAGGCGCTCCATATTGGCGAGGATGACGTCGGTCGGCCGGTCGGGCCGGCGGCCGTTGAGCGCTTCAACCGTCGCCGCTGTGAGCGTGCCGGTGGCCTTGAGCTCGTGCTCCTGCTGGAACTTCTTCACCGCCTCGGCTAGCGGCTTGTCGTAGGTGTCGCCGTCGCCGGTAACGCCGAGCCGCTCGCGTAACGGCGGCACCCGCTCGTCCTGCATGCCGATTTTGAGCGCCGGGCCATTGGCGATCGGCGTCTTGCCGCCGTCGTTCTTGCCGGCACGAAGTTCGGCGAGCTTTGCCTTGAGCGCGACGTAGGCCGGAAATTGCGGCTCGTAGCTGGCGAGCGCTTCGCCGACGTCCTTGGCTTCCGCCAGCTTCGCGAGCACTTCGGCCGGGTCCGGCGGCTTCCGGTCATAGTAGATGTCGCCGCTCACGCGCGACCAATGTACGCGACCCATCTGCGCGTGATGCGCGTAAATGATGACCGAACTGGTCAGCTTGATCTCTGCTTCCGCAAGGGCCGCCGGATCGCTCAATGAACTGAAATGCGGGACCGGGTAGTCGGCGGGATCGAGGCCGTCGGTGTAAACTTGGCCGAGATAGGCGATCGCCGCCTGGCTGCGCTCGTTCGCCTTGCCGTCCGTAATCCACAGCGGCGCATAGTTGCGCGCGGCATAGAACGCATCGACGGACGTTCTTTCCTTTTTGCCGGCGAGGATGCGATCGAATTTGCCGTCGGCGAGCTCGCGCAGTTGTTCGACGATGGCCGCGTCGGCCTCGACGACGGGATTGGGAGCCGCCGTTGCCGCGGATTCGCTCGGCGTCGCAGCGGCCGGTGCGGCCGGCGCGGTAACCGAGGTCGTCGGGGCAGCACCCTCACCCGCCGCGGCCGGGGATTCCGGCTTCGTCGGCGGGACCTCGGTAACGGTCGGCGCTACGGGTTGTTCGGGCGTTTCGCTCGGATTCGGCGTCGACGCGGGCGGTGTCACAGCGGCGGCCGCGGGCTGATCGGTCGGTTGTTCAGGTGTGGCCGTTGTGGGTGGTACCGCAGCTGTCGCCGGCTGATCGGTCGGTTGTTCAGGTGTCGCCGCTGCGGGTGCTACCGCTGCCGCCGGCTGATCGGCTGACTGGTCCGGCTTCGGCGTTGCCGGCGCCACCGCGTCTGCCGCGGGCTGATCGGTTGGTTGGTCGGGCTTTACTGTTGCGGCCGGCGCGGGGGACTGGTTGGCCGAATCGGTTGGCTTGGCGGGTCGTGCGGCTTGGCCTCCGAGGGCCGCCAGATTTGCCATGCCCGGCGCTGGGGTAGCGGTATTAAGGTCTACCCCTGACTTCGGTTCCGCCAGCGCGTCGCCCGCGGCGGCCGATAGCATAAGAATAATGGCTGTCGAGGCGAAAAAACGGACGCCAGGCATTGCAAGTTCTCCTTTAGAGCCCGCGATAACGCGGTCGCACAGCTCTTAAGCGAATTGGGTGATTGTGTTCCCAACCTCACCGTCTTTGCGGACTGAGTCCGGTTGCGCGTTACCTTACGTGAGCCGGACTAATTTGTCCTGTGTCAGCCGTCACATGGCTGTCGAATTACGCAATTTTCCGTGGCTGTCGCTCTGCGGACACGCCCTCTTCTTCGCGACTGCCACTATTGAGACCAAGCGCTTCCAGCTTTCGATAAAGTGTCGAGCGGCCGATACGCAGCCGGCGCGCCACCTCCGACATTTGGCCGCGGTAGTGGGTAACAGCATACCGGATAAGATCGGTCTCGATCTCTTCGAGCGGGCGCACGTCGCCGGCGGCATCGAGCAAGGGGAGAGCGTCGACCAGGGCGGCCGGGGAGGCGGCAGGCGCGATCGCGGGGGCGTCGTCAAACGGACTTGGGGCCGCCCGGGACTCATGAGGGTCGTCCGCCAGCGGCGTTGCAGCATCGTCATGGATCGGGTCCGGGGCCGGCAGCGATAGCTGGGCCGCGATGTGGGGGAATTCGGCAATGCCGACGGTGTCGCCTTCGGCCAGCACCACGGCGCGGAACACTGCGTTTTCGAGTTGCCGGACGTTGCCCGGCCAACGGAACGCGGTGAGGAGCGGCAGCGCCTCGGGCGTGATCAGGCGGATGCGCTTGCCTTCCTCGGCTGCCAGGAGCGCCAAAAAGTGTCGGGCCAGCGCAGGGATGTCCGCCGGACGGTCCCGCAGCGGCGGCACCGTGATCGGAAACACATGCAGTCGGTAGAACAGATCCTCGCGGAAGCGGCCTTGTTTCACGTCGGCGATCAGGTCGCGATTGGTCGCCGAAATGAGCCGGACGTCGACCTTGATCGGCCGCCGGGCGCCGACGGTCTCGACTTCGCCTTCCTGGATCGCACGCAACAGCTTGACCTGCGCCGCCGGCGGCAGTTCGCCGACTTCGTCAAGGAACAACGTGCCGCCCGAGGCCTCGACGAACTTGCCGACATGGCGTTCGGTCGCGCCGGTGAAGGATCCTTTCTCGTGACCGAACAGGATCGACTCGATCAGGTTTTCCGGCATGGCGCCGCAGTTCACCGCGACGAACGGTTTGCTCCGCCGCTCGCCGGAGCCGTGGATGGCACGCGCAATCAGCTCCTTGCCGACGCCGGTTTCGCCGGCAACCAGCACCGGAATGTTCGAGGCCGCGGCTTTCTCCGCCATGCGCAGCACCGCATGCATGGCCGGACTTTTGGTGATGATGTCCGCAAAACCGAGCGTGCCGGATCGGCTGCGTTTGATGCGGGCGAGCTCGCCTTCCAGCGCGCTGGTGTTAAGCGCGTTGCGCAGGCTCACTTGCATGCGCTCGGCCCCGACAGGTTTGACGACGAAATCGACGGCGCCGGCGCGCATGGCGGAGACGACGTTGTCGATGCCGCCGTGCGCCGTCTGCACGATTACCGGCACGGTGATGCCGGCTTGGCGCAATCGGGCAAGCACGCCGAGACCATCGAGGTTCGGCATCACCAGATCGAGGATCATGCCGTCGATCCGCGCGCCGTCGGGTCCGGCGAGCAGCGCCAGCGCGGCATCGCCGTTGTCGCGGGTGACGACCTCGTAGCCGAATTTCTGCAGCATGCCCTCGAGCAGCCGGCACTGCACTGGATCGTCATCGACGACGAGGATGGCCATTGAACCCCCGGATGACCGCTCAAGGCGGCACGGTGTGTCGTTTCGGGGCACTCTGGCCGACGGTACTTAAAGGGGTGTTAACTCGGTGGCGACGCCACCGGCTCGGCTACTGCTTGCCGTAATCGCGCGGAAATTACCGCTTGGATTTTTACCCGCCACGCTCCGCCAACACGGCGGCGAACGTCCTCGCAAAGGTGTGCGCGTCGCCGGGCCAGCGCGCCGAGACATAATTGCCGTCGCGCACGACAAAGGCCGGGCGGTCGTCGTCCCAAGTGTCGCGCGCCATGCCGCTTGTTTTCCGGCGGTAGTCGGGAGCATCGGCGGGCACGTCGAGGAAGTCTTCAGGGCGGGCCAGTGCGCGCGTGACTTCCTGCTGCACCGACATATAGCCGACGGGCTCTCCGGGCCGGTCAACATAGGTGCGATAATAATTCGGGTCCCAGAAGCGGACGATCCGCCCGACTTGCCAGCCGGCGCGCTCCAGCGCCCAGGTCAGCGCCGTGGTCCGCCGGCCGAAGAGGACGGAGCGGCTGCCGTCGGCGGCGCGGCTTCGTGCGGCGAGCAATGCGCCATGACAAATCGCCGCCACCGGCAGTCCCGCCGCAAAAAATTGGGCCACGAGCTTCTGCAACACGTCGCTCTCGAGGTATTGCCGCATGCCGCGCGCGCGATGGCCACCGGGAAGAAGGAGTCCGTCGAAGCCGGCGACGCCGGCTTGCCGCCAAGACAACGGGGCTTTGTAGGCCGGGTCCTGCTGCATTTGCGCATAGGCCTGCCGCGCATCTGCGTTGGCCCGCATCAGTCTGCCGATGGCGGTGAGACGGTTCAGCCCGGGCAGGAAGCCCCAGGGGTCCAGGCCCTGGCCGGTGATCATCATGTCGTCGGCCTCTCCGGGCCGGCCATCGGGCGTCGCGAACGTGACGGCATGGCCGAGCCGCTTCAGCACGCTCCAACTGACAGCGACCTCGCTCGGATCGAAATCCCGGCTCGGAATCGGAATGAGGACCTTCGCTACGGCAACCTCCGCCCATTCGCCGGAGTTGAGGGCCTGTGATTCCGTCTCCGGCTCGTGCCTCCCCCCAGCTTATTCGCAGGCCGCGTCGATTCGAGGTGGCCTTGCGAGGGCCTTAGTAGTGCGCCACATGAGTGGCCGGTTACGACCCGCCAGCCTATGCCCCGTTCGCAAACAATGTCCAAGAAAATGTCGAAGAAAATCGCCGCCAGGCGGCCGACCGGAAGCCGGCCGGCTGGTGCAAAAGCCGCACGTGCGACGTTGCCGGAGTGGAATCTCAACGACCTTTATTCCGGCCTCGACGATCCGACGATCGCGCGCGACCTGGACCGCGCCGACCGCGAGTGCGTCGACTTCGAGAATGCCTACAAAGGCAAGCTTGGCGATCTGGCCCGCTCGGCGGAAGCCGGCGCCGCGCTCGCCGAGGCCGTGCGCCGCTACGAGGCGATCGACGATCTCATGGGCCGGCTCGGCTCCTATGCCGGCCTCCTGCACGCTGGCAACACCGTCGATCCGGCGCGGACCAAGTTTTATGGTGATGTGCAGGAGCGGCTGACCGCGGCCTCCACGCACCTTCTGTTCTTCTCGCTCGAGCTCAACCGCATCGACGACGCACTCATCGAAGCGGCGATGCAAGATCCCGCGCTCGGCCATTATCGGCCGTGGCTGGAAGACGTCCGCCGCTACCGGCCGTACCAGCTTGAAGATCGCGTCGAGCAGCTGTTTCACGAAAAGTCGATGACGGCGAGCACCGCTTGGAACCGGCTGTTCGATGCGACCATCGTCAACCTGCGCTTCAAGGTTCAAGGCAAGACCTTGGCCATCGAGCCGACGCTGAACCTGCTGCAGGACCGCTCCGGCGCCAAGCGCAAGGCCGCCGCGCAGGCGCTGGCGCACACGTTCAAGAATAATGTGCAGCAGTTCGCGCTCATCACCAATACGCTCGCCAAGGACAAGGAAATCTCCGACCGCTGGCGCGGCTTCGCCGATATCGCCGACGCGCGCCATCTGGACAATCGGGTCGAGCGCGAAGTGGTCGATGCGCTGGTTGCCGCCGTGCGCGCCGCCTATCCGCGGCTGTCGCACCGCTATTATGCGCTGAAGGCGAAATGGTTCGGGAAAAAGCGGCTGCCGTACTGGGACCGTAATGCGCCGCTGCCGCAGGTGCCAACCCGCACGGTGAGCTGGACCGAGGCCAGGAACACGGTGCTGACCGCCTACGGCGCGTTCTCGCCGAAAATGGCGGCCATCGCCGAGCGCTTCTTCGACGACCGCTGGATCGATGCGCCGGTGCGGCCGGGCAAGGCGCCGGGCGCCTTTGCGCATCCGACGACACCGTCGGTGCACCCTTACGTGCTGCTCAACTACCAGGGCAAGCCGCGCGACGTGATGACGCTCGCGCATGAATTGGGCCACGGCGTGCATCAGGTGCTGGCCGCGCCCAACGGCCCGCTCATGGCGCCCACCCCGCTCACGCTGGCGGAAACCGCGAGCGTATTCGGCGAGATGCTGACCTTCAGGAAACTCCTTGCCGCCACCCGCGACAAGAAAGAGCGCAAGGCGATGCTCGCCGCCAAGGTCGAGGACATGATCAATACGGTGGTGCGGCAGATCGCGTTCTATACGTTCGAGCGCGCCGTCCACACCGAACGCAAAAGCGGCGAATTGACCGCCGACCGCATCGGCGAATTATGGCTCGAGATCCAGCGCGAAAGCCTCGGCCCCGCGATCGAGCTCAAGCCCGGTTACGAGACGTTCTGGGCCTATATCCCGCATTTCATCCACGCTCCGTTCTACGTCTACGCGTATGCGTTCGGCGATTGCCTGGTGAATTCGCTCTATGCCGTCTACGAGCATGCGGCCGAAGGCTTTGCCGAACGCTATCTCGCCATGCTGTCGGCCGGCGGCACTAAGCACCATTCCGAGCTGCTCGCTCCGTTCGGGCTGGATGCCCGCGATCCGGCATTCTGGCAGGGCGGCCTCGGCGTCATCGAGCGGATGATCGAGGAGTTGGAATCGCTATGAAGGGCGCTAGCAGCTAAGCTAGGCCCATGTCCCCTACCGACCGCGAAAAGAACCGCTTCTCCGCCCGCGCGGCGCGCTATGCGCGCGTCGGCGCTAATGTCGGCGGCGTGGCGGCGCGCTATGCCGGCCGGCGCTTTCTCGGCGGCGAGCCCGACCGCGCCGGCGAGGCGTCGGCGCTGGCCTCGATGCTCGGCAATCTCAAGGGTCCGCTGATGAAGGTCGCCCAGTTGATGGCGACCATCCCCGATCTGCTGCCGCCGGAATACGCCGCCGAATTGCAGAAGCTGCAAAGCGAAGCCCCGCCCATGGGCTGGGCCTTCGTCAAGCGGCGGATGAGCGCGGAGCTCGGTCCCGATTGGGAGAAAAAGTTCCAGAGCTTCGAACACCGTCCCGCCGCGGCGGCATCGCTCGGCCAGGTGCACCGCGCGCGCGCCCTCGACGGCCAAATGCTGGCCTGCAAGCTGCAATATCCCGACATGCAGTCGGCGGTCGAAGCCGACCTGCAGCAACTGCAATGGCTGCTCGCGATTCGCCGGCGCATGGATACCGCGATCGACACCAGCGAGATCGGCAAGGAGATTGGCGAACGCGTGCGCGAGGAGCTCGACTACCGCCGCGAAGCCAAGCACGTCGCGCTGTACCGCAAGATGCTCGACGGCATCGATATCGTCCGCGTGCCGCGCGCCTGGCCGGAGCTGTCGACCGGCCGGCTCCTGACACTCGACTGGCTCGACGGCAGCCGCATGCTGGCGCACAAGGACGATCCGCTCAAAGTGCGCAACGCGCTCGCCACCGCCATGTTCACCGCCTGGTGGTTTCCCTTCAGCCGGTTCGGCGTCATCCACGGCGACCCGCATCTCGGCAATTACACGGTGTTCGACGCGGCCGGGGCGGCGGGTCCGCGCAGGACAACTGCAGAGCCCGCGGGCATCAACTTGCTCGATTACGGCTGCATCCGCATTTTTCCGCCGACATTCGTGCGCGGCGTCGTCGATCTCTATCACGGGCTCTTGCACGGCGACGAGGAACTCGTTGTGCGCGCCTACGAAACCTGGGGCTTCCGCCGGATGTCGCGCGATCTCATCGAGACGCTCAACATCTGGGCGCGGTTCATCTACGCGCCGCTGCTTGACGACCGCGTCCGCTCCATCGCCGACGGGGTCAAGCCGTCGGAATACGGCCGCCGCGAAGCGTTCCGCGTGCACCAGGCGCTCAAGCGCAAAGGGCCGGTGACGATACCGCGCGAGTTCGTCTTCATGGATCGCGCGGCGATCGGACTCGGCGCGGTGTTCCTGCATCTGCGCGCGGAACTGAATTTCTATCGGCTGTTCAACGAGGCGATCGAGGATTTCGCGATGGATCGCGTCGCCAAGCGGCAACAGGCGGCGCTCGCGGCGGTGGGGCTGTAAGCGGGAGACTAGACCCATGGGCAAGATTTGGGCGCGCAAGTCGATCGCCGCGCTGGAGGCGGAAGCGGCGGAGCCGGAAGTGCAGGCGCTGACGACGCACGACGGCGTGCCGCTCAAGCGCAGCCTGTCGGCGGTCAACCTGGTCTCGCTCGGCATTGGCGCCATCATCGGCGCCGGCATTTTCGTGCTGACCGGGCATGCCGCCGCCGCCAATGCCGGACCGGCGATCACCTTGTCGTTCGTGCTCGGCGCGTTTGCCTGCGCTTTCGCCGGTCTCTGCTACGCGGAAATGGCCTCGACGGTGCCGATTGCCGGCAGTGCCTACACCTACGCCTACGCCACGATGGGAGAACTCATCGCCTGGATCATCGGCTGGGACCTGATCCTCGAATATGCGCTCGGCGCCACCACGGTCGCCATCGGCTGGTCGGGCTACGTGGTGAGCTTCCTCAAGGATCTCGGCCTGATCGTTCCGCCCGACTATGCCGCATCGCCGTTCGCCTACGACGCCGCCGAGCACGCCTGGCATGCGACCGGCGCGCTCATCAACGTGCCGGCGATGGCGATCATCGCCGGCATTTCCGCATTGCTGGTCGTCGGCATTCACGAATCCGCCCGGGCCAACAACGTCATTGTCGCGATCAAGCTCGTCATCATCGTGGTGTTCATCGCCGCCGCCGCGCCGTTTTTCAGCACCGCGCATTGGGTGACGGCGGCCAATCCGGAAGGCCACTTCATTCCGCCCAACCTCGGGCCCGGCTTGTTCGGCCTCAGCGGCATCGTGCGCGGCGCCGCCGTGGTGTTCTTCGCCTATATCGGCTTCGACGCGGTCTCGACGGCGGCGCAGGAAGCCAAGAATCCGAAGCGCGATATGCCGATCGGCATTCTCGGCTCGCTCGCCGTGTGCACGGTGCTCTATGTCGCGGTCGGCTTCGTACTCACCGGCATCGTCGCCTACGACAAGCTCAACGTGCCCGATCCGATCGCGGTCGGCATCGACGCGATCGGCCTCAGCATCCTGTCGCCGATCATCAAGGTCGGCATCGTGCTCGGGCTCACTTCGGTGATTTTGGTCATGCTGCTGGCGCAGCCGCGGATTTTTTACTCGATGGCGCGCGACGGGCTGCTGCCGCCTGTAGCCGCCAAGGTGCACAGCCGGTTTCGCACGCCCTATGTCACCACCATCATCACCGGTATCGTTGTCATGGTGCTGGCCGGGCTGCTGCCGATCGGGCTGGTCGGCGAACTGGTCAGCATCGGCACCTTGTTCGCTTTTGCCATCGTGTGCCTGGGCGTGCTGGTTCTGCGCATCATGGAGCCCGAACTGTCGCGTCCGTTCAAGACTCCGGCGGTCTATGTCGTCGCGCCGCTGGGCACCGTCTTTTCTGTGTTCCTGATGTTCGGCTTGCCGCTCGACACTTGGTTGCGGTTTGGCGTGTGGTTCGTGATCGGGCTCTTGATCTACGCATTCTACGGCATCAGGCACAGCCACGGGGCGGCACAACTGCCGAGCGCGTCACGCGCGTAGCCTTGCTCGCCTTTCCGACCGCCGGGCGGCGTGATAGCAGGGCGTAACTTCGGTGCGCGGACAAGCTGATGACTTCGATCTTCGTGGCACGCGGCACGGCGGAGGCGATCCCGATCTGGTTCGTCACCGCGGCGAGCTATCCGGAGCTGCGCGAGCGGCTGGAACCCGAGGTCCGCGCCTTTGCCGATGCGGCGGGCTTCGAGCCCAAGCCCGGCCGCCACCTGCTGCTGCCGGGTCGGACCGGACTTGGCGACGTGCTGTTCGGGTTGGAAGCCGCCAACGAGGCGAAGGACCTGTTCTGTCCCGGGCTGCTGCCGCAGCAGCTGCCGGACGGCGTCTACCGGTTTGCCAACGATCCGCATGACGCGAGGCTTGCCGCGCTCGCTTTCGCGCTCGGCTCGTACCGCTTCACGCTCTACCGCAAGGCCGAACGGCGTCAGGTCAAGCTGGAACTGGCGCAGAGCATCGATCGCGACGATCTCGATCGCACCGTCGAAGCGGTCACGCTGGCGCGCGATCTGATCAACACGCCGGCGAACGACATGGGTCCGGCGGAACTCGAAGCCGCCGCGCGTTCGCTGGCCGCGCGCCACGGCGCCGACATCCAGGTGACGGTCGGCAACGATCTTTTGGCGGAGAATTTTCCGCTGATCCATGCCGTTGGCCGCGCATCGGAACGGGCGCCGCGGCTGATCGAGCTGAAATGGGGCGAGAGGGAGCATCCCCGGGTCTCGCTGGTCGGCAAGGGCGTGTGCTTCGACTCCGGCGGTCTCGACATCAAGCCCGAGAGCGCGATGCTCTTGATGAAGAAGGACATGGGCGGAGCGGCGAGCGTGCTGGCGCTCGCGCACATGATCATGGACCGCGGCCTGAAAGTCCGGCTGACGGTGTTGATCCCGGCGGTCGAGAATTCGATTTCCGGCGCCGCGTTGCGGCCACGCGATGTCTATCCGTCACGCAAGGGGCTGACCGTCGAGGTCGGCAATACCGATGCCGAGGGGCGGCTGGTTCTGGCCGACGCGCTGGCGCTCGCCGACGAAAGCGCGCCGCAACTGTTGATCGACATGGGCACGCTGACTGGCGCCGCGCGCGTGGCGCTTGGGCCCGACGTGCCGCCGTTCTATACCGCCGACGAGAGCCTCGCCGCGGCACTGGGGCGCCACGCCGCGACGGAAAACGATCCGCTGTGGCGGCTGCCGCTCTGGCAGCCTTACGACGCGCTGCTCGACTCCAAGGTCGCCGATTTGAACAACGTCAGCAGCGGCAACTTTGCCGGCTCGATCCTGTGCGCGCTGTTTCTCAAGCGTTTTGTCGAGGCGGCCACCGCGTGGCTGCACATCGACATCTACGCCTGGACGCCTGCGGCGAAGCCGGGCCGGCCGGAAGGCGGCGAATGCCAGGCGGCGCGTGCGCTCTATGCGCTGCTTGCCGAGCGCTACGGCTAAGCGGCCCGCGGCAATGCGCGCCTTCGATCCTCGCGTCACCCCCGCCCGCGCCGATCTCGCGGCGAAAGAACTCGAAGGCAAAGTGGCGGCGGCCCGCTACGTTGCCGGCGAGGTCTACGAAGTAATCGAGCCGCAGGCGCCGTTGCGCGGCGAGCCTAGCCACGACGCGCCGCTCCTGACCGAGGCGCTCAAGGGCGAACGTGTCACGATCTACGAAAAGAATGCTGAAGGTTGGGCCTGGGGGCAGCTTGCCGCCGACCGCTATGTCGGCTGGCTCTCCGCCAACGCGCTGGCGCCGCCCGGCGCGCCGCCGACGCACAAGGTGGTGGCGTTGCGGACCTTGGTGTTTCCGGGACCCTCGATCAAGCTGACGCCGCGCGAAGCGTTGCCGCTCGGCGCCCGCATCGCCGTCGCGCGCCGCGACGATCGCATGGCGGTGACACCATCCGGCGGCTATGTGCCGGCGGCGCATCTGGCGCCGATCGATGTCGACGAAACGGATTTTGTCGCCGTCGCCGAGCGATTTCTCGGCGTGCCCTATCTGTGGGGCGGCAAGACGGCGCTCGGTCTCGACTGTTCGGGTTTGGTGCAGATCGCGCTAGCGGCTTGCGGCATTTCCTGCCCGCGCGACAGCGACATGCAGGAAGAGGCGCTGGGCTCGCCGGTCGCCGCGGCCACCGATCGTTCCAATCTGCAACGCGGCGATCTCGTGTTCTGGACAGGTCACGTCGCCATCGTCCGCGACCGCGCCACCTTCCTCCACGCCAACGCCTTCCATATGGCGGTCGCTATCGAACCGATCGACGACGCCGTCGCCCGTATCCGCGCCGCGGGCGGCGAGGTTAGCGGCATCCGCCGCATCGCACGCTAGGGGACTTCGGCTGGCCGGCGCCAGCTTGAACTGCCAGCCACCAGATGCTTAGTGAAATAAATTTGCTGCCGTCGTTGCCTTAGTCGTTTGGATCATCGAGACCATGCCATCGGAGATCGTCTCCATCTCGGGGCTGTTGCTGATGTTGGTGCTGGGCCTGCGGCACGGGCTCGGCCCCGATCACATCGCCTGCATCGACGGGCTGACTTGGCGTGCGATGCAGCACGGGCACCGCCATGGACCCTGGGTCGGAACGCTGTTCGCGATCGGCCACGGGCTACTCGTCACGGTGATCGCGGTTGTCGTCAGCCAGGTCGGCCGTGCCTTCGACGTGCCCGATGGCTTCGCGCGGGTGTTGCAGTGGACGCCCACCGCCTTGCTGCTGCTGGTGGCCTTTCTCAACCTGCGCCAGCTCATTGGCAGCAGCGCGCAGGACGCTCCCGCGAGCTTCAAGTTGCGGATGATCCCGCCGTGGCTCGCCAACCACGCGGCGCCCTGGGCCGTGGTGCTGACCGGGGCGCTGTTCGCGGCCATGTTCGACACCGCGACGCAGGCTTCGGCTTGGGGCTATGTAGCCGGGCAGGAGGGCGGTCACGCGCTCGCTGCCTTGGTCGCCGGGCTTTTCTTCACGATCGGCATGGGCGTCACCGACACGATCGACGGACGGCTGCTGTGGCGTATCGGCCGCGGCACCGGCCGCCGGCAGGCGGCGCAGAAGTTCCGCCGCATCCTCGGCTGGCTGGTCGTCGCCATCTCCTGCGGCGTGGCGGCTTACACCATCGCCGCAGCGCTGGCGCCGCGCTTTGAGCTCAACGACTTGGCGTTCTCGGCCACGGGCTTTTCGTTGGTGGCCCTGATCGCCGCAATGCCGCTGATGTGGGGCTTGAGCCGGCGCCGGCTGCGACGCGCGGCGAGCCCGGAATAGCTGCCGCGCCGGTACCCGCGAAATTGCGCAGCAGTCGTTTGAGCTGCGTGGTCTCTTGCGGTCCGAGCGCCTCCTCGATGCTGTGGTGATGCGACCACCCGCGTCTTGACCCAGGCGGCCGTCTCCAGGCCGAGGTTGCTGGTGAAAACCAGCATCTTGCGGCTGTCGCAACTAAGCGGCACCATGAGCGTGTGTGTTTGACATAGGCAATTCCAGAGGGAGCGTCATGAGAACTTCAGCACTTATCGGAATTGCGACTGCGGCCGCGGCTGCTATCGCGGTGACAGCAACTCTGCTGCCGCGCGCTCACGCCGAGTCGCCGGTCGAACGCGGCAAGTATCTGGTCGTCCTTGCAGGATGCAACGATTGCCACACGCCGGGATTTTTCCTCGGCAACCCGGATATGGCGAAGTACCTCGGCGGCTCCGATGTTGGTTTCGAGATTCCGGGTCTCGGCGTGTTTCCCGGCAGGAATATCACGCCGGACAAGGACACCGGGATCGGCAACTGGAGCACGGAACAGATCGCGACGGCGTTGATCACGGGAAAGCGGCCGGATGGCCGCATGCTGGCGCCAATCATGCCCTACCACTCGTTCTCCTATCTGACGAAAGAGGACGTAGCGGCCATTGTCGCCTTTCTCCAAAGCATACCGCCTGTCAAGAATCAGGTCGCCGGGCCCTTCGACCCGGGCCAAAAAGTATCGATCTTCACGTTCAGAATTCTACCGCCCGGCGAGACCGCCGCGGCGGCGCCGAAGTAGGTTCATTGACATCGCGTTAGTCGGTAGCGTTGCGCCCGACTCGCGCGATGGAAGAAAGCGTGCATCACTGCGCCACCACGCCGGCGGGCGCAGTTTCCAAATTGAACGCGGCGGCAAACAGCGCCCGCGTATAGTCGGTCTTCGGATTCTTGAACAGCTCCGCGGCGGCACCGGCCTCCACGACTTTGCCCTGCCGCATCACCAACAGCTGGCTGGCGAGCGCGGCGACGACCCGCAGATCGTGCGAGATGAAGAGATAGGTGAGATTGCGCCGTTTCTGCAGGGTGCGCAGGAGATCGACCATCTGTGCCTGGATCACCATGTCGAGCGCGCTGGTCGGTTCGTCGAGCACGATAAAGGTCGGCTCGAGCACGATGGCGCGCGCCACCGCGATGCGTTGCCGCTGACCGCCGGAGAATTCATGGGGAAAGCGGAAGCGGGTGGCGGGATCGAGACCGACATCTTTAAGCGCCTGGATCACCCGCTCGTTGCGTTCGTGCTCCGGCATGTCCGGATGGTGGACGTTGAGACCCTCACGGATGATCTCGGCGATCGACATCCGCGGCGACAGCGAGCCGTAAGGGTCCTGGAACACGATCTGCATGTCGTGGCGGAACGGACGCATTTCCTTGAATCGCAGGCCCTGCAGGTCATGGCCCATGAATGCAATCGGCCCTTCGGAGGAGATGAGACGCAGGATTGCACGTCCGAGCGTCGTCTTGCCGGAGCCCGATTCGCCGACTACGCCGAGCGTTTCGCCTTGGCGCAGCGCGAGGGTCACCCCGTCGCAAGCCTTGACGTGGCCGACGACCTTGCGCAGCACGCCGGCCGTGATTGGAAACCAGGTTTTGAGGTTGGTTACTTCGAGCACCATGGGCGCGTCGGGTTGCAGCGGCGCCGGATCGGGCTTCGGCTCGGCGGCAAGGAGCGCGCGCGTATAGGGATGCTGGGGCGCCGCAAAGACGCGCACGACGTCCCCATACTCGACGATTCTGCCTTCCTTCATGACGCACACCCGATTGGCGATCTTGCGTACGATGCCAAGGTCGTGGGTAATGAACAGCAGCGACATGCCGAGCCGCGCCTTGATGTCCTTGAGCAGCGCGATGATCTGCGCCTGCACGGTGACGTCGAGCGCGGTGGTCGGTTCGTCGGCGATCAAGAGATCGGGCTCGTTGGCGAGCGCCATGGCGATCATGACACGCTGGCGCTGGCCGCCGGAAAGCTGATGCGGATAGCTTTTCAGCCGGCTCTGCGGATCGGGAATACCGACTTGGCTCAACACTTCAAGGATACGCGCCCGGGCAGCCGCGCCGGTGAGGCCGCGATGCAGCAGCAAGATTTCGCCGATCTGCTTCTCGATGGTGTGCAGCGGGTTGAGCGAGGTCATTGGCTCCTGGAACACGATGGTGATGTCGTCGCCGCGCACCCGTCGCATGTCGCGTTCGGACATCTGCAGAAAGTCCTGTCCCTTGAAGATGATGCTGCCGGAAGGATGCCGCGCCGCCGGGTACGGCAGAAGCTTGAGGATCGACAGCGCCGTCACCGATTTGCCGGAGCCGGATTCGCCAACCAGCGCCACGGTCTCGCCCTTGCCGACATCGAACGAGACGTGATCAACGGCCAGTGTCTCCGACCCGCCATGGGCGCCATGGCTGAAAGCGACGGAGAGGTCGCGGACGGAGAGTAGGGGTTCAGTGGTCATGTGAACGTCTTCCGCGGATCAAAGGCGTCGCGCACGGCTTCGCCGATGAAGATCAGGAGCGACAGCATCAGGGCGACGGTACAGAAGCCGGTGAGCCCCAGCCACGGCGCCTGCACGTTGGCCTTGGCTTGGGACAACAGTTCGCCGAGCGACGGCGAGCCGGGCGGTAGGCCGAAGCCGAGGAAGTCGAGCGCGGTCAGCGTCATTACCGCCGACGACATGATGAACGGCAGGAACGTCATGGTCGCCACCATGGCGTTCGGCAACAGATGGCGGAACATGATGACGACATTGGACACGCCTAGCGCCCGCGCCGCCTGGATGTATTCAAAATTGCGGCCGCGCAGGAACTCGGCGCGCACCAAACCGACCAGCCGCACCCAGGAGAACAGCAGCAAGATGCCGAGCAGCACGAAGAAACCCGGGACCAGGACCGAGGAAATGATCAGCAGCAGATAAAGCTCCGGCACCGAGGTCCAGATTTCGATGAATCGTTGGAACAGAAGATCGATCCAGCCGCCGAAATAGCCCTGCACGGCGCCGGCGGCGACGCCGATGATCGAGGACACGATCGTCAGGATCAGGCCGAACAACACCGAGACGCGGAAGCCGTAGATGAGGCGGGCCAGCACATCGCGGCCCTGATCGTCGGTGCCAAACCAATTGTATTCGAGGTCGCCGCAGCTGTTGAGACCCTTGCGCTCGACGACCGCCTTGCATTCCGCCTCGGTGAGCATCCACGTCGGTTTCGACGGCGCCGGCGTCGGCAGATCGAGATTGTGAGTGTTGTAGGAATAATGGATAGGCGGCCACACCATAAAGCCGTCCTTCTCTGCGATCAGCTTCTGCAGATAGGAATCGCGATAGTCCGCCGCGGTCTCGAAGTCGCCGCCGAACGTGGTTTCCGGATAGTTGAAAAACACCGGGAAAAACGACTTGCCATCGTAGCGCAGATACAGCGGTTTGTCGTTGGCGATGAACTCGGCAAATAACGTCACGATGAACAGGGCGAGGAAGATCCACAACGACCAATAGCCGCGCCGGTTGGCCTTGAAATTCCGCCAGCGCCGGATGTTGATCGGGGAGAATTCGATGCCGATCGGCAGCACGGCGAGGCCGAGCGGACCGGCCGGCTCAATGTCCGGCTTCGGCCTCGGCTCCGGGAGGATGGTGCGGTCCTCGGCCTTTTCGATGGTTTTTTCGAGCAGGGTTTTGGCGTCCAACTCACACCTCCCGCGTCTCGAAATCGATACGCGGATCGATCCAGGTATAGGTGAGGTCGGAAATCAGATTCACGATGAGGCCGACGAGGGCGAAGATATAGAGATTGGCAAACACCACCGGATAATCGCGGTTGAGCACGCTCTCGAAGCTCAGCAGTCCGAGGCCGTCGAGCGAGAAGATGGTCTCGATCAACAGCGCGCCGGCAAAGAAGGCGCTGACGAATGCGCCAGGAAAGCCGGCGATGACCAGCAGCATGGCGTTGCGGAAGATATGGCCGTACAGCACCTGCCGCTCGGAGCAGCCCTTGGCGCGCGCGGTGAGCACGTATTGCTTGCGCAATTCCTCGAGGAAAGAGTTCTTGGTCAGCAGCGTCATGGTGGCGAAGGCGGCGAGCCCCATCGAGACGATCGGCAGCGTCAGATGCCAGAAGTAATCGAGAATCTTTTGCCACCAGGGAAACTGCGCCCAGCCGTCGGAGGTCAGTCCGCGCAACGGGAAGATTTGAAAGAAAGAGCCGCCGGCGAACAGGATGATGAGCAGGATCGCGAACAGGAAGCCGGGAATGGCGTAGCCGACGATGATGACGCCGGAGGTCCAGACGTCGAATTGCGAGCCGTCGCGCACCGCCTTGCGGATGCCGAGCGGGATCGAGATCAGATAGCTCAATAGCGTCATCCAGATGCCGAGCGAGATCGAGACCGGCAGCTTCTCCTTGATCAGTTGCAGCACGCTGACGTCGCGGAAATAGCTCTTGCCGAAGTCGAAGCGGACGTAGTTCCAGAGCATGATGAAGAAACGCTGGTAGGCCGGTTTGTCGAAACCGAACTGCTTTTCCAGGCTTTTGATGAATTCGGGATCGAGGCCCTGCGCCCCGCGATATTTCGAGTTCATGTCGGCTTGCCCGCCGGGCGCCGCCGCGCCTCGCGTGCTGAAATCGCCACCGGCCGAGCCGGAGATGCGCGCGGTCGCACCGGTGTCGGTGCCGGACAATTGCGCGATGACGCGTTCGACCGGGCCGCCCGGCGCGAACTGCACCACGACGAACGACACCAGCATGATCCCGAAGATGGTGGGGATCATCAGCGCAATGCGGCGGACGATGTAGGCGGTCATTCAAGTCCGTTATAGCCGCTCCGCCGCGTTGTGGGGAGGGGTCAAGGGCTCCGGCGCCGGGCGAGCCACATTCCCGAGCGTCGCGATCACGCTTTTCGACGCCGCCCGTGGGCGGCGGGTTGGTTGCATTCGCCGCTCGGACGACGCCGTTTCAGCATGGGCTTTCTACCCGGGGCGCCGGTTTTTCGCCGCCTTATCGCGGTCATACCACCAGGTGTCCGGTATGCCGCGGAAGTAGCGCGGTTGCCTCGCCGGATGGCCGAAGACGTCCCAATAGGCGATCCAGTGCGAGGGCTTGTACCAGTGCGGTATCCAGTAGCGGCCGGCGCGAATCACGCGGTCGAGCGCGCGGCAGGCCGTCACCAAAGCGGGCCTCGTTTCGACGGCGATGATGGCGTCGATCAGGGCATCGATGGCGGGATCGGCGATTCCCGCGAGGTTATTGGAGCCCGGCAGCGCCGCCGCCTGCGAAGAAAAGAAGGAGCGCAGCGAATCGCCGGGCGTGGCGGAGAAATTGAACCGGTCGACGGTGATGTCGAAGTCGAAGCCGTCGCGCCGGGCCCGGTATTGCACAGGGTCGACGATGCGCAGCGAGGCGTCGATGCCGAGCGTCGCGAGGTTCTTGATGAAGGGCATGTGGTGCGGCTCGAACGTCGGCTCGTCGATCAGGAATTCGATGCTGACGCGCTCGCCGTTGGGCAACACGCGCTTGCCGCCCTTAACGGCGCAGCCGGCGTCCTTGAGGAGCTGCGAGGCCTTACGCAACAGCGCCCGGTCCTGGCCGGAGCCGTCCGATACCGGCGGCACGTAGGCTTCGCCGAACACCTCGTCCGCGACGCGGCCACGGAACGGTTCGAGCAGCTTAAGCTCTTCGGCGCTGGGCTTGCCCTGCGCCATCATGTTCGAGTTCTGGAACACCGAGGCGGTGCGCTCGTAGGAGCCATACATGATCGTCTTGTTGGTCCATTCGAAATCGAAGGCGTCGCAGAGCGCCTCGCGCAGCCGTGGGTCGGCGAATTTTTCGCGCCGCGTATTGATGAACCAGCCCTGTGCGCCCGACGGCGTGTCGTCGGGCAAGATGTCCTTCTTGACGCGGCCGTCCTTGACCGCCGGGAAATCGTAGCGCGTCGCCCAGGTTCGCGAGGTGAACTCCTCGCGAAACAGATAACTCCCGGCGGTAAAACCCTCGAAGCCGACGTCGCGGTCGCGGTAATATTCGAACCGCACGATATCGAAATTGTTCTGGCCGCGGGCGACCGGCAAATCGGCGCCCCACCAATCCTTGACCCGCTCATATTCGATATAGCGGCCCGGCTCGAAGCGGCCGACCTTGTAGGCGCCCGAGCCGAGCGGCGCGTCGAGCGTGGATTGGTCGAACGGCTTCTCCGCATAATAGGCGCGCGAAAAGATCGGCAGCCCGGCGACCAGGAGCGGCACGTCGCGGGCGCGTTGCGGCGCAAAGCTGGCGGTGACGTCCGCATCGTCGTCAGCCTTGGCGCCGATGAAATCGCGCAGCGATTGGGTGATCAGCGGATGGCCCTTCGCCTTGAGGATATTGAGCGAGAAGGCGACGTCATGGGCGGTGAGCCGCGATCCGTCGTGGAATTTGGCCTCCGGCCGGATGAAGAACCGATAGGTGAGGCCGTCGGCCGTGCGCCGAACTTTCGCGGCGGCGAGGCCGTACATCGCGTCGGGCTCGTCGCCGCAGCGCGCCATCAGCGTGGCGAAGGTCAGCTCCATGCCCTGCGCCGCGTCGCCCCTGAGAATGTAGGTGTTGAGCGAGTTGAAGGTGAGGAAGTTCTGGTTGTATTGCCGATCCGGCCCGATCTGCGAAAACGTGCCGCCCTTCGGCGCATTGGGGTCGACGTAACGGAAGTGATGGAAGTCGGCCGGATAGCCGAGATCGCCGAATGCCGACAGGCCGTGGGATTCAATGTCCGCGTCGGCGCGGGCGCGCAACACAGACGCTGGAAGCGCGGCCATCCCCGCCGCCGAGGCCGCCGCAAGCACAAGCACGCGCCGGCGCGTGGGAAAAATCACTGCCGGCTTCCCGTCTTCGCTGTTTTTTCGGCATCCCACCACCACACGGTCGGGAACCCGGACATGCCGTATTTCGGCAGCGGATCGGGATGGCCGAAGCGGTCCCAGCGCGCGCTGCGTATTTTGCCATAGAACCATTGCGGCACGACGTAATGGTTCCACAGAAGCACACGGTCGAGCGCCCTGGTGGCGGCGACGAGATCGGGCCGGCTCTTGGCGAAAATGACCTGATCGATCATGGCGTCGACGGCCGGGTTCTTGATGCCGATCACGTTGAGCGAGCCCGGCTGATCGGCGGCTTGCGAGCCCCAATAGCCGCGCTGCTCGTTGCCGGGCGACAGCGATTCGCCCCAGGAATGGGTGATGATGTCGAAATCCCAGTTGCGCAGCCGGTTCTCGTATTGCGCGTCATCGATGGTGCGCACCGTCACGGTGACGCCGAGGCGATCGAGCGAAGGCTTGTAGAACAAGAACACGCGCTCGAAGCTCGGATCGTCGGCGAGGAATTCGACCGCATATGGCTCGCCGGTCTTGCTGTCGACCAGCCTTTCGTTGCGCACTTCGTAGCCGGCTTCCTTGAACAGCCGCACCGCCTCGCGCAGATTGCCGCGCACGGCTTGCGGATTGCCGCCGACCGGATTGGAATAGGGCGTGGTAAAGATTTCCGGAGGAACCTTGTCGCGCACCGTCTGCAGAATTTCCAGCTCGCGGCCGGCCGGCAGACTGCTCGACGCCAGTTCGGTGCCCTGAAAATAGCTGGTAATGCGCTTATACTGGCCGAAGAAAATCTGCTTGTTCATCTCCTCGAAATCGAACGCGTAATTGAAGGCGAGCCGCACCCGCGGATCCTGGAATTTGCCGCGGCGGATGTTGAAGGCGAACGCCTGCATCATGCCGAAATTGTTGATCGGAAATTCCTCTAGGATCACGCGTTTCTCGTTGACCGCGGGGAAGTCGTAAGCCGTGGCCCAGTTCTTGGCGCTGTTCTCGTTGCGCCAATCGACGGTGTCGCCCTTGAACGCCTCGAGCGCGACCGTGCTGTCGCGAAAATATTCGAACCGCAGCTCGTCGAAATTGGCGCCGCCGACATTGACGTTGAGGTCCTTGCCCCAATGGTCCTTCACGCGCTGGTAGACGATGTTGCGGCCGGGCGAGAACTCCTTGATGCGGTAGCTGCCGGAGCCGAGCGGCGGCTCGAGCGTGGTGGCGCCGATGTCACGCTTGCTTCCGTTGTTGTCGGTGCCTTCCCACCAATGCTTGGGCAGGACGGTGAGCTGGCCGACGATCTGCGGCAGTTCGCGATTGCCCGGCGAGTCGAAGCTGAAGGTGATGTCGCGATCGCCGGTTTTTTCGACCTTGGCGACGTGGCGATAATAGGCGGCGAATTGCGGACTGTATTTCTTGAAAGCGTAGAAGGAGAAGATCGCGTCCTCGGGCGTGACCGGCTTGCCGTCGTGAAATTTTGCTTCCGCGCGCAGCCGGTAGGAGGCCGAGGAGAAATCGTCCGGATAGCTGACGGCTTCGGCGAGCAGGCCGTATTCGCTGGAAACCTCGTCCAGGCTTTGGACCAGGAGAGTCTCGTAGATGAAGTCGATGCCGATCGCCAGTGTGCCTTTCACGCCGGCGACCGCTCTGTTGAAATTGTCGTAGGTGCCAAGCGCGACCTGCCGCGCCGCGCCGCCTTTCGGCGCGTCGGCACGGACGTAGTCGAATTGCTTGAAGCCGGCCGGATATTTGAGGTCGCCGAACAGCGAAAGGCCGTGCCGCCAGACCCGCTCCTGCGCCTGCGCGGGATCTGTCCAAGGGGGAAGCGGCAGCCGCCGGGCGGCGAGCGCGAGCAGGGCGGACGTGAGCAAGGATCGGCGATTCACGAAGAACTCCAATATGGCTTGCGCGCCGCGAGCAGCCGATGCCGCGCGCCAGCGATCAGCCGCGGTGATTATGTGTTTTTCAATTGCGGCGCCAGCATGCCGGCGCGCGGCGCGACGAAATGGACTTCACATCCCCGTGGGTCCGCGGGGAGCGACACGGCGTTAACGGCCTATTGCGCCTTCGGCGCCGGAGCCGGCGCGTTGGGTTGTGCCGGCGCGGCGCCCGCCGCCGGCGGGTTCGCCGGGGCGGCGGCCGGCGTGGCCGAGGCGCTGGGTGCTGGATTGGCGGCGGGGGCGCCCGCGCTTTTCGCGGTCGGCAGCGGCAGCGGGTGAGCGGACAGCGTATTGAGGTAGGCAACGACGTCGGCGCGTTGCTTCTCGTTGGCGATGCCGGCGAATGTCATCGCCGTGCCGGGAACGTCGGCGCGCGGATCGGCGAGCCACTTGTTCAGTGCGTCGAACGTCCAGGCGCCCCCCTTCGCCTTCAGCGCGGCTGAGTATTTAAAGCTCGCCACGGATGCGACCGGGCGTCCGACGATGCCATAGAGATCGGGACCGATCTTGGGGCCTTGCCCCTCCTGCAGGTTGTGGCAAATCGTGCACTGCTTGGCGATCTGGGTGCCGCGCTCCGGGGAAGCAGTCGCGAGCAGGGTGTCGAACGGCTCTGCCGGCGCCGCTTTGGCCTGTGGTTGGCCGGCCGGCTGCTCCTGTTTGACGGCAATCTCATAGCCGGGTTTTGCCGGCACCGGCGGGCTGAAGATCGCTCCCGAGGCAATATGCACGGCAAGGAGGATGAGGCAGGTCCCCAGCACAGCGCCGAGAATCTTGTTGATTTCGAACGAATTCATCGCTGAATGGCTCCGCAGCGGCAGAGGAGGGCGACGGAGAAATAGCCGGTTTGCCGCGCGTCTTGCAACCCGTATCAGCGCGCGAGCGCTGGCGAACCGGGAGACGAGGGCTCGCTTGAGCGATGGCTGACGTTCTTGTTGTCATTCCCGCCCGCATGGCTTCGACCCGCCTGCCGGGCAAACCGCTCGCCGACATCGCCGGCGAGCCGATGATCCTGCATGTACTGCGGCGGGCCGAAGCCGCCGCCATCGGCCCGGTTGTGGTGGCGACCGATTCACCGGAGATCGAAGCGGTGGTGCACAAGTCCGGCGGACGCGCCGTGATGACCCGCGCCGACCATGCCTCCGGCTCCGACCGTATTTACGAAGCGCTCTGCAAGCTCGATCCGGACCGCCGCGTGGCGATCGTCGTCAACGTGCAATGCGATTTCCCAACGCTCAAACCATCCGAAATCGCGGCGGCTTTGACGCCGCTCGCCGACAAGGACGTCGACATCGGCACGCTGGCGGCCGAAATCACCAGAGCGGAGGAGCGCGACGACCCCGGCGTGGTGAAGGCGGTCGGCACGCCGGTGGCGCCGTCGCGGTTGCGCGCGCTGTATTTTACCCGCGCCACCGCCCCTTCGGGCGACGGGCCGCTCTACCATCACATCGGGCTCTACGCCTTTCGGCGCGCCGCTTTGGAGCGCTTCGTGGCGCTGCCGCCGTCGCCGCTGGAACAGCGGGAAAAGCTCGAGCAGCTGCGCGCGCTCGAAGCCGGCATGCGCATCGACGTGGCCATCATCGACAGCGTGCCAATCGGCGTTAATACGCCGGAGGATTTGGCTCGCGCCCGCGCCGTGCTATCGGGACGGTCATGAGCAGACGCAGAAAGATCGCGTTCCAGGGCGAGCTGGGCGCCAACTCGCACATCGCCTGCAACAAGGCCTATCCGGGCTGCCAGCCGCTGCCGTGTTCGACCTTTGAGGACGCCTTCGCCGCGGTGCGCGCCGGCCGGGCCGATCTCGCCATGATCCCGATCGACAACTCGGTGGCCGGCCGCGTGGCGGATATCCATCATCTGATGCCGCAGTCCAAGCTGCACATTGTGGCGGAGTGGTTTCTGCCGGTGCAGCATCAATTGATGGCGCCAAAAGGCGCGACATTGAAGACCATCAGGACGGTCGAGAGCCACATCCATGCGCTCGGTCAGTGCCGCAACATCATCCGCGCGCTCGGTGTCAGGCCGGTGGTCGCCGCCGACACCGCCGGCGCCGCCCGCGAGGTGGCGGAGGCGGGCGACATCTCGCGCGCGGCGCTGGCGACCAAGCTGGCGGCGAAGATCTATCGCCTGCGCATCCTGAAAAAGGACGTCGCCGACGCCAAGCACAATACCACGCGCTTTGTCGTGCTGGCGCGCAAGCCGAGCTGGGCAAGCCGCAAGGACCGCCAGGTGATCACCACGTTCGTGTTCCAGGTGCGCAACATTCCGGCCGCGCTGTACAAGGCGCTGGGCGGTTTCGCCACCAACGGCATCAACATGACCAAACTGGAAAGCTACATGGTCAACGGCAGCTTCGCCGCTACCCAATTCTACGCCGACGTGCAGGGCCATCCGAAGGATCGCGGGCTGGCGCTGGCGCTCGAAGAGCTGGAATTCGTCTCGCAGCCGAAGACCTTGAAGATTCTCGGCGTCTACCCGGCGCACGCCTTCCGCGAGACGTTCAAATAGAGCATGATCCCCAGCAGCGGGCAGCGGTTTCCGGAAAGGATCATGCCCAAATAAAAGCCGAACCGCGCCTGGCGGCGCGGTTCGGCAGCGATGGCGGGGGATGCGCGATGAGCGATGGTGAGGCGAAGATCCGGCGTACGCTGCATTTGCGGTTCACGTATCCGGGCGCGGATTCCGAACAGCTTGCGGCGTTGATGCGGGCATCGGCGCCGTTCTATCAGCTGTTCGGCAACGCTCAGCTAAAGCTCTTACGCAACGCCGACGATCCGGGAAAATTCATCCAGGTGATCGAATACGAAACCCCGGAAAGCTTCGAGCTCAATCGCCAATCGATTGCCGCCGACATGCGCATGCAGACTTTTCTGCAGGCCTGGCGGGCGATGCTGCCGGGCGGCCTGGAGATCGACGTGTATCAAGAGGTGTAGCTCTATCCGCCCCCGCGCAGCGGGGAGGATAATCAGATCGTCTGATTATATTCGCCGACTTCCTTGTGCGTGCGCAGCACGGCGTCGATCGCCTTGAACATCTCGCGCATGCGCGCCTCCGACACCGGGCTCTCGACCACGACGACCAGCTCCGGCTTGTTCGAGGAGGCGCGCACCAGGCCCCAGGTGCCGTCCTCGACAGTCACCCGCACGCCGTTGACGGTGACGAGGTCGCGGATCGGCTGGCCGGCGACTATGCCGCCCAATTTCCTTTGCTCCTCGAAATGCTTCACCACGGCATCGGCTATCGCGTACTTTTCCTCGTCGGCGCAGTGCGGCGACATGGTGGGCGACGACCAGGTCTTCGGCAGCGCGTCTTTCAGATCGGCCATGCTCTTCCCCGGATTGCGGTCGAGCATGTCGCAGACCGCAAGCGCGAAGATCAGCCCGTCGTCATAGCCGCGGCCGAACGGCTTGTTGAAAAAGAAGTGACCGGATTTCTCGAACCCGGCGATGGCGCCGATCTCGTTGACCCGGCGCTTCATGTAGGAATGACCGGTCTTCCAGTAATCGGTCTTGGCGCCGTTCTTGATCAGTACCGGATCGGTCGCAAACAAGCCGGTCGACTTCACGTCAGCGACGAACAGCGCGTTCTTGTGCTGCGCCGAGATATCGCGCGCCAGCATGACGCCGACCTTGTCGGCAAAGATTTCCTCGCCCTTGTTGTCGACTACGCCGCAGCGGTCGCCGTCGCCGTCGAAGCCCAACGCCACATCGGCGCCGCTCGCCAGCACGGCGTCGCGCATGGCGTGCAGCATCTTCATGTCTTCAGTGTTCGGATTGTAGTTGGGAAAAGTGTGGTCGAGCTCGCAATCGAGCGGGATGACCTCGCAGCCGATTTTTTCCAGCACTTGCGGCGCGAACGCGCCCGCCGTGCCGTTGCCGCAGGCGCAGACCACTTTGAGGCGGCGCTTGAGCTTCGGCCGCCTGGTGAGGTCGGCGATATAGCGCGCCGGAAAGTTCTCGACGAAGGCGTAGGCGCCGCCAGCCTGCATTTTGTACGCGCCGCCGAGAACGATGTCCTTGAGCCGGCGCATCTCGTCGGGGCCGAAGGTGAGCGGGCGGTTCGCCCCCATCTTCACGCCGGTCCAGCCGTTGTCGTTGTGCGAAGCGGTGACCATGGCGACGCACGGCACGTCGAGGTCGAACTGGGCGAAATAGGCCATCGGGGTCACCGCAAGCCCGATGTCGTGCACCCTGCAGCCGGCCGCCATGAGGCCGTTTGTGAGCGCCATCTTGATCGATGCCGAATAGGAGCGGAAATCGTGGCCGGTGACGATGTCGGGCTTGACGCCGAGTTCATGGATCAGCGTGCCGAGGCCGAGCCCCAGCGCCTGGACCCCCATCAGGTTGATCTCGCTGCCGAACAGCCAGCGCGCGTCATATTCGCGAAAGCCGGTGGCCTTCACCATCGGCTCGGACTCGTAGGCGTAGGTATTGGGCTTGAGTTGCGCTTTAGGCTTGGGAAACATTCAGACCTCGCTGGGGCCGGCAGCGGCGCAGCAATAGCCTAAACGGCGCGCAACCGGAATGGTTGCCTGCTTCAGCGTTCGAGAAAGTCTGCGATCTGCGGAGCGGCCCGGGCGATCTCGTACAGGCAGTCCAAATGTCCGCCGTCGGTATCGATTTCCGCCAATTGTACCGGCGTGCCCTGCGCCCGCAATCGCTCAGCTGCCCGCCGCGAATAGGCCGGGAACATGACGCCGTCGGTGCGCACCGCAATCAACAGCGTCGGGGCGCGGATCGCTTTGACCGAGCCGCCGCCCTGGTCGACGTCAAAGATGCGGCAGCCTCGCACCAGATGCACCAGATGCGCGGCATCGGCGTAACGGCCGCGCTGCAACACGACGGCATCGAGCGTGCTCTCGACGCTGTACGTATTCTCCGCGGCCGCGAGCGGATCGGCGCCCGGCTTGGTCCAATTGCGGCCGAACAGATTTAGCGCCCAATCCGGCGCGCGCGCCGTCACGGTCACGATCTTCAACGACTGCCGCAATCCCTCGACCGGCTCGGGACCGCCGAAATAGTCGCCGCCCTTCCACTTGGGGTCCATCAGGATCGGCGTCGCCCACATGTCGATCTCGGCGATGAAATACGGCTCGGCCTGCAGCCCGACGCCGGCGACCGGGATCAGCCTTTCCACCAGCTCGGGATACTGGGCGCCCCATTCCAACGTCTGCATCGCGCCCATCGAAGGCCCGGTCACGCATTTCAGGCGGGTGACGCCCAGGTGGTCGATCAGCGCTCGCTGGACGCGAACGAAATCCCGGATGGTGACGATCGGAAAGGTCGAGCCGTACGGGCGTCCGGTGTCGGGATCGATCGTCGCCGGGCCGACGGTCGTGACCATCGGGTCCTTGGGGCTGACGTTCGACATCGTATCCGCGCTGACGACGAAATAGCGGTCGGTATCGATCGCCTTGCCGGGCCCGATGATGGCGTCCCAGTAACCGGCCAATTCGTCGTCGGGACGGTATTTGCCGGCACAGTGGGAACTGCCGGAGAAGTAATGGCAGACGAGGATGGCGTTGTCGCCGGCGGCGTTGAGCCGGCCGCAGGTCTCATAACCGACGCGGACGTCCTTGATCAGGCGTCTGCCCTGGGTCGTGAAGCGGGGAATGCTGAAGGTTTTCTTCTCGACCAGCATCGTGGTCGCGGTGCCTTGCGGCGGCTGGTCGCTCATCTTCGTCCCCCGTTTGCCTGCCCAGCGCCGCCATGATCGGTGGTGGCGCGTCGGTCGTACTTGATACGCTGTTTCCGCATTGCGCGCCGCCGCCGGCGCCTGTCAATGTGCGCCGGCGGCAAGCGGATCGTGCGGCAGGGGGCTTCGGCTCGCGAGAGCCTCTGAATGCAGATCGCGATGGGTGGTGTTGGCGGCGACGTTAGCGAATGGCGGGCAAGCGCCCGGTCATGGTCGTCGAGTGGCCGGCTTTGACGATCGGCGCGGTGCCGAGATCGATGTCGCTGACGTGAGCGAAGCTGGCGATCAGCCCCACCAAGGTCGCAGATAGAAGGCCGACGACCACGATCTTCAAATGGGTCCTACGGTCGGCGCTGTTCATCGAATGATTCATGACGTCCTCCCGTCTTTTCCGCTTTGATACCTCCTCTGCTGCCACGGGGGATGTGACCCAAAGCACAAAACTGCGCCTTTACCGCGAGGTTTCTTTGCGATCCGGGCGGCAAGGAGCGGATTTCGCCGACGCGCGATCCGGGCTAGGCTTGCTTGCCGCAGGATCGATCCATGCCGCAGTCCTATCGAACGGTTGTTCTCGAGCGCCATCCCGCCGGCTATGCGGTGCTGGTGCTCAACCGGCCGGAAAAGCTCAACGCGCTGTCGATGGAATTGCGCGGCGAATTGGTTGCGGCCATCGAAGAGCTCCGGCACGATCCGGCGGTGCGCGTGCTCATTCTGACGGGTGCGGGCCGCGCGTTCTGCGCCGGGCTGGACCTGAATGAGCTGAGCAAGGCGCAATCCAACTCCGCGCGCGCGTTCGAGCTCGATGCGGTCGAGGCGCTGCTGAAATTCGAAGGTCCGGTGATCGGCGCGATCAACGGCGTGGCGGCAACCGGCGGCTTCGAGATCGCCATGGCCTGCGACATTCTCCTCGCCTCTACGGAGGCGCAGTTTGCCGATACCCACGCCAAGGTCGGCCTGTTGCCCGGCTGGGGTTTGTCGGTCCGCCTGCCGCGCCGCATTGGGCTGCATCGCGCCAAGGAGTTGGCATTCACGGCCCGCTTCGTGTCGGCAGCCGAGGCGGCAGACTGGGGCCTCGTCAATCGCGTTGTGCCGCCGGAAGAGCTTCTCGGCCAAGCACGCGCAATGGCGGAACAGATACTCGCGGTCGTGCCGGAGATCTTGGTGAAGTACAAAAAGCTTCTCGATGCCGGTTTTGAACGGCCCGCCGGTGAAGCGCTTGTCAGCGAGCGCGCGGTAGCAACGGCCACGAATGCGACGGTCGATCGTGCTGCGATCCCCGGCCGCTGGGCGCGAGGACGCGGACGTAGCTAGCCGCTAAATCTTTCGCGGCTTGGCGCGGCGGGTTGCCGGTGCGGCGAGCGGATCGTCCGGCCAAGGGTGCTTCGGATAGCGGCCGCGCATCTCGGCGCGAACGGCGGCGTAGCTGCCGCGCCAGAAGCCGGGCAGGTCGCGCGTCGTCTGCACTGGCCGATGCGCCGGAGAAAGAAGCTCGATCAGCAACGGGATCCTGCCGCCGGCGATCGCCGGATGGCGGTCGAGGCCGAACAGCTCCTGCACGCGAATCGCGATCTTTGGCCCGCCATCGGCCTGATAATCGATCGGCACGCGCGAGCCCGTGGGCGCTTCGAAATGAGCCGGCGCCTCGGCCCCCAGTCGGCGCTGCCGCGGCCACGGCAGCAGCGCGTTCAAGGCGGTCTCCATCTCATCCGCGGTGATGTCGCGCAGCGCGGTCTTTGCTGCGAGCGACGGCCCGAGCCATGCGTTGACTGTGGCGGCGAGCGCCGCGTCCGACAAATCCGGCCATTCGTCGCCTTCGCTCGCGCGCAGGAACATGACGCGATCGCGCCATTGCCGCAGCGCTTTGGTCCAGGGCAGCCGGTCGATGCCGAGCCGCGCGATCCCTTCGGCCAGGATGCGCGCCGCCGCCTCGCTCGCGGCCGCCGACATCGGCTGCTCGCTCAGTGTGATGGCGCCGAACCGCCGTAGCCGGCGGAGCCGCAGGCTGGCGCTTGCCGGATCGAAAGCGATGTCCTCGCGTGTGACGATGCGGTCGGCAAAGCGCGCTTCGATTTCCGCAAGCCCGATCGGCGCCGCCAGCAGGATGCGGCCGGCGGCGGCGCTGCCGGCCAGCTCGGCCACGGCGAGGTAGGGCTCGCGGGCGAGCGGCGAGGCGGGATCGATTTGGGCCCCGCGGCCGTTGGCAAGGACAAAGGCGCCCGCCGCGCCGCCGCGGTTTTTGGCGACGCGCTCGGGATAGGCGAGCGCGAGCCACGCGCCGATGCTCGCCTCACCGTTCAGCGGAGCCGACTGCGCGAGCGGTGAGGCACTCGACTCGGCAATCTCCGCCCAGCGCCGTGCCAGCGCGCGGGCCTCGCGTGCGCGGGACGAACGATCGCGGTGGAACGCGGCGAACCGATGCGTGAGGTCAACGTCGTCGCCGGCCAAGCCGCGTTCGCCGATGACGAGGGCGATCTCGGCCGCCGGCAGCGCGGCGCCTTCCGCCGCCGCGTCGACCACCATGCGCGCGAGCCGCGGCGGCAGCGGCAGACGCCGCAGTTTCTTGCCTTCCTCGGTGATGCGGCCATCGCCGTCGATGGCGCCGAGCTCGGCAAGCAAGGCTTTCGCCTCGGCGAGCGCCGGCCGCGGCGGCGGGTCGAGGAAGGCGAGGTTTTCCGAGCCGCTACCCCAGGCCGCGAGGTCGAGCGCCAGCGACGACAGATCGGCGGACAGAATTTCCGGCCGGGAAAACGGTTCGAGCGCCGCGGTCTGCGGCTCGTCCCACAGCCGGTAGCAGATGCCGGGCTCGGTGCGGCCGGCACGGCCGCGGCGCTGGTCGGCGGCGGCGCGCGACACCCGCACGGTCTCGAGCCGCGTCACCCCGACATCGGGCTCGTAGCGCGGCACGCGGGCAAGCCCTGAGTCGATCACGATGCGCACGCCCTCGATGGTGATCGAGGTCTCGGCGATCGAGGTGGCCAGCACGACCTTGCGCCGGCCGGGCGGGGAGGGGGCGATGGCGCGGTCCTGCTCGTCGGCCGCGAGCGCGCCATAGAGCGCGACGACATCGACCGAGGGATCGAAACGGCCGTCGAGCAGAGCCTGAGTGCGGCGGATTTCGCCGGCGCCGGGCAGGAACGCCAGCAGCGAGCCGGTATCGGCGCGCATCGCGCGCACAATAGCGTCGGCGATTTGCGGCTCGATCGGCCGCGCGTCGCGGCCGAGATAGCGGGTCTCGACCGGGAAGGCGCGACCCTCGGCGGCGATCACGGGCGCGTCGCCGAGAAGGCTTGCCACGCGGGCGCCGTCGATGGTCGCCGACATCACCAGGAGCCGCAAATCCTCGCGCAAGCCCTGTTGCACGTCGCGGGCCAGCGCCAGCCCGAGATCGGCGTCAAGCGAACGCTCGTGGAACTCGTCGAACAGGATCGCGGCAACGCCCCCGAGCATTGGATCGTCGAGGATGAGCCGGGTGAAGACGCCTTCGGTGAGGATTTCGATGCGGGTTTTTTGCGAGAGCTTCGAGCCGAAGCGGACCCGCAAGCCCACCGTCTCGCCGACGCGTTCGCCGACCGTTTTCGCCATCCGCTCCGCGGCGGCGCGCGCGGCGAGCCGGCGCGGCTCGAGCACGAGGATGCGTCGCTTGCTTTGCGCCCATTCCTCGCCGGCCAGCACCAGCGGCACGCGCGTGGTCTTGCCGGCGCCCGGCGGGGCGACCAGCACGGCGGCGTTTTGCCTCCGCAGCGCCGCGGTCAAATCCGGCAGCGCGGCGTCGATGGGCAGGGGCGGCGAATAATTTGCGACGTTATCCACAGTGATAATTCCGGCCGAATTCATATATTACGGATCATCATGCCCGCCGCACAAAAAACCCAGCCTGCCGTTGCCGCGAAGCCGCTGAAGAAGGGCGACCACGTCTTTCTAGTCGACGGTTCCGGCTACATTTTTCGCGCCTATCACGCGCTGCCGCCGATCAACCGCAAATCCGACGGGCTGCAGCTCAATGCCGTATTCGGCTTCTGCAACATGCTGTGGAAGCTCCTGCGCGATCTCAAGCCGGACGAGCGGCCGACCCATCTGGCGGTCGTCTTCGACAAGTCGGAGAAGACGTTCCGCACCGCCATGTATCCGGACTACAAGGCGCACCGGCCCGATCCGCCCGACGATCTCAAGCCGCAGTTCAAGTTCATCCGCGAGGCGGTGCAGGCGTTCGATCTGCCGTGCCTCGAGCAGGACGGCTTCGAGGCCGACGACCTGATCGCGACCTATGTGCGCGAGGCCTGCGAAGTGGGCGCGACCGCCACCATCGTCTCCTCGGACAAGGACTTGATGCAGCTCGTCAACGACCGCGTGGTCTTGCTTGATACCATGAAGGACAAGAAGATCGGCCGCGCCGAGGTGATCGAGAAATTCGGCGTGTCGCCGGAGAAGGTCATCGAGGTGCAGGCGCTGATCGGCGATTCGACCGACAACGTGCCGGGCGTACCCGGCATCGGAGTGAAGACCGCGGCGCAGCTCATCGGCGAATATGGCGACCTCGAAACGCTCTTGCAGCGGGCGCCCGAGATCAAGCAGGAGAAGCGCCGGCAATCGCTGATCGAGAACGCCGAGAAAGCGCGGCTGTCGAAAAAGCTCGTCACGCTCGACGATCACGTCAAGCTCAATGTGCCGATCGGCGACCTGGCCGTGCACGAACCCGACCACAAGCGGCTGGTCGCCTTCCTCAAGGCGATGGAGTTCAATTCGCTGATGCGGCGCGTGGCGGAGTTTTCTGGCGTCGAAGCCGGCGCGATCGAGCCAGACCCGCGGTTGGCGGGGCATCATGCGTCGAGCGCCGACCTTTTACCCTCTCCCCCCGCGGGAGAGGGTGGCGAGGTCCGCAGGACCGCGCCGGGTGAGGGGGCGAGCGCGGCGCCGCAACTTCCCCTCGGGCGGCCGGCGCAGCCTGCCGACCCGCGCAGGGCGAAAGCTCGGGAGCCCGATAGCTCGCTCACCCCGCAGGCACTGGCACGCGCCCGCATCGAGGAGGCGCGCGCGGAGAAATTCGACCACACAAAATATGAGACCGTGCGCAGCATCGAACGGCTCAAGGCCTGGATCGAGCGCGCGCGCGACGCCGGTGTCGTCGCCATCGACACGATGGCCGCGAGCCTCGATCCGATGCAGGCGGAGCTGTGCGGATTTTCGCTCGCGGTGGCACCGAACGAAGCCTGCTACGTGCCGCTCGGCCATCGGCAGGGCGGCGAGGGCGCCGGCCTGTTCCGCGGCGATATCGCGCCCGAGCAGATTGCCGAGGGCGCGGCGTTGGATGCGCTCAAGCCGCTATTCACCGATCCGGGCGTGCTCAAGATCGGCCACGATCTGAAATTCGCTTGGCAGATGTTCGCACTGCGCGGCATCGAGATCGCGGCTTACGACGACACCCTGCTGATGTCGTACGCGCTCGATGCCGGCCGGCAGAACCATGCGCTGGCGTCGCTCGCCGAAAGCATCTTCACGCATGCGGCAGTCGAGATCGACACGGTGCTCAAGGCCGGCAAGACGAAAATCACTTTCGACAGCGTCGGCATCGATCAGGCGGCCGGCTACGCCGCCGAGCGTGCCGACATCGTCCTGCGGCTGTGGCAGGTGCTCAAGCCGCGGCTGCCGGCCGAGCATGTGCTCACCGTTTACGAGACGCTGGAGCGGCCGCTCCTTCGCGTGCTCGCGCATATGGAGCGGCGCGGCATCTCGATCGACCGGGATGTGCTGTCGCGATTGTCCGGCGAATTCGCCCAGGAGGCGGCGGGGCTCGAAGCCGAAATCAAGGGCCTTGCGGGCGAAGCAATCAATCCGGGCAGCCCCAAGCAGCTCGGCGATATCTTGTTCGGCAAGCTCGGTCTGCCCGGCGGCACCAAGACCAAGACCGGGCAGTGGTCGACCGGCGCTCGCGCGCTCGAAGAGCTCGCCGAGCAGGGCCACGAACTGCCGCAGAAAATCCTCGACTGGCGGCAGGTCTCGAAGCTGAAATCGACCTATACCGACGCGCTGCCGGGCTTCGTCAATCCGACGACCCAGCGCGTGCATACGAGCTACGCGCTCGCCTCGACCACGACTGGCCGGCTGTCGTCGTCGGAGCCCAACCTGCAGAACATTCCGATCCGCACCGAGGACGGCCGAAAAATCCGCCGCGCCTTTATCGCCGCGCCCGGCACGAAGCTCGTGTCCGCCGATTATTCGCAGATCGAGCTGCGGCTGCTCGCCGAGATCGCCGGCATCGCGCCACTGCAGAAGGCGTTCCGCGCCGGCGTCGATATTCACGCCATGACGGCATCGGAAATGTTCGGCGTGCCGGTGAAAGGCATGCCCCCCGACGTGCGCCGCCGCGCCAAGGCGATCAATTTCGGCATCGTCTACGGCATTTCCGCGTTCGGGCTGGCCAACCAGCTCGGCATCGGCCGCGAGGAGGCCGGGGCCTACATCAAAAAATATTTCGAGCGCTTTCCCGGCATCCGCGACTACATCGAGGAATCCAAAAAGTTTGCTAAGGAGAATGGCTACGTGGTCACGCTGTTCGGCCGCAAGTGCCACTATCCGGATATTCGCGCGTCCAATGCCTCGATCCGCTCCTTCAACGAGCGCGCCGCGGTCAACGCCCGGCTGCAAGGCAGCGCCGCCGACATCATCCGCCGCGCCATGATCCGCATGGAAGGCGCGCTGGCGAAGCACAAGCTCGCCGCGCAGATGCTGTTACAGGTGCACGACGAGCTTGTGTTCGAGGTGCCGGATGCGCAAGTGGAAAAGTCGCTGCCGGTGATCAAGAAAGTGATGGAAGACGCGCCATTGCCGACGGTGTCGCTGTCGGTGCCGCTGCAAGTCGAGGCGCACGCCGCCGACAATTGGGACGCCGCGCATTAGTTCGATAACCGCTTAGCGCCGGCGCCAGGAGCCGAGCGCGATCGGCAGGGCGGTTCCGCAAGCGAGCACGACCAGACCCGCCGCCATCGCCAGGTAGACGCTGTCCAGCCCGCCGCCGAAAAGGCGCACCGCTGTCGCTCCCGCTCCGACGGCAGCCGCGAGCCGCAAGAGGGAGCTGGCCACGGCCCACAAGACGCGTCCCGCGCCGAGCGAGGCAAAATAAAGAGCAAGGCCGGCGCCATAGATGCCGTAGGCCGGCGCAACGATGCGCAGATACCGCATGCCGGCGTCGAACACGGTGGGGTCTTTGCTGAAAGTGTCGAGCCACAAATGCGGGTCAACCGCGAAGATCATGCCGATTGTGCCGGTGAGGCAGCCGGCGAACGCGGCGCCGGTCCACGCCACGCGCTCGGCGCGGCGGACATTTCCCGCGCCGAAGTTGGTGCCGACCATGGTGACGAGCGCGGTGCCCAGCCCGAAGACAATCGAGATCTGGATATATTCGAGCCGCGCGCCCATGCCGTAGCCCGCGATCGCTTTGGTGCCGAACGGCCCGACCAAACCGGTGAGCAGCAGCACGGTAGTGTTGGTGAGGAGCGTGATCATCGCGCCCGGCAAACCGACACGCAGAATGTCGCCGAGCATGGACCACTGAACATGGACCGTGGACCGCAGCCGCACCGGCGCACCGCCGAACAGCAAGACACCGCCGAGGACGATGCTGGCGGCGGCATAAAAGCCAAGCATGGCGCAGGCGGCACCCGGCACGCCGAGCTTGGGTATCGGGCCGAGCCCGACAATCAAGGCCGGCGAGATCGTCAGCGTGACTACGGCGCCGGCGATCGACACCGCGGCGGGAAGCACCATCACGCCGGCGCCGCGCAGGATCGAGGCGAGAATATTGAACAGCCAGAACAGCGGAGCGCCGCCAAAGAGGATGGCGGCATACATCGAGGCGATCGCCAGAGCGTCGCCGGTGCCGCCCATGGCGCGAAACAGAGCGCGGCCTCCGATCAACTCTGCGATCATGAAAACGAGACCGAAGCCGAGCGCGATGAGCAGTGCATGAAAGGCCAGCGCGTCCGCTTTGTCCCGCTGTGCGGCCCCGAGCGCCCGCGCGATCGTGGACGCAACGCTGCCGCCGACGCCTCCCGCCGCCATTGTCTGCATCAGCATCAACAATGGAAACGCCAGACTGACGCCGGCCAGGGCGTCGGCGCCGAGCCAGCCGACGAAGTAGGTCTCCACCACGCCGACGACGATCTGTGTCGCCATGACGGTGAAGTTTGGCGCGGCCAGGCGCAACAGCACCGGGACGATGGGCCCTTCCAGCATCGCGCGCGTGCGCGGCGCCATTTCCCGCGGCGGATGGGTGGCCGCCGGTGAAACAAGACCGGCAATGTCTGTCGTCGAGGCAACGCTCACTGCGGTGGCTCCTGGCGGGGGATCAATGTTTGGCGCGTCTTGCCAGGCGCTTTGCAGAATCGCCGCGGCGGGCCGGCAGGCGAACGTCGCGCCGGTGGCTTGCCACGCGCGCCATCCGCGCGCGCACTCCCGGTCCAGCGGCAGGTCCCGCCGCCAGCGAGATCGTCTCGGCGGTCAAGTGCTTGAGGGTGCCGCGGTCGACGACGATCGGATCGAGCAATTGCCCGGTCAGGCGGTCGCGAACTTCCACCGCCACACCTTCGGGCGCGAGGTGGCGATTGCCCCAGGCGAGCAGTGCCAGAATGACCGGGAGAAAGTCGCGGCCGCGGGTTGTGAGCAAATAGGCGTAGCGGGTCGGCCGCTGCTGATACGCCCGGCGTTGCATAAGCCCGCTCTTCACCAGCGCCTTGAGCCGCCGGCTCAACATGTTGGATGAGATGCCCAGGCTCTCCTGAAATTCCTCAAAATGGGAGAGGCCATGAAAGGCGTCGCGCAGGATAACGATGCTCCACCACTCGCCGACGCAGTCGAGACTGCGGGCGACCGGGCATTGCTGACGCGCGAAGCTAGTCCGTTGCATGATGCAAGTAACTATAAGCTAGTTACTGTCATGATGCAAGTCACCGTCTCATGAGCGGCGGGGTGTTGCTGGGCTTGTCCGTTACTATGGCGCAAGAGCCGCGAGCGGTCTGCGGCGGCCGTACCAGGGCCGTGTAGTCATAAGACTGTGACGCCCGCCACTGATACTTGGCGGCGAGGAGGCTGAGGTCACGGCGTCGAACTGCTCAGACATGGCTCGCTACCACGAGGAGAGCCCCCAATGCCTCGTTTGCCAATGCCTCGTTGGCCTATGGCCGGTTCACCGCGCTCGATCAATTCCGCCGCCTACCGCGACAAGTTCGCCGGCGGCTGGCTGGACGCCGCGATAGCTGATCCCGATCTGCTCGTCATTGTCGCCTTCTGCGCGGTCGGATTGCTGGTGACCTTGGGCGTGATCTTTCGCTTTCCAGGTTTCGTCACGAGTTTTGAGCAGATTGCGCCAATGCTCGGCTAGCTGCGAAGCTACCCAACCGGCGCCATTGACCCAACGCGAACAGTCGGTGCCGCTGCAAGTCGAGGCGCACGCCGCCGACAATGGGGACGCGGCGCACTGAGGCCCAGCTTGCGGCGTGGTGAGGCAGCGGCTGGCGCGACGGATCGATCGCGCTTACGGTGATGATCCATTGTCAACACGCCGCAGTAGCTACCGTCAGCGGGCGGCTGAGCAATAAAGGGGGGAGCGTCATGAGCAGCCTGGACCGAAGTGAACCGAAACTACTTTTTCCCGGGCTCGCCGGATTCTACACGGCGGTGTCGGATCTCTGGTATCCCATGATCCGCGTCACCGTCGGCGCCATCTTGCTCGTCCACGGGTGGAGCAAGCTCAAAACCGGCGTCGCCGGGATTGCGGCTTATCTCGATCGGATTGGCATCGAGCCTTCGCTGCCCTTCGCCTATGTGGTGTACATCAACGAGACGGTCGGCGCGGTGTGCATCATCCTCGGTCTGTTCACCAGGTTCTTCGCCGCCTCGATCGCCATCGAATTGGCCGTAGCGCTGTGGATCGTTCATTATGCCAAGGGATTTGGCGCCTCTGCCGGCGGCTACGAATATGTGCTGATGTGGGGCATCATCATGTTCGCCATCGCATTACGCGGCGGCGGCCCCTATTCGCTCGACCGCGTCATCGGTAAGGAACTTTGAAACTCATAAAGGTGGTTTCGGTTGTCCCCGCCCGGTATCGGGGACGCTGACCCGCGAGGCGCTCTTCGAGGGCATTGCTGCCTGAGCCACGGTCGCTGCGCATTCATTGCATGCGCTGAAGCGAGACAAGGCCAGCCGGTTTTGCTTCGCGGATCGACCGCGATCCCTTAACGTGCGGCCATGATCGCCGCTGTCGCCCCGCATATTCCGTTCTTCCTCGATCCGATGTGGGTGTCGATGACGGTGCTCGCCGTCACCTATGCGTTCATCATCGCCGGCCGCCTCAATCGCGCGGTGGTGGCGCTGATCGGCGCGGCGGTCGTCGTCATCGTCGGTGCGCTCGATCAGGACGAGGCGGTTAAGGGCATCGACTGGGACACCATCGGGCTCGTCACCGGCATGATGATCCTGGTGGCGATTTCGCGCCGCTCCGGCCTGTTCCAATATCTCGCCATCTGGTCGGCGCAGCGGGTCAAGGCGAGCCCGGCCGGCATCCTGCTGACGCTGCAGATCGCCACCGCGCTCCTCTCCGGAGTGCTCAACAACGTCAGCACCGTGCTCTTGATCGTGCCGGTGACCTTGGCCATCACCGAGGAGCTGGAAGTCTCGGCGTTTCCGTTTCTGTTCGCCGAAGTGTTTGCCTCCAATATCGGCGGCACGGCCACGCTGATCGGCGATCCGCCCAATATCCTGATCGGCACCATGGCAGGCCTCGACTTCAACAGCTTCCTCGCCAATGTGGCGCCGGTCGCCGTGCTGGTCATGGCCGTGCAGGCGCTGCTGGTGCATCTGATCTGGGGCCGTGCGCTGCGCGCCAGCCCCGAGCGGCGCACCCTGGTCATGGGCATGAACGCGCCGGGAATGATCAGCGACTGGGTGCTGCTGCGCCGCTCGGTTCTGGTCATCGGCGCGGTCTTGGCCGCGTTCGTCGCCGCCGGTCGGCTGCGTCTTCATCCGGCGACGATTGCGATCACCGGCGCCGCGGCGCTGATGCTGCTCGACAATTGGCAGCAGCGCGGCGCCAAGCAGGCGGACAATGTGCACCGGACCTTCGCCGAAATCGAATGGACCACGATCTTCTTCTTCATCGGCCTGTTCGTAGTAGTTCACGCGGTCGAGGTTTCGGGCTTGCTGGGGCTCATCGCCGACAAGCTGGTCGGGCTGACCGGCGGCAACATCGCCGCGGCCGGCGCGCTGATCCTGTGGATGTCCGCGGTTTTATCGGCGTTCCTCGACAACATTCCGTTCGTCGCCACCATGATCCCGGTGATCAAGGGCATGGCGGGCGCCTACGGCGGGCCGGGCGCGATCGCGCCGCTGTGGTGGTGCCTGTCGCTCGGCGCCTGCCTCGGCGGCAACGGCACGCTGACCGGCGCCGCGGCGAATCTCGCCGTTGCCGGCATCGCCGAGCGTAACGGCATCCGCTTCGGCTTCATTCAATATCTGGCCTACGGCGTGCCGATGACGCTCGTTTCCATCGCCATCTGCCAAGCCTACGTGTGGCTGCGGTATTTTTGAGGACGTCGAATGCGTGTACTCATAAATCCCGCTCAATGTCCGCTTCGCTCCGAAAGCGACCCAATTGCTGCCCTGCCGCAAAGTGACGCTAGGGGCCACGAGCGGAAATAGCGACCTCTTCGATATGCTGTGTCTTCGGTAAACGAGCGTATCCCATTCGGGCCACGGCTGCTCGTGGTTAGCGCCGCGATAATTCATTGGTGACAATTTGGGCGATTGCCGCAAAGGCAAAGCGATATTTTTCTGACAATATTGCAGACATCGCACGCACTGTTTTTCTGATCCCGCTTTCTTCCGCCTTCGAGGGCTCGATGGCTCAGCAACGCAAGCTGCCGATGCGGCCGCAAACGGTCGGGGAGACGGGCAAGCTCAATGATGCGCTTGCGATCCTCGCAGCGCATCGGCGGGACGCCATCCTCGAAGCGGTGGCGATGAGTGCGAAGGAACTTCTGCGCTCCGCCAATCTCGAACAATCTTTGCCGAAAGTGATCGAGCGCATCGGCCTGGCCACCGGCGTCGACCGAGTGCATATCCTCGAGATCGATCCGGCCGCGCCCGATCAAGGCAACATCGTCCAACATCATCTCTGGAGCGCATCAGGGATATCGACACCGCGCCTTTTCAAGGACGCGAAGGGCAAAGCCATGGTCGACGTCGGCCTCCAGTCGTGGCTGCGGAGACTGGCAGCTGGCAAGGTTGTCGTCGGCCACGTCCGGGGCTTCGAAGGATCCGCTCGCAAGTTTTTCGAATCGGCGGGCGTCAAGTCGGCCATGGCTGTTCCGGTGTTTGCCGACGGCCATTTGTGGGGACACATCGGACTGGACGACTGCCGCGACGAACGTGAGTGGTCGCCTGCCGAGATCGATACACTCAAGACCCTGGCGGAACTGGTCGGAGCCGCAGTGGCCCGTACACGGCATCTCAAAACCTTGGCCGACGCCAATCGCATCATCGAGAACACCCCGACCATTCTTTATCGGCTCGACCCGAAACCGCCGTTTCCGATGATCTTCGTGTCACAGAACATCAGCCGGTACGGCTACCAGGCTGAAGAACTGTTGGCCCATCCCGAGCGCTGGGTGCAGACGGTTCACCCCGCCGATCTGCCCGCCTTGATCGAGGGTACCCGGTCAGTCAGCGAGGGCAAAATGGATTCCGATTCACAAGAGTTCCGTTGTCGCAAGCCTGACGGTTCGATCGTGTGGTTCGAAGGTCAGGCCCGCGCGCTGCGTGACAGCGAAAACCGGCCGGTCGCCGTCGAGGGCATCCTCACCAACATTACCGACCGCAAGCTCGCAGCCGAGCAGATTGCAATGCTGGCGCGGACCGACTCGCTCACCGGCCTTCCCAATCGCGCAGCCTTTCTCGAACGGCTCACTCTCGAATTCGCGCGCGCCAGGCGCGGCGCCAACAAATTCGCCGTACATTACCTCGACCTCGATGATTTCAAGGACGTCAACGACACGCTTGGCCATCCGATCGGCGACGCCTTGCTGCGCGCAGTCGCCGAACGGCTCCAGAGCTGCGTGCGCGAGACCGACATGGTCGCGCGCTTCGGCGGGGACGAATTCGCCGTGTTGCAGGACGACATCGAGCACATTGCCGACATCGAGACGCTGGCGGCGAAAATCGGTAAAATACTTGCCGCTCCCTTCGCAATCGAGGGTAATAAGGTGCAAACCACCGCCAGCATCGGTATCGTCCCCTATGGCGGCGACATTGCGACTGTCGACGCCATGATGATGAAGGCCGATCTCGCCCTCTATCGCGCGAAGAATGAAGGCCGCAATCAGTTCCGCTTCCATGTTGCCGAACTCGACAAGCAGACTCAGGAGCGGATAATCATCGGCGAAGAGCTGCGGCACGCGGTCGAGCGCGGCGAATTCGAATTGTACTATCAGCCGCAGGTGGAGATTAAGTCCGGATCGCTGGTCGGGCTGGAGGCATTGATCCGTTGGAATCATCCTAAACGCGGCCTGATGTTGCCGGCCTCCTTCATTGCGATCGCGGAAACGACCGGAAGCATCGTCTCGATCGGAGAATGGGTGATCGAACAGGCTTGTCGGCAGCTCAAGGCCTGGAGCGATCTGGCGATTGCGCCGCCGACTGTCGCCGTGAATCTTTCCGGCACACAGTTCAAGCTGGCGTCGCAGCTTGATCAGATCGTCACCGAGAATCTCACCCGCTACAATATCGCGCCCGAGCGGCTGGAGCTTGAACTCACCGAATCGATCTTGCTCGAGACGACGCAACGCCACGGCGAGACCTTCCAACGACTGCGACGGATCGGGGTGCGGCTCGCGATCGATGATTTCGGCACCGGCTATTCGTCGCTCGACTATTTACGGTCCTTTCGCGTCTCCCGCTTGAAGATCGATCGGCGCTTTATTAACGGTGTGACGACAAGCGCGGATAATGCGGCGATCGTACGGGCCACCATCAGGCTCGCGCACGAACTGGGCATCGAGGTGATGGCGGAAGGGGTGGAAACCGCCGGGCAACGGGATTTCTTGATCTCGGCCGCCTGCAAGCTCGCGCAGGGCTATTATTTCGGCAAGCCGATGCCGACAGCGGCGGCGACCGAACTGTTGCGCCAAAATTTTCAATTCGCCGCAGTTTAGGCGGGCAATCGCGCCTCAACGCGCTAGATTGTGGCGCGGGGTCCTGACGGCGATTAGCGGCGCAAGTAATGATCTGATTGATATCGATGGGATCACGAGCTCGCGCCGATCCACTCTCAAGGAACCTGCGATCAAAGCTAGATTCGAACCGCTTGGCGTCACCGTCGCCGGCTCGCGTGAGAAGTTAGCAGTCAAGGTGAAAACCGACGCTGAGTTATGGGGCCCGCTTCAGCAAAGCGCCCAACATCCGGCGCGAGTTAAATCGCAAACAAGCAATGCACGTCTGCTAATGGAATGGTCCGGCCGTGCTCCTGCCCCGCCAGCGATCGAAGCTGGCAAGGGGCGCCAAAGACAAGGAGCACGCCATGTCTCAAACACTCAAAACCTCGATTGCCGTAGTTGGCATCGATATTGGCAAGAACTCATTCCACGTTGTTGGCCTTGATCAGCGCGGCGCGGTCGTGCTGCGGCAGAAGTGGTCGCGTGGCCAAGTGGACGCACGATTTGCCAACATGCCGCCGTGCCTGATCGGCATGGAAGCCTGCGTTGGCGCGCATCATCTCAGTCGCCGGCTTAAGGCGCTTGGTCACGATACCCGGCTGATGCCGGCGAGGTACGTGCGGCCCTACTCGAAGGGACAGAAGAATGACTTCCGTGATGCGGAGGCGATCGCCGAGGCGGTGCAGCGTCCAACGATGAAGTTCGTGGCGACGAAGACCGCCGATCAGCTTGACCTGCAGGCGCTGCACCGGGTGCGAGAGCGGTTAGTCAGCCAGCGCACCGGCATCATCAATCAGATCCGCGCCTTCCTGCTGGAGCGCGGCGTTGCGGTGCGGCAGGGGTTAAGGTTTTTGCGCGCCGAGCTACCACGCATATTAGCCGCGCCACCTGATGTCCTGTCGCCACGCATGGTTGGGGTCATCGAGGGCCTAGCCGGCGACTGGCGCCGGCTCGATGAGCGAATCGAGAGACTATCGGGCGAGATCGAAGCCGTTGCGCGCCAGGATGCCGGTTGCGAGCGGCTGATGAGCGTGCCTGGCATCGGCCCGATCATCTCCAGTGCGATGGTGGCCGCGATCGGCACTAGGGTTCTGTTCGTGCAGGCGGCATGGGTCGTGCTGATCAAGCCGAAGAGCTGGGAGCGCCATGGGCTCAAGCCCTGGATCGAGGCGGCTAAGAAGCGGCTGCACCGCAACGTGCTGGCGATCGCGCTGGCCAACAAGCTCGCCCGCATCGCCTGGAGCGTTCTCGCTCGTGGTCGAGCCTTCGAGATTAGGAAGGTCGATGAGGCCGCTGCCCAGCCGGCCTGATCCTCATTCTACGCCGCCGACGACCACAGACCGCGCAATATGAGGAGCCCGCGATGACGTAGCCAGATCAATACGACTTAACCCGCCGAGGTCTGCGAGAGGATGAGACGAGATGGAGGATCGGTCTTCCCGGCGCATGCGAACACTGGTGACCCGAATGGCCCGGTTGAGGCCTGTCCGGTAACGAGATCGCACGCGCGCTGATATCCATGATGGCCCGGAGCAACCACTCCAATCAGAGGCCGGATACATTGATGCAAGACCGCTCACCGCTATCTCAACGAAGACTCTTGCAACGCACGGCCGGACCATACATTCGGGTCATTTTCGACCGATCCATCCGGTTTTGCCTGCCGGTCCATGTCTGTTTCGCCCCGAAAACGGACCTAAGGCCAGACCGTATTGAGATCGGTTATAGCCCCGTGATTCAAGCCTCAAAACTGGGAGCTTCGAATCATGCGCTATGAACCCACCGACCATGAATGGACTGGCATCAGGCCGATGCTGCCGAACAAGCCGCGGGGGTACCACGGGTGAACGACCGTCATATCCTCAACGGCATCTTTTGGGTATTGCGGTCTGGAGCGCCTTGGCGGGATCTGCCGGACATTTTTGGTCCGTGCGTGCCGATGACGCTCATTTCCATCGCCATCTGCCAAGCCTACGTGTGGCTGCGGTATTTTTGAAGGCGCTGCATCCTCCCCCGCGAAGTGAAAACCTCACCATAACGGGCTAGTCGGTCTCGTCGCCGCTAGCCATAATCTCGGTGGCTTGACGAGCGTTGATTTTGCCGTCGCAGGCCGGATACCGCGAACAACTGTAGAATGGACCATAGGGCCCTTGGCGTCGGCTCGTCTTGCTCGCGCACTTGGGACACGGTGGCCCTTCTCGCGGGAGATTGTCCGTTTGCCCTGCCGCGTACTTGGACTGGGGGTTGCTGGCATCTTGTAGCCAATCGCAGTCATCTTTTTCGCATGCGAAGAACGCGCGTTTCTTTCTGCGGCTAAAGAAATAGTAGGTTCGATGCCCGCAATTGCCGCAGCGGGGATTTTCGCCCATCGCGGCATTCTGGCCATCAGGATCCCGCCTTGCGCTCCGGATTGCGACTTGCCGGGCAAGTTCGGACGCGAACCCGGGAGCGACGGCACGCATCATCACTTCGTCGCTCCGCGCCGTATGAGAAAGCGGATTCAGCGAACCGAACCAAACGGCCCTGTTGTCTATGATTGCGATCTTTTGGTGAATTTCTCTGCGGCAATCGACTACAATGCCGATCCCCTCAAGATGGTCGAGCGCCTCCCTGCCTCGATCGACCGGGATCGACCCGTTATATTGCGGCGGGCGGGTGACGCACCGGAATTTCACGCCTTCCAGGATTTTCCGCCGAAACAGGTCGCCATAACTTCCAACACGCTCCGGGGTAACAAATCCCGAGAAAATGACGACCGAACTGCGGGCCTGTTCGATGTCGGCGCGAAATACAGTGTCGAAATCCTTCTGACCGAATAATCCCGTCCGCTGGGTTTCCAGATCAATGTCAACCGCCTGGCCCAACCCGCGCAAGTCAGCTGGATGCAACGTGAGAATTTCTCGCGCATCAATGACCTGACCGCGCGACTGCATTTGAAAAAGAACGTCGCGAAGAAAGGCGTATCCGGGAAGGCGGTCATCGAGATACGTCACGTTTGCCACTACTACCAGATGTTCTTTCGCGCGGCTGATAGCGACATTAAAGAGCTTCGTGCCGTCGTCATCCGGGTGATCACCTTGGAGAAACCGGCCGATGAAGTGCCCGCCGCCGACGCTTTCGGGAATATCAAGGACAATCGTCGTCTTTTCGTCGCCCTGATAGCGGTGGACCGTCCCGGCCTCAACGACCCCGCCACCGAGGCCTTCGTCGTCAAGGAGACGCCGGATGAGCTTGGCTTGCGCTGCATAAGGCGTGCAAATGCCAAGGGCGGCGACATCCGCTACGTGACCTGATTCCTGAAGCTTCAGCGCGAGATTTCGAACAACGAGCGCATGAACAAGATTGTATCGCGAAAAAGAACTCGTTTGCGTCGCAAAAGGCCAGAGCGATGACGTATCCACAATCGTCAGGCTACCCGTAAGAGGCGGAGGCATTTGAGCGTCGCGCGCTTCGACGGTGGGTGCGGTGTGCAGCTTCCCCTTATACATGAAACTCGAAATCAAACGGCATATTGCATCGTCCATCCTGTACTGTTCGTCGAGCAAGACGAGACGCGGAAGGCTCTGGTTCGATTCAACGGCTGACACGATCCCAGCGGCATGAAACACGTCCATCCCAATCTCGTCACGTATTGCCTTTTGGCCTGTGGGAACAATAGGAGGCAATTGGCGAAAATCGCCCGATATGACGACTTTTTCTCGTGCCAGCCCGGCCGCATAGTAGAGTGCGGGCAACAGGACCATCGACGCTTCGTCAATGATGGCGACATCAAAAGCAGGAAAGTTGCTGGCGGAAAGATACGATTTTGTCACCGTCGCGCCAATCACTGCTGCGTCCCGCATCACGGCGGCCTCAAGGTCAGAAAGAGCCTTGTTGATGACGGCAAGCTCATCGACCAAGGGCTGACGCTCCATGGAAAATTGCTCCATGCGCTTAAGGAGGTCGGTGCGATTCATCACATCGACCGATCGGGTTAATTCGGCCTTGCGCGTTGTCAGTTGATCCGCCTTTGCTTTCGCCTGTTTGAATGCATCAGGAAATTGCGTCGCTTCGGCTGTGATCTGGTCTAGTTCCCGGGTTTTGGAGTTAATGTCGCGCTGGATGGCCACTTCGCTGCGCAGAAATGTGCGTCGAACATTCCCGCAGTCTTTCGGGAGTCCAATTCTCTGTTCAGTTCCGCAAGCCGGTTCTTTGCAGCGTGCAGTCTCTGAAGAAGCGCGCGGCCATCGCTATCCAGCCTTTCGACTTGCTGAATTGCATTACGATGCGCTGCTTCGAGCTGATCGAATTCGGCAAAGAGGCGGAGTGCTGCTTCAACTCTGGCGGCGCGGCGCGCGACATCTGCGACCATTAATTCTAGAGCCGTCTTGCGCTGTCTCAAGTCACGTGACCGGCGCTCTACGATGCTTCGAGAGTAACGTACTCGGCGTATTCCTGCTGCAATTGATCATGCGCGATGCGTCCAAGGCGAAGAATTTTTCCCGTCTCCATCGCCTCATGATCGGTCTTGAGCGTGCGACAAAGATTAAACAGAACCTGGTCGACGGCGCGGTTTGTGTTGGAGCAGATAAGAACGCGCTTACCGCGCGCGAACAGCTCCTGAATCAATACGCTGAGCGTTCTTGTCTTGCCGGTTCCCGGCGGACCCCACAGGTAGATCACAGCATTCGCGAGTGCCAGGCGAACGGCGTCCTTTTGCTTTTCGTTGAGCCCGGAATAGGCGGCGTCTGATAACGGAGCCTCGGCAGGCAAGGCCTTGCCGGTATTGGTGACGACATCATCGGCTAGCTTGACGTTGAGCTGCCTGCCCTCTTCGCTGGACTTTTCGAGCTTCTCTTTGAGCGCCTCCAGAAGGGCGGTGTTGTCGATTACGAGATTACAGCGGATCAAGGCTTCGCCGAGGTCCTCGTCGACGGCAATAATGATTCGGCCATCTGTAATGGACGCAATGTTGCCCTCGATCGTTCGGGCACCGATGCGCAATTCGACCCGTGCATCTTCAAACAGGTCGGCGTCTTCAGCGAATGAAAAGATATAACCGATATGGCCGCGATCAAGAGCAACTCGTTCGCCATTTTCGAGAGCGATCTGCCGCGTGCCCTGCCGCTGGCGGCGCATCTCGGCAACAAGCGCCGCAAGAGCAACTGCGTAGCGAGCTGCGCGCGCCATCTCGTTCGTAATCGGGAGATCAACGTCGGTCTTGAGACGAGGAGTGTACTTTGATGGTCGGCCTGTAACGCCCAGCGGTTCCATTTGCTTAAGGTGGGCAGGACGCCGCAGATTGCCGTCTTGCGACGGTGCCGAGCGTGATTGAGCGTTGCCTGTTGTTGAAGATCCGGCGGTGCGGGCTCCGGATTCCGAGTTGGGCTGTGAACGGTCATCCTTTGCGCCTTCGAGACCGGGCTGCAAGTTTTCGCGAGCCGTCCCCTGACCGTTCAGTTCGTTGAGCCTACGCAAAACGTCGCGACGTAGAGAAATGGCTGGCGCGCGATCCCTATGCTCCAATTCTGCGAGCAGCGCTGCAAGCGCCATGGCGTCATTTTGGCTACGAAGGAATAACTCGTTCAACTCCTTGAAGGAGCTTTGAAAATATGGACGCGGCCGTTGTGGCATGTTGATGCTGCACAATCTGGTGCGGGTGTGGCCGGACTCGAACCGGTACAGCCCATTCGAGCCGAGGGACTTTAGGCCCCTACTTGGGGTTAGGGCAAAGCCCCTAACCCAACCTACAAGTTGCGCTGCAACGTCATCCGCGCGTCTCTGATATTGTTACACATCTTGACATTCGTCCCCGCTTCAGCTACAAACCGCGAATCTTGCCCAGCAAAGGACGTCGGCCGGGTGACATCGGCCGGTGGGGCAGGAGCGGTTCCCGCGGGCAGGGGCTCGTCACCTCCGCTCCCGGGCGGCTAACGGGAAAACGCCCGGCCGGCATGATGACCGGTCTGCGACTTTGTCGCTGGACTGGGATAGGGGACGGCGGATAACGCCCGCCGGCAACCGCGTCCCAGGAAGCGCGTTCTGGAGCTGAGCGGCGGCGTTGGTTCGCGGCCGCAAGTACCGCGGTGGAACGCCGTCAGGCGAGCGCGCCGCGTTAAGGCGCGCGCCGCATCCGCTGATGCGGCTCATGGAAGGAAAAATGCGCCTGGCGGCGTTCTACTTCCTTTTTATTTGTCGAGCATGATCCGGAAAAGTGGATACCGGTTTTCCGAAAAGATCATGCTCAAATCGCTTGGGCATGATCGAGCCGAAACCGGTCCCACCGCCGGCTCAGGCGTGACGCGATGGTGCTCGGCGGAGTTTTTTGACGCGTTGTACGGCATGCCTCGGGCGCGCACCGCGTCGCGAGAACATTCTTCTATTCGTCATTGCCGGGCTTGACCCGGCAATCCATGCGGTCACGAAGCTTATTCAGACTACCGCGTGGTCTCTGTTGCCTCACGTCGGCATGGACCACCGGGTCAAGCCCGGTGGTGACGAGGGAGAGGAGGCGGGGGAGCTACTCGGGCATCTGAGCAAAGCGGCAACGCCCCCTCACCCGAACCCTCTCCCCGCACGCGGGGAGAGGGGGTCGCCAGGGATAACAATGCGTGAGCGGGCGCAGCAAATCTTTGCGGTAGCTGAGTATTCGGCCTTTACCGGGCCCTGCTAACCTCTTGTCACGCAATCTTGAACCCCGCCGTTGTCGCCGAATCGAGCGGCGGGAACCATATAAGCTAGCGGCACGTTACGGTTGCGTGCCCTCCAGGGCTTGGCTGAGGGAGGCCCGTGGTGTTCTTTTCTCGCAGCAAGCGGTTAAAATGGCCTGCGGTGGCGCTATTCGGCGCTGTCTCCGCGGCTTTACTGGTTGCTGTGCCGTGCCCAGCGAGCGCCGGCATTTTCGACTTTCTATTCGGCCCGCAACAGCAGGCCGCACCGCCACCCGAGGTCAATTCCTATGCCGAGCCGTCGGCGCCGCTGGCGCGACTGCCGACCGATCTCGGAGCTGTGCAGCCGGGAAGCGGCAGCGGCCGCTTTGTCGCTTATTGCGTGCGGCTCTGCGACGGCCAGCACTTTCCGCTCGACCACATGAGCAACGCAACGCCGGTCGAGACCTGCCGGGCGATGTGCCCCGCGAGCAAGACAAAAATCTTCTTGGGCGGCGACATCGACCGCGCCGTGGCCCGTGACGGCGCCCGCTATGCCGACCTCGACAATGCCTTCGTCTATCGCCAGCGCCTCGTGCCGCATTGCACCTGCAACGGCAAGGACGCGTTCGGGCTTGCCAAGTTCGATCTGACCAGCGATCCGACGCTGCGGCCCGGCGATATCGTCGCCACCAAGAGCGGGTTCGTGGCCTACGCCGGCAAGCGCGGGCAGACCGACGCCTTCACGCCGGTCGATCGTGCCGCGATCAATGCGGAATTAAACGGCAGCTCCGCGCGCGTGCAGGTGGCACGGCGCAGCAGCGAGCCGCGGTTTGCCGACGAGGCGCGAAAAGTCATTCTCGAGCCGCAGGCCGATGTGGCCGCCGGCGCGCGCGCTCAGGCGGCGAGGTAGTCGACGACCTCCTCCGCCAGCGACAGCGAAGCGGTCAGCCCCGGCGATTCAATACCGAACAGACTGACGAGCCGCGGCAGCCCATGTGCGGCTTCCCCGGCGATCATGAAATCCACCGGCTTTTCGCCCGGTCCGCTGAGCTTGGGCCTGATCCCGCAATAGTCAGGCACCAGCGAGCCGTCCGGGAGCCCCGGCCAATAGGCGCGAATGCGTTCGTAGAACATCGCCGCGCGGCGCGGATCGACGGTGTAGCTTTCATGATCGATCCACTCGACGTCGGGGCCGAAGCGCATGCGGCCGGCAAGATCGAGGGTGACATGCACGCCAAGGCCGGCGTCGACCGGCGTCGGATAGATCAGCCGGGCAAACACCGCCTTGCCGGCAAAGCCGAAATAGTTGCCCTTGGCGAGAACGAGCGGCGGCACCTTGTCGGCCGGGTAGCCCTCGATACGGCGCGCCAGTTGTTGCGCGCCGAGGCCGGCGGAATTTACCACCGCATCGAAGGCGACGATGCCGGCGTCGCGGCCGCCGAATTGCACCTGCCACTGCGACCGGGCAAAGCCCAGCCGCTCGACCGGCGTCTCGAACGCGATGCTGCCGCCGCGGTCCTCGAGCTCGCCCCACAGCGCCAGCATGTAGCCGTGGCTGTCGACGATGCCGGATTCGGGCGAAACGAGCGCGCCGGTGCAGAACAACTCCGATTCGAGCGCGCGCGCCGCATTGCCGCCGATCAGCTCGAGCCCTTCGACGCCGTTCTTATGCCCCTGCGCCAGAATCGTTTCGACCTTGCTAAGCTCCGCGGCGTTGGTGGCCACGATCAGCTTGCCGCACTTCTGGTGGGCGACGCCGTGCGCGGCGCAGAATTCATAGAGCATGCGCCGTCCGCGTGTCGAATGGCGGGCGCGCAGCGATCCGGTCGGATAATAGAGGCCGCCGTGGATCACCTCGCTGTTGCGCGAGGACACGCCGTTGCCGATGCCGCCGGTCGTCTCGGCGACGATCACCTCATGGCCGCGACACGCCGCCGCCCGCGCAGCGGCAAGCCCGACCACACCTGCGCCAATGACGAGAACCTGCATCGCTCTTAATCCCGGCCGCGTTTATTCTACAGCGTGAATCGCGAAGGAGGGCTCTCTCATGACGGAAAGTGGGGATAGTGTGGTCCGCGTCTGCGCTCAAGCCGATGTTGCACCGGGCTCCGTCAAGGCGTTCGAGGTCGGCGCCAACCGGCTTGCGGTCTATAACATCGACGGCACGTTTTACGTCACCGACGACGAATGCACCCATGCGGCGGCGAGCCTGGCCGACGGCATGATCGAGGGCGACGTGATCGAGTGCTGCATGCACTTTGGCGCATTCCACATCCCGACCGGCAAGGTGGTGCAGCCGCCCTGCGAGGTTCCGCTGCGCACCTATCAGGTCGTGCTCAGGGATGACGGCGTCTTCGCCGACTTGCGCCGCAACGCCGCCGGCGAACCGGCATGACGAGGGGTAAGCAGGCATTGCCGCGTTCCGATCAGCGCTTGCGGATCCGGAAAGTCATCGTTTTCGCCTCCCTGCGCGTTTCCTCCAGCGTGTCGCCGGTCTGCCGCAGCAGGTTGGGAATATCGATGCCGGCCAGCGGATCAGTGCAGGCGACGACCAGCACGTCGTCCGGCCGCATGCCGGCGAGCGCTTTGCGCGTGCGCAGCACCGGGAGCGGGCATTTGAGGCCGCGCAAATCGATGGTGTTTTCCGCCATGGCTGAGGGTCGCAAAAACCGCAGCCCGTCCTTATCATATTGGCGATAGCCCCGCGCAAACCTGTGTCCAAGCCGATGTCAGAACCGATTGCTAAACCGCTATCCAAGCCTACGCCGATGCGCATTATTGGCCTCGCCGGCTGGAGCGGAGCCGGCAAGACGACGCTCCTGAGCAAAGTCATTCCGATTCTGGTGCGGCGCGGGCTCAAGGTCGCGACCGTCAAGCATGCGCATCACGAATTCGATATCGATCGGCCGGGCAAGGATTCGTGGCTGCACCGCGAGGCCGGCGCCAGCGAAGTCGTCATCGTCTCCAGCCGGCGCTGGGCCCTCATGCATGAGCTGCGGGACGAGCCGGAACCGCCGTTCATGGAAATCCTGGCGAAACTGAGCCCGGTCGATCTGGTGATCGTCGAAGGCTTCAAGCGTCACGCCCATCCGAAGCTCGAAGTCTATCGCGCCGCCGCCGGCAAGCCGCTGCTTTATCCCGACGACGATTGCGTCGTGGCGATCGCCACCGACGCGCCTTTGCCGCAGGCGCCACTGCCGGTGCTGATGCTCGACGATGTCGAAAGCATCGCCAATGTCTTGCAGGCCGAGGCGCTGCCGTGCGATCGAATCGGGGCGGTGCCGGAGAGCGCGTGAGCGCGCGGCGCAGCGACGGCTTCAAATGTCCGGATGTAGCGCCGCCATGCGATCAGCTTCGGCGGCCTCGGCGGGCGTGTTGACGTTGAAGAACGGGTCGACCGGCGCGGCCGGCCATTCGGCGATGCCGAGGCGGTAGCGCGCGGTCCATCGGTCGACCTTACGCAGACCTTCGGTTGTGAGCGCGCGCCGCAAGTCTTCGCGCAACGCCACCGGCCAGAGCGCGACAACCGGATGTCGCCATTTGCCCGAGCGCGCACAGGCCAGCGTCGCGGCGGCCGCAACACGCGCCTGGTGCAGACGCGCCACCAGATCGCGTGGCAGGAACGGGCAGTCGCTGGGCGCGCTCACCACCCATGCGATCTGCGGCGCATGGTCCGCGGCCCAATCGAGGCCGGCCAGAATACCGGCGAGCGGACCGGCGTGATCCGGCACGCTGTCGGCCACCACGGTGAGGCCGGTGTCGGTGAAGCGCGCAGGGTCGGAATTGACGTTGAGGATAAGCCGGCTGCACTGCGGGCGCAGCCGGGCGATGACGCGGTCGAGAATGCTGGCGCCGCCGACACGGATGCGGGCCTTGTCGCCGCCGCCCATGCGGCGCGCCAGCCCGCCGGCAAGCACGACGCCGAGGGTCTCAGGTGTAGGCACGATCATGGTTCCACGCGCGGGTTGTCACTTGAGGCCGCCTCGCTATATTGCGGACATTCCACGTTGACCGGAGGGGTGGCCGAGTGGCTGAAGGCGCACGCTTGGAAAGCGTGTATACGGGAAACCGTATCGTGGGTTCGAATCCCACTCCCTCCGCCAGTCCCTCGTCCGCCCTCGTTCGTAGCCGTTCGCCATCAATCGCATAAACCACTGGTACTTCACCATTTTTATGCTATACTCTATTCGTTTTCGTTCGGCTCCGACCATCAGAATTCAGGCATATCGTTGTGGGATTACTCGTGGGAGTGGGCGGACATTTCTGGTAAGTCCGAGGGGCGGACACGTGTCCGCCGAACTCACGAACCCTCAGCGTACAGCGCGGCTTCTTTGTCCGCCACACTCACAAAACTGGTTGTCGTGATGGCAAAGGAAATCCAGCAACTAACAGCAATGGCCGTCACGCGCGCGAGCAAGCAGGGTCTCTATCCTGATGGCGCCGGCCTTTATCTTCGCGTCGGCCGTGGAGGAGCGAAGAGCTGGGCGTTTCGCTTCATGCTCAATGGCAAGGCGCGCGAAATGGGATTGGGTGGCTTGGCCAAGGTCGGCTTGGCAGATGCGCGCAAGAAGGCGACCGATGCACGCCTGCTCCTCAGTGATGGACGCGACCCGATCACGCACCGTCAGGAAGAGGAAACCCGCCGAGCGGCCGACGAGAAACTAGCTGCAGCACGCTCCATGACATTCGACAAGTGTGCTGAGGCTTACATCAGCGCGCACGAAGCAAGTTGGCGAAACAAAAAGCACCACCAGCAGTGGCGGAGTACCCTCACCACCTACGTGTCACCTGTCTTGAGGGTAGGGATAGGAGGCGCGGCTGGATCGGCGGAGGACCGCTTCCTAGTTTACCTTCGCCGCGAAACGATGAAGGTTTATGACAATGGGGATAGTGTAGCTGTCATCCGGCTGGGCGACATCTTGCCCGAGTTTCACGGAAAAAATTCTTGTTCTTCGTGTATTCATCAACAATCCATTCGATGAAGGCGTCACTATATTGCGGGCTCGCGAGGTGATGCGGCTTGTATGCGAATTTTGGGTAAGCCTTCAAAACATCATAGACTTTCTTGATGCAGTAAATATCGTGCGTGTTGATCTGCGCCTCACCCGCAAGGCGCTTATTGACCTCGCGAATTAGATCGATCTGTCGGTGAGGCCAAATCTCTTCTGCGTTGGTTGGGACAAATGTCACCGCGGATGGATCGCTGGTTAGCTTGGCTTCGACAACGGCGGTTCCTTGCCTAATCGAACCGGGTGACGAAATCACTGTGACGTGGTCGTTTGGCGCTGCTTGGACCACCTTGCGTATTCCACCCAACCAGCTTTTTCGCGCCTTCGCTATCTGCCGGTCTCTCCAACCAGCCAAGTCGTCACGATTGCCCGGCTCGCTCTTGCTGCCATGACGAAAGTAGATCGTGCCTTGCGCAAATGCCGTTTTCTGACGGCCACCACCGATGTCGTAGGTACCGGGCTTCGTGAACACGATCGGCACGTCCGTATCAGAAACAAGGAATGCAGGTCGAATTTCGCCAGTTCTTGTGAGTTCCAGCACTTCGAGATCGATCGCTTGATTACCCGTATATCGAGCTATCCGGTTGGCAATATCAGCCGTGTCATATGCGAGCAGCGGAGCGGGATCAAAATTTGGCTTCATCGCGCAGTCGTGTGGGTGATTATCAGCCAATTTCGATCAGCTGTCGTCTGCTGTTGCTGACGCTGTGGGCATGTGGGCAACGCGCTTGCGTTGTCCATCATGTCCACAGTGTTGCTGCGC
>Ga0208937_1000042_pt1 | contig 125460 bp, 95 predicted proteins | sample June2015DPH_11_5_FD_184705 | JGI IMG/M metagenome (GOLD analysis project Ga0208937, IMG submission 184705) | Peatland microbial communities from SPRUCE experiment site at the Marcell Experimental Forest, Minnesota, USA - June2015DPH_11_40... | ecosystem: Environmental > Terrestrial > Soil >... | reverse complement strand
ACGACCGCCCTCGCATGGCTGGGGGCCAGGGTGGCTCGCTATGCCTTCCCTGTACGACTCTTTCATTCGCGACTCCAAGCCGGTTTATCCCGGCGCTATCCAGAGCTGCGCTCTGCGCCAGCCCGCGGTCAGAACTGCACTGACCGTGGCTACCGGCTCTCTGTTTTTTCCGGTAACCTCTGGCCCGTATCCTGACTCTGGGCGTATAATGATCCCATGACGCACGACGCCACTGAAGTGTTGAAGCGCGCCCTCGCCCTTAGTGCGGAAGAACGCGCCGAATTGGCGGGTTCTCTGCTGGAGAGTCTGGATGGCGCCCCTGACGATCCCGAAGCCGTCGAAGCCGCCTGGAACAAAGAAATTGCGCGCCGCATCGCGGACCTCGATTCCGGCAAAGCAAGAACCGTTCCCTGGGAAGAGGTCCGTCACCGCATTTCGTCCAAACTTACTCATGGCCGCTAAGTCCGTCGAGTTTCTCGAGGAAGCAAGTGCGGAATACGAAGAGGCTCTTGATTGGTACCTTACACGCAGTGAGGCGAGCGCCTCGAAGTTTGCCCGCGACCTTGCCCAAGCCATCGGCATGATTGCTGAAGCGCCGCAACGCTGGCCCGCCGGTCCGCATGGTACCCGCAAATTCCTGCTGCATCGATTTCCTTTTGCGGTGGTTTACCGTGAGCTGCCCTCCACTATCCAAATCCTGGCCGTTGCTCATGGCCATCGGCGCCCCGGCTACTGGAAAACCCGTATCTAAATGGTTTTTCGCGCCTCGGCGCGGCTTCGTGTTCCGCTCGTGCCACCAACGGCGGTGATTACCCGAGACTTCCAACGGCCAGTTGTGATCCGCAAACGCAGGGGACCAGGCTCCCGACCCCCTCACCCGTCCCGCCTCCCGATGAAGTGCATCGGGACGGCGGGTCACCCTCTCCCCCAGGGGGGAGAGGGTTAATTCACTATTCATAATTCACTATTCAAGATTGCCGCACGCACAACTCCTTGGCAAAGCAATCGAACTTGTGTACGCTCATGCAAATGCAAAGGAAATTCACTATCGGCCTGATACAGATGGCGTGTTTGCCTGACCCGCAGGAGAATTTGCGCCGGGCGGAGTTGCGCGCCAAGGAGGCAGCGGACCAAGGCGCCGAGGTTATTTGCCTGCCGGAGCTGTTCCGTTCGCAATACTTCTGCCAGCGTGAAGACGCCGCGCTCTTCGACCTCGCTGAGCCCGTGCCCGGCCCAACCACGGAAGCACTGGGGAAAATAGCAAGAGAGAAGCAAGTCGTCGTCATCGCGCCGGTTTTCGAGCTGCGCGCCGCAGGCGTTTATCACAACAGCGCTGCCATTATCGATGCGAATGGGGAGGTAGCCGGAATCTACCGGAAGATGCACATACCGGATGATCCGGTCTATTACGAAAAGTTCTACTTCACGCCCGGCGACCTTGGCTTCCGCGCCTTTGACACGCGCGTGGGACGCATCGCGACTCTGATTTGCTGGGACCAGTGGTATCCGGAAGCGGCGCGTCTGGCGGCGCTTCAGGGCGCGAGCATTCTGTTCTATCCCACCGCGATTGGCTGGCACCCGCACGAGAAGGAGCAGCACGGCGGCGCACAGCGTGATGCTTGGCGGACGATCCAACGCGGCCACGCCATCGCCAACGGGGTGTATGTGGCGGCGGTCAACCGAGTCGGTTTTGAGAAGCCGACTGACCCGCAGGGAGCGGGGCTGGAATTCTGGGGCACCTCATTCGTCTCTGATCCCTTCGGGGTGGTGCTGAAAGAGGCTTCGACGGACCGAGAGGAGCTGGTCCTTGCGGAAGTTGACCTGGCGCGCGTCGAAGAGACGCGGCGCAACTGGCCCTTTTTCCGCGACCGGCGGATCGATGCCTATGCAGGGATAACTCAACGATTTCTGGATGAGAAAACGTGGCGCAAAGAGGAGTAAGGAAGACAAGCCGGGTGTCGCCCACCCATAGAGACGAAAATCGCCTGCTGTCGTCACCCCCGCGCAAGCGGGGGTCCACGTCAGTCTGGAAGGGCCTGGATTCCCGCTTTCGCGGGAATGACGTGACTTTCGACGGAGCGCAGCGAGGAATCTCGCCTGCCGCGCTTGGCTTCCGCTTGCCCGCCGAATGGGAACCGCACGAAGCCACCTGGATCGGGTGGCCGCACAACCTCAGCGATTGGCCCGGCAAGTTCACTCCCATCCCCTGGGTCTACGGTGAGATCGTCCGCAAAATTGCTCCCGCTGAGACGGTGCGCATCCTGGTGAATTCGAAAGCCCACGAAGAACAGGCGAGACGAATTCTGAGACGCGTGGGTGTTGACCTTTCCTGCGTCGAATTCTTCCGCTTCCCAACTAATCGCGGCTGGACGCGCGATTTCGGCCCGATTTTTGTGAAGCGCGATGCGCCACGGCCGGACGTAGCCATTGTTGATTTCGGTTTTAACGGCTGGGGGAAGTACCCGAACTGGCAGAAAGATAATAAAGTGGCTTCGCTTGCCGCGGGCGCACTCGGTTGCCGTTTGTTTCAGGTTAAGGTGAAGGGCCGCGACCTCGTGCTCGAGGGTGGAAGCATTGATGGGAACGGGCGCGGAACGCTGCTGACCACCGAGGAGTGTCTGCTCGACCCGGAAGTCCAGGTGCGCAATCCGGGCTTGACCCGTCAAGAGACTGAGGAGGCGCTTCGCGAGTACCTCGGCCTCAAGAATGTGCTCTGGTTAGGAAAAGGCATCGCCGGTGACGACACCCACGGCCACGTGGACGACTTGTGCCGGTTTGTCGGCCCGCGTACTGTCGTGCTTTGCCAGGGGAGTGATTCGAGCGAGGCCAATTACCGGCCTCTACAGCAAAACCGCGAACGATTGCAAGGCATGCGCCTCGAAGACGGCTCCCACATCGAGGTGGTGGCGTTGCCGATGCCAAGGCCGCTTTTCCTCGACAGCCAACGATTGCCCGCCAGCTATGCGAATTTCTACATTTCAAACGCCGCTGTCCTGGTCCCGACCTTCAACGATCCGAATGACCGCATCGCCCTGGGCACGCTCGCGGAACTTTTTCGCGACCGTCCGGTGATCGGCATACACGCCGTGGACCTCGTCTGGGGCCTCGGAACCCTCCACTGTCTCACTCACGAACAGCCAGCGAGGTAAAAAGCGGAAACTGGAAATCAGAAATCGGAAACTGGCAGGCTTGTTTCTTGGTGCCTGATTCCCGAGGCCGCCCTTGGCCACACCCTGGGCGGCCTCTGTCATGCTAAGTGGACATGGGCCTTCGGCCCACCCATGGAGATGAAAATCATCGTCGTCGCTCCCGCGTAAAGCTTGCCCTGAGCTTGCCGAAGGGCGGGGGTTTGGCCGAAGAACTTCATGCTGACCGACTCATCATGAAACGCCTGTCATTCTGAGCCCCGACTTGTCGCGGCGAACCCGCCGCGGCGGGTCCGCAGTTGTCTTTTGCGCCTGGCTAGAGTCGGCTACTTATGTAGCGTACTATTAAGCGGGCGAACCGTAAAGTGTAGCAACATGCCACACCCATACGCTTTTCCATATGTCACCAGCACTCTTCTAACTACATGAAAACACATGGGAAAATGATGTCGCTGGCGCAGAACGCTTCAAAAGAGTGGGATGCGTGGGAAAAATGGAAATCCCTACGCTGCCCTGCGCTCAGAATGACAATTCATCCTCAGCCTCGTCTTCCACGGCCTGTTCTACGTCTCGAGGCGCTGCCGGATTTGTTGGACGAGTTTTCCCATGTCCACCGGCCGAAAGAGGAGCGTCTCGAAGCCGCGCCCTTCGAGGCCGCCTTTCACACTCAAGGTGTGGCTCGCGATGATCCAGATGGGAATGCGTCTCGCCCAGATCGTCAAAGACTCGATATCTGCCGAGGGGTGGTCGCTTGCGGAGATGTCCGCAATGAGAAGCGCCGGAAGGACAGAGCGGCATTCGAGCTGCGCCAAGGCTTCCTCAACTGTCTCATAGGCCTCCACGCTGGCGCCTTCCTCGATCAGTTGCGCTCGAAGTAGCGCCCGAGCTTGCCAGTCCTTGCCGACAAGCAAGACCTTGGCCATGGAAACAGTATATTCCGCATTCAAGCGGGAATCGAAGAGAGGATTCAGGATTCAGGATTATGGTAAAGAGAAAGGGTAAGGGGTAAAGGAATTTCCGCCATCTCTTAAAAGGCGAACGATGAAGGACACTTCACACTTCACCCTTTACCCTTCACCCTTATCGGCGGTTCTGTGTTCATTGGACCGAATCCTGAATCCCGAATCCTGAATCCTGCCTTTATGCTAAGCTGATTCCAGGGGGCAGCGGCGGATCGCGAGGCAATGCCATGCGCATAATTCTATACACAGGAAAGGGTGGAGTGGGCAAGACCAGCATCTCCGCTGCTACCGGTCTCGAACTCGCCGGGCGCGGTTACCGGACTCTCGTGATGTCTATCGATCCCGCCCATTCTTTAAGCGATGCCTTCGACCTCGAAAAGCGATTGATGGATCACGAGGCTGGGAAGCTCGTGAATATCTCGAAAAACCTCTGGATTCAGGAGGTGGACGTCCAGGAGGAGATTTCGCGCCACTGGGACTCTGTTTATGCTTACGTTTCAGCCCTCTTGAATGTCTCCGGGCTCGAGCAGACATTGGCCGAAGAGCTTGCCATCTTTCCGGGCATGGAAGAAGTGAGTTCGCTGCTTTACGTGAATCAGTATGTGCGCGAAAAGGCTTTCGACGTAATGTTGCTGGATTGCGCTCCCACCGGCGAATCGTTGCGGTTCGTGAGTATCCCAACCACACTCGAGTGGTACATGTCCAAGCTCTTTAAGGTGGAGCGGCGCTTGGCGGGGATGGTGCGCCCGATGCTCAATACGGTGGCCGGCGTGCCCATCCCTAAGGACGATTACTTCGAGAACCTGGAACTGCTCCATCGCAAGCTGGCCGGGATCGACCAGCTCATGGCCGACCCGAAGATTACCACGGTGCGTCTGGTCACCAACCCGGAAAAGGTCGTCCTCAAGGAAACGCAACGAGCCTTTACCTATTTCTGCCTTTTCGGATTGACTATTGATGCCGTCATCGTGAACCGGATTCTGCCGAAAAGGGTCCGCGATACGTTTTTCAATTCCTGGAAGGACACCCAGGAGCGTTGGACACAATCGGTGGAGGAGTTCTTCGCGCCCGTGCCTGTCTGGCGCGTGCCCCTGTTCGAGGACGAGGTTCTGGGCGTAGAAAGGCTAAGACGGCTGGGCAAAGCGCTCTATGGAGACCAGGACCCCGCCAAGCGCTTTTTCAACGAGTCGCCCTACCGTTTCCGCAAGGTATCTGGAAACTACCAGCTTCACCTCAAATTGCCTTTTGTTACAGGCGATGATATTAACCTTCACAAGAAGATGGACGAGCTCATCATCCGCGTGGGAGGGATTAAGCGGTACGTAGCGTTGCCGCAAAGGATCGCCCACTGCGAACCTTTGAGCGCTCGTGTCAAGGACGGTGAACTTATCGTGGTACTCGGGAGGAACAATGCCCAACGCGAAACGAAACCGGAGAGCCCGCCGCCGGCGTGAGCCGGATAGCGCGGGAATTCCGTCATGCGCCGTGTGGATGTTGCGGGAATTGACGCCACTCCTTCGAAGACTTAAACCTCCGCGCACCCGATCGACAAAGCACCTTCGCAACGCCGCCATTGAAGTCCTGGAGGCCATGCGCGCGGTTCTCGACGAGACCATTGAATGGCTTCGCAAGGACGGTCGGTCGGAGGCGGAACTGAAACGCATCCGGGTGGAAGGCTGAGCGTGGCTGTCAATAGTCAGTAGTCAGTTGTCAGTGGTCAGTGGTCAGTGGTCAGTGGTCGCGAACCCACGTCCCGATAGCTGCGGGCACCTGAAGCCGGGCGCCTGCCACCAGGCAAGTGGCACTTGACACCGGTCACCTGAAACCTGACACCCGACACCTGTTCTTCTTACGGAGGGCCGCCCATGAATATCCTGGTTACCGGGGCAAGCGGGTTGATCGGCCAAGCGCTCATTCCAGTCCTCACAACAGGTGGGCATCGCGTGACTTGTTTAGTGAGATTTAAGCCGCGGGGCGGAGAATCCCTGGTGTACTGGAACCCGGCTGCCGGGGATATTGACGCGCCCAAGCTGGAAGGATTCGATGCGGTGGTCCACCTCGCTGGAGAACCCATCACCGGCAGGTGGAATGCCACCAAAAAGACTGCCATCCGTGAGAGCAGAGTCAAAGGCACGCGCCTCCTGTGTGAAACACTGGCGAGGCTTGCAAAGCGACCCCGAGTGCTTGTCGCGGCATCAGCCAGTGGTTACTACGGGGACCGCGGCGATGAAGTGTTGAGGGAAGATAGTGGAGCGGGCTCATCATTTCTCTCTCAGGTATGCCAGGAATGGGAAGCTGCGACAAAGGCAGCCGCTGGGGGTGGCCTTAGAGTTGTCAACCTTAGGTTTGGTTTCATCCTGAGCCGTGCGGGCGGAGGGCTTGCCAAAATGCTGCCGGCTTTCATGATGGGAGCGGGTGGGAAGATTGGATCGGGAAAGCAATATATGAGCTGGATTGGAATTGACGACCTCCTGCAAATCATTTTATTCGCGACAACCGCCGAGACGCTCAACGGTCCGGTCAACGCGGTGGCTCCAAACCCCGTCACCAATCTGGTATTCACCAAAACGCTTGGCCGAGTCCTCGGACGCCCTGCCATCTTCCCCATGCCAGCCTTCGTCGTTCGCCTTGCTTTCGGCGAAATGGGGAAGGAACTGCTCCTGGCCAGCGCTCGCATCGAACCTGCACGACTACTGAGCGCAGGGTATCAATTCCGCTTTCCGGAACTTGAGGGCGCGTTGCGACATTTGCTGCGCAGGGGGTAATTGTATGCTCCCGGCGTGTATACTGGTTATCATGAAGATCAAAGTACTTTTTTTTGGTGTTACACGAGACCTGACGGGGCTTCAACAAGAGCAAACGGAGATTCCCGAGGATCTGAACCTGGACGGCCTGTGGGGCCGTTACGCAGCCCGCTTTCCTCGCTTGAAAGACCTCTCGCAGGTGCTCTTGTTGGCCGTGAACCAAGAGATCGCGGAGGGAACAAGAGCCCTGAAGGATGGAGATGAAGTGGCGTTCCTGCCTCCGGTAAGTGGCGGCTCGAGCAAGGACTACTACTTGCTTACCCGCTTTCCCATTCCCACCGCGGATTTGGTGCGCCAACAGAAGGCATCTGAGGATGGCGCCGTGGTGGTCTTCGAGGGTGTGGTGCGGAACAATTCGCGTGGGCGCAGAACTCTTCACCTCGAGTACGAGGCGTACGAACCGATGGCCATGCGCAAAATGGAGGAGATCGGTGGCGAAGCAAGGCGAAAATTTGAAATTGACCACATCGGCATGATTCACAGACTGGGACGGCTCGAAATTGGTGAGACCAGTGTGGCGATTATCGTCACTGCGGCTCACCGGCGCGCCGCCTTTGGCGCTTGCCAATTGGCGATCGACCGGCTGAAGGAAATCGTGCCCATCTGGAAGAAGGAGTATTTTGAGGACGGGTCCCTCTGGGCGGAGGGATCGGGTGATCGGGAGATCGGATGATCGGGAGATCGGGTGAATGACGGATCTCTTCGGTTGATCGGGAAATCGAGAGGGGGGTGAATCACTGGACCTGTTCCTCAGATCACCCGATCTCCAGGTCTCGGATCGGGTGAATGCCTGATGTGTTCTCCCGATCACCGGATCTGCCGGTTTCAAGTATGACGATGGGAAATCATTTAAAGACCGCAATCGAAGTTGCCCGTGAGGCGGGCGGCTTGCTCCTACAACATTTCCGGCAGCCTCTCGAGATCACGTACAAGCGACGCTCGGACCTGGTGACCGAGGCGGATCGGAGATCGGAAACTTTAATCGTGGAACGGCTGCGAAGCCACTTCCCCGACCACGCCATAGTGGCGGAAGAAGGTGGCGGCCAAGAAACGGGATCTGATTACTGCTGGTACGTCGATCCGCTCGATGGGACAACCAATTTCGCCCACGGTTTTCCCGTCTTCAGCGTTACGCTGGGTGTGGCCTACCGTGGTGAAGTCGTGGCCGGGGTGGTGTATGACCCTACTCGCGACGAACTCTTTACGGCCGAGCGCGGGGCCGGAGCTTTTCTGAATAGCCAGCGCCTTCGCGTTTCGAACAATGGGGATCTGGCGGAATGCCTGGTGGCAACGGGTTTCCCACCCTTCGCAACGAATCACGATTTGAACGTCGAGTTTTATTTCCGTTTCACTCAGCTTACACACGGTATTCGGCGCGCCGGCTCAGCGGCTTTGGATCTCTGCTCCGTTGCGGCTGGCCGCTTCGATGGGTTTTGGGAGTTGAAACTCAACCCCTGGGACAAAGCCGCCGGCACGTTGCTGGTTGCGGAAGCAGGCGGCCTGGTCACCGGCATGACCGGCAAACCGTTCAATCTGCTCGATGACGATATCTTGGCATCGAACGGTCTGGTTCACGATCAAATGCTCCGCGTGTTCAGCGAGATCCTGGAACAGCGGGGAGGCAGCGGAGTTGGGCGCTAACAGCCTTTCGTAATTGCGGTGACGTTTTCGGATTGAAGTCATGCGGAAACAGCCCCCTCCCTTGGGGAGAGGGTGGCGATCCCGCAGTGGCGGGAGAGCCGGGAGAGGGCAAGGACCCAATTCGCTGCCATTCAGAATTTCAAGAGGTTCAAATTGGCTGGACTCCTAAGACCGGGGCGGTTCCCCAGGCGCAGGGGGCTGATTACACTTTCTCTGAGCGGCCGCGAAAAACCTCCCGTCGCTTCTGCCTTTTCGCCTGACCCTGAGGTTACGGAAACCGAGGTGTGGTTGAGCCGCCTCAGCCCTGCCCACGATGGGCTGAAGATCGTGCAACTGACCGACCTTCATCACAGTCTTTTCACTCCCCTGGAAGAAATCCAACGCGCCGTCCATATGGCCAATCACTTACGGCCGGATGTGGTTGCCCTGACGGGCGACTACGTCACGCTTTCGCCTGCCTACATCTGGCCGGTAGCGAGAGCGCTTGGGAGACTGCGCGCCCGTTTGGGAGTGTTCGCTATTTTGGGCAACCACGATTTTCAGGTGGACCCGGAGGAGGTTACGCGCGCGCTTCGCGCCCAACGCATCCGCGTGCTCCGAAACTCCCACTGCGCTTTGCGGTCTCGTTCCGGCAACCTGTGGGTGGTGGGGGTGGACGATCTTTGGTGGGAAGCAGCAGATATTCGCGCCGCTATGCGTTCTGTCCCTGCGCGCGACCCCAAAGTTCTTCTCTGCCATAACCCGCTTGGCATACGCTTGGCAGCGGCGCACGGGATTGACCTGATGCTATCGGGCCATACCCATGGCGGACAGGTTCGCCTTCCCATGGTCGGCTCAGTCTATGGGCGGTCGAAGTTGGGCAAGCGCTTTGTGGAAGGCTGGAATCGGCTCGACGGAACACAAATCTACGTAAGCCGGGGTATCGGCAAAGTCCTTGTCCCGCTTCGCTTCGGCTGCCCGCCGGAGATTACTTGCCTGCGCCTACGGCGATTCTCCTGATGTGCTCTCTCCCGAGGCCCCAGTCTGTGTGACTCTGCTCAGGAGGTTCTTATGAAGAGGGTGTGGCGTTTCACCGTGTTGGTGATGTGTTTGGTCGTCTGGGTCGTATCAGGAATGACGGCGGCGCCGGAAGCCCGCAAGGTGGTTGTTGACACGGATCCCGGGACCGACGATGCCATGGCGATTCTGCTCGCGCTAAACTCGCCCGAACTCGACGTAAAAGCCCTCACGGTGGTGGCGGGAAACGTGGTTGTCGAGCAGGGTCTCGAGAACGCGCTCAAGCTGGTTTCGTTGGCCGGAAGATGCGACGTGCTTGTGGCCAGGGGCGCTTCGCACCCTCTGGTCCAGAAACTGGTCACTGCCGAGTTCTTTCACGGGGCCAACGGGCTGGGCAATGTCGAACTCCCTGCGCCCGCCTGCCAGGCCGATACAAGCTTCGCTCCCGACCTCATCATTAAGCTCATTCACCAATACCCTCACGAAATCACGCTCGTCCCGGTGGGGCCGCTGACGAACATCGCCTTGGCGCTGCGGAAAGATCCCTCCATCGTTCCGCTCGTGAAGGAAGTCGTCCTGATGGGAGGTGCAATCTCCGGAGGCAATGCGACCGCAGCGGCGGAGGCCAACATCCACAATGATCCGGAAGCAGCGCGCGGAGTGTTCGAGGCCGGCTGGCCGCTAACGATGGTGGGCCTCAATGTGACTGAGAAGACACTGTTCACACGGGCTGACCTGAATCGGCTTGCCAGAACACGGGGGCGCGAGAACGACTTCGCCGTCGGCGTACTGAGTTTCATGGTCGACTTGGCGAGCAAGCTGGGCGCCGACGGGACGCCCATGCACGACCCGCTGGCCGTAGGTGCGGTGATCGAGCGCAGTCTGATTACCACGCAGGACATGCGGGTCGAAGTCGAGACGCGGGGTGAGTTCACGCGGGGCGAAACGGTGGCGAGCCGGCACAATTCCTCCGACCGCAAGGTCTTGCGCGGAGATCGCTATGTCATCGAGGGCGTCGAGAGAGTGCACCCTAACGTCCACGTCGCTGTGGAATCGGACTCCAAGCGGTTCATTGAACTCTTCATTTCGCGCCTCGCGGGAAAATAGTGATTTCCAGCGCAGAGGTTGGCCCGCGAACCATGTTCACAGGCACCCTGGCCAACTACCTGGCGGCCGCGATTGCCTGCCTGCGGCTGGGTTGAGCCGCTCACGGCAGCCGGCATTGCGGTGGGTGCCTGCCGCTTCCGGCCGAATCGAGACAACTCTATGAAATCTGAAAAGACTCCGGGTTATCCCGAGGCATTGCGAGCTGTGAAATACATCGCGGCTCGATGGCCTGCAGCCCCGCAGGTGGGAATCGTGCTCGGCTCAGGTTTGGGCGAAGTCGTGCGAGGTCTGCGTAGGGTGCGAAGAATCCCCTTGGCCTCTATTCCGGGATTCTCCCGGCCCTCTGTTGCAGGTCACGGCGGCGCGTTGCATCTCGGTTTCTGGGGGGAGGTGCCGGTGGCGGTCCTTGCCGGGCGCGTTCACCTCTACGAAGGTTATGGGCCCGGGGAGGTTGTTTTCCCGATTAGGGTAATGGCACTGGCTGGCATTCGCTCTTTCACCGCCACGTGCGCTGCCGGCGGCATTGCGCCGCGCGCCACGCCCGGCAGTTTGATGGTCTTTTCCGACCATCTCAACTTTCAAGGAGCAAATCCGCTGGCCGGATTTCATGACCAAGGCTGGGGTGAAAGATTTGTGGACATGACCCAGGCCTACGATCCAAGTTTACGGCTCTGCACCCTGAAGGCCGCCCGCGCCATGCGGCTGAAGTGCTTCGAGGGCGTTTACGCTTCGCTCCTGGGCCCGAGCTATGAGACGCCGGCGGAGATCCGCGCCCTAAGAACACTTGGCGCCGACGCTGTGGGCATGTCCACCGTGCCGGAAGTTATCGCCGTGCATCAGATGGGCGTGCGCGCGCTGGCGGTGGCCATAATCACGAACCGCGCGGCCGGGCTCAGCCGAAACCCCCTGAGCCACGAAGAAGTGCTGAAAACCGGCCAAGCCGCCTCGCAGGACTTGGCGCGCCTCATCGACGCCGTCATGCCGGCCCTAGCGCAGAAAGGTGGATGAGTCTGCGATCATCGCTCGGCCGAAGTTGGTTGGAATTGCCGGTTTTCGATTGATCCCGCTCGGCGGGACTGACTGACAGGGGAGGAAGCTGCCACACCACTTTTTCAATCGACCCGCCACGGCGGGTCAATGAAGACCCGGTCTTTGGTTGTGGCCGTGCCGCGCTGCTAATGCTTGCCCGGGAGCTTCGGCCTGTTGGCCTCTTCCTTCTGCTTGATTCTTTTCTGGGCCGCATTGCGGACGACGTCCGCAACATTCCGATTAATGACCAGCCACTTCAAATCGGCGTCGTTGATGAGGCGGAGCAGCCGGAGGCCCACGTCGATGGGTGTTCGAGGGTTGTTGACCAGCGCCCGGACCACTGCATAGCTCCTCATGAACTTGCGGCTCAGGACGATGCGCCGCAGGACTTCCTCGCTGACGTCTTTCATGGAGGCGAGGTTTTCGACTTCGTGGCCCGAGAGTTTGGGTGATTGCAAAACGGCGCGCGCCACCACTTTGTTGGGATCGTGGACCAGTATCATCCGCTCCTCCTGGCTCCCGGTGAGAGCGGCCTTGACCTTCTGGACAGCGGACATGCGGCGGATTCTCTGCAGGACCGTTGTTCTCTTCTGCGGTCTCTCCTCACGGCTTGAATTTCCATCTTCGTCGGCGGACTGAAGGGGGGCAGGGGCTTCGGAAGATTGGCTGGATTCAGCCTCTGCGAAAAGGGCCGCAGTGTCCTCGATCCACTCACGAAGCTGGCCGGGCAGGCTTGGGTTTCGGAGGAGAGCGTCCCCCAATTCCTTGCGGCCGGGCACAAGGTTATACGCCACAAATTCCAGCACTGCGACGGGAGTGGAGGGGTTTGAGAGCTCTCGCTGAAGTTCCTCCGGGGGCCAGGATTCCAAGGTGTGAAAAGCGCTATTCCGGCTTTCTTCGTCCCTGTCGACGGCGAGGAGCACGAGGATTTCAATCTTCTCCTGCAAGGAAACAGGCAGTTCGCCGCGGCACGCTTTGCGGCGCACCACTTCAGGGATAGCTCCTCCGCGAATTGTCTCGACCAGTCGCTCGGAAATAGTCTATCTCTCGGGGGCGGCGTTTTTCAGGTCGTCGCGCGTAAGGTGGATCGACTTCACGTCGCCGCGCCGTCCCAGGGGTTTCAGGGTCTCTCCGTTCAGAGTCAGAACGACGCCCTGAGCGTTTCCGACGGTGACATCAAAGGAGTCGAGCGCCTTCAGGTTTTCAACCTCGTTGGGGTTCAGCACTTTTTGCAGCACGGTCTTCCCATCGGCGTCAATAGCCACCCAGACACGCTCGGTCGCGGCCACTTGCAGGACCAAATCAGTGTGGGCCGCAACCGCGCTGGTAGCCTCAGAGGTCACACTCTGATTTGGTGGGTTCGCCTTGGCACCCGGAGAAGGCGGACCGCCCTGAAGTGTTCCGGGGGCAGTTGCGGCGCCGGCCGTGGGTGAGGCGGAAGTAGCCGATAGCGACGGGTTGTTTTCCGGCTGGGACGGTGTAGAGGGTTGTACGGGTGCGGTGATAGTGGGCGGGTTCGTGCCGCGTGCGGTAGTACTCGGCGGAGTGACCATCGGCGTGCTGCTTTGCTGTTCCATGACTCGGCGCGAGTAACGGAAAAGCGCATAACCACTGGCCAGCAGCACACCCGCCATCAGGAGGGCGATGAGCCGAGTCCGTGAGGCAGCGCCGTTCGACGGCGCCCGGTTCGCCGTAATGCGGCGAATGTCAACTTCTGGCTTCTGCTGGCCTACAAGCTGGCAATCCGCCAAGACGCGTTCCTCGTCCAAACCCAGGTATCGCGCATAGGTCCGTACGAAGCTGCGGGTGAAAATTCCTCCGGGGAGTTTTGGGAGTTCCTCGTTCTCGATGGCCTGGAGAAAGCGAATGCTGATCTTCGTGGCGGTAGATATCTCCTCCAGAGATACGCCTCGCATTTCGCGTTCCCGCCGTAGATACTCACCGAATCCTGCCATCGGAATGGTTTCTTCGCTTCGGCTCACCAAGATTTCACCTAGTTTATCTTATTGGGCCTCTTGAAAGGTGTCAATTGATTTGGGAGGGTCAAGAAAATCGCACCAGATGATGACGCTGAATGAACGGTACTTGTGTACCATTGAGCTTGGTAAGGGTGCCCTAATAATCTAAGAGTGGCAGAAGACGAGATTGGAAGCCTAGGGATACCTATGGGTCCGCAGGAAGAGGTCGACGAACTCAAGCGCCAAGTCGAACGCCTTTCCCTCTTCCATGAGGTGGGCAAGGCCCTTTTTTCTACCCTCGACCTGCAGAAAATCCTCCAGACCATCATGGAGAAGATCAGTGAGCTGCTGCAGCCCGACACTTGGTCTCTGTTGATGGTGGATGAGAAGGCGCAGGAATTGTATTTTGAGATTGCCATTGGACGTGGCGCTGAGACGCTGAAAGACGTTCGCCTTAAGCTGGGAGAAGGCGTCGCAGGATGGGTGGCCAAGCATGAAGAGTCCGTGTTAGTGGAAGACGTCCACAGCGACACCCGCTTCAGCCCCAGAATCGATGAATTCACCCAGTCCAATACCCACTCCGTGCTCTGCGTCCCTATTAAAGGCCCCGAACGGGTTCTGGGCGTTATTGAGCTCGTGAACTGCTTTGGGAAGCAGAGGTTTTCGGACGAGCATATACCCATTTTAGAGAGCCTCGCCGACTACGCAGCCATTGCACTCGAAAATGCACGCTACGTGCAACGCATCCACGAACTCACCATTTTAGATGACTGCACCGCCCTCTATAACGCCAGGCACCTCAAATTCGTTCTGGATGCGGAAATCTACCGCTCCACCCGTTACGGTCACGAGTTCTCCGTGATCTTCTTTGACCTCGATCACTTCAAGCAGGTCAACGACGTTCATGGCCATCTCGTGGGCTCGAAGCTCCTTTGGATGATCGGCGATCTCATCAAGAGTAACCTGCGATTGATTGATTATGCGTTTCGCTATGGCGGCGACGAATTCGTGATCATCCTGCCCCAGACCTCCAAAGAAAACGCTCTGATCGTCTTGCGCCGCCTCAAGGACCTTCTTAACTCGAAGGTCTTCTTCCGGGAGGAGAATCTTAACATCAAGGTGACCGCCAGCTTCGGCGTGGCCGGATTCCCCGCCGATGGCCGCACCCACAGGGAAATCCTGCGCATGGCTGACGAGGCCATGTACCTCGTCAAGAAAACCACCCGCGACGATATCGCCCTCGCGGGCGAAGGCATCCGGCCGCGTTAGTCGTTCGTCGAAAAGCGCGGTGAGGCTAATTCTGAATTGTGAATTCTGAACTTTGGATCTGAATTGAAGTTTAAATTGCTTCCTTCCTCCCTTCCTCGCTGCCTTCTGTTTCTGGGGAGCCGCCCCCACAGGTCGGGGCGCTCCCTTGTCAGGGGCCTGGAACTCATCTTCTACCTCCTGACTTTCGCATTACCTTCAACCCCCTATCCTTTCAACAACATTCCAGCCTTAAAAGCGTGTCTCCTTTGCTATCTACAAGACTCCAGGTTGGTTCACGAGCTGCGCAAGATTCACCCTCTGTTTTAGTGCAAATTCCCGCTTCGATCCTTCATTCTTGCGGAGATTCTTTACCCCACGTCCTAAAACTCTCAGTCCGCGTGGAACAAGAGGGTTCTCTGCGTGTTTCCTCGTAGCCGGCGCGTGGTCGGCGATGGGTCAGCGGGTTGGGGCCGCAGGGAAGGAAACTGTTCCCAAAGGGCTAAGCGAAAAGCAGAAGGCAGAAATCAGAAAGTAGAAGACAGAAGGCAGTGACCTGAAGTAAGGATACGGCATGAAGGCTGAAAGCTGACCCGCCGTGGCGGGACCTCTGCGACTTGCAACCCTCTGCATCTTCTGTCAGGATGAGTTTTCAACATGCGTTGGGAAATCTGCCCTGTCGACGGGGACGCGGTCGCTCGCCTGTCCCGCGAATTGAACGTTCCGAATATCATCGCCCGGCTGTTGGTGCTGCGGGGAGTCACCGATGCCGAGTCAGCCCAGCGATTCCTGAATCCTGCTCTTAATCAGCTTCACGACCCCTTCTTGCTGGCAGACATGAAGCCTGCCGTGGCGCGCTTGCGTCGTGCGTTGGAGCAGGGAGAGAAGATCCTGATTTACGGTGACTACGACGTGGACGGAACCATGGCGGTGGTGATCCTGTTGACCGCGCTGCGGGGACTTGGTGGACAGGTTGAAGCCTTCATCCCACATCGCATGAGCGATGGATACGGGATGCGCGTGGCGGCGGTTGAGGAGGCGGCGGCGAAAGGCTTCCGGGTGGTGATCAGCGTGGACACGGGCATCCGGGAGCACGAAGCGCTGGCGCGGGCGCGCGAATTGGGGCTCGATTGCATCGTCACGGACCACCACCTGCCGGACGGGCATTTGCCCCCCGCGTGCGCCATCCTGAACCCGCACCGCTCGGAGTGCGGCTATCCTGAAAAGGTACTTGCGGGGGTGGGCGTAGCCTTCAAGCTGGTGCAGGCTTTGCTGGGCGAGAGGCTCTCAGGTCGCGTTCTACAGTCTTACTTGAAGGTTGTGGCGATTGGGACCATTGCCGATGTCGTGCCCTTGGTCGGGGAAAATCGCGTCATTGCGCGCTTCGGCCTGGAGGGATTGCGCCAACCCTCACAGGCTGGCTTGCAGGCGCTACTCGAGGTCTCCGGGCTCGAAGGCCGCGAGATTTCGTCAGGGGATGTGGGGTTCCGCATTGCGCCGCGCCTGAATGCGGCGGGCCGCATGGAGAATGCGCGAGATGTGATTGACCTGCTCACGTGCTCCGATCCGCAGAAGGCGCGTGAGATTGCCGGCCGCCTGGAGGAACTCAACCGCGAGCGGCAACGAGTTGAAGACGGGATTTTGCGTGAGATTGAAGCGATCATGGACCGCCACCCTGAAAAAAGGGAACGCTACTCGCTCGTGCTGGCTGGCGAAGGATGGCACCGGGGGGTGATTGGGATCGTGGCCCAGCGTGTCGTGGAGCGGTACCACCGCCCCACGCTGGTGATAGGCGTGGGGGATGGATTGGGGGTAGGGTCCGGGCGCTCGATTAGGGCACTTCACCTCCTCGACGCCCTGAGCGCCGTGCAGGACTTGTTTGAACGCTTTGGCGGCCACGCCATGGCGGCGGGTTTTGCCCTGCCCTCGGCCAGAATCGCAGAGTTGGAAACGCGCTTCGAGCGATACGCCCGTGCCGTGCTGAAGCCGCATGATCTCGAACCGGTCCTGCGCGTGGACGCCGAGGTGAGCGGGGCTGAAATCGATTGGAGTCTATTCGAGGCGCTCGAGACGCTGGCCCCCTTTGGCTGCGGCAATCCCACCCCTGTCCTGGCGGCGCGGGATCTTCGCCTCCTGCTGGGGCCTCGAATCCTGCAGGAAAAGCATCTAAAGCTAAGAGTAGCCTGCGGGCCGAGGGCGTTTGACGCCATAGGGTGGGGAATGGCTGAGCGAGCCGCCACACTCGCCTCCGGACAATCGCTCGACATGGCTTTCACCCTGGACCAGAATGTGTTCCAAGATGTGAGGAGGCTGCAACTGGTGGTTAGTGAGATACGGAGTTGAGGGGGGGGGCAGAAGTCAGAAGAGCGGGTGTAAGGGGGGAGGAAAGCTGGGGATTGGCAACAACGGACAACGAGCTTCTGACTGCTTACTGCAACAACGGACCACTGACAACCAACGTGGTGCTTGATTCGTGGGAACGACCGGCATAGGACAACGAGGAACTCGGCGCAAGGACCTGATCACTTGGGTGGTGGGTGGCGCATTGACTGTCACTACTCTGGTGATCAGTGTGGCTTACTGGGTCGCTACCACCCACAAAGAGAAACCGGTGGTATTGCCCCAGAGTGTCCCCATCGATGTTCATCAACAGCTTTCCGGGTACACATTCACGCACTCGGACGGGGACCGGCGTGTTTTCACCGTTCATGCGGCTCGCACGGTGTCCTTCAAGCAGGGAGGAACAACGGTCCTTGAAGACGTGTTGGTGGAGTTGTTCGGCCGAACCGGAAAGCGCCGCGACATCATGCGCACCCAAACATGTGACTACAACGGCCAAAATGGAGACCTCTTCAGCTCCGGGCCTGTCCACATTGAACTGAATGCCGAACCTGATAAAGCTCCGACTGCGGGCTTGAAAGGAAGGCAGACAGTCTATCTGGAGACTTCGAAGGTGTCTTACCGACACGAGGGGTCGCTGGTAGTGAGCGAGCAAGAGGTGCGCTTTCGCATCGGACCGGCTACCGGAACCTCCCAGGGAATGGTTTACGCAACGAGGGATGGTTCGTTGGAGCTTGAGAAAGGCGTGGTCGTGCAGTTACAACCACACATCGGCCATGCCTCGGATCCCCCCCTGCAGCTTACAGCCAGCCGCCTTCGCTATGACAAGCTAAGCAGGCAGATAATGCTTTGGGGTCCAATCCGGGTAACGCAAGGGGAGCGCAAAGTTTCTGCTGACAGCGGCAAGGTGTTTCTGAATGAAGCAAATCGGGTCACTCGGGGGGATATGGAAGGCAGCGTTAAGGCTTCGGAATCTTCCGCGGATAGGCTGGTCGAGCTCTCGGCTGATCACGCTCAGGGCGACTTTGACCCGGCATCAGGGGCATTGCGTATTCTCTCAGCCCAAGGGAATGTGGCGGGGCTATCCCAGGAAAAAGGGAGCATCAGTCGCCTCGTGGCGGCGAGAGTCGAACTCAGTCTTGCCGGCATCCCCGCAAAACTTCAAAGCGGGGATGCATCGGATAACGTACAACTCATGGTTGAATCATCATCTTCCCTGAGCCAGGTTGTTGCGGAGGCAAAGCGGCCGACGACGGAGAAGAAGGCGCTCACCGCGGCAGAATTGAAGTTCAATTTTCGGCCGGACGGGAAGAGTCTTAAGGATGCCCAGACCGTCGGCCCTGGCAGACTCGAAATAGACCCTCCCGATCCCAAGGTGGGCCAGCGCATCATAACCGCCGGACAGTTCTTGATGGCCTTCGATGTGATGGGCAGCCTCGAGACGCTGCGCGGCCGCCAACCGACCCATATTGTTTTCCAGCCACCAAGGAACGCACCTCCTGGCAGTGTCGCCCAAGAAAGCACGGCTGATCAGTTATTAGCCACATTTGACGAGGTAACGCACGCCCTGAAGGAGGTCAGCCAATCAGGGAATTACAGGTTCCGTGACGCCGACCGCAATGCCAGTGCGCAGGATTCAGTTTACGTGGCTGCAGCGCAAGGTGTGACTCTGACAGGGCGTCCCCAGGTATGGGATGCAGAGACCAGGGCGAGGTGCGAGCGTCTCTACTTTGACCTTCGCAATGACACCGCAGAAGGAACCGGCAAGGTGCAGAGTACTCACCTGGAAACTGGAGATAAGATGCCAGACGGTCAAGCTCCCGACCCCACAAATGTCTTGGCGGACCGCATGGTAGCCCAGCGGCGCAGCCAATTGGTGCACTACGAGGGGAGTGTGCGTGCCTGGCGGGGCGCGGACGTAGTGGAATCGTCCAGCCTGGACGTTTACAGGATGGCGAAACGCTTGAGCTCCGGCTCTCAGGTGCTGACTTCCCATCTCCAACCGGCTTCCTATGCGCCGGGGGCGGCGCCATCCTCTGAAACGCCCCGGCGCGAAACGCGGCCCTTTACGGTTCGTGCCGATTTCCTGGAGTATTTCGACGAGGGCAGCAAAGCGAGCTACCGTGGTCACGTGAAGTTACAGACAGAGGCGACGACCATGGAAGCCGACAAAATGGACGTTTATTTCTCCCAACTTGGGACAACTCAAGAGTCAGAGGTGGAGCGCGCGATGGCTGAAGGGCACGTCGTGGTCGTCCAGCCGGGAAGGCGAGCTACAGGCGAGCACGGCGAGTACTTCGCTGGCCCAGGAAAGATCGTCCTGACGGGCGGCCCTCCCACTATCTATGATGTGGAAAAGGGCTTCACGACAGGCCAGCGTTTGACACTGTTTGTGCACGATGATAGGCTTCTTGTGGACGGAGGTAAGGGGTCACCCTCTTTATCGCAGCACCGCGTCGCGCAATGAGCGACCATGCAGATTCTCTCCACAGTCGAGTTGACGAAATCGTATAAGGGACGTAAAGTCGTTGATGATATCAGCCTAAGGATTGCTCAGGGAGAGGTGGTGGGGCTTCTAGGGCCAAATGGAGCTGGCAAGACCACAACCTTCTACATCATTGTCGGGCTCACCAGCCCAGATTCAGGCCGGGTCCTCCTCGACGGAGTGAACATCACGGACTTTCCGATGTACGTTCGGGCGAGAAATGGAATCAGCTACCTTCCCCAAGAGCCCTCCATATTTAGAAAACTTACGGTGGAAGAGAATATCATGGCAGTGCTTGAGACCTTGCCGCTCACCCCTCACCAGCGTCGTGAGCGACTGGAAGAGTTGATCGAAGATCTGGGCTTGCAGCAGGTCAGGCGAAGCGAAGGGTATATGCTCTCGGGAGGGGAGCGGAGGCGTGTGGAGATCGCGAGGTCTCTGGTGATTTCGCCCTCCTTCATTCTTCTGGACGAACCGTTCTCGGGCATCGACCCGCTCACGGTTCAGGATATACAGAAAATCATCGTGCGCCTGAAAGGCGCCGGTATTGGCGTGTTGGTGACGGACCACAATGTGCCCTATACTTTGCAGGTGACGGATCGGGCCTACATCATTAATAATGGAAGGATATTCCGTGCAGGGACGCCGGAAGAATTGGGCAATGACGCCGAGGTGAAAAGAGTTTACCTGGGCGACAATTTCCGGTTGACAATGTAGTTGTATAGCGCCAGTCTCTAGCCGCTATACCCGGGTTGTTGAATCCTATGGGCGGTGGACCCTCTCCAAGAATCGGGCTGAACCTCAAGGTGGCGCAGAAGCAGATTTTGACCCCGGGCCTTGTGCAGATGGTCAGCGTTCTTGCGCTCAATAAGCTCGAGTTGCGGGAGATGATTAACCGGGAGATGGTTGCCAACCCTGTTTTGGAAGAGGTCCCGGAGGACGTTCCGACCATCGATGAAGTCGACAAGAAGACGGAAAGCGCTAACAAAGCTTCACCCTCTTTGGAGCATGTGGCCCGAAACGGCGACCATCAGGATTCGTTTGAGGAGATCGATTTCGGGTCGTTTTTCGACGACTACCTTGACCCCGGATTTAGATCTCCTGAATCCGAGGTTGTCGAGAGACCTTCTTTCGAGAATTTTCTCTCCCAACCCACCTCTTTGTCTGCTCACCTGGAATGGCAATTGAGCCTTTCCGTGTGTTCGGATTCCGTCCGTGAGGCAGGCTATTCCATCATCGGCAATTTGAACGAAGACGGCTACGTTACAGCTCCACTGGAAGAGATTGCGCAAACCGGCGGGCACTCGTTGGAAGATGTTCAGGAAGCCTTGGGGTTGATTCAGGTTTTCGATCCGGTGGGGGTGGCAGCCCGGGACGTGCGTGAGTGCCTTTTGATCCAACTGCACACGCTTGCCCCTGACAATACGTTGGCGCAACAGATCGTTTCGGGATACCTCAAACAGCTCCAGAACAAGCAGTACCGGGAGGTCGCCCGGGCCCTTGACCGTCCCGTTAAAACCGTCGAGCGCTGCGTGGAGCTTATCCGCAAGCTGGATCCGCGGCCCGGCCAGCGTTACAACAACGCGCAGGCGCGGCTCATCGAACCCGACGTGGCATTTGTGAAATCAGGAGATAGTTATCAGGTGGTCGTGAACGAGGACGGCCTTCCCCAATTGCGACTCAGCCACCATTATCGCCGCCTGCTGGGAGAGGACAGCACGACGCGGGAGGTGCGCAATTACGTCAAAGAGCGGTTCACCTCGGCAATTCAACTCATCAAGAACATCGAGCAGCGCAAACAGACGATCGTCAAGGTCTGTGAGACGATTATTCGCCGGCAGACTGAATTCCTGGACAGGGGAATTGATTACCTTCGCCCCATGATGATTAAGGAGGTTGCAGAGGAAGTGGGTGTTCACCCTTCCACCGTCAGCCGTGCTGTCGCGAATAAGTATGCTTACACCCCGCAAGGTGTCTACGAATTGCGCTATTTCTTCTCGGAAGCGGTGCAAGGACCCTCGGGAGCGGCGACTTCCTTAATCAACCTCAAGCGCCTTGTCAAGAAAATGATCGAGGAAGAGGATCCCGCCAAGCCTCTTACCGACGAGCAAATTACGCAGCAGTTGCAGAAGGTCGGCTATTGCGTAACCCGCCGGACAGTGGCAAAGTACCGCGAGGACATGCGGATTCCCAGTACCCACCAACGCAGGGTAAAAGCTTGAAGAATTCCGCCGCTCGCTTGTTCCTCCCTTCAAGTCTCGAGGAGGTCCACTCATGAACGTTGACTTTACCGGACGACAGATGGAGATCGGCAACGACTTGCGTCAGTACACGCAGGGAAGGCTGCGAAAGATTACCCGCCTTCTGGGCGATGCCTATGAGATGCACGTTATCCTGACGGCGGAAAAGCACCGCCGCGTCGCAGAAGTCACCCTGAAATTTCGCGATCACACCCTAGTGGGCGTTGAAGAGTCGGGTGACCCCCGGATATCCCTAAACGGGGCCCTGGACAAGCTGGAACGCCAGGCAGTCCGCCTGCTGGGTAGAACGCGCACTCGCAAGCGCCGTCCCAAGCCTGCCACCACGGTCGTCTTGAACGTTCTGGGCCTGGAGCGCATTGACCACGAAGAACGCCGCACGATCGAGGCCGAGCGAGTTCCGATCAAGCCTATGAGCATCGAAGAAGCGATCTCCGCTCTCGACCAGTCGCGCGCCGGCGCTGTGGTATTTCGAAATCCCGAGACCGAGCGCGTCAACGTCATTTACCACCGCCCAGATGGCAACCTGGGATTGATCGAACCCGAACCCTGAAAAGGCGGAAAGCAGAAGGTAGTGGGCGAGAAATACACTGAAAGCCAGGTTTGCAGGCCATCACCTTGCTCGAGGGGACGGCAAACCATCGGCGGAGCTAGCAACGGAACATCCTGGTCACTGCCTTCTGCTTTCTGCCTTCTGCTTTCTGCTTTTCTATGACTGCGGCCGCCAAAAAGCATCGGAAACACTTCGTTCTGATCACGGGGATGAGCGGGTCCGGCAAGGGGTCAGTTCTCAAGGCCTTCGAGGACCTCGGTTATCACTGCGTAGACAACCTGCCCATTGACTTAATCGCCCGCTTTACGGAAACGAGTCAGCGAGGGGGGAGCAAGATACAGCTTGCGGCCGTGGTTGTGGACATTCGAGAAGGCGCGGCGCTCGGGCAACTCCCCACCCTCTATCAAGACCTCAGAAACCGCCACTTGAATTTGTCACTGGTGTTCCTGGAGGCCTCCGACAAGGCTTTGATCCGTCGCTTCGAGGAGACCCGCCGCCCTCACCCCTTGGGGCGCGAGTTGCCAGTGCGCGAGGGAATCCGGCTGGAGCGCAAACTGCTGAAGCCCATACGCCAACTGGCTGATGTCACAATTGATACCACCCGGATGAACGTTTATGAACTGCGAGAACTCATCCAGAGGCAATTCGGCGGATTGTCGGCACGCCGAGCCCTCCTGGTTTCCGTGGTTTCGTTTGGGTTTCGTTTCGGCGTACCTGCCGACGCGAACCTGGTTTTCGACGCGCGTTTTCTCCCCAACCCAAACTACATCCCGAGGCTGAAGAGCAAAACGGGGCGAGACGCGGTTGTCCAACGCTATATGGATTCTTTTCCACAGACCCAGGAGTTCATGAAGCATTTGATGGATCTACTTATCTACCTTCTTCCCAATTACGTGCAGGAAGGCAAGAGCTACCTTACCATTGCGATTGGTTGCACGGGTGGGCGCCACCGCTCGGTCGCCATCGCAGAGAAGGTAGGTCACGCCCTGGTCGGTGCGGGGTATAAGACCAGAGTTTCGCATCGCGATATCGGGCATGAGTGAGAGTAGGTGGGGAATAACGCACTAGCGATGGACATTGGGGGCACGCATTTCCGCGTCGCCCTCTTCGATCACGAGGGTCGTCGGCTTGTGATTTCGGAGGGCGACACGTTGCGTTCCGGCGGGCGTGAATGGATGCTTGACCGGATCCGCGAATTTAGCCGATCCCTCCTTGACCAGACCGACTACCCCGTTGGGGCGTGCGGAATTAGTTTTGGCGGCCCCGTGGATTTCGAGCATCAACGGGTCACCTCGGTCCATTCCCCGGGTTGGAAGAACTTCTCGTTTGCCGAATGGGTTGGCACGAACTTGAACTTGCCCTGCCTGATTGACAATGACGCAAATGCGGGCGCGCTCGGCGAGTTCCGCTATGGCGCCGGCCGCGGGACACAATCAATGGTTTATGTCACGCTCAGTACAGGTGTTGGAGCGGGGCTGGTCTTGAATGGTAAGACCTACAGAGGCAAGGACGGGTTAGCTGGGGAGTTGGGGCATGTTCCCATCTCCGACTCAGGAATCACGTGCTCCTGCGGAGCTGTAGGATGTTTGGAAAGTCTCTGTTCGGGTTCAGCTATAGCGGAGCGAGGCAAGGAGTGGGGATGGCGCCGCAGGGATGGTCTCACCCGCACCGGCGACCCGAGCGGTGAAAGGCCCCAGGGTATTAGTGCAAAGGAAATCGTGCAAGCGGCCTCCGAGGGCGACACGGATGCGCTTCGCATCGTCCGAGAAGCTGCTCGTTGGCTTGCACGCGGTTTGCTGACGGTCATCCGGATTCTGAACCCGGACAGAATTATCCTTGGCGGTGGACTGACTCAAGCCGGCCATGTTCTGCTCGCTCCCCTGCATCAGCATCTGGCGGAGCTCGCCTCGCCAACGATTGGCTATTCGACAGGGATTGTTATCGCCGAGCTTGGGCCCTACTCGCCTCTGCATGGCGCGGCAGCGATGGCGCTTGACCTCATGTGAGGCGAAGGCAAAGCCCCCAGTGCGATTGCAGAGCGCACTTTGTCCTCAGAGAGATTCTTCCAGGCTTTGGAGGCCGCGCGTTAATTACCCGCCACATATTATGCTTGCGCGTAAATAGCGACTTTGGCCCCGACTCGGTTTTCGGCCTGCAACCTCTGCCCAGTCTGACACGTCAATATGGGTGACTGCTGGTTCCGCCAGGGCTCGGGATCGGCGAAAGCGATGTGGCAGGGAACCCCCGGAACCGGACAGGAATGACCCGTCGCGGATCGAGCAAAGCGGAGGGTCAAGGAGGATAACAATGCGCAGTGCAAAACTACTTCTTGCGTCAATAATGCTGGCGATCGCGGTCCAAGTAACCTTTGCTGAAAAACACAACATCACCCCTGCACAGATTACGGCGGAAATTCAGGACAAGCTTTACCACGCCCAGGTGTTCAAGCACGGCGACGTTCAGGTGAGCTTTGAAAACGGCGTTGCCACACTCACCGGGATACTGGATAGCCTGGGTGTCAAGATGGATGCTGAACACGCCGCCCGCAAGGTGGACGATGTCACCAGCGTCGTCGACAACATCAACGTTCACGCCGAGGACGTAACCCCTCGTCAGATCGGTGAGCAGGCGCGGAAAGATATCGTTACATACTACGCGTATACCATTTTCGATAACATCACCTTGGACGTTGAGGGTGAGCGGCTGGCTGTGAATGGCCAAGTCACACAGCCCTTCAAAAAGCAAGACATTGGCAATTTCCTTGCCCACGTCAAGGGAGTGGCCGAACTTGAAAACAACCTGGAAGTCCTCCCAACTTCTGAATACGACGACAGCTTGCGCCAAGCCATCGCGCGAGCTATTTACAACGACCCGTTTTTCATTCATTACGGCAACCAAGCCCTTCCGCCTATCCACATCATCGTGAAGAACGGTAATGTGACCCTCGAAGGCGTGGTCGCCTCGCAGATGGATCGCACCAAGGCAGAGATGGACGCGCGGTTGGCGGCCACTTATTTCAATCTGACTGACAACCTGCGAATCGAAAGCAAGTAGCATCGCGTGGCTCATCGCCGCAACCAAACACGCATTGTAGGGCCGAACGGCGTTCGGCCCTCGTGCGAGCGCCGCTCGCCCCTACATAACGCGCAAAATCTTTGCGCGCCGACAAGAAATTTGGGATGACCAGCACCGCGTGCCCGGCACTGCCCCCCTGGAGTCGATGGAATCTGAACTCCAGGGAGGACAGGCCGGCGGATTAAGGCAGTGACCTACTAACGGTCGATCTCCACGATACTATCGGCAGGAATGCTGTAGGAATCAGAGCGAAGCATGACGCGCTTGTACTCGGGTGGGGCTCCGCTCGGAAGATAGAAAACAACCGCGAGATTGGGGTGGACAGAGAGGTACTTCCGGCTACGCTCGACCCCCATCACGAAAAAGCCGGCCGAACGTCCGTCGGTATCCGTACCGGTGGGCGCCAACACCGCCGTGGAGAGCATATTCTCAACCGGCCAACCAGTGTGCGGATCCATAATATGGCAATAGTTCTTGCCACCGATCCTCAAAAACTTTTCGTAACTCCCCGACGTGGAAAGCGAATAGTTCTGGAGGCGGAAGACATCCCCAGCCTTGCGTGCGTCATAGGGAGCGCGCACGGTAATCTTCCACCCGTGCTCTCCGGGAGGAGAGCCCAGGGCGTAAATGCTGCTCATGCCACTAGAGACAAGCGCCGAGGTGATCCCATTGGAGCGAAGAATCTCCACGGCGCGATCCACCGCGTAACCCTTGGCGATTCCCCCCAGGTCGATTTCGACCCCCTCTTTGTCAAATCGGATCGTCCGCCGCTCGGCATCCAATTTCAGATGCTGGTATCCAACTCGCTTGAGGACCTGGCTGATTTCAGCCCGCGACGGCAGGCGGCCGCGGCCGCGGAAGAAACCCCAGGACTTCATCAGCGGGCCGACGGTGATGTCAAAGGCGCCGTCCGTCTCTTTGCTACGGCCGACAGAGATTTCGAGCAAATGAAACAGTCCAGGCTCAACGACGACGGGATGGCTCGCGGCCTCACGGTTGATGGCTGAAAGTTCGCTCTCCGGCTTGTAGTTGCTCATCTGCTCATCCAGCCGGTCAACCTCCTCGAAGACCTCTTCCACTACCTCCGAGAGGAAAGTCCGGTCCCGGCCGTAAACAGCCACGGTGTAGACGGTGCCCATGCTCTCGTGGGAGGCCTCGTAGCGGACCACATTTTCCGCCCCGTGCCCGCCCACAGCAGTGGCAATCGCCAGGGCAGTGACGAGTGATCCCGCAAGGCGGGAACAAGTGACGAGCAAGATTATGGTGAATAGTGAATGGTGAATAGTGAATGGTGAATAGTGAATGGTGAATCGTGAATTGCGGACGCAGGGTCTATCTTGCGCGCCACGCCCGTTACCATCCCTCAGATCGCAATTCATGATTCACTATTGGATTATCTTTCTTCCCTAACACCTGACACCTGGCACCTGACACCTGTTCTTAAGCTTTCTTTGGCCAGAAGACCTTCTGGCCCGTCTCGACCGCGCGATTGCCGTAGATGACGCCCTGCGCATCCGCCACGCCAATTTCCAGCGGAGCGACGACCGGTTTCCCCTCCCGGACGCTAGCAAGGAAATTTGACATCTCACTCCACCAGGGGTCATGCGGTTCCTCGTACTTGTAGATCCCCATCGACGCCAGCCAGCGCTTGGCATAGAGCAATTCGCGGTCAACGAAAGCTGCCTCTCCGTTGCCGGCGTGCTCGGGGAAGATGGGGATACCTTCCTGCGTAGCCGCCTTGGCCACGGTGGCGCCTGCCCACCAGTTTTCCTTCAAGCCGGCTTTCGAAACTTTGGCCACTCGTTCACGATAGAACATTCCCTTCCCCAGGGTGATAATCAGCGTCCCCTGATCACCCATGATTTCTTCCTCGAACTGGAAATGCTCGTTATAGAGCACGCCGCTCCACAAGAATTTCTGGCCGCCTGGGTATTCGTAAATCGCCTGGATGTTATCGCAGACTTCGCGCCCGTCTTTCCAATAGTCGATTCCACCGGTGGCAACCACTGAGACGGGTTCCGCCCCGATGGCCCAATTTGCCACGTCCAACTGGTGGGACGCCAATTCGGCAAATAATCCGCCCGAATATTCCTTGTACATTCGCCAATTGAGAAGGCGTTCGAACTTGGGGTCGGGCACGGGCCGCCGCCAGTTGCTATTGCGATGCCAATTCGCGCGCACGAACATCACTTTGCCCACCGCGCCTTTGCGAATCATTTCGATAGCCACCTGGTAGAGGAGGCTGGAGCGGCGTTGAAGTCCGACTTGCAGCGCTTGTTTCGGATGTTCTTCCGATGCTTTGCGGATTTTATCCTCTTCATCCTCCTTGAAGTACATGGTCTTCTCGACGAAGACGTGCTTGCCGGCACTCAAGGCATCGAGCACCATTTGGGCATGGAGATTCAGCGGCGTCACGACCATAACCGCGTCGAGATCTTTCCTCTCCAGCATCTTGCGGTAGTCTTCGTACGTCTGAGGATTCGACCCGATGGTTTCAACGCCCTTCTTCAGGTTGGGGGGATAAATGTCGCAGGTGGCGATACACCGGCCCTCTGCAATGGTCGCGAGGAACTTGAGCAAGGTACACCCCTCAGTTCCCGTGCCAATCATTCCATAGTTGACAACATTATTGGGACTAGGATTTGCCAGAATGGCGGGCGCTCCCACACTCGGGAGTGCGGAAGCCGCAGCCACGGCGGCGGCCGTCTTCAAGAAATCGCGGCGGGTTACGTCTCGCTCGTTCTCCATTGCCGAAACTCCTATGAAAGGTAATATTGGTCACAGAAACATCTTAGCACTCGCGATGGGCAGATTGCATCTGCGTTGGTAGTGGGTTAGTTTGACGTAGAGGCGGCTTTACGCCGCCATCTGGCGATCGCGCACGGGATCGCCGCTACAGCAGCAAACTGACCTACTGCATCTGGGTTATACTGAATAGGGAGGATGGTTCTGACAAGTTGAAGTGCTGGGCAAAGTTCGTTACGAACAGTCTTTTCGCGGCTGCAATCTTCATGAATGTTGCCGACGCTTCACCTCAGAACCCTCTCCCCTCTGACGATCTCACCGTCGAAAGCCTGAGGTTTACAGAAGCCTACGGCGCCGTTCAACAAAACTTCTCGGAGGCGGTTGATCCCGATGGGGCGATTCTCGATGGGGGCATCCGGGGCATGCTTTCCACTCTTGATCCCTTCTCTGCCTTCTTCGACCGCGAGCAATTCGAACTCTTGCAGGAACAGGCCCGTGGTGAGGCGCTGGGATTCGGTTCTATCCTCTATGTAACGCCGGGGAAAATACTGGTGCTCCAGACCGCCCAAGGCTCCCCGTCGTGGCGCGCGGGGCTGGGACCAGGCGATGAAATAGTAGAAATCAATGGCACTCGCGTAGACCGCGTAGGCTTTCAATCGTTGGTCGAGCTCCTGCAACGCTCCCGCTCACACCCTGTCCGCCTGGGCGTCATCCACCCAGGGAAGTTCGTTTCGCAGGATTTCGAACTGAAACCAGCGGAGGTGGCCCTGCCCAGCGTGGACAAATCGTTTTTGTTGTCACCCGGAATCGGGTACATCCACTTGAGCGGGTTCGAGGAGAAAACCCCGCAGGAAGTTTTGGACGCCCTGGTCCAGCTTGCCACGCCGCCTCTTAAAGGCCTGGTGCTCGACCTGCGTGACAACCACGGCGGCGTGGTGGACGCAGCAATTGGCGTCGCCAGTCTTTTCCTGAAACCCGACACGTTGGTGATGACCGCGCGCGGCCGGTCATCGCCGGAAAAAGCCCACCGTACAACTCCTGCTTCAAAGCAATTCGACTTGCCCTTGATCATCCTGGTCAATGGCGATACAGCCAGTGCGGCAGAGGTGCTCGCGGCGGCTTTGCAAGAGCATGATCGCGCCGTCATCGCCGGCGAGTCAACCTACGGGAAAGGTGTTGTACAATCCGTAACGGCCTTGAGTGAGAGTACAGGACTTGCGCTGACCACGGCCCAGTACTTCACCCCCAGCGGCCGCTCCATTCAACGGCCTCTTCCGGGGACTGCCCTGGCCGCGCCTGGCCGTGAGCTCGACCCAGGGTCCAACTCCGGCCACTTCTTTACGGACGATGGTAGGCCGCTGGCGCCCAGCGGGGGAATCGCGCCGGACGTTGAAATCCCCTCCCGCAATCTTGACCCCTGGCTTGCTTTCTTGAACCAGGCTGGGGCCTTTACCAACTTTGCCTCGGAGTACTTGACACTCCATGGGCGGGCGAATAGGTCTTTCGAACCGGACGCCGTCATGCTCGGAGATTTCAAGGAGTTCCTGAGCCGAGGGGGAGTTCGGACGCCTGAGGAATACTGGGACAGAAACCAGGATTACCTGAGGCTAAGAATCAAGGTCGAACTGCTCAATCTGGTTTCCGGCCTTTCCGCCGGTGAGGAAGTGGAAACAAAAGGTGACCCACAGGTCCAGAAGGCCGCGAGCCTTTTCTCACAAATTCCCCAAATCCTCAAGGGCCCTGCGACGAAAAGGTAGAGCAGGCCTCCGTTTCTGTGTCGTGTAGGGCCGAACGGCGTTCGGCCCTGGGCCAGCGCCGGTCTGGCTTGTCGAAATTGCCCTGGATCTAATCACCGACGACCCGCGGCTTCGCCGCCTGTCGGGGGGAAGGGTGTCAGGTACCCTTTTCTTTAGAATACAGCATCGGAGATGTGATGACCAGAAAACCCGCCGACCTCAAAGAGGGAGGTCCGCCCTACTTGGTTTGCCGCCAGGCACCACAGGCAGCGGCATCGCCCGGCTACTTGGTCAGTGCCCTTAACAGGCTGCTAAGCCGCGCAACCTCGGGCTGGAATCGCTCAGGATCTCGCTGCGCAAGGCGTTGGTACACGGCGAGCGCCTCCTCGTAGGCCTGCCGAGCTTCCTCGCTCCGGTTCTGGGCGCGATGGAGATTGCCCAGGCCGTTCAGTGTCTCTGCCACGTCCGGCAGATAGGTCTCCGGGTTCTTCTGCGCCAGCTCACGGCGAATCTTGAGCGCCTCCTCGAAGGCCTGCCGAGCCTCATCCCTCCAGTCCTGGTCGCCATCAAGGAGCCCCAGGTTGTTCAGCGTCGTTGCCAGGTCGGGCAGATACGTCTCCGGGTTCTTCCGCGCCAGCTCACGGCGAATCTTCAGCGCCTCCTCAAAGGCCTGCCGAGCCTCATCCCTCCAGTCCCGGTCGCGATCAAGGACGCCCAGCTCGTTGAGCGTCCTCGCCACGTGCGGCAGATACGTTTCCGGGTTCTTCCGCGCCAGCTCACGGCGAATCTTCAGCGCCTCCTCAAAGGCCTGCCGAGCCTCATCCCTCCGGTTCTGGTCGCGATCAAGGATACCCAGCTCGTTCAGCGTCGTCGCCACGTCGGGCAGATACGTTTCCGGGTTCATCTGCCCCAGCTCACGGCGAATCTTCAGCGCCTCCTCGAAGGCCTGCCGAGCCTCATCCCTCCGGTTCTGGGCGCGATCAAGGATGCCCAGATTGTTCAGCGTCAGTGCCACGTAGGGCGAATACGTCTCCGGGTTCTTCTGCGCCAGCTCACGGCGAATCTTCAGCGCCTCCTCGTAGGCCTGCTGAGCCTCATCCATCCGGTTCTGGGCGCGATCAAGGATGCCCAGGTTGTTCAGCGTCGTTGCCAGGTCGGGCAGATACGTCTCCGGGTTCTTCCGCGCCAACTCACGGCGAATCTTCAGCGCCTCCTCGTAGGCCTGCCGAGCCTCATCCCTCCTGTTCTGGTCGCCATCAAGGAGCCCCAGGTTGTTCAGCGCCAATGCCACGTACGGCAAATACGTCTCCGGGTTCTTCTGCGCCAGTCCCCGGTAGGTCTTCAGCGCCTCCTCGTAGGCCTGCCGAGCCTCATCCATCCGGTTCTGGTCGTGATCAAGGGCGCCCAAGTTGTTCAGCGCCAATGCCACGTCGGGCAGATACGTCTCCGGGTTCTTATGCGCCAGCTCCCGGAAGGCCTTCAGCGCCTCCTCGTAGGCCTGCCGAGCCTCATCCATCCGGTTCTGGTCGCCATCAAGAACGCCCAGGTTGTTCAGCGTCAGTGCCACGTACGGCAAATACGTCCCCGGGTTCTTATGCGCCAGCTCCCGGAAGGCCTTCAGCGCCTCCTCGTAGGCCTGCCGAGCCTCATCCATCCGGTTCTGGTCGCGATCAAGGCCGCCCAGGTTGTTCAGCGCCAATGCTACGTCGGGCAGATACGTCTCCGGGTTCTTCTGCGCCAGCTCCCGGAAGGCCTTCAGCGCCTCCTCGTAGGCCTGCCGAGCCTCATCTATCCGGTTCTGGTCGCGATCAAGAACGCCCAGGTTGTTCAGCGTCAGTGCCACGTACGGCAAATACGTCTCCGGGTTCTTATGCGCCAGCTCCTGGAAGGCCTTCAGCGCCTCCTCGTAGGCCTGCCGAGCCTCATCCATCCGGTTCTGGTGGCGATCAAGATTCCCCAGGTTGTTCAGCGTGCCTGCCACGTACGGCAGATACGTGTCTGGGTTCCTCTGCGCCAGCTGTCGCCCCAGTTTCAGGCATTTGCCGTATGCGACCTCGGCCTGGTTGTAGCGGTTCAACTCCTCGCTGAAAACGCCAAAGGCGAAATTCGCCTCGAGACTCTCGGGGGATGCTTCGATTGCCGCCTTATAAGCTAGCTCAGCTTCGTCGAACCGGAACTGAAGCGTGAGGAGTCGGGCCTTGAGTGTCCAAGCCTGACTCGCTTGCTCGATCGCCTTCTCGGCTTCAGCCTCCCTCTCTCTTGCTGCTGTTAGCAAGCGCTTCAGTTCCTCATCGTCGAGGACGTTGATTCCTTCCTGAATCTTCCCCTCCAGGAAGAATCCCATCGCTTCGCGGTATAGCTTAGAAGTTTTGCCGGGGTCTTGCTTCGCCAGTTCGTCGGCCGCCTTCGCCGCAGCGGATCGGGCCTGATCACGTTCCCGCCGAAGTTCCTCGATGGCTGTGGCGTTGACGCGCTGCGCCTCTTGTAGTTCTTTGAGACGCTTCCTGTAGGATTCCTCGATCGTCTCGAAACTCTTCAGCCTGTAAAAGCGACGGGCCATTTCTTCTCGATCGCCTTTTCTGCACAGAAGAAGCGTGAGCGGCTTAGCGGCCGCTTCTGTGGGCAGCACCAGTTCCAACTGGATATCGTTGACGACAACGTACCCTTCCCTCTGCACGACGAGCTGAATCGTTTCGCCTGGTCGCTTCTGGGGAAATTCGAGTGTGAAAGTGCCATTCTTCTTCGTCACCGTTGGATTCGCGCCTTCGACCGCGCTAACCTGTACTCCGTCAACGGGAGTGCCCCCCAGCTCGTTTGCGATCACCACGCCCTTCACCGTGGATGCCCGGACGCGGGAACCTCCAAGCAGGATCAGAATTGCAAACAATGTTCGGAGGCGCATGATTGTTACTTCGCGCGTTTCAGAACTAGTACTGCATCGTTGGAGTTCGGAACTGCGCTGTAGTACTCTGGCTCGTAGCCAGGAGCGACAACGTCAAGTTCCAGTTCCGGCCGAATCCGATCACCAGGAATTGCAACCTCGAAACGGCCTGCTTTGTCAGTCGACGTAGAAAGACCTGCGACCCTGACTTCCGCACCCGAAATCGCATTGCCCTGCTCGTCCTGCACTCGACCAGAAACGCGACCACCCTTCTTCTGGACAGAAACGTCAACACTAGAGCCCACAAGGCGACACAAGGGGACGCCTACCACTTCAAACTCTTGGGACTCGACCCAGACAGGCACCTCCTGCCCCCGAAAGCTGGCAGGGATCGCCGGAAAATAAGCCTGTCCATCTCCCCCGATAGGCTCCCGGCGAGATTCCGGGCCAAGCCGCAGCACGACATAACCAGAATTTCGCAGAACCACGTCCTGCGGGCCGCGTTCACCATGGACATACACGGTCAAGGGGAACGTGGCTAAATTCGGCACCAGAACGAATCCTCCAATCACCACGAGCGCGAAGCCGACAACGGGTCCACTAAGTTCCAGGACCCCGCCGAGGTACCTACCGCTGTAGGACGCATACGAGCGAAGCACTCCAAAGAGGATTAGCGCTGTAGCTAGGCCGACCAGCAAGAGCACGACGTAAAAAAGGTTCCCCGTCAAACCAAAGGCGGTCAGCTCCTGGGCTTTCCAAATCAACACCCCCAGAACCAGCAGGCCGAATACAACGCAAACGAGCGAAACGAGTACGTAAAGAGTGATGTTGCTTCGTCGAGTCTGCCTTGGTGACGAGTTCATATCGTCATTATGCTCCTGCCTCGACTTAGAGTACACCAACACACAGCCCCTGGAGTCCACCGCCCCAGCTGGCACTCAAAGGTTGCGAGACAGTCGGCATGGCGATGGGTCGCACTCACTCAAAGATTTTGAAGCAGGGGTAGCGCGGTCCCGTTTTGTCGATTCCATAGAGTCGTTGGCTCCTTCGGAGCGGCCAACTTGGTTTGTGTGCTTGGCCAAGGATTTCCGGGCAAGGAGCCAAGCATGCTGATTGTAGGGTCTGATTTGCATACGCGGGTGGCACATCTATAATCTCGTCGGCTTTGTCAAGGGACACGACGACCTGCGCGTGCTGGGAGCGGGGTTAAGGGCGCCGCAGGCGTTCATCGCAGACCCCTGACGCCGCTCCCAGCACGCCCCACGATGGAAACGTGACGAAGCACTGGTGCTTATTCCAGCACTTCGTCCTTAGAGGATTCTTTTGGCTCGTGCCGACCAAGGCGCATACGTCGCGACGCTTTTCGTCGCGATGTATGCGCCCCGTCGGGGGTCGCTGTGGAGGTCGCACCAATCGGTCGTCTGATAGACGCGCCCGAGGCGAGCAGCGCCAATCGCCCCGGCGGTTTCTCCCTCCTCGAGATGATGATGGTGGTGGTCTCTTCGAAGCTGTCAGCCCTCAGCCGTCAGCTTTCAGCGAGCCTGCCGATATATGGTCAGCCCTACCCGCGCTTCCCTCTTGACAAGAGGCTAGATTTATGGTAGCCTATGCTGGTTGACCTATGGAGAGCGCCGGCAGAGAGTGCGGGAAGGAGACTCGAAAGCGGCCCGCAGGGGGCGCAAAACGGCAAGCAAATGCAAAAAAGATACTAAATAGAGGGAACGAACCCAACAAGTCCTTTAGAATCAACAAAAGTCTCAAAAAACGAACTCAAAACGAACTCGATTTTGAGCGCAAGAATGCGCAGATTACACCGAAAAAGCGGGTTTTAGGTGGCACATTTCACGTGACCGGCGGCTTGAGCGTAGACTTTCGCTTTCCACAGAGTCTGCGGCTTGTGGCGGCTCGACCCCCTCACCCGTCCCCGTCGGCTGACGGGCTGAAGAAAGCGCCGGCGCGGGCCACCCTCTCCCCCAAGGGGGCGAGGGCTGGAATCCGGAGGAGGACGAAAAATCGCAGCACAAATGTACAAACTCCAGACCCTCTCCCCCAAGGGGGCGAGGGCTGGAATCCGGAGGAGGACGAAAAATCGCAGCACAAATGTACAAACTCCAGACCGTCTCCCCCAAGGGGGCGAGGGCAGTCTGGATTACGGAGGGGAATCGTATTCGTTCTGACTTCTGACTTCTGGCTTCTGACTCCTAGCTAATCAACTAACCGCGACAGCTTCGATTTCCACCAGCATCTCCGGGTCAACGAACCGTGAGACTTCGATCAACGAAGTCGCAGGATGGACAGTGCCAAAGGACTCCGCGTGCGCCCTCGCCACTTCCTCCCAGAGTTCGATCTTGGTAACGTAGATCCGGGTGCGCACCACGTATTCCAGGCCAAGGCCCAGGCGTTTGAGGGCGCTCTCGATATTCCGAATTGCCTGTACCGACTGCGCATAAATGTCTCCTGGGGCCAGAACTTTTCCGGAAGGGTCTGTCCCCGTTGTTCCGGAGACGAAGACCATGTCCCCGACCTTGATTGCGCGGGAATAACCCAGCTTCGGCTCCCAAGGTGTTCCTGAGAAGATCTTTTCCCGTTTGTTCTTCATATGCTTCTCCATCTATCAGGGGCGGGTCTCTGACCGGCCTCCAAGAATTCCACGAGCTGAATCTATTTTTCCTTTTCGAAGTATCGACGATGGGCGCGGGCCGCCAGCGCCAGCCGACGGTGGCGTCGCTCCAGCGCCTCCCGGAAACGGCGTTTCTCTTCTGCCGTAACGGGAACTATGGGGGGGACCTTCTTCGGACGACCGTCTTGATCAACAGCCACGTAAGTGATGAAGGCTGAACTGGTCTGACGGCGCTCGCCGGTTAGGCAATCTTCCAAAAAGACATTGACCTCGACTTCCAATGAGGTGTTAAACGTGCGCGTGACAAAAGCTCGCAGGGCAATCAATTGGCCGACCTTAATCGGATGAACGAAGTCCAGGTTGTCTACCGACGCGGTTACCAAAAGACTCCGGCAGTGACGGCGGGCTGAGATCGCCCCAGCGATGTCCATCAGGTGCATAACTTTGCCGCCGAGGATGTTTCCAAGAGTATTGGCATCGTTCGGAAGAACCATCTCCACCGTTTCCGTAAGGGAATCGGCCACGGTTTTCGCCTTCTGGTTCCTCATGCTCTGCTCTCTCTTGAGGCGCGAATAACCTCGCTCTGGCGCCCCAACTAACCCTGCCAGGCAGACTCGATTACGCCCTTGTGCCCGCCTGCCAGAGGCCTGGAAGGCTTTGTCCAGTTCGGTTGCGTTGCATATACTATTCGAGCATCGGGAGGGATGCAACCTGAATCCGCAAGCCGGCTAATCGCTCAAGGATCTTCGGGCTTGCAGAATCTCGGCCCATTGTGATCAAGATAAACCTTAAGGAGGCGCTTACGAAATGGAAGGCACGAATCGACTCAATTTCTTGCGAGAGAGTTTGCGCCAGAATCCAGACGACGTGTTTGCCCGGTACGGCCTCGCCCTAGAACTCTCGCAATTGGAGCCGGCGGAAGCCTGGATACATTTCGAATACTTGCTCTCGCACCATCCGGAATATTCAGCGACCTACTATCAGGCGGGAGCGTTCCTGCTTCACCAGGGCCGGCAGGACGAAGCCCGAAAGGTACTGGCCCAAGGGATTGAAGTGACACGGCGGCAAGGAAAGCAACACGCTCTGAGCCAACTCCAAGCCGCCCTCGAGGCGATGCAGGTGGAGACTTGAAAAGGCTGGGGTGCGCCTGTAACGCCCTTCTGAGCCCATCCGCTCCGCAGAGCGAGATCCTTCGCTGCGCTCAGGATGACAGCGAAGGGCTCAGAATGACAGGCGGTGACCTTTCCTTCTACGAATGTCGAACGACCCGTATCAGTTCACCTGGCGAAACGTTGTTGGGCGAGGTTTCTCATTTATCCCAGCCGTTCTATAATGCCTTAAGAGGGATGGCGACCCGCGAGGCAAACATGGTTCATACGATTCCCACGCAGGAAAAACAGGCTGTTGCCTTGACCTCCGTGGTTGCTGCCGTCCTGTTGATCACGATGAAGCTGACGGTGGGCCTCTTGACGGGCAGCTTGGGAATCATTTCGGAAGCCATGCACTCCGGCTTGGACCTGGTGGCTGCGGTGGTGACGTATATTTCCGTCCGGGTGTCCGACAAACCTGCCGACCCGGCCCACCCGTTCGGCCACGGCAAAATCGAATCCCTCTCCGCGTTCGTTGAGGCCACCCTTTTGTTCGTGACCTGCGCATGGATCATTTGGGAAGCCATCCGCCGGCTCTTCTTTCATGATGTTCATGTGGAGCCGAGCCTCGCGGCCTTCGGCGTAATGTTTATTGCCGTCACCATTGACACTTTCCGATCCCGGGCGCTTTTCCGGGTGGCGCGAAAATACAATAGCCAAGCTCTGGAAGCCGATGCGCTGCACTTCTCCACGGACGTTTATAGCTCGAGCGTGGTGATTTTGGGTCTCATCCTGGTTTACGTTTCCAACCAAAGCAACATCCGCTGGCTCCGCAAGGCTGACCCGGTTGCCGCACTGGTGGTGGCTGGAATCGTTGTTTACATCACGCTGAAGCTCGGAAAAAGGACCGTGGCGGCATTGGTTGACGCTTCGCCGGAAGGCAGTTCGAGCCTGATTGCCGAAGCTGTTTCACGGGTTCCGGGAGTTCTGAGGCTGGAGCGCATCCGGACCCGCCAAAGTGGGCCACGTCTTTTTGTGGACTTGAGGCTGGCACTTCATAGCAACACGTCACTCGAGCACGCCAAAGCGGTGGCGGATTTGGTGGAGTCCGCGGTCCACGAACTCTTTCCCGACTCCGACGTGGTTATTCACACCACTCCCAGCGATCCACCCACGGGGGATCTGGTGGAGAAAATCCGCTCCATCGCCAACCGCAGAAACTTCCAGGTTCATGAAGTGACAGCCTACGAGGTGAAGGGGTGCATCAACGTAATCCTGGATCTCGAGGTGGAGCCTAGTCTACGGCTGGACACAGCCCACGACCAAGCCACAGTGCTCGAGCAGGACATCAAACAAGGCCTTCCGGAAGTGTGCGAGGTGAACATCCACCTCGAGCCTTTCACCAAGAACGTGGAGGCGGTGAACGCCGTCCAGCTTACGCCGGCCGAGTTGGAACCCAAGCTGATGGAGATCGCCGGAGAGATTCCAGGCGTCTTAGACTGTCACGACATCGAGGCGCACCAAGCAGCGGAAAACGTGTTCGTCCGGTGCCATTGCACGCTGCTCCCTGCCCTACCCATAGCTCGGGTGCACGACATTACAGAAGAACTCGAGTTTAGGATTCGAAAAGCCTTCCCCCAGATCCTCCGAGTTAATATCCACGCAGAACCAAAAGGACAGAGCTAGAAAGGTACGTTCGCGGGCGTCGTCCGGGCACACCCCACCCCCCCTACGGAACGGCGCAGGCAGTGGGCAAGGATATCCCCTCAGCCATGCCTTTCTAGGGATTCGGCTTGGCCGCTGGCTTGGCAGGCTTAGCGGTTGAAGGCGCAACGGGATGCGTCGCAGGAGGCGTAGCTGGCCGGCCCGAAGTCGGGGCATCAGAGGGGTTCGCTACGTCATAGAGCCTGACGATTGAATCCGTCAGGTCCACTTCCTTGGCCGCGTAATAGATGGGAACCTGGTCGCTTCCAATGATCAGGGAGAAGCCGTTCTGCCGCGCGTAATCATCAATCTGCTTCACCATTTTCTGGCCGATGCGGCGAAACATTTCGTCCCTGTCCGTTGCGAAGTCTGCTTGCGCATCCTCGGTAGTGCGCTTCAAAAACTTCTGCTTCTCCTCCAGGTCCCGGCTTAGGCGCCGCTGCTCGTCGTCGCTAAGCGTGGCAGCCTGTTTCTGCAATTGGTCGTTGATGGCCTGTATGTCCTGCTGGAGCTTCTGAACATCTAGCTGGCGAGGTTGATACTTCTTCTGAAGCTCAGCCATCGCTTTCTTTCCCTCCGCCGTGCTCAGAATTGCCTCCTGGATATTGACGAGCCCGATCTTGCCTGAGGTCCCCGAACTCTGACCGAGCAGACCCGCCGGGGCCGTTCCCAGGCAAAGCAGAAGAGTAATGGTGGAAACTCGAGTCTTCATTCGATCTCCTTCAAATAAGTAGAGTCCTAATTGCGAAAACACATTCTAACTCATTTCGTCTCTAAAAGGTGCGTGCCACGGTGAACCCTACTCTCCCCTTGCGCTCCTTCAGGCGAAAACCGCGAAAGAGGTTCAACGCATCTTCATAGGTGGCCTGATTTGGAAACATAGTCTCGGGTGGCAGGACTTGGGGAGGGACCACCAGAACGTTATCCTCCCGGAGCCAGTTATAGCCATAATAGAGATGAAACGGCGCATTGACAATCGGCAGAATGACCTGCAGGTCGAGTCCCGTTGAGCTCCGGGGACGTAAATTGGTCGCTGAGATAATTTTGAGTCTTGTCGGCAGGGTGAAGTACGGGTACTCGGTGCTCAATGCCTGCAGGGAAGGAATCGAGGTGTCAATTTGGAGCTGGTTCGTTCGCAAGACAAAAGCGCTCCCGGCGTCTAAGAAAGCTGCCATGGTGACCGGACCTGCAATCGGTACGCGGTATTCAAAATTAGTAATGACCTCTGTATCACCGCCGGGGTAGATCGGCGTGTAGTACGGGAATGAGGTGTACGACCCGCACGTCGTTCCCTTCTGCCCATTGGCGCCGGTAGCCAGAATAGGATTGCCGAAGTTGTCGCGGTTACACACCTGGCCGGTCGCCGGAAAGAAAGCCAAGGGGCTGATTGAACGGATGTCAAAACCACGGATGTCATACTCGCCACCAATGTAGAAGCGCGAGAAAGGCGGGGGAACACGGCCACCGTATCCTTGGATGGTTGAAGCCAGTACGTGCATGCCGAAGGCTTGCGGCTTCTCTGAACGTTTATTGCGGACAGGATGAAAGTACTTGAATTCGAAGGACGGGGTAGCGGTATAGACGTTGCCTCCCAATCCGGAGATCATCAACGCGATAGAGAAGTACTTTCCCCGCGTGGGGTTCCAAGCATCATTGATGGTGTTATAAAGATAGGTGGGCATGATGGAACTGGACACGATGCCGCTCAGAGCCGAAGGACCTGCCAACCCACGAAAATTGATAGCCTCAAAAAAGGACTCGGATGCCGCATTGAACGCTTGCATGCTGCTATAGGAGTAGCTGTAGGTGAACCCGAGGCGCGCGAAAGTGCGCCGCAAAGGGTAACTGGTAAACGCCGTGAAACCAGAGGAATTCTGCTGAAAATTCTGCGCGTAGTATTGGCCATAGGGGGAGGTCGCGAGCTGTGAGGGGCTGAGGCCGTAAGCATAAGCTAATTGGCGGAGTTGGTCATAGCGGTAATTGCTGTGGTAGACCGTAAACCCCACTGTCATGGCGCGATCAAAAACGTACGGCTCAGTGAACCCAAACGAATACATCTTTTGATAGGTCCCCCACTCCGTTTGAACGCTCAAGGTCTCGCCCAGCCCCAGGAAATTGTTGGTGGCGTAATTGATCCCCACGAAGTTCCCCGCCAAGCCACTGACCCCGCCCGAAAACCCGATGGAGTTCTTGCCTTTTTCCTTGACCTTCAAAGTAATATCAACCGTGCTGTTTTTGGCGTCCTGGGTGATCTCGTAGTCCTCCTTCTTCACCGTATCAAAGAATCCCAGTTGATTCACCCGGAGGACGCTGAGGTCCCAAAACGAGGAGTTGAACATGTCCCCTTCGCTTATCAGCAATTCCCGTCGAATCACCTTGTCGCGAGTCTTGGTATTGCCGGAAAACTCAATGCGATGAACAATAAACTGCTTCTCTTCCTCGAAGTCCAGCGCCAGGTTGATAACTCGGCGCTTGTTATCAGGCTCGATGTCCGGAGAAGCGGTGAAATTGATGTAACCGAACTGGCCATAGAGCTTGGTGTAGTTCTCGATGGCCTTCCGAACCTTAGACAGCGCAAAGAGATCTCCAGGCTTGAGCCGCAGGATAGGCGCCAACTGTTGTTGCGTGAAGAGCTTGTTTCCGCGGATTACAAACCTGCCCAAGCGATACTGCAACCCCTCCTCCACCGGGATCGTCAGGTCCACCCGTTTGCCCCGGCCCCAACTGAAAAAGAAGAACGGATAACGCCGCCGGGTGTCCACCATCTTCGTTTCCGGTTCTTTCGCCAGAGCGTAAAAGTAACCGTGGTCCCTGTAGAGGTCGCGGATGTTTTCGAGGTCGGCCTCAATCCTCTCCTTATCGTAAGTCTTATGGAACCAGTAGAACCAGGGTGGAGCGCCGGCAGCTCTGGAATACTTCATGGCGCGGTCAAGTTCGTGAGAAGAGAAAACCTGGTTTCCCTTGAAGCGGACATTGCCCACCTTGACCTTGGGGCCTTCCACCACGATAAACGTCAGAGCCACGGAGTTGGGCGGAATATTCCGCGTGCGGTGCCGGACGGTAGCAAACATCTTCCCATGCGCCGCGAGCATCTCCTGGAGAACCACCTCAGCTCGTCTAATGGTCACAGGATCGTACTGGGATTGGATGGATAGGCCCACCTTGCGCTTTTTGAATTCATCCAGCACGTCCGATTGCTGAACGCTGCCTAATCCTTTGTAATCAATGCTCCGGACCAGCTTCTTTTCTCGCACGAAGAAAGTAACGATCTTCCCGCCCTTTTCGGAATCCACCACTTCCAACCGAACGTCATCGAAGAAGCCTGTATTCCAGAGAGCCATGAAGTCTCGGTCAAGAATGTTCTCGTTATACACGTCGCCTTGATGCGAGAAAATGCGGGCCCGCAAGGTCGCAGCAGGAATGCGTCGGTTCCCTCGGAAAATAATCGACTGAATAGTTGCCTGGGCGGTGGGCTGGGCTTGCGGCTGCGTAGGCGCGCCGGGAGTTGTAAGTTCAGGAGCTTTCTGCGGAGCAGGCGCTTCCTTGGGCGTTTCAAGTTGGAGTTTCTGTGGGGGAGCCGCAGGCGGGGTCTGCGAGGGCTTGGCTTGCGGGTTCTGCTGAGTCCCTGGGGTTGGCTGCGCAGGCGGTGGAGCGCCTGGTGATGAGGGTGGTTTCTGCTCCGCTGGGGGGTTCTGCGCCTGAAGCGCCGGGCCAGAAAGCAAGCTCAATAGCAAGGCGACGAACCGCAACCCAAACCGTGTCCTCGTTCGTCTACACGTGGCAGAACTTCTCCTCAAGAAACGGTCTTCCCCCTCGTTTTGGATCGAGCTCAGAGAGTCCGATGCCGGGAACTCACCAGAAGTTGGCCCAAAGACTCGAAATCGCAGGAGCAATCCCTACATCCCTCTCAGGACCAAACTCCGGCAGGCACAGACGACGTGGAATTTCTGCTTCCTGCTTTGCCAAGGACGGGCCGCACTAACGTGAGAGTGGCGTGGCCGCGACGAGCTTGTCATTCATCGACCGATAGCAGAGGCCTTCCTTCTCAACAACGACTTCCAGAACTGATGGGGGTTGAATCTCCCCCTGGATCAACGCTTCCGAAAGCGGGTCTTCAACGTACTTCTGGAGCGCCCGGCGCAGGGGGCGAGCGCCATAGGAACGGTCCTCACAAGTCTTTTCCAGAATCCACTGGCTCGCCTCCCGGGACAAGGTAATCGAAATGTTCTTGTGCTCCAGATTCTGATTCATCTGCGCCACCAAGAGGTCCAGGATCTGTACCAGATCATTGTCGCTGAGCGCATTGAACACGATAACTTCATCCAGCCGGTTGAGGAACTCCGGATTGAACAGCCGCTTGACCTCGGCCAACACCATATCTTCAGCCTTCCTCTCGCTCGCACCCTCCGCCGCCGACTGGAACCCCAGGTGCGTCCGGCGTTGCAGATACCGAGCCCCGATATTCGAGGTCATGATGAGGATGGTGTTCTTGAAATCCACTGTATTCCCCAGCCCGTCGGTCAGGTGTCCGTCTTCGAAGACTTGAAGCAGAATGTTGAAGAGATCCGGGTGGGCCTTCTCAATCTCGTCCAGGAGAATCACGGAGTAAGGCGCGCGCCGGACCCGCTCCGTCAGTTGGCCCCCCTCTTCGTAACCCACGTATCCGGGAGGAGACCCGATCAGCTTCGAGACGGAGTGCTTCTCCATGAATTCCGACATGTCGAAACGAATCAGCGCCCGCTCACTCCCAAAAAGAAAGGCCGCAAGAGAACGGGCCATTTCGGTCTTGCCGACGCCGGTGGGCCCGAGGAACAGGAAAGAACCCACCGGTCGGCCGGGAGGTTTCAGGCCGGCGCGGGAACGGCGGATGGCCCTGGCCAGGGCCGAGATGGCGCGATCCTGGCTGATAATCCGCTTGTGCAGTTCCTCTTCCGTCCTCAGCAGCTTCGAACTCTCCTCTTCCTTAATCGAGGTCACCGGGACGCCCGTCCAGCGGGAGACCACATCCTCAATGTCCTCGCGGGTCACGCTGCCCATGGCCGTTTCGTCGATATTGTATTTTTCACGGAGGAGCCTGAGGTTTTCGCGTTCCTTTCGTTCTTCGTCCGAATAGAAGCGCGCCTTTTCGAATTCGTGGTTGGCGATGGCATTTTCCATCCGGTGAACGACGAATTTGATGCGCTTCTGCACGTCGATCATCTCTTCGGGCAAGGAACTCTGGCGAAGCTTCACCCGCGCTCCCGCCTCATCAATCAGGTCCACCGCCTTGTCCGGCAGGAAACGATCCGGAATATAGCGGCTGGAGTGATACACCGCCGAGCTTAAGGCCTCATCGGTGTAAGTGACGGCGTGGAACTTCTCGTAACGGTCCTTGATTCCGAAAAGGATCTTGACGCCTTCGGCTTCCGTTGGAGGCGGAACCTTCACGGCTTGGAATCGCCGCTCCAGGGACCGGTCCTTCTCTATCGACTTGCGGTATTCCCCCGGGGTGGTGGCGCCGATGCACTGGATTTCACCCCTGGTTAGCGCGGGTTTCAGGATATTAGCGGCGTCCAGCGAGCCTTCCGCCGAACCTGCTCCCACCAAGGTATGGAGCTCGTCGATGAAGATGATAGCGTTCTGCGACTCCATCAACTCCTTCATGATGGTTTTCAAGCGTTCCTCGAATTGCCCGCGGTACTTCGTGCCCGCGACGATCAAAGAAAGATCCAGCGCCAGGATTCGCTTGTCGGCGAGAAAGGAAGGCACATCGCCGTCCGCAATTCGCTGCGCCAAACCTTCCACGATGGCGGTCTTGCCGACACCCGGCTCCCCAATCAGGACCGGGTTATTCTTCGTCCGGCGGCACAGGATCTGGACCGCCCGCTCCAGTTCGGCTTCGCGACCGATCAGGGGGTCGAGTTGGTTCTCCATCGCGCACTGGGTCAGGTCGCGGCTGAATTCGGAGAGCAGGGATGTCTCCTTAGGGCGCGCCGCCGAAGCCTTTTCGTTCTGTGCCCGGCTCAGCTCCTCGCGGAGCACGGAGAGACGCAGCCCGCGTTCGTGCAACATCTCGGCGGCAAACGATTTGTCCTCCCGCAGCAATCCCAACAGCAGGTGCTCCGTCCCGATATGTTTGTGCGAGAGGCGCTCAGCCTCTTCCGCCCCGAAGGCAAGCACGCGCTTGCACTCCTGGCTCAAGGGCAGGTCCACAGAAGTCGAGACCTTCTCGCGCACAGGCGTTCGTCCCTCAATTTGTTTACGGATGGACTCAATCGAAGCGTGGGAGCGCAGGAAACGGTTCGTCAGCGCCTTATCTTCGCGCAGCAATCCCAGCAGCAGGTGCTCGGTTTCGATATAGGGGCTGCCGAATTGGCTGGCTTCGTAGCGGGCGAAAAAGATCACGCGACGTGCCTTTTCCGTGTACCTCTCAAACATAGCTCCTCAGTCCTCTCGGGAACCCTCCCCCCAGTTTCTAACCGCCCCGGGGGGGAGCAGGTCATTGAACCATCGGAACTACCATCTCCGTCAGCTTTCCATTTGCCAGGCGCAAGATTCGTTGCGCACGCCGGGCCAGCTCCTGGTTGTGCGTTGCTAAGACCGAAGTCAAACGATGACCCCGGTGAAGTTTCTCCAAAAGCTCAATCACCCGCTGGGCGGTTCGCTGGTCAAGGCTGCCAGTCGGCTCATCGGCAAGCAGCACAGCCGGCTGATTGGCTAACGCCCGGGCCAAAGCGACTCGCTGTTGCTCACCCCCCGAAAGTTCACCCACGCGTCGCGCGCAAGCATTCGCGAGCCCTACTTCGCCCAGCAGTTCCCTGGCGCGCCCCTTGGCCAATGAAAAGTCACGCCCGCTAATCAACTGCGGAATCACTACGTTTTCGAGCGCGCTGAATTCCGGAAGGAGGTAGTGCATCTGCCACACAAAACCGACGCGCACATTGCGATAGACGGCGCGTTCCTCCTGGCGAAATTCACTCAGTCTCTGCCCCATGAAGTATACCTCACCCCTCGTCGGAGTGTCCAGAGCGGCAAGGAGATGGAGCAGCGTCGTTTTGCCCGTTCCCGACTCACCCACCAAGGCGACGAATTCTCCCTCGCGAACTTCCAGATTCAGATCGTCGAAGACCACGATCTCCTCGTCGCCGGAGCGGAAAATCTTCGTAAGATTGGCGGTCCGCAAGAGCGCGCCAGCAGACGATTGAGCCATCGGGTCATCGGGCCATTGGGTCATCGGGTCATCGGGCCATCGGGCCATCGTGTCATCGGGTCATTGGGCCATCGGGTCATTGGGCCCGATGAATCAATCTCTTCATTCGTAACGCAGGATTTCCACCGGGTCCAGTCTGGCCGCTGATAGTGACGGATAAAGCGTCGCCAGAAAACTGATGCTGAGCGCCGCCAGGGTAATCCAAACTCCGTCCCAGGGGCGAGCATGAAAAGGTACCGAGGCTAGCGCGTAAACGTCCGCCTGGAGCGGGACCAGCTTGTAACGGCCCCCAAGCCAGGAAGTCCCGTATCCAAGAATAAGCCCCAGCAGACTCCCGAAGGCGCCGATGAGCAGTCCGTGAAGAGTGAAGACCGCCCACACCTGCCTCTTCCTGGCGCCCATGGACATCAGTACGGCAATATCCCGGTTCTTCTCCATCACCATCATGGCCAGAGTAATGAAGATGTTGAGGGCAGCGACCACCACAATCAGGCCAATGGTCAGAATGGTCACCAGGCGCTCCAGACGCAGAGCGCTTAGCAGGGAGCGGTTCTGCTCCATCCAGGTGGTGGTCTCAAATCCCTTGCCGGCGGCCTCCCGAATTTGCTCGGCCACGAGAGGGGCCCGGTAGATGTCATCAACCTTGAACTCAATCACGGAAGCCACATCGGCCAAATCAAACAAGCGTTGCGCCGCAGGAAGGTTGGTAAACGCCCAGGTGGCGTCAAAGTCATAGAAGCCGGAGTCAAACACGCCCACTACCCGAAAGTGGCGGAATTTTGGAACCACCTCCAGGGGAGTCAAATAACCCTGGGGGCTGGTGATGAGGATGGTGTCGCCCACATACGCCCCGAGCGACTTGGCCAGCTCCTTGCCAAGAATGATGGGGTCAGCGTCAGCAAAGGTCTGTGAAAGGCCCTCGAGTGTACCCTCGCGCAGCCTCAGAAGAAGGTCACCGACGTGAATTTCACGCTGCGGATCAACACCTTTCAGAACTATGCCTTGAGCACGGGAGTGAAAAGAAGCCAGGACTTCTCCGTAGAGTGCGGGAGCGCAGGCCGCCACATGCGGCAGGCGGCCGAGTCGCGCGGTCAGTGCTTCGTAATCTTTGATCCCGTCGTTCTTGGACCGCAGAAGGTTGACGTTGGCGGTGGCGCCCAGCAGGCTCTTTTCCAATTCCTCTTGGAAACCGTTGTTAATCGCCAGAGCCACAACCAACGCGCATACGCCAGCCATGACCCCTAGAATCGAAATCACGGTGACCACGGAGATGACAGATTGTCTCCGCTTGGCCTTCAGGTACCGCAGGGCAACGAATATCTCAAAACGCATACACCACTAACATTACCAACATTTGTGTCTGGCATGGAAGTAGATTCATGGATTCAGTACGTAGCCCGCCCGCCCGAAATGTCGTAGCACTGCCCGGTGGTGAACGAGGCCTCCGATGAAACAAGAAAATGAACCAGCGCAGCAACCTCTTCAATCTTCCCGGTGCGCCCCATGGGAATCTTGCTGATCATGTATTGGACCGTCTGCGGCGCGATGGTATCAAGGATCTTCGTCCTCACCACCCCGGGGGCAATGCTGTTCACGGTGATGTCGCCTTGGTCGGCAACCTCTTTGGCGAGGGCTTTGGTGAGCGCAATCACGCCCGCCTTGCTGCTGGAATAAGGAACGAGGGTGGGATTTCCCTCCTTGCCGGCAATCGAAGCCACGTTCACGATCCGGCCGTACCGCCGCGCCAGCATTTCGGGAATCACGGCGCGGCAGGTCAGGAAAATGCCCTTGAGGTTCACCGCATAAACACGGTCCATGTCCAAAGCGAGTGACAAGTGACAAGCAGGAGTCAGAAGTCAGGAGGCAGAAGAGTAGCTGCCCGGTCTCAGGCATGAGGAGTGAGCAGGCGCGGGGGCCGCAGTTCCTGAATCCTGAATTCTTGCTCGTCCCTCGTCCCGCCGCGGCGGGTCACTCGTCACTCCCCTTTCACCGCCTGTCGTCTGCTTTCTGCTCGTCACTTGTCACTCGTCACACGTCACTGCCCTTAGGGCTCGATTCTGGTCCCCAACACTCGCAGGAACGTTGCAAGCCATGCCGGGTGAGCAGGCCATGCCGGGGCCGTGACAAGGTTTAGGTCAAGGTGCGCTTCATCCATGTGCAGGTCAACGTAAGCGCCGCCTGCCGTCATCACCTCCGGCGAAACGGCGGGATAACAACTGCAGGTTCGGCCCTTCAATATCCCGGCGGCGGCAAGAATCTGAGCCCCATGGCAGATGGCCGCAATGGGTTTGCCGGCATCGCTGAAGTGCCGCACAATCTCGATAACCTTCTCATTCTGGCGGAGGTATTCGGGCGCGCGTCCACCCGGTATTACCAGAGCGTCATAATCCTCCGGCTTCACCTCGTCGAAGCTGGCGTTGAGCGCGAAGTTATGCCCCCGCTTTTCGCTGTAGGTTTGATCGCCTTCGAAGTCGTGGATGGCCGTCCGGACCGTTGCTCCTGCCTTCTTATCCGGGCAGACCGCATGAACGGTGTGCCCAACCATCTGCAAAGCCTGAAACGGCACCATGACTTCATAGTCCTCAACGTAGTCCCCAACCAGCATCAGGATCTTCTTTCGAGCCATTCTGCACCCCCTTCTCAAAGCCCTCAACAAACACGATTCCTTCCCCTCTCGGGGCTGGGAGAATCATACACCAGGTCGCCAAATCGGTGCGGCCTTGTGGACTGCACTGAGAACGGGTGTGCTCTCTCCTCCTGACCGCATCGGGAGCGCGTTCTTCGGAGAGAGAGGGATCCCGGCTCGCTCAGAAATACTCGCTGCGGCGGGACCGCCTTTGCAGCACCCGACGCCGTGATTCGCACTGGACACCCCGAAAGAAGCTTGGCAAAATGAAATGGTATTCCATTTCGGGGCGTGGCGCAGCCTGGTAGCGCGCTTGCCTTGGGCGCAAGAGGTCCGCGGTTCGAATCCGCGCGCCCCGACCAACCACATCAATGAGTTAGGAATTCTCTTTCGGTGCTGGAAGCCGGTTTGTGGCTGGAGTCTCTCCTTGGCAAGCTTCAGAGCGCGGACCTGTTTTGCAGGTCCGCAGCTTTCAGCTTCAAATCCTGGCCTTCTCATCGGCTGGCAGACGCTCGCGGTCAATGCTGAGCCCGCACCGGCTCTGCCGTCCGGTGGCGTTCACGCCCGGAGGGGGCGTAATCGCGTTCCTCCAGCTTGCTGCTCCCCCTCGGCAAATCCGCTCTATTTGGGATGCGAGGTACTGTACATAGAAGTCTGTCGCAGGAACTGCCCTTCGTCTTCATCCACAGCCTCAAGGCCGAGATTAAATCCTCCTAACCCTGAGGTAGGGAACCGCACGCGGAAGTAGTAAGTTCCCCCTGCCTTCGCCACGACACGATGCAGTGCGATAAGTGGTGGAGAAATCAACCTACTCCATTGCCCGCTCACGCAAAGGTGATGCACTCCAGGATCGATCACGAAGCCAAAGTAGGAACGACCCTCATTCGCCCCTACCCAGGCGCCATCAACGCCCATTCTCGTCGTCAATAGGCGCACCATTGGCCCTCTGGGATAGTCCTGGAGAATGTAGACCACGGCTTTGCCACTTTCTGGATTGAACATGGGCTGTTGGCTTTGATCCACTAGTTTCACTTCAAACTTGACGTTCTCCGGCCCGCATGCAGCCTTAGCCGCAGAGTCTTGTGCAGGGGGGTGAAATCGGTCAGGTACAGGGTAACTCCTTGCAGGGGGGGTTCGGCGCCGCGCAGTTGGGTCCATGTGTGGCGCCGGAAGCCAGGACCGATGCGCAGTCGACGGCCAGCGAGTTCATAGCTCGCGAAACCCTCTCCGAGCAAATAAGCGTTGGGCACGTCTGGCAGGGGAGCAAGCCCATCGCCGACGCATACCGGAATCAACAGGGGAGCCTACGCCTTCTAGCGGCGCAGTTTGGAACTTCGGTCGGGACGGTTCAGCGCTGCATCGGCGGGTACTGAGTCATGCTGGTGGAGCTAAGAGGCCCGATCGCTATTTCGCAGCCCATGCCTGCCCCGTTTGTGGCACCGGCATCCTACGGATTGTCGAATGGCTCGCCGCCGTTTCCGTGCTCCAGGCTGCTTGGCTCTCCCAGCCCGTCTCCATGGATAGCTCTTGATGAACTCAACCTGGCAGTGCTGCTTCCCTCCGGCCCTCGCTTGCGACTCATCGAGTCTCACCCCCGACGTGTGTCTCGGCCACCTGGACTTTCTCTTCGGAGCTAGCAAAACCCCGGTAGCCATGGCTTCATCCCAGCCCGATCTCAACCCTCTGCCCATCACCAAGCCGGTCCAATCCCTTCTACCCACCTTTTCGCCAAGGACCCTCTACATTCAATCGCCATAGCCTCAGCGCAGCGGCTTAGTACAAACGCTTCTATCGGGAATGCTCGGGCGATCAGGATCCGTTTGCACCTCGGCTTTCGTGCCGCCCGAGCACTCCCGATAGAAACCTGTGGTTTAGCGTTTAATGCGCGCTTCCGATAAAGCACTAGCGTTTAGCGTTTTTCGGGTACTAACAACTCGGCTGAGTATTTTTCCCATACGCGCGGCCAATTCAAGGCGGCGATGGAAAGCCACGTCTCGGCCTGGGGAAGCGAACGTACCGCGATGGGTCGGCGCTCGGCCATGGGGAAGCGCACCAGAGCTTTCCCCAATAAGCGCACGGAAAAGGCAGGTCCGCCATCCTCTACTGCCGATGGATAGACATGGATGTCCCGCGGGTCCACAAGATGAAAGGCGCAGCCCAGGGCCTTGGCGACAGCTTCCTTGATAGACCAGAGCAGCGCCGCGGCCCTGGCCAAGTCTCCGCCCGCCAACTCCAATGCCTGGTGAAGCTCTTGTACGTGGAAGACCCGGTGCACGGGGTAGCCTTCCTGGAATTCGGCGCTCCCGGCCACATCGATGCCGATATCCGACTCGTCGCCACAGAGGGCGGCCCAGACTTCTTCGCCCGCCGTGCTGAAGGAGATGGCCGGGCCCCGGCGTTCTCCCAACAGGAGATGGGGCCGGCCCAGCGTATCGTGGACTATCTGAATCGGGAGTGCGGCTCTGTTGGAGAAATGGGGGCGTTTCCAAAGAGGACTTTCCTTCGCCCGAAGGTATTCCCAGAGGATGGTGACGAGCTGGCGGCGGTTTTCCGTCCGACTGGTCCCGCACCCGGTGGAGGTTGCGGAGTTCCCTGGCACGGAGGCATAGAAGACGACGCCCCCGCAAGGAACGAGACGCACGGCCTGAACGATTACTTCCCGGCGATCCTGTGCCACGGCTGCCCCCATCTGTTCGAACCGCGTCACGCCGAAACCCAGTGCATGCGCATCGTACGAACCTGCATTATAGTGCGGCCTTGATCGTCAAGTCCCCTGGCGTCCCAGGCGAGAGATTCCTCGTCCTGGACCCGCAGGCGGGCCTCCAGGGTTATCTGTTCGCCCGGTCGGCATTGGCGCAGAAACTGCATCTCGCCGATCTCTGTGGGCAGCACCGAGCGGCGATCCTGTGGGTCTATGGCCAGCATGTAGAAGCCGGCCAACTGCATAAGCGCCTCGAACAGGTAGGGAGAGTATTGGTAGCGAGCGGCGTGCAGATGCGCGAAATCACAGGTCTCCCGGTAAATGGTTCGGCCCCGTATCAGCCCCGGACCGGCACCGTCAATGACCTCCAGCACACGATATCTGCCCTCGAGTCGGGTGCGGTCTTCGTACCATTTGAGCACTTTCTCATGATTCACGGGCTGAGTCCACAGCTCATCCGGACGGACAGGAAAATCCTGGAACCACTCGGCGAGTTCTCCACGCCCGCCACCGAGGAGCACTTGGCCCGTGCAGTGCGGGATGAAGCGGTCGGCCAGCCGGCCCGTGGGGGAGATCTCTTTTACGGATAGAGAGGCTTCGCATACTACCTCCCGAGGGTCGGCGGCGGCTCGTTGGCAGGAGATTCTGGAGGACCGGGGAACCTCAGGAGGACAGGAGATCATGTCCATGAAACGCACTTGGCGCACGCCCCGCACCTGAAGGTGGGGATAGAGGATGCGGGCGGATTCCATGAAGGTCTCGAGCATCATGGCGGCGGAGACCAGAGGATGGGCGAGGAACTTGAGTGGCCGGTGATCCGCGATCCACAGATCGTTCTGCCTGGAGAAGGATCTGGAGGCCTCCAAGTGTTCCTTGCGGAGGTCCAGGCAAGAGAGGCCATCGATCATGGGGAAGTCCCGAGGGCTGAAGGCCACAGGGCCGCCATCCAGTTGTCCGCTGAGCGCGGGATGGCTGATATCACCGATTGGCGCCGTCTTTAGGGAGGGCAGGGTCCTGATGAACATGACCCAATCGTCGTCGGCCGAGGCGACGAAGAGTTCCCGGCAGAACAGGCCGGCAAGTTCATGGACATGGATGTAGGCCACGCCTCTGCGTCTGAGCAAGTCCCGGACCTCCGGGTCCTCGGCCATGCCCGTCCCTTCGACCGGGGGCAGCATCAACGCCTTGAAGCGGATGGCGCCGTTCTTGCGGCGGAGGTATCGGAGTAGCGCCGACATCATGCGGTTGGCGGCAGCGTAGTTGGTCTGGCCGGGATTTCCCTGGATGGCCGCCACCGAGGAGAGGCCCACGAAGAACCTCAAGCCCGCCCCCTCTGCCGCCGAGAATAGATTCCAAGCTCCCAGGAATTTAACGTCCGTTACCAGAGAAAAATCCTCGGGGGTCATTTGGTCGAGGAAAGCGTCCCGGAGGACGCCGGCGCCGTGAATGATGCCGTCGATCCGGCCATAGCGGCCGGCCACCTCGCTCAGGGCAACACGAACGGCCTCGGGGTCGGTTACATCACAGGCCAAGTACGTGGCTTCGATCCCTGAGGCATGCAAATCCGCCAGGGTCTGGGCGATCTCGCGGGTTCGGGATTTGTCAGGAGCAGATGCAGAAGACGAAGGTTCGGAGTGCGGCTCCAGGGGATGGGTGCATGGATCTACTTGGGTCCTGCCAAGAAAGACCAGGCGAGGCGCGAAGGGCACCAAACTGCGGGCCAGGTGGGCGCTGATCCCCGTGGCGCCTCCAGACATGACTACAACGTCTCCGGGGTTCAACTTCAGACTTGGCGGATCGCCGAAGACCGCGGGGGCCAGGTGTCCCTGCGAGGTGAAGACCTTGCCTTCGCGATGAATGAGCTCCACCGCGGCGCAGCCCTTGTCCAGAGCGGCGCGCAGGGCCAGGGGCAGGTCGGCGTCTTGGTCGATTTCCAGCGTGCGAAACTGGACCGCGGGGTGTTCCTGGGCGGCGCTCAGGAACAGTCCGAGCAGCCCCTCCGTCAGCAGCCGACCAAGAGTGTCGGTATCCTCGCGTGCGTGAATCAGGACGACGAATTTCCTGGTTGGTGATTGGAGAAAGGCCTTCAGGAGTTGAAAGAGCCCAGTGAGCAGCCGCGAAACATCCGCCATGCCGGCCAACCGTTCCAACCCGTCTTGAGGCAAGGTGATGACCAGCCCCGCGAGGGAGGCGAGGCCCGAGATTCTCTCTGAGGTCCTGGTGACTCCCGCGGCGGTCAGAATGTCGTGGCCCTCTTCGCCCGGCCCCAAGTCCTCTGGCATGAATGGCAGGGGAAATGTTTCAACACCATAATCCTGGCGGAGCAGGTCGCCCGCACCTTTGGCCAGTGCGTCATCCCGGTCGGGCGAGAGGAGGAGGACGGCCTCGCCGGGGCTCAATTCCACGGGCATGGAAGCTGTCGGCTCGATAGGGGCGAGGCTGAATACGAGCCGCTTCAGACGCGCCTCATCCGCTGACGGCTCCGGGATTCCGGCCGGCGCCGCGCCGGGGTCAGCCGCCTTGGCGGCGGGCCGCTCGCCGACGCCTTCCTGCCGGGCGACGATTGCGGAGATCCGCTGGGCGATGTCTCTTACAGTGCGGACATGGATAAAGTCCTCCAATTCAATGGTGATCCCGAAGTGGCGTTCCGCAGCATCCATGATGACCGGCAGACGGCTGGAGCGGATGGAGAGGTCCCTTCTGAGATCCATATCGAGTTGGATTTCGTCCCGGTTGAACCCGGTGGCATCCATGATGATGCGAATAATCGCCTCCAGGTGGTCCTGACGCTCAGGCCCTTCGGCAAGGGCCGGGGCGGCCCGTCCGTCCGGGGCGGCCGGGGGGCGATCGAGGGGGCGGGAGGACCGTTCTCCGGCTGGGGCGTGGAGGTGAGACTCGGGAGCCTTCCTGAATGCCGGGAGGGAGACGAACCGCGGTTCTCCCCGAACCTGTAGATGCCCGTGGACGAAGAGCTGCGCCAGGGCGGTCTGGTACGTGTGGCTTTCCGCGGTGGGCAGGCAGGTCTGGAGGCATAGCGGTTCATGGAGCGTGTCGGCGATGAGATTGCTCAATATGTCGCCGGGGCCCACCTCCACGAAGAGCCGGACCCCGTAGTCATTCCAAAGGGTCTGGACGTTATTCATCCAATGGACGGTAGATTCCAGGTGAGACATTAGAATGCGCCTGATCTCACCGGGATCTGATGGATACGGTGCCATGGTTGTGTTGGAGATGACAGGGACCTGCGGGGAATGAAATGGGATGGAGGCAACGTACGCCTCGAGCTCATCATGGATAACCCTCATGATAGGAGAATGGAAGGCCATGCTGACCCGCAAGAGGGTGAACCGGTAGCTCAAGTGCTTCAGGTCTTGGCCGAGATTTTTGATGGCCTCGGTGTGGCCGCTGAGCACCACCTGGTTCGGGGCATTGATGTTGCCAATATGGACATCCTTCCGGCCATGGAGCATCTTCCGCAGCAGATCCATGGGGGCGTCCGTGGCCGCCATGGCGCCGGGGTCCAGGTGCCCGGCGGCGGCCTTGTCCATGCAGAGGGCCCTCTTATTCACAATTCTAAACCCGTCCTCCGGGGAATAGACGCCAGCCAGGCACAAGGCGGTCAGCTCGCCCAAACTGTGGCCGGCCATAGCCACAGGGTGGATACCAAGAGAGATGAGGTATCGAGCCATGGCGTATTCCAAGGTGAACAGGGCAGGTTGTTGCCACCGGGTCTTCTGAAGGTTCTCCTCTCGATCGTGGAACAATAGGTGAAGGAGGTCGAAGTCCGCTGCAGCCGCAGCCCGATCCATCCACTCTTTGATGATGGGAAAGGACTCGTAGAGCGCCTGGCCCATGCCGGCATAGTGGGCCCCCTGTCCGGGAAAGACCAGAGCAAGCGGCGGCACGGGCGGATCCTCGGGGCTGAGGAAGAGGCCCTGCAGCGCCAGGGAACGCGCTGCCTTGGGTGAGGCGACCGCTGCTTCGGCCAGGGAGGCGGAGCGCTCGATGACCGTGAGGGCCTCTTCGGCAGATGGTGCGACAACGGCCATCCGGAAGGTGCGGCCTCCCATCTCGGTCCGGAAGAAAGAGACGCCCTGGAGCGCTGCAAGGCCATCGGCTGTCTCCGCGGCGAGACGTGCCTCTCGGCCCGTGGAGACCAGGATCGTGTCCTCACCATCCAGGGCCTGCTCCACCTGGACCACGTAGTTGGAACCTCCAAACCCGAAAGCGTTGACCTGAAGCCTTCTTGGCAGGCCGGCCCGGCGCTGCCAATCAAACGGCTCTGAGGCGACACGGAAGCCCGATCCTTCCAAGTCGATTTCGGGGTCTGGATGGCGATAGTTGAGGGTCGGGGGGAAAACCCCGGCCTTCATAGCCATGACTCCGCGAATGAGGTCGTTAAGGCCCGAGGCGCCCAGGGTGTGTCCGATTTGGGACTTCAATGAAGTGATCACCGTGGTCTTGGAGTGATCGTAGACCGCCCTCAGGGTCCGCACCTCCTCCGCGTCCCCTTGTCGCGTACTAGTGCCATGGCATTCCACCAGGTCCACGGCCTCTGGCCCATAGGGCAAGCCGCGGAACGAGGCGCGCATGGCGATTTCCTGGGTGACACTGGAGGGCTCGACCATGCCCAGATGGTCGTTGCTTGCGCCCATGCCGGTGATGACCGCATGGACCGGGGCCCCTCTGTCGCGGGCCAAGCTCTCGCGCTCGATGACGATCATGCCCCCGCCTTCGCCGAGGACCATCCCGTCTCTTTCGGCATCGAAGGGGCAGGAGGCTTCGTGAGGCGGCCGCGGCCGTCCCGACAACCCGTAAAGAGCGCCCAGGGCGGAGAATTCCAGGAAATGCAGATGCGTGAGGTTATCCTCGCCCCCGCCGACGATGGCGGCGTCGATGATGCCGTTGCGGATCATCTGCAGGGCGCTGTAAAGCGCGACCAGGGAGGTGGCGCAGGCGGCGGAGACCGAATAGCTGGGCCCCATGAAGCCATAGCGGTTGCAGATGAAGCCGGGGGCGGTGCAGTTGAGTCGGCCCAGAAGCGTGGTGTCGTCCGGGGCTATGCGACCGGACTTCACCTCCCGTTCGATAGCGCTCTCCTGATCCGGGGTGAGGGGAATGGCCCGCTTGATGGCGGAAAGGATTTCATGCACGTACTCCCTGATAATCATATCGGTGAGGGTGCCCGCCGCCTCTCCGGAGTTCTGGGAGATGAGGACCGCGATGCGCTCGCGCGGGATACCTGACTCCAGGATGCCGGAGGCCCGGATGGCCCTTTGCGCCAGCCACATGGTGATCCTGGTGGCCGAGGTCATGGTCCGGAAATCCTGGGGGGGGATCCCTAGTTCATCGCGTGAGACATGAAAGTCCACGAAGGCGCCCACCTGGCAGTAGGTCTTGTCCGTGACGCGCGGCCGCGGATCATAAAAGCGGTCGTGATTCCACCTGGAAGACGGCACCAAGGTAACGCCGCTCTTCATGGCCAAGCTTGCCTCCCAGACCTCTTCCGGACTCTTGCCGAGGGCATTGAGGACGCTCATCCCGGTGATGGCCACCCGGTCGCGATCATCTCTCAGGCGGGCGACGCCCATTTGTGTCCGGCCAACCCCGGGGGTTGGGGTTTCCGCGGGTAGCGGCGCGTCGGGTGAAGGCGCCGCGGTTTTTGCCGTCGACGTCGCAAAGGGCTGATGGAGCAAGAGCGGGCCTTCGGCCAACTCGCGATGAAAGGACTCCAGCTTCTGGACTTTATTGATCAGTCCGGCGCAGGATCCGCTCATGAATTGCCCGCGTTCCAGACACGCCTGCTCATCCAGCGGCCGCCCGCTTCGGCGGTCCACGCCTCGGGCCGCGACGAAGAGGCTGCCGGCGGTCATCTCCTCCATTTTCTTGCGGAAAGACTGCTCGTCCTGGTGGCCCGCGGCAAACTCCCTTTCCAGAGCTAAGATGGCGGTCACTCTCGGGGTCCTCAAGGAGCGCACCCGGAGTCCGGTGCTTTGGCCCGAAACGACCGTTCCCCCCGGCGGCGATTCCACGATCATCCGCTGATAGAGGGCCGCCAAGGCGCCCATTTCAACGATCTCCTGAGTGGCCAGATAGGCCGTGCCCATCTGGATGGCGTCGGCGCCGAGCAGGCCGGCCATGAAGGCGGTTTCCCGATTGAAGATGCCCCCGGCCAGGATCACCCGACAGTCCTGGAACAGGGATGGCTGGCGACGTTTGAGGTCCAGCACCATTTGCGCCAGGGTGAGCGTGCTATGTTGCCCCACATGGCCGCCGGCCTCGTAGCCCTCGCAGACCACGTAGCGGACGCCCGCTTCCAGGGCGAGCTTCAACAGGGCCTCATCAGGGGCGATATACACGACGCCAATGCCGCATTGCAGCAATTCTCTTATGGGGGAGAGATCTCCTCCGGCGATCCAGACAAAAGGGGGTCGGTGTTGCTTTATCCAGTCCAGGTGCGTTTCCCGGAACAGGTTCTCGGCCAGGGAGACGACATTCACCGCATACGGGCGTCCGCCCATGATCTCCGGCAAGCTTCCCAGCCTGCGGTCACGGGCCTGGGCATCCATCAGGCCGAGGGCAATGGTGGGCAGTCCGCCGGCATCAGCAATCTCGCGGGCAAACTCCGGGATATCGGTGATCGAGGACATGGCGCCCTGGATAAAGGGGTACTTGATGCCCATCTCCCGGGCTACGGGGCTGCCCAGGAAGCAATACTTCTTCGCCTCGGCTGTGCCGCACAAGTTCAGCATCTCCCCCATGAAGGCTTTCACAGCCTTCTCGGTTCCGGTGCCAAAACGCTCGGCAAACGACGCGGCAAAGGCCGCCTCCACGCCCAGAGGGATGACCTCGCTTTGGGTGAAATGGCTGTCCAGGGGGTGGAGGGCGCTGGCCTGCACTTGGCCGACGAAGGCACGCCGGCTTTCGTCCGTGATCTCGGAGGCGCACAGCGAGTCCTCGAACGCCTGGATCTTCTTGAAGGCCAGCGAGTTCCCCTTGTTGAAAAGGCGACACGGAACCTGCAGGTCCAAGCCCACCAGAGCAGTGGAATCCATGCGGAGTCTGGCGAGTTGCTGGCGTTGGTGATCGTCCATGACCACCAAATCAGTCAGCCAGTGGACGCTCTCGAAGACGATGCCGGCGGCTCCGGTGGACAGGAAGGCCGCGGCCGCCTCGGGGGTGGAGACGCCGCCCCAGATGAGGACGTCCAGAGACTTCGCATAGGCGTGCAACATTTCCTTGGCCACCGAATAGAGGACCAAGGTCGTCTCCCCGCTTACGAATCCTGCAGCCTCGCAGCCCTTTAGGACTATGCGCCCGATGCCCGAACCATCCTTGACCATCGCGGCCAGGAGAGGCACGTCCCCGACAATGGGAAAGCAGCGGTAGTCTTCCGACAAGGTCCGCAGTCGCCGTTGAAAGGCCGAAGGATCCCCCGCGAAGAACTGGGACTGGCATTCTATCCAGAGATTCCGGGCGCCTGTTTCCTTCAGGAGCTGGCCGACGGATGGATTCATCAGGGCGGAGGTGGAAATCCTGATATCGCTGACATGGCCAGCAGGGTCGGCCGTTTGTAAGAACGAATGCAGTGCTTCCAGCCCCATCGTGGAAAAATCGAAGATGGCCCGGCTGCCCGTGCGTTGCGCCATTTCGGACACTGGAGCACTTATCTCGCCAGGTCTCCAGACAAAAGCAATGATGGGAACTTGCCCCTCAGCCAACATGCCCAGACCTCCAATGCAATGCCAGACGTTTACGCGACGCGGAATTACAAAGATTTTCTGAATATGCGATATCTCTTATATGGTCTTGCGCCCGCTTCCACGGCCAAGGTGTTGACGGCCGCATTGTCCTCCAGGGTCCAGCCCAGCTCCAGAGAACGGTATTTGTCCTTTTGCCGCACAACCTCAAAGATGTGGTGGAAGGCCAACATGGGGATTCCCAATTGCCGGTACTTGTCCCTGATCCCGAACAACAAACAACGCAATCCGGCGATCTCCCGGCGATAGAGGAGCGCCTTCAGCAAACCCAGCAGGCCGATCCGCCCGTTGAGACGCTTGAGCAATGGGTTGATGTCGGGGAAGATTACACAGAACGCCGCTGGTTCGTCCTCGTAATAGATGAAGAAAGCCAGGTCGGGATCCGCGAAGGTCATCACGCTCTTCTGAATTTCCCGCATCTCCTCATCGCTCAGGGGGACGAAACCCCAGTTAGCAGACCAGGAGTCATTGTAGAGCTCCTTGATCAGGGCAAACTCGGCGTCCTCATCCTTGGGACGAAAGGGCCGGATGCGGATGCCTTTTTTTCCGGCTATCCGCCCAGCCAGACTATCCATCCACTCGGGAAGCCGGTAATCGCCATCGATCAGGAAGGCGAGCAAGTCCTTCTCTTTGGCGAAACCGCACGATTCGACCAAGCTGGAGTAGTACGGCGGGTTGTAAGGCATCATCAACGTCGGCAGATAATCGAAGCCCTCGACGAGCAACCCGAGCTCGTAATTGGTGGACGGGTTGAGCGGCCCCCTGAGGAAGGCCATGCCCTTCAGGCGAGCCCACGTCTCCACGGCGGAAAAGAGGGCTTTGGCCGCCGCTGGATCGTCAGCGCATTCGAAGAATCCCCAAATGCCCATCCGTTCGCCGTGGAACTCATTATAGCAACGATCAATTATGCCCGCGATCCTGCCCACCACCTGCGAACCGCGCAGGGCCAGAAAGAGCCGGCGCTCGGCAGACGACCAGAAAGGGTGCCGGCGGGGATCCAGCAGCCGGCGAACCTCCTTCTTAAGGGGAGGAACCCATCTGGGGTACTCGGCATAGAGATTCCAGGGGAGGTTGATGAAGTCTTTTAGTTCCGAACCTCCTTCAACAACAACGATCTCGATGCCGGCCGTGAGCGTTCCGTTTGAGACGGGGTTTTCCATATGACTGCCACCTCACGATCACCGTGAAGGAATTCTACTTCATTATCTCCCGTTCGCGTAGTACCGCAAGCCCAATTTGGGCGATGAAAACCGCCAGTCCTGACCAATTTTGCAGAAGCTTTTTCAATCGTTGGGCCGGCGCCGCCCAGCCACAAGTGTTGGTTCTTAAATAGAGAACCGCGTATAATCCCGACAAGAGTCATGGTTGGTGATTGTTGCCGCCCGGCAGAGGTACGACGATGAAAACCAGGGATGCAGAATCCGTGCTGGTCACCGGGGCCAGCGGCTTTATCGGACAGCACCTGGTGCGCCGGCTGATCGAGCGTGGCGACCGGGTGTCGTGCCTGGTGCGGGCCACGTCGCGCATCGACGAACTACGATCATCAGGCGCCCAACTCATCGTGGGCGATGCGACCGATCGCGCTGGCATTGAACGCGCGCTGGCGGAGTCGCAGGCAGGCGTGGTGTTCCACTTGGCGGGCCTGCTGAAGGCCCTGCGGACAGAAGATTTTCTACGCGTGAACGCCGGCGGCGTCGAATCCGTCGCGGCTGCCTGTGCGGACCGCGCCCAGCGGCCGGTGTTGATCGTGGTTTCCTCGCTGGCCGCGGCGGGGCCTTGCGCCGGCGACCAACCTCGCGTGGAAGGCGATTCGCCCGCGCCTGTTTCCGCCTACGGTCGCAGCAAGCTAGCGGGCGAGCTGGCGGCGGCCAAGTATGCCACCAGGCTGTCGATCACCGTGGTGCGTCCGCCGATCGTCTTTGGTCCCGGCGATAGGGGCGTGCTGGAAATGTTCCGGCCGATCGCCCACTCGGGGCTGCATGTCGTGCCCTGCTGGGAGGAACGACGCGTTTCGCTGATCCACGTGGCCGACTTGGTCTCACTCCTGCTCCTGGCAGCCGAGAAAGGCGAGCGTCTTCACCCCGACGGAGCGCCGGGCCAGGGTGTCTACTTCGTGGCGGCGGAGCACGATCCGACGTATGCCGAACTGGGGCAGGCCATGGCTATGGCATTGGGAAAGAAGCGGGCCATGGTAGTGCATATGCCGGAACCGCTCGCGCGGCTGGTCGGGCTTTGCGGCGACGCGCTGGGGCGCGTGCGGCAACGTGCCGGTTGGGTGAACAGCGACAAGATGGCCGAAGCCCTGGCCGGGTCGTGGACGTGCTCATCCGCCAAGGCCCGTATGCAGTTGGGTTGCTCCCCCGCGGCCACGTTGGCCGAACGCCTGGGCGAAACGGCCCAATGGTATCGCCAGGCCGGATGGCTCTGAGCCTGCGCGGCAGTTTGGATCCTGCGTCTGGCCGACGGCCGGTGCGCCCGTGTCGGTCAGGCCTGGAGATTCCCGCCAAGGGGGAAGAATCGCAGATAAAGCCCGGCCCAGGCCGCGCCCAGCGCGATACCGGCAACCAAGTCAACCGCGACGTGCTGCTTGGTGGCCAACGTGGCATACAGGATGCCGAGGCACCAGAGCCAGCTCAGGCTGCGAGCCAGACCGCGATCGCCGAGGTGCCGGGCCATGCGATCAATGCAAATGGCCGAGAAGACGGCGAAGGCCGCGTGGAGTGAGGGGCAGGCGTTGCCCGGCCCGTCGATGGCGATGAGGGGCCGGTAGGCGGCGCTGTCCGGTCGAGGAATGGCTGTTGGCCAGAAGAGAAAGATGACGAGTCCCACCAGGCAAAGTCCGCTCACGGCCAGGCAGCAGGCGTTCAGATCCCGCTTGTTTTTCAGCAACCAGGGAGCAAGCGGAATATATAGGTAGAGCGACAGGTACAGCGGCAAAGCGCCAGGCTGGAAAGCGATCAGCCGGTCCAGGGCGGTGGTCGGCATTTCCCGCACGGGGAAGAGGTGGAAGCCGAGCAGCAGGAAGTAACCGATAAAGAAGGCGATGACATTGATCGCCCCGGCCATCAGTTTGAAGCGCCAATGGGCCTTCAGCCTTGCGCCAAGCCAAGCCGTTTCTTGAGTGCTCCGGGTCGGGGTCATGAATCTTCTCTGTCTCGCGGCACGAAAGGGAGGCGGCTACTTCGGTATGATCTTTTCGAAGCGCTTCCCCCCCGTCTGCACGTCTTTTCCGTAAAGCTCGAGATAGTGGACGGTGTGCCCGGAGGCATTGATGTACATCTTCTCGAGAATGGCCGGCCGGCCGTCGATGACGATCTCGGCATGGACGGCGCTGCCCACCTTCTTTACGGTGATCGACCGCTGGGGGGCGGCCGCGATAGTCATTTGGTATCCGTTCACCGACGGGTACGGTTTAATGTTGATGCCATAGGCCATCTTCTTCTCGATCCAATTGAGATTCTCCCGGTGGCCGTCCTTGGCGAGCATGACCCAGTAGGCGATCACCGGTTTCTTGCGATCCAGTTTGCCGTCGGCGGTGAGCTGGGCATCGTAATGCACGACGTTGGCGTTCGTGTTGCGCTCGATGATGAAGAGCGGCTGAGTTCCAGGATGGGCAGGGGCCGATGCGGGCTGACTTTGCTTGACGCCCGGGGTGGGCTTCCTCTGCTCGGCGCCGGCCGGCGGCTGATTCTCCGGCTGGGCCGGGCTGGGCGCGGCATTGCTCTGCGCGATGGTGAACAGCGGCAGAGTTTCTGGCTGGGCACAGCCCAGCGCGACCAGCAGGGCGAGAATGGCGAACCACCACAGCGTTTTTTGCATGAGGTCTCCTTCCCAGGTTTCGCGGCTCACCTCAAACCCGCGCAGGGCGGCGCTATAACTTGGCCAGTTCGTCGGCCGTGGCGTCGACCGTAGCGCGGATCTGTTCCTGGCTGTGATTGGTGGTGATGAAGAAGCGGAGGCGGGCGGAGTGGTCGGGCACGGCAGGGTGCAGAATCGGTTGGACGTTAATGCCGCGCTCGAACAGGGCGCTCGCCAGGCGCAGGCTCTTGACCGAGCTGCCGACGATCACCGGAATCACGGGCGTACCGGCGGCCGAGCCGGTGTTGAGACCGCGCTGGCGGGCCAGCTTCAGGAACAGCGCCGCCAGCTCGCGCAGCCGGGCCACGCGCCGCGGCTCGCGCTGGAGGACCGTCAGGGCGGCCAGGGCCGCAGCAGCGCTAGGCGGGGAGAGGCCCACGCTGTAGACGAACCCGGGGGCGGTGTACTTGAGGTACTCGACGAGCTCGGTCGAGCCGGCGATGTACCCGCCGCAACTGGCCAGCGACTTGGAGAGCGTGCCCATCCATAGGTCGACGTCGGAGCGGGCCACGCCCCAGTGCTCGCCGATGCCCCGGCCGGTCGCCCCCATGGTGCCCAGCGAGTGCGCTTCATCGACCAGCAGCAGCGTCTTGTGCTTCCTCCTGAGTTCCAGGAAGCGTGGCAGTTCGGGGAAGTCGCCATCCATGCTGTATACGCCCTCGATGGCGACCAGCACGCGGCGATAGCGGTGGCGCACTTCGGACAACAGGGTGTCGAGCGCCTGCCAGTCGTTATGGGCGAAGGTGCGACGCGTAGCGCCGGCAAGGATGGCACCCTGGACGATCGAGTTGTGGGCCAGAATGTCGTGGAGGATCAGATCGTCCGGTCCGACCAGGTGGCCGATGGTGGTGACGTTGGTGGCATGGCCGGAGACGAAGACGATCGCGCTCGGGGTGGCCAGGAAGGCGGCCAGGGCCTGCTCCAGATCACGATGCACCTGCTTCTCGCCGGAGACCAAGCGACTGGCGCCGGCACTGGTGCCATAGCGGTCGATCGCGGCCTTGGCGGCGGCGGCGACCTCCGGATCGTGGGCCAGGCCGACGTAATCATAGATGCTGAAGTTGACGAGCAGTCGCCCCTCGATGCATGGTGCGTTTCCGGCTCCGCCCTGGTCGACGCGGAAATACGGGTTGTCGCCGGCCGCCAGCAGCAGGTGTTGCTGACGCTTCAACTCGCCGTACTCGGGGAAGCGAGCCAAATCGTAATGTTCGGGCGGGATCTGGTCGGCGGGAACATCGGGCCTGGGGGCATCGATCAGGTGCTTCTGCACGGCCTGGACCAGATCCCCCATCGTCCGGGCCTGGCTGAACACCGTGTCGGGCAGGCAGATGGCGAAGGTTTTCTCCAGCCTGGCCACGAGGTCCAGGCTCTGCAGCGAATCCAGGCCCAGGGCGGCAAGGGGTGTGTCCGGTGTCAGGTCGGGCAAAGCTGCGCCGGTCAAGGCGCGGGCGTGCTGGCGGACGGCGGCCAGAGCGGCTTGCCAAAAGTGCGGGGCGGGATGCGCCGTGGAAAACCCCGCATCTTCGGCGCCAGGGCGGATGGCGCCGCTCGGGCCGGCATTGTCGACCGGCAAGCCGCAGTATTCGGCGAGGGCCTTGAGCTCGCCGGCCAGGAAGGCCGCGTGACAGGCATGGCGCTGGATCTTGCCGCTGGAGGTCCTGGGAATCGTACCGCTGCGCACCAGCACGACCGCGTCCAGGGCCAACCCATGTTCATCGAGCACCGCCCTGCGAACCGCATCCAGCACGTGCGCGAAATCGACCTCTCCTTTGCGCGCGACCTCCTGCACCAGAACCAGGCGCTGGCGGCCGTGATTGTCCGCGACGAAAGCGGCCCCGTAGCCGGCTACCAGCAGCGGGTGGCTACCGCGGGCGGTGGCCTCGATATCCTGCGGATAGCGGTTCAGGCCGCGGACGATGATCAGGTCATCCAGCCGGCCGGTGACGTAGAGTTGGCCCTCGCGCATGAAGCCCAGGTCGCCGGTCCGCAGGAACGGGCCTCCGCCCGAGTCGCTCAGGCGGGCGTCGAAGGAACGGCGAGTCTGGCCGGGCTTGTGCCAGTAGCCCTGACCGACCGCCGCGCCGGCAACCCAGATTTCGCCCACGCGGTCGGGGGCGGCCTCTGCGCGGCTGTGCCGGTCGACGATCACTACGCGCAGACCGCCGACGGGCGATCCGCAGGCCACCAGGCGATGAGCCTGCGGCGCATCGTTGGGCACGGGCTCGACGCGGTTCTCGGCCAGCGCCGGGTCGTGGAAGGTCCCGATGGTCGCGCCGCTGTCGCGCGTCGGGCCGCTGACCATGAGCGTCGCCTCCGCCAAACCGTAGCAGCAATAAAGGGCTCCGGGTTTGAAGCCGCAGGGGGCGAAGGCGGCGGCAAAGCGTTCGAGCGTTCCGGGCTCAATGGGTTCGCCGCCGACGAAGGCCAATGCCCAGGAGGAAAGGTCGAGGGTGGCACGCTGCTCCTCGGTGATCTTGCGAATACAAAGATCGTAGGCGAAGTTGGGCCCGCCGGAAATGGTGGCCCGGTACTTGCTGATGGCGGCCAGCCAGGTGATGGGGCTCTGGAGGAACGTGGCCGGCGAGATGGAAACATTTGTCACACCGGCGAACACCGGGACCAGAACGCCACCCACCAGCCCCATGTCATGGTACATGGGCAGCCAGAACACGCTGCTGTCCTCGTGCTGTATGCCGAAAGCCTGATGGATGGTGTGGATGTTGGCCATGAGGTTCGCGTGACTGAGCATGACGCCCTTGGGCCGGCTGGTCGAGCCGGAGGTGTACTGGAGCATGGCAAGCGTGTCGGGGGCGATGGCTGGTTCTTGCCAGCGCTTGGCCAAGGCGTCGGGAATCTCGTCGGTGGCGAGCCACGAGAGCTGGGAGGAAGTGGCCGCTTGACCGCTTTTTTCCGCTTCTATTCTGGCCTGGAACTGAGCCGCGCCCGAGGTGTTGCTCAGGGCGATGCGGGCCCCGGCATCGGCGGCGACGGCTTGGAAGCGCTCGAGTATGCGGTGGCGATGCGGCGGGTAGGTCGGCACCGCTACGCAACCGGCGTACAGGCAGCCGAAGAAAGCCGTAATGAAGTCGAGGCCGGGCGGATAGACCAGCAGCACAAACTGGCCGGCAAAGCCCATGTCCTGCAAGCGAGCCGCGATGGCTCGGGCTCGCCGATCGAGCTGGGCGTAGGTCAGACTGGCGTGATCGCCCTGGCCGTCGAGCAGATGGACGAAGGCCGGTTGCCGCGGGCGTTCGTCGGCGTGGCGGCGCAGCACGCGGATCAGGTGGCCGGGAAGCTGTTGCGGACTAACGTGGTTTTGAGCGTGAACCGACATAATCCCGGGTTTCCCAGATAACTTTGGCCCACGACCGGCGCGGGCCTCCACTCGTTTATAACTCCGGCCAAGTTCGTTTTCAAGGACTTTGTCCGCGCCCGGTCATGGCCGTGATGGGAAAATCCGGGTTGATAGTAGTCAGAGTCGCCGTAAAATAGGGACATCTCTGGAGGCGCACTGATGCTCAAACGACGCGTGGTCATAACCAGCCTGGGAATAGTTGCTCCCAACGGTTTAGGAACGGATTCTCGGTGTCTTCGAGAACAAATTCCCGGTACGGTTCGCCCTTGTCCACACTGCACCCCGCGCGTGGCTCCCCGTTGTCGTTGGACAGCCAGAGGCTCAGGCCTTCTCTCTCAACTCTGTTTCCAGACTGCGTCTCAGGCTAACCTTGAACGCGAGTTTACGCGAGTCATTCTGCCCCGGTAATAAGCGAGCGCAAGAAAAAACGACCTCGTCGTAGTGCCCGATTCCGCGTATTATGGACTCCCTGTGACCAAGCCCAAAAAGGTCGAACTCGGTTTTTTCCTCATCGGCAGCATCGTCGTTGCCGCCGCGGCCCTGTTATTATTCGGCTGGCTGGCGGAAGAGATGCTCGAATCAGAGACGCAGACATTCGATGATGCCGTGCGGGCAGCAATCCACCGACTCGCTTCGCCGGCAATGACCAGCGCGATGCAAGTTTTTTCATTTCTCGGTTCGGGAACATTCCTGGTGGCGCTGAGTCTCCTCACGATTGCAATATTGTTATACATCCATCGCCCTCGAGCGGCTGATTTGATGGGCATTACCATGGCGGGTGCGGTCGCTCTTGATCTGGTGTTGAAGCATGCATTCCACCGTGGTCGTCCCGTCCCCTTTTTCGGGACGGCCCCAAGCTCGTATAGTTTTCCGAGCGGCCATGCTTTCGCATCGCTTTGTTTCTATGGGGTGTTGGCAGGAATTCTTTCCGCGCACGCTCCAACGCCAAGAGCACGATTGTTTATTTGGACGTGCGCCGCACTGCTTGTCGGGCTTATCGGAGTTTCGCGCATCTATCTGGGAGCGCATTACCCGAGCGATGTCGTAGGCGGCTATTGCGCCGCCCTTGTTTGGGTGGGAGCGATTGGTATTCTGGACCATGTTCTTAACAACCGCGCGGGGTGAGGAATCGAAGCCCGGCGAACGCAAGCAAAACCCCGTAAATCTTACGATGCAGGCCCGACACTTCACCGTCATACTTAACAATGCTGCCGGCGCGGAAAACCAAGGCAGCCTGCGCGACCGCCTCATCGAGATTTTCAAACAGCACAACATCAATCCCGAGATTCACTTAGCTAAACGAGGCGATGGGATCACCACGATTGCAGAAGCGGCGGCGCGAAACGGCTGTTTCGCGATGGCCGCCGGCCGAGGCAACGGGACAGTCAACGCAGTAGCATCAGCTCTCATCGACTCGGAATGCTGTGCATATTGAAAACCTCGTTCTAATTTGCAGTGCAAGGTGCTTCCATGGGCCACCGAAGGAGCCATGGGTTCTTCTCGCGAGAACCCCAAAGACCGCAACCGCCCCTCTTTCCACCCTTCCCTCCGACACTGTACTGTTTAAAGCGTTGACATTCGCCTTTTTATGGAGTTACATTTCGGCAGAATCATTCGGATCCTCGCCCCAGTGGAGGTCGCTATGTCTCCGCGCGTCAGCGCTACCAACCAGCGGCAAACCGCGACGAAGCGCATTGTGCACTGCTGGGGATTTGTCGGCCTTTCATTTCTCGCCATCGTATGCTTTGGTCTTCTTCAGAGGATGCAAGCCGCAGAGAATACGTTCCCTGACCATCAAGTTTTTGCCGCGTCCACGAATATTCAGCCCAAGCTCGTCGCGAGTTACGGCAAGCTACCTCTCAGTTTTGAGGCTAACCAGGGCCAGGTGCGCGGCCCCGTCAAGTTTCTCTCGCGCGGGAGGGGCTACGCTTTGTTCCTCTCCGGTGACGAGGCAGTTTTGACGTTAGAAAGGGCAAGTCAAAACGCAAATCGCAAAAGTCAAATGGCAAATGTAGAAGAAACGGGAGAAGAAATTGCAAACCGGAAATTGCAAACTGGAAATTTGAAGCTTGCCACTCGCCACCCGGCACTTGACACTACCGCGAAGGCCGTGCATCGGACAACTGACAACGGAGCACGGACCACGGCCAGTGTTCTGCGGATGAAACTTGTGGGCGCAAACGCCGGCGCAGGAGTGACGGGCGCCGATGAACTGCCTGGCAAGGTCAATTACTTTATCGGCAATGATCCCGAGAAGTGGCGCACCGACGTGTCCACCTACGCCCAAGTGCGATATCGGAATGTTTATCCGGGTATCGACTTGGTTTACTACGGCAACCAGGATGGGGAACTGGAGTATGACTTCGTGGTGGCGCCAGGGGCAAGCCCCAACTCGATTTTGCTTGCCATCGATGCCGGAGAACGACCGGGCAGTAAGCAGAAGTCGGCAGGCGCAGGGCGTCCTCAAATCGATGCGAATGGCGATCTCGTGCTACGCAGCGATCGAGGCAATGAGGTCCGTTTCCGGAAGCCGGTCGTATATCAGCCTCTCTCCACTGTCGCCAGTCCTCAGTCGATAGTTGAGGGTGCGGTGCGACAAGCAGGCTTCGCTAATCAAAAATCTGAAATCCAAAATCCAAAATTAATCGGGGGTCACTACGTCCTCTCGGCGTCGAACCAAGTCCGTTTCGCTGTCGGCCCCTACGACCACACCAAGCCGCTCATCATTGACCCCACGCTCGTCTATTCTACCTACCTGGGCGGAACAAGCGGCTATGACGAGGGTTACTCTATTGCTGTGGATGCGTCGGGCAACGCCTATGTGACTGGCCAGACTTCCGCCACCGACTTTCCTTTGGCCGGCCCGTTGCAATCAACAAACAAATCAACCGGCGGCACCGCCTTCGTTTCAAAACTGAGCGCCGACGGCTCAGCCCTTGTGTATTCCACTTACCTGGGCGGAAGCGTGAGCGACCAGGGTAATGCCATCGCTGTAGATGCTGCGGGCAACGCCTACGTGGCCGGCCAGACTTGTTCCACTGACTTTCCCACTGTCTTTCCGGTTCAAGCCGCCCTCAATGGCGCCTGTGGCGGGTTTGTGTCGAAACTTAATGCGGCCGGGTCGGCGCTTGTCTATTCGACTTACCTTGGTGGGAGCGGCACGGCAGTCGGGAGTGGTCCCTACGATTCTGCTGCCGGCATCGCCGTGGACTCCTCCGGCGGCGCCTACGTAACCGGCACGACTTACTCAAGCGAGTTTCCGACTGTCAATCCCATACAGGGAACGCTCCTGGGAACGTATAGCGCTTTCCTGACCAAACTGAACGCGTCCGGATCAGCTTTCGTCTATTCCACCTATGTCGTCTTCGGCAGCGGCGCAGGCGTCGCTGTGGATTCTTCAGGCAACGCCTATTTGACCGGGACGTCCTTCAACTTCTCTAGTTCTTACCCTCCAGGCAGCACGACCATAGGCATTGCTACGACCCTGTTCGTATGCAAGGTGAACGAAGCGGGCAGCGCCTTTGTCTACTTCACCTACGTGGGCGCTACTATTTTCGATTCCGCAAACGCGATTGCCGTCGATTCCTCCGGCAACGCTTACGTGGCCGGCGAATCTGGGTCGACGAACTTTCCTACAGTGAATCCCGTGCAGCCGACCAACAACTGTCCCTATAGCGGCAACGCCATCATCTTCAAGTTGAATGCGGCCGGCTCAGCCCTCATCTATTCCACCTATCTCGGCGGCACGGGCCACGGAAAATGCAATATGTTGGCGGATACTGGCGGCGATGGGGCCGCTGCCATCGCCGTCGATTCCGCCGGCAATGCCTACCTGACTGGGTGGACCTATTCGACCGACTTTCCAACCGTCGATCCCATACAAGCCACCAATCGTTCCGGGTGTGGTATGACGTCCTTTGTGGCCAGCCTGAACGCAGCCGGGACCGCCCTTGCCTACTCCACATATCTCGGTGGCAGCGGTTGTGATGATTGGGGCCGAGGCATCGCGGTGGATTCTTCCCAAAACGCCTACGTTACTGGATGGACTGATTCGAGGGACTTTCCTACGGTTAATCCATTACAGGGGACCAATGACAGTCCCCAGAATTCAGCGAGCTCCTATGTGGCCAAGATTTCACCCCCGAGCGCTGTAACACTCGCCCCAAGCAGCCTCAATTTTGGATCTGTTCCGGGCAACTCTACTAGCCCAAACCAGAGCGTAACCCTGACGCCGATCGCTATCGGCCAGCTAACCCTAACGAGCATTACGGCCAGCGGCGACTTTGCGCTCGTGACCACGGCTACTTCCTGCCCGTACGGCGGGGGCGCGCTCTCATCCGAGGTCGCCTGCACCATCGATGTTACCTTTACCCCTACGGCGGCGAGCCCTAGGACCGGAGCCGTAACCATCACCTACACGGGCTTGGGTAGCCCTCAAACCATTGCCTTGAGTGGCACGGGAAGCGTCGCCGCAGTAAACGTTTCTCCCGTGAGCTTAAGCTTCGGCAGCCAGGATGTGGGAACCTCAAGCGCTTCCTTGCCGGTTACGGTTACGAACAGCAGCGCCGTTCCGTTAACGGTCAGCAGCGTGGCGACTTCGAGCGGGTTTACCCAAAGCAATAATTGCATGCAGCCCGTGCTCGCGAGCGGCAGTTGCACCATCAACGTCAGCTTCCAGCCCACCCTGTTCGGCCCCCAGACCGGCACGCTCACGGTGACCGATTACGCAAACAATAGCCCGCAGACCGTGACGCTGAGCGGAACCGGGCTGGCGCCGGTGGTCAACCTCTCGCCCACAACTCTCACCTTCGGCGAGCAAGCCATTTCAACCACCAGCCAGCCTCAGACCGTTACGCTCAGCAACTCGGGGAATGGTGCCCTGACCCCCCTCACGATCACTGTGAGCGGTGACTTCGCTCAGACCAACACTTGCGGCAGCAGCGTGGCCGCGACCGGTTCCTGCACCATCAACGTCACCTTTACGCCCAGGAACGCCGGCACGCGCAACGGCGCTCTAACAATCGCGGACAATGCGTCGAATAGCCCCCAAACCGTGACTTTGACCGGAACCGGGATGGGGCCCGCTGTGAGTTTGTCGTCCTCTTCACTCACCTTCTCAGCTCAAATCGTGGGAAACAGCAGCAGCGCACAGACCGTCGCGCTGACCAACACGGGCAACGTCTCGCTGACCATTTCCAGCATCACGGCCAGCGGGGATTTCTCCCAGACCAACACCTGTGGGAGCAGCGTAAGCGCGGGCGCTAACTGCACCATCGCGGTGACTTTCAAGCCGACAGCGGCTGGGACGAGGACCGGCACGCTCAGCATTTCTGACAGTGCTTCTGACAGTCCGCAAAGTGTCGCCCTCAGCGGGACGGGCCAGGACTTCAGTTTCGCCGCAGCCTCCGGTTCTCCCACCTCAGCGACCGTCGCGCCCGGTTCATCCGCAAGCTACACTTTAAGTGTGGCCGGCGAAAGTGGATTCAATCAAAGTGTGAGCTTCACCTGTACAGGGGCTCCCTCAGAGGCCACCTGCACGGTTTCGCCGAGCGCGCTGACCCCGGGCAGTTCTGCGACGAATATCACGGTCAGCGTCACAACGACCGCACCTTCCCTCAGCGCGCCTCGCTCGCGTCCACTTCCCCCGGTCCCACCACTGTCGCCGGGCCTGAGAGGTCTGTTGATGCTCGCCTTGGCTCTTGCGGCGGTGACATGGGCCATCGCGCGCCGGAATCAACCCGGCGTGAGCCGATGGCGATCCACGATGGTCCTGCTTGCCTCGGGATTGTTGCTGGCTCTGGCGCTGGCAGGATGTGGTGGAGGGAGCAGTTCCAATGTGACGCATAACCCCGGAACACCCGCCGGAACCTACACCCTGACGGTGACGGGCACCGCGGGTTCGGGATCTTCTGCCTTGAGCCATAGTGTGACGCTCACGCTGACCGTGAGTTAGTTGGGGTGCTTTTCTGCTTCGCCGGTCATGGGGACGAAGCGGACGGGGAGGAGAACCTCGCGCAGGATTCCCTGGCGGGTTCGGCGAAGGCGGACCAAATCCTGGTTCCACTGCCCCAGAGGAAGAACCATCCGCCCGCCCTCACGCAACTGGTCTACGAGTGGCTGGGGGACGTGGCCGGGGGCGGCGGTGAGGATGATGGCGTCGAAGGGCGCCGCCTCCGGCCACCCCCGGTAGCCGTCGCCGGCGCGAACTTGCACGTTGGAGTAGCCCAGGCGTCGCAAGCGAGCTTCCGCTTGCTTGGCCAACGGCTCAACAATCTCAATGGAATAAACCTCCGCGACCAACTCCGCCAGGATCGCCGCCTGGTAACCCGAGCCCGTACCGATTTCCAGCACGCGATCGCGCGGCTTGAGCTCCAGCGCTTCCGTCATATAAGCGACGACATAGGGCTGCGAGATGGTTTGCGCATGCCCAATCGCCAGCGGGTAATCGTTGTAGGCTTCGCCCTGTTCCTCCGGCGGCACAAACAGGTGGCGAGGGACCTTGCGCAAGGCGGCCAGAACGCGGGCGTCGCGAATGCCGCGAGCTTCAATCTGTTCGCGAACCATCTGTTCCCGCCCGGCCTTGTATTCATCCGAGGCTGATTGAGGCGGCTTGGAGAACGCTCCACCGTTCACCTTGCGCCCAGAGGTCGACGGGGAAAGGAGCTCAAGGATGAGCGCCAGGAGAATCACGGTAAGGGCTGATCCATTGCCGAAGCGTTGCCGCATTGTTGCCTCAGAGAGACAAATGCTCAGAATTGTTTCCGGAAGTCTTCCAGTTGTTGCCGGAGATCAGCGATTTCTGTTCGTAGGCTCTGGACTTCAGTTTCCAGGCGCGTGATCCGCTGCTCATCTTGATCGCCTGTTGCAGCAACTGCGTGTGCCTCTGCCGGCGCAATCCACCCTTCCACATCTCCGGCCAGCAAGTGCGCGTAACGCGACTCCTTCGTGCCCGGCTGGCGCGCCAACTTTTTCACCAGGGGAGGTTCTCTTTCCATCAGATGACGAAGCGCGGACTCCACCACTTCGAGGTCGTCGAATTGGTACATCCTTTCTGCGCGTCCGCGTAATTCGCCCGGAGTCTGCGGACCGCGCAGCAGGAGCACACAGAGTACGGCCATTTCTCTTCGATCGAAATTGAAGACTTCCTGCAGCCGGTGTGCATATTTCGGAACACGGCTGTCCGCGCTGGTCACTTGGCCCGCCAGGCTTTTTTCATTCAGGCTGTCCAGCGCCTGCGTCACCACACGCTCGTCCAGCGCCATAACCGGGTCACGGTTGGACTTCTGGTTGCAGGCGTTGATGAGGGCGTTCAATGAGAGCGGATAGTAATCCGGCGTGGTGATTTCCTTTTCCGCGAGCGAGCCGAGGACGCGCACTTCAATTTCATGGAGCTTGGTCATGGCTCGCTCCGAGCCTCACTTCCCCCCCCTACAAGAAGCAACCACATCAGGAAGAGGAACACCAGGACGGCAAGCAGCAATCCGTTCGACCGGTAGAAAGCAGTTTGTTGTGAGAGCAATGAAACCAAAGGCTCCGCCACCAGCAGGCAGAAAGCGGCGCCCAAATAGGCCAGCAGGTTATTGCGGAAGAACCCGAAAACAATCGCCGCCCCAACCGCGAGCGGAACAAAGCCCATCACCCAGCCGGCAAAGAACTCGCGAACCGAATGCGCACCCGCCGGCCCCAGTCCAACCAGCCCCAGCAGTATTCCAGCCCACAGCCACCAAGCCCGCTTGGTCCATCCCAGGCGAATGACATAGATTGCCAGTCCCAACCCAGATAAGTAGACGATGCTCCATCCAAGTGCCCGCAGGAAAAAGCCGGCGCCGGGAGAAGCAGCATTGAACATTGCCGAAAAAACTTCGGTGTCCACGGGGGCAAAGGCGTGAAAACGGCTGACGAAGAGCTCGCCCAGCTTGTCCAGGCCAGGCCTGGCAGCCAGGGCCAACACAATGCACACTACCGCATCTCGCCGCCACAGGCGCCGGGCACTGCCTCGCAAGAGATTCCAAGCCTCCGGATAAAGGCTTGCGGCGAGGCCCACCAGTAACCAGCAAAGCAAGCCGGCCAGCAACGGAACGACGACCAGGCCGACCGCCATGTACAGCCGCCATGTTGAGAGAGGGATGGAAGTCACATACTGGCGCTCCAAAGTTGACCATTGGTTGAGTTCGGTAAGAACCATCAACGCCAGGATCAGAGCGCCCACCTTCGCTGCGGGACGCCAAGGCATCTGGCCGGACCTGATCTTCATGACCAACAAGACCACCCCAGCTCCGACCAAGGCCAAACCCACCAGAATGCCCGCAAAAGACAGCACCGAATTAACCAAACTCGAGGAACGGCGCGCTCGTTCCCACGCTTCCGGAAGTTTGAAGGAGCGCGCAAAACTCACCACCTGGTCGCCGGCCACATCAACCTCCAGGCGATAATGCGCATCTGCCACATTGCGGGGATCGCCGGCTTTCGCCTGCCACACCAGCGTATAATCTTCGCGAGCCTTCCGTTTCTCCGCTTCCGAGCTCTGGAGATCGAAATCCGAAAGACGGTAGCCTTGCTCCTCAACATACTTTGCTGCCAGGGTCTGGGCCTGCTCAGGCGAGAGCGAAGCCCCGGGCGCGTTGTCGTCCAACAACATTCGATAGCCGAACACTTGGCCGCTGCTCGGATCCAAGAAGACGAGGTGCTCATCCTTTTCCAGCGGCCGGAAGTAACGCACCTCAAAGACCGCAAGGCGGGTCGCCAGCCGGTAAGTCTGGTCAGACTCTTTAACGGATTTGTGCTCGAGCAAATAGCGGACTGCCAAGGGGTCGACGTTGTCGCGCCCCCACGCCACCTGGTGGTAACGTCTCGGGTCCACCTGCTGCTGCCTGAGGTAGGCATCAGCCGCGCGCACGGCTTGGGCGCGGGTGATCTGCAACGAGAGGCCCTCCCCAAAACGATAAACAGGAATCACGGCCAGCAAAATGAAGAGGAGGGTGAGGACTACGGCCAGAATCAGTCGCCTTTGGGACAAGGGTTGATAGACAAGAGGGGCCTCCGGTTCCGTGACCTCTTTGCGAACCGGCCTGGAAATGCCCTCGCGCGCGTTGGTAAGCGACTCGTCTTCGCTGAAAGTCCCGGCACGCCAATAGGCAACCAACGCGACCAGCAGCGGGATCAGCATGATGCCCGCGGAGACGCCGCCCGACACCATCAGGTAATGATTGGGAGAACGAATGAGAAGGAAGGCCGTGTAAAGCGCATCCACCGAATAGTGCCAGATCAAGGTGGCCAGAATGCCGAAACGCAGCATGATCAGGCCCGTCACGATCCCGCCCAGCCCCACCTCAAGGCCACGAATAAAGAATGGCTGGTTCGGGTATGCCGAGTGGAGGAATCCCCAGATGAAAGCAGAGAGCACCACCGCGACAGGCCCGGAGCGCAGCAACTTCCTCAGGAATGGGATGGCGAAAGCCCGGAACTGCAGTTCTTCGGAAACGGCTGGGAAGAAGCCAATGAAAAGCACTGTAACCCAGGGGAATCGTGTATTCAGCAGGTCGGTAAAGGGAACGTCAGCGGGCGCCCACGCCCCCAGTTTGTCGGCGGCAAGGTAGAAAACAGTCTGGTAAGCAAAGAAGAAGAAGGTGAGGGCGATCCCCACCACATTGGCGATAAAAAACGAGCGACTTCGGAGGCCCTGCCAACTGAAGTATCTTCGCAGCGAGATTTGGTTCGGATAACCCTCGCGGTACACCGGCTCCGCGGCAGCCACCAGCAAGAAAATAAATGCTCCAATGCCGAGCGCCGCAAGAAGGTTGTCCCACAGATAATTGGTGACAAAGCTCGAGTACGAGTCTGTGGTTCGGTAGCCGAATTCAGCCAAGGAAAAGGCATTGAGCTGGCCAAGCAAGTACAAGACGGCAGCTACCCCACCGAAAGCCAGAGACATCCAAACCGGTACGTCACGATCGCGCAGGCGCCGAATCAAAATCACCAGCATGGCGACGCTCAACAGAATCCAGAAAACCTCGTCCACGATTTGAGCGGCGTTGTTGCGCGAGCGGAGCTTTTCGTAGTCACGAGCCCACTGCTCCGGAACCTTGATGAACTCACGGTAACCCGCCACCTGGTCGCCATCCACCTCCACCTCGATGCGCAGGCTTCCATCACCGAGGTCCACGCTCTTCTGCTTCCACGTAAAGTCATGGTCGGTGCGCGCCGGGCGCTTCTCCGTCTGCGTCTCAACGAACTCGAGGTCCGCCAGATTCCGCCTTATCACCTGATTGAGAAATGTCTCCGCGATAGTCCGGGCAGAAGCCTGATCCAGGGCCGCGCCCGGCGCCGCTTCGGGGATATCGTGGTCAAAGCCCACCACTTCGCCAGCGGGCGTCAGGTCCACGCGAAACTCTTCCTTCTGCTGCGGCTTGAACCAGCGATGGGACCAGTGCCAAAGATGAACAGGCCCGCGCGTCAGCCGGTTCATCCGTTCCAGGCCTTGAGTACGCTCCAGATAAACCTTCGCCTGATCGTCGTAATCGAACGCTGCCGAATGACGGTAGCCGTCCAGCTTGAAACCCCGCTCGGCAAGGAACTTCTGCGCCAGCGGAGCCGAGTCGTCCCGGTTCACGCGGAACTGAATCGCCGCCTCCGGAAATGCATGAGAGAAGTACTTGACACCAATGGCGAGCGAAAAAGCAGCAATGAGGACGCCAACAACAATGGTCTTGCTATCGGATGATGTCAGTTTGATGGGCATGGGCTCCTCGGATCAGCCGATCCTGGAAGTTCGACGGTTAGGTAGGCTTTCTTCTGCCTCCTTACCCTCAGCAGATTTGGGCATTCAACTTCACTCGGCCCCGAAAGTCAATCTCAAAAAGTTCTGCTTTGGGGTTCCAACTTTCGACTTCCGGATTCCAGCACTCAGACGCCAGCAGCTTCTTTCCCTTTCAACCACTTCAGCATGACCCAGGCAGACGTACCGTCCGAATAATAGTTCGCGACGCTGTCCACTTTCCTGTAACCTCGCGCCTCATAAAAGGCTTGCGCGGCGGTGTTGTTCTCTGCGGTTTCGAGGTAAACAAACAGCAGTTTCTGCTCCCGCGCCCAATGCTCCGCGGCGTCCATCAGCAAGCTTCCGAACCCTCGCCGGCGCCAGCGGTCCACCACGTCGATGGTCACAATGTGCGTCACTTTCTGCGCTTGGCGCTCGGCAATGAGGAAGCCGGCGATTTCCCCGCACTCTTCTGCGACCCATGTCCTGCTTCCCCGCTGGCTTATGAACCTGCTCAACTCTTCACGCGGATAAGAAATACGCGGTGCAAAGCAGGCCTGATCGATCTTGTAGAGTGTTTCGAGATCGTCGGAACGGAAAGCGCGCAAGTGCATAAGAAAACAGGATTCGGGATTCAGGATTCAGGATTCAGTTGTCAGTTGTCAGTTCAAAGACCGGGGCTTGGTGCTGGGGGCTAGGGGCTAGACATTGGACAACCCCTTGCGGGGTCGGGCGATCCCGCCCTGCGGGACGAAACCCACCGTGGGCTTGCGTCCCGCGAGGCGGGGCCCACCGCTTCGCGGTGAGAAGCGCCGGGACTCCCTTGGCTCGGGACAGGCTCCGCCTCGCCTTTCCGCCTCGGCCACTGAAATCCCTGCCATTCAAGAATTCAATTCGAGCCTCAAGAAGGTCCTGAGTGAGCGTAAGGTTCTTCCCTGAGCAATGCCGCCCTCTCCCCATGCGACAAGCCGTGCCCTGATCCTCGCGCTCACTTCGTTGCAGCTTCGCTGAGACTCTCCCCTAAGTGTTCCGCCACCACCTGCGCGGTTTCGTTGACAGCCTGTTCAAGGGAAGGAGGATTGTAAGGCCGGTAGACGCTATCCTGCCAAACTGACCCGCCACCTCGATCGGCGATGAACACCTCGGAGTGAACCCGTTTCAGCCGGCGCGACTCCAAGCATGAGCCGGTCACTATGGCATCCGCCTCTTTAGGCGTGGATGCGATCTTGAAACGGCCCAATTTCCCAAGGCTCTGGACCAGCTTTTCACTCAGGGCGTTGTCCATCTTCTCGATGTAGATGCTGCGAATTCGCATGAGCTTTCGGTAGTCGTTCACGGTGGCTGTTCGAGGACCTTGCGTACCAGGCGCAGGCGAGGGGCCGAGGGTGGGCTGTGGCTCCTTTTCTCCTCCTGACTTTTGGGCCTCCTGCGCCTCCAGCACCGGAAGCAATAGAAATGCTATCACCAACAACCAGCCGCTTCGCTTCATGGCGACCTCCCAAGACCCTTTCGACTTCACTGGAGAGGGAAGAGCCCAATGCAAGCTTGACGTTCGTGCTCGACAGTTCAGCCGCACTGCTGAGGCCCCATCGCTCCCCACTCGGCTGTCCGTACCCAATGCTCAACTCCATCGCCGGATGGAAGCAGGTCCGGCCGTGCGAGGCAGCGCCACGGCTAATGGACTTGCCTCGCCCTTTCTTTCATCAGTCGCTGGCGGTCCTTTAAATCCTGGCGATCGTTCCTTTGCCTCTCGAGAAGAGCCCGCTTATCGCGCTGCATCTGGTGCATCATTTGCGCCCGTGCCGCGTTGGAGAGATGCTCGCCCTTCCAGGAGTGTTTCTGGCCCTTCTGCTGGAGCTTGAGCGTCTTCCTCTCTTGTTTCTGTCGCACCTTGAGCATCTTTCTTTCCGACTGGACAGCGGACTGGTACTGCCCCGCTCTCGTGCGGGCCACGGCAAAGCTCAACACAAGTGTAACGATCACGCCAATAAGAAGTTTTCGCATCCCTCCTCCGCTTCCGACTCGCTATCACAGGTAAGTGTTCGACGCAAGCTTCCCCGGTCCCGACTTTTTCTCAGCTCGGTACCCTCTCCAGTCGAATCTTACCGGGAATGCAACCGGAGGACAACAGGCAAGATGACTGGACTAACCGCGAGTCTCACCCCGCCCTTACCGTCACCCTCTCCCCCGGCGAGGGAGAAGGCAAGCGGGAGGCTTTCCGGCTCGCCCCGCCACGGCGGGCCACTCGTCAGTGGTCCCCCGCCGCTCCGCAGCCTGGCCACGCCAAGCCTCATCGCTGAAGTCAAACCTAGCGGAGTAATGCTAGGAAGATGCCCCACGAGTGGCGGCAGGGCGGAAGAACACGTAGAGCATCCAGCCGACGGTGGCGAGGCCGGCCAGCAACAAGACAACGAAAATGGAGAAAACAACCCATTGGCCCTGCACCGGCAGCAAGCGTGGGTCAAAGTATGGGCGCAGAGAAGCGCTGCGCACGAAGTGTCGCAATACGGCCATCAGACTGACAGTGCCAAGAATCGCCACACTCGATGTCAACAGACTCTTGGGAGCTGTCAAGAGCGCCAGCAAGGCCAGAATAATCGCCAAGAGCAGAATGCCCACGGCGAGCTTCTCGCCCACCAGGGCCTGACGGATTTCCACTGGAAGGCTGAACAAAAACCAGAGTCCAACCAGGAATTGCACCAAGGTCCCGCCCATGAACCAAGTCACGCCGTAACGTCTTCCCCAATCCGCAAGCTCCGGCGATTCCGTTTGCCATCGGCGGGAGAGCAAAGCAACCCCCAAGCCGGCCGCGGCCACCGCAGCCACCATGAAGTGAGCGAAACGGGCAATGTTCAGAAGAGTGATGGGACCGAGAATTGTCCCGACTTTGCCGTTCACAAACAGGCTGTAGAAGTCCTGGGGATGCAGCATGGCCGTCATGTTTTGCGTAAAGATAAAGGCCACGTGAATAAAGAGGATGGCGGTCACCAGGATCACCCATGCCGCCTTTGACCCAAGCTCGTCGTGCTGCATTTGATACCAATAAACACCGTAGTAACCGAGCAGGACCAAGAACACGACCGCAAGCCAATACCACGCCATCAGGTCGGAGGAGGTGTAGAAGAGTTGCCCATAAACGAGCTGCAGGAAAAGCAGCGGAGCCACGCCCAGCGTGATGGTGAAGGCCGTCACGGAGGGCATGGCGCGGGAAACCCGGCGAGTGAATTCGTGGTGCTTGGAATCGCGCCGGCCAAGGAAGCTGGAAACGCTCAGGATGATAACCCCGCCCAACAGAAAGTTCATCGCCAGCAGGTGCAGGATAAATGTGAACACCAGCAGAAACTCGAGCAGCCAGGGCGGCGCCGGCAAGGGCACTGGAACTGGCGCAGGGATGACAGGACTCATTGTTGCGACGCTCCTTCTCCAGTCGCACCCGGGAACTGGCCTTTCATGGCAGAAGGTCCAGGGTCAATTTCGATGCTGGCTGGCGGTGGGTTCAAACTCGCCAGCCAGGCGCCCAAAGCCTTCCGTTCGGCCTCGGTCCCGACGAACGGCGGCATGAAGCCTTTCAACTCGTTGAGGTGGACCAACTGGTAGTCAATCATCACCCAGCTCCAGCCTTTGACGGCGAAGCGCATACTATTGTAACCGTTTACGGTGTGACAACTCGCGCACTCCACCCGAAAAACCTCTTCACCGGTGCGCTCCAGGGCATTGGGGTCCACGTCATGCTGACGAACCCAACGCGCCGACTTCAGCACTCCCTCCTCCCGGACACGCTCGATGTCCGCCAGGCGTAAGCTGTTGGCGTACATGTAATCGTAAATGATGTAGGGCTTCCGCACCGCCTCCCGTACCCATTCCGTAACGCCTGTTGTGGAAAGGGCAAGGACAGCGAGCAGGAAAGCAAAGGTCAAGTTGAAATGGCGTGGGCGCTGGTAGGGGCCAAAGTAAGTGAACGCCACCACCAGCGCGGAGAGGAATATTGAAAGCCCGGCGAAGATGGTGACGGCCGGCGCTGCGCCCATGGAAATCTCCCGCGCCATGCTGGGAAGCGCCGAGATGTACCAGATGCCCGCGAAGGGAATAATCAGCCCGCCGATCAGCAGCCATCTGGCGGCATAGCGGACAACTTCGGTCCGCAGGGCAACGTCGCTGACCGCCGACGAGGTAATCAGGGCATAAACACCCGCCAGCGCAATACACACCGCCGTGCGCACCACCAGCGAAGGCAACATGCCGGGGTTGAAATAAGCCGACGCGAAAGTCTGGGTCTCGATCCATCTCCCCGGCGTCAACATGAACGTCAGGATGCCGTTGATCACTAGCAGGCTGGCCCACGCTGACCCGAAATAAATCCATCCCACCATGAGGTGCGTCTGGGGGGCAAGCCGGTCCCAGCCGTAATAGTAGATGAAGGCTGCGGCAATCTCCACAATGAAGAAAACCCATTCGATCGCCCAGCCCCAAACAAACACGTGAATCAGCGTCGCCGTTGCTTCAGGATTCACCAAGCCGATGCTCCACCAGATGCCCACACCACTCACGGCGCCAAAAACCAGGACGACAAGAACGAAGAACTTCGAGTGGGACTTCACGTATTCCAGCAAGGCGGGATTGTTCTCGCGATAGGCCTTGCGCTCTGTCAGAGGCAGAAAGAGACCGCCGCCAACCGCAAAATGCGAAACGAAGACGTGGAGAATGGCGATGATCCCAATGACCATTCCCCCACCTAACATGTATGGTTCCCAGACCGGATAATTCATCAGCGAACCCCTCTGTTCGCGAAACCTCTACGAAATAGACCTGGGCTGATGTTATGCTTCGGCAACTCAAAGTTCAACAGGCACAATGTCCTTGGTCATGCGTCCGTGGCCAGTTGGCCGTGGTCAGTCGCGATATTTCCTACTTTACACTTCATAATTCAGAGTTTCCCCAGCCCCTAGTCCCGAGTCCCCCTTTTCTTACTGCCCGCTTCTCAGCCCCCGCTCGATGGCCGCCTCAGCCACGGGAGCCATTAGCATGTAACCACGCTCGTTGGGATGCAAGCCATCTTCTGAATAGCCTTCCTTCAGCATGCCATGGCTATCCACCAGGACCGAATAGTAATCCCCAACCTCCGCCTGGATTTCGGCGGCGTATCGGCGCAGCCACTCATTGAGTTTGAGAATATCAGAGGGCGGCCTGTGGTCTGTCTGCTTGTGCTGGGTGTAGTCACTGACCGGAAGCAGCAGGCAAAGCACCATCTTGATGCCATGCTCCTGCGCCAGTTCGCACATCGCACGGAAATTGTCCTCGATCATTTCGAGAGTTTCGGGGCCGGTGTTGCCCGCAATGTCGTTCGTCCCCGCCAGAATAATCACCGCCGCAGGATGCAGATTAATCACGTCAGGATGGAACCGTACCAGCATCTGCGGAGTGGTCTGCCCGCCAATACCACGGTTCACGAATGGCTTGCCAGGAAAATACTGCGCCAGTTTCCAACCGTCGGTGATCGAGTCACCGAGGAAAACTACGCGGCCCTTCTCCACCGGCTGAGCTTGAAGTCGCACATCGTCCTCATGGTAGCGACCGATCTGATTCCAATCCTGCAACTGGTCGGCAAGGCTTTGCGCGGCGAATGGCAGGCAGCAGTTTGCTTTGGGCGGCTTGAACTCCGGGACGAGTTGCCCCCGCACCGGCGCGGGCAGCAAGAGTCCTGCGAACAGAAAAAACATTAGCCAAGAATTGCGTCTCATCGTTACCTCCTCACGTGCATTTTTCACAGTTCCCCACACCCTAGGCTAGACCCTAACCCCGGTCATGGCGGGCCGTGCAATCGAGTCTTCTGCGGCCGGGGCGCTATGTTCTATTTGGATTTGGATTCCGCTTTCTTTTCGGTCTTGCTTGCGGCCTTCTTCTCCCCACCCGGAGGCGAGTTTCGGCTGTGGGTTGCCCCAGGCTCGCCTTTTCTATGCCGCTTGGCATGGAACTCAACAAAGGTGTTCTTAAGGGGCTTGGCCGGTTCTTCTTGCCCACGCAATGCATTGCCCAATTTATTCTGGCATCCGGCCAAGTTGGTTTGCGCCACATAAAGGAGCTGGTCAGGATTGCGCAAGAGATAAGCGACATATGGTTGAAGCGCCTGTTGCAGGTCAGAGAGTTGGTTGCCGGCCTGGCTGTACTGCGCGCCCAGGCTGGGATTCTCGAACTGGCTGGCGGCGCGGGCTACGCCATCCAGACGGGGCAGCGCCGCATTCATTGCCGCGTAGGTCTGAAATCCGAAGTACATGCTATCGGGACGCTTTTCAAACTGCGCGCGCCATTCCTCCAGCCCCTCCAGCGCCTTGTGGAGATTCTCCAGCGTCTGGTTGAAGGTATTGCGCGTTACGTTCGAGGTTTTCCACTTTTCAGGGTGCACCTGCGTCAGAAGGTCGGTGATGCGATACTCCGCGATCCAGATCTTGTGCGCAAGAGCTTTCACCTGGACCGGCTCCATGAATCCCGGGTCATTGACTGGCATGGAGGTTTGGGCGGGTTGGGGAGCAGGAATGGTCTCCGTCGGGGGGACAGAACCAGCCTGAGCGCCGACGGCTTGCTTGGGCGGAGTCTGGTCCTTCGCTGGCTGCTGCGCCAACCCCGATGTAACGCAGAATCCAAGGAGAAGAGCACAGCTTATCAAGTGTGTTTTTGATCTCATATAGTATTAAAGGCTGCTTCCTGGGAGAAAGATGGCAGGGACCAGGTTGACTCGTCAACAAGCTTCTGAAGAGCCCGGCGGGCTTCCTCGCTTAACCCGACGAAACGCCTGCCCATGCCGGACGGAATACACGACCCTGCCGCAGCAACTACCCGGAGGCTGCGCCGGGCTCTGTGGCGAGTTCCTGAATCTCGACGCCAAACATGAACAGCGGCCTTGGATCACCGCGTCCCCAACGGTTGACTTCCCAATTGGCCCGGAGAAACTTGAGGCCGGGCAGTTGCCGCAAATCGAGAGCCGCAGGCGCAACTCCCTGGTAGAACTTCTCGGGATACCAGAACAACGCCTGCTTGCCCCAGTCTTTTCCGTCCGGCGAACCCCAAATCGAGAGATGCAGAGATTCCTGTTCGATGATCTCCGTGATGCGAAGCACGATCATCACGGGCTTCCCCGCCAGCGCGCCGAGCTCGTAAGCAGGACCTGCGCCGTTCCTCTCCACGCGGGTTTCAGGAGGAACAAGATGGTAAACCGTCGGTTGCGTCGAAATGCTCAGGGTCATCGTCTGTCTTGCCGTAGGACCAAGATTCAAACTCTCGAACCACGCCATCCTAGCACAGCCGACGCTCCAGGAGGTAGCAAAACCCGGCTTTCCATTTAGCGCACTATGTGCCATGGGGTTCCCTCAAAGCCCAACGGGCTAGGAAGAGACCTCTCACCCGCCCTCCTTCGTCGGGCACCCTCTCCCCTGGGAGAGGGCTGTCTTTTCTCGTGCGCGTGGTAGTTATAAAAACCGCCCTCTCCCTTGGGGAGAGGGTGGCAAGCGTAGCGAGCCGGGTGAGGGGTCACTTCGCAAGCAGCGCATATACCTGGCCACCGGGGACTTTGACGGAACCCTGCATCCATGTTGCATTCCCACTCGCAGGCAGCTTAGACTTACAGCTTTCCCGGATACTGGTGAACACCATGCGTCGATACTTACTCCTCTTGTGCCTACTCGCTGCGTGCCTCTTTTGCGCCTCAGCCCGGTGCGCAACGATTTCGCTGGACGGGGATTGGCACTTCCTCGCGGATCCCAGTGGCGCCTTGGACGTCCAGAAACTCTCGGCAGCGGCGAATGTGCGCCCGACGCGCATCCCATCCTCGTGGCAATCCCAGTTCGCGGACCTGCGGGACTACGCCGGAGTGGCCTGGTACTGGCGCTCCGTGAACGTTCAATCTCCTGCGCCGGACCAGGTTGCCGTGTTGCGCTTTGGAGCGGTTGATTATCTTGCCGATGTCTACGTCGACGGGCAGAAGGTCGGGACGCACGAAGGCGGCTATACTCCCTTCGAGTTTGACATCACTTCCCTGCTCCGCGCGGGCGAAAACCAGATTGCGGTGCGGGTGGCAGACCCGGGAGCGAAACCCAATATCGTGGAGGGCATCAACTACGCGGAGATTCCCCACGGGAAACAGAGTTGGTATGTCCAGACCAGCGGCCTCTGGCAGAGCGTCGAAATCCAGATTCGACCGCGCGTTCACCTGGGCCCCGTCCACATCCTGGCCGCCGCGAATGGAGACTTCAAGATCAACGTCCCCGTCGTCACGCCGGCCTCGGGAGCACAAACTGGCGGCCCAACCCACCTCAGTGTGGAAATCAATGACTCCGCCGGCAAGGTCGTCTGGCAAGCATCCCGAGAGCTCAGCGACCTACAGGCGAATGTGGAGGTCACGGGAAATCTCGCCAACCCGCGGCTGTGGAGTCCTGCCGATCCGGCGCTTTACATGCTTCGCGTCAGCCTCGGCTCCGGCGACTCCCGCGACTATCCCTTCGGTTTCCGCACCTTCCAGACGCAGGAGGGAAAGTTCTATTTGAACGGCAAGCCGATTTATCTGCGCGGCGCGCTCGACCAGGATTTCTATCCCCAGACGATCTATACGCCTCCCTCGCTCGATTACATCAAGGACGAGATGCAGAAGGCAAGAGCCTTGGGACTGAATCTGCTGCGCTGCCACATCAAGGCCCCGGACCCGCGTTACCTCCAGGCAGCGGATGAAGTTGGGATCCTCATCTGGTACGAAATTCCCAATTGGGACAAGCTCACGGACAACTCCCAGCGCCGCGGCATGGAGACGCTGCACGGTATGGTGGAGCGCGACTGGAACCATCCCTGCCTCGTCATCGTCAGCCTCATCAACGAAAGCTGGGGAATAAACCTGAAGGAAGCTGCTGGCCGCCGGTGGCTGAGGCAGGCCTACCAGGAAGCGAAGAAGATCGTACCCGGTTGGATTGTGGATGATAACAGTGCATGTTTTGACAACTTTCATATTTCCACCGACGTGGCCGACTACCACACCTATTCCGCCATTCCCGACTTCGCCGCCAACTTTGACCGCTTGGTGGAGGACCTGGCCCAACGGCCGGGTTGGCTCTTCAGTCCTTATGGTGACGCCTCCCCCAAGGGTGACGAGCCGCTGGTGCTCTCCGAATTCGGCAACTGGGGATTGCCTCGCATTCCCCACGACAAACCCTGGTGGTTCTCCCGTCATAATGGGGGCAGCGAAATTACAGAACCCGAGGGGATCGAGCAGAGGTATGCTGACTATCGATACTCTTCTCTCTTCCCCAGTCTCGACGACCTGACGGATGCCACCGAGTGGCACGAATACGCCTCCCTGAAATACGAGCTCGAATCCATCCGGTCACATCCGGAAATCCAGGGTTACGTCATCACCGAGTTCACGGACGTAAACTGGGAGTCGAATGGCTTGCTGGACATCTGGCGAAATCCGAAGGCCTTCGCCGACTCACTGGGCAAGCTGCAGCGCGACGACGTGGTGGTGCTTCGCACCGAGAAGCGCAACTACTCTCCAGGTGAGACAGTGAGAATCGAGGTTTCGCTCTCGCACTACAGTCAGGAAGCTCTGCACGGCGGCCGCATCGCATGGAAAGTCGAGGGGACATCGCTGGCCGGAACGCTTTCGCTCCCCAGCCTCCCTGCCGCCTCTGTCACACCAGCCGGTAAGATCGAATTCGCCGCCCCGTCCGTGGCCGCGCCCGCCAAAAAAGCACTGAAGGTTGAGATGGTTTCGGAAGGAAAAAGCCTGGCGGAGAATTCCTTGCAGTTCTACATCTATCCGGCTCAACAATCCGAACTGCCGCCTCCGGTTTCGTTCTATGACCCGGCGGGCAGGCTGCGGCGGCTGGTCAATGAAATGCGGGCTCGCAACTACCCCGCGCCCACCGGGTCGGAAGCGCTGCCCGTCCTGGTTACCTCAACCTTGGACGCGGAGGTCAAAAAGAATTTGCAGGCCGGTGGCCGAGTCATCCTGCTCGCCAGCGACCGCCAGACCCTGGCGCCGGGAATTGAGATTGTTCCTCGTGCGGGCAGCGACTACGAGGGAAACTGGATATCTGATTTCCTCTGGGTCCGCAACACGCAGCCGCCTTTCACCGCGATTGGGTTTGATGCCTTGCCAGGATTCGAGGCCCAGGCGGTCACCCCCGCCGCAGTCGTGCAGGGGATTGCTCCCAAGGACTTCCCTGATGTGCTGGCGGGAATGTTCTACGGCTGGATTCACTCCAACGTCGGCGTGCTTATTCAGGCGAAATGCGGTAAGGGCACGCTCCTGATCTGCACCTTCTCTCTTGCCACAACTTACGGGAGCGATCCTTATGCCACCGACCTGCTGGATGCCTTGGTAAACTACCTGGTCTCGGGATTTAAACCGAACTTTGAAATTCCCCTGTAGGGACCAGGCAGTCATCCTAATTGGCGCTTCAATTGGGACGATCAGGAGATGACCTGGGTCACCATCACCCCCTAACCCCTCCCGCCGCGGCAGGAGAGGAGTCCCACCCCGCTCCTACGCGCGCCATGCGACCCGTGCCTACGCCGCCAATGCATATCGACATTTCTGAAAAGAGCCGCTAGCGGACACCGGCAGCTTTCTGGAGGATCTCGTTGGGGCGTTTCGGCGCCAAGTACTGGGGGGCATCAGTCAACGTAATCCCAAGTTTCCCCTTATCTGCCCCAGCGGGTCTAAGACTCTGTCCCAGGTGGTCCGTGATTGAGAATCGTCCCCGGCTCGCAGGAATGATGACTTTCTGCTCCGCTGAAGAAGTGGTCCATGCCACAACGCGAACGTCTTTCTCCTTGGTGAACAGCAGGACATAATCGTCCGGGCTTCCAACCGGGAGGCGTTTGCTGAATCGATAGCCGTTGAGAACACTGGTCAGCGTCTTCAACGCAAAGTACGCAGGTTTGGGGCTGTACACCTGAGGGGAGTCGGGCTGGTATGGGAAACGAACTATGCCAAAGTGAGACTCGGGGTCTTTCGGGTCGGCGCTATCGTCATGCCAATCATACCAGATGGTGAGAGGCACGCCGCTGGCGAGATTGTTGAGGAATTCACGTGCCAGCAGCTTGGCTTGCTTCGCTTCATCCATGCCTTTCCAATTCCACGTCGATGAATAACCCCATTCACCGGCAATGATTGGAACCTGCTTCCCTTTCGTCGCATAGGCCGCGATGAGTTCGCGGAGTTTGCGGAATTCTTCCGCCACGCTCTCGGGCTCGCGTTGCCGGTAAGGGTGCACGGAAACCGCCGACCAGTAGTTCAACAGTCCCGCTCTGAAGCAGGCTTCCAGGAAGCCGAAATCAATAACGGCGCCTGCCGGACCGATGTAAACCTCGCCGGGCGCCACGGTTCGAATAGCTTCTCCCACCTCGAGAGCTAACACGATGTAGTCGTGGACGTTCGGCTTGGGACGCCAGAATCTCCAGTTCGGCTCGTTGTACATTTCCCAGATGATTCCCCGCCCCTGGAAGTGTTCGACAGAAGCGGATGCCCATTGCGCAAAGGCCCTGCGGCCCTCCTCCGTGTAAGGGGACATGCCATTGTCATAGAGTTTATTGGTGTAATCAAAAATGAAATAAGGAGAGAGTTTGTAGAATTCCAGAGTCTGGACCAGATTATCGTATTTGCTGAAGTCATACCGTGAGGGCGCCTTCTCGATCTCGTCCCATGCGAAATCCATGCGGACCCAGCGGGCTCCGGAAGCCGCAAGCATTTCCATCTCCTTGGGCTTGGGGCTGACGAAGTGAATATTCACACCTAGGCTGTCTGGAATGACAGCGTTGAAATCGACCGGTCTGCAAACACCTCGAGGGGCTAATAAAATGAGGGAAATGGCAAGCTCTAGGGTTATTGATCGCGGTTTCACATCACCTCTCTTGTTCATCTCACGAGACTAAACAGCAGAATCCGCCTGCCGCGCTCGTATGCTTGGCGCGTTCAACCAATCACCATGGAGTTCGTGGCTGCCTTCTGCTTTCTGCTTTCTGCCTTCTGCCTTTTGACGTCCGCCTCCAGCCTCTCGACTTAGGATTATCTGCTGCACGTCGCAAACTTTGCCCGTCCCGTCAGCAACTGCCGGTAAATAGCTGCGTCGCGCAAGACAGACTCCACATAGACACGCGTGGCGCGAATCGGGATAGCCTCAAGAAATTCCGAGGAGTCCCGGAACGAATTGCTTTTCAACCAGTCCCTGACGCGAAAGTCGCCGGCGTTGTAAGCAGCCAGCGCCATCTCCGGCTGGCCGTCGAAATCCTTCAACAGACTTCGCAAATAGGAACAACCAAACCGGATGTTATAGGTGGGGTTATAAAGCCGCGCGCCGGTGGAACGAATCCTGGACGGGCGCGTGCTGCGGCTGGCAGTCTTCGGCAAAACCTGCATCAAGCCGTGGGCGTCGGCGGACGATGTGGCGCGGGCATTGAAAGCTGACTCTTGGCGTATCAAGCCCATAACCAGATACGGGTCAAGCCTGTTGGCGCGCGCCTGACGTTGCACGAGCTTCCAGTAGGTTTGCGGAAAGAGGAGGTTCCACATTTCTCGCGGCAGTTCCGAGAATTCGTAAGAGGGATAGTCAGGCACGATCTTGATTGCCTCGAAGATCGCAGCGCTCACATTGCCCTGCCCGGCTTCAAGCCGGCTGAGAAAGAAATGAAGTTCCGGCGGCGCCGGCCGCATGGCGAGCGACGCCTTAAGATACTGCTCGGCCAGGCCATCCAAGCTCAGGGCTTGAAGCGCCAGCACTGGCTGTAATGACTCGACTGTCACATCCGAAGGGCAGGAAGGAATAGGAGAGGGGTCACGCGGAGGAATCTCTTGAGCCACCTCCCAAGCGGTTGAATTTGGCGAAGGCACGTCAGCGGGGCGGTCGGCAGGAAGTTTCCGCTCCCGCAAGCTCGCCTGCTCCGCGTAAAAGCTATGCGCGAACCGATTCTGGAGGAGGGAATAAAGCGCTTGAGCATCGCTGATGTCGCCTTGCTCCTCCTCGAGCCTCCCCAGCCAGTATAGCGCCGCAGTTGTGTGGCTTGACCGCGAGTAATGTGTTAAACGGTCCCGCAAGGCCTGCCGAGCCCGGTCATGGGTCCCCGCCAGGTAATAACACCAGATCAGACGCCAACCGGCATCTTGAGTGTGGCCCCCTTGCGGGAAGGACTCCACCAGAGTCTCGTATTGGCGGCCTGCGTTTTGCCAGTCGCCCAGCCTGAAGAAGAGATTCCCTGCGGAATAAAGCGCCGACTCGAACGACGAAGAATGCGGGTCAATGGCCTGAATATGGGAAAGAGCCACAAGGGCGCCACTCGAGTTGTCTTCCCGGGCGCAAGCCTCCACCGACAGGGCCAGCCGCTCCGCGTTCAAAGCAGGGCTGGCAAGGCTGACAGAGAGCGCTTCGTCCGCCTCACGGTCACGCCGCAAACGGAGCAGGCAGCGCGCCCGGCCCAACTTCCACTCGTCCGCATGGGCGCTGGCCGGTCGGGACGAGAGCAACACTTCGTAGCCCTCAAGGGCCTCCTTAAACAAGGATGCATTGAAGAGCAATTCTACGCGTGCGGCTTCGATTTCCTCCGTGGGTTGGGGGAAATCGGCGCCCAGGCGGGAACGGAGACTCTCAAGAGCCTCGCCTGCCTCCTTCGCCTGGGGGGACGCGGCAAACGCAAAATATATCTCCTGGAATGCCCGCGCCGCTTGTGAGAGGTTGCCAGCCTCCTCATATGCCTTGGCCAACAGGAGGGAAAGGGTTGCGTGCCGGCGCACCGAGGGTTCTCCCGTCAGGATCTGAACAGCCTCTTGTGGCTTCTGGGAATCAGTCAGGGCCTCGGCGAGCAACTCGAGCCCTTGTAAGCGCAAAGGACTCGCAGGAAAATTGGATGAGAAGTCCCGGACAGCCTCAGCCGCTTCGACTGGATTGTTAGCCTTGAGAGCCGCAGCGGCGGAGTAATAGGTCGCGTAATCAGCCAGGGAGAACTGGCGCGCTGCCGCTTGACCGAAGTCCTTCGCAGCCGCGAGGTACTCACCCGCCTCGTATTCCCGGTAACCTAAGGCGAAGTAGGCCAGAGCACGTTGTTCAGGCGCTTTTTGGGACTCCGCGTAGCGGCGCAACTGTGGCCAAGCGGATCGTTTCTCCGCACGAGCGGCCAGCTTGCGAAGGGGTACGGGAACAGACTCAGCCGCTGGACGCGCCTCAAGGAGGATTTGGACGGCGAGCAGCGCCCAACAGACTTCAGCCAGGATTTTGAAATGGGGTCTCACACGAAGGACCAGGATAACCCGAGCCGAGGAGCGATGGGTCATTACCTGCCAGGGTCCTCACGAGCTCATCGTGGAAATAGTCGAACTGCTTACCAACGGTCTTTCCGAACCGTTGCTCGAAGGTCTGACGGCTGCGATCGATATCAAGTTTCATCCGTCTGTACAGGTCCTTAGTCTTGCGGCCCTCCGCAACCTTCGCCTTGTTATAGAGTTCGATCTCAAAAACCAGAAGTCTCGCGAATCGCCTTGCATCTTTGTGTATTTTTTGCTCTGCTTCGCTGAGTTGCGAGACGTCGAACCCCGCCCCAGGGGCTCGGGCGGGCGGGACGCCAACTGCCGTTTGAGACTCCATCACAAGGACAGGAACGGGCCCTGGAGCGGGCACGAATCCTATCGTTGCGCGTGCAGCAGGCAATTCAGCCTGCGCCTCGGTGGGTGGCGGCACAACTGGCGCGCCCGCTTCAATCAACGGCGACGCGGGCGGAGGAGGCAGTGGCTCGTCGATGCTCGGGGCGCTTGTCTCGCCCTGAGAGGCGGAAGCCTCACTAAGCTCCGCGACCTCTGCGGGCGGCTCCGCAGCCCCTGCTGGAGACGCTAGACCGGGCCCCGATTCAGGTTCCCCTTCCCCGTTAGCATCTTGACTGACCGTTGCCAATGCCGTGCCACTCAATGCCCTCAAACGGTCGAGTTGTGCGCCGGCGAATTCGGCAAGAAGCTCAAGACCAGCTTCGGGCAGCAACGCCCCTCTCCCTCCTGAGTCAGCGTAAAAGATGGCGGAAACGGCGTCCGCCGAACGAATCGGCAAAAGCAGAATCGAATCACCCGAATCTGGCTGGAGCCGGCTCAGGACGTTGGCGTTCTTCTTCAGCGCATCGGGGCTTCCCTCAAAGTGCCCGCCGATTTCAAAGGCCTGGCGGAACGGCGTATCTACACTCAGGGGCACTACCAGGGAGCGCAGGTCTTGCTCGGAGAGTTGAGATCCGAATCCGTGCGCCGAAGCTCCCCAGGCCGCCTTGCCTCGAACCTCGAACGCCACCGCCCGAACTCCCATCCGGCATGCTTCCTCCGTCAACTTATTGAACACCTGTTTGGGTAAAGTTGCCGTGAGGAGGTTGCGCACGGCTGCGAGCACGGCGTCGACGGGCACTGGCGCAGAGGGAAGTCTAGACTTCTCCAGGGCCTCGAATTGATGCCAAGCCTCTGACTCTAACTGCTCGTGCTCGCCGCGCAATTCCTTCAAGTCTTGTTCAAGCTTTTGCAATTGCTCGGCTTGGGCGCGAAACTTCTCCCCCAACCGCTCGCGCGCCCGGCGGACTTGCACGGCTGATGCATTATTGTCGTTTTCTGGCAGGACAGCAACCTCGGCCCGAATCACTTGATACGTCTCTCATTATGGTACAAAGCGCCTCATCCGTGCAACGGCTTTGTGCCACACCGTCTTTGTGCCACGGTCCAGGTCTCAGTCGAGGCTTTCAGCTTTCAGCTCTCAGCTTTCAGCCTTTTGACTTTTGCCCTTTGCCTTCCGCTTTCTGCTTTCTGCCTTATTTGACACGGGCCTCCCCGCAGCGTAATCTGAAGTAGAAGAGCGGGGGCGTCACGGTTTCGACGGGAGTCCTTGCGCTTAGGAGGCATGCCGGGGGTCCACACCACCCGAGATCGGCGTGGGACAAAGACAACTGCCAACACGCAGTATGCCTACGCTGCCTAATTAATTAGGTAGCCGTCTCCTCCTTCAGGCCCGCATGAGGGAAAGAGGCGTCGATTGGCGGGATGGCTCAAAGTTCATCGCTTCGGAATTTTGGGCGAGATCCGCTTCGGCGGAATTGAGGCTAGCTGGCGGTTCGTTATTGCCCGTTCCTGAGGGCCGCTGGCGAAAGCGGTAAGCGAACGAGACAAGCATGTAGTCTCCTGACCGTTCGGCTCTTCGGACGGGGGTTCGACTCCCCCCGCCTCCACCATACAAGTCCTTATTCATCAGTCATTTACATCCACCATTTTCGGACTGTACGGAAATTGTACGGTTCAACAGTGGATCGACCTTCCAAGCCCTCCTGACGTCTGCCTCCATTTGCCCCTGCCGCTCTCGTACCCATGGCGCATAGTGTCTCTCAGTGATCTTGACGCTGGAATGGCCCAGCAATACCGAAACCCGTTCCGGATCGGTGCCGCGGAGACCGTCCAAAATACTTCCGCGAATCCGGTGCCTCGCGTAGGTCGCCAACCTCACCCGCTTCCTCTCGTCAAACTTGGTGACCGCATCGACCAGTCCCAGTACGCCGTCTAGGAACAGGTCATCCAGTTCCACATGGGCCGGTAGGCATTTGCGAATCTTCAGAGCCACACGCTTCACCAAGGGAAGCATATCAACCAGCAGCTTCTCCCTATCCGGGAGGACCTTTTCCTCGCGCCTTCCCCTGGGACGCAAAATAGGAGGAGTCAGGCGTCGGCGCGGTCGCGCCGGCAATGGACGGCGAAGGTTGGCCACTGCCGCCAAGCTGCTCAACTGCTGAAAAGTGGGAACGGATTGAGTTGCCATAAGAACCTCGATCACTATAAAATAGCCCCATTAAGGTTAGCGCCTTTCGGCCTTGGGCTTTGTTGCCATCGTCCGGAGGCAACACTTCATCGTCAGCGTGAAGCTTGCGGCTCCGTGCTCCTTGTACTACCTTGGCCTTTGAGGAATTCCTTTGGAGGGTACCGTTGTCAGCATGGCAGGATGACTATGATGACGAGTTCGGAATGAAAAGAACGACTGCGGCCTTGTAGGATTATTCTTGCGGGTCGGCGATTGTGAGAAGCAGGGCGGAATCAATCGCCTCATGAACGACAGGCGATGCGATCCCACTGTTCGCCCTTGGAAGAGGACGCGGCGTGCCAACTTTTTTCACGGGTCGACAGATGTGAGAGCCAGTTCGCTTGGCAGGAGCTGTAGCAAACACACTCCGGCATTCTCATGCTGAAGGGAGCGAAGGATTTCACATTTAGAACATTCGATGGTAGTCATTTTCGTTACTCGCGCCCTTCGCCAATCAGAGGCGGTTGGGTCTACGATAGACACTGGCCAGCTGGACGACGTAGCCGGGGGTGGGATCATTATTTATTCCCTGGATGGACAGCAGCGGGTCGCCTTTGTCGCCGGCACCAATTCTCCAAGCTGGCCGGTCGAGAAGAGGACCGCGAACGTTGTTGTGTTTGGCCGATGAGCCCTGTTTCCGTAGTGCTCGGATCCAGCTAATCTTCTGCAACATTCACAGGTATTGGAATGACGGCGTGATACAAACAGTGGAGATGAGCCCCGGGATGTCTGAAGTGTTACCAGTGATCTTCTTCGGCCAAGGCAACCCCATGAATGCCCTGTAGAACAACCGCTACACCGAAGGATGGCGGCGCATTGGGAAAAAGACAAGAAAGCCCAAGGCCATCCTGTCGATTTCGGCGCACTGGTTTGTGCCAGGAACCGACGTCACGATCAGTACGGCGCCAAAGACGATTCACGATTTCGGCGGTTTTCCCCAAGAACTGTACCAAGTGCAATACCCAGCTCCGGGCGATCCCGATCTGGCGCGCCGTGTGCGACAGTTGTTGGCGCTGGTGCCGGTGCAACTGGACAACTCCTGGGGACTCGATCGCGGAACATGGTCCGTGCTCCGTCACGTGTATCCGGATGCCGATGTTCCCGTAGTGCAGTTGAGCATCAACGAAACTCAGCCGGCGCCCTTCCATTTCGAGATCGGAAGGAGGCTCGCGCCGTTGCGCGACGAAAATATCCTGCTCGTGGGCAGCGGCAACCTGGTTCATAATCTTCACGCCTACGCTTGGGGCCGCCACATGCCCGATCCGTATGATTGGGCGGCGCGCTTCGAAGAAGAGGCGAAAAAGATGATGCTTGCCGGCGAATCCAAACCCCTCATCGACTATGAGGGACTTGGCCGGGACGCCATGCTTTCCATCCCAACACCGGATCACTACCTGCCGCTCCTCTACGTGCTTGCGATCCGGCAGCAGGGCGAAGTCATCACGTTCCCGATCGAAGGCATTGATGGAGGGTCGATCTCGATGCTGGCCGTGCAACTCGGTTCGTCCGATATGAGACGCGTGGAATGAAAGTGGCGTTGTTAGGGGGACGGGCTACGTTCGTTCAGCGCTGCTGAAGGAAGCGCCGATCAACTGCCTTGGGGTAGGTGTGATTTTGGCGAGGGCTAGGTCACGACTTTGTGCCCTTGCTCACGAGGCCAAGTTGGGTTAATACAGACGTCGGACATCCTCTCCACTCTGACTGTGGTTGGTTTCCGAGGTAGGGCAAATCTCCTATTCCTATTTCGCTGGTAAAGAATCCGTTCACCGCCAGATCTCGGAAATGGTTGAAGAAGGCAACAGCACTGGCATCCTCGGGCGCTGCCTTCTTGGGATAAGCAACGCGGTCAAGGATTTGCTTTCTCTGGCTGGTCGTGGAATCGGTGAAATCGTTCCCGAACAAGCGGTTGCACTCCAAGTCCAGCCATGTTAGACCCCCTCGGATTGTGGAAAGAAGGTTGCCACGTTTGAAGCCCAGCCAGTCGTCGATAAATTCCGGAACGCCTGCGGCTGTGGCGCTCACCGAGCGCTGGTCTGCGGGTATGATCAGATCACAAAGAACATGAACCGTCTTCCACTCGCTTGGATTGAAGATCTTAGGCTGATAAGGCGCCGGAGCTTCCTGAGAAGCGAAGCTGGCAGTCATTTCTTGCGGTGCCGCAGTTGCACGCTCGGTCACAGAAAAAAGAGCCCCTGCGGGCATGGCTGTCATTAGTCTAAGGATGGCGCGTCGGTCAAGACGCATGCCAGGTCTTGGAGCCTTCTTCTGTTCCACAGCGCCTCCCTACAGGTTCTTCTTTCGAACCTGGTCCGTAATATATTCTGAAGTGCGCCAAGCGAGAGCCATGATGGTCAATGTTGGATTCTTGTCTGAGTTGTTCAAAAAAGGCGCGCCGTCGGTGACGAAAAGATTCTTGCAGTCCCAGGCCTGGCAATGGGGGTTCAGTACCGAGGTTTTCGGGTCATCTCCCATACGAGCGCCGCCTATCTCATGGATGCACTCGCCGCCACGTGAAATTCCCCACCGCTCCTCCGGTCCCGCGGATCGGATCACTTCACCCCCCAGAGTCCTAACGATTTCCTGAAAGGTTTCCTGCATATGGCGCGCCATGAGGATTTCTTCCTCGCCCCATTTGAAGTGAAAGTTCAGAACTGGGATACCCCACCGATCCACCACATCTTTATCAATCTCGCAATAGCTTGCTTTATTGGGGATCATCTCGCCACGCCCGTGGAAGTCCACAAACGCGCCGTACAACTTCCGGCAGCCCTGTTTGAGTTCCAACCCGTATCCTCCACCTAGAAAGCGCTCCGACCCGCTCAAGAGTTCTGGTCCGGGCATCCCGCGTCGTCCCCCGCCAAACTCGATATGATAGCCGCGCGAAAAAGGCAGTTCGTGGCGCAGTTGCTTCTGGTAATTCCACCAGGGCATGTAAAGATGCATTCCTCCCACACCGTCCTCGTTATGGGGAGGCAAGTCCATGAGGCTGGGCAGAAACCCCCTAACGTCGGACATCACCGTATCCATCACGTATTTGCCGACCATGCCGCTGGAGTTGGCAAGCCCAGTTGGGAATCGACTGCTGCGGGAGTTCAACAACAGGCGCGCGGTTTCGCAGGCACTCGCCGCCAGCACGACAACCTTCCCGCGAACCTGAACTTCTTGGCGCGTTTTCTTGTCGATGTAAGAGACACCGGTGGCCCGGCCATCCGGGTCCGTGAGGACCTCACGCACCATCGCGTCACACCGGATGTCCAGATTGCCAGTGGTTTGGGCCGGAACTAGCAAAACGGCGGGCGAGGAGAAGTTGGAGGAGAGCCGGCAACATCTGCCACATTGGGCGACGTAGTGACATGCCGGCCGCCCGTTCAGGGGGCGCGTCAGGATGGCTAGGCGGGAAGGGACGCAATTAATGCCAAGCTTTCCGCAGGCCTTTTGGACAAGCAATTCGTAACAGCGTGGGGTAGGCGGTGGCAAGAATTTCCCGTCGGGGCAGTTCTCCAAGCTTTCGTAGGAGCCAAACACCCCGATCAGTTCTTCGACCTTATCGTAATAGGGCGCCAAATCCTCGTAGCCGATGGGCCAGTCAAACCCCTTGCCGTCGCGGCTGTAAGACTTGAAATCATAAGGGCCGTTACGGAGGGAGATGCGTCCCCAGGCGTTGGTGCGGCCTCCCAACATGCGTGACCGAAACCACATCCACTCGGTATCGGGGCCAGTAGTGTAAGGTTCACCTTCCACCTGCCAGCCGCCGGCGACAGCGGTGAAATAGTCAAAGGGGTGCTCGGGGGTAGGGGCAGCCCGGTGCGGCGCGTCGTAGCCCCACTCCAACCACTTCGAATCCCGGGCCGCGTCGAACCAACTTCCGGCCTCCAACATGAGACATTTGGCGCCAGCTTTAGCCAAGACATAAGCGGCCATTCCCCCGCCGGCCCCTGAACCAACAATGATCACATCATAAGCATCGGGGCTTAGCATCAGTTGTGGCATGGACTCCTCTCTTTCATCACGCCAACTACCGCATTCATTGGGGCGGGACCACAATCCTCTCTCTTCATAAGGTCTTCAAAAACTCAATCAGATCGTTTAGTTGTAACTTGTCCATATCCGAGGTGATTCCATGCTTGTCTTCGGGATTGAACTTGGTCCAGATTTCCTCGAGCGTTTGGGCCTCGCCGTTGTGGAGGTAAGGAGCCCTCATGTAGATGCTCTCGAGTTGCGGAATGTCAAACTCCTTAATCGTGTCGTACCTCGTCGCTGTGCCTACGTTGATCTGCACCCTCGACGTGTAATGTGTCAGAGGGGGATGACAGAAATAGCACCGATTTTCGGGGCGAATCAGGGATCCGTCATTCGTTCTTGTTCGAAAGAAGATCTCGCGTCCACGCTCCTGCGCTTCGGTCAGTTCGCGATCCGAGCCAATATGTCGATTGGGGGGCAGTTTGAGCGACTGGATAAATGATTCGAGGTCTTTTACTTCGCTGGGACTGAAGCCTTGCGACCGGAAAATGTACTTGGCGGTGCGCGGACCGTCCTGCGTCGCGAGGTCAGGGTTCTTGCCATTCCATTTGTAAGGGGATGTGTCCTTAATCCCGAGCAGCGTGCGGTTCTCTACCACGTCGCGACCCAGCTTGTGAGTTTCGAGCATCCACGCCAACCCATCGGAAAGCCCTTCATGGGGATGACAAGTAGCGCATGCCAATTGTTCCTGAAAACAGTAGCTTGCGTCGAAAAACAGGCGTTCACCATGGCGCACAGCAGTAATTTCCTTTGGCCCGCCCAGGTCAATCGTAGAGGTAATCATCAACTTCCCCATGTCCACTACGCTGACCGTGTCGTCCAGACGGTTTGCGATGTAAGCGAAACGGCCGTCGGGAGCGACGGCCACGGCAGTGGGATCAGATCCCGTTGAGAGGCGGCGAACAACAAACCGCCGGGCGGAATCGAGCCGGTTCGCCAGCGCTTCGGGCTTGTCCGGCGGGATCTGACGTAACAGCTGCTTGAGCTTCGCGGTATCGACGATGGAAACGACATTAGCACCGGCTGCCGTCACCAGCACCCACCGCCCATCAGGCGTGCTAGCCGCGCCGAACCCGTCGGCATAGTAATGGTCAATGTCGTCCAGCAATACCTCATCGACGCGGGGTTTCCCGCCGCCCGCAACGCGAGAAGGAGAGGGTCGAATGATTGCCATTCCGTGGGTCAGGTACCAGCCCTGCTCGATCTGAACCAGCGGATTCAGGTTCTTGGGCCGCATGAACGGGATGAGCAAGCAACCCCCCGTCCCTGCCGGCACTTCCGCAATGTGCCGAAGCTGGATGACCCCTGGCACGCTGATCCTTTCCGCAACAACTTGCTTCCGGGTGTCAATTGCGGTTAGATCGGAAACCAGCGGTTGATCGATAGGTCCCGCGCGCCCCAGCAGGTTCGAAACGTAGACTTGACTCCCATCACGCGAAAGGGCGGTATATTCGGGGAACGTCCCGGTGCGTAATCGCTTAATCTCCTTCCCGCTCGAGAGGTCAAGGAGAGAAACGTCATTCCCCAGGGTGTTCGCTACGTAGAGCACTTCTCCCGTTCGGTCGGTTGTTACCCCGACGGGCCCCCAACCGGCCTCGAGCGTCCGGCGGGGCTGCAGGGAATACGCGTCAATCTCGGTGATCGTATCGTCCCACTCATTCGAAACATAAACTGTCTTGCCGTTGGGAGAGAGCGCAATCCCTTTTGGTTTATGACCGACCCTTACGCGCCCTGTAACTTGCCCGGTGCGAGTGTCCACGGCCAGCATCAGATCACTGTCTTCGCAGACCACATAAAGTCGTTGGCCATCAGCCGAAAGCTTTAGGTCCACAGGGCTCAGATAGTGCGGGCCGGTGACCTCAGACCAGTCAGAGCCTTGGCCGGTCTGGGTTGAAGCCGCTGCCGGGAAAACGCGTAAGCCGAGTCCGGCCAGAAACACGAGGATGAAAACTGCAGTGGATGAAAGTAATTTGCTCCTGCGTTTGACCTTAAGTCCTCTGCTCCTGCGGTTAATCCTCATTGGCATTTACCTGTCCTTGTTGCCTTGGACAGATCGGACGCTTCTTTCACGGTCAGAATCTGATCGGCAGGCCCAATGCAAGGCTGGCGGCCAAGACCAGAGCACTTCCTGAACTCCGCGTGAAAAGTCTTATCATAGGCCCCGAAACGGTCAAAACTGCCTGAAATCGGAAAGCCTCGCCACCTTAGTTTTCCGCAACCCAGACCCGAAGTGGGGGCTTGTAGGTGAACATACAAACGTTGCGGGCCGAAAGCTGCAACCCGAAACTCCCTCCCGCTGGCTGAGCCTAGGATCAGCAGCAATAGATGTCTATGACATCCGTCATAATAATGGCTGCCATGGCTCAAGATAAGATAAACAATTTGTCTATTCCTGTCGATTAGCGGACCGTTAGGGAGCTCTATAATCTCGTGGTATTAGGCCATTGGACATCAGTCTGGACGAGTGTACGCAGATTGCGTCCTGACCTTTGGCTGTTTTCGTGTTTACATTAGGCAGTAAAAACAATGAGCGCCCGGATGTTTCCCAGCCGCGCTCAGCCGCTTCGAGTCGGAGGGACCCACGGCCACCGCGCGTCTGTGGTCTTCTGCTGCGTAAATGCAGAGCATGTGGGTTCCATCCTTGATCAGTGCGATGTTGAAGATGAGTTCAGCGACACACGGGATGGTATTCTACCGAGCTGGAACAGTCGCAGGCGCACCAGGCAGTTTCATAGGGCTGAGAATTGTAATCGTCCCCCCACTCACGCGAATCACCCCCCGTTGCTTCCAATCGCTGAGGATGCGGCTTACGCTTTCGCGGGAGGCGCCGATGTTGCGAGCGATTTCCTCATGGGTCATGTGCAGTGTGATGCGCAGACCGTCGGCGGTAACCTGGCCGTGCTTGTTTGCCCATTCGATAAGGAATTGAGTGAGCTTGGCGTGCGTATCAGGGGCCAGCGCCAGCATGCGCGTCTGCTGCCAGGCTTTGCTGATTTCCATACTGAGATGCTTGGCCACACGCAGCGAGACATCCGGGTGAGCACGCATCAACTGAAGAAATGCCAGCCGGGGGAGGAAGCCCACTTGGCTCGGGCACAATGTTTCAGCCGTGGCAGGGTAAGGTCCATCCGCAATCAGAGAGCTAAGACAGAGTACTTCGCCTGGCTCTGCGATCCGCAGCGTGAGGCTCTGGCCCTCCTGGGAATTCACATAGAGCTTCGCTTGGCCTGCGCAGATGAGGAAAAGCCCGCGAGTCGGTTGCCCCTCAACAAACAACAATGCCCCTTTGGGGTAAAAAGCAGTTTGACGGAGATTATTGAGCTCGGCCAGCGCAGTGTGGGGAAGTTGACAGAATAGCCCTTCCTCTTTTGTGACACACCCAAAGCAGTTTTCGATTACCTTCAAATTGTAGGGGCCGCGTGGTGGATCATCGGGCATGTGATTACCTTGCAATCGTTATTATGTCCCAAGCAACCATGTCCATCCAAGTGAAAAAATCAACATAAGGCGAACTTTGTGCGGCAAATAAGTCCGCAAAGCCCATTCGTCGGTCTTTGAGTCCATTCTAGCGAGTCGGTTGTGACGCAGGTCACAATGTCCATGGTTGCCGATCACTGACCCTTTATCTTGCTTCCGTCTATCTTCACTGATGGCGCAAGTACTCTTTGTAGCGAGGGACTGACGATGTCCACGATTTGCAGGTGCAAGTGGGCGCTCATTCCATCCGTTAGACGATATGCAACCACGGTTTCCTTATTCACTAAGCGACATTTGCTGCCTGCCGTAACGCCTGTTTCAGAACTGCTTGATGGGCTTGGAGAACCATCAGTATCTTGAATTTGAGGTGAAAACATGAAGAAAAATGTACACCAGGTTCTTGCACTTAGCTTCTTGTTGCTCAGTTTCGGGGCCCTGGCGTTTGCCGGGGAAATCAAGGGCAAAGTCACGGCCCACGGCCTGCGGTCTGCGGAAGACATCGCCGTCTATGTTGATGCCCTTCCTGGTAAGACCTTCAATCCGCCCTCAAAACCCGCCGTGGAGGATCAAAAGCACATGGCTTTCGTTCCTCACGTGCTCGTCGTCCTGAAAGGCACCACGGTGCAATTTTTGAACAGCGATCCGGTGGGGCACAACGTTTACTGGCCCTCCATAAGCGGCAACAAAAAGCTTGCTCACAATATGGGCACCTGGCCGCAGGGCCAGGAGAAATCGTTTACCTTTAACGACCTTGGGGTCGCGCCTCTACTCTGCAATGTGCACCCGGAGATGTCCGGCTACGTAGTGGTCGTTCCCACGCCTTACTTCGCCGTGACGGATAAGGGAGGGAATTTTGAGATCAAGGATGTTCCCGATGGCAGCTATACGCTGAAGACGTGGAGCGAAGCGGGCAAGCCTGCAACCCAATCCGTTTCGGTCTCGGGTGGATCGGCCTCCGTCGACATCACGGTGACCCGCTGAGCCCGTGGATCGAGGCGGCGAGACCTTAGCCGGTACGGAGTCCTTTGAGTGCGAAGCGAGTGGAGCAGCAGCGTGACCGAGCAGCAGACAAAACTCGTCGACCTGGACTGGCTGGAGTCGAACTTCCCGTGTATGCAGGCCTGCCCGGTCCACACCCAGGCGGGCCGCTATGTGGCGCTGATTGCGGAAGGCCGGTACGCGGAAGCCTACCGTTACGCCCGCGCTCCAAACCCGCTCGCGTCGATCTGCGGCCGGGTTTGCGGCCACCCTTGCGAAACCGCCTGCCGCCGCGGCCAGTTTGACACGCCCATCTCCATCCGTGCTCTTAAGCGTTTTGTCACGGAGCGTCACGGGCCGGAATCGCGCACTCCGTTGGATCTCTACCCGGAGAAGCCCCGCGTGACTCACTCGGAGCGGGTGGCGGTGATCGGTTCCGGGCCTGCGGGCCTTGCAGCCGCCCATGACCTCGCCCTGCGGGGTTATCCCGTCACAATCTTCGAGGCTGCGCCGGTGCCCGGGGGCATGCTGCACCTGGGGATTCCTGAATACCGTCTGCCGCGCGACGTGGTGCAGGCGCAGGTTCGCGAGATCCTTGCATTGGGGCCGGATTTGCGTCTCAACAGCCGCCTGGGTGACTTTTCCCTGGAAGACCTGCGTGCAGAAGGGTTCAAGGCCATCCTATTAGCCATTGGCCTGCACCGCAGCCGTGAACTCATGCTTCCCGGGCGCGATCTCGATGGCGTCATTACTGGAACGGATTTTCTGCTGAATGCGAACCTCGGCTACCGCTTTTCGATTGGCAGCAGCGTGGTCGTGATCGGTGGGGGCAACGTGGCGATTGACGTGGCGCGCACGGCGCTCCGCCAGCAGCAACTCCAGACGCTCGATGCGCTCAGCAGATCCCTCCTTCCAGACCGGCTCACCGACGCGGAGCGCGACGTGGCCATGAAGGAGTTAATGGATGTCACTCGCACCGCGCTGCGGCTGGGGGCGCGGGAAGTTCACATGGTGTGCCTTGAATCCCGCGCCGAAATGCCCGCCTTCGAGGAAGAGATTGAGGAGGCTCTCGACGAAGGCCTGAAAATTCACCCTTCGCGCGGCCCCCGGGGGTTTGTCGGTAAGAACGGGAAGCTGACGGGGCTTGAAACGATTCACTGCACATCGGTATTCGACGCCCAGCACCGCTTCAATCCTGCTTTCGAGCCCGGAACGGAGAGCATTCTCGATGTCGATACCGCGATCCTGGCGATCGGGCAGACCTCCGACCTCTCGTTCCTAAAGCCCCAGGACGGAGTTGAGACCACACGCCAGGGAACGGTGAAGATCGATCCCGACACGCTCAAAACCACGGCGCCCGGCGTTTTCGCCGCGGGCGACATCGCCTTTGGCCCGCGCCTCATCATCAGTGCCGTGGCTGACGGCAAGAAGGCCGCAGAGGAAATCGACCGTTACCTGCAAGGTTCTGGCTGGAAGCCGCGACCGCGCTATGTGCAGATCACGGTGCTCGACCATCATCAGATGGCTGCGGGCTACGACGAATACTCGCGGCTCACCATCCCCACGATTCCGCTGGACCGCCGCACGGGCGTGGCCGAAGTGGAGACCGGCTACACCGAGGAACAGGCTCGCGAGGAGGCTTCCCGCTGCCTCAAGTGTTGGATCAATACAATTTTCGACGGCAACGAAACCCAAGGCTCGGAGTGCATCCTTTGCGGCGGCTGCGTGGACGTCTGCCCGGAGAATTGCCTGCAACTTGTGCCGCTTAGTCAACTAAGCATCTCCGACGCGGACAAGCAGCAGATCGTTGCGACGGTGGGATCCGATCCCATCACTTTTCAACACCTGACGCCTGGCGAACTTAACGCCACCGAAGGCTCTGTGATGGTGAAAGACGAAACCATCTGCATCCGTTGCGGACTCTGCGCTGAACGCTGCCCTGCGCATACCATCACCATGGAGGGTTTTGAGGTCTTTGACCACGACCCTGACGGCGCTCAGGAAGAGACCAGGGAGAGTGAATATGCCCGGTGAACCGAACGCTCCGGGAAAGCCGGAAGGAAAGAACGCAGTCACCCGGCGCGATTTCTTCAATGAAATTGCCGGTGGGGCACTGACCATCGCCGGGCTCGGCGCTGCCGTCGTCACGGTGAAGTACGCGTCACCGAATGTTCTGTTTGAGCCGCCCACCACCTTCCTCGCCGGCTCGCCGGATGACTACCCGGTGAATTCAGTCACTTATCTTCAGGACCAGCAGGTTTACATCGTCCGCACGGACAAAGGGATGTGGGCGTTGTCCGCAGTGTGCACGCATCTCGGGTGCATCACGCAATGGAAGCCGGAATCCGACCAGATCGCCTGCCCGTGCCACGGGAGCAAATTCGCGAGAACCGGAAAGGTGGAAGCAGGGCCCGCTCCCCGGCCGCTTCCTCATTTCGCGATGGGGTTGGGGGAGGACGGAGTTCTGGTTGTCGACAAGCTCGAAGTTGTCAAGCAAACAGAGATTCTGAAAGTCTGAGGACGCATGGCCACAACCGCTTGGACCCATCAACGGCTCGAACAGCTCAGGCAAACACGCGTCTGGCGTTCCATCTTTCGCCGTGGCCCGGCGCGCACCAATCGCACCCTCAGCCTGGCAGTGTTCGGCAACCTTGGGCTGCACGTACTGCCCGTGAAGGTGCGCGAAAAATCCCTGAGTGTCAGGGCCACCTATTATCTTGGTTCGATTTCGTTCTTCCTCTTTGTTGTACTGACGATTACGGGAATTCTGCTGATGTTTTATTACCATCCCGCGGTGCCGGACGCCTACCGCGACATGAAAGATCTGGTTTACGTGGTGTCGAATGGAGTCTTTCTCCGCAATCTCCACCGCCTCGCGGCTCAGGCAATGGTGGTGGCAGTGTTCTGGCACATGTTCCATGTTTTCTACCGCGGCGGATACAAGCCCCCGCACGAGTTCAACTGGGTGATTGGTGTCGGCTTGTTGATGGTCACGCTTTTCTTGAGCTACACCGGCTATTTGCTTCCCTGGGATCAACTGGCCTTCTGGGCGATCACGGTGGGGACGAACATCATCAGCTACGTTCCGGTGCTGGGGCGCCCCATCCGTTTCCTGTTGCTCGGCGGGCACATCATCGGGCAGAACGCGCTGCTGCGTTTCTACGTGCTGCACTGCGTGATCCTGCCTCTGGCTGCCGTGGTCCTTATCGCGATGCATTTCTGGAGAATTCAAAAGGATGGCGGGCTCACGGTGCGAGACGATCATGAGTGAGAAGAAAAGTTACGACGCGGGTTTAGGTTCAGACGCCCTCCGGCAGCCACGGCGCATTGTCTTCATCACGCGCAATACCTCCGCCAAAGTGAAAGGGGAGGTTGGCCCACAGCTCATGTCTTTCCCGCACGTCATTCTGCGGGAAACGATCGCGTTTCAAGTTCTCGCAATTGTACTTGTGGTGCTGGCGCTTTTCTGGGACGCGCCGCTGGAGCAATTGGCCAATCCGCTGCTCACCCCGAATCCCGCCAAGGCGCCGTGGTATTTTCTGGGACTTCAGGAACTGCTCCATTACTTTCCGCCTCTGGTGGCCGGAGTTCTGCTCCCCACGCTGGTGGTTCTGGCGCTCGTAGTCATCCCTTACTTTGACGTGAACATCGAAGGCGAGCCGCTCTGGGCGCACCGTAGCCGCCGACGGTTGCAGATTTATGTAGGAGCCTTCGCGGTACTGTCTGTTTTGTTCGCCATCTACGACGCATGGACCGTGCTGGCTCCCACCGCGCTGGTAGGGGCGCTCGGGCTGATTCCTTATTTCAAATCCACCAGCAACTCGCGATTCCAGAAATTCCTGGGGTCGCGACCGCTTCCCTGGTGGTTGATGACCTGGTTCATCGCCGTCGCCCTGACGCTCACGGTGGTAGGGACTTTTTTCAGGGGCCCGGGTTGGTCCTGGGTCTGGCCCTGGAGATGAAATGCCTGCTGAAGAGATGGGAAAAGTCACAAAGCGCCTGCGTCTGATCTTCGCGGTTTCGTGCGTGGTCCTCCTCATAGTCCTTGCCATCTCGCCGATTCGCGACTACCTGAGCGACTGGAGACGCTACGAGAGGGATTACGTCCGCTTTGCAGAGTCGCGACCGGATACCAAGCGCCTGCTGGCTGACTTCCGCCCGGAGATCGAACAAATCTGGATTCCGCAAATGCAGGTGGTTGATCGCTGCACGACGTGCCATCAAGGCATTACGCGGCCAAGTCTGCTGGATGCTTCCGTGCCGCAACCCTTCCGTGCGCACCCGCCCATTCCCCACCGCGTGCGTGACTGGGGATGTGTGGTTTGCCATCGCGGACAGGGGCTCGCCACGGAAGTTCGCGACGCGCATGAGACCACACTCGCCTGGGAACAGCCGATCCTGCCCGTGCGTTACATCCAAGCCTCCTGCGGAACCTGCCACCGCGCCGAGCTGCCGCAGACACCGCGTCTCGATCGGGGCCGCGAGCTTCTTGCCACACTCAATTGCGTTGGCTGCCATCATATGCAGGGGATCGAGCGTCCGGTGATGTTGGGCCCGAGCCTCACGAATGTTGGGACCAAGGTCAGCCGCGCCTGGCTATATAAGTGGCTGAAAGAACCACGCGTCATCACGGCGAGCGACGGCACCATCCTCGTTATCGGCTACGAAAACGAAGACGAGCCGCGCATGCCCAAGTTTCGGCTGAGCGAAAAGGAACTGCAGGCCCTTTCCGGCTACCTGAGCACGCTCGCGAGCGAGCCCCTACCACCCTACAAGTTTGATCCCCGCACGGTGGCCGCGTGGGAAAAACGGCCCGACCTGATCGATCAAGGCGAGACGCGTTTCCGGCAGATGTTCTGCACGACGTGTCATTCGCTCGCGGTCACGCGCGCTGGCGAAACCAAATTGATTGGTGGCGACATTGGGCCGGAACTCACCAAAGTGGGAAGCAAGGTGAATCCGGATTGGCTGGCAGCTTGGCTGCGCGACCCGCAGGCATATCTACCCCATGCCGAGATGCCGCGTTATCAGTGGTCCGACCAGGACCTCTATGTTGTAACTCGATATATCGAATCGCGACTCACCGATCCCAGCCTGCTGAGCGATGTACCGAAACTCCAGGCGCCTACTCCCGAAGAGGTCCAGCTTGGGCAGCGCTTATTCGCGGAAAAGGGTTGCTCCAGTTGCCATGCCATTAAGGGCCTGGCGCCGCAGACGGACTTCGGGCCGGACCTGACAAGCCTGGGCAGCAAAACCGTTTCGCAATTGGAATTCGGCAACTCGAGGATTCTCCGCACGCCCGTCGCCTACATCGAAGCCAAGATCACCGATCCGGTCTCCGTCAATGTTGCGGCACGAATGCCACAGTACTCGCTCTCTCCCGGTGACCTGGACGCCCTCACCACGGCTCTCTTGAGCATGACGGGGAAATCCACCACGGCAGGATTGGAAGGCCTGATTCTCCCGACGCGGCAGGCACAGTTTCGCCCCGCCGGAGCGTTCGGCGAGCTCTTTGAGCGCTACAAGTGTTACGTCTGCCATCGGTTTAACGGTTACGGTGGAACGCTTGCGCCCGATCTGACCAACGAAGGAAGCCGCGCGCAGAAAAAGTGGATCGCCGAGTTCTTGAAAAATCCTCAAACCCTCCGTCCCACGCTCACTTTCCGCATGCCCCAGTTCAACATGACCGACGAAGAGGTTTCCGTCCTGGCGGATTACCTCAGCATGGTTATGCAAACACCCACGGTGAATCTGGCCAGCGTCGATTCCAAACGATTCACTCCGCAAATGGCGGGCCTCGGCAAGGAACTTTATGAGGTGAAGTATCAGTGCCAGTCGTGCCACACCATCGGTTCTGCGGGCGGCTACGTTGGCCCCAATCTGACGAATGTCGGCAACTGGATCAACGCCGCCTGGATCGAGGAATGGCTCAAGAATCCGCAGTCTCTAGCGCCTGACGCGATTGAGCCCCGTCGAGATTTCACTGACGAGGAACGCTCGGCCTTGACCGCCTATCTGATGACCCTCAAACAGAGCGCCCCCGCCCCTGCCGGCGGAACGCCCGGGAGGGGCAAATGAAACTGAAGCTACTCATCGCGCTCGGGGTCGTTCTGGGTGCTGGTTTGGCCACTTCTTGTCGCGCAAACCGGGCTGCGGAGAAACCCGATCCCCTCGCGCGGGCTTACGACAGCGAACCGGATTGGAACGACTCGCAGCATGTGATTCCGCTCAATTATCAGCAGGCGCAAGGCAAGCGGGTCTTCTACCAATATTGTGTTTGGTGCCACGCGGATTCCACGCCCGCCGGCCCCTCGAACCGCTCGAACCTGAATCCCAATCCGCCGCTGGCCAACGATGGTGCCACGCTGAACGTTCTCAGCGACGATTTCATGCGGAACGTCATTACGATGGGTGGAGCCGCCGCGGGGAAGTCAGCTTCCATGCCCCCCTGGGGAAAGACGCTCAGTCAAGATGACATCGAGGCGGTCATCGCCTTTTACCGCGCCATCGCTCAACCTCCCTACCAAGCTCCAGCGCGGCCGGGGCCCAAATATTCGGTGAGGTAAAACACCTTGGCCTTTTCGCGAACATTGCCACATCGCGCTCCGCCGATTCTGAACGCTTCCTGGCTCTTGCTTCCCTCGTCACGGAGTGCCAAGTCAACTCAGCGGGGATTGTGAGTTCCCAACTGAATTTTTAATTTTGGAGTGGCTATCCAAACAAGGAGAGTGATATGAAAAAAGTGGTGATTTCTCTGCTTGCGTCAGTTCCTTCGCTTTTTCTCGCATTTCTTGTGGCACTGAATCCGCGCAGCGTGCGGGCTGTTCCGAGCTATTCGCGCCAGACGGGGTTGCCGTGCAGTGGCTGCCACTACACGCCTCCGGAACTCAACCCTGCGGGACGAAAATTCAAGCTGCTCGGTTATGTTGATAAAGATACGGAGAAGAAAGGAGTCACGGACAATTCAAATAAGCGGCATGCAGGGCTTGATCTTCTCTCCTCACTGCCCCTTTCCGTGTTGTTCGAGACCTCATTCACCGCAACGAAATCACCCCAGCCGGAAACTCAGAATGGCAATTTTGAATTTCCTCAAGATGTGTCGCTCTTTCTTGCTGGGGCATGGGCGACCCACGTCGGCAGTTTTCTTCAAGTAACCTATGATACCCAAAATGACCATTTCGGCATCGATAATACAGATATCCGCTACGCGAATAAGAGGAATTTCGCGGGTAAAGAGCTCGATTACGGCGTGAACTTCAACAACAACCCGACCGTAGAGGATCTTTGGAATGATACGCCGGCATGGGGTTTCCCGTGGATCTCTAGCGATTTCGCACCCACTCCTACTGCCGGGCCCATCATTCAAGGCCGTCTGGCGCAGGACGTCGCAGGATTCGGTGGCTACGCAATGTGGGACAATCATCTGTATGTGGATGGAACGGTTTATCGCTCGGAGCACGTGGGTGCTCCTCAACCTAATCCAGGAAGCGCTCCCTACAACATCCGTGGGGTTGCGCCATACTGGCGCGTCGCTTGGCAGGAATCGACGCCGACGACCCAGCTTGAGGTAGGCAGCTATGGAATGCACATGGCGTCGACCCCTGGCGCGATAGTGGGCTTCGAGGATGAGTACACGGACTGGGCAATGGATTTTCAGTACGATCGAACGTTGTTCAGGAAGGACGTGTTTTCGCTGCGCGGCACGTATATCCGCGAGAATTCAGCTTTGGCCGCAACCTTCGCTGCGGGGGAAGCACAACAGAGCAGCCACCACCTGGACACGGCTTTGGTAAATGCCGAATACCATTTCGGCAATCGCTATTCTGCCACGCTCGGTTGGTTCGATACCGGGGGGACTGTCGACCCTTTGCTGTATGCACAGAGTCCGGTGACCGGCAGTGCCAATGGCGACCCGAGAGGCGCCGGGTATGCCGTGAACTTCTCGGTTTGGCCGATGCAGAATTTGCAGCTCGCCGCCCAATATACCGGATACACACGTTTCAACGGCGCCGCAATTAACTATGATGGTGCGGGTCGCAACGCGAGCGGCAATAATACAGTGTATCTGGATGTGCGATTCGTTTTCTGAACCGCACATAAGCTATAGCCGCAGGATTTTTTCCTGCGGCTATCTAATATGCCGAAGTGCCGTCCTGGTGAATGGTGTGCGGGTTGCGCTGAATCTCCAGCAGGTCGAATAACAGAGCGTTGAGGGCAGAAATCTGGCGGCATGGGGGCAGGATGCGAGAACGCTTGTCTCCGCGAAAAGTCACACCGCCTTTCACACTATAGATTTACGTGCTCGAACACGGAAATGTCTTCGCAATTAAGGAGCCTCCTGAACGGCGATCGTGTCGCCATCGTCGGCGGTGGACCTGCCGGTTCGTTCTTCGCCATCCATCTTCTTCGTGAGGCCAAGCGTCTCGATCGACACATGGAGGTCGTCATCGTCGAGAAACGAGGTCCGACGGACCCGAGCTCCGACGACTTTCAATGCAAGGGATGCAACTTCTGCGCGGGCCTTATCTCACCGAGGTTGAATGAAATACTCGGCGCGCACGGTTTCGTCGTTCCGGATGAAATCATTCAGGGGCGCATCGACTACGTCTGGATACAGGGTGAGTGGAAAAACTTCCGGCTGCGCGTTCCCAAAGACATGAAGATGTACGCGGTCTTCAGGGGTTCGTTACCCGGCAGAAGAATGGGCAGACCTGCGGGGTTCGATGGGTTTCTGCTCGGTGAGGCGGTCAAGGAGGGCGCGCGCATCCTGTATGGCGACGTCCAGGCAATTGCCTACGCCCCGTCGGGGATGCCCAACCTGACGGTGCGTGCGCCATCCGGAAAGAAGGCCTCACTCGATGCCGCCTTCGTGAGTATCGCGACCGGAATCAATGCGCACTGTGGCCTCGATTATCGTGACGATGGGCTCATCGCCTCCGTCAAGCGGTTGAATCCCGCGTTCGTTCCCGGTAAGTCCCGAAAGGCCTTCATCTTCGAGCTCGATGTGGGTGAGGACTACCTCAAACGCAATATTAACCGGGAGATCTACTTCGTCGAGTACGGCTCAAAACACCTCGCTCTTGAGCATACGGCCCTCATTCCCAAGGGCAGATTCTTGACCGTCGCCATGATCGGCAAGTGTATCGACGAGGCGGTCTTGCCACGAGACACTCAGCAGATCGTCCGCGATTTTCTGACGCTGCCGCAGATTGACCGCATCTTACCAGGCATCGCAGCAGCTCCCCTCGCCTGCGCTTGTGCTCCCAGAATGACCGTGACCACGGCGAAATCCCCCTTTGGCGACCGGTTTGCCATCATCGGTGACGCGGTCGGGTCGCGGTTGAACAAAGATGGCCTCTACTCAGCCCACGCGACGGCGAGCCGGCTGGCCGAGACCGTGCTCCATGAGGGAGTGGACAAGCAGGCTCTCGCCAAGGGATACGGGAAGACCGTCAAATGGCTGGTGGCAGACAATCGCTTCGGACGGATAGTATTTGCCGCGAGCCGGGTAGCGTTCACCATGCCCGTGATGAGCCGCATCATGTACCAAGCGTTTGCCACTGAGTACAAGGTGCGAGACGAGCGGAGTCGGCCCCTGAGCGTAGTGCTATGGAAGATCGCCAGTGGCACGGCCGACTATCGGGAAGTGCTCCGGGAGATGTGCGGCTACAACGTGCTGCGATCTATTCTCAGCGGTGTGGTGGTCACGCTGAGGAACGTGGCGTTTGAGTTGCTCTTCGGTCTGAAATGGGGGGAGTACGGACGGTACCCGACAGTGGTTCTGAAGGAAAAGCGCGAGGTGCTCAAGGAGCAGCTTGCCTCAGGCCTGGGAATGGAGCTGGGCAAGTCGCCCGACTTCGAACGGATGTACGCGATCAAGATCCGAGGTTCGGAGGAAGAGATCATGGAGGAGATGGCCAAGTTCGGCCAACCCCATGCGAAGTTCGTCAGCCCGCGATTCCTCAACATTCGGCAAATCCAGGGGGTGCCTAACCAAGTCGGATCGGTGATTCGATACAGAATACCGTTCGTCAGGTTGGGCGCGGAACTGCGGCTGACCAAAAGAGTCGGCTTCGAAACTTTGCTATATCAGGTCGATGAGCGGCTTGTGGACCATGCGCAACTCATCTTCAACGTCACGGCGATCAAGGACGGAAACCGCAGTCTCTCCATTTACACGGCGTTCGACTACAAGAAAGGCAAGGGCTTCGTAGGTCGGGTTCTTTGGGGAGGGGCCAGATTATTGTTTCCAGGATTCATGCACGACGTCGTGTGGAACCATGCCCTGTGCACCATCAAGGAAGAGGTCGAGCGGAAGCACGACCATTTTGGGACGCATGACGGCTCAGCACCTGCGGCTCACTCTAACAATAAATTCGTTTCGCAAGATGCGAAACCCAACAAGATCTTCTGAGCGTCCACTGCCCCACCCACCCTTCCCCGGCGTGGGGAGAACCCGGCTAGTCTCCTGTCCCACCTAATTGGTGACAATACCCTTCACTCCCCCGGCCCCCTCCCCCTGGGGGGAGAGGGTGGCCGGCCGCCGGCGTTTTCTTCAGCCGGGGCGGGCCGGGTGAGGGGGTCCCTGCCAAGCTGCTCGTTGTCAGCAATAACGTGGGACAGGACACTAAAAAATCAGGTAACGCGCAAGGTCGCAATATCCATTGTAGACGTGAATCAGCGCTACCCCATTCGACTGAGACGTTGGGGTCGTCGAGCTTGCCTATCCATTTGCATTACCTGGGAACTACTTTATGGAGGCTGGGTGGTCGGCCGCAGCCGCTGATGTCGGCTGGGGCGGCTCGTGTTGTCCCGCTAACACCGCGGTGACCGAATTGGGAAGCTTGTCAGCATTCGCCAGCATCAGCGAGATCTGCCACATCTGGGTCTCGGACAGGCTCTGATTGAAACCCGGCATTCCCGTGAGCCGAATCCCATTCGCCACCTTCCAAAATGTCTCGCCGGGCGGATCGTCGGTGACGCCCTTCCCTTTCAATAACTCCGGCGGTATGGGGAACTCTCCGCGGGTGATCGCGGTTTCCTTCTTCCCCGGAACCCCATGGCACACGGCGCAGTTTATTAAATACTCATGCGCGCCTGCAAGGTAATTGGCTTCGTTGGCCTCAATCGGGACCGTCTTCGGCATTTCTCTTTGCAGTTTTGCATTCAGTGCCATATGCGCCAGTTTCCTTTCGAACGGCATTGGACGCGAGGCGGTAGCCACTGGCGCCAAGCCTCCGGCGAAGTAGGCGTACGCTCCCCCGATAATACAGAGAAAGGTTACGATTACGCCTGCCGCGAATTTTTTCATCGCTGGCCTCCTATTTTGGACTTGCCATAAAACCTGCGTTCGTCGCTTGAGATCAGAACACTGCCCGAATGCTGCTTAACGATCGTTGCTGACTCGCGATTCTTCTAGGCTGTTGTTAGCATGTGCCAACCAGAACGGAGGGACATGAGCCAGCCCTTCACATTGGACGCCAGGTCAGGTCGACGCGCACTGGAATATCGTTCTTGATGGGCATCGTTAGGAGCGACGGTGGGTCGATCTTGAAGTCGGTTAGCTTTGCCGGAATTGTCCCCGTGATCCGGCTCTCTCTTCCTTGCGCCACCCGTTTGAATGGAACCTGCTTATACTGGACGGTCTGGCCGGCGAACTGGATCTCCAGATCAAGATAGATCGTCGCTGATGTGGAAGCCGACTCGGGCATTCGGGTGCGCACGGTCACCAAGGGAAATTGCGCCCCGCGCGTCACTTGCAGCATGTGAAGATCACGGTTGCTGTCACCCGAGTCGAATGACTTCACGGGCACCGCGATCAAGAAATCACATTGCGCATCGTTGCAGACGCCTTTGCCTCGCGCCGCACGGCTGACACCGTCGAATTGGTGAAGTGGATGTGATACATGATAGGTGAGAGTGCCTTGATCAAGCACCCACTGGCTGTCCGTCGCGGCAAAGGCGGGAAGTGATAGCAGCCAAAGCCCCATCAGCAATTTTCGAAGCATATGACCTCTTCAGAATTTAAACGACACGGATGCTACCGCCAATCCGAATGCCGCTCCCGTCACGATGGCCACCGGCCCATGCAACGAGGCGATCCCGTGTACCCTTTCGCCGCGGCTCTTTTGAGCGAAAGCTATCTCCCCCAGGATGGGTGTCAGGACCATTCCCGGAGCATGAATCCAGGCCAGGGTCTTGTGCAGGCGGATGGGCCCGCGGGTTTGGGTGCCGGGTATCTTGGGCGCCCGGATAGCAAAGTAAGCAGTCGTGAAATAGAATCCCGCCGTCGTCACACCCAGAGCGGCATGCAGATCACGGTCGGTGGTGCTGGTCTGCTTTCCACCGGCGACCGCGGAAGTGATGAGCGTGGCGGCGAAAGGAGCAATCGTTATCAAACCGAGCCGTTGATGGATCTTGAGCATATGCGAGCGTCTGTCAAGTAGTGCCTGTTCCCGTGCATTACCCTTGGCTTGAGACGGAGTGATGCCGAGATCCTCCAGCGACGGCTCCGTCGGCTTACTGGAAGGGCTGGGCGCCGTCTTCTGAGCCGGCTCTGCGGTTGTATTGCTTTGTGTTTGCGCGACGGCTTCGGGCTCGCAATTCTCGACGACCGTCCAGGGCCCGCTGACGTTTGCGGCACGGATTTCGACTGTTTTGTAGCCGCGGGATTCGAACTTGATGCGGTAGTTGCCAGAAGGCAGACTAAATCTATAAGTACCGTCCGTGCCCGTGGCCGCAGGTAGCACATAGCCACTCTCTACGCTGGTCGTCGTAACCATGGTAAACGCCATAGGGGTACCAGCAGGATCGGTCACTGTGCCTATCAATTGTCCCATCGCCTGCGCCATCAACGATGGGCCTGATGTAACGATTAGAAAAGCGCCGGCGAGGCCGGCGAGACAAGTACGGCTGCGGTGTGCGATATTCGCGAGCATCCATACCTCCTTTTTAGTTTGGGTAGTGTCCTGGGTAAACCTGTCAATTCTACATGAAGCGATTACCCCGCACCTGCGAATGGCTCCTACGGTCACGTCGGGACCTGGGGCCGCTAAGAATCAGAATAGCGCAGCTTCTCTCAGGTTTACACGCGCATTTGCGAACATGAACAAGATGTAATTCTCCGGACATTTACCGTTCATGTTGAAGGGTACTGTGAATACGTGACAGCAGAAGCACGCCCAAAAGGTGGATAGTGGCGGAGGTGCGGCAGCATCACCTCCACGCCAGCGTGAGTTTCCAAAAGGGGGTTTGCGGTATTGATCAACTGCGAACGGGCACTTTCAAGAAAGAGGTAGGCAACGTCATCTCGCTAGCTGGCAGTGACAGCGTAACCGTGGCGCCCCCGCTCGGGCGATCGGAAATCTTCACTGTCCCGCCATGGGCCTGGGCCACGGCGTCGACAAATGCCAGCCCGAGCCCGTTTCCTGGTGAGTGCTTTCCCTTCACAAAAGGCTCGAATGCACGGCTGCCGATCTCGGGAGGAAAACCCGGCCCGTTATCCTCGATCACCAGTTCGGCATAGCCCTGGTGCGACCGGAGCCGAATATCGATCTGGCAGCCGGGCGGCAAGTGTACAAGTTCATTTTCCAATAGATTGCTCAGAGTGCGATTGATCAGCCCAAGGTCGGCCTCAACTATAACGCCGCTTTGCAGGTCAGTTCTTACCTCGTGATGCCTGTCGGCCATGGCCGGCATGTACAACTGGAGTAATTGAGTCACAACCGCAGGCAGGTCCGCCGCCACACGCTTCATTGGAAGCGCACCGGCTTTGGCTTCGGCGACATCCAGCGTCGTGTTGAGTAGAGCAGACATGCGGTCCAGTCCTTCGATAGCCTGCGCAACCGAATCTCGCCATTGGTCGCCGTTTTCAGCCGAGAGTGCCGATTCGAGAGTTTCCCGGATCGAGGTCACGGGACTTTTCAAGTCGTGAGCGACCGCATCGGTTACGGCTCGCAATTGTTTGACCGACGCCTGAACCCTTTCCAGCATGCGGTTGAACGTCTTCGCCAGACGGGAGATTTCGTCGGAACCAGCGGGTTCCGGCAATCGCTCGTCGAGTCCCTCGTAACCCGGGGAACGGGGGATTTCCATTTTTCCAACTAATGTCGTATTTTGTTCGGTGTTCTGTCTTAGCAGCGAGTTATACCAAGCTAGTTCAGTGGCTTAGAAGGAATCAAAAGCATATGTCAATTAACGCATATGTGAGGCATTATGCCGCACCCGGCGGTGCTGTCGTAGGACGACTGGGCTATCTCCAGAGACTCATCGGCTTCGGCACCATCTTCAGCTACTCTGCATCCTCTCTAACTGGATGATACAAAAGTGTAGAATAACTTTATTAAGAACCGAGTGGTAAGGCAAACTACGCCTAAGTCTGCGCTCCGTGTCCTGTTTGTCCCGCTGGTATTCGGGCGGTTCCCTTCTTGAGCTTGGGCGCCGCGCGTCGCGACTTAAAGGAAAAGCCGCAGACTCTCTGGAAAGGCGAGAGTCCGCGCTTGTATCTTGCTTGTATCTTGCTTTGGCCGTTGATTTCGGGTGTAAAACAGTCCCTGGAGTTAGCGGTGTCCGGCGGCGGAGGCCGATCTGCGCTGAGGCCGGGAGGGAACTCCCGAGCCTGTCGGGTAGATAGGCCCCCCGCCCTCTTCTCCCACGCCGAGGAGAATCCGAGGCCGTATGAGCCTGCATATTCAAGCTCGACGGGAGACGGCACAGGGTCGGGGGGACCGGACCGAAAGCTTAACTCCGGGAGGGTGTGATGAGCAATCTGGACACGTGTGGAATTGAAGTCAGTGCGAAGGAATTGGTGGTGATGCTGCGGCGGCAAGAGGACTTGGAGCCTTTGCGAAATTTCACTAACACGCCGGAAGGCCATACCATGGTGCTTCGTTACCTGCGGCGAGCGGGCCGCGTGGTGCGCGTTTGCATGGAGTCGACCGGTCTCTACGGTCTGGACCTGGCGCTGGCGCTGAGCACGCAGGAGGGCATCGAGGTGATGGTGGCCAATCCGCGTGCGGTGCGGCATTTCGCCACCGCCTTGATGCAACGCAGCAAGAATGATCAGATCGACGCCGGGGTGCTGGAACAGTTTGCCGCGCGTATGCCCTTTCAGCCCTGGCAGCGGCCCTCGGTGGCCACGCTGGCCTTGCACGCGCTGGCGCGGCGCCTGCGGGAGTTGGTCGAGATGCAGACGGCGGAGAAGAATCGTCAGCATGCGGCGGGGCTGTCGCAGGCGATTCCGACGGTGGTGAAGCGTGACTTGGCGCGCAGCCTGCGGGCCCAGGAACGGGCCATCGAGCGCTTGACCCGCCAAGCTCGCAAGCTGATCGCGCAGGATCCCCAACTGACCGAGCGCTTTGAACTGCTCGACAGCGTCCCGGGAATCGGCGAAACCAGTGCCGTGCAGCTCTTGGGGGAGTTGGGCGTGCTGGCACCCGATCTGGAGGCTCGCCAGTGGGTGGCCTACGCCGGACTCGACCCGCGCCAGTACACCTCGGGGACCTCCGTGCATAAGAAGCCGCGCATCAGCAAGGCCGGCAATAAACACCTCCGCCACGCTCTGTTCATGCCCGCCTTGGTCGCCGTCCAGCACGACCCGCACTTGCGCGCCTTCTATCAGCATCTGCTCGCCCAGGGCAAATTCAAAATGCAAGCCTTGGTCGCCGTCATGCGCAAACTCCTGCACGCTCTCCACGCCATGTTCAAAACCCATCAGCCCTACGAGGGCTCCAAACTCTTTCGGCTTAACTCCGCCCCTGCCCAGGAGGTGACCCGTGCTCTCGTCGCTTCCTGACCTTCAAAAAGAAAGAGGTTTCCCGTACCCTTCTAGAAAGAAAAACCTGTTGAAATTGAAGAGAGAATCTACCCGCTTTAGGGGAGCAGGAGCGTTATGCAACAAGAAGTGACCATGGATGGGCCGAGGAAAACTTTGGCGAAGCGGTTGGAAAACCTGGACCGCTTAATTAACGAGTTGGGGCAACCCGTTTCTCAACTCTGGGTTGACGCCTACCAATTCTTGATTGAGGCGATCAAGCGACCGGGCAAGCGTACACCTCGACGAGAGCGTTTAATTCGCGCCGCAGTGCTGACGGCTGCCGCTGCTCTCGAAGGATGCACAAATTTCCTTGCTGAGCGTGTTGCTAAAGCTGGGGCAGCGGGTGGAAAGCAACTCATGGAAAGTCAAATCGACTGCCTTCGAGAGAAACGTAAGGTTCTTGATAACGGCACGATAATAGAAAAAAGCAACTGTACAGTTCGAGGGACCGGTTCTTGCTTCTATATTCCCTTGTAAGCGGGGGACTACCATTACACCCGCCTGCGCGTGCTCAACTCGAAACAAGTTTCGAAACCAGGGACAAGCTTGTGCATCCTAAGCCTGGTTTACTAGTTGATCTTTTGGCCGATGATATCGGCTTCAACGCTTTTTCGGGCTTCTTAGTCGCTGACATACTACTAGCGGAAGCGTTGAGGGCTTCGAAAGGCAATTCCTAATCATTCGCAGCATTCTTTCGAAGGGCCTCAATCATTTTGTTGATATATTCCTCCGGGTCTCTCTCCCAAACCTTTTCCAGCGCACAGAGGTCACGGCGTTCAAACAGTTGGATTACTTGTGGCGGTCCTTTGGGCGGCGTGCTTTGCGTCCATAGCCTTAATCCGTTGGTCATCCATCTCTTTCATAACCTGAAACAGCGTTGCGGCCAATGTGAAACACATTTCCCCGTCTGGTTGCTTAAAGTCTATCTCGCCAAGGTGAACAATCCTGTGACGCTTGCGGAAGAATTCTTTGATGAAGAAGTCCTTCGTGAAGTGCACCCCTTTGAAAGTTGGGTACTTGGCATGGATAGGATTCAGTAATCTGGGATTGCGGGACAAGAACGAATCAAAATCCTCTCCGGTCAGCAAGGTCGATACTTTGTCAAGTCGCACTCCAATCGCGTTCCACTTGCGCCACTGTTCTGCCCATTTGTCCTTGTCTGCTGGCGTTGGCATCCTTGTGTCCATGAGGTCAACTTCACTCCACTTCATGAATAAACGCGCCAACTCACATTCCACTGCCATCGCACTCAGGACAATAACCAGCGTGAAATCTGCATTTGTGAGTTCTGCCCGTGCGCGACTCAAAATCCTCATGCCCACAAAGTTACCCAGCGGATTTACGAACCACAAAGGCATGCCACATTCAGTACACTGCGTGTCCTTAATGTCTTGTGTCCCGCTGGCTTGTAACGTCATCTGATGACCGCATAGGCACGTGACAGTGAAAGAGGATTTCATTTGCTTTGTCCGCTCCGCGATTTAATCCTGGATTCTATCATCGCCGCCCATTTTCGCGGACGCTTTATTGTGCTGATGAACGTGGCCCCAGTTCCCCCAAGGCCCTTCGCGAAATCCCAGACACCACAGGTCGGGATGTGCGCAAGCCCACCCGTGCTTCAAGTTCTGCCCTTTCTGGAGCAGGAAAAAGCCTGCGGTTAATTACGCTGCTTTGAGGAGTATAATCGCTCTCATGACAAAGTCTGGATGGATCGCTTACTCAGTCTTGGTGCTGGCATTTCTCAGCTTCGTAGCCTTCAACGAACACCAGCAACGCGCCTTGCGGAAGGCTATAGATAACGTGGCATGGGACGCGCGCCTCGCCGATCACCTTCAAACAGACAATTTCATTACGCCAACAGTCGGTACTATTCAATTCATCAGGCAAGGACGGTACTCAATCGACGTCCAGGATTTGAAGTACACGGGAAACGGCCTTGAGTTATCAGGGTTCATCGGAAACGCGACTCCGGTCACTCTGAGCACCCTCACGGTGACCTTTACGGCAAACCGCCCCTATTATAAGAATCGCGAGCGATATCTGAAGGAACGCGGAACCTCTGCCGACTGGTACACCGTAGGCCGGCCTGACGACGAGATCGGCAAAGGGCAAGTGTTGCTGACATATCTTAGTTCGGGAAGCCGAGTGCCGTTTGCGGTAACCATCCCCAACGTGAAGCAAACTTCGGATGAGACGGAACTCAGTGTATGGTTTTCAGGCGAGCGGTATACCTACGATAAGCGTTAGTCGGGGACAACAAACCGCAGGAGGTCGCCGGCGTAGGAACTCCGCGTATCGTGGCCGGCTAGACCCACTTTTCATGCGGGGTCTAGGTTTCGATTTGTGTTCCCTCAGTCATTGACAGTTGTGTGCCAACCGTGTGCCACAGTTCGGCAGAAGGTGCGTTTTTGGCGTATGTGGCTGATTGTAGAATCAACAACTTACAGCCCTTCAATACCCCCGCGTGTTCCGACTCCCCCCGCCTCCAAACTGCCAACCTGTGTGTAATCCATAGGTAACGGGTATGTTTGGGGTGCTTGCCCTCCGAGTACGCGCCGGTGCTTTCCACGGGCCTGCCCTTGCGGAGGTAAGGGGAAAATGTTTGATTGAGACATACCTTACGAACTTTCGAACCAACTCACAGACGCAGGGTTTTGGAAACATCCGAAAGATATGAAGGGTAAATCTGAACCACTCCCAGACACGGCACCAGCGGCCCCGGCTTCGACAGCCCCATGGGTGGGACCATTTAGTTATTAGGTATCACTCTATCTAAAGTTATATCCTGGGTATGTATCAACTGAATTAGACCTGACAGTTGTTGATTTTGCTCTCGATTTTGGCGTAAGCTCAGATAGGGCGCACGAGCGGAACGGCAGCAACAGACGTTTAGGACACGACGATGAGAGTCCTCAGAGGGTACGCGGTCGCAGCCGTGAGTGTCACGATGGCGTTACTCTTGACGCTCCTCATTACTCCGCTGCATCAGCAGTTCAAGTTTCTCCTGTTCTTCCTCGCCGTCTTTGCCAGCGCGACCGGGGGAGTGGGGCCGGGAGTGTTCGCGACACTGCTCAGTGTGGCGATGGTAGATTATTTCTTAATTCAGCCCCTGCGCTCGTTTGCGATTTCCGATCCGGGAAACCTAGTCCCTTTGCTTCTATTCTGCGGTGTGGGCCTTGTGATCACATGGATTACCCACCGCTTACAGCGTTCAGAGGAGTCGATTCTGGCAGCAGCAGCGGTCATTGAATCCTCGGCAGACAGCATAATGCGCGAAAGTCTGGACAACACGATCCTGAGCTGGAACAAAGCTGCTGAGCATACCTACGGTTACACGGCTAAAGAGGCAATCGGCCGCCCTGCCTCGCTGATTGTTCCGCCCGATCGCAGGGAGGAACTGCAACGCCTAATTGAGCGCATACACCAAGGAGGCTCGGTCCAGAGCCACGAAACGGTGCACGTCAAAAAGGACGGCGCGCATATCGATGTCGCGCTGACGTTATCACCCGTTCAGGACCGGGAGGGAAGCATCGTTGGCGTCTCCAGCATCGCGCGGGGGATCACAGAGCGCAAGCTGGCGGAGGAGGTAATACGGCAGTCCCACGAGCAACTGGAGCGAACGACGCACGAGTTGAGGCTTCTGGCTGAAATGGGCGAAATGCTCCAAGCAAGTTCTATCCCAGCAGATGCCTACGCCGTTACCACCCGCTTCGCACAGACACTCATCCCGGCAAGCTCGGGTGCCCTGTTTGTGCACTCCGCATCCAGAAACAACTTAGAGGTCGTCATCAGATGGGGAGAAACGCACCAGAATGAGCCGGATTTCTTGGCCCCCGATGAGTGCTGGGCGCTTCGAGCGGGACGTCTGCATCTGGTTGAAGGTCCCCACAACGGTTTGCTCTGCCGCCATCTGCCAGAGCCTCCGCCGACGTGCTACCTTTGTGCCCCCATGATTGCCCACGGTGAGACTCTTGGCATGCTCCACGTGCGGATGAGCCGGCACAATCGAGGCTCATCCGAAGCAGCGCTCCCGGAGTCAATGGAATTAACATGGCTCGCCAGGACCATGGCGGAGCGGTTGGCCTTGGCTCTGGCCGATATGGAGTTGCGGGAGACTCTGCGCGCGCAGTCCATCCGCGACCCGCTCACCGGCTGGTTTAACCGCCGCTACATGGAAGAGACGCTGGAGCGCGAGATTGGACGGGTGGCTCGAAACAAGCGCCCACTGGTGGTAATCATGCTCGACGTAGACAACTTCAAGGAATTTAATGACACCTTTGGGCACGAAGCGGGTGATGTGGCCTTGCAGAATCTGTGCCAAATGCTGAAAACGCACATTCGAAGTGAAGATGTCGCCTGCCGTTTCGGAGGAGATGAGTTTGTGCTCATCCTCCCCGACACTTCTGCGGAGCTCGGTGCGCAGCGGGCGGAGGAAATGCGGATCGCCGTCGGACACGAGGAAATACAATACCACGACCATTTGCTGAGGCCGATGACGTTGTCGTTTGGCATCGCCACCTTCCCCGTAAATGGCAGAACCTCCAAAGACCTGCTGCGGGCTTCTGATACTGCTCTCTACCGCGCCAAGAGCGAGGGGCGGGATAGAGTGCGGTTGCACGGACAGGCCTCTGAGCCGACCACCGGGAATTGATCCAGTTAAGCGCTGTGGAGCCTATCTCCCGGAAACGGGTTGACCACTCTTTCTTTCTATTTAACATAGGCGCTTACGGCCAAACATCGACAAAAAATTATCGATCTTGCAGAATGCTTCTTGCGCCTTCTGGTTGCCCCGCCAGGGGCCACCGGCACAGACTCAAATGTTGTCCTGCTCACCCATTCTCTCCTACCCTTCCTGAAGAAGTTCTTCCAGGGTCCAAGTGTGATCTGTAATGCCAGCTTCCATCGCAGGTGTGACCCGCAACGTTTGACGGGTTCGGCAGAAATTGTAGGTCAAAACAGTGGCCGCCGTAATGTTACCGAAGGCTTTGCGCCCCTTGGCCTGCGGCGAGCCGGGCGCGGGAAGCTTCGTGTGCGCCCGGCTGCGGCGTCATCGGCGCGAAGTTCGTCGGCGTCTTGGAACTCCGAGTTCGCTTTCATATAGGCGAGCAACTCATCCACTTGGCAGAAGGCCAATGCGGTGTACGTGTCGGCGGCTCCGTAGTAGATGGCGATCCGGCCGCTGCGAGCATCCGCAATCGCTGCGCACGGGAACGTGACGTTGGGCACGAAACCAACGGTCTCGTAAGGCGTCTCCGGTGTGAGTAGGTAATCTCGAGTCCGCAACAACACCTTGCTCGGATCCTCCAGATCCAGAAGCGCGGCGCCCATGCTGTAGACGTAGCCGTTACAGGTAGTGCTGACGCCATGATAGAAGAGCAGCCAACCTTCTGATGTTTCTATGGGCACAGGGCCCGCGCCGACCTTGGTGCTCTGCCACCAGGTCTTGGGTTGACGCTGCATCACCAGCCGGTGCTTACCCCAGAAAATGAGGTCGGGGCTGTAAGACAGAACGATGTCGCCGAAGGGAGTGTGCCCCGAATCGCTGGGGCGGCTCAGCAAGGCATAGAGTCCATTGATCTTTCTGGGGAACAGCACGCCGTTGCGGTTGAAGGGCATCAGGGGACGCTCCATCTTGATCCAGGTCTTGAAGTCCGTGGTGCGACCCATTCCGATGGAGGCTCCGGGAAAATCGTCACACCACGTGACGTAGAAGGTATCGTCAATCTTCAACAGGCGAGGGTCGTAGGCGTAACCGTTTTGCACCTTCTTGCCGGCATCGTTCTCCCACGGAATCACGTCGGGGTCGAGGTCCCAATGAATGCCGTCCTTGCTGCGGCCGAAATGAAGGTCGGCCACGCCATTGCGGTGATCGGCACGAAATACTCCCACGTATGCCCCTCCATGAGGCCACGCCGCACTATTGAAGACGCGGGCCATGCGCCCGCCGGGGTTCCACCCAATAAGGGGGTTCCCGGCATAACGCCAAACCACGTCGCTGCAACCGGCAGCGCGTTCTTGCCAAGGGAGGTTCGGCAGAGAGTGACCCACGAGGGTCGGCTTCGCTGATGGTCGTGCGGTCATAAGAAAAGATCCTCCTTTCAAACCGTGCCCGCGCTGTGTACCGCGGCTTCACGGCGGACCTTGAGTTCGGCCCCGATCTGATCCATGAGCTTAGCATCAAGGTTGTATACGGCAATGACGAGCACCGTGAAGAGAGAGGCTGCTGCCGGAATCAGGCTGACCATCAGACGAATGCCATACAGCGTCCCGACATTCTGCGCGACATTGGCGTGGAAGCCATAAAACGCCAGCAGCCATCCGGCGATGGCGCCCCCCACGGTCCAGCCCATTTTCTGCGCAAACGTTCCCGCCGAGAAAACCAGCCCGGTAGCGCGACTTCCGAATTTCCACTCCGCATAGTCAGCGGTATCGGCGTACATGGCCCAAACCAGCGGGTTCAGGGAGCCCGTGAAGAGGGACCCAACCATATTGCACGCGAAGATCAGCGCCAAGTCCTTCGCGCCGGCAAAGTAGACAGGAACCAGGGTCAACACGTTGATGATCGAGAGCCACATGTAAGTTTTCTTTTTCCCGCCAAAGAACTTGGTCAGAGGAGCCGTAATAGTGACTCCCACGAGCGAGCAGACCGTGCCCGAAAGGAAGTAAGTGGAAAGGAGCGTGACGGAATCGAAGTGGTGAGCGAAGTGGTGCGCAGGCCCAATGTTGAACGCGATGTCCACGCCTTGGACCACGAAGTACTTGAAATAATAGACGAGGGATGCCCCGCGAATCGAGACCCAGGTGAGAAACACAATGCTGGCACCGCCCAAGGCAAGCCAGGGCCGGTTGCGCAGCAGGTCGCCCAAGTCACCACCCACCGAAGACTGGTCGCCTGCGGGGCCGACGACGCGCTCGCGTGTGGCCGCGAACGTGAAGAGGAAGAAGCACATTGCCGCAAAGCCGTAGAGGCCCATGGTCAAAGGGAACCCGGCCTTGTCGTTGCCGTGGCCAAGCGCTTTGACCAGAAATAGAAACGTGCCTTGCACAATCAGGTTTCCGGTGAAGGCGCCCACAAACCGAAAGGAGGAGAGCTTGGTGCGTTCGTCGGAATCGGGCGTGATCACTCCCAGCAGCGCCCCGTAAGGGATATTGATCGCCGTGTACACCAGCATCACCAGCATGTAAGTGGCATAGGCATAGGCCAGCTTGCCGGTCGGCCCGAGATTGGGCGACAGAAAGGCCAGTACTCCTGTGATAAAGAAGGGGAAGGCCATCCACAGCAACCACGGGCGAAACTTGCCGAAACGCGACTTCGTCCGGTCCGCCAGCATTCCCATCATGGGATCGGCGAAGGTGTCTCCGGTCCGGGTGACCAATATCATCGTGCCCACGGCCGCAGGTGCGAGCCCGACCTTGTCCGTATAGAAGTTCAGAAGGAACAGAACGAAAGTGTTGTAGTAGAGGCAGGATGCCAAGTCGCCGGTGGCGTAGCCGACGCGTTCCCTAAGACGTACGGGTTGAGGCTCATTAGAAGTAGGCATGCATGGCTCCAGTTATGAGGCGCAGCGTCGCGCCGGGGCTATTTGGCCCGGTCGCGGTAGGGATACCAGTTACCTGATACCCCCCGCACGGATCCGTACAGGCGCTCATTAGCGCATACGGCTCTTATCGTAGATACCGAGCGGCAAAGCGAACCTCGGGATAAGGATGGAGCACGC
>Ga0208937_1000041_pt1 | contig 126761 bp, 108 predicted proteins | sample June2015DPH_11_5_FD_184705 | JGI IMG/M metagenome (GOLD analysis project Ga0208937, IMG submission 184705) | Peatland microbial communities from SPRUCE experiment site at the Marcell Experimental Forest, Minnesota, USA - June2015DPH_11_40... | ecosystem: Environmental > Terrestrial > Soil >... | reverse complement strand
GCCGTCCCAGTAAAGTATTGAAAAAGAACGGTCCTTAACAACTTTTGTCTCGCTTATGTCACCCGGTGGTAAGGTGTGCGCCGAAACAGCCTTGGAGAGAGAAAAACTCTCACGCCAAGCGAAAAACGGATCAACTAAACAACAGCACCCCGCGAAATTAACTCGCAATCCCCAATTCGAACAAACTTCATTCCTCTTCTGCCAAGCTGTGAGAAATGTGGGTTAATCCTTTTTCGCAGTTGACATGGAACAGGTGCCTATCTGGTGCGGATAAAGCAGGCTCGCATGCTTCCAATGCTTACGACCTTCTCTCGAGAGAGCGATGTCCAACGAGGTGGCGTTCTCTGAAGCGGGCGTGGTCTGGACCGTTAAGACAGGGTTTTCCAACATGCTTTTGTAAAACTCAATCAATTCCTCGGAAATGGACCTGTTGAGCAGATCCAGATTGCCCAGTACAAAGTGTCCCGTTTGATCAATTATGATGGGGCCAAAAGCACTTCCGCCAGACTTGTAAACGAGTTCAAGAAAATCCTTGGCCGATGAGGACACCTCCTGGGTTTGACTACTCATATAGTCTCGATGTTGAAAAAACAGCGCAAATACCCTGGCCATGGACGGAGTAAGCATTTTCAGGATTTCGTCCGCGTGCGCCTTGCTCACGTTATCTCCACCATCAGTGATCACAAAAAGGGAGTCGGCGGATGTCGGTGAACCAATGAGATGGAATCCCGTCTTGAGCGCGTCAAAGAGAGCGGTTCGGCCATGAACATTTCGCTTTCTGAACTCGGGATCATCAGAAATTTCCTGAAGCCTGCGGTGCACAGCACCCCGGTCCCGCGAAAAATCAATCGTTTCCAGGATGTGGTCGGAGAATAACACCAGGGCGAACTGGGTGTTTGTTGCGCTTACACCCGCCACGTGACTCACAAATTCGGTGACCACATTCCATGTGCTCTGGCTGGAACCTCCCGCCATGCTGCTACTCAGATCCAAGAGGATGACAACTCGACGCAATCGGCTATCTGGCTGGATGGAGATCCCCTTTACGTCGAAAGTGTGGGATTTCAATGCAATATCGGAAACACCGAAGCCGTTCAAAAAGGTGGCATCCGGGCCAACGAGTGAAATAGGGAGTAAACGCGGCTCGCAGGGTTCACCTTGGGCGGCAACCTGGTTTTGCGTGCTGAGAACAACAACCATTAGTCCGAGAAGAATGCGCAACCGTCTCATATTACGTCTCAAGTAACATAACGGCCGTTCCGTCGCAAGTGGGACTTCCTCCTCATAACGAAGGAAATCATCCGGAATTTCCATTTTGACTTCCCGGCCGACCGATAACGTACACCCGGCCCAGTCCATCTGCAATGCTCCGGTAAGGTTCTGTGAGTGCAAAGCGGACTGCCACCAGTTTCCTGTCGACCACAGGGTTTCCTATCAACCAGCGGCCCTGGTGCCCAATCAACGCGGTTACCGGAGAAGTGGTTTTTCACATCCCAGAACACCCCGAACATCCACTACCGCGGCCTTTGCGCAATTGACGGCAATGACCCAGGCCACCACGCCATTCCGATGCGGCCGGGACAACCCAGCCGCACGGCGCTGGGAGCGGCTGCGCGCCCTACTCCGGGAGCTTCGTCTGGCCGGTGATGCTGAAGGCTGATTCCACAACGGGAGCGGCTGTGCCAGGCTGACCGCCGCCGATCGAGAGGCTGTAGGAGCCCGGAGCGATGATGCGGTCACCGCTCTCATTGACGTAGCTGAGGTCGCGCGGGTTGAGGGCCAGGCGGACGTGCGCAGTCCCGCCAGCGCGAATGTGCACGCGCGTGAAGCCGCGAAGTGCGCGGATGGGCGCGCCGGAAAGTTTGGGAAAGGTCACGTACAGCTCGACAACTTCGTCACCGTCGTGCTTGCTGGTGTTCTTCACATCAGCATCAACGTTGAGCGGATCGCCAGCCTTTACGTTTTTCGCGGAAAGTTTGACCTTGCTGTAGGCAAACTTCGAGTAGCTGAGGCCGTAACCAAAGGGATAGAGCGGCGTGCCGGTGAAGTAGCGGTAGGTCCGGTTCGCCATCGAGTAGTCCTCAAAGGGCGGAAGCTGGTCGAGGCCCGTGTAAAAGGTGACCGGGAGACGACCGGAGGGGTTATTGGCGCCGGCAAGAGTCTGCGCGATGGCCGCGCCGCCCTCCTCGCCGGAGTACCACGCTTCGAGTATGGCGTTTGCGTGCTCCTTCACCCAGTTCACGCTGAGGGCGCTGCCGTTCATTAACACCACTACCAGCGGCTTGCCCGTCGAGGCCACGCCTTCGAGCAAAACCTGCTCGGGCTTGGGCAGGTCGAGGCTGGTGCGATCGCCGCCTTTGAAACCATCTTCGCTCACCTGCATCTCCTCGCCCTCAAGCTCGCTGGTGATGCCTACCACGGCCACCACAACATCCGCGTCGTTCGCTGCTGCAAGGGCTTCCGGCGCAGGCCGCGTTTCCAGCTTGGACCACACCAGGCGGGTCGCCGTGCTGTCGCCCTGACCAAGGCCGTACTCGACCTTTAATGCGTAAGGCTTGCCTTGCTCCAGGTGCACGTGGGCAAGCTTGGTTTCTACACCGTTGGTGTGGAATGCCATCGTCACAACCTTGCCATCGAGCAAGACGCGGAAGAAGCCGTCGCCGCGAAGACCGAAGTTGTACTCGCCGGTTGCTTGCGGAGTAAGGGTCGCTTCCCAACTTACGATGAGCGAATTCTTCCCGGCAACCTCAGGCGGCAACGGGCCCGTAGGTACGCCGATGCCCGGCTCAATGCGGCTGGCGAGCGGCGATGGCGGGGCTGCCGAGCCCGGAAGTGCCAACATGTCGCCCATGGAGAAGTAGGTGGCGCGGACGCCCGGTTTGCCGTCGGTGCTCAGCAGTTCGGCAGGCACGGGCGAAGCATCCTTGTTCAGGAACTGTGTGCCGGGCACAAAGCGGATTTGCGCGCCGGGAAACTCCGCCCGCAGGCCGTCCAGAACGGAGACGGAATGGGTCGGAATCCCGTTGTAGTTGCCCAGGAGCACCGGCGTCTGGTTGGCCAGGGGGCCGACCACGGCAATCTTCACGCCCGAGGTCTTCAATGGGAGAGTGCCGTCATTCTTCAGAAGCACCATCGACTCATTGGCCAGTTTGCGGGCCAAAGCGCGATGCTCGGGGCCGTCCAGCAGCTTCTCGTCGATCTTCGAGTACGGCACGATCTCCGGCGGATCGAACATGCCCAGCTTCATGCGCGCGGTGAAGAGCCGCCGGAGGGCCACGTCGATGTCGCTCTCTTTCAGGAAACCTTGCTTCACGGCCTGGATATAGGGCGCGTAGTCGTGGTCGTCGGTCACTTTGGCGACAAAGTCGATGCACTCGTTGTCCATGCCGCGTTTCAGGCTGATGGCCGATGCCTCGGCCTGTGTCGGTGTGAAGTGGTGACCGTCGAAGATGTTGCGCACCGCCCCGCAATCCGACACCACGTAGCCCTTAAAGCCCCACTTGCCCCGCAACTGGTCCTCCAGCAGGAACTCGTTGGCGCAGGCCGGCTGGCCGTTGATGGAGTTGTAGGCGCACATGACAGAGTCCGCCTTGCCCTCGGTCACCGTGGCGCGAAACGCCGGCAGGTAGGTGTCCAGCATGTCGTGTTTGCTGACAGGCACATCCGCCGCGTGGCGCGTAGTCTCCGGCCCACTGTGCACGGCAAAGTGCTTGGGAGTTGAAATCGTGCGGTAGTAGCGCGGGTCGTCGCCCTGCATGCCGGTGACAAAGGCCACGCCCATGCGCGCGGTCAGGAAGGGATCTTCCCCATACGTCTCCTGGCCGCGGCCCCAGCGCGGATCGCGGAAGATGTTAATGTTCGGCGCCCAGAAGTCCAGGCCCTCAAAAATGTTGCTGTGGCCCATGCGCACCGCCTGTGCATGCATGATGCGACCCTCGGTGCTGATAGCCACGGCCATCGTGTGGATAGCGGGCGCGTCGAAGGTGGAGGCCAGGCCAATCGGCTCGGGAAACTCGGTCGTGCCATTCAGCAGCACGCCGTGCAGCGACTCGCTCCACCAGTCATAGGCCGGAACTTGCAGACGCGGGATAGCGCGAGCCTGATTCACGAGCTGCGAGGCCTTTTCTTCCAGCGTCATGCGGGAAATCAAATCATTCACACGCTGCTCGATGGGCAGGGCAGGATTGAGGTAGGGTGCATTGGAAGGAGGCGTGACAGCCTGGGCAGACAGGCGCGACGGCGCAACGGCAAATCCTGCCAGTATGACAGCGACAATCGCAAAGTATTTCGTGAATTGAATCGATTGCATCGATCTCTCCTGTGCTACAAGAAACTTTTCAGACGGAAAACATCTGGTACGGCCCCGCTGGCGACCGTGTGGCTCGACCAACCCGAGTTTTTGTGCCGGTTTCGCTGAGCGAGAGTACATCACATTGACCAGATCGGCTTGCTTGCAGCAACTCCAGGGCAAGTTGCCGGCCGATTGTAATCCAATCAGAGCGTGACCACCCGCAATCTCATCGGCGAATTCGTTTGGCGTTTTCTTGCCGAAAGCCTTGGGAGGCCGGCGCTCGCTGGATTCACCTCGCCAAGTCTCCACGATTTGCTGCGCCTCCGTCAACGAGTAAAAGACATCCTACTGGACCCGAGACCTGATTAACGCATCAAGTGGTTTTCACTCCCCGGTCGAACGAAACTGGGAATGAGGCCTTGCTTGGTGTGCCAGAGGGTGCCAATGGTGCTGGCACAAAGGTACCAGCGCATACACACCTTTTTCGGTACTGGCCCTCTATTCCCAGGGCAGCGTGCAAAACCTAAGATCAAGCCAGATGTGGGATCGCCTAGGAGTGGTTACGCCGGTGCTATCGCTGATCTACTTGGCCGCGGCGTACCTGCGCGTTACGCATCGTAAACCAACGGACGCCACAGGGGTTTAGAAGGCCAGGCCAAATCATCCGACTGAAGAGCTACGAACCGCCATGGGAATAGTGCATTTCCGCAGAATCGAACGCCGTCGTACCGCACGGGTAGCGTTGTCCGTGGACCTTATCGTACACGGGGAGACGGCCACCAACGGGGCCTTTAAGGCCGAAGCACGCACCCTTTCCGTGAGCAAGCACGGAGGGATGATGGTGCTGGAGCCAGAGGTAACGATTGGGCAAAAGCTGCTGTTGATTAACGCGAACGCCGGACTGAAATCGGAATGCATTGTGGTGTCGGCGAAGCTGACGCGCGATGGCAAACGAAATGTCGCATTTGAGTTTGCGTCGGCCGAGGTCAATTTCTGGAAGATGTGGTTCCCGGCGGCAGGGGCGAAGCCCATTCGCCGGGCCGTGCAATCGGCGTTTCGGCCGCTTCCTGCGACAAAGATGGGATGATAAGCCGACATCCCCAACGGATGAACTGGTTCCTAAGTCTTGACGCGGATACCGGAAACTGACACAGTGCCGCGGCCTTTGCGCAATTGACGGCGATAAGCCAGACCCCTAAGCTTTTCCGATGCAGCCAGGAGAACCAAGCCGCACTGCGCTGGGAGCGGCTGCGCATCGCGCCGTCCACCAAGTGCTGGAGCGCGGCAGCATCTTCGCGGACCCGCTGGCCGTGCGCATCCTGGGCGCGGACGCCGAAGCGGCTATCCGCGATGCGGAAAACAATCCCTCCCGGCGAATGCTGCGCCTGTTCATTGCCGTGAGAACGCGTTTTGCCGAGGATGCTTTGGCGGCTGCCGTCGCACGCGGTGCCCGCCAGTTGGTGGTGCTTGGGGCGGGCCTCGACACCTTCGCCTATCGCAACGCCTTCGGGGAAAGCCTGCACGTCTTCGAGGTGGATCACCCGGCGACACAAGCGTGGAAGCGCCAGCGGCTTGCCGAGGCGGCGATCCCGCTGCCCCACACGCTCACCTTCGCTCCGATCGATTTCGAGCGGGAGACTTTGGCGGAGGGCCTTGCCGCCGCCGGCTTCGATCCCGCGAAGCAATCGTTCTTCACCTGGCTGGGGGTCGCGCCTTATCTAACAGAGCAGGCTGTTTTCTCGACGCTCGGCTTCATCGCACGCCTGCCGGGGGGCGCCCACGTCGTGTTCGATTACGGCAATCCCCGGGCTTCGGGCAGCGACCGGGATAGATACGCCGCCGCTCAAGAAGCCCTTGCCACGCGCGTCGCCTCGATAGGAGAAGCCTTCAGGAGTTATTTTGAAACAGATGCGCTGCACGCCGAACTGATGGCCCTCGGCTTTCGCGAAGTCGAGGATCTCGGCCCGGCCTTGATCCGCGAGCGCTACTTTGTGAACCGCGGAGGCTTTTTGCCCGACCGGGGCGGCCATATCGTGCGCGCGACGACGGTGTGAGGGCGGCAAGCCACCTTTTTGTGTTTGTTGTCGTTTGAGATTCTTCGGAGCGCAGACGACGCGCCCCTCAGAATGACAGAGTGCTGCACCGTTTGAATTAGGGGCAAAATTGCATCTCGTGTGAAAGTCCGGCTAGCGCGGGCGCGGAATAGCGCGGATTAGTTCCAGGAGGGCGCGCAGGCGGAAGGAATCGCAGGGCTTGGCGCCGAAACGGGCCCGCGCATACAACTCCGTGAATTCACGAACCGGGCCGGCGAGTTCGGGCCGCAAGCCGGAAGAAGTGGCAAATTCCAGCGGCGTTTGTGTGATGGGCCGGGCCAGGCCGCGCTTTTCGAGGAGCCGCAAAAGTTCGGCATAGAGGCGCGAGGCAAGTTGCGGATTGTTGCGTTCCGCCGGCGCACGGCGGACTTGCCAGGAAAACACCAGCCAGCGCAGCGCAGCGCGAATCCAATCGAAGCGCAGGACAACCAGGGCAAACACCAGCGCGATGGGAAACACAACGCTGAGCCAGGGGTGCACGGCTTGCCAGGCCGTCAAACCGTTCATGCTGCGATGCTTCATGCGCTCGAATTTCCGGCGCGCTAAACCAGCCCAATCCGTGGAATTCTGCCGGACGTTTCTCGCCAGTTGAATCTGATGCGAGAAATCGTAGTTGATGACCCACTCGTTCCAGTTGAGCTGAAACCAATCGACATAGAGGGCCAGCCGGGAAAACAAGCCGGTGGCGTCTCCCGCGCCCGGCGGAGTAGGGTCGAAGGTCACCCACCCGGAACCCGGGAAGTACGCTTCCACCCAACTGTGCGCGTCGCTGGCGCGGACGATGTAGTCGCCGGCGACGTCGTTGTATTCGCCCGGGAGGAAGCCATTCACTTCGCGGGACGGAATGCTGAGTGTGCGCAGCATGATGGCCATCGCGGAAGCGAAGTACTCGCAGTGACCCGCGCGGGTCTCAAAGAGGAAATGAGCGAGGGGATCGTCGCCGGGCTTGCCCCTCAAGTTCAGCGTGTAAGTGAAATTGTCGCGCAGGTAGCTTTCCATGGCCACGGCCTTGTCGAACGGGTTGCCCGCGGGTGCGGTGATCTTCCTGGCAAGCTCCGGAATGCGCTGATCGAGTGCGGGGGGAAGCTGGAGGTAGGTGTCGAGGACTTCTTGGGGATAGACGGAGCCGGCCGTGCGGGCCCGCACGGGCCGCGATATCGGAAGAACGGAAACACCGTCGTAGCGGATCTGCCCGAAACTATGCGAAGCATTGAATACGGACCCTGTGGAATCCAGGGCCAACGAACTGCCGCGAACGGAAGCGTAGTAGGTGTTCGCCCCGGCGAAAAAATTGCCTCGCAGCCTGACCACCTGAGCGGGCGCGAACAGCGCATCACTGGCGATGGGCTGCAGCAGGACCGTGAATTCGAGTGTCACGGCCGGCGGCGCTTCGAAGTCTTTACGGCTGGAGAGAATGATCCAGCCATCAGGCATGGGCGATTGGATTTGCCGGTTCGATTCATCGTTGGTCCACCGCTTGCCGTCAAAATTGCTCAAGGCGATGCCGCGCCAGCGCAGCATCGGATACTTGACCGGCGAGCCGGTGCGCACGCGCATGACCACCGAAGTGCTCTGCTTGATCTCGCCAATCTGGCCGAGCTCGACGTTGTCCGTGAAGCCGCTCATCAGCGAGGGCTGAAAGCCGCTCCGCGCCAGGTAGCCCGCGCTGAAACGCGGAAAGAAGAAGAACAATAGGGAGCCGAACGCAACGCCGCCAATCGCCACGCTGAGCACGGCGAGCGCCAGGGCACGATGGAAGCGGCGTTCGGTTTCCGAACGTGCCTGCAGCGGAGGGAAAACTGCCCCCGCGGCGCCGCGTCGAATTTCCAGACCGACAAAGGTAGCCACCCCGAAAAGCAAGAAAGCAAGGAAGAAAGCCAGGAAGTACGTATCAATGGTGAAGACGGCGGCGGCCAGAAGCGCGGCAAAAGCGAGCATGGCCAGGAAGATGGCGTCGCGATCCGTCACGGCGCTGTACAGCCGCAGGACGGTGACGAACAGCAGAAAGTGGACGGCGGCCAGGAGCGCTGCGTAGATCGTGGGATTGCCCGTACCCTCGGCAAGCGAGCGAGAATAAAACAGCATGTCCACGGGAACAACGAGGACGTAGGCGAGAACGAATCGCGTGGCCGTGCTTTGCAGCAATTCAGCAGGGTGGCCGCGCCACCAGCGGACGCCCTTGTAAAGAATCGCCAGCGGTGCAGCGACGCTGCTGATGGCATCGAGCTTGCCGGTGGCGGCAAGCGCCAGAACGCCCGAGAGCACAAGGAAAAAGAGGGCCGTCCGATAGAACCGATCGGCCGGGAGCGAACTGCCGGGGGATGCGATGGAAGAAGCCATAGTGCAACCCTCAGAATAGCATCGGGCGAGCGATGGGCGGATGCCGGGAAACGAAAGGGTTATCGTGAACAGCAAAGGGATTTCGGTGATCAGACATCAGTTATCAGGAAGCAGCCTGCGGTCTCGACCGAGCGTTAGCTGTGTCATGAATCCAGAGCGGCGCGGGCGATTTTGCGCGTCAGGTTGGAGATCGGAACGGAGGAGAGATCGGAAAGCGGCAGGACTTTTGCCCCGGAGATCTGCGGAAGCTTCTTCAGCTTCATCCGGAAAGGCAGGAGCGTGATCGAACGGTACGTGACGGTGTGGCGGACTTTGGGCAATCGTTCGAGCGGCGCGGAGAATTTATGGCCGCGCCGCAGCGATTCTTCAAGGTTCGCGCGCAATTCGAGAGCGGCATCGCGGTGAACCTCAATGGTGGGGAAGTGCCACATGCGCGAAACAATCGCGCCCACATCGGCTTTGCGCGCCGGGCCGGCTTTCGGCTTTGGCGGAGGCAGGAGCAGCGTGTGGCCCTGGGGATCCAGCAGGACGGCGGCCGCGAGTTGGAGTTCCACCGTGGCGCGCTTCTTGCGTTTTTCCGGGATGGTGTCCGCAAGACCCAGCTTGCGAGCCGCGCAAAATTCGCTGACCGGGCAGAGGAGGCACTGCGGCAACTTGGGCGTGCAGAGGATGGCGCCAAGCTCCATCATGGCCTGATTCCAATCGCCAGGTGCCCTCGGAGCAAGCAGCGCCTCGGCGCTTTTCTGGAGTTCCTGCCAGCGTATGCCTGCGCGCAGATCCCCGCGGATCGCCTGTAAGCGGGCCAGGACGCGGGCAACGTTGCCGTCGAGTACGGCGAGTTTCTGGCCGTAAGCCATGCTGAGAATTGCCGCGGCAGTGTACTTGCCGACGCCGGGAAGAGCGAGGGCCTCCGCTTCCGTGGCTGGAAAAACGCCGTTGTGGAGAGCCACGATTTGTTGCGCGGCCTTTTGCAGATTGCGCGCGCGCGAATAGTAGCCCAGGCCGGACCAGAGGCGAAGAACTTCTTCCTGTGGGGCTTCGGCAAGGGCATGCACATCGGGGAAAGCCTCCAGGAAGCGTTCGTAATAGGGAATGGCGGTGGCTACACGCGTCTGCTGCAGCATGATTTCCGAGAGCCAGATGCGATACGGGTCTTTTGAGCGGCGCCAGGGTAGATCGCGCTGGAATTGCGAGAACCACGCAAGAAGGTTTTTGCGAAAGCGGGCGAGTGCGGGTCCGGTGAGCATCGGCGCGATTAGTTTCGCACAAAACACCGTGGCGCGAGCCGGCGGAGCGGTCTTACGAGAACTCGGGGCAAGGACTCGCGAACCTCAAGAGGAGGGATCTTCGGCGAAAACGACATACGAGGAATTCCAGATGTCCGCGGGAATCGAGCCGCGGGGCTGCGAGGTGACAACAACTTTGCAGGAATCGGGATCAGCTGCCAGTTGAGAGAGCAGATCGTGACCCGGCGCGGGCGCGATAGGCTGCACAAGCGCCAAATGGCGCAAGACGGCGAAAATATTTTCGGTGGCGGGGGCCAAGGGCACCTCCGCGCGAACACTGCGGAATTCCAGTTGCGTGTTGCGTTCGTGAAAACTCCAAGCAATGGCGGCACACAAGCTCACAGCGCGCTCGAAGCGCTCCTTTTCGGCCGCGGGAGAATTGGGCTGCGCCGCGGGACTGTGAGGATCGAAAACCAGCAGGACGCGGTAGTCGTCCTCGCGGGCGAATTCGCGGACCATCAGCACGCCGGTGCGCGCGGAAGCCTTCCAGTGGACATGGCGTGCGCTGTCATTTGGCAGGTAGTCGCGCAGGGCGTAAAGATCCTGGCCGCGGCCTTTGACCAGGCTTTCCACCGCTCCTTGAATGCCCGGTAGAACCTCCAGGAATTCCGGCGTGGCTTCCACGGAGGGATAGACGAGTGCCTCCGTGGCGAGATCGATGCGCCGGGCTTTCTGCAGAAAGCCAAAGGGAAAACGCGTGACGATGCGAAACGCTTCCTGGCGATAGACGCCGCGCTGGGAGAAGAGCATCGGCACGCTCTGCCGCGCCGAGGCCTTCCGGGGAAGATACGGAAAGTAGACGGGAGTTTCGAGCAGCGCGGCCGCGGGCGCGCCTTTTTTCTTCACCCCTTCCACGCGAAGTGAAAATGAGGGCAGCGTGAGCTTTTCATTCTGGAGTTCCACGGCGGCGCGCACCATTTGGCCCGCAAAGATGTGCTCCGGCAGATTCAGGCGCATGTCCACGCCAATAAGCGTGATGGAGGAAAGAATGCCGGACATAAGGATGCTGGCGATCAGGCAAGAGAGGATGAGGAAGAGAAGGTTGTTGCCGGTATTGATGGCCGCAAGGGCAACCAGGACGATCACCGCGATGTAGATCCAGCCCTCCCGCGTAACACGGTATTCCATGCGGTAGCCGATCCAGCGCAGCGGGGTGCGCTTGGCCAGGACGGGAACCAACGTGACGGACACCCAAGCGGCCACCACGAGCGCGGTGATCGCGGAAGCGCTGGCCAGAAACAGGTTGCCAAGCTGCGCGGCAGCGCCGGAATAGAGAGCGAGAATCAGCGCGACACTGAGGGCCGCCATGGAGAGAAAGAAGGCGCGGACCGCGGGGCGATCCGATTTGGCTATGAGGTTGGCGAATGTGGAGGAGAGAGAAGACATGTGAGTGATGTCAGAACTCGGCGGCCAACAATCGGGAATCGGCAACCATAAATGACGAATTCAAGCGCTTTGCGGCACTAGAGAGGCACGCGCACCGATTCGACAATTTCCCGCAAAACATTTTCCGTCGTCTCCGATTTCTTCTGCAACGAAGCGTGGCGCGCGCTGGCAACCACGCGATGCGCGAACACGGGAACGGCCAGTTGCTTGAAGTCGTCGGGAAGACAGAAATCGCGGCCATCGAGAAACGCCCGCGCCTGCGCTGCACGTTGCAACATCAGCGTGCCGCGAGGGCTGACCCCCAGGGCCAACTGGTCCGATTTGCGGGTACGGTTGACGATTTCCAGGGCGTAATCGTGGAGGCTGGAGTCCACGCGCACGCGGGTCACCGTCTCCTGCATGGAGAGAACGTCGGTGACATCGGCGACCGGTTCCATAGCAGTAACGGGATCGTCGCTCGTGCGGCTGCGCAGAATCTCGCGCTCGGTTTCGTGGGAGGGATAGCCCATCTTCACGCGCATCAGGAAACGGTCAAGCTGGGATTCGGGAAGCGGGTAGGTGCCGTGATGCTCAACGGGATTTTGCGTGGCGATCACCAGAAACGGTTGCGGCAGCGGCATCGTGCGTCCATCGACGGTTACCTGAGCCTCGTTCATCGCTTCCAGCAGAGCGGATTGCGTGCGCGGCGTCGTGCGGTTGATTTCATCGGCAAGAACGACGTTGGCAAAAATCGGGCCGCGGCGAAATTCGAACTCGCGCGATTCGGGATTGTAGACGCTAACGCCGAGGACGTCGCTGGGAAGAAGGTCGCTGGTGAACTGAACGCGCTGGAAGGTGCAATGAAAAGATTTGGCGAGCGCCTGCGCGAGCGTGGTTTTACCGACGCCGGGGACGTCTTCGATCAGCAGGTGGCCGCGCGCCAGCAGGGTAACCAGGGCCAGTTGGATCACATCTTCCTTGCCGAAAATGGCGCGCGCAATCGAGCGCTGCAGTTGCGTGACGATCTGAGAGGTGGCCGTCGGCATTGGTTGAAAACCCTTACTCTTCCTGCTACAAATAGATGAAGGGACGCGCAGGCGGTTGGCGCGCACGCAACACCCTTTACAATTTGACGGGCGGCCCGTCTCCGGGGTTACCCGTTACATCATGACCCGTTCCAGAACGGGCGATTAGCTCAGCGGTTAGAGCGCTCGCCTCACACGCGAGAGGTCAAAGGTTCAAATCCTTTATCGCCCACCACTCTCATAGTTTCGCATCATTTCTTCGTTTCCCCGAAAAATCGAAAGGAGATGTGTGCCTAAACAATGGTCAGAGGCGAATTCTCCGAATCCCTGCCATTTGTGAACCCCATGCACAGGAGCCGTGCCCCAGCGCCTTTTTTATCTATCCGTTAGGATTGCTGGCAGGTCGCGAGCCCCATGGAGTACGGCGACGACTTGAACCTCCGAAGATCCCTCGTTTTGCCGATAAACTACAAGGTAGGAACTCACGGGCCAGAAGAGCACGTTGCGCGGAGTCAAGTCTGCGCGAGTGTGCCCGCTTCGCGGCCATTTCGCAAGATGCTCGAAGGCACTGAAGAATTGCTCGATCAATTGCTCGGCGGCGCTAATGTTCTCTCTCGCGATGAATTCCTGAATCTGGAGAAGATCTTCGAGCGCGAGAGGTGAGAGTTCGTAGGATGGCATGGCAGGTTACTTGCCGCGCGCGCGGCGCAACCTGGTTCTCGCCTCTTCCGGCCGGATGCCTTTTCCCTCTTCCAGTTGCTGAAGGCCAAGATCAATTTTCGTGCGGATTTCGGCCAAGTGTCTTTGCCTGAGGATTTCCTGCTCCTCAAGCAGTCGGAGCGCCTCGCGGATGACTTCGGAAGCGGAAGTATAGCGGCCGCTCTCAACCCTTTCGGCGACCCAGCGTGCAAGTTCGGGAGTGAGTGAGACGTTCATGGGGAACTCCTGGGGAGTAATAACCAAGAATAGCATAGTTTGTTATCGACAAGGAGAAAGCTTCGCCCGCGATCACGAACCGGGCTTCTATAATGCTCGAAGAGGTCAGTGAGGACAGACATGTCGATTTTCCTTCGAACTGTGGAGTTTCTGGGCTTGAGTCTTTGGCTGGGGGCAGATGCGTTTCTGAGTTTTGTGGTCGCGCCGGGAGCGTTCGCGATTCTGGGGAATCGCGATGCCGCGGGAATGATGGTGGGATTTTCGCTCGCGCGGCTGCACTTTGCCGGAATTTTCCTGGGGCTGATTTTCCTGGCGGCGCGGCTCCTGCGGACGCAGAGTTTCACTAGCTTCACGGCTCCGGCGGCGCTTTGTGTGGTGTTGATGGTGGTGCTTACGGCCGCGTCGCAATTCACGGTCAGCAATCGCATGGAAAACTTGAAAAAAGAAATGGTGTCGGTGCAGAATACGCCGGAAAACGATCCGCGGCGCGTGGCATTCAACCGGTTACACCACACCTCCGTGCGGTACGAGGGCGCCGTCCTGCTGCTGGGCCTCGCGGCGATGTATCTCCTGGTCCGCGAAGTTTCCACGAAGTCATAAACCGATTACTTTCGTTTGGTTTTGCGAGGCGCACGTTGTTTCTTGCTGCGCACAGGGCGGGGGCGGATCTTGTTGGTGACTTTATAGCCGGCGCGTTCAAAGGCCCGCCACATGTACCAACTGGCGACGGTGCGAAATGGCCGCCAGCGCTCGCCAAATTTCAGGAGTTCCTGCGGCTTGGGCATGTGCTTCTTGCCGTAGGCCACGGACCAGCCCTTCTTCACGCCCAGATCGTGAATGGGCAGCACATCCGGCCGGCCCAAACGGAAAATCAGGAACATCTCCACGGTCCACGCGCCGATCCCGCGCACGGAGACCAGGCGCTCGACGAGTTCCTCATCGGACATCTTCACGGCCTCGTCGTGCGACGGCACCACTCCATCGAGAGTTTTTCGGGCAAGGTCGCGCATTGCCTCCACCTTTGCGCCTGAAAGGCCGGCCTTGCGCAATGTGGGCTTGCGAAATTTCAGGATTTCCTCGGGAGTGGGTACGCCGCCGGTCGCGCTCAGCGCCTTGATGCGCCCGAAAATAGTGGCGGCGGCTTTGCCCGAAATGGATTGGTAGGCGATGGATTCGAGGAGAACCTCGTAGGGCGATTGCGCGTCGGCGACGTCAATCTGGAAGGGCGTAGTCTCCGCGATGAGGCGTTGCAAGCATTCGTCGCGTTCCGATAAATGGCGGACGGCCTCGGCAAGGTCGAAAGCAAGATTCGTGGGCGGCCTGTTGATGGTCATGGCGGTCCAAAAACATATCACAAAGGGATTGAGTTGGTCAGCGCGAATTACGGCCGCGGCCAGCCATGCCGCAAGGAAAACAGGCCTTACCACCGTCGTGTGCTAAGATTCAGAGTTTATGCAAACAGGAATTATTGGACTACCACAGGTTGGAAAGACCACGCTCTTCCGGATATTGACCAAAGCGCACGTGGACGCCAAGGGCGGCCAAGCCACGCATGTCGGCGTAGCCAAGGTGCCGGAGCCGCGGCTGGTGGAACTGGCGAAGCTCTACAGCCCAAAGAAAATCACCTATGCGACGGTCCAGTATGTGGATCTGGCCGGGGTGCAGAAGGAGCGCATGCGCGAGAGTTTGGCTTCCCTTCGGGACGTTGATGCCATCGCCCACGTGATTCGCGTGTTTGACGATCCCAGCGTGCCGCACTCCGAGGGAGCAATCGACCCTCTGCGCGATGTGACGAACCTCGATCTGGAGTTGATCCTCTCCGATCATGAGCAGGTCACGCGCCGCCTCGAGCGCGTGGACAAAGATCTGAAAAAGAAAAAAGATCCCGCGTTGGAATGGGAGAAAGCGGTGCTCGAGAAATGCAAAGCGCATCTCGAAGCCGAAAAGCCACTGCGCGAACTGGAGTTGACGCCAGAAGAACGCAAGCCGATTAGCGGCTTTCTGTTCCTGTCGCAGCGGCCGATGCTCTATGTGCTGAATCTGGGCGATGACGAAGCAGCCGAGATGGACAAAGCGGTCGAAAAGCACAAACTGGCGGCGCTGCAGGGCCGGCCAAACACCGCAGTCGTGGCAGTCTGCGGCAGATTGGAAGCGGAACTTGCGGAGATGGAAGAGAAAGAAGCAGCCGAACTCCTCGCCTCCTATGGTTTGAAAGAGCCGGGCCTCAACCGCCTCATCCATGCGACATATGACTTGATGGGGCTATTCCCCTTTTTCACCGCGGGGGAGCCCGAAGTGCGCGCCTGGACGATCCGCAAAGGCTCCACGGCCGTGAAGGCGGCGGGCGAAATTCACAGTGACATCGAGAAGGGTTTTATTCGCGCGGAGGTGGTGCGCTGCGAAGATCTCCTGGCGGCCGGGAGCATCGCCGCCGCGAAGGAAAAAGCGCAGGTGCGCCTCGAAGGGAAAGAGTACATTGTGCAGGAAGGGGATGTGATTCTCTTTCGCCACAGCGGGTAGGGAACCGCTCATACGCAAGCGACATTTTCTCAGGGGCCAAGACTCCTTCGTTGCGCAAGCGCACTTTGCTGGAGCTAAGCCTCCGCCCCTAAGGCATCGAGTTCTCCATGACACATGAGCTCTCATTCCGGATCGCGCTGGCGGCGCTGCTGGGGCTGGTGGCCGCCGGCGGTAATCTCCTCGGCGGGTACTTCGTGGTGTACCGCGAATGGCCGCGCCGTTACCTGCAATATTTCCTGGCGCTCGGCGCGGGCTACATGCTCTCCGTGGCGCTCGTCGAAGTGATCCCGGAGTCCATACGCCTGGCCGGAGAGCAGGCACTGCTCTCCGTACTGATCGGTTTTTTCCTGGTACACCTGTTCGAGCACACCATCGCGCCGCACTTTCACTTCGGCGAAGAAACTCACACGGAAGAGATGCAACATCATCATGCGCGAAGCACGGTGCTGCTGGGCCTGGCGATCCACGCATTCTTCGATGGCGTGGCGATTGCCGCGGGCTTCCTGGTTTCCACCTGGCTGGGCATGGTCATTTTTCTGGCGGTGTTCCTTCACAAGCTGCCGGAAGGGTTTACCGTGGCTTCCGTTGTTCTCGCAAGCGGCCAGGGTAAGCGCCGAGCGGTGCAAGCGGCGGGGCTTCTGGGCGCCGCAACGCTGGCCGGTGTGCTGCTGACGAGCCAACTGCAAGGCCAGCTCAAGTATGCCTTGCCGCTTTCGGGGGGAGTGACGCTCTATGTTGCGGCCACAGACCTGCTGCCGGAGGTGAACCGCGAGCCCGGCTGGCGGATGGCCTTGCTGGTTTTTGTCGGTGTAGCTACGCTTTTGATTCTAAGGGGTTTGTTCCATGTCTAAGAAGGCGTGCCAAGCGCCCCGTGCCTTCCTCGCCCCGCGTGGCGTAACTGCAACTTTTTGAAGACAAACGGGTTTGCTAAAGTGTGGCGGCTATGGTCAGAACCGACGTCCAACTTATGTTGGATGTGAAAGCCGGCGACGAAGCTTCCTTTGAGCTTCTGTTGCAGCGCTATCGCACGCCACTGGTCAACTTCCTGTTCCGGATGGTTCGCAACCGCGAACAAGCGGAGGACCTGGCGCAGGAAGTATTCCTGCGGGTGTACCGCGCACGGGAAGAATATGTGCCCAGCGCGAAGTTCACCACCTGGCTCTTCCGGATCGCCACGAACCTGGCGTTGAATTCGATGCGGGACACCCGCTACCAGAAGCTGGAAGTTTCCATCGATGCGCCGGTGACGGTGAACGCCGAAGATGGCGACGAGCGGCCGCTGGATGTTGCGGAGAAGCACCCCAATATCGAGCAGCATCTCGTCGGGGATGTGCGGGTGAAAATGATTCGCCATGCCATCAACAAGCTTCCGGAAAAGCAGCGCGCGGCGGTGCTGCTGCACAAATACCAGGAGCTGGATTATACGGAGATTGCCAAGATTCTCAGTTGCTCGGAGAGCGCGTTAAAGTCGCGGCTGTTCCGGGCTTATGAGGCGCTGCGAGTGGAACTAGCCCCGCTGGTGGCGCACCAGGCAAGGCACTAGGGTAGGGAAAGAAGGCAGTTATGAGTTGCGAAAAAATGGAAGGCCGCATCCTGGGATACCTCGACGGGCGGCTGAATGAGAGCGAGCGGCTGGATGCGGAGAAGCATCTAGCGGCCTGCGCCGCCTGCCGTCTGCGCGTGAATGAATTTCGCGCCGTGTCCGGGTTGCTGGACGAACTTTCGGTGATCGAGCCCTCGCCTGAATTCGATGTGCGCGTGCACGCGCGCGTGGCGGCCGAACCCGTGAAGGAAAGCTGGTGGGCCTGGCTGAGAATTTCACCGCGGGTGGCTTTTGCGGCTTCGATGCTGCTGCTGGCGGCGATCTGGATGGGCTACTACCAGCAGCCCCAGCAAGTTCAACTGCCCTGGAACAATCCTGTGGAAGCGGATGCGCAGATGATGCAAGACCTGCCGGTTCTTGAGGATCACGATGTGCTCTCGAATTTCGAGCCGCTGAAGGATTTGCCGGGAAAAGCGGACGACGATTCGGATAATGTGCCGCAGCAACAGCAGCCGATGTAAGAGGGAGAAGCAAAGAGGCCAGGCAGCAAAGAGATGCGGAAGAGTATCCAATTCGGTTTGGTGGCGCTCGCGGCAGTGAGTATCGCCGCGATTCCCGCGAGCGGCTGGGCGCAGAAGCCCCACGGCGCGGGCAATCCGGCGCCGCATGCGGACCGTCCGCCACAACATCAGGCGCAGCCGAAAGCGCAGGCGTCGCGGCCGCATCAACAGAATCCGAACGCAAACCGTCCGCCGGCGAATCCCAATCGCGCGCCCCAGAATGCGAATCGCTCCGCCGAACGGCCACCGCAAATCCATGCGGGCCCGCAGGGGAATTTCAACAATGGAGCGCGCCCCGGTTATGGTGCGCGACCCAACCTTACGCCCAGGCAGCAGTTGGGTGTGGGCGCGGCGCGTCCGTGGGTGGATCGCATGCGCGATCTATCGCCGGGACAGCGCGAAAACGTCTTGCAGAACAGCCGCGCCTTCCAAAACCTTTCTCCGGAGCAGCAGAGCAAGATCCGCCAGCAATTCAACCAGTGGGACCGCATGACGCCGCAACAGCGCGACGATCAGAGAATAAAGGAAGATACCTGGCGGCGGATGACACAGCCGCAGCGCGAACACATCAAGAACGATGTCATGCCCAAGTGGCGCCAGATGCCTTGGGACCGGCAGCAACTGATGAAGCAGAAACTGGGCGTCCTGCAGAACATGCCGGAATCCGCCCGCAATCAGCGCCTGAATGATCCGGAATTCACCAGGGGCATGACCGACGACGAGAAATCCTTGTTGCACGATCTGAGCCACACCCACGTGGGCGGAGCCCCCGAACCACCCGGCGAATAACTATTCCCGGAAGGCTTCCCCTAAAACCCGGAATCTTTTGTCATCCCGAGCGAAGCGAGGGATCTGCTTTACGCAAGACCCCGTGCAAGTTTCTGTTCGTCTTTGAGCAGGGAGGGTTGCTCTCGCTGACTCATGCGTTGACAACGAGGGAAGGTTCGCGGCATCGTGACATCTGGCGGCGCAACGCATCCAACGCCGGGGAGAGTCCCATTCTCGAATTGTCCACACGATTCCGGGCGCTCAAGCACCGCAACTTTCAACTCTTCATCATCGGACAATTGATTTCGCTGATCGGCACGTGGATGCAAAACCTGGCCCAGCAGTGGCTCGTCTATAGCCTGACCCATTCCGTCGTGTTTCTGGGCATCTTCGGTTTTGTCAGCCAGGCGCCCATGCTGCTGCTCGCGTGGATGGGCGGGCACGTGGGCGACCGCTACAACCGCCACCGCGGCGTGATCGTGACGCAATCTTGCTCCATGATCCTGGCGTTTGTGCTGGCGGCGCTGACGCTCACGCATGTGATCCGCGTGTGGCACCTGCTCGTGATTGCGCTCCTTGTCGGCATCGTGAATGCCTTCGACGTGCCCATCCGCCAGTCCTTCTTCGTGCACATGGTGGGGCAGGAGGATTTGCCGAATGCCATTGCGTTGAACTCTTCCATTTTCAACGGGGCGCGTGTCGTGGGGCCGGCCATCGCGGGCTTTACCATCCTCCTGGTGGGCGAAGGCTGGTGCTTCTTCCTGAACGGCCTTAGCTTCGTGGCAGTGATCGTGGCGTTGCTGATGATGCACATCCCGCGAGTTGAAGCGAAACGCACCGAGGAATCGCCCGTGCGCAGCTTCGCCCTGGGATTCCGTTTCGCCATGGCAGATCTGCCGATCCGCTCCGCGCTGCTTCTGTTGAGCGTTCTGAGCTTGTTTGGCTTGCAATACTCCGTCTTCCTGCCGATCTATGCGCACGACATCCTGCATGGAGGCGTGGAAACTCAGGGACTATTGATGACCGCAGCAGGGGTTGGCGCGCTACTAGGCGCGCTGGAGTTCGCCGCCCGCACGCACTACAAAGGACTGGCGCGGGTGATCGGGGCCACCTGCACGACCTGCGCGATTAGCCTCCTGGTCTTCTCGCAAGCACCTTTGTTTGGACCGTGGGCCGAGAGGCTCGCGCGCTGGATTGCCAGTGTCTGCAGCGCCTGTACCATCTCTCCCCCGAGGATTGGGGAAGCCGCCCCATTCTGGTTGTGCGCGGCGGTGCTGTTTGTCATGGGGTTTGCCACCACTACGCAGATGGCGGCGACGAACACTATCCTCCAGGAGCGCGTGCCGGATCATATGCGCAGCCGGTTGATGGCCGTGTACGCCACCATGTTCATGGGCGTGCAACCCATCGGCGCGCTGATCGCGGGCGGCGTGGCCAAGCATGTGGGGACGCCGAACACGGTTCTTCTTTTTGGCTTGCTCGTGCTCACCGGATGCCTGGTGTTTATTACTCGCGTGGTCATGAAGATGAACAAGTCCGGGCCTGCGCCGGCCCTGACGTAGCTCTGGCTTGCGAATACCGTTTGCGCAACTTCCCGCAATTCATGGTCCTGCCCGCAAATCAAAAATCAATGGCGCGTTGCTCGTGCAATAGCCCGAGGTAGCTCAGAAGATCGCCGGTAATGCGCTGCGGCTCCGCTTTTGCATAAAGCGCGTGCAGTTTCTCCGCGATCTGCTGGACGGTATGTTTGCCGTCGCACAACTGCACAATCTCCAGGCTTGGACCGCTGAGCCGAAGTTCGCCCCCAGCCGCCAGCAGGAGCCTCCGTGGCTGCTGATTCTTCTCGTTCAAACGAACCCCAGGAGCAAGTCGCGGTGCGGCGGTCAAATCAGGTTTCATCTTGAGTCCTTCCCGGCAGGCAGCGCGCCCACAGGCGTCCAGCCAGGTTTCCCATATACAAAATAGCACGCCAAGACGCGGTTGATGGCCGAGCGGTTCAGGGCAGGGAAAAGGGACAGAGGGACGGGGGCGGGAAGCGCGCCACTAGCCATTGGGACGGAAATTTGCACGGCCATACAGGATGTGGTAGGGCTAAAAGCAGTTTCTCCGCAACATTAAATTCCACAAATTCTGCACAATTCATGCGGATTTCGCTTGACTTGGCCGAGAAACCGCATAAGCTGTGGAGAAAAGTGGGGCAAAGTGGTAAGTAGGGGCAGGAAGTAGAGTGTCTTGGGGGCAGTGGTCATTTTGGCCACACTGAACCTCCATCGAGACGGAATTCATGAATCTGCGGGGAAATTGTCCGGCGAAGGTCGACGAGAAGGGTCGTCTGAAGATCCCCGTGTCTTTTCTCGAGGCCTTAAAAGAGTACGGCAGCCAGTTTTACATCACCAGCCCGACCGGTGAGACGGCTCGCATCTACCCGATGAAGGTGTGGAACGGGATTGAAGACAAACTGGCGAAGTTGCCTAGTACGCATAAGACGAAGCGCAAGTTTTTGATGAGAACGAGCTACTACGGGCAAGTGGTGGAATTGGACGGGCAGGGGCGGGTGCTGTTGCCTCCGGTCTTGAGGGAGGCAGCGCAAACGAAGGGCGACGTGGACGTGCTGGGCGAGTTGGACTATTTGGAAGTCATGAACCACGCGCGGGTTTTGGATCAGATGAAGAATGAGCCGTACACAGACGAAGACGACAAGGTTCTCGGGGATCTGGGGATTTAGTGAGCCCTAGGTCGTCAGCTTTCAGTTGTAAGCCGGAATTGGGCGGGAAGTGGGCGCAGTTGGGGCGGCAATAGGGCGAAAAGAGAATTGGGCGCACCACACACGCCGGTAATGTTGGAAGAGGTGCTGGAATGGCTGCGAATCGAGCCAGACGGAATTTACGTGGACGCCACGCTGGGAGCCGGCGGGCATTCGGCAGCCATCGCCGCCCGGTTGTCGTCCGGCCGCTTGATCAGCCTGGACCGGGACGCACAGGCGCTGGCGATCGCGCGGGAGCGCCTGAAAGAGTTTGCGAGCCGGGTGACCTTCGTACACACCGCCTTTTCGAGGATTGCGGAGGCCGTACAAGGGTTGGGGATAGCGAAGGTGGACGGGGTCTTGGCCGACTTGGGAGTTTCGAGCATGCAGCTTGACCAGCCGGAACGCGGCTTTTCGTTTCGGGAGGCAGGGCCTTTGGATATGCGCATGAGCAGCGGGGAATTGGCGGAAGACGAGCTGACCGCTGAAGAGATTGTGAATCGCTGGCCGGAGAAGGAACTCGCCGACCTGCTCTACCGCGAGGCGGAAGAGCACGATTCCAGAAGGATCGCTAGGGGCATCGTACGAGCGCGGCCCATACGGGACACCGCGCACCTGGCAACGGTTGTGGCAGGCGTTCGGAAGCAATGGGGAAGGCAGAAACTGCATCCCGCGACAAAAACGTTTCTGGCGCTGCGGATAGCGGTGAATCGAGAGTTGGAGGAACTCGGGCAGTTTCTTTCCCGGACCCCTGCCACTTTAAATTCTGGCGGACGCTGGGTGGTGTTGACCTACCACTCACGCGAAGACCGCCCGGTGAAGCGCGCGTTCCAGGATGCGGATAAAGCCGGAACGCTGAAGGTGCTCACCAAACACGTGATTGTGCCCGGCCCGGAAGAGCAGGGGGCGAACCCGAGATCGCGAAGCGCGAAACTCCGGTGCGCGGAGAAGGTGTAGCCATGGTGGGAAAGAACAAGCCGGCGATGGTGGAGTTTCATACGGTGAAGCGCATCGACAATTCGCGCCTGGTGCGCCACGTCGAACCGGTCAAAATGCGCAATCTTTACAAGACTGCGGCACTCGGCGCCGTCGTTGCCGTTTGCTGCATGCTGTACGTCTACCAGCACTTCCGCTGCATTGACCTGAGTTTTCAGCTTGAGGAACTCCGCGCCACGCAGGAACAGTCCCTGGCGTTGAACGGAGGGCTCAAGCTGGAAATCGCGACGTTGCGCGACCCCCAGCGCATTGACTTGCTGGCGCGCCATCAACTCGGATTGACCGAACCCACCCCGACGCAAGTGCGCGAGTACACGGCTTTCGACGGCTCGCAAGTGGCTGCCGTGCACTATGTGCGGCCCTATCGCGCGCCCTGACTTCGTGCGCCAGCATAGCGACCGCTGCACTTGTCCGAGTTGCGAACCACTTTTGGATTCCGCCCAGCGCGCGAGCCGATATCAGGAGCCATGCAGCAGGATAGAGTTCATGTCCGTTTACTGATACTTGCCGGCGTGGCCCTCCTCTGGATGACCGCGATCTTCGGCCGCGTTGCCTACCTGCAGCTTTTCCGTCACAGCGAGTACCTGGCCCGCGCATCGCGGCAACAGCGGCGCGTCATCCAAATCACGTCCAAACGCGGCGCGATCTATGACCGCAACATGAACGCGCTGGCGATGAGCATGCCCGTGCAGTCGGCGTTCGCCGTGCCCTCCGAAGTCAAGGACGCGGCCATGGCCTCGCGACTCCTCGCCGGCGTCCTGGCAATTCCGCAAGACCTGGTTCGCCAGAAACTGGAAGGCGGCGGCACCTTCGTCTGGATTCAGCGAAAACTCCCGCCGGAAAAGGCGGAAGCGGTGAAGTCCCTGAATCTGAAGGGCTTCTATTTCCAGGAAGAGAATCAGCGCTACTACCCGAAACGAGAACTGGGCGCACATGTAGTGGGATTTGTGGACGTGGACGAGAAGGGGCTTGGCGGAATCGAGCATGAGTACGACAACGAAATCCGCGGCCAGGGCGAAAAGATTGTGGTGATGGCCGACGCCAGGCAACGCTGGTTTGACGGCGGGGAAGCGCAGCGCGACCACGGCACCAGTGTTGTGCTTACGCTCGATGAGAAAGTGCAGTACATCGCCGAACGCGAGCTGGCGGCAGCGATCGAGAAGACTCACGCGGTCGCCGGCACCGTCATCGTGCAGGACCCAAATACCGGGGCGCTCCTGGCATTGGCCAATTGGCCTAAATTCAATCCCAATGCGGCTGCGGACGCTCCCGCGGAAGCGCGCATGAACCGTGCCATCAGCGCGATTTATGAGCCGGGCTCCACCTTCAAGCTGATAACGCTCGCCGCGGCCTTTGACCAGAACTTGACACGGCCCGACGAGGTGTTCGATTGCGAGAACGGTTCGCTGGTGGTGGGCGGGCGCCGCATTCACGATCACAAGGCGTACGGAATGCTCACGGTTTCCGAGATCCTGGCGAATTCCAGCGACGTGGGAGCAATGAAGATTGCCCTGCGATTGGGCGCGCCGAAGTTTTACGACTACATCCGCGCCTTCGGATTTGGCACACCCACGGGCGTGGACCTGCCCGGGGAAAGCCGAGGTTTGCTGGAGCGCCTGCAACACTGGGTACCGTCCTCCATCGGCGCAATTTCCATGGGGCAGGAAGTGGGCGTAACACCACTCCAGATGGTCACTGCGGTTTCATCCGTGGCGAATGGCGGCCTGCTGTACAAGCCGCATACCGTTCAACAAATGATGCGCGGCGAACAAATTCTGCCGCTGGATGGTTCTTCAGCGCCTGCAGAGCCGCGTCGCGTGATTCGTCCGGAAACGGCGGCGACACTGCGGCACCTGATGGAAGGCGTGATCCTGCACGGAACGGGAAAAGCTGCGCGGCTTGACGGTTGGACCGCCGGGGGGAAGACGGGAACAGCTCAGAAAATTGATCCAGCCACGGGACGCTACTCCCGCACGAATGTGATTGCCTCGTTCACCGGATTTGCCCCGATCAACAACCCGGCGGTAACGATTCTGGTCTCCCTCGATTCTCCCGAGGGATTGCCACACGGCGGCGGAGAGGTGGCGGCGCCGGTGTTCAAGCGGATAGCGGAACAAGTCTTGCCGTATCTGGATGTGCCGCGCGATGTGCCGGTGAGCCCCCGCCTGCTACAGACGGCCTATCACCAAGGGGCGGGCGCGGAGAGCGAGTCGCTCGATGATCTGGCGCCCGTGGATTTCAACGCCCAAACAGAAGCCACGAACGAGGAGTTAAAGGATCCGTCCGCAAAAAGCCCCGAGCCAATGCCGCCGGAAGTCACGGTGGCCGTGGACGAAGGCGGCGACATCTCGGTGCCGGACTTTGCCGGGGAAACGATGCGGGAAGTAACGGAGGCGTGCTTGCGGCTGGGACTCAACCCGGTCCTGGTTGGCAGCCGGCTTGCCTCTCAACAATCACCAGCGGCGGGATCGAAAGTTCGCCGCGGGAGCAAGGTGACCGTGCAATTTGGCGGCACTCCCGCGCATGCTGGCAATGTGCGCTAGGAAAAGGATTTATCAGGCAAATGGGCAACGGGCTGACGGTTGCGGACGAAGTACAGAAATGTGCCGCCATGAGCGGCGAGGACGAATGGAAACACACTGTGGCTGAACAGGCACACTTCATAGGGCCAACACTGGGCTCCCTTTTGGACGGCGTGGAGCTACATTCCGCGGTGTCTACGCCTGATTTGCGGATTCGGCAGATTGCCTGCGACTCGCGCAAGGTGCAGGCCGGAGCCTTGTTTGTAGCGATTCACGGGGTGGCCACCGACGGGAATATTTACGCCAAGGACGCGGCGTCGCGCGGGGCCGTTGTGGTGCTCAGCGAAGATCCCACGCCGGCGGATTGGCCGCGCAACGTCGCCTGGGTGCAGGTGCGCGAGGCGCGCAAAGCCCTCGCACTTACCGCCGCGAATTTCTTTGGCAAGCCCGCAAACGCGCTGAAACTTGTCGGCGTTACGGGAACGAATGGCAAGACCACCACGAGTTCGCTGATCGATTCCATTGTACGCGCCTCGGGAGCGCAGACCGGCTTGTTCGGCACAATTGCCTATCACACTCCCCGCGGTGAATCTCCGGCGCCAAACACCACGCCGGAGTCGGCGGACCTGCAAAGTTTCTTTGCGGAAATTCGCGACGCGCAGGGCACCTATGCGGTAATGGAAGCGAGTTCGCACGCGCTGGCGTTGGATCGCTTGTGGGGTTGCCATTTCGCTGCGGCTGTTTTCACGAATCTGACTCGCGATCACATTGACTTTCACAAAAACTTCGACAACTACTTCGCCGCCAAGCGGCGGTTGTTTGAGGGCACGGGCGCCGGCGCGCCGGATGCGGCGGTGGTGAACACGGACGACGAGTGGGGCAAGAAACTCCTCGGCCTGGGCCAGAAAACGCTCACCTACGGCCTGCAAAATGGCGCCGACCTGACGGCGAAGAAATTCCAGCTCAGCTTCGGCGGCCTGAATTTTGCGGCGCAGACACCGAATGGGAAAATTCAGGTGCAATCGGCGCTGGTTGGCCGCATCAATGTGTACAACATACTGGCCGCAGTGGGCGCGGGCCTCGCGCTGGGTTTTTCCAACGAGGTTATCGAAGCCGGCATACGCAATCTGGAAGCCGTCGCGGGCCGCTTCCAGCGCGTGGATCTGGGGCAACCCTTCCTGGTTGTGGTGGACTACGCGCACACGGACGACGCCCTGGAGAATTTGATCCGCACCGCGCGCGAACTCAATCCCAAGGGCCGCATCATCACGCTTTTTGGCTGCGGCGGCTCGCGCGACCGCACCAAGCGTCCCATCATGGGAGAACTTTCCGGACGGCTGAGCGACCTTTCGATTCTCACCAGCGACAATCCGCGCCAGGAGGATCCGCTGAAGATCATCAGCGACGTCGTGGTGGGCATGCAGAAGTCCGGCGGGAAATACATGATCGAGCCGGACCGTGGCAAAGCCGTCGCGCTGGCGATTGAGGAAGCACAAGCGGGCGATATCGTGCTGCTGGCGGGCAAGGGCCACGAGGACTATCAGGTCTTTGCCAACCACACCATTCATTTTGATGATCGCGAAGAAGCGCGAAAGGCCTTGCGCGATCGCGGCTATACGGAGCCCCAGGGTGGCTCAGGATTTGGCACGTAGCGCGCTCGTCTGCTGGCGTGGGACGAGGGCCTGCGAGCCAAGGAAGTAGCTCGCAGACAAGTCAGAAGGAGGAGCCCTCAACCGGTGAGAACGCACAGAGATGTGCTTTACGGACGAGGTGAACGCTTCGCCCGAACCCTGGGGAAAGCCAACCTATTGAGGCAACTATGCGGTGGACGCTTACACAAGTGGCTGACGCGATGGCGGGAGAGCCGGGGCATGGGCTGGACCCCCTGGCCCGGCTGGCCGGTGTCTCGATTGATTCTCGCACGCTACGTCCCGGAGAACTCTTCGTTGCCATACACGGTCCGGCTCACGATGGACACGACTATGTGGCCGCCGCCTTGGAAAGCGGGGCAGTGGCGGCAGTGGTGGCGGGGCCGCTCCTCTCGAAGTATCCGGGATGGCTGCAGGACCGCTGTATCACCGTTCCCGATACCCTCGCGGCGCTGCACCAGTTGGCACGCGCGGTGCGCAAGGATTGGGGCCGCAAAGTCTGCGGAATCACGGGTTCCGTCGGGAAAACTACAACGAAAGAGATCCTGGCGGCACTGCTGGGCGCGAAGCTACGGGTCCTGAAATCCGAGGGCAATTTCAATAACGAGTACGGGCTGCCGCTGACGCTGTTTCGCCTGGAAGAAACGCACGGCGTCGCCGTGCTCGAGATGGGAATGTCTTTCCCGGGGGAGTTGCGGCGTCTTGCGGCGATTGCGCTGCCGGATGTGGCCATCGAGCTGCGCGTCACTCCGGCACATTTGATGAACTTTTCGTCCGTTGAGGAAATTGCCCTGGCGAAGCGCGAATTGGTCGAAGGGTTGAATGGCCCGCTTTCGCTGGCGGTGTTGAACGCCGATGACCCGCGCGTGGCGGCGATGGCTGCCGTCGCTCCGGGCAAGGTGATTTTCTACGGAATTGAAAAGCCGGCTGAGTACCAGGCGGAGGACATCGAGGATCGCGGGGCGCTGGGCTCCGCATTCACGCTCGTGCACAAGGGCAAGCGCACGCGGATTGAAATGTCCCTTCCCGGGCGGCATGTCGTTTTAAATGCGCTCGCGGGTATTGCCGCTGCCAGCGCGTGGGGCATTGGCGCCGCGGAGGCTCAACAGATTTTTCCCGGATTGCGCACGCCTTCGATGCGCGGCGAATTGATCCGCTTTACGAATGGATTTGCCTTGATCAACGACTCTTACAATTCAAGCCCTGCCGCGCTCCAAGCGATGACCAGCCTGCTGGCGGCCACGCCGGGTTTTCAGCGGCGCATCCTTGCTGCGGGAGAGATGCGGGAACTGGGGCCGAGTTCCGCGCAGCTTCATCGCGAGGGTGGCACCTTCGCGGCGCAGACCGGCAAAGTGGATTTTGTCATTGGCGTCCAAGGCGATGCTGCTCAGCTTGTGGAGGGTGCCGTGGCCGCGGGACTTCCGCGCGAGCGCACCAAGTTTTATGCGTCGCCCGTGAATGCCGCCAATTTCCTTGTTGATTTCGTGAAGCCGGGCGACGTGTTGCTGGTGAAAGGCTCGCGCAGCGTCAAGATGGAGCGCATCGTCGAAGCGCTGCTGGGCCGCTTTGCGCCGGAAGATGCCCGGCCCAATGTGGGTGTGGGTCACTGAGATGCTCTACTACCTCCTCTACCACGTGCTACAGAAATATTTCAGCCCACTGAACGTGTTTCGCTACATCACCGTTCGCACGGTCTATGCTAGCTTGACGGCGATGTTCCTGGCGCTGGTGTTCGGGCCCTGGCTGATCCGCAAGCTGCGCGAACTCCAGATCGGGCAGTACATTCGCGAGGAAGGGCCAGAAGAGCACAAGAAAAAGGCCGGGACGCCAACGATGGGCGGTGTCTTGATTGTCATTTCCACGGCCGTGCCGGTGCTGCTCTGGGCCGACCTCGAGAATCCATTCGTCCTGCTCGCGCTGTTTGCCTTGCTGGCATTTGCCGCCATCGGGTTTGTGGACGACTTTGCAAAAGTCGTCAAGCGCCAGAATCTTGGATTGACCGGCAAGCGCAAACTCACGCTGCAAGTTCTGGTCAGCAGCGTTGTGGGGATCACCCTGCTCGTCTTGGCCACGCACTCCGCGTATTCCACGCAGCTCGTGCTGCCGTTTTTCAAGCGCTTGCACCCGGATCTGGTCATCCACGGGCTCTTACATGCGAACCATCTGTGGCCTTTGGCATTCCTGCCGTTTCTGGTGTTTGTGGCGCTGGTAATCACTGGCAGCTCCAACGCCGTGAACCTGACGGATGGGCTGGATGGGTTGGCCATCGGTTGCACGGTCATTGCGGCGGGCGCGCTGACGGTGCTCACGTATGTGAGCAGCAATTCGCGTTGGGCCAACTATCTCGATATCCAGTACATCCCGCGCATCGGCGAACTCACGGTCTTTTGCGGTGCGCTGGTCGGCGCGTCGCTCGGCTTTCTCTGGTACAACGCGCATCCCGCGGAAGTGTTCATGGGCGATGTGGGCTCGCTGGCGTTGGGCGGAACATTGGGGACCATTGCGGTGATCATCAAGCAGGAAGTGCTGCTGCTGTTTGTCGGGGGAATTTTCGTCATCGAAGCACTCTCGGTGATTTTGCAGGTAGGCTCGTTCAAATTGCGCGGCAAGCGAATTTTCCGCATGGCGCCCATCCATCACCACTTTGAGCTGCTGGGCTGGAGCGAGAGCAAGGTGATCGTACGCTTCTGGATTGCGGCACTGGTGTTTGCGCTGTTCGCGTTGACGACGCTGAAATTGCGGTAATCGGCGTGCTCTGAAAGGTTGTGCGGTTGACGATATGCCTGGATCGATCGAGTTGCGGAAAATGCGCGTGCTGGTCGTGGGTCTGGCGAGGACCGGCGTGGCCACGGCGCTCTTCTGCGCCAAACACAACGCGATTGTCACGGCCACGGAAGCGCGCGCGGAAGGCGAACTTGGTGATGCTCCCGCAAAGTTGCGCGAAGCGGGCGTGACCCTGGAGATCGGCGGGCACACGGAGAAAACTTATCTTGCGCAGGATCTGATCATCCCAAGTCCGGGCGTGCCGGCCGACGATCCGTTTCTTCAGACGGCGCGATCGAAAGGCATCACGGTGTGGAGCGAAATCGAGCTGGCCTACCGTTTCCTTGAGGGCAAGCTGATCGGCATCACCGGGTCGAACGGCAAGACGACGACAACGACACTTGTTCATCACATTCTGCAGAGCGCCGCCATCCCCACCTTCCTTGCGGGAAACGTCGGCACGCCGCTCATCTCCTGCGTGGAAGAGATGAACAGCGACACGGTCACCGTCGCGGAACTCAGCAGCTTTCAGCTCGAACTCATCGAGAAGTTTCGCCCGGACATCGGACTTTTCCTGAACCTCACCCCCGATCATCTGGACCGCCACAAAACCATGGAAGCTTACGCGGGCGCCAAAGCGCGCATTTTTGAGAACCAGACGGAACTCGACGCCGCCGTGCTGAATGCCGATGATCCGCCGACCGTGCTCTACGCACCGAAGAAACCGCAGGTGTTCTGGTTCAGCCGCAAGCAGAGAGTGGAGCAGGGCGCCTGCCTTAGCGGGGACGACATCATCATCGTGCACCACGCGAAGGAAGAATTCGTGATGAAGCGAGCGGAGATTCCGCTGGCGGGCGCGCACAACGTCGAAAACGTGCTGGCCGCCGTGACCGCGGCGCGCCTGGCGGGTGTGGACACGGCGGCCATTGCGCAGGCAGTTCGCAGTTTCGCGGGCGTGGAGCACCGGCTGGAATTCGTCGCGGAAATCGCCGGCGTGCGTTATTACAACGATTCAAAGGCCACCAACGTGGACGCCACCTTGAAGGCCCTCGACGCTTTTCCCGGGCGCATCCTGATTATTCTGGGCGGGAAGGACAAGGGCAGCGCCTACACCGTTTTGCAAAAGCCGCTGCGCGAAAAAGCCATTCTTGCGCTGCTGATTGGCGCGGCCGCGGACAAAATAGAAAAGCAGATCACCGGCAGCGTGGCCATCGAACGTGCCGCTACACTGAACCGCGCCGTGGAAATCGCCGCACATGCCGCGCAGCCCGGGGACATCGTGCTTCTGGCTCCGGCCTGCGCCAGCTTCGACCAGTTTCAGAATTACGAGCAGCGCGGACGCGTCTTCAAGGAGCTGGTTCAACAGTTGGATGCGACCTCCACGCTCGATTCTTCGGATAGGGGTGAATGACTTGGCAAGACGCTCCGATACCGACCGTTGGCTGTTTGGAGTGACGCTGGTGTTGTGCCTGCTGGGCACGGTGATGATTTTCAGCGCTTCCGCGGTCACTGCTCAACAACAGTACGGCCATTCGTACTTCTTTGTCGCGCGCCAGGTGGTGTGGCTGGTGTTCGGACTGCTGGGCATGTTCGCGCTCATGAAACTTGATTACCACCGGCTGCAAGAACCAGCGGTTGTTTACACGGCGTTGTGCCTCGTGGTGGTGATGCTGGTCGGCACATTTTTCCTGGATAAGTCTCACGCCACGCATCGCTGGATTCGATTCGGGCCAGTGCACATCCAGCCATCGGAGCTTGCCAAGCTTGCGGTGATCCTCTATCTGGCGTGGTTTCTGGATTTGCGGCGGCGGACTCCCACCAGCCTGGAATTCCGCAAACAGGATCTGCTGCAGACCATTCTGCCCGCGGTGGCGCCGATTCTGGTGTGTGTCGGCTTAATCGTGGCGCAGCCGGACCTGGGCACCTCGGTGGACATCCTGCTGATCATGACCGCGATCCTGTTCGTCGCGGGCCTCTCCTGGAAGTGGGTGGCCGTCGGCGTCGGCGCGGCGCTGCCCGTGCTCTTTGCACTGATCTATTTCGTTTCCTACCGCCAGGCGCGCCTGTTGTCGTTTCTGCATCCGGATTCCGATCCGCAAGGGGCCGGCTTTCAATTGCTGCAGTCGTTGATCGCGGTGGGCTCGGGCGGCTTCACGGGCGTGGGCCTGATGGAGAGCAAACAGAAACTTTTCTATCTGCCCGAGGCGCACACAGATTTTATTTATGCGGTCATCTGCGAGGAGCTTGGCTTCATCGGCGCGGTGGTGGTCATCACATTGTTTGCAGTGTACGCCTGGCGGGGCTTGCGCGCCGCGTTTAACGCTCCGGACGGATTCGGGAGCATGCTGGCCCTCGGCGTGACCGCCATGGTGCTCTGCCAGTCGCTCATCAATTTCGCGGTGGTGCTGGGGATGATGCCAACCAAGGGCATCCCGCTGCCGTTTGTGAGTTATGGCGGCTCGAGTTTGCTGGTGATGCTTTTGGCAACGGGCGTGCTCCTGAATATTTCACAGCAGGCCGGCTGCCGCACGGTTGTGGAGGCGTAAAAGAGGCCGCGAATGAAGCTCCTGATTGCAGGCGGCGGCACCGGCGGTCATGTTTTCCCCGCGATCGCGATTGCGCGGGAGTGGTTATCACGAGGCATGGAGAGGGAAGTCGTGCTGGTCGGAACACAACGCGGGATTGAAATGAAGCTGGTGCCGCAAGCCGGGCTGCCGCTGGAGACGATTCGCGTCGCAGGCCTGAAAGGCAAGGGCGGTACGACGCTGCTGAGGAATCTCGCCATGTTGGGAAGCGGCCTTGCGGATTCCTTCGGCGTGTTGAAGCGCCACAAACCCGCGGTTGCGTTCGGCGTGGGAGGCTATGCGGCCGGGCCGATGTTGCTGGCAACCTGGTTGCGCGGCATTCCCAACGTGATTTTTGAGCCCAATGCGGCCCCGGGATTCACGAATAAAGTTCTTTCACGGCTGGCGCAGCGCATTGCCACCGGCTATGAAATTTCTGCTCGTGAGTGGGAAGAAAAGGCGGTCGTCACCGGCTGCCCGGTGCGCGCGGAGTTTTTTTCGATTCCTCCACGCAAGCCCGAGAAACCTTTTCACCTGCTCGTTACAGGAGGCAGCCAGGGCGCTTTGCCCATCAATCGCGCGTTTGTGGATGCCATGGATCTTCTTGCAGCCAGAAGGAATGAGCTGCAGGTTGTGCACCAGACCGGCGAACGCGACTATCATGCAGTACGCACCGCGTACGCGCGGCGTGAGTTTCTTGCGGAGGTGGCGCCCTTTCTGTCGAACATGGCGGAGCGCTTTGCCTGGGCCGACATCATTGTCTGCCGGGCCGGCGCGATCACTGCCGCGGAGGTAGCCGCGGCGGGCAGGGCCGCCATCTTCATCCCGTTTGGGCATGCCACGGACAGTCACCAGTTGCGCAACGCGCAGGAAATGGCCGGCGCGGGCGCGGGACGTGTGATCCCCGAACAAGAACTTACCGCGGATCGTTTGACCCGCGAGATCTTCTCCCTCCTCGACCAGCCCCGGGAGATCGAAAGCTTAGCGATGTCGGCACGCCGCCAGGCCCACCCGGACGCGGCGCGCGAGATCGTAGACTTGATTGAAGAGGCTGCGCGCCCGGCCCCTCGAGGATCGGGGCAAGCGAGCAGGAAGGAAGCGCTACGAGCATGATGGTAACGTTTCGCAATTTTCAACGCATCCACATGGTCGGCATCGGCGGCATCGGCATGAGCGGCATTGCCGAAGTTCTGCTCACGCTGGGCTATTCGGTTTCCGGTTCGGACACCAAACTCTCCACGATCACCGAGCGGCTGCAAGATCTTGGCGCAACCATCTACAAGGGCCACAAAGCCGAAAACGTCGCAGGCGCGCACGTCGTGGTTATTTCCTCGGCGGTGAAGCCCGACAACCCGGAAGTCACCGCAGCTCACAAGCGCAAAATTCCGGTTATTCCGCGCGCCGAAATGCTTGCCGAACTAATGCGTTTGAAATATGGCATCGCCGTGGCCGGCGCGCATGGCAAGACCACCACGACTTCCATGGTCGCTTCGATCCTCGCGGCCGCTCATCTCGATCCCACATTTGTTGTCGGCGGCAGGGTCAATCAGGCTGGCACAACCGCGCGCGTGGGACGCGGCGAATATTTTGTGGTGGAAGCCGATGAGAGCGACCGCAGCTTTCTGATGTTTGACCCCGTCGTCGGCGTGGTCACCACCATTGACCGCGAACACCTCGACCAGTATTCCTCGCTGGAAGACATCCAGGCGGCCTTTCTGCAATTCGTAAATCGCGTGCCTTTTTATGGCGCGGCAATTCTTTGCGTCGACGAGCCGAATGTCCAGGCGATCATCCCGAATGTGAAGCGCCCGATTATCACGTATGGCACATCGAGCCAGGCCGATCTGGTCATCAGCGACATCCAGCTCCAGGGTCTAAGCAGCGAATTCCGCCTTACCTATAAAGGCGAGGACCTCGGTTTGTTCCTTCTGCCGCATCCGCCGGGGATACACAACGTGCGCAATGCTGCCGCGGCCGCGGCCGTCGCGCTCTATCTCAATGTGGCCTCCGATCTGATTCGCGAAGGTTTGGCAAAATTTGCCGGCGTGGGCCGCCGCTTCGATATCAAGGGAAGCATCAACAATATTACCGTCGTGGACGACTATGGCCATCATCCCACCGAGATTCGCGCCACGCTCGAAGCCGCGCGCGGCTGCAAGTTCAATCGCCTGCTGGTGCTCTTCCAGCCGCACCGCTACTCCCGCACGCAGCATCTTTGGGATGAATTTTCCCGCTCGTTCAATCAGGCCGACCTGCTGGTTCTGATCGACATTTACGCGGCCAGCGAAGCGCCGATTGCCGGCATCAGCAGCGAAGCGCTGGCCAACTCGATTCGCGAGGCGGGCCACAAGAATGTCCATTACTACCGCTCCATGCAGGCGGCCATTGAATTCATTCTTCGGGAAGCCAGACCGGGCGATGCGATTCTGACGATCGGGGCAGGCAACGTCAGCCGGGCCAGCGGCGAATTCATGGTGCTGCTGGGCACGGAATACCGGGTAACGGACGGGATAAGGGATGCGGATTGAAGATCCCCAATTGTTGACGGCGTTTCGGGAACTCGATGTCGAGTGGAAACCCGCCGTGTCTCTCGCCGAGCTCACCTACCTCGGCATCGGTGGCACCACGGATCTCCTGAGCATCCTTCGCCACGATGCGATTCCTGATCTTTTGAATTTGCTCGACGGCCATGGCATCCCGCACAAGTTCCTCGGCGGGGGTTCGAACCTCCTGGTGATCGATGGCGAATTGCCCTTCGTGGTCCTGCAACTGGCAAGCCGCGATCCCGATGTGGTCATCGAGGGGAACATTGCGTCGGTGGACGCGGCCGCGGATCTGGGGCGCACCGTGACGTTCTGCGCCAAGCACAACCTGGGCGGGATGGAAGGCCTCATCGGTGTTCCGGGCACCGTGGGCGGCGCGCTGCGAATGAACGCGGGCGCCTATGGCACGCAAATCGGCTCGTACGTCCGCGAAGTGAAGCTCTACCGCGCGGCCGGCCGCAGGCTCGAAACCCTGCACGGCCGGCAAATTTCCTTTGAATACCGGCACACCTCGTTTGCGTCCGATGATATGATGCTCTCAGTGAAACTGGAACTTCCTTCCAAACCGTACCCTGAAATTCTCCAAGGCATTCGCATCTGCAACGAAAAGCGCCGCGCCAGCCAGCCGCTCGGTCAGAAGAGCGCCGGCTGCATCTTCAAGAATCCACCGGGAGCATCCGCGGGCCGCATGATTGACGAGCTCGGCCTGAAAGGTTTTGCGGTGGGCGACGCGCGAGTGAGCGAACGCCACGCGAATTTCTTTATCAATGCAGGCCACGCCTCCGCCGCGGACATGCTGGCGCTGATTGCCGGCGTTCGCGATAGGGTGCGCGGGGCCTACGGAGTTACTCTCGAATACGAGGTGGTCGTTTGGAACGCCTGAAGCCCATGCAGCGGAACTCTTCCGCGGCAGCCTCCGCGGCTGACCAGGAACCCTACCGGCCCGAGCTGGTGGCGGACGAAGAGCCGCGTTATCTGCGCCGCCAGAAGCCCGTGGAAATCCGCCGCAAGAAATTCACCGGCAAGACCTGGCCGTTCTATCGCCGCGTCTTTCTTTGGACGGTGATCGGCGCGCTTGCCGTGACCGCCGCGGTTTACGCGGTGCGCTATGCGTTGTACTCGCCGCAAATGCTCCTGGTGAAGCCCGACCAGATCGAAGTTGCCGGCAACCACATCGTGCCTCGCGAAGAAGTTCAGAAGCTCTTCGTCCACGACCGCAACCGCAGCGTCCTGCGCATTCCGCTGGATGAGCGCCGCACACAGATCCAGGAGCTCGCCTGGGTGGAGGAAGCCAGCGTGCAGCGCATCGTGCCAAATCATCTGCGCATTGAAATCAGCGAGCGCACGCCCATCGCCTTTTTCCGGAATGGCTCCGAGTTGGTCCTCGTGGATGCGCACGGCGTGCTGCTCGACCGGCCGGAGGGCGAGGACTTCCATTTCCCGATCGTTACCGGACTTTCGGAAAGCATGCCGCGCGAAGAACGCGAAAAGCGCATGCAGACGTACCAGGAATTTTTGAAGGACATTGAACTGGTGCATGCTGGCTCTTCGGAGCGCGTCAGCGAACTGGACCTCGGCAATCCGCGCGATCTGCGCGCCGTGCTCACAGGGCTTGGCTCCGGCGATGCCGCTCAGGCGGTCACCGTGCATTTCGGCCAGAGCGATTTCACCGGCAAGTACCGCATGCTGGTGGAAAACTTCGCGCAATGGCAGGCCAACGCCGGCCGCGTGCACTCCATCGATCTTCAGTATTCCCGGCAGGTAGTGGTGAACCCCGACACCTCCGCCTCCGCCGGGAAAGAAAAATAGGCCGCATTCAGGAGAGCATTTTGGCAAAGAAAGACAAGTACCTCGTCGGGCTGGATATCGGCAGCACCAAGACTTGCGCGTTGCTCGCGGAAATCGAGAACGAGCAGGTGCGTTTTCTGGCGCTTGGCGCCGCGGAATCCAAGGGGCTGCGCAAAGGGCTCATCGTCAATCTTGACTCCACGGTCAGCTCCATTCGCCGCGCGGTGGAAGAGGCCGAAAGCGTCGCCAATGTTCCCGTGGAAGCCGCCACCATTGGTGTTGCCGGCAGCCACGTTCGCGGTGTGAACAGCCGCGGCGGAATCCCGTTGGGGCCGCGTTCCCGCGACATTGAACGCGACGATGTGCGCCGCGCCATTGACGCCGCGCGCAACATCTCTCTTCCCGCTGACCGCGAAGTGCTGCATGTCCTTCCGCATGAGTTCATCGTGGATGCCCAGGATGGCATCCGCGATCCCGTCGGCATGGTCGGCCAGCGGTTGGAAGCAAACGTCCATATCGTCACTTCTTCCATTGCCGCGACGCAAAACCTGGTGACCGCCGCGAACAAGGCCGGCATCCTCATCAACGACACGGTACTCGAGCCGCTGGCCGCCGCGGAAGCCTGTCTGACGCAGGACGAACGCGAGTTGGGTTGCTGCCTGCTCGATATTGGAGGCGGCACCACCGAGTTGATCGTTTACGGCGGAGGTGTCGTTCGTCACACCGGCTCGGTCGCCATTGGCGGTGATCATTTCACCAACGACCTGGCGGTTGGCCTCCGGACGCCCATTCCCGAAGCCGAGAAGATCAAGCGTCATCACGGGTGCGCCTCCGCGAATCTTCTGCGCCAGGACAATTCCATTGAAATCGCCAGCGTCGGCGATCGCCCCCCGCGTACGATTTTTTCGCGCATGCTCACGGACATTATTGAACCGCGCACGCAGGAACTTCTTTCGCTCATCGCGGACGATTTGCGGCGCGCCGGTCTCGACTCCCAGATCCCGGCCGGGCTTGTCCTTGCGGGTGGCGGCGCGCGCCTGAACGGATTCGCCGAATTCGCGGAGCAAGGGTTCCATCTGCCCGTGCGCATCGCCGAGCCCCGGGGTATCCAGGATCTGCCGGAACAGGTTGCCCAGCCCGAGTACGCCACGGCCGTTGGGCTTGTGCTGTATGCCGCGAAGGCGCGGCGTAACGCGCAGCAGCGTTCGGGCAACTTCGTTGCGAAGTTGAAGTCCATGTTCGTGGGAGCCTGACCCCAGGAGGAACAGGCGCCGTTGCGCCATCGCCAGCGGCCACGTGGTTGCTCTCAACGGGTCGGAGGCTCGCTGCGCGTTGGCGTGGGATTGCAGTGGTCTCAGGGGAGTAACACCAGGGGAGCGCGCGAAAACTCGATTGGTGGGTTTTCCACAGCCCGGAAAAACTCCCTGTGGAATCGCCTAAATACGAGTTCTATAAAGGATTTGGACCAGCCGGACAGGGGGAGAAGCATGACAGCGAAAGACGCAGGCATCCGGATGAGTTTCAGCGAGGAGTTACAGCCCGCCAAGCTGAAAGTGATTGGTGTGGGCGGCGGCGGCTGCAATGCCGTGAACCGCATGATCCGTGCCAAAGTGGAAGGCGTGGAGTTCATCGCCGCGAACACCGACCTGCAGGCCCTCAAACTCTCTCAAGCCCCCGTAAAACTGCAACTCGGCGCAAAACTCACCAAGGGTCTTGGCGCCGGCGCGAACCCGGAGATCGGCCGGAAGGCGGCGCTCGAAGATACGGAAAAAATTATTGAAGCCCTCGAAGGCGCGGACATGATCTTCATCACCTCCGGCCTCGGCGGAGGCACGGGAAGCGGTGCGGCTCCCGTGGTGGCTTCGTTGGCCAGCGAGATCGGCGCTCTCAGCGTAGCCGTGGTCACCAAGCCCTTTGCGTTTGAAGGCAAGCGCCGCATGCTCCAGGCGGAGCAGGCCCTGCAGGAACTCATCGGGGTCGTGGATACGGTCATTGTGATTCCCAACGAACGCTTGATGGAGACTGTCGAGCCCGGTACCAGCTTTTTCGACGCGTTCCGCATTGCCGACGACATTCTGCGCCAGGCTGTGCAGGGCATTTCGGACATCATCACCGTTCCCGGCATCATCAATCGCGATTTTGCCGACGTGAAAGCCATCATGCATGGGCAGGGTTACGCCGTGATGGGCACCGCTGTCGCTACCGGCACGAACCGCGCCGTCGACGCCGCCAATCGCGCCATCTCCAGCCCCTTGCTGGAAGACAACTCCATTCAAGGCGCGCAAGGTATTCTGATCAATATTTGCGGAAGCTCTTCGCTCACCCTGCATGAAGTTCATGAAGCCTCCAGCGTCATCCAAAAGGCCGCCCACGAAAACGCGAATATCATTTTCGGCGCGGTGATGGACGAAGCGATGAAAGACGCCGTCAAGATCACGGTGATCGCCGCTGGCTTCAAGGAAACGGCGAAGAAGGGCTTGCAGCATAAGCCGTCTTTCCTGCCGAAGACGTGGAAGGCGGGGCGCGATGTGCCGGCGCAGGGCGAGTTGCCGGTCACGCCGCCGAACGTGGTACATCAAGTGGCGCAGAATGTGCGCGACGCCGCGCAGGAAGTGCCCAAGGACGATCTGGACGTGCCGACATTTTTGCGGCGGCAAGCGCAGAAAGCCTGATCGCTAAAATATTGCTTTAACTGTCTGATTTCGTTTTGCGGCCTTCGTGTCGGTCGAAGTCCTTTTGCCTCTTTTTTCTTTACACGGATTTCCAGTCATTTCGTTGAGCCAACAGCCAATCTCAGGATCTTGCGATACCCGCTCCGGGGAGGCAATACTTTTGCGCTGGATCGAGAAGCGGTGCAGGGAAGCAGCCCGCGACAGGTGGAAAAGAATAATCCTATGGTTGCGGCGGCCATCACATCGCCCTCCTACCGCGCTTGTGTTAGGCTGCTATCGAAACCGTTCTGGTCTCATCCCACGGGAAGCAACTCAGCGGGGAGCAACGGAAAAGGAGACCGTACATGAAAGCCAACCGAGTCATTTCAGGATTGAGCATTGCGGCGCTGGCGATCTTCGCCGCGGCCTGTCAGCCGCCCGCGTACCACCAACCGGACGAACGCTACGTTCTTGTGGCCGCCAACGTCGACTTGCCATACTGGCAGGAAGCCACAGCCGGGCTGACGGATATCGGTAAGAGTATGGGGGTCAAGGTGGAAGTCGTCGGGCCCGCGACATTTTCTCCCAGCGAGGAACTCGCCGCGTTCCAACAAGCGGTGGCGCAGCATCCCTCGGGCATCCTGGTTTCCGTAACCGATCCGAAACTGTTCAAGGAGCCGATCGATCACGCCATCCTGCAGGGCATCCCCGTCATCTGCATTGATGCGGACGCGCCGGAGTCCAATCGCGTGCTCTTCATCGGCACGGACAACTTCCGGGCGGGGCAAGAGAGTGGAAAGCGCATGGCCGAGCTGCTAGGCGGACAGGGCCGTGTGGTGGTTATCACTATAGCCGGGCAGCTGAACAGCGAGGAACGCGTGCGCGGCGTGAATGAAGCGCTGAAAAAGTACGCCGGTGTCAAGATCGTGCAGACCATCGATGATAAAGGTGATCCGCGGGTAGCTTATGACGGCATCGCCGCGCTGCTGCAAAAGAAGGAAAAAATCGACGGCATCATTTGCCTGGAAGCCTCCGGCGGAGAGGGTGCCGCGGATGAGCTGCACCGCATGGACCTGACCGGGAAGATCAAAATTGTGGCCTTTGACAAGGATCCGCAAACGCTGGACGGAATCGAACGCAAGTGGATCACGGCAACCGTGGTGCAGAAGCCTTATGTCATGGCCTTCTATGGAGTGAGGTTCCTGGACGATTTGCACCACAATGCCGTCCACGAATTCAAGGATTGGGCCACTGCGCCGGCCGCTCCGCTACCGACTTTCGTGGATACCGGCACAGCCGTGATCGACGAGACCAACTTGGCGGCCTTCCGCAAGGCCCTCTCGGAACATCCCAAGCCAGGCCCCTTGGGGTAGTCAGACGAGTCCGTACGAAGCAAAAGTGACGATCGATGCGACGCCGAGTGCTGAGCCAAGAACCGCCCCGGCCAGGACGTCACTCAGGAAGTGCATCCCCAAGACCACGCGGGAAAAGGCGATGCTGATGGCGAGAAAGTACATCGGCCCTTCCAGCGAGGGATAAAGGTAGCTCACCACCAACGCGATGGCAAACGCCGTCATGGTGTGACCCGACGGGAACGAGAACTGATCGGGTGGCAGCACCTTGGACCAGCAATGCGGCTCGAGTTGGCAGGGGCGCAAGCGCCGGCTAAGCTTTTTCAGCGCCTTAAAGACGAGCACTCCTCCGATGGCCGCGCAACCCGCCGCTCCCACCGCGGCATAGCGGTGCGGTCCACCAACGAGCAGCAAAATCGTGCCCAGGCTGTACCACAACCAGCCATCCCCCATCCGCGTTGCGGCTAACATCCAGAAGCGGATCCACCGTGGCGCTTTCCAGCGGTTCATCCGCCGCATCACGCGGTGATCGCGATTCTCGATGTAGCCCCAGACGTCTTTGGCCATGGCCATAGCGTCACCTCAACTTGCCCAGTTGGTCTCCATGCGGCGATCCACTTCCCACAACATCTTCGGCCGCTTTGCTTCTCCTTCGAGGCGTTGCGTCCACCGTTTGCAGAAGCGGATTTCGTTCAACCAGTGTCCGGCGGTAATTGCAGGCACGAAGACCGTCAGCGGCAAAATCACCGCGGCCCAGGGTTTCTCCCTCAAGAGGCTCCCGGCGAACCGGAAAATGTCCGCCGTCAGCTTCAAATAGTGGCCATTCTCGCCGTGGACCACGCCATGCCCGGCGCGCAGGCCGATCAGGAAATCATCCACCGTGCGCGCGCCCGGCACCTCCGTGAATGTCTCCGCCACTCCCGATAGCGTATGCGAATCGCTCCCGGCAATGCCTGCCTTGCCAAGCCGCTCCGCCAGGCGCTCTGCGCTGCGATTCGCTTCACTCCACATCTGTCCATTCCGCACTTCAAACGCAGGCACGTAGGACGCAAACCACGCGAAATCTTCCGTTGCGCGCCGCCCGGTCAGCCCGGAAAAGACATGATTCACGCTGAAGAAAATTTTATGCTCTGTCAGGTACATCAACAGCGCTATAAAATCGCTGCGTCGCCGCTGAATTTCCGCATGATCTTTTTCCGTGAGCCCGTAAGCGCCCAGATGCATTTCCGTCCCGCTGGGCATGCGCACGGTCACTTCCTCGCTGACGAAGAAATCCGGGTGCTTGCGGAGCACTTCCGCAGCTTCGATCGAGTCATGGTCTGTGATGGTGACAACGGTCATACCCAGCCTCTTGCAACGGGCATAGACTTCGGCGGGGTCGTTATAGGACTCCTTGCAGATCCGGCTCAAGCCGGGGGTGCTGCACATCCCCGATCCAGTTGAATGCACATGAAGGTCGCAGCGCATGTTTCAAGGGTAGAGATGGGATATGAACAGTGCATAAAGGCAGCGCGAATTGACCGTGAAAGATTGCACGGAACTCATTGAGCACAAATGAGTTTTTGAGTTTTCCACATGGCATTGTGAGTGCTCTTGTACGGGCCTCCCCTGACCATGCAACAATGGCTCCAATGAAAAAAATTCACGTCCTCTTTCATGATAGCGGGGGTGGCCACCGTAATGCCGCCGTTGCCCTGCAAACCGTTACCACGCAGCAGCAGCGCCCTTGGCAGATCGAACTGATTCAGTTCCAGGATCTCGCCGACCAGTTGGACGTTCTCCGCAAGCTCACCGGCATCCGCATTCAGGAGCAGTACAACATCCTCCTGCGCAATGGCTGGACGCTGGGCACCACGCAGCTCCTGCGTGTTCTCCAGGCCACCATACGGCTCTTTCACCGGCCGATGGTGCGCTTGCTCACCAAGTACTTTCGCGAGCACCCGGCTGACCTCCTGGTTTCGGTCATTCCCCATTTCAATCGGCAGATTGCCGAGGCCTGGTCTGCCGTGTATCCTGAGCGGCCATTCGTTACCTTGATCACGGACTTGGCGGATTTTCCGCCGCGTTTCTGGATCGAGCCGCTGGAGCAGCAACACGTCATTTGCGGCACGGAGCGCGCCGTGGAGCAGGCGCGGGCAATGGGCAAGCAGGAATCCCACATCTTCGCGACTTCCGGAATGATCCTGCGCCCCGATTTCTACCTCCCCGATAACATGGACCCTGTCGCTCTTCGCCGTGAGCTTGGCTTACAACCCAATCTGCCAACAGGCATTCTTCTCTTCGGGGGTTTCGGCTCCAAAGTAATGTATGACATCGTGGAGCGGCTGGACGCCGCGCGCGTTCCCGTTCAGCTCATCGTCATCTGCGGCCGCAACGACAAGCTCGCCGAGAAATTGCGTGCGCGTGCCTGGAATCTGCCGCTGCATGTTCTGGGTTTCACGAAGGAAGTGCATCGCCTGATGCGCGCCGCGGATTTTCTGATTGGCAAGCCCGGACCGGGCAGTGTTGCCGAAGCGATGGTTCGCCGTTTGCCCGTCATTCTGGAATGCAACTCCTGGACTATGCCTCAGGAGCGTTACAACACCGAGTGGGTAATTGAAAAACGCGTGGGGATTGTTCTTTCCAGTTTTGACGAAATCGTGCCGGGCGTGAAGCAGCTTCTGGAGCCTGCCACGCTTGCGGAGTTCCACCGCAACGTCGCTGCCCTGAACAATCAAGCGGTCTTTGAGATTCCCGAGATTTTCGCCAAACTCTTGCGCGAGCCGGCAAGGATGTTGCCCCAGAATCCGTGAAAAACTAGTTCGCTGCCCGCTCGGCACGCGCGGGTCTCGGCAGGCGCGGTCCGGCGCCCGGGCTCTCCGCCGGAGGATTCGTCCGCGGCTTCGCGCACGTTACCGCCCACCACCGCGAGGCATATTTCGGCAACTCGCACATCTTCGAGCAGCCCCCCGAGGTCTTTGACATCGCGCAGCCGCAATAGCAGTCGCCGGGTTTCATTTCCTTCACGCGCCCGGAAGTATCGGCCCAGACGGAAAAGGCCATCACAGCAGCCGCCAGAATGAGCTCCAACAAGACCCAGGTGGCGAGGCGGCGAAGTCGTTTGAATGAGGAAGAACTCATACAGGCACAGTTTCAGCCTGGAACACACAAAAAACCGATAGCCCCCGCCTCTCGAAAAAATTGTTACCTGGGTTCTGGAAGTACTAGAGCAGTCTGAGGCCAGTTCACGCGATGTGGGAGTTGGTCGCGTCCGTTCCGTTTTGAATCTCCAGGACGTTTTTGGTCCACACTCATCCATTTGGTCCCGTTCATAAATTATCTGTTTTTAATGTTTTAGGTGTTTTTGGCAGCCCAAATCAGGTTGGTTCTCTTCGTGCATTACTTCCGGCCGTGGGCGCGTTTCGGTAGACGAGACGCAAGGACTGCAAGCGAGGGGGAAGGGGCTTGCTTGCTGGTTCTTGCGGATCGTTCCCACCTGCCTCTGAGAGGGAAGCTAGGATGGATGACCCCACGCGCCGGTGTGAAAACGACATCGGCATCTGAAACGCGCCTTCGGGGCTCCTGGTCCCAAGCGGGGGCCCCATTTTTTGCCCTCCAAGGCAAACCTCCACTCATCTGGAGTGGGCAGCGATCCCCCAAAGTTAAATGCTCAGGTTTGTGCCGCTGTTTTGATCGGAACGCCCGGGGTAACTCGGCGTTTGGCTCTTTGCGACCTAATTCAATCTGTGCGTGACCGCGATGCCGGCTTGGCCGAGCACATGCGCCACCTGCGTTTCCCGCAACCGCGAGGCGTCATATTCAAACGACACTTGCTTATTCTGGTCGTCCACGCGGAATCGCCGCAATCCGTAGGTATTGGCGAATTCTCCCAGGCGGCTCAATTGCTCCAGGCTCAGCGGCGACTGCAATTCGTAAGTGATTTCCACAAGTGTCATGGCCAGATTATACCAGCCTCTACCGGCAAGACCCAGCCTCGGATGTAACCTCCAAACATGGAACATAGTAAGCTATCGCTACGAGGTTTCATGTCGAGTCCGCACATCCCACCCTTGCCGATTCTGCCTCCCTCACCGAAGGAGAAGGATCCCGTCTGTGGAATGATGGTCGATCCGCAGAAGCCCGCGGGCAAGTTCGCATACAAAGGTAAAACCTACTTCTTCTGCTCCGCAAGATGCGCAGAACGCTTCCAAAATGAGCCTGAGCGATTTCTGACGGCTCCGGGTGCCGCGGACATGGAAAGCAAACCCTCCTCGCCTGTTGTCGCGCCGGCCGCCGCGTCGGTCCGCTACACCTGTCCGATGGACCCCGAAATCGTGCAGATCGGGCCGGGGATTTGCCCCAAGTGTGGCATGGCGCTCGAACCGATGGATTTCGTCGCCACGCCCCTTGGAGTACAGCAGCGCGATCTCGAGTACGATTCTATGCGCAGGCGCCTCTGGGTTAGCGCGGCGCTTTCGCTTCCCCTACTCGTTCTCTCCATGTTCGGAGAAGCCTTGGGTCTCCATCTCGATCCGGCCACCAAAAATGCCGTCGAACTTCTTCTGGCGTCGCCCGTCGTTCTCTGGTGCGGCTGGCCTTTCTTCCAGCGCTTCTGGGCTTCGCTCGGCAATCGCAGCCCCAACATGTTCACCTTGATTGGCCTTGGCACTGGTGCAGCTTATCTCTACAGCGTTGCCGCAACGCTGTTCCCCCAATTTTTCCCGGTGTCTTTCCGCAGCATGCACGGCGGCGTGGATGTCTATTTCGAGGCTGCTGCCGTCATCACCACCTTGGTTCTGCTCGGTCAGGTTCTCGAACTGCGGGCACGCCGGCGCACCAGCGATGCGATCCGCGCACTCCTGCACCTTGCGCCGCGAACCGCGCACCTCGTATCCGGGGAAGCTGAGCAGGATGTGCCCCTGGAGCAGGTCAAGCATGGCGATTTGCTCCGCGTAAGACCGGGTGAACGCATCCCTGTTGACGGCACGATTCGCGAAGGCGCCAGCGCCGTGGACGAATCGATGGTAACTGGCGAGCCCCTCCCTGCCGAAAAAGCTGCGGGCGACAAAATCACCGGAGGCACTCTCAATACCAACGGAACTTTCATCATGGCCGCCGAACGAGTTGGCAGCGAAACCCTGCTGGCACAGATCGTGAAGCTAGTGAGCGAAGCCCAGCGCAGCCGCGCTCCCATGCAGCGTCTTGCGGATAAGGTGGCCGGGTACTTCGTTCCCGCCGTGGTGGCCGCGGCAATCGTCGCCTTCGTCGGCTGGGGATTGTTCGGCCCGGAGCCGCGCTTTGCTCACGCGCTAATCGCGGGCGTCTCCGTTTTGATCATTGCCTGTCCTTGCGCGCTGGGGCTGGCCACTCCCATGTCCATCATGGTTGCCGTGGGCCGCGGCGCTTCTGCAGGCGTGCTGGTGAGGGATGCCCAAGCGCTGGAAACCCTCGCTCGCGTAGACACGCTGGTGCTCGACAAGACGGGCACGCTCACGGAAGGCCGTCCGAGCGTCGCAAACATCGAACTCTTTGAGGGCATCACGCTCACTCGCGACGCGCTGCTCTCGCTGACGGCCAGCGTCGAGCGCCCAAGCGAACATCCCTTGGCACGCGCCATCGTTCGCGCCGCGGAAGATAAGAAACTGCCCCTCGCCCCGGTCACCGATTTCCGGGCTACGGCGGGAGGAGGCGTCGAAGGCATAATCCTTGGCAAAAAGGTACTGGCGGGCACCGCAGCGTTTCTGAAGGCCCACGGCGTCAATGTGCCGGAGTCCCGAACAGCTTCCGTGCAAGTGGGGGGATCTGCTGCCGTCACCCCGGTGTTCGTTGCCGTGAACGGACGCGCCGCGGGAATGTTCCTGATGACTGATCGGGTCAAGCCCACCACCGCCGAGGCCTTGCAACTTCTGCGCCAGGAGGGCTTGCGCATCGTCATGCTGACGGGAGATCGCCAAGACTCGGCGCAGCGCATCGCTCAGGAATTGGGCATTGATGCGTTTGAAGCCGAGGTGCTCCCGCAAAGGAAAGAGCAGGCGATCCGCGAACTCCGGGCACAGGGCCGCATCGTGGCTATGACCGGGGACGGTATCAACGATGCTCCCGCCCTTGCCGCCGCCCACGTAGGCATCGCGATGGGTACGGGTACCGACGTGGCCATGGAAAGTGCCGGCATCACCCTCGTGAAGGGAGATCTGCGCGGGATCGTCCGCGCCCGGCGCCTCTCCCGCGCCACCCTGCGCAATATCAAACAGAACCTCGCTTTCGCGTTTCTCTATAACGCCCTGGGAATCCCGGTGGCGGGGGGAGTTTTTTACCCCATCTTTCACTGGCTTCTCAGCCCCATGATTGCCAGCGCCGCCATGAGCTTCAGCTCGGTGTCTGTCATCACCAACGCTCTTCGGCTCCGGCGCTCGCCCCTCTGACTCCCTTTTTTTTCCTGACCGTTTGACGTTTCTAGCGTCTTAAAGGAGTAAGCGGTCGGAACTTTTTGTGGGGGTCTGCGTATTACTAAGCAGCAGCCTCGATAACGCTACCCAAGGGGTCGGTTATGTCCAGTAATGGCAATGGTATAGGCAATGGAAAAGCGGCCAAGAAGCGCCGCCGCAGAATCATCCTCAGCTCTATCGCGGTATTGATCCTGGTCGGTGGAGGCTATGGCGTCTATGCCGCCCTGCGCCCCAATCATGAAATTGACCCCTCCAAGCTTGCGGCGGTGGAACGTGGTGACCTGGCGCGCGTTGTGGTAGCCACCGGGAAGATTCAGCCGCTCTCGAAAATCGAAGTGAAGTCCAAAGCCAGCGGCATCGTGAAGAAGCTGTATGTGGACTATGGCGACCACGTCAAGCAGGGCGACATCCTGGCCGAACTTGACAAGGTGCAACTGGAAGCCAGCGTGCGCGCTTCCCAGGCCAACTATCAGGCTGCGCAAGCCGCCCGCGATTCCGCCATCGCCGCCCTCGAGCGCAATAAAGTCGACGCGGAGGGCCCGGACGTGCCCTATCTCAAGCTCAGCATGGAACGCGCCCAACAGATGTTCAAGGACGGCGTGATGTCCAAGAGTCTCGTCGAGGACTCCGAGAAGAACTATCAGTTGGCCCTGAACAAGCAGGTCAGCGCGCAACGCAATCTGGCCGTTTCGCGCGCGGAGATTGCCAAGGCCGAAGCGGAAGTGGCCCAGGCCAAGGCGGCTCTTGATAACGCGGAAGAGGATCTGCGTAACTCCACGATTGTCAGCCCGATTGATGGGCTGGTGCTGTCGCGCGACGTCAATGTCGGTGATGCCGTCAGTTCCATCCTCGTCCTGGGATCCCAGGCCACCCTGATCATGACCATGGGCGACATCAGCGAAGTCTACGTTCAGGGCAAAGTGGATGAAGCCGACATCGGCAAGGTTTATCTGAATCAGCCCGCCCGCATCGTCGTGGAATCCTTCAAGGACAAGAAGTTCACGGGCAAGGTGACGAAGATTTCCCCTATGGGCAAGGAGAAGGACAACGTCACCACGTTTGAAGTGCGCGTCTCCATCTCCAATCCCACCCTCGAGCTCAAGGCCAACATGAGCGCCAATGCCGAAATCCTTCTCGAGGAAAAGAAAAACGTCCTGATGGTGCCCGAATCCTCCCTCATTTATGACAAGGACCGCAGCGCTTCGGTCGAATTGCCGGATCCCAAGGCCGAGAACGGGCGCAAGAAGGTCTCCGTGAAGCTGGGCATTTCCAACGGCGTGAAAACGGAAATCATCTCTGGCCTCACCGAAAAACAGCAAGTCGTTCTTCAGTAGCTCGGGGTCCCTATGACCTTTCGGGATCTATTGCGAGACACCATCGCGACGCTCTGGGCGCACAAGCGGCGCACGCTGCTGACCATGTTCGGGATCGCCTGGGGGATCATTTCCATCACCGTGATGGTCGCGGCGGGCGAAGGCCTCGGCCGGGGCATCCAGAAGCAACAGGAAAATTTCGGCAAAGATGTGATTATCGTTTTCGCTGGCCGCACCAGCATGCAGGCAGGAGGCACGCGGTCTGGCCGCGTCGTCCACTGGATGGAAGACGACTACAAGGAAGTGGCCAGGGAAGCGCCGGCCTGCAAGTACGTGATGCCGGAACTCGGCAACAACGTAAAAGTGCACAGCGCTTTCAACAGCGGAGACATCGATACGGTCGGCTCCCTCCCGCCATTCACGGTGATCCGCAGCATCACCGTGGCGCAGGGGCGCTTTTACAACGACGAAGACAACGAAGAGGGCCGGCACGTGGCGTTCCTGGGCAGCGATACAAAAAAGCAACTCTTCGCCGAGCGCGAAGCCTTGGGGCAGACTATTGAGCTAAACGGCATACCCTACACGGTGATCGGCGTCATGAAGACGAAGGATCAGAACTCCAGCTACGACGGCGTCGATATCCGGAAGATTTTCATCCCGTTTAATTCCATGAAGCGGGATTTTCCAAACAAGCCACCGGCGGTGGAGCATACCGTCGACCGGCTGCTGGTGGCGCCGTGGTCGCTCGCAACGCATCCGGATTGCGTGCGCCAGGTTCGCCACACCCTGGCGCGGCTGCATAGCTTCGATCCGCGGGACGAGGAAGCGGCCAGCATCTGGGACACCGTCAAGAACGCCCAGGCCAACCGCATGATTTTTGTGGGCATGGAAGTTTTCATGGGCGCCGTAGGCGTGGCCACGATATTTCTCGGCGGTTTGGGCGTGATGAACGTCATGCTGGTGAGCGTGCGGGAGCGCACGCGCGAAATCGGCGTGCGCAAAGCTCTGGGAGCCACGCGCGAATCCATCCTCCACCAGTTTTTCCTGGAGACCATATTTGTCGTGGTCATCAGCGGCGGCGCGGGGCTCGTCATTTCCTACGGTTTCTGTGCTCTGGTCAACCTGCTGCCGAAGATTCCGTATTTTGACGGCTTGGATGCGAGTTGGAAGCTTGCGGCCCTGACCGTGAGCTTGCTGGGCTTGATTGCCGTGCTTTCCGCACTGTATCCGGCGAATCAAGCCGCATCCGTGGATCCCATAGAAGCGCTTCGCTTCGAGGCTGGTGGGTGATGCTGATTGAAGTCTTCAAAGAAGCCTGGGCAGCGCTGGGACGCAATCGCGTGCGCAGCCTGCTGACGATGACCGGCATCTCCTGGGGAATCGTGGCCGTAACGCTGCTCTTGAGCTATGGCTCCGGGTTCCGCAGCGTGCTGCTGTACACATTCGAGGTCTTCGGCAAGGCAGCGGTGATCTGCTGGCCGGGAACGACCAGCGAACAAGCCGGCGGGGAGCGCGCCGGTAAAGAGGTGCGCTTCGAGCAGGAAGATGCGGACTGGGTAAAGGCGCAATCGCCGCTCATCAAGCGCGTGACGCTGGAAACCGTGCGGTGGAAAGGTATTTCGCATGAGGAGCGGCTCTCGGACTCGGCGACCCGCGGCGTCTACCCGGAATACGGCGAGATGCGTAATGAGGTGCCCTCCGAGGGCCGCTGGATTTCGGCGGAGGACATCGCCGAGCGCCGCCGCGTGGTGTTCCTGGGAGCGCGGCTGAAAAAGAAACTCTTCAGCGGGACCCCGGCCGTCGACGAGACGGTGCGCATCAACGGAGTGCGTTTCACCGTCATCGGCACCATGGACATGAAGTTTTCAGATAGCTGCTATTTCAACTGCGATGATGAATCCGCTTTCATTCCTTACACCAGTGCCGCGGATATTTGGGATGCCCGCTATGCCAGCGTGATGATTTTCGAGCCGGTGGCTCCGCAATTTGAAGCGCTGGCCATGCAGCAGTTCCGCACGGCCGTAGCGAACCGCCAACATTTTTCCCCGAACGACAAACGGGCCATCACCATGTTCGGCCGGCAGGAGTTCAAGCCGATTTATGACGGTATCACACTGGGTATTGAAGGACTGCTCTTCCTGATCGGCGCCATGACGCTGGGCATCGGCGGCGTGGGCGTGATGAACATCATGCTGGTTTCCGTGGACGAACGCGTTCGCGAGATCGGTTTGCGGCGCGCCCTTGGCGCAAGGAAAGCCCACATTCGCTGGCAGTTCTTGCTGGAAGCGCTGGTGCTTACGCTGGCGGCCGGGGCCATCGGAATGTTTTTCTCCTGGCTGCTGACGTCGTCCATTGGCACACTGCCGTTTCTCGGGCCCGCGTATGAAGACGACTCGGGGAAAGTGGACATCCATTTGAATCTCTCCGTCATGACCATGTTCATGTCCAGCTTGATTCTCATCGTCGTCGGGGTGGTCAGCGGCTGGGTGCCGGCTATGCAAGCTGCCAAACTCGATCCCGTCGAAGCTCTCCGCTACGAGTGATTTGGAACTCCACTGGGACAGCGCCAAGCGCTTCCAGGAAAGTCCGCAAAAGTAGAGTGAACTCCTCTCCTCACCAATTTGTGTCCTCACTTGCGTTCTATCCACAATCGCTTCGCTTTTCCATGGGCAGGGCAGATTGCTGCTGTATTGGAAGAAAGTTGCCCTGCCGCCTAAAGACAAAGAGGACGCCCCGGCGTAGCTTCTCGCTCGCGTACTGCATCCTGCTATATTTGTGGCTGCCGCCCGGCGGCACGACCCCTTTGGAGAGGGAACTGATGGTCAAGACAGCAATGATCGTTGTGGATGTGCAGCGCGATTTTTGTGCGGGAGGCGCGCTGGCTGCCTGGGACACCCCGTCGCTGTTGGCGCCGCTCCAGGAATGCATCGACGTGGCCCGGCGTAGCGGCGTGACCATCATCTTTACCCAGGACTGGCACCCAGCAAATCACAACTCCTTCCAGACGAATGGCGGCAAATGGCCCATCCATTGCCTCGAAAACACCCCTGGCGCGGAACTTATGCCGCCGCTTTGTGCCGCCGCCGGCGACATCGTCATTCACAAGGGAACTGCCGTTGACGGCGAAGGCTACTCGGGTTTCGATTCCACCGGACTCGAAGCGCGTCTCCGCGAATTGAGATTCGGCCGCGTTAGCGTTGCCGGCATCGCCACCGAATACTGTGTTCGTGCCACGGCATTGGACGCGAACCGCGCAGGCCTCGAGACCATTTTGCTTACCGATCTCATTCGTCCCGTCGTGGAAACCGCCGCTCCGAAGGTCCTGACGGAACTCGGCCGTGCAGGTGTTCAACTCATGCCATCCCCACGATGGCTCCTACTTCTGAAGAAGTGATAGAGCTGTCTCGAAGTCAGACTGGGATGCTTTACCGTAGACTTCAGATTTGTCATTCCGACCGGAGGGACGGCGGGTTTAGCCGTCCCGGAGCGGAGGAATCCCTCTGTAACTTCGGATTTCAGGAGAACGCGGTGTCCATGGATTTCAAACGGCAAACTTCAGCAGGCGGGTGCTTCCCTAAGCTAATTCTGTCCCAGCAGCGCATCGAAATACGCCAGCATTTCCGGGGAATTCCAGTCCTGCGGCCCGACGATCTTGCGCGCGATCTTCCCTTTGCGGTCGATCACGTATGTCTCCGGGTACATCACCGTCCCATAATCCTGCGCCGACTTCTTGGAGGGATCGCGATAAGTCAGATAATTGATGCCGTGGTCTTGAATAAACTTGAAGTAGGCGGCCTGATCCTCGTCCACGCTGACGCCAAGGACCATTCCGTTCCGGCTGGCGATGCGCTGGTTCAACTGGATCAGTGCGGGCGTCTCTTCCACGCACGGCGGGCACCACGTGGCCCAGAAGTTCAGCACCACCACCTTGCCGCGGAGATCGGAGAGATGCGCGCTCTTGCCATTCAGTTCTATCGGGAAATCATAGGCAGTCCTTCCGGCAATCGAGGACTCGCCTTGCCGGTAATGGGGCAACGTGAAAAACGCCAGGACCGCGAAGGCAAATCCCATGCTGCCCCAGGCAAACAATTTCCGAAGAAGGGTATTCATATATAGCTATAATAACGTAGAGAACCCCCAGCGGAAAGTCTGGCTAAATCCAACCCTTATGAGTTCTTCGTTGCCAAATTCGCCTCGCATTTCCGCCATTGTTCCGGCGCGCAACGAAGAAGCGGTCATCGCCGCCTGCGTCGAATCGCTAGCGCAGCAAAACGAGATCGCGGAGATTCTTGTGGTCAACGATCAATCCACCGATCGCACCGCCGAAATCGTGCGTGGGCTCATCCCGAAATTTCCCCAGGTGCGCTTGCTCGAAACAACCGGGCTCCCTACAGGCTGGATCGGAAAAAACAATGCCGTGTGGCTCGGTGCCCAACAAGCAAAGGGCGATTGGCTCCTCTTTACGGATGCGGATGCCGTGCACGAAAAAGACTCGGCCGCAAAGGCCCTGCAGATCGCGGCGCAATCGAACGCCGCGCTGGTCTCTTTTTCTCCCGAGCAAGTGATGGACACCTGGTACGAAAAGGCGCTCATCCCCTTCGTTTATGGGCGGCTCAGCAGAAACTTCTCTTTCGACGACATCAACGATCCGCGGAACGATGCGGCCGCGGCCAACGGGCAATTCATCTTGGTTCGCCGCGATGCTTACAACGCCGTCGGTGGCCACGCCAGCATTGCTGGGGAAGTGCTGGAGGATGTGGCTCTCGCCAAACTCATGAAGCGCGCCGGCCACCGCCTTTGGTTCGGCAGCGGCCGGGGCTTCGTCCGCGTCCGGATGTACCGCTCCTTCCCAGCCATGTGGGCTGGCTGGAGGAAGAATCTTTATCAGTTAGAGGGCGGTAGCCCCGCGGAAGTCTACAAACAGTTTCTGGCGGAATGCGCCTTCCTGCTCGGCCCGCTTGCTCTGATCGCCCTAGCCATCCACAAGTGGCATCGCCTGGACTTCGCCATCCTCCTCGGCCTTTTCTTTCTTCTCATCACCCATGCCATGCATTTCCAGGCCTTGCGCCGCGACCATTTCTCTACCGCCTTCACCGGGTACCTGATTCCCGGCTCCCTTCTGTATACCGCTATCTTATGTGCCTCCTATCGCAGCCACACCCGGGGTAAGCTGGAATGGAAGGGAAGGGAGTATCCAGTGGGTACCCCTCATGCATCGAAAGGGTAGCGGATTAAAACGATGGTGTACTTGACGCGCAAAATCGAGTTCTCGGCTTCGCATCTCTATCACAATCCCGCGTTCAGCGCGGAGGAGAACAAACGCATTTTTGGCAAGTGCAATAATCCCCACGGCCATGGGCACAACTACACCCTGGAAGTTACCGTGGCGGGAGAGCCGGACCCGGTAACCGGCATGGTTCTGGATTTGAAGGAATTGAAAGAGATTCTGGAGCGCGAAATTACGCAGCGCATGGATCACCGCTTCCTCAACTATGAAGTTCCCGAGCTAAAAGGGCAGATCCCCACGTGCGAAAACATTGCCCGGGTGATCTGGAATCTTTTGGAGCCCAGGATTCATCAAGGGAAGCTGCACCGCGTGCGTTTATACGAGACGCCCGATCTGTTCGCGGACTGCTACCGGAATGGGGCAAAACCGGCGTGAGCGAGGCGCTCAAAATCGAGCTGGGGCGGCGCTATCGTTTCGCGGCGTCGCACCGGCTGCACAGCGACGCGCTGAGCGCCGAAGAGAATGCCCGCGTCTACGGGAAATGCAATAACCCCTATGGACACGGGCACAACTATGTGGTGGAAATCAGCGTGTCAGGGACGCTCGATCCCGCCACAGGCATGATCGTCAACCTTGCGGACCTGGACGGTTTCGTCGAGCGCGAAGTGATCGAAGCCTTCGACCACAAATCGCTCAACGAAGACGTGCCCGCTTTTCGCGGGAAGGTGCCGACGACGGAAAACGTTTGCAAGGAGATTTACCAGCGCCTGAAACACTTCCCGAAGGCCAGGCTGGAGCGCGTGCGCGTCGAAGAGACGTCCAATAACGCGTTCGAGTACGCCGGGGAAGAAATCTAGGATCGCGCTGCGGTCCGATCGAGGGGGAATGGGCCAGTGAACAAACCAACGGAAATCATGCTGCACGAAGCAAAACTCGAAACGCCGCAGGGGAGCATCGCCGACCTGGTGCGCAGGATGCTCGTCGTACTCGGAGAAGATCCCAATCGCGAGGGCCTGCGCAAGACGCCGGAACGCTTTGAGAAGGCTCTGAAATTCCTGACCAGCGGCTACCACCAGAATCTCGACACCGTGCTGAACGGAGCCACGTTCAGCGTCCACTACGACGAAATGGTTGTCGTGAAGGACATCGAGTTCTTCAGCCTGTGCGAGCACCACTTGCTGCCGTTCTTCGGCAAGGCCCATGTTGCTTATCTTCCCAGCCAGAAAGTGCTGGGCTTGAGCAAGATCGCCCGCCTGGTGAACATGTACGCCCGCCGGTTGCAGATCCAGGAACGCATGACCAGCCAGATCGCCGACGCCATCGCCGAGAAAGTCAGCCCGGAGGGCGTGGGCGTGATCATTGAAGCGCGTCACCTCTGCATGCAGATGCGCGGAGTGGAAAAGCAGCACGGCCAGGCGGTCACCAGCGCCATGCTCGGCTCTTTCCGCCACAACAAGCAGACCCGGGACGAATTCCTATCTCTGGTGCGCGCGAAACAGAGTTAAGGAAAGGCGCGGACCCCAGGCTGTTGCCATCCTGACGTGCCGCGCCCCGATTGAGTCCTGGCGATGCGACTCTACTTTTTCGCGATAGTCACCGAAGCCCGCGTCGTCTCCCAATCAATGTTCAGAGTCGCGTCCATGCCCGCTTTCTCGAACGCGATCGTCAAGTTCTCCACCGCTGCGGGTAGGGCAGAGACCTTCATATCAATCCGCGCGAGGTCATTCGTCGCGCCGGGATACTCGGTGCCCCATTCGCCGGTTTTCTTGCTCAAAACGAGCGTCCACTTATCAGTGCCGGGGATCGTGAACAGCGTGTAACTTCCCGCCGGCACGGCGATGCCGCCGACCACCAGGTCGGCATTCGTCACAAACGTCGTTGCTTCATTCGCGCCCGTCCGCCAGACCTGGCCGAACGGCACGAGTCCGCCATAAATCTTCCGCCCCTTGGCCCGTGGGCTGGAGTAGTCAATCGTTACGCTCTTGCCGCCACCCAGATCGAAGGTAGCAGTCGCCGGGGGGCTCGGGCGCTTCGCTTTATCCTGCTGTGCCAGAAAAACCGTGGCGCACACCGCCAAGCCGAGACAAATCACGGCAGTCCTTACTAAAATTTTGCTCATTGTTTCTCCTCTTGAGTTTCCATTCCATGGTCAACGTGGTCAGATCGGTAGGGCTGAGACCTTACCACTAGCATTCAACCGGATTTGCAGCCCCGTTGCAAGCGCCCCGGCCGTGTTGGAGAGCGGGTCAGTTTCCGATCACCCGACTTCCCATTTTATGGAACTTATCGCGAGTCAGCCCTGCACCCATAAGGTGCTCAGGGCTCACAACACCATGTGATATGGCGCACTGCGGTTATTCCCGCACAGGTCCAGCGTCTCCCTGTAATAACGCCTTTCGCGCCGCTGGGTCTGCGGGCCCTCCAACCGCGCTCGGAACCAGGGATTCGGACCCCCTCGCTCGCCGTTCCGCGAGCCTGCTTCAACACAATTCGTGCGGAGGTCTGCATGCTGCATCTCGATACCGGCAATACCGGTTTTATGATCTTGTGCACCAGCCTGGTGATGTTGATGACGCCAGGTCTGGCCTTCTTTTATGGCGGGCTGGTGGGACGCAAGAACGTCCTGGCCATCATGATCCAGAGTTTTGTATCCATGGGCTGGACCACCGTCATTTGGTACGCGTACGGGTATTCGCTCTGCTTCAGCGGGGACTGGCATGGAGTCGTCGGCAACCTCCACAACTCGTTTCTGCGGGGAATCGGCCTGAACACGCCATCGCCGAATGACACAATTCCGGCGCTGGTGTTTATCGCCTACCAGATGATGTTTGCGATCATCACGCCGGCGCTCATCTCCGGCGCCTTCACCAATCGCGTGACCTTCAAGGCGTACATGCTGTTTCTCACGGGGTGGCTGACCTTCGTCTATTTCCCCTTCGTGCACATGGTATGGGGTGGAGGATTCCTGCAGCAATGGGGCGTGAAAGATTTCGCTGGCGGGATTGTGGTGCACAACATCGCCGGAATGGCGGCCCTGGCGTCCGTCCTGTACGTGGGCAAGCGGCGGGTGCTGGATCGCGGACCGCACAGCATTCCCCTGGTGGCGCTGGGCACCGGGCTGCTGTGGTTCGGCTGGTATGGCTTTAATGCGGGGAGCGAGATGCGCGTGGATTCCGTGACGGCCGTGGCGTTTCTGAACACCGACGTGGCTGCCTCGTTTGCCGCCATTGCCTGGCTGATGGTGTCCTGGCTGAACGAAAAGAAACCGAAGTTCCTGGGTCTGCTAACCGGCGCAGTGGCGGGATTGGCGACGGTGACCCCGGCGGCGGGTTATTTGTCGCCGACCACGGCGGTGATCATCGGTATCGTTTCCGGCGTGGTGTGCTACTACGCGGTGGAAATAAAGAACAAGCTGCACTGGGACGATGCGCTGGACGTGTGGGGAGTTCATGGAGTGGGTGGATTTCTCGGGATCGTCATGCTGGGCATTTTCGCCAACAAACAATTCAATCCCGAGGGCGCGAACGGCTTGCTGTACGGCGACCCGACGTTCCTGCTGAAGCAGGTCACCGCGGTGGTGTTCTCCTCGGTATGGGCGTTCGTGTTCACCTACGCCATGTTGAGGATCATCGATGGATTCACCCCTGTCAAAGTGACTGAGCTTACCGAAGAGGTGGGATTGGACGAGTCGCAACTCGGCGAACACGCTTACGAGCAAGTGCCCGAGTGATGTGACGGGCTTCAATCTATCCCGCGAAAGTGGGAGAGAATCCAGAGCTTCACAGGTACTTATTGCAGGGGACCCGACGACCAAGACAACTCGCGCACGAGGGGGTCTCGGCCGAACATTCAAGATTGCCAACTGGATACACCAGCTACCAGTGGCAAAGAGGGTGGGCTATCAGCTCACGCGCCCCATGCCCGCTGCGCGCACCAACCCCAAGCTAACGACCTACTGCCCTGTGTTGCAAGTACTTTACACTTAGAACACTCCTATGCTAGTTTAGAAAGGTCGAAGAAAAGAGGAAATTTAAAGGGATGACGGTTGGGGGGCACTTGAGCGACGCGAAAGCTATGTTGATTGAGCAATTCCGAAGCCATGTGAAGGACACGGGATCGCCAGAAGTGCAAATCGCACTCCTGAGCGAGCGGATCAACTATTTGACAACGCATCTCAAGTCGCACGTCAAGGACCACGCATCACGCCGTGGGCTGATTATGATGGTGAACAAGCGGCGGCGCCTGCTGGACTATCTCAACCGGCGAGACCCGGATCGGTATCACCAGATTGTTGAACGCCTTAGCCTGCGCAAGTAACGCGTCGCCAAGACCTGGCCGGCGCAACTTGCGTCATCACGAACGTACAAATTCCCATCGGAGTCTGTTCGGCGGCAGTGGTTCTGCCGTACGTGAATCGCTCAGGCCTGTCTCGGCAGGCTTTTAGGCGTTTTTCTGGTGTACTTGCTCGCGGAGCATCCCATCCGCGATAACCTTCCTTTTCTCTTCCAGTTACAAGCAAAGTAACAAGCAGGCACCGCCTGCCTCAGAACTCCTCGCGAGGAGTCAAAGGAAGAATATAAATGGCTGACAATAATCACGTACCCGCACCTCATCAGGTCTCCATCGAAATTGGCGGACGCCCCCTGACTCTCGAAATGGGGAAAATCGCCAAGCAGGCCAACGGCGCGGTGACCGCTCGCTACGGCGATACCGTCGTCCTCGTTACGGCTTGCATGGCTTACAAACCGACTGACCGCGACTTTCTGCCGCTCACTGTCGACTATCGTGAGAATACCTACTCCGCTGGGAAAATCCCCGGCGGCTTCTTCAAGCGCGAAGGACGCCCCACCGAAAAAGAAATTCTGGTCTCCCGCCTGATTGACCGCCCCATGCGCCCGCTGTTCCCGGATTCCTGGCGGACAGAGACCCAAATTATCGCCTTGGTGCTCTCCGCCGACAGCGACAACGATCCCGATGTCATCGCGGTGACCGCTGCTTCCGCGGCCGCCTATTGTTCCGACCTGCCCTTCACCGACCCCATCGCCGCCGTTCGCGTTGGCCTCCTCGATGGCCAACTCGTTGCCAATCCCACCGTCGCCGAGCAGAAGACCAGCAAGTTCAACATTATCGTCGCCGGCACCGAAAACGGCATCGTCATGGTCGAATCGGGCGCCTTTGAAGTCTCCGAAGAAAAGGTCGTCGAAGCCCTCGAATTTGGCCACGAGCAAGTCAAGAAAATCGTGCGCGGCATCAAGGAACTCCACGCCCAGCTCAAGCCCAAGAAGGTTGTCGTCGAGCCGCTGCCCTTTGATAAGACCATCTACGACAGCCTGAAGAAAACCTATGGCGCGAAACTCCAGGACGCGCTCAACACCGAGAAGCATCCGAAAAAGGAAAGCTATCACCTTGTTGACGCCCTGCTGGAAGAGATCCTGAAGCCCATTCCGGAAGACAACGAAGAGAAGCTGGCCTTCACCAAGCGGGCCTTCGAGCGGCTGCGTGAAGAGATCTTCCGCGACGAAGTTCTTAAGGCGCGGCGGCGTCCCGATGGCCGCGCGTTCGACCAAATTCGCCAGATCACTTGCGAAGTCGGCCTACTGCCTCGCGTGCACGGCTCGGCGCTCTTCACCCGCGGTGAAACCCAGGCCCTCGCCACATTGACCCTTGGCACCAAGGAAGATATGCAGCGCCTCGACTTGCTCTTTGAGCAGGACACCTTCAAGCGCTTCATGCTGCACTACAATTTCCCGCCCTTCAGCGTCGGCGAAGTGAAAATGCTACGCGGTGCGGGCCGCCGTGAAATCGGCCACGGTGCGCTGGCGGAACGCGCGCTTGCCAACCTGCTGCCGCCCGAAATTGATTTTCCCTACGCCATGCGCGTGGTCAGCGACATCCTGGAGTCCAACGGCTCTTCTTCCATGGCCACCGTTTGCGGCGCTTCCCTGGCTCTGATGGACGCGGGCGTGCCCATGAAAGCGGCCTGCGCTGGCATCGCCATGGGTCTCGTCGTCGGTGATAACGGCACCTACTCCATCCTCACGGACATTGCCGGCGCAGAAGATCACTACGGCGATATGGACTTCAAGGTTACCGGCACCCGCGAAGGCATCACCGCCCTCCAGATGGACATCAAGGTCACCAGCATCAGCATCCAGATGATGCGCGAAGCTCTGGCGCAAGCCAAAAAAGCCCGCTTGCAGATTCTCGACACCATGGAGAGTACTCTCGGCGCGCACCGCGAATCCATTTCGGCTTACGCCCCGCGCCTCTACAAGTTGAGCATCCCCACGGACAAGATCCGCGACCTCATCGGCCCGGGCGGCAAGAAGATCAAGTCCATCATCGAGCAGACCGGCGTCAAGATCGACGTCATGGAAGACGGCACCGTGCACATCTTCTCCACCAGCGGAGCCGGCGGCGATCAGGCCCTGCAGATGGTCCGTGATGTCACCGCCAGCGCCGAAATGGGTAAGACCTACCTCGGCAAAGTCGTCCGCCTGGCGGAATTTGGCGCCTTCGTGGAACTCTTCCCCGGCACCGACGGCCTCCTGCACATCAGCGAAATCTCTGAGCATCGCATCCGTGACGTTCGCGACGAACTCAAGCTGGGCGACCAGGTTCTCGTCAAAGTCCTGGCCATCGAGGGCAACAAAATCCGCCTCTCCCGCAAAGCTCTCATCAAGGAAGCCCGCGAGAAGCAGGCCCACAAGAGTGTCGTGCCCGGCGGCGGTGCGCCTCCACCAGCCCCCACCACCGAAGGCAATTAACCAGGATTAGCTAACCGAAATCACCTCAAAAAAAAGGCCCCCGCAAGGGGGCCTTTTTGTTTGAAGGGGCACAGCATGCTATGTCCCAAGTCCGCAGGATCTCCGCGCATCGGTCAGTTTGGAGTGCGGCGGCTCGCCCCAGTGGCACAGTCATTCCTGACTGTGCTCTTGGGCCTGTTCCCGTAGCGGCCGCCTTCTGAGGCGGGCGCCTTATCTTAACTTGTAGGGGCGCAGCATGCTGCGCCCCATATCGGCAAAATATCTAGTTCTACTCCGCTCCGCTTTTCTCTTTGTTAACCGCGGAATTTCCTATGCGTGCGCGCAATGCACCGCGTCCAGCGCACCCCATAGCGCATCCAGCGCCTCATTCGTCGTCGCCAGGATCTCTTCCTCGTCTCCGTGGGCGTGCTCTTCAAGCCAACCACGCCACGCGGCACGATGTAACTTGTCGGCTTCTTCGTGAACCGTAAAATAAGCCAAACCCTTCACCGAATCCACTCCGTAGAACTTCTTCAATCCATCAATCTTTGTCGCCGCGATCTCCGGCACCTGCGCTTCGTAGGCATACAGCGCCGCGACCGCTTCCGCCACTGGACGGTCCCCCACGATCTCGCGGAAAGTCTCCACCACCGTCTGGGTTCCAGGCAGCGCCGGGCAGCACGTGATGTCCTCTTCATTTACGCCCAGTGTCGCCGCAAAATCGCGCCAGAGCTTCGGGTGCGGCCGCGAAGGATTTTCCTCTTCCGCCAGGTTTTCCACCACGATGTCGCGGAGCGGGCCTTCGGTGCGCGCCGCCAGCACGCGCAAGTGCCTCGGGAACGCTTCGACATGCCGGTAATATTGCACCGCATACAGTTGCAGGTCCTCGCGGCTCAACTTGCCCGCCTGCCAATCCTGATAGAACGGATGCTTCAGAAGGCTTTTCTCGGCGATAGCGGCATCGATTTTCTCAAGCAGTTCGGTGTTCCGCATGGTCGGTGCCTCCCGTTGGTCTCCCGTGTCGCTTCACAATTGCCCTGCTCCTGGGTGCAAAGCAATTGGCGGATTGTACCAGAGATTGAGAGAATTCGCCGTGCTATTCCTCGCGCTGTTGGCCATCCCGCTCTAGATGGGGCACTTGGCAAACGCGCCCGACCATCTTGGACTGCGGCGGCTTGCCGCCGCTTTTACGGTGTAAGCAGCTCCGCCAGAGTCTCTTACTCTACAGGATGTCCCGGCTGCCTTTTTGCCCAGCTTGCCCTGATCCACGAGCAGAAGGTAGCAAAGGGCTGAGGCGGGCGCCTCGACTCGCCGCCCGTTCTTCGCGCGTCAGGCTTACCCGTCCTTGCTGTGCAGCCGCTCGATGTCCGCTCCCACGGCCTGCAGCTTTTCCACGATCCTCTCGTACCCGCGGTCAATGTGATACACGCGGTCAATGATCGTCTCTCCCGACGCCACCAGTCCCGCCAGCACCAATCCCGCGCTCGCTCGCAGGTCGGATGCCTGTACCGTTGTCCCCGTCAGCTTGGCCGGTCCGCGCACCACCGCTCGCCGCCCCTCGATAGAAATGTTCGCGCCCATGCGCATCATTTCGCTCGCATGCAGGAAGCGATTCTCGAAAATTGTCTCCGTAATGACCGAAGTGCCTTCCGCCTGCGTGGCCAGCGCCATGTATTGCGCCTGCATGTCGGTAGCGAAGCCGGGATACTCTTCGGTGGTTACATCCGCCGCAGCCAGCGCCTTCGTGCCTCGCACTCGCAGTGTTGTCGCATTCGGCGTTTCGATGGGTGCGCCTGCCTTTTCCAGCTTGGCAATCACCGCGCCCAGGTGTGCCGGCGCGCAGTTCGTGATCGTCAGATCGCCGCCGGTGATGGCTCCAGCCACCAGAAAAGTGCCTGCCTCGATGCGGTCCGGAATCACGGAATGAATTGCGCCATGAAGCTTTTCCACGCCGCGAATCCGCAGCGTCGAAGTATCGTCCCCGTGAATTTCTGCCCCCATTTTCCGCAGGAGGTGGATCAAGTCCGTCACTTCCGGCTCGCGCGCGCAATTCTCCAGGTTCGTTTCGCCCTCGGCCAGCGTCGCCGCCATCAAAAGATTTTCCGTTCCCGTCACCGTAATCTTTTCAAAGATGATATGCGCGCCCTTCAACCGGCCATTTCCAGGCGCCTTTGCGCGGATGTACCCGTGGTCCGTGCTGATCTCCGCACCCATCTTTGCCAGCGCCGCCACATGCAGATCCACGGGCCGTGCGCCGATCGAGCAGCCTCCCGGCAACGAAACGTGCGCAATCCCGGCACGCGCCACCGCCGGCCCCAGCGTCAGGATGGATGCCCGCATCGTCTTCACCAGTTCGTACGGCGCCACCGCGCCATTCAGCGTTGCCGCCTCGATGGTGTAGTCCGCCGCGGGGAAGTCCGTCGTCGTCACCCTCGCGGACATGAACGCCAGCAGCCTGGCCATGGTGATGATGTCCCGCACCATCGGGATGTTATGAAGTGTCACGGGCTCTGCGGTCAGCAGTGCCGCGGCCATCGCCGGCAGCGCGGAGTTCTTCGCACCGCTGATCGTCACCGTTCCGTGCAGCGGCTTACCCCCGCGAATTTGAAATCTGTCCATGCCCCATTTTCCTTGTTATTCGCCCAACGCCCGGCGCAGATGGCCCCTGGCTGCCGCCAGGCGCTTCTTCGCCTGTTCCGCCGAAATGTTCCGCTTCAGCATGACCAGCGCGAGGCGCAGGTTGTGTTTGCTCTGACGCAGAGCGTGTTCCACAGCAGACACATCCCTCCTGCTCGCTTCCATCAAGATCCGCTTCTCCCTGTCCCGAAGCTTCTCATTTGTCCGCGCAACATCAATCATCAGGTTGTCATACAGATGGCCCAAGCGCACCATCGTTGCGGTTGAGAGCATGTTCAGGACCAGTTTCTGCGCTGTCCCCGCCTTCAACCTCGTCGAGCCCGCAATCACCTCGGGTCCTACTTCCGGCGCGATGGCGATCCGGGCCGCCCGCGCCAGGGGCGATCTCCGGTTCGACGTGATCGCAATCGTCAGCACCTTGCGCCTCTTTGCGAAGGCCAGCGCCGCCAGCACGTACGGTGTCGTTCCACTTGCCGCAATTCCCACGACGGCGTCTGCACCCGTCAACCGTATCCGCTTCAAATCCCGCACCGCGTCGCCCCGGCTGTCTTCCGCGCCTTCCACCGCCTGCGTCATCGCTTTCTTGCCGCCGGCGATCTGCGCCTGCACCAATTCCGGGGGCGTCCCGAACGTTGGCGGACACTCCGAAGCATCCAGCGCCGCGATGCGCCCGCTCGATCCCGCTCCCACATAGATCAACCTGCCACCGTTTTCAATCCTTTGTACGATCGCCTCCACGGCCCGCGCGATCGCGGGCAACTCCCGCGCCACCGCCACCGCCACCTTGCGGTCCTCGCGGTTCATCAGCCGCACGATCTGTATCGCCGTCATGCGGTCGAGATTCCTCGAGCCTGGGTTCCTTTGTTCTGTCTGCCGGCGTTTCGCCAGCCTGCGCTTCTTGCCTGGGATGGACATTCCTAAATTATAGCTGTCGTTGGAGTAGCCAGTCGGCCCTTACTGGAACGACGTTACTCCGAATTAACGCCCACGACATCTTCCCACGTTCCTCAGCGTCCGAGTCTCCAGAATCATCTATGATGGAAAAGCACGCACCCAGCCGGCTTGCAATACGGAATTACCGGAACTCGTGTCTATGGACGTCCTCAAGAAACTCTTCGAGCAACATTTTCACGCACCCCCCGCGCGCATACAGCCGGTACAGGGAGACCTCGGCGGCTCCGGGCGCAAGATCATCCGCCTTGCCAATGAAAACGTCAGCGCCATCGGGATTCTCTACGGCGTTCGCGAGGAAAACGTCGCCTTTCTCGAATTCTCCCGGCACTTCCGCAGACATGGCCTGCCGGTGCCGGAGATTTATGCCGAGGATCTGGACCGCGGCGCGTATCTCGAAGAAGACCTGGGAGACACCACGCTTTTCGAGTTTCTCTCGATGAATCGCGATGGCGCGAACATCGCCGCCCCAGTGGTTGAAGTCTACCGCAAAGTCGTCGCCGTTCTGCCGCGTTTCCAGGTCGAAGCCGGCCGCGATTTGAACTATTCCGCCAGCTATCCTTGCGCCAGTTTCGACCGCCAATCCATCGCCTGGGATTTGAACTATTTCAAATACTATTTTCTCCGGCTGGCCGCTATTCCTTTCAGCGAACAGCGCCTGGAAAACGATTTCAGCCGCCTTACCGATTTCCTCTTGAGCGCGCCCCGCGATTACTTCCTCTATCGCGATTTCCAGTCCCGTAACGTGATGTTGCGAAATGGCCAGCCATTCTTCGTTGATTATCAGGGCGGCCGCAAAGGGGCCCTGCAATATGACATCGCTTCTCTGTTGTTCGATGCCAAAGCGGATCTGCCGCCGGAACTCCGCCAGCAACTCCTGGATGCGTATCTCGACCGGCTGTCCGCATTTCTCGATTTGGACCGCGATGCCTTCCTGCACTTTTACTATGCCTACGTCCACGTCCGCCTCATGCAGGCCTTGGGCGCTTACGGTTTCCGCGGCTTTTACGAGCGCAAAACGCATTTCCTGCAGAGCGTGCCCTACGCCCTGAAAAACCTGCGTTGGCTGCTTCACAACACAAAATTACCCATCGAGCTGCCCACGCTCATGGAAGCGTTTCAGGGCATGCTGGCCTCGGAGAAACTCAATGGCCTCGCTTCCGAAGCGCAGAATCTTGTCGTGCGCATCTTCAGCTTTTCCTTCCATCGCGGTTCACCGCAGGATGAAACCGGAAATGGCGGGGGCTTCGTGTTTGATGGCCGCAGCTTGCCGAATCCCGGCCGCGAGGAGCGCTTCAAAACTCTCACCGGCAAAGACGCCCCCGTGATCGAATACCTCAACCAGCAGGAAAGCGTGCACCAGTTCCTTGCGGGGGTGCTTTCGCTGGTCGATGCCAGCGTGACCAGCTACCAGCAGCGCGGCTTCAAGAATCTGATGGTTTCCTTCGGATGCACGGGCGGCCAGCATCGCTCCGTCTTTCTGGCGGAGCAGTTGGCCAAGCGCTTGCGCATCAGAAACGGGCTGGAAGTCGTCGTGCGCCATCTTGAACTAGAAAAGATGGGCCAATGAAAGCGCCCACAGTCAGGTCGGAGGAATCTTTTGCGGTTCTCTTTAGGAGGCCGGGGCTTCAGCCCCGGCGTAAAGCTCCCAAAACCCATGGGCTTCAGCCCCTGAAGAAATGTTTCCCGTTGCCTTTCCGCAGCCACTCCGCCCTTGCCGTAACTCTAGATGAAGGCCCCGTATGAAAGCCATGATCCTGGCGGCGGGGCTCGGCACGCGCCTCCGCCCGCTCACCGACACTCGCCCCAAGGCCCTCGTGGAAGTCTCCGGTCGCACCCTCCTCGAAATCACTCTCTCCCGCCTCAGTTCCTTCGGCGTTCGCGACGTCATCATCAACGTCCACCACTTCCCGGACATGATCCTCGATTACCTGAAGGCCCACAACAATTTCGGCCTGCACATCGAAATCTCTCGCGAAGAGCGCTTGCTCGACACCGGCGGCGGCCTGAAAAAGGCCTCCTGGTTTTTCCTTCAGGATCCCGCGCATTCCGAAGAACCGTTCATCCTGCACAACGTGGACGTGATCAGCACAATTGATCTCCACCGCATGCTCGAATTCCACAATGAGAAGCAGGCGATAGCCACGCTGGCAGTCCAGCACCGCAAAAGCTCCCGCCAATTATTGTTCGACGCCGATCTCCGCCTCTGCGGCCGCCGCGCCGGCTTTGATCAAGTGCCCGAATTGGTTCGAAGCCATCCCACGGATGCGATGCAGGAGGGCACGGTGCAACCTGTCCTGAGCCCAGCCGAGGGTGCCACACCGATCCGCGTGGAAGGGGAGGGCACGGCCTCACAACCCGCCGAAACGAGCCCGCATTGTCATTCCGAGCGAAGCGAGGAATCTGCTTCTTGCGAATCACAGGCAGGGCGCTCACAGCCGCCGCAGCCGTTCGCCTTCTCCGGTATCCACATCATTTCCCCGCGTCTCCTCCGCCTGATGCAAGAAGACGGCGTCTTCTCCATCATCGATACCTATCTACATCTGTCAGCCCGCGGAGAAAACATCCTCGCCTTTCCAGCCGACGATGCCTATTGGCGCGACCTAGGCAAGCCCGCCGACCTCGTCCACGCCGCCGAAGATCTAAAACAAAACCTCTTCTGTTAAAATGCTCGTCAAGGCCACGATGACGCATCCAATCTGTAGTAACATTCGCCACATGCGATGGATTGTCGTTTTTTGTTTTGCACTTGTTTCACTCTTTCCCGCCAGAGGACAAACGCCACCTGCCCCTAGCTCTTTTCCAGAACAATTCGAAATTGGACGGCGTACTTTCTTCGATTTTGGTCCGCCTTTTGATTACTACGAGATTTTTGTCGTCCGACCGATGACTGATGGCTCATCTGTCATAAGAATTTTGCTTACTCCACCAGCCGATGCCTGCAACGCGCCAGCAAGAGTCGAAATTTCCTCGGCCACGTTGGGCGAATCTATCCCGGCGCTGTTAGGAAAAACCAATCCTTGTTCTATTCCTGAAAAGGAGCTTCGCCATGAGCTGAAACGCTGCAAGCACTGTTTGGTATTCAGCGGCGCAGAGGTAACTATGCGTGTTCCGTGTGGAGCGAATTCCCGCTTTATCCGCTCGGATATCCTCGACAGAGATATGTTCGACCCAAATTCTCATACGCCTGAGCACACTTCGTGGACGATGAAATTGTTAGCGCGCCTGGACAAAGCGATTGGACCTGGCGTCATGGAAAAGCCGATGTTTGCGCTGCCTGGCAACGACCAGCCGACCACAGAAATTCTCAGTGACAAACTCCGGAAGGAACTTGACTCAGGAGCATACGACCAACTGTTCCCCTCTACAAAGCAAAAGCCCTCGGAGCTATATCTCGCAGCGCAGGCTCATCACCCGCCTCCGACCACCCGGTTGCTGGACATCGTCCCCTTCAGGCCGCAGGAGCTTATTCTCCCAGAATATCCGGCCATTGCGAGAGCAGCTCACATCGAGGGGATTGTGTCTTTTAGCCTAGTTTTGGACGCAGATGGCAACCCAACCACACCCAGTTTTGCCCAAGGGCACCCGTTGCTTCTTGAAGCTGTTAAAAGGGCCGTCGCTCAGTGGAATTTCCCAAAGGACGCAGCGGGCCAACAGATACAGGCGACAATCGAATTCGCATTGAACTGTCCGGAACCCTCGAAGTAGAAACCGCCTCTGCCAACTAGGACTTCGGCCGAACTGCACGTTGCTACCTGGCTGGGGAATCGTTGGTTGCCAATCCCAACGCCTTCATCACGGCGTCGTGCACCGCGGGCCGCACTTCGGCAATCTTGTGATTCTCGCGCGTCGGGTTGACGCGGTTCGTCAGCAGCACCACAAACAATTGCCGGTCTGGATCGATCCAAATCGTCGTGCCCGTAAACCCCGTATGCCCGTAACTGTGCGCCGAAAAATAGCGCCCGCTCGAGCTACCTTCGGTCGGCACCACCCAGCCCAGCGTGCGCGTATTTTTCGCCAGCGCCTGCGGCACCGTGAATTCCGCGATCGTCGCGCGTTTCAGCAGTCGCTTGTGCCCGTACACCCCGCCATTCAGCAGCATCTGGCAAAATGCCGCCAAATCCGGCGCAGTGCTGAACACCCCGGCGTGCCCCGAAACTCCCCCCATCACGAACGCATTTTCATCGTGGACTTCGCCCTGCACCAACCGGTGGCGCAACTCGTTGTCCACCTCCGTCGGCGCAATCTCCGGCCACAAATTCTTTGGCGGGAGGTACATCGTGGTTTTCATTCCCAGCGGTCCAAAAATCAACGAGCGTGCCAATTCGTCCAGCGGCCTTCCCGTTAGTCGCTGAATAATCTCCGCCATCAGGATGATGCCCAAGTCCGAATACTCCACCTTTGTTCCGGGCTCGTACTCCAGCGGCTCCGCGAATATCATGCGCAGCGTTTCGGCCTTCCCCTTCGATGTGCGCCAGTACTCCTTGAACGGCGGCAGCCCCGAAGTGTGCGTCATCAGATGCCGCACCGTCACTTTGTGCCGCCACGCAATTTGCCGCTCGCCCGGCCAATTAGCGAGCTCGCGCAAATCCCGCACGACGATTTTGTGCGGGCCCTCTACCTGCGGTCCGTCAATCCATTCCGGAAGATACCGCTCGATGGGAGCGTCGAGATCAAGCGGAGAAGGGAAGTCGCCTTCCACCAGCATCTCGACAAGCGTGGTCGTCACCACCACCTTTGTCAGCGAGGCAATGTCATACATCGTATCGATCTTCGTGGCCGTCGAGTTCGCGTCATAGCTCAGTTTCCCAAACGCGTGCAGCGATACCTTTCCGCGATAGCCCACCGCCATCGTCGCTCCGGGGAACGCCTTGTCCGCGATGGCCTTTTCTACTTCGGCAAACGCCGGCCGCAGTTGCGCTTCTCCGCGCACGTCCATCGGCTGCAGCGTCATCGGATTGGCCGCCACTTCGATACCGAAACCAGCCTTCAATTCCACGCCCGGAATTGTCACCGGCAAATGTCCTTGCACTGGGATTTGCCCAAAGAGCGCGCGCGCAATCGAAATTTGTGCCACGTCGCTGATCCCGAACGCGGAAAGCCAAGTCTCTGCCTGCGAAAATCGCTCGATCAGATAAGGGCTGCCCATTCCGACCGTGATCACCGGCTTGCCCGCCTTGTAAATCTGGTTGATCACGGGCAATTGGTCCGCTGGCACGTCCACATCGCCCTTGCGATCGCTTACGCGCACAAACAACGCGAGGATGGCCACGTCATATTGATCCGGCGAAGGCAATTTAAGCGTGTCCGCCTTCACAAATTTCGTGTCCGCGCGCAGCGCAATCAGCGCATCGAAGCGCGAGCGCAGCTCCCGTTCCAGGTCTTCCCCCGGATAAGGCTCCGGATCCGCGTAAAGCGAAACCAGCAGCGCGCGCAGCGGCTTTGTTCCGTCGAGCGGCAACCGGTGCGGTGTATCCCGCAGCAGCGTGATCCCGCGGTCCGAAATTTCCTGGGCCTCCGCCTGATACGCGGCGCTGCCAAACTTCGCGTTCAACGCATCCAGATCCACCAGCCGGTTGCTGCTCAACCCCAGCCTTGCCTTGGCCAGCAGAATGCGCCGCACCGAAGCGTCTAGCCGCTCCTCGGTGATCTGCCCAGACTGGGCCGCGGCCAGTAGCGCATCGTACGCCGCATCCGGCACCGGCGGCATCAGCAACGCGTCCGCGCCCGCAAGAAATGCGCGCACCGCCGCATCTCCCGGCGCAAAGCGAACCGTGATCCCGCCCATGTCCATGGCGTCCGTCACGACCAACCCTTCAAATCCCAATTGTTTGCGCAAAAGATCCGTAAGAATTCGCGAAGAAAGCGTCGCCGGCGTATTCGCATCGGGTTCCAGCGCCGGCACGGAGAGGTGCCCGGTCATGATGCTCCCAACGCCCGCCGCAATCGCCGCACGAAACGGCACAAATTCCAGATGCTCCAGGCGCTCCCGGTCCGCCTTGATCACCGGCAAATCAATATGCGAATCCCCCGCCGTGTCGCCATGCCCGGGGAAATGTTTTGCAGTTGCCAGCCCGCCGTTCTCTTGCACCCCGCGAATGAATTCGCTCACAAATTCCGATACCCGCGCGGGGTTTTCTCCGAACGACCGCGTATTGATAATTGGATTTCCCGGATTATTGTTTACATCCGCGTCCGGCGCGTAGATCCACTGAATGCCCACGGCCCGCGCCTCCAGCGCCGTGATCTTCCCCATGGTGTACGCATCCTTGGGATTCCCCGCGGCCGCCAGCGCCATCGCCATCGGGAACGATGTCCCTTCATCCAACCGCATCGCCGTGCCGCGCTCAAAATCCGCTCCAATCAGCAGCGGCAGTTTCGATTTGGATTGCAGTTGGTTCGTCAGCATCGCTGTGGGGTAGGCCTGGCTCTTCACGATTCCCAGCGGCGATCCGTGCGTGATGTTGATGAATCCCCCGACGTGCAATTCGTTCACGTCGTGCATCATTTGCGCGTACGCTTCGGAATCCGTGGGCGTGAAGCTGCCGTGATACGTCGTGAAGAGAACCTGCCCGACCTTTTCCTGCAGGCTCATTTGCAGGAGCGTTGTCTCGGCCCATTTCTCCTGTTCGGCCGTGGCTTTGCCCGCGATGGCGCTCTGGGCGGCGCGCTTTTCACTTGCCGTGGCTTTCGCGGATTCTGCGATTCGTAAGTCGCTGCGAGCGTTCAGTGTCATAAGCAATAGAAGTAAAAATGGCAGAAACAATAATCCGGCAGCACGCCTGTTCATGTTCCGATGATCCCCCGGTCGCCTGCCCGCCGCCTCGACTGTATATAGCACGCGCACTCCATGCTCACAATGAACGTGCAGACGCCGCGTTCCAGAATATCATTGGAAGCTATGGAACCCATCGGCCGTCTGAACCACTCCCTCCGCCAACTACGCGTCGCGCTTGTGTTTTCGCTTCTGGCTGGCGTTTTAATGGCGCACTTCACTGTCGCAGCGCAACAGCACCCGAAACCCCAGCGGAGCCACGTTGGCCGCGTTCAGACGGGCCTGGACGTTCTCGAATCGGAGAAATTCGCTTCGCTGCGCGGTAAGCACGTCGGCCTCATCACCAATCACACCGGCGTGGATTTTCAGGGGCGCTCCACCGTGGAGGTCCTCGCGAAGGCGCCCGGAGTCCAGTTGGTCGCGCTGTTCAGCCCCGAGCACGGTATCGCCGGCCACGCCGTTGACAAGGTCTCCTCCTCCAAAGATCCCTCGACCGGGCTTCCCATCTACAGCCTCTATGGCGAGCAACTGCGCCCCACCGACGACATGTTGAAAGATATTGATGCGCTCGTTTTCGACGTCCAGGATGCCGGCGTTCGCTTCTATACCTACACCACCACGATGGCCTACTGCATGGAAGAAGCCGCGAAACACGGCATTGCCTTCTATGTGCTCGACCGCCCCAATCCCTTGAGCGGTGATATCCTCGAAGGGCCCATGCTCGATGCGGACAAAATCAGTTTCGTCGCCTACTATCCCATCCCCGTGCGTTACGCGCTCACCATCGGCGAACTCGCGCAATTCTACAACTCCGAAAATCACATCAACGCCGATCTCCGCGTCATCAAGATGAAAAACTGGCACCGCAATTATTTCTTTGAGAGCAGCGGCATGCGCTGGATCCCTCCCTCGCCCAATCTCCGCACGCTGAAAGGTTCCATCCTCTATCCCGGCCTGGAAATTCTCCAGAGCGCCGGGGTTTCCGTGGGCCGCGGCACGGAGGCGCCCTTCGAGGAGTTCGGCGCGCCCTGGATCGCTGGCGACGACGTTGCCGCGGAACTGAACGCAAAGAATCTTCCCGGCCTGCGCTTTTCCAACCAACCCTTCATTCCCGTCAGCGGCCTATACGCCGGACAGCGTTGCGGCGGCGTCGGCGTCAAGGTTACGGATCGCGCTGCTGCGCGCTCCATGCGCATGGGCTTGGAAATTGCCGGTATTCTGCAAAAGAAATATCCGCAGCAGTTCGATTCCTCCAAAATCCTGCAACTCATCGGCAATGACCAGGCCGTGCGTGATCTCCAGGCGGGAACCTCGCCGGAGCAAATCGTCCGCGGCTGGGCCGCCGGCCTCGCCGCCTTCGATCAGGTCCGCCGCAAGTATTTGCTCTACAATTGAGCGCTCCTCGACTGCTGCCTGGCCTTAATTTTCGGAGCTTCTGCGCACGCTGGACTTCTGCCACCACCGGTAAAACGGCAGCCCCGCCAGGATCACCAGCAGCCCAATCGTTGAGCGTCCCGGACGCTCCAGCCACAAATTCACCGTCAGCGCCAGCGCGCCCAGAACGAATACCCCGGGAATCCACGGATAGCCCCAGCAGCGGTACGGCCGCTCCATCTCCGGCTCCGTCCGGCGCAATCGAAACAGTGCCACCACCGCCAGTCCGTAAAAAATCCAACCCGCAAAAATGAACAGGTTCGTCAGCTCCTCAAACGTTCCGCTCAGCGCCAGCACGCTTGCCAGCACTCCCTGAAATATCAGCGCCCGGGCCGGCGTGCGGTATTTCGGATGTATGCCATCGGCGATCTTGAAGAAAATTCCATCGCGCGCCATCGCGTAGGGCACGCGCGCGCCGCTCAGGATCGAGGAATTCATCGACCCCAGCGCGGAAATCAACATCGCCAAAGTTACCCACGCGGCCGCGCCATGCCCCACAACTCGCGCCACCACGTCCGATGCCACGTGCGACGAATTCGCCAGGCTTGCAAACGGCAGCACCTTGAAGCAAGCCGCGTTGAACAGCAGGTACACCAGCGCCACGAACGACACTCCGCCCACCAGCGCCCGCGGAAAATTCCTTTGCGGATCCTTCACCTCCGACCCCACTAGGTTCAAATCCTCCCACCCGTCGTACGCCCACAGCGCCGCCGCCAGCGCCGCCAGAAACGCGCTGAACAATCCCGCACTTGCCGCCGCAGGCCACACCGGGTCCCCCGCATACGCCCCGCCCGACGGAAGAACAAACGCCACGCCAATCACAATCGCAATGCTCACGAGCTTGATGGCCGTCAGGAAAATCTGCACGCCTCCGCCCAGCCGTACGCCCAGATAATTCACGCTGGTCATCAGCACCAGCCAGAACACGGCCAGCGGTTGCGCCCAGGTAAACGCAAAATCGTACGGTTTGATCCACGCCGTCAGGCCCGGAATCGCCATGTGCACGGTGAAGATCGGCGCCGCCACCGCCGGAAGGAAAAAGCTCAGGAAGCGCATCATTCCCGCGGCAATCGACGCCGCCGAAGCCGGCCGCCCGACAATCGAGTGCATCCACCCGAACAAAAATCCCCACACCGGCCCGAAGCCGCGCCGCAAATACGTGTACTCGCCGCCAGCCTCCGGAATCGCCGCGCCCAGCTCCGCATAGGACAGCGCGCCAAAAATCGAAAGCACCGCGCCAACGATCCACGCCGCGAACACGATCGAAACCGAGTGGCCTTCCCGCGCCATTTCCGCCGGCTTCAGGAAAATGCCCGTTCCGACCATCGTACCGACCACAATGGCCACCGAGGCCCACGGTCCAAGTCCTCGGACGAGTTCCAGGCGCTTTTCGCTCATACTCCTCCGCGCAAATCCTTGGCTACCGAGTCTAGCCCATTTCCCTCACCCAATTTGGAGTGCGGCGGCTCGCCGCCGCTTTTACAGCCGCATGCCCCGCTACCAAACCACAATTCCCCCACCCGCTTTCTCCGTGGCACAGTCACTCCTGACTGTGCTCTTGGGTTCGTCTTTGTATCGGCTGCCTTTTTACCCAGAGCGTAGCGAAGGGCTGAGGCGGGCGCCTTCTCCATCCTCACCAACTCCCGCCCAACTTTCTCCTCCAATTCCTCACGCAGCCGCTCGTCGCTCCGGAATTACCCGGCTCACCGCGGCCCCAACAACAAACGTCACGCACGCCCCAATCAGCACGTACCACGTAAACGCGATCTTCGTGTACCGAAACACGAGCAGCACCGTCGCCAGCCCCGCAAACATCCCTGCCAGCGAGCCACGCGAATTTGCCCGCACATCAAACGTTCCCAGCAAAAACAGCCCCAGCAAACTTCCAAACGGCAGTGAAGCGACCGTCAACCCGGCCTCCAGCACGGGTCCCCATTTCACCAGCCCAAGGACGATCAACACCGCGCCCCACACCAGCGTCATTCTCCGCGAAAGCTTCAAGAAATTGTCGGGATGCGTGGAACCCCCGCGTAGCGCCGCCAGGTCCATCACGCTCGAAGCCGCCAACGAATTCAGCGACCCGCTTGCGTTGGACATCGCCACCGCCAGAATCGAGGCCAGCAACAGCCCCGCCAGCCCCGTCGGCATCTCACGTATCAGGAACAGCGGGAGGATGCGATCCGTCCGTTCTCCCGCGGCCAGCAGCGGCGTATGCTGCGCAAATACAAAAAGCGCCACGCCCACCAGCAGAAAAATGGTGAACTGAAACAGCACAATAAAGCCGCTTGCCAGCAACGCGCGCCGGCTGTCTTTCTGATTTCGCGCCGCCAGCAGCCTTTGCACGATCGTCTGGTCCGTTCCGTGGCTCGCCATGGTCAGGAACGCTCCCCCAATCACTCCCGACCAGAACGTATACTTCGTCGCCAGATTCCAGGAAAAATCCAGCACCTGCAGCTTGTTCCCACTTACTGCCGCCACCTGACTCACTTCCGCCCATCCTCCGGGGATGCGATGCAGCAGCAAGCCCAGGGTGAGCAGGCTCCCCGTCAGGTACAGCAGGAACTGCGCCACGTCCGTCCAGATCACTGCCTTCATTCCACCTTCAAATGTGTACAGCACCGTCAGCGCAATCACGATGAATACCGCCAGCCGCTCGGATGTGCCCAGCGCAACGCTTACCACCAGCGCAATCGCGGAGACGCGTACACCCTCCGCCAGTGTCCGTGTCGCCAGAAACGTCACCCCGGCAACGGCACGCATCCGGCTGCCAAAGCGCTTTTCGATCAAAGCGTAGGCGGTCAGGTATTCCCCGCGAAAATATCCTGGCAGGAAAATGATCGTGATCAGAATCCGCCCAACGATGTATCCGAACACCAACTGCAAAAACGTCATGTTCCCCGAATACGCAATCGCCGGTGTCCCGATGATCGTGAGCGTGGAAGTTTCCGTGGCGACAATCGAAAACGCCAGCGCCCACCACGGCGCGCTGCGTCCTCCCAGGAAATAGTCGCGCGCGTCCTGCTGCCCTCGCCGGAAATGCAATCCCAGCGCTGTCACTCCCAACAGGTACGCAATAACAATCGCCAGATCCACCGGATGAATGTGCATGAGCACCATGCCGCGCAAAACTATAGGGAAGTTCCGCGGAGCGAGTCGAGAATAGTGGCTGCGTGCAACACCGTCAAGACAACACTCCGCACGATTTCCCTTGGGAGTGCGGCGGCTTGCCGCCGCTTTTGCGCCGTGAGCAATGCGGCAAAAGTATTTTTCTCAAGAAGACTTGCCGGCCGCCACCACTCTGGCAGCTTTTCTCTGGGGTTCACCGAATTCCGGTCTAGCCAATCTCCCCTTACCCGCAACCCTTTCAGCACCCCGCCCCTCGCCCTTGCGCACCTATCCCCCGCCTCGCGTATGCTTTGGCTATGCGCTACGTTCTGGGGTTCGACGGCGGCGGCACGAAAACGGAATGTGTCCTCATGGACGAATCGCGCCACGTGCTTGCGCGCAGCCGCAGCGGCCCTTCCAATCCCATGCGCGTCGGATTCGGCGGCGCGCTCGCTGCCGTCTGTGAAGCTGCGCGCTGGGCCCTGCAGTCCGCCAATATCCCGCCGGCGGAAGTCTTCGCTCTTTGTGCGGGTCTTGCCGGAGCGGGCCACGCGGACGCCGAACGAAAAATGAAGCGCCTCCTCGAGGAAGAATTTCCCGGCAAAACTGTAGTGGTGTGCACCGATCTTGAGCTTACTTTGGAGGCCACCGGCGAAGGTCCCGCGATTGTCCTGATTGCCGGCACCGGTTCCGCCGCGGTCGGGCGCGATGCGCAGGGCCAGATCGCCCGCATTGGCGGCCACGGCCCGCTCCTCGGAGACGAAGGTAGCTCTTTCGATGTGGGCCGGCGCGCTGCCATTGCTGCACTACACGAGTTTGATCGTGCCGGTGTCAACTCCACGATGGGCCGGTTGATTCTCCAGGAACTCAACGCCACTACTTGGCACGAAGTCCAATCCCTCGCCCACGATGTCCCCGATGAAGTCTTTCCCAAGATCTTTCCCGTGATTCTGCGGGCCGCGGATCAAGGTGATGCCGCCGCGCTAGCCCTGCTCCAGGCGGCCGCCGCCGACCTCGCCACGCTCGTCGCCGCCCTCATCGAGCGCCTGCAACTCAAGGATCAGAAATTCCTGCTGGCCAAGACCGGTGGCATGGTGGGCTGCTCCTTCTTCTTTGATCAGCTGGTGGACGAACGCCTCCGCGCCGTTGCTCCTCAGGCGGAATTTGGCGCCATGGCCATCACGCCCGCTGAATCCGCTGCACGCCTCGCACTTCGCTTCCTGGCGCCCGCAGAGGAAAGGAAGTAACGTGCCGGAGCTCGAGCAAGAGCTGCAACTCGCGCGTACCGCTACGGGTGATGACCTGAGCGCCCTGCTTTATCACCCTGCGCCCCAAGTGCTCGCCGCGCTGCTTGAAAATCCCGCCTTGGATGAAACGAAGCTTTGCCTGCTTCTTTCCCGCAAGGACCTTCCCACGGAAGTACTCGAAAACATTGGTACGCGCAAAAATCTCCTGAAAAGTTACTCCGTCAAGCGCGCCTTGCTCTTTCATCCGCGCGCTCCGCGCCTCGCCTGTTTGCGCTTGCTGCGCGACATCTACCTTATGGATCTTGTCCAGTTCACCCTCTCGCCCGCTGTCTCCGTGGAACTCAAGCTCCTCGCTGAAGGCCAAATCGTTGCGCGCCTCCCGCAATTGCCCCTGGGCCAAAAGATTGCCCTTGCTCGCCGCGGACCCACGCACGTTGCCGGCGCGCTCGTCGCGGAAGGCCTTGCCAATGTCCTCCCCGTCGCCCTCGATAATCCCTTCCTGACGGAAGCCCAGGTTCTCAAGGCCCTGGCGCGAGAGAAAACCTCGCTTCGCGTTGTGCAAGCCATCGCCAGTCACCGCAAATGGTCCCAGACCTATAACGTGCGCCTCGCGCTTGTGCGCAATCCCTCTGCGCCATTGGCAACCGTGCTCGCCTATTTGCCCCACCTCACAGTATCGGATCTTCGTGAACTCGCGGCTCCCGGCATCGTCCCGGAAAATCTGCGCCGCTATCTGCAGGCCGAGGTCCAGCGCCGCATGCGCGCCTCCAAAGCCCTGGCCGATAAAAACTCCAAACCCTGATCCCTCGCCACTAAATCCTCATGAAGCGCGATCCTTTTGGAGTGCGGCGGCTTGCCGCCGCTTTTACGCAGTAAGCAGCTCCGCGAGAGTGTCTTTCCCAAGAAGATGCGACCGCCCGGCGCTTACCGCGACTCCGCCGGGGATGCGCGCGCCTCACGCGCGACAAAACCCTTCTATTTCCGCAACCTCGCGATCAAAATCGCCCCCGCAAAAAACAGCACCGCCGAAAACGAAAACGCCGCCTTCACCGAAACCTGCGACCACAACAACCCCACGATAATGCTCGAAAGAAAATCCCCCACCGCGTTCACTGCCGCCAGTGTCCCGAACGCCATCCCATGCTGTTCTTTCGGTAGAAGTTCCGCCGCCAGCGAATCTTCCAGCGCCTCTTCTGTTCCCACATAGACGCCCGCGAGCACGAAGATCGCGGCCAATAACCACAGCGAATGCGGCGCCGCTGTCAGAAAAATTGCCGTAACACCTCCAAGCGCATAGCCTCCTGCGAGAATCGCCTTTCGGTGCGGCACGTGGTCGCTGATCCAGCCGCTGACGTAAGCCGAGCCCGCATAAAACACGTTGTGCAGCGTGTACAGCCCCACCGCAACGCTCGTCGCCCAGGCCATTCCATGCGTTGGCGCCAGCATGCGCGTCGCGTACAAAATCAGGAGCGTGTGGGAAAAGTCGCCCGCCCCGAAAATCCCCACGCCCAGCAATAACCGGCGAAAGGAACCCGGCAGCGCGCGCAGTCCCGTCAGAAACGACATTTGCTTGCGCGTCGCAATCGGCCGCTCCCGCACCAGCAGCCAGAAGCAAAGCACCGCAACCATCCCCGGCAGCAGCGTCCAAAAAAACACCGTGCGATACGCGTGATTCGTTACGCGAAGCAGCCACAGCGCCGTCAGCGGCCCCGCAATCGCTCCCACCGTGTCCATCAATCGTTCGAAGCCAAACGCGCGCCCGTACGCGGAAGGCGAAACGTCCGCCGCCAGCAGCGCCTTCTTTGCCGGTGACCTCACTCCCCGCCCGAACCACGCCGCTGCCCGGCCACACAACACATGAATCGCCTGCGTTGCCAGCCCAAACGAAGCCGTCGCCACGGCCGTGGCCACATACCCAATAAGCACCAGCGGCTTGCGATGTTTCAGCCGGTCTGTGTAGTAGCCCGCCGCCAGCTTCGTAAAGCTGGACAATCCGTCCGAAATCCCTTCGATCGCTCCCAGCCACGCCGGCCCCGCGCCAATCGCCGCCAAAAACGCCGGCAGAATGGCCGTGGCGATCTCGTGGCTCCAATCGCTGAACAAGCTCGTCAGCCCAACGCCCAGCACCGTCCTGTTCAGCCAGTGCCCGCCGCTTGCATGTTCTGCGCTAGTTTTTTCGGAATTCACAGCCGACAGTGTACATTTTCAACAGGCTCTTGCCCAACGAACTTTGCAACGCGGCCAGTCACTAGAAGTTGTCGCATCAATGCCCTTGCTGGTTCGCGTCACCCGCCGGAGGTGGCGCCGGCACGGCCTTTTCCACCTGCACGATCTTTTCCAGGTGCCCCACGTTTTCCCCCACCACCAGATCCGCGCTGATCTTGTCTCCCGGCTTCAGCGGCTCGATCTGTTTTTCATCGGCCACCAAGTAATTCATGGTCATTGCAGGCATCAATCCTGGTATCTCGCCGTGTTTCACCGTCACCATCTTCTTCGGCACGTCCACCGAGATCACCTCCGCCTGGATCGCATAATGTTTCACCGGCGCCGTCTGGCAGCCTACGCTCGAAATAACAAACATCCCCAGCAAAAGTAGAATGAATTGTCTCATCACTGCTCCTCAATAATGGAAACGATAGCGGAATTCAGCGTAGATTTCCCGCGGGTCGTTGTAGTGAAATCCTCCGAACGTCAAACTGTTGTCCAGCAGCACGCGTCGGTTCCCCACATTCAGCGCGGTCACGGAAACGCTGTATTTCTCAAGGAAGCTTTTCCCCAGCGAAAGATCAATCGTGGTGTGCTGCGGCAGATAGTTCCCGGGATATTGCGCGTCCTGCATCCCGTTCGTGAACCCTGAGCCGTAGTACACATTCGCCGAAGCGAATGCTTGCCAGGGCAAGGTTGCGTTAAAACCCAAGTTTAGTGTGTTTCTCTGGTCATGGTCTACGGGGGCATATCCTGGCGGCGGTTCGCATCCCACCGGCGCGGGGTTGGGGCAGATCAAGCCTCCCGTGAAGGGCCCCTCTGCCTGCGCGATTTGATTCGCGTAGGCCAGGTGAAACTGGCCGCGGTGCCAAAGGCGCGGGGACCGCAGCGTGAGTTCCCAAGTTTGAATCAATGCCTGATACCACGTGAGTGGCCAGAAGAGGTTTGATTCACCGATATTGCTGTGATCCAGCCAATTCTGTGCCTTTGTTTGAAAATGATCTGCGTCAAGAGCCCAGCCGTGAAAGGGGATCGTGACGCCAAACTGGTACTCTTCATCCCGCTCACCGTGCAGCGGAGCGAAAGTCAGATTCTGACTGTTTGCTAAATCCAGCAGCGGGCCGGTGGCCGTCAATAGCGGCGGGGGTTGGTAAAAGTGGCCATAGAAGGCGTGAAAGACCCAATTCAGACGCGGGACCTTTACGGCCATGCCAAACCGTGGGTCCACCTCATTTTCCACAATATCCGCCGTAAAGTGCGATTGGCGAAAGCCGGCGATTAATGTCAGCCACGGCGTCACCTTGAATTTGTCGCTGACAAATATTTCCTCGAGTCCCCCCGTGATGGAAGCCGAGGAGGGGGGGAAGTTTTGGCTGCCATCCGTGAATAGGTTGTAGAAGTAGTTGCTCTGGGGCTGCGCGAATCCGTACACGCCGGCCTGAATGTCGTTTTTCCAAACGTTTGCGTTCACGGCCGCCTGTAACCCACCATAATTGGAAGTCTGATCCGCGTTCGTGACGACGGGGTAATCGTTGGGTGAGGCTTCGTAGTTGGCTTTGCTGTAGTGATAAAAGGGTGAAACCGTCAGCAGCAGGTTTGCATTGAATGTGTGGATCCAGGAGAACGCAACATAGCCGTCGGTTTCGTGCTCGCCATCACGAAGGCTGTAGCTGGGGTATGCCTGATTTCCAGATGAGTTGCGATCCGGGTCGTAGGGAATCTGGTAGTAGTCCTGTCGCAAAGACGTGACCAATCGAAATTGGTTCCCGGAATTGGGGTTGTAGATGAAGGACGCGAATCCCCCATAGCCGTTCTCCGCATCGTGGAAAACTTGCCCAATCGGCGTCTGCAGTCCGTAATCGCTGCGATTTCCGTTTAAACTTGCATAATAGGCGAAGCGCTCGGTGTGATCGCCGAAATTGATTTGATCGTTCGTTTGGTACCAATTCCCCAAACTCACCACGAGCTCCGCCTCATTGTTCCGCTCAAACCCGGTTCGCGGCACGATGTTGAAGATTCCGTAGGTACGGTCTCCATAATCGGCTTCGTAGCTGCCTCTTTGAACCTCCAGATAGTCAATGTCCTTCGGGTCGATCTGCGGGCCCAGATTCGTGGCGATATTCGTGTTGGGTATCGGGACGCCGTCAATCAGCCAGTCTACCTGGTGGCCTCCTCGCATATGCAACATGTCGTGCGTCACATAAGCGGCCGGCACGTAGTCGGTGATCATTTGCAAGGCGTTGGTGCGGTCTGCGCCGGGCGTCTGCGCGATGTCCACGCGCGCCACCAGCGTTGTCGGCGTCACGGAATCGACGTTCGCCACTTCTTCCTGTCCTTCTGCCAAAACAGTTGCGCTCTGATTCACCGAGGCGATCTTGAGTTGAAAATGAAGCGTTGGCGAGGAAGCCGAAACCACGGTAACCGTTTCCTGCTCGTCCGCAAAGCCGCTTCTTGTCACCGTCACCTGGTAATCGCCCACCGGCACCGCTGTAAACAAAAACGCACCATCTTGGTCTGTTTGCGCCGTCTGCGTCCAGTCGGAGGTCGCCGACTTCAGCTTCACCGCCGCGTCGGCCACTGGTCGGTGCTGCGGATCGTGCACGACGCCACGCACCGTTCCAAATATGGTGGCAAACACTCCGCTCGCAAAAAGAAATACCACTCCCACGACAAGCAAAATTCGCTGCATCTTAAATTCTTCTCCGTTTAAGGGCGGAAACATCCGCGGCGAGTCGCTCGGACCCGGAACATTTTCCATTTCACGAAAGTAAGCGGGGAATTACAGGGAGAGGAGAGGCATGCGAGGAGGGGGAGACGGGGGCGCGAACGATTGCACAAATTCCGTCGCCGCAAAGTTACTGGGTGCAGTTGTGGCCTTGGAAGGGAGGCAAATGGTTGCGGGCTCCGGCATCACAAAAATCGCTGGTGTCGCCAGGATTTGACTGTTTTCCTGACAGCAGGCCATCGAGCAGTTGCTCAAGCCGCTTCCGCCATGGTGCTCGCAGTCCATTGGCGTTTCCTCTGCACCAGTCTGCTGCGGCCTGTCAGCATCTGGTTTCGAGTGTCGGTGCGCCATGCACATGCCGCCCTTACAACAGTCCATTCCATCCGCCTGCCAAGCCATCGCCCACAGCGGCGTCCACAATAGGATCACCGCCAGCAGGCACACCCACGCCCCCAGTTTTCCCGGAGCGATAGGAACGTGGCGCCTCGTCTTCATTCTTGAGACCCAGAGGATACCCCAACTCCCGCGCTCTCTCCAAACCAAATAACAGGAAAGCACAGCCGGCGCCGCATCATCCTCCAAGCGCCGCAATCCACTGGCATTTCTTGACTTACTCCCCCCGCGAGCCGCAAACTCATTTTATGCCCCACACTTATATTCAATTTGACTTCGCAAAAGACGAGGAAAAGGCGCAACAGGCGCGCCACAAACTCGAGGGTTGGAAGCAAGCCTACCGTCTCGACAAAAAACTCCTCTTCAAATTTGAACGCATCGCCGCCGCTGCTCCTGCTGAAGACAGCGCCAATCCCGGCAAAACCGAAAAGCCTGACAAGCCCAAAGGGAAGGGCAAAGACAGTCCTGAAGCTCCCCCAGCCACACCCTCCGAAACCGTCAAGCTCCTCGTGCGTCTCGACTTTTCCAACCACGAAAAACTCTCTGGCCAGCGCTGGCTTGACAGGATTCCTTCCGAGGAACCATTTCAGGGCGCTTTGCCCACCATCGTCAAACCCGCCGACGCGCTCTTCGCCGATACCGAAAAGCACTTTGACGACCTGGTATAGTACTGCCGTTTGCGGTGTAGCCACCCCGCTTTCCTATCGATTCGCCGCCCTCGTCCGGTATAATACAAATTCGCGCGTAAACTACTCCTCCCCATCACGAGGGCGAACCGAATGTCCGTACAAACTCGCGTGAAGATCGCCAAGCTGGAATCGTCCAAGTACCACGGCCTCGACCGCGACACTCTCGTCCGCCTCTACCGCACCATGTATCTCTCGCGGCGCCTCGACGACCGCGAAATTCAGCTCAAGCGTCAGAGCAAAATCTATTTCCAGATCTCCAGCGCCGGTCATGAAGCCGTCACCGCCGCTGCCGGCCTTCTCCTGCGTCCCGGTGTGGACTGGCTCTACCCCTACTATCGCGACCGCGCTCTCTGCCTCATGCTCGGTGTCACACCTCTCGACACTCTCCTCCAAGCCGTCGGCGCGAAGGATGATCCCAGCTCCGGTGGACGCCAGATGCCCTCCCACTGGGGCCATCCGAAATGGAACGTCGTCAGCAGGTCCTCCTGCACCGGCACGCAGTTTCTCCACGCCGCTGGCGCTGCGGAAGCAACGCTCTACTACGAGCATCGCCATAAAGCCCTCGAGCAAGCGCAACAGGCCCCGCTGGGGGAAAACGTCAATTATCAACCCGAAGAGATCGTCTACGTCTCCTCCGGCGATGGCGCCACCAGCGAAGGCGAATTCTGGGAATCGCTCAACGTCGCCTGCGCCAAGAAACTTCCCCTTTTCTATCTCATCGAGGACAACGGTTACGCCATCTCTGTTCCCGTCGAAGTGCAAACCGCCGGTGGCAGCATTTCCCGGCTGGTCAAAGGTTTTCCCGGCCTGCACATCGCCGAATGCGACGGCACTGACCCGCTGGAAAGCTACGCCGTCTGCAAGGAAGCCGTCACCTACGCCCGCGAACGCCGCGGCCCCGCGCTTGTACACGCCCGCGTCACGCGTCCCTACTCCCACTCGCTTTCCGACGACGAAAAGCTCTATAAGACTCCCGAAGAGCGCGAAGCCGAAGCTCGCCGCGATCCGCTCTCCAAGTTTTCGCTCTTCCTCATTCGCGAAGGCCTTCTCGATCAGAAAGAGATTGAATCCCTCGAAGCCCAGGTCGATCGCGAAGTCCGCGAAGCCGCCGATCAGGCCCTCGCCGCCGAGCATCCGGAAGTCTCTTCCATTCCGCTGAACATTTATTCTCCGGATATCGACCCCACGTCCGCGAGCTTCGCCACCGAGCCGACATTCCAGGCCGCTCCCAAGACCATGGTCGAAATGGTCGCCGTCACGCTCCATGATGAGATGGCGCGCGATGAACGCATCGTCGTCTTCGGTGAAGATGTCGCCGATGCCAGCCGCGAGGATACTCTCCGCGAATTGAAAGGGAAGGGCGGCGTTTTCAAAGCCACCGCCGGTTTACAGCGCAAATACGGCTCCGATCGCGTCTTCAATACGCCTATCGCGGAAGCCAGCATCGTTGGCCGCGCTATCGGCATGGCCATCCGAGGCCTGAAGCCCGTCGCGGAAATCCAGTTCTTCGATTACATCTGGCCGGCCATGATGCAGATTCGCGATGAACTCTGCGTCCTTCGCTGGCGCTCCAACGGCGCCTTCAAGTGTCCTGCCGTCATTCGCGTGGCCATCGGTGGCTACCTTACCGGTGGCGCCGTCTATCACAGCCAGAGCGGCGAATCGATCTTCACGCATTGCCCCGGCTTGCGCGTTGTCATGCCTTCCACCGCGCTCGATGTCGCCGGCCTGCTGCGCACCGCCATTCGCTGCGACGATCCGGTGATGTTCCTCGAACACAAACACCTGTACCGCCAGCCCTACAATCGCTCCGAATACCCCGGCCCGGACTTCACCATTCCTTTCGGCAAAGCCCGCCTGGTCAAGGAAGGCGAACAGGTCAGCATCATCACCTACGGTGCCGTCGTTCGTCGTGCGGAAGTAGCCGCTGCGGCCCTGCAGCGCGAAGGCATTTCCGTCGAAATCCTCGATCTTCGCTCGCTCTCTCCCTACGACTGGGAAGCCATCGCTGCCACCGTGCGCAAAACGCACCGCGTCATCGTTGCTCACGAAGACATGATGAGCTGGGGCTACGGCGCCGAAATCGCCGCGCGCATCGCCGAAGAACTTTTCGCTGAGCTGGACGCTCCCATCAAGCGTGTCGCCGCCATGGACACCTTTTGCGCCTATCATCCCAAGCTGGAAGACGCCATCCTCCCCCAAACCGACGACCTCACCGCCGCCGTCCACCTCCTCCTCGCCTACTAACCGCCTTTGCCTGTGTACTGCTCGATCCCGCAAGCTCTCCGCGTCTTGGCCTAACTTGGAGTGCGGCGCCTTGGCGCCGCTTTTACAACTGCAAGCCCCGCCAGCAAACCACAATTCCCCCACCCGCCATCCCCCAGGCACAATCACTGCAATTTTTATCCGCACCGTGGCACAGTCACTCCTGACTGTGCTCTTGGGTTTGCCTTTTCTCGGGTTTGCTCCCCCGGAAACATTTTCCTCCCCTTTTTCGTATATACGTTTAGAATCCATTCGATACCGCTCTGTGGGGGGTACCTCATGCTTTGCTCATCTTGTCAGAAGGAAATCGCCCCAGGTTCCAAGTTCTGCTACAACTGTGGCGCAAAACAGTCTGATACGGCCGCTGCGGGCGCTCCTCCCTCCGTCGCCGCACCCAAGCGCTTGATGCGCTCCAGCAGGGACAAGAAAATCGGTGGTGTCTGTGCCGGCCTTGCCGATTATTTCGATCTTGATCCCACGCTGGTTCGCGTGGTTTGGCTCTTGGCCATTTTCTTCGCTGGCACCGGCTTCCTGGTTTACCTGGTTCTGTGGATTGTGCTTCCGGTTGCGCCCGCGACCCTGCCAATCACTGTGCCGGGGTCTCCCGCGCAAGTTTGACGGTCTGGCAGCGGCACGCCTCACCTATCCAAAATCCGTCATTCCGCCTGCCCGGAGCGGAGGTACGGTTCTCCATCGCACGTTTTTTGTGCGATGAATCCCTCTGCGACTTCCGAATTCACACTTACTCCTTGCCGCTCTTCGCTACCCGTCTCTTCTTCCCGCCATCTCCAAAGATCAAATAATCCATCGACACGGCCCCCGCTCCCACCGTAGCCAGCGCAAAACACGCCGCCCCCACAGCCAGCGGGAATTCATAATCTTTCACCGCCATGTATCCGTGGCCGCTGTGTACTTTCCAGATCGCCACGCCCATCTCAATCGCCAGCAGCAACGCCACCGGCCTCGTGAACAATCCCAGCACCAGCAACACCGCACCGAACCCCTCCAGGATTCCCGCCACCGGCACAAGGTAGCCCGGCAGCCCGTGCATCACGAAAAACTCCCCCATTCCCGCGTTCGCGTGTACCAGTTTGGGATATCCGTGATACACAAAGATGATTCCCAGGCACACGCGCAACACCAGCAACGCCAACGGCTGCACTCCATTCAAAAACTTCATTTTGATCCCCCTGTGTCTCCCACCTTACTTTCGTTCTTGTTGCCTTTCCACACTCACACTGGTGCGCTGTGTCACGTCGGCTACGCCTCCAAATCAGGTACAATTTGTCAAGTAGTTAAGTGTCCTCAGCGAGGCTCCATGAAATCTTCCGTTCGCACCTTGGCCATTGTCAACGGCGGCGGCGACGCGCCAGGTCTAAATCCCGTCATCCGCGCCATCGTTCGCTCCTCCATCTATGAGCACAACATGCGCGTCATCGGCATCCGCAACGGTTTCGATGGCCTCATCTGGCCCGAAGGCGCAAAGGAAATGACGGAGGAAACCGTCAGCGGTATTCTTCCGCGTGGCGGCACCATCCTCGGCACCACCAATCGTGGCAATCCCTTTGCCTACATAACGACCGAAAATGGCCAGGAAGTCGTTCACGACTATTCCGATCTTTGCATGGATAACGCTCGCCGCCTTGGCATTGAAGCCATGATCGTCATCGGCGGTGACGGCACCCAGCACATCGCCCGCGATTTCTCTCGTCGAGGCGTCAACATCGTCGGCGTCCCCAAAACCATTGACAACGATCTCGACGCCACCGAAGTCACTTTCGGTTTTGACACCGCACTCGTCATCGCCACCGAGGCCATCGACCGTCTCCACACCACCGCCGAAAGCCATCACCGCGTCATGCTCATCGAACTCATGGGCCGCGACGCTGGCTGGATCGCTCTCCACGCCGGAATCGCCGGTGGCGCTCACATCATCCTCGTTCCCGAAATCCCCTTTAGTTTCGAGGCTGTTTGTGACGCCGTTCGCGCCCGTGAACTCCGCGGCAAGCACTTCAGCATCATTGTCGTCGCCGAAGGCGTAAAGCTCCCCGCTGATGATCCCCAAGGCAAGCCCATCCCCCCCGTCGGCCCCGGCGGAGTTGCCAATGTCATCGCCGATATCCTGCGCGAAATGCTGCGCAAAGAAATTCGCGTCACCGTCCTGGGTCACGTCCAGCGCGGCGGCTCTCCCACCCCCTTCGACCGCATCCTCGGGACGCGCTTTGGTGTCGCCGCCACGGATCTCGTCGCCAAGGGTCAATTCGGTCGCATGGTTTGCCTCAAAGCCGGTAAAATGGCTTCTGTGTCTCTCGACGAAGCCCTGGAAAAAATGAAGTTCATCGAACCCGGCTGCGAAATTGTTCACGCGGCGCGCGCCGTCGGAGCCACTTTCGGGGATAGCGAATGAAGCGAAAGCTTCTCGTTGCCGTGCCGATTCTGTGTCTCGTGGCCCTGCTGGCGTGGTTCTTCCGGCCAAAACACGAGTCCCTCGGTGTTGCCTATGTCAGCGAACGCAGTGTCACTCTCTGGAGTGGCGTCGCTCAGGTTCGCGAACAGCTTGGGGTGCTTCTCTATGGGGACCGCGTCGAAGTCCTCGCCCGCCGCAACGACAACGTCAAAGTGCGCACCGCCGCTGGCGTCACCGGATGGGTTGATGGCCGCTATTTGACGGAGCCGGAACTCTGGCAGCGCAGCGCGAAACTCCTCGAGCAAGCCAAATTCTTGCCCGTCCAGGCTCGCGGCCGCACCAAGACCACCACCAATCTTCGCGTTGCCCCGGGCAGGACCGAGCCGCGCCTCTATCAGTTCGGCCGCGGCGCCGAACTCGAAATCTTGGGCCGTGCGGTTGCCGATTGGGTGCCGGTCTCCGACGAAAAGGATACCTCCGGCGACGCCGAAGAAACGAAGCAGGAAGACTGGTTTCTCGTTCGTGGTGTCGCCACGCGCCCTCCTGGCGAAGGCGTCGTGCGCAATTCCGCCATCACCACCACAACGCAGCCCGGCGATCAGACCATTCCCATCGCGGGCTGGGTCATCGCGCGCTTCGTATCCCTTGATGTACCGGATGCTGTCCGGGAAGGCACCAATTCCGCCAACGTGCGTCCCCTGGCCTGGTTTGAGCTGAATCGCGTCACCGATCCCGATGGCGATCATCCGCAATATCTGGTTGCCGGCACCCGCAGCCCGGAAGGACAGCCCTGCGACTTCACCACGCTTCGAGTTTTCACCTGGAACGCCAGGAAATCCCGCTATGAAACCGCTTATATTGAAAATAATCTCTGCGGCGCCTTCCCCATCCAGGTCGGCAAAGGCCCCAAGGGTGAGCCCGAATTTCGTTTCCACGTCATGGATGACGCCAAGGAAGAGCGCGCCTATCACCTCAACCAAACCGTAGTCCGCCGCATCCGCGAAGAAAATCCTTCCAAGAAAACTCACGCTTCTCACCACTGACCACCGTCGCTCCTGTAGCGGCCGCCTTCTGAGGCGGGCGCCTTCGTCCCTTCTCCCGTAAGGGCGCAGGACTCTTTTCCCTGAGCCGCGAAGGGCGGTGCCCCAAGTTCGCAAGATCTCTGCGGCTTCTCGGCTAATTTGGAGTGCGGCGCCTTGGCGCCGCTTTCACAACTTCAAGCCCCGCCAACAAACCACAATTCCTCCACCCGCTGCCCTCGACCTGCGCTCACTGCAGTTTTTCTCCGCACGGTGGCACAGTCACTCCTGACTGTGTTCTTGGGTTTTCCTCTGTAGCGAGCGCCTTTGCCTTCTCGCCCCGCCCGCGCGCTCCATCCCCTGTGCTAAATTACCTTGTCGAGAACTCCCATGACCCTCCACATCAACGAATCCGAAGTTCGCCAACTCCTCACCATGCCGATAGCCATTGACGCCGTCGAAGACATCTCTCGCAAGCAGGGCCAGGGCAATGTACTCGTCCACCCCCGCCGCCGCTTCGAGCTGGGCGGTGGCGGCTTCTTCCACCTCATGGCCGCTTTCGACAAGGAAGCCGGCTTCGTTGCCAGCAAGCAATACACCTACGTCAAGGGCAAGCTCTGCTTCCTCGTCACCCTCTTCAGCGCGACTACCGGCGAGCTTCTCGCCCTCATCGAAGCCGATTACCTCGGCCGGCAGCGTACCGGTGCTGCTTCCGGCGTTGCCACAAAATATCTCGCTCGTCAGAACGCCACCTCCGCCGCCATCATCGGCACCGGCGGCCAGGCCAAAACTCAACTCGAAGCCCTTGCCGCCGTCCGCAAAATCACCGCCGCGCGCGCCTATGGCCGCGACGCGCAGCGACGGGCCCAGTTCTGCGAGGAAATGTCCCGCCGCCTCAACATCCCCGTCACTCCCGCCAACTCTGCCGCGGAAGCTGCTCAAGGCGCAGACATCATCTCCACCGCTACCACATCCCCGCGTCCCGTTCTCGCCGCCAGCGATCTCTCGGCAGGCATCCACATCAACGCCATCGGCGCAAATCACGCTCACAAACAGGAACTCGAAGCCGCTGCGGTCGCCAAGGCCAATCTCATCTTCGTGGATTCCCTCGAACAGTCCAAGCAAGAGGCGGGCGACCTCATCATCCCGTTCCAGCAGCAACGCCAACGCTGGAACGATGTTCACGAACTCGCGCAACTCGTCATCGGCCAAGTCCCGGGGCGCACCTCGGATTCCCAGATCACTCTCTTCAAGTCCAACGGCATCGCCGCCTGGGATCTCGCCGTCGCCGTTAAGGTTTTCCACCTCGCCAAAGAAAACGGCCTCGGCCGCGATCTGCCGTTTTACTCTTCCCTCGGATAAACAGCTCTTCTCCTGCAGGCAACACGGAAATCACCGCTTTCAGTTTCCATCTGTGACGCCTGGTACACCACCCACGCGGCTTGTTAGCCAAGAATATCGTGCTTGAATAAGCACAAGTACTGGAGTTTCTAGTACTAGTCTTTGCCGCATTTTTCTATTCTAGAGGCAAAGTTCGCGTGGTTGTTGTTGTTCCGGTCTTGAGGACGTGCTGCGTTAAGCGCAGCTCACACATCGCTCCCCTCTCATCACCGGTTCTGCGGCAGCGGGAAACTTGCCTTTCCGTCGAAATCTTACTATCCCGCGCAGGCCGCTGCAGCATGTAGCAAAGGAGAGATACAAACATGAAGTCCGCAGCGAAAATTCCCCCCCCAGCCTGTCTGATATTGCTTGCATTTCTCTTGTCCGCATGCAGTGGCGCGCCATCAACCAATACCGGCGGCGGTGGCGGCGGAACCACCGGCCCCTTCACTATCAGTGCGGCTGTTACCGGGCTTTCTACTGGCAGCAGCGTGGTTCTTGCGGACAACGGCACTGACAAACTCACCTTCACTACAAATACCACCACCGCCTTCGCGGTTACTATTGCAAACAACGCCGCCTATGCCGTCACGGTTTTTACTCAACCTACGTCGGAGACCTGCACTGTAGCCGCCAATGGCACTGGCAAAGCTACCGCGAACGTGACCGTTCAAGTAACCTGCGCCATCGTTCCGGTCACTGCCACCATCGGCGGCACCGTAACCGGCCTCCAGGGTTCAGGCTTGAAGTTGCAAAACAACGGCGGCGACACCCTGACGATCACCGCGAACGGGTCTTTCACGTTCAAAACTCCAGTAACCGGCCCGACGGACGCCTATGCCGTCACGGTTCTTAACCAGCCCGTCGGCCCCTTGCAGATCTGCACCGTGGCCAATGGCAGCGGAACGGCTACCGCGAACGTCACCAACGTTGCGGTCACCTGCGTATTGGCTTACACCGTCGGCGGCACCGTCACCGGCGTTGTCGGCACCGGCCTGATCCTCCAAAACACCGGCGTCGAGCAACTCCCGATTACCGTCAATGGAGAATTCACCTTTGTAACTCCTGTCCCCACCGGTTTCGCCTACACCGTAACAATCTTCGCGCAACCCACTGGGCCGGCGCAGACTTGCAGTATCACCCCTGGCACAGGCAGCGGCACCGCTATTGCCAATGTCACTACCGTTGCAATCACCTGCCCGGCAATCACTTACAGCGTCGGCGGGACGGTAGTCGGACTGCAAGGTATTACCCCGAACAACGGCCCGCTGACCGATGGCAGCTTCGTCTTGCAGAATGTGTTGGGAAACACCCTGATTGTCACAGAAAACGGCCCATTCACCTTCGCAACACCCGAAGCCCTCAACGACCAGTTCGAAGTCTCAGTGTTCCATCCAGCGTCCAGCCAGCCGCAGGGCTGCACGTTGTGGGATTATAAAGGTGTGGTGACCGGTAACATCACCGACATCGTGATCGATTGCGCGCATAACGACTGGACATGGATCGATGGCACGAAAACAGCCGGTGTGGCCGTACCTCCCACACCTCAGTACGGCTCGTTCCCATCAACCTTGCCTACGACGACTCCGAACCCTTTCACCAACACCCCTGGAGCGCGATACGGCGCGGCTGGATGGACTGACAAGTCCGGAAATCTCTGGTTGTTCGGAGGCGACGGCTGGGAATTGGCTGGAGGCACTCCACCAGACACTTTGGATGCTCCTATGAATGACCTGTGGGTCTGTGTAATGGCTGGTGACATCTGCCAATGGCAGTTGGTGGGCGGCTATGACCCGACGAAGGTGGGGAGCACCACCATTGGAGCGGAAATCATAGCTGACTCGCAGCATGAAGCCCAAGGTGGCGTGTGGAGCAGTCCCGGGACGCCTTGGTCACGTTTGGGCGCGGCCACGTGGATTGACAACGCGGGAAATCTCTGGATGTTCGGTGGCAGTGCACTCCCCGGATTTTTGAACGATCTGTGGGAGTTCGATATGAGCACCTTCACCCCGCTCGACCCCACAACCTACACAAACAATACGGGGCAGTGGAACTGGTTCGGAGGGGCTAGTGGGTTCGACCAAGCGGGCACGTACACCGGAGGCACGCTAGTTCCGGGTGCTCGCGTAAACGCGGTGTCGTGGAAGGATAGTTCCGGGAATTTCTGGCTTTTCGGTGGTTACGGATACGATGGCGCAACGCCCACACCGACCCTTGGGTTCTTGAACGATCTGTGGGAATACAGCACCACGACCCACACCTGGGTGTTTGTGTCAGGCTCCAATCTGGCGAATCAGAACGGGGTCTACGGCACTCAAGGAACCGCGGCATCTACCAACGCTCCCGGTGGACGCCAGGAGGCCGTCGGCTGGGCCGATGCCAATGGAAATCTCTGGCTCTTTGGTGGAGAAGGTGAAGATTCCGTTGGGACAACGAACGGGATTCTCAATGACCTTTGGGTCTACAACATCGCCACCAATAAATGGACCTACGTGATGGGAACCAGCACAGCAAACCAGACCGGCGAATATGGTCTTCAGCCCTTGGTTGGTCCCCCAAACACTACAGGTGCAGCCGGTACGGTGGGCCTGACGGGCGGCACGGCGGGCACTCTGCCAGGGTCGCGTTGGGGTGCTAGTGGCTGGGTCGACCAGGGCGGAAATTTCTGGCTCTTTGGTGGATGGGGTTTGGATTCAACCGGAACGAATGGCAATGGGGCCCTTAACGACCTGTGGGTCTACACTCCAAACGCCACCGCGGGCCAGTCAGGCACCTGGACTTGGATTAAGGGTTCAAACACCGGCAGCGATAACGGCATCTACGGTGATGAGACTCGGCCATACAAGACCTATGAGATCTGGACTCCCGGTGGCCGCAGCAACGCGACGCGCTGGGTTGACGGCAACGGCCAGCTCTGGCTCTTCGGCGGTGAGGGCTACGATTCCACAAGTACAACCGGAAACGGCTACCTCAACGACCTGTGGCGCTATCTGCCGTATCAGAACTGAGCTGAGCTGACGCAAACACATCCAAGGCCAGAGTGCATTGAGCAGTTTTTCAATGACTCTGGCCTTGACACTTTAGTGCGGGCGTTTTACAGTTCTCGAACGAACGTTCGAGATGCCATGGCTACTTCGCTCCCCATTCCGCGCGACTCACAATCCAAACTCGTCCACATCCTTCGGTATTCCGCCCAGGTTTTCTCCGAACACGGCTTCGAGGGCGCTTCAATGAGGGATATCAGCCGGGCCACCGGCGTCTCTCTTTCCGGCCTGTATTACTACTTCGAGAGCAAGCAGAAGCTACTCTATCTAATTCAAAAGAATACCTTTACTTATATCCTCGACCGCCTTTACGCGCGCTTGGAGCGTGTCCGCGACCCCCAAGCCCGCCTCCGACTCCTGGTCCAGAACCACCTTGAATACTTCCTCTCCCACCCTCACGAGATGAAAGTCCTTTCCCACGAAGAAGAGGCCCTCGACGAGCCTTTTCGCAGGGAAGTGGCCGCCATCAAGCGCCGCTACTACACCCTGGCCCGCGAGATCTTCGATGGCCTCGCAGCCGAAGCCTCGCCCCCAGCCCTCAATCCACGCATCGCCGTTCTGAGCCTCTTCGGCATGATGAACTGGGTCTACAAATGGTATAACCCGGAGGTCGATCCGGGCGCCGAGGAGCTGACCCACTCCATCGTCGGCATCTTCCTCCATGGCGTCTTGCCCAGCGCCACGGAACACCCGGAATTCCAACTGGCGGCCGTTCCTGCCGCCGAATCAGAGGAAACTTAGTCGGGACGGTTGGAAGATTCCCTGGAGGGAGAGATAGGAAAAGTGAACATGGCGACAACCACAAGCGCTCCACTGAAGGAACTCGTCAAGTACCGCGTCGAGGACGGCATCGCCATCTTCGAGCTGGACGATCCGCCCGCGAACACCTACACCTACGACATGATGTTGCAGCTCGACACCGCCATCCTCAACGCGCGCATGGACGAATCCGTCCACGTCATCCTGATCCGGGGCGCGGGCGAAAAATTCTTTTCCGCCGGTGCCAGCATTCCCATGCTCACCAAGGCTGACCCGCAGTTCAAGTACTACTTCTGCCTGCACGCCAACGAAACCCTGTGTCGTCTCGAACAAACTCCCAAGCTGGTCATCGCGGCTCTCAATGGCCACACCGTCGGCGGCGGCCTGGAAATTGCTCTCTCCTGCGACATTCGCATTGCCAAGAAAGAAGGCGGCAAGATTGGTCTCCCCGAAGTGAACCTTGGCGTTCTTCCCGGCACCGGCGGAACGCAACGCTTCGCCCGCGCCGTTGGCCGTGCGCGCGCTATCGAGCTCATGGCCACCGGCCGCACCTTCGGTTTTGAGGAGGCCCTCGAGATGGGCCTCATCCACTATCTCAATGAGAAAGAAACTTTCTGGGAGGACGTCCTCGCCTATGCGCGGCAGTTCTGTCCTCCCAACAAAGCTTCCCGCGCCGTGGGCCGCATCAAGCGCTCCGTCGTTACCGGCGCCGAAATTCCTTTTTCCGAAGCCCTGGGCCTCGAGCGCGAATTGCAGCAATTGCTCTTCACCAGCGAGGATGCCAAGGAAGGCCTCGCGGCCTATGTGGAAAAGCGTGCCCCGAATTTCAAAGGCAAGTAGAATCTATGTACTGGCTCGCGCAGCACGAAAGGCTGACCTTCGGAGCGCCGCGAGAAATCTGTTCTCCTGATCGAGTGAACGCTGAATGAAGACACTTCCAGACTATCTCCGCAAAGGCATGAAACTCGTGATCGTGGGCTGCAATCCCAGCGAATCCTCCGTCCGCGCCGGCCATTATTACGCCGGCCGCGGCAATCAATTCTGGCCGATGCTCTTTGAAGCGGGCATTGTTCCCGAGCCCTTCGACTATCCCGACGACCGCCGCATCATCGAATTCGGGATTGGCCTCACCGATCTCGTCAAGAAACCCACCAGGGGCGTCGAGGAACTCACGCGCGAGGATTTCGCCGAAGGCCGCATCGTCCTCTCGCAAAAACTCGGTGAATTCACGCCGCGCGTGGTGGCCTTTAACGGCAAGATCGTCTACGAGCAGTTTGCCCAGCGCAAATGCAACTACGGCCTGCAAAAGGTGAATCTTTACGGCGCGCAGGTCTACGTTCTCCCTTCCACCAGCGGTCAGAATGCTCGCGGCAAGAGCGACCGCCTGAAGCATTTTCGCAAACTCGCCCAACTCGTCGAGCGCACCCAGAAAATACGCGACTCGCATCCTGGCTAATGCCCAGCTAGGAGAAAGGAAACGTCCGATGAGCCATGCCCCGCAGACCGCCTCTCCGTTACTGCTGGAAGCCAAGCGCGCCCCCAATTTTCAGGGCCATTGAAGTTTTGTCTTTGTGGCACAGACACTCTTGTCTGTGCTCTTGGGTTTGTGGTGGCCGACCTTTAAGTCGGTTCTTGGGTTTCTTGATTCTTTCATGAACGATTCGCAAGGAGGCAAACGCTCATGCCTGCAACACGCCTGGCCACGTTCGATGATTGGGTTGATCTTTTCCGCGTCTGGCAAAAAGACATCGGTGTGGACTATCCCGAAATCACCAACTACCAATTTGAAGCCAAATTCGGCCCCACGCGCTCCAATGAAGTCGAATTCGGCGCCTACAGGGGCCGCCCCAAGTGGGAAAAGGTCGTCAGCATCCCGGACCAGCGCATGCGCGACGCCCTGCTCAATCTCATCGTTTACCAGGGCGACACCGAATTTGCCTCCGTCGAACAGCAGCGCCGCCTCTTTCAAACTGCTCCCAGCGAACACGATCGCCAGTCGCTCTGCCGCGTTGTCACCGAAGAGATGCGCCACGGCTGGCAAATGTGTTACCTCCTGATGAATCATTTCGGCTACAGCGGCCGCGTCGAAGCGCAAAAAATGCTGGAACGCCGCGCCTTCGATCACAAACGTCTTCTCGGTGCCTTCAATCAGGACGTCAACAACTGGCTGGACTTTTTCGTTTACACCGATTTCGTGGACCGCGACGGCAAATACCAGCTCACCATGCTCAGCTATTCCGGTTTCGCGCCCCTCGCGCAATCCATGATTCCCATGCTCAAGGAAGAGTCCTTCCACCTCGGCACCGGCCAGGACGTCATCAAGCGCATCGTCAAGGCTGGCGTCGTCCCGCTCTCCATCATCCAGAAGTACATCAACAAATGGGTTCCCGTCAGCCTCGATCTCTTCGGCGTGGACCGCTCCAGTTCCGCGCACTGGTTTTACGTGTGGGGCCTCAAAGGCCGCTACGACGAGCCGACCGCCAAGGCCGAGGCGAATCTCGAATGCATGAACGAGCACAGCCGCGAACTCTATCACCAGGAATGCGTCAAGCTCGTGGACATGATCAACAAAAACGTGCCCGCGGGCCAACCGCTCCTCTATGTGCCCGATGTCAGGTTCAACCGCCACATCGGCGAACACGCGCACAAACCCTACAACGTCCACGGCGAACTCCTCGATGAACGTGCGTACGGGGCGTACATGCAGGAAATGCTCCCGCAGCCCGCTGATCTCACCATCGTCGCAGACATTCAGTCCGTGGAAAAGCAGTGGATCTCCCCCAAAGGCGCGATCCAGTGATCGCTCACCTCGGCCAATTTGGAGTGCGGCGGCTCGCCGCCGCTTTTACGGCCGCCTGCCCGGCCAACAAACCATATTTCCTCCATCCGCCGACCTGTGGCACAGTCACTCCTGTTTACCCTGAGCCTCGATGGGACTGTGCTCTTGGGTTTGCCTTTGTAGCGGCCGCCTTCTGAGGCGGGCGCCTTTGATTCTTCTTTTTGGGGAGGGCATGCCTCAAGCCGTGACGATTAGCGCCATAAATCCATTTCAGGAGCACCAATGAACGATCTCGAAATCACGCCCCGCCAAGTCAAAGAGCGTCTCGATCGCTGCGAAAAACTCCTGCTCGTTGACGTCCGTGAGCCGCACGAACACGCTCTTTGCCGCATCGACGGCGCCGTGCTCATCCCCATGGGCGCAATCCCGGCAAGTCTCCAGAAGCTCGACGCCGACGAGGACGTCATCTGTTTCTGCCACCATGGTATGCGCAGCCTCGACGTCGCCAACTGGCTCCGCCACCAGGGCGTGCCATCCGCCAAATCCATGGCCGGAGGCATCGATCGCTGGTCCACCGAAATCGATCCCAGCGTTCCGCGCTACTGAACTTGGAAGCGCCATGAAGCTAAGGTCCCAGCTTGTCATTCCGAGCGAAGTGAGGAATCTGCTTTTCTTGCCGCCTCCTGATCGCTGATATCTGATTTCTGATATCTGGCAACAGTTATCCGATAGCGCCAACCACTCCCCAGCGCGCCTCGCTCTCGCCCAATCTGTTCTACAATACCTTCAATGAAACCCCTCACCGAGCGCATCCTCATCCAGCAAGGCGACATCACCGAAATGGATGTGGATGCCATCGTGAACGCCGCCAACAACGATCTCATCCTCGGCGCGGGTGTGGCGGGCGCCATCTATCGCAAGGGCGGCGACACCATCCAGCAAGAGTGCAACGAAATCGGCAGCATCCCGCTCGGCTATGCGGCCATCACCGGTGCGGGCAAACTCAAGACGCGTTACGTCATCCACGCCGCGAGCATGGGCCTCGATGGCGTGCGCACCACAGCCAAATCGCTGCGCATGTCCACGGCCCACTCGTTGCGAATCGCTGCTGAACGCAAGCTCCAGTCCATCGCCTTTCCCGCCGTGGGCACCGGCGTTTCCGGCTTTCCGCTGGACGAATGCGCGCAGATCATGCTCAGCGAGGCGATCGAGCACCTCAAGGGCGAAACCTCCCTCGAATCCGTTTACTTCGTCCTGTTCGATGCCCGCGCCCGGGACGTCTTCCAGTCCACTTGGGACAAACTCCGCAGGGAACTCTCCACGGGAGCCGCTTCCGCATGACCCCGCTCGCCGCGCTTCTCGCCGAACGCATCCGCCGCTTTGGCCCGATCACGTTTGCCGAGTACATGCGTGAGTGCCTCTACCATCCGGTTCACGGTTACTACAGCCAGCCGGAATCCGCGCGATTCACCGATTACTACACGAGTCCCGACGTGCATCCTATCTTTGGCCGGCTGCTGGCGCGTCAATTCGCCGAAATGTGGGAGCAACTGGATCGCCCGTCCGAGTTTTTGCTGGTGGAGGCCGCCGCGGGTGTAGGCCGCCTGGCGAAACACATTCTGGAATTCGCGCAAACCAAATTGCCGGACTTTTACGCCGCGCTGCGATATGTGGCCGTTGAGCGTTCTCCCGCGCGTTGCGATCAGATGGCCGAGCAGCTCGCGCGCTTCCTCCAGGAAGGGAAGTGCCGCCCCTCCATCGAAATTCCAGCCCTCATCCCCGCCGGCTGCATCTTTTCCAACGAGCTTCTCGACGCGCTCCCCGTGCATCGTGTCCGCCAACAGGAGGGCCGGCTTCAGGAGATCTTCGTCGCCAACGACGGCGGTACCTTCGTGGAACTTTTGATGCCGCTTTCCACATGCGCCATCAGCGAGTACTTCGCCGCGCAACACATTACCCTCGAAGAAGGCCAGCAGGCCGAAGCGGGCCTCGAAGCCTGCGACTGGATCGGCGAAATTGCGCGGCGCCTGGAGCGAGGCTTTGTCCTGACGATTGACTACGGCCACGAGGCCGCCGACCTTTTCGATTCCCACCACATGGCGGGCACCCTGCTCGCTTATGCCAAGCATCAGGCCAGCGAAAGCTTCTATGCCGCGCCTGGCGAACAGGATCTGACCGCGCACGTTAATTTCACGGCGTTGCGGCTCTGGGGCCAGCGCCGCGGCTTGGAAACCCTGGGACTTATTCACCAGACCGCGTTTCTGCTCGCATTGGGGCAGGGCAATCAGTTCGCCGACCTCTACTATGACGGCATGGATGAAACCGACCGCGTCCGCGCGCGCCTCCAGCTCAAAACGCTCATCTTCCCCGAAGGCATGGGCGAACGCTTCCAGGTCCTCCTCCAACAAAAATCCGTCCCCCTCGCCAAACTCACCGCCCTTTGCGCCTTATAGCGCCTGAGCGAATACCCGCGCATTTCCTAACCGGCGGATGGCTCGGATTGCTGGTTCCTTCTTCTTGAGCAACTGTCCTACAGCGGAGTTGGAAACTTTTCGGCCCGCTCTCATCAAATCAACACGGAGGGTGCCCCAGGTTCGCTGGTTATACCTGGGTCTTGGGTTCGTCGTTTCTCCCTACTCGGCAACATCCATGGCGGGTCAGCGGGGGCCCGTGCCTAGCGCATTGGAATTCCTTGATTAAGGAGACTCGGAGAGGACATCGCTTGAACAATCTCCGTGGAAGCCCAAAGGCACGGAGGGTGCCCCAGGTTCGCTGTGGGAACCTGGGTCTTGGGTTCGCCGCTTCTTCCTATTCGACAACGTCGATGCAGATCAATCCAGGCTCGCCCTTCCAGTAGTACGACCAACTGCTCCACAGCCAGTCCTTGGGATGTTTCACCAATTTTCGCGTTACCGGATTCGCGTGCATGTAGTTCAACTTCTCCGTCTTCTTGCCCTTCGTGTACACATTAAAATCATAAAACCTCGCCTGCCAGAATGCCCGCGGCGGTCCTCCCTCTTCCTGGAACGGCAACTGTAACCGCACCGCGCCCCCGAACTTCGTCGGGTTGCGCATCCTCCGCGACACCCGCAGTTTTAATTTCTGCAACACGGTTGACGGCGATCCATGTTTCGGTTCGCTCATCAATAGATGCACGTGCTCCGGCATGACCACATACCCGAGCAGACGAAACTCCGTCTCCTCGCGGACTTTCCGCAACTCTTCCACGAAGATGTCTCGCGCGCGTACGGTCTTCAACAACGGCAGACGCCGATAACAACTGAAGGTAATGAAGTGCAAATGACCTTGGCCGTAGTAGCGCTTCAGCCCAGCCGGCATCGCAAACCCCAAAGCGAGAAATGCCACCCCAAGACCCAGGTTCCCACACCGAACCTGGGGCACCCTCCGTGTCCCTCTACTTCCGCGAGTTTTGTTGAAGTGATATCCTCTCCCCGTCTCCCATGTCCACCGACTCCACCACCCTTAACCAGGGCCACCCTCCCCAGTTTGGAATCAAATTCATCTTTTTCCACTTTGATGGAAGCTCCGTGATAACATAAGCGGGTGCGGGGAGATTCGAACTCCCGAAACGTGGATTAACACGTTTGCGCAGATTATAAGTCAGGCCCGATCAGCCACTCTGGCACGCACCCGCAGTCGGTTTTAGTAAGTCAGAGATTGTCGCAAGCCAGTCTCTGGCGGATGAACGCCGTACCACGATGCACGCTACTTTCTCGGCCAAGAGAAGTCAGTAGCGTGCATCTTGTTTTTTGAACTCCATGCCCGGGTTAGCGCGTGCGGGACATGGAGCCCACGCTTTATTCTGGTCATTTAGCCCTCCTTCACTACTGCAGTTATTTCCCTAGGGAACCGCCTGATAAGACGGTATTTAGTCGGATTCCGTCCCGACCCCTTAACCGCAATCTCGATGGACTTACCTAGCAGGCGCTGGAGGGCGGAGTATACTGCCACATTCTTGTCCTTAGCGGCGAAAAGATAGCCCCGATTTGCATAGGCTTTTATCACGTCAGAGATGACGAATTGCTTGTCGCCGAACCCGCGGCAAATCTCCTCGATTTTGGAGACAAACTCGCCCTTGCTGGATTTTGGTTTTTCTTGTGATGGAGCCGGAGCGTCGCTAGAATGCCCATTTTTAGAGGCGATTAGTTGCTCGACCATTTGGGCGGTGAGCGGGTCCGACATGAAGGATTTTAGCTGCTCCAGCCGTTTAATTTGCTCGTCGATTGATTTTACGTCCAGCTTTGCCATACCGCGTGACCTCAGCTATGGCAAAGATAAACGCTTGCGGGGCTTTTGGCAAGGAAATTCGTATGGGCTATGCAAGATGGGGCTTTGAATCTGTGCCAAATACCGAATCGCCCCTTATCTGACTTTAGAATCAACACTTACAAGGGCAGGAACTTACTTGACTCATCCAAGGGGGAAGAGCAAAATGAGAAGGGATAATGCGAGACCGAGTAGGGGTGCGGTATGATTCCCGTGCGGTGGGCAGTACCGCATTTGTGCGGCCTTCCGAAATCAAAGCGGGACAAGAGACTCCTTCTTATGTTTAGAGGATTCTTTGATGAGACTAATCGCAATCCCGCTGATGGTCAATTCCTTCTAGCGGGATGGATCGCGCGGGTTGATGAATGGGAAAAGTTTTCTGAGGCTTGGCAGAAGTGCCTTTCTGAAAAACCATCAATCAAATATTTCAAAACCTACGAGGCAAACAATCCAAGCGGCCAGTTTTTTAAGATTGGTGTTGAGGGCTCAAAGCAAAAGAAAGTCGCCCTAGCTGAGGTCATTTCACATCATAGTGTCCGGGGATACATCGCAACGGCGGACCACGCAATCCTCAGCGGCAGACCCAAAAAACTCCGAAAGCTAGCCGGAACACGAATCTATGATTGGGCCTTTATCGCGCTGATTACCACAGTTCTGCTCGATTTTCTTAAGCGCGGCGAAAGAGAAACAATTGACTTCGTATTTGATGGCTGCAAAGAATTACGCGCTTGTATTGGAAGTTACGAAGCGCAGAGAGCGGCGTGGCCGCCATCCATGCAGAAGATTGCAGGTGAAGTCATTCCGGGCGATGATCGCAAGTTGGTGGGCCTCCAAGCTGCTGATTTGCTGGCCGGGGAGCATTCCGCTTATCTACGAACTGGGGTGAAGGATGTCTCATATCAGGCCATCGAGAATAGAAATATTCCGATTTTTGATTTTGCAGCTTCCCCGCCACCAATGTTGCCACTACTTTTGAAATATGCTCAAGAAGTCTTTGAGCGACAAGATGCTGTCGCTGATATATTGAGAGAGTTAAAGCGAAGGGGCGTGGAACTTGACGACTTCAAAAAATTCTGAGTTTGAAAAGTTCGATGCAGTAGTCGGCAAACTTCTCTCTGTGTCCCACAAGGAATTGCAAAAACGAGAGAAGCAGTACCAAAGAAAGCGCGCAAAACGCAAAGCCAAGAAAGCAAACGAAGCGTGCCGGGACAGGGACGAGTAATGAAAATGAAAAAACTGGCGCGGGAAGCAGTCATCTTCGCGTTGCTCGGGCTATTTATAGCGATGGCCAGCTGCTTCGTATACCTTACAAAAGATATTCGGACGAACGCGAACGCCGCGGCTGCACGGGAGGTCCAGTCGTTTGCGCAGGGAAGCGTGTCCGCACTTGAGCACCCCGATCACAATCACATCGGATTCATCGCCACATTCGATGACCCCGATTGGGGTGGTGCCTGGCGCCAGTTGGATAACAGTATCCTGTTCCATCGTCTTATCGAAGTTCCGGTAATGAAGGGGCGCGTCTTGTATTTTACTGAATGTCAGTCCCATGCCGAGGAAGGCCAGAATTGCTTGTTTATTTGCATACCAGAGGAGATCAAAAAAGAATACTGGGACGCCTACAAGAAATCGGAACACGAAACCTTGCTAAGGAGCGGCATGGTGTCGCTGGAATCTGGATTGTGGGGGTTTGCCGGTGGGATCGGCATTTGGGCATTCTCTCGGCTCGTGCGGTTCGCGGTCAAAGGATAGAACCAAAATGGCCCGATTCGCAGTCGGGCCATCTGAAACTCTTACGGGCAATTCAAGAGTAGTGTAGGAGTTTGTCCGATGCAAGATCAAAAAACCAAGTCAGCAGAAACACAGGAAAATTGCTCATTATTTCTCGATACATCTGAGGCGAAAAAACAGCTAGACGAACTGATGGAATTACTTAAATCCCGCTTTCCTGGAGGCATCCCGGACGAGCTTATCAGCGACCTTGCGAGCCTGACTTTTGATCTCGTCTTCACTGATAGCCGTTCCGCACTTGGTGCAAACGGCACCAAAGAAGTCTTCCAAGGATTTCGGTTTGGAAGTAGTTTTGAACTCTTTAGAGCCGCAGTTCTTACAGGAAAATGGGATATTCATGTTAACCGTTGACTCGCTTTCCTCGACATTGACGTTTCAATTCTTTCTCAGTTAGGGCACGTTTCTAGGTTCGGGGTTTTGCCAGTGAGTTTATCCCAAGTGAGGCGCTTGCCGACGATTTGCGAAACAACGCGGTCGAAGCGGCCGCCATCATTCAGGTCTTTGCGATTGTTGAAGCGAAACGATTGTTCGTCAAGATAGCGGAAAAGATGGAAAGGTTCGACACTAACGTAGGTTCCCTTGAGTCCGCGCTTGAAGAGACTCCAAAAGTTTTCAAGGCCATTGGTGTGAATCCGGCCATCAACGTATTTCTCAGCATGGTCGATTACTTGGTGGACAAAATCCCTATTCAATCCCTGATAGGACATGAGCGCATCGGAGTAAATCGCGCTGCCAGCCGCAACGTGTTTTCTGATTTTGCCTTGAATCGCCTTTTTGCGGCGATTCGGAATTACCGATGCGCAGACCTTGCCGCCGCGCTCCAAGATTCCCATAACGGGGGTTTTATCCTTGGTTCCAGTTTCAGTGATGCGGACTATGCGTTTATCTGCATGCATGAAGCGGGCCGCGCCGCCGATAAAGGTTTCGTCCACTTCGACTTCGCCGCTCACCATTCCGAACGATTCGTCTTGCAAGGCGAGCCGGATGCGATGCAGCATGAACCATGCCGACTTCTGAGTGACGCGGAGTGCGCGGGCGACTTCATAAGAGCTAATCCCATTCTTGCAGTTGGTGAGCATCCAAGTCGCTACGAGCCACTTGTCAAGGCCGATAGGAGAATCTTCAAAGATGGTTCCGACCTTGACGCTAAACTGGCGCTTGGCGTGGTGACTGGAACACTGCCAGATTCGGCGAGACGCGCTGAAAGAAACCTTTTCGGAGCCGCAAGTCGGGCAGATTACACCATTCGGCCAGCGCCGCGCCACAAGGTAGCTGAGGCAGTTATCAGGATGCGAGAAGTAAAGGACCGCTTCTTGAAGGCTCTTTGGTTCGGTCATGGTCTTGTTCTCCATGACTTAAATGTATCCTAAAACGATGGATGAGTCAAGTAAATTATTGCCCTTACAAGAAAACAGGGGGGAGGGTCACCGCACTCTTCCGTGCGTGCTTCCTACGGATTCGGCCTCTTCAACGTGGGTCTGTCGCCCGAGGCTGGCTCGGGTATATCGGCGGGTTTCGCCTTTGCCGGCGTGGAACTCGCATCCGTGGGCGTCACCGCAGGCATGCCATTTTCCGTGTACGCCTTCTTCACCAGTGCTTCCACGACGTCCTGCGCGCCCCCGACATTGTCGTTGGTTTGCCGCGCCTTGCTGTATTCGTTCAAGGCGCGCTCGCGCTGTCCCAGCAAATCGAATATCTTCCCCAAGTAGATGTGGCCCCACACCTCCGTCCACTTCTCGGAAGGCTCCGGGACCGTGGCCAGGGCTTCGCGAAAGGCGTTGGCCGCGGCCTGATAATTCTTCTGGTAGAAAAACGCCTCGCCCATGCGGAAGTTCGCCAGCGCGCGGTTGGGCTGGATGCTGAGTGCTCGCTGGTACTGCTGCACTGCATCGTAATACTTGCCAATTTCGGCGAGTTCTTCGCCGCGCGCAATCGCGGCCCGCGCGCGCAAGCTCGGCGAACTCTTCAGGATTAAGTTGTTGGGATCGATGCGGATACCGCCGGACTTCGGCCGGCCAAAAGTCTCCACGGTGAAGTCGGACTCCGTCCCGACAACGTCAATGGTTTTCAATTCCGGATTTCCTTCGGTATCAATGCGCACCTGCACGGGCATGGCGAAGGTATCCTGCGGCTGTTTGATCTTCCCGACGATACGGAAGCCCTTGCGTGTCCGGTAGGTCACATACTCCAGCGTAAATTCCGGAATGCCGGTGGAGTTCAGCCATTGCGAGAAGTAGCCCTGCAAGTTCCGCGGCTCTTCACCGCGCTTTGCCGCAGCATCGGCGGTAGCGATGGCCATGCTCTCGAAAGCCAGCATCGTTGCCGTTTTGCCCTGGTACGTGGCGTAGAAGGCGTGCAGCAGCGATTTGAAGGCGACATCGCCCATCTGCGCGCGCAGCATGTGAAACAGCATCGCGCCCTTGTTCATGACCACGGAGCGGTATTCCGCGGAGTAAGGCACCAGGCGCGCCGATTGCGCCACCGGAGCCGAATCGTCAAACATCAGCGCCCCAACCGCAAATTCGTCAATGGCCTTCAAACCGGCTTCCTTGCCGAAATTCTGTTCAGCGTAAAGCTCTTCGGAATAACGCGCCAAGCCATCGCTGATCCAGACATCCGCGGTCGAAGCCGGCAGCACCTCGCTTCCCCACCATTGGCCCGCCACCAGGCGGCTCAGCGTGCGATCGCTGTACTTGGGATCCCACGCGTGATGGCCCAGCATCACGACACCCGGCGCGGAAAATTCGCGCAGCGTGCCGTCGGGCAATTCCGCCACGACGATATCCGGCTCCGGGAGCGGCCCGAACAAATCCGAAAAAATGATTTCCTGGTGCGCCACGATATTTGCGAACTCCTGCGCTTTTCCGGAATCGGCGCGCGGCGCATACACGGCTACGCTGATCCCCTCAGCCTGCTTGGGATTCAATTGCAGCGGCCCCGCCACGAAGGAGCCGTTGGGCTCCGCGCGTTCGCAGTGAAACGTGTACATCAAGCGGTTGCCCTCCGCAGGTGCGCGTGGCGCAACCGGTTGCGGCGAATCGGCTTTCCCCGTCCCCGTCATCGCCATGGTGTCCGGCACATTCAGGCGGAACGTCCCCGTGTAACGGTTCGCCGGATAATCCGTCAGCGGAAACCACCGCGATGGCAGCAGCAGGTACACCCAATCCTTGCCGATGGACGCCAAGCGGATATTGGGCACGGGGCTGTTCTCTTCATTCGCCAGAAGCCCGGCGTAGCTGAAGGTAAGCGTCACGGTTTTGCCAACGGCCACGGGCGCGGGAAGCGTCACGCTGACGAACAAGGGGCTTTCGTTCTCGCGCTGAAAAGTGAGCGATTTTCCATCGGCGGTTTTGACCTCCCGCACGTCAAGATTTGGATGTAATTCGACGCGCAGATTCGTGGAAACGTCCACGGCCCGGAAATCGATTTTCACAACCGCGTTGATGGATTGCCCGGTGGTGTCCAGATAGGCGGCCAGTTCGTAGTGTTCCGCGAGAAAGCTTGGTGGACGCGCCGTCTGGGCGCGTAGGGGCAGACAGAAAGCCGTCAGAATCAGGAACAGGGCCGGCAGCACCACAGGGCAGCCCAATTGGCGTCGCTTCATCGTTTACCTTTCCGGAGGATTCGCGTCCGGTGCATGTACATAGGATAGCAACGCCTTAGGAAGCGTTGCCAGTGCCCGGGCCCAGTAAAGCGGCAATATGGCCGGCGGCGCGTTCGATAGCCCCTGGCGGCCCCAATTTGCGCCGCACCTCGGCCAGCCCGCGCCGCAATTCTTCTCGCGCCTTGGGATCCTCCAGGAGGAGCAGGGTTTCCGCCGCCACGCGCTCCGCGGTAAAGCGATCCTGCACCAATTCCGGTACCACCTTGCGCTCCGCTATTAGATTCACCATGGCGAAGAAAGGTGTACGCACAAGGGGCCCAACCAAACTGGCCGTCAGCGCCGAAACTCTGTAGATCACCACCATGGGCGCATCGAGCAACGCGGCCTCCACGGTCGCCGTGCCGCTGGAGACAATCGCGGCATCGGCGGCGGCCAGGGCGTTGTACGTTTCCCCCTCGACGACGCGCACCGTCAGCGCCGCGGGCCAGCCAGCCTTCAAACGCTCCACGTTTTGCGGATGCGCGGCCGCGATCACGAATTGCGTGGGCACCTTTCCGTGAATGATGGCGCAAGCCTCCTGCAAGACAGGTAAGTGATGCGCCAACTCCCCCGCACGGCTGCCTGGCAAAACCGCGACAATTTTGCGGGCGGGGTCGAGGCCCTGCGCGGCGCAGAATTGCGCGCGGCTCTGCGTCGCGCTGACCGCGCCTACCAGTGGATGCCCGATAAACTCCGTGGGCACGCCGGCATTGCGGAAAAACTTCTCTTCAAAGGGAAAAATACACAGTGCCTTCACAAATCGTTCGCGGATCAGCCGCACCCGCCACGGACGCCAGGCCCAGAATTGCGGGCAGATGTAATAGACATTGCGAATGCCGCGCGGAAGAAGCTTGCGCGCGAGCCGCAGGTGAAATCCGGGAAAGTCCGTGAGTATGGCCAGCGCGGGCTTGCGGCGGTCCGCTTCGCTCACCAGCCGGTCCATGGCTCGCACCAGGGACGGCAATCGGCCCAGGATTTCCGTGATCCCGACAACCGCCACCTCGGAATAGTCCGTAATGATCTCAACGCCGGCGGCGCGCATCTGCGGTCCGCCCATGCCAAAAAGCTGCACGTCCAATCGTTCTTGCAGCGCTTTTGCCAGCCGCGCCGCGTACATATCCCCGGAAGCTTCACCGGCTGAGAGCAATAGGGGAATCGGTGGCATGAGAGAAAGAATGCTCAATCGCTGGTGGGGAGCGAAGCCGGCAGCGCAGAAGAGCCTGCCAGGCGGTCGTTGGCCAGCGGTTCGTGGAGCTCCTGCTCCTTATATTGCAACTGGTACAGGCGATAGTAAATGCCGCGCTGCGCCAGCAGTTCCTGATGCGCGCCCTGCTCGCGCAGCCGGCCTTTGTGGAAGACGAGGATGCGGGCGGCGTCCTGAATGGTGCTTAAGCGGTGGGCGATGACCAGCGCAGTGCGCCCGGTGAGCAGCCGGCTCAGGGCCTCGCGAATCAGCAATTCGGTTTTCGTATCCACGCTGGAGGTGGCTTCGTCCAGGATCAGGAAGCGCGGATTGTGCGCTAGGGCCCGCGCGAAGCTGATCAGTTGCCGCTGGCCAACGGAAAGCGTGGACCCGCGCTCGTTCACATCCGTGGCCACGCCTTGCGGCAACGACCGGATGAACTCGCCAAGCCCGATTTCCCTTAACGCGTGCTCCACATTTCCCCGCGTGATTCCGGGCGTGCCCAGCCGGACATTCGATTCAATTGTGCCGGTGAAGAGGAACGGGTCCTGCAGCACGATGCCGAAATGCTTGCGCAATTCCTGCAGATTCAGCAGGCGAATATCAACGCCATCCAGCAGAATCTGGCCCCGCTGAATATCGTAGAAGCGCAGCAGCAGGGAGATCAGCGTGGTCTTGCCTGCGCCCGTGTGCCCGACGATGGCAAACGATTGACCGGGCAGCATGCGGAAGGAAACATCGCGCAGCACCCAGTCCTCATCGGCGGGTTCGGCCACGTTGCGGTAGCTGAACCACACATTGCGGAACTCCACTTCGCCGCGCGGCTTTACGATTGCTTGCGCGTTGGGGTTCGTGTCAATCGTAATCGGCTCATCCAGCAGCTTAAAGATGCGTTCGGAAGCCGCCATCGCCGATTGCAAAATGTTGAATTTTTCGCTCAAGTCCTGAATCGGCCGGAAGAATCTTTGTGCGTACATCGTGAACGCAGTCAGAACACCCAGACTCAGGGTTCCGCCCAGTATCCGGTTTCCCCCCGAATAGAAGATCAGGGCGATGGTCGCGAAGCTCAGGAATTCCACCACGGGATAAAACAGCGCGTACGCGAGGATGGCATCCCTCCACGCCAGCATGTTGTCCTTGTTCCGCCGCGCAAATTCCTCCCGTGCTTTGCGCTCGCGGTTGAAAAGCTGCACCACGCTCATTCCGGAAATGTATTCCTGCAAAAACGCGTTGATCCGCGCAATGGCCGTGCGGATCTTCCGGTTCGCGTCGCGCACGTATTTGCGAAACACCAGCGTCACCACAAAAATGAACGGCAGCACCGCCAGCGCGTCCAACGCCAGCCTCCGGTCAATGGAAAACAGCCAGATGGCCATCACCGCCAGCAGGAAGAAATCATTGATCATGGTCACGACGCCGGCTGCAAAAAGGTCGTTCAGCGCGTCCACGTCCGTGGTCACCCGCGTCATCAGCCGTCCCACCGGGTTCTTGTCGAAATAACTCATGGGCAGCCGCTGCAGGTGCCCGAAGATCTCCTTGCGCATGTCGTACATCGTCTGTTGCCCGACTCGCTGCATGATCCGGATTTGAATGTATTGCGCCAGAAAATCGAACAGCAGCACGAGTATGTAAATCGCGCTGATCAGCAGCAACCCATGCTTTGCCTGTGCCACGCTGATGATTCCCGATGTCCCGGGTACCAGGTATTTGTCGATGGCCTTCCAGAAAAGCGCAGGCGGTGCCAGTTCCAGCGGCGTCACCACGGACACCATCGCCATTGCGAACACCACGCGCCACTTGTACGGCCGCAGATACTCCAGCAGCCGCTTCATTAGCTGCGAGTCGTACGCTTTTCCTATCGCTTCTTCTTCTTGAATGTTGCTCATGCCCGTTCGAGCTCTTCTTCCAGCAACTGCTTTTGGTACAAATCCGCGTAGTAACCCTGCCGCGCCAGCAATTCGTCGTGCGTGCCGCGCTCGATGATCTGGCCGTCCTTCAGCACGACGATCTGGTCGGCGTCGCGCACCGTGGACGTGCGGTGGGCGATCAGAATCGTGGTGCGGCCGCGCATCACGCCGCGCAATTGCCCCAGGATTTTTTCTTCGGTCTGCGTATCCACGGCGGATAGGGAATCGTCCAGGATCAGAATCCGCGGATCGCGGACAATCGCGCGAGCGATGGCGGTGCGCTGTTTCTGCCCGCCGGACAGCGTGATACCGCGCTCGCCGACCATCGTTTCGTATTTCTTCGCGAAGCCCTCAACGTCGTCACGCAAGCTGGCGATTTCCGCGGCTTCCTGCACCTCAAGAGGATCGTGAGCCGGCACGCCAAACGCAATGTTCTCGCCCACCGTTTCGCTGAACAGAAACGTGTCCTGCGGCACGTAGCCGATCGCCCGACGGAGCGTTTCCAGCGGCCATTCGCGGATGGCGTGCCCATCAATCAGCAGTTGGCCGGGCGGCACCTCCCACAGCCGCGCCACCAGCGCCGCCAGGGTCGTCTTGCCGCTGCCCGTGGGCCCGACAACGGCAAGGGTTGAGCCGGCGGGAATTGTGAGGTTGATGTTTCGCAATACTGGTTGCGGAACGTGGCTGTTGGAAGCGGGCGCGCCGTTCCCGGAATGCGTCGTGGGATAAGTGAAGCTTAAATTGCGGAACTCGATGTTGCCCTCGGGATGCGTCCCGGCCGGGAGTGTGGCGTCGCGATCGTCAATCTGCGTCTTGGCCCGCAGTATGTAGTTCAATCGCCCCATGGACGCCGCGCCGCGCTGGAAAATATTGGTCACCCAGCCGAGCGCGATCATCGGCCACACCAGAAAACTCAAATACGTGTTGAAAGTAATCAGCGCGCCCAGCGACATCTGTCCGTACAGGAACCGGTAACCGCCCTGCCACAGCACAATTAGGAACGTCGTCCCGATCAGCGCCTGCAGCGACGGCATGAACATGCTCCACATCCGGATCAGTTGCACGTTTTTCGCCACGTACTCTCGGTTCGGCTCGTCAAATAGGTGAATCTCCGCCTCTTCCTGCGCGTACGCTCGAATCACACGCACTCCGGAGAGATTCTCCTGCACTTTGGCGGATAGCGTGGCCAGCGATGCTTGAATCTTCTCGTACAGTTCGTGGATCACTTTGCCGAAATGCCGCACCGTGATCGCCACTACCGGAACCGGCAACAGCACCCACAAGGTCAGCGATTTCGACAAAACCATCATCACCGCAATCGACAAAACCATCGTCACGATGGTCGTGCCGCTGTACATAATTCCCGGGCCCAGCACCATGCGCACGGAATTCAAATCGTTCGTCGCGCGCGACATCAGTTCACCCGTGCGGTTGCGCACGTAGAATTCCGGCTCCATCACCAGCAGCCGGTCCAGAAGATCGTTGCGGATATCGAATTCAATGTCGCGCGAGATGCCAATCAGGACCCACCGCGTTGCGAACGACATCAAGCCCTTCAGCCCAATGCACCCGATCAAAATCACGCAATAAATCCACAGCGTTCGCCGGCTGTGCGCTTCGTAGTACGGAACCAGATCGCTCAGCCAACTCAGCGGCGGCACGTCACGCGCTCCATGCATGGCCAGTTCAAACGGCCGCGGGCTCCCCGCCAGCGTGTCCGTGATGATTCCCGTCGTCAGCGGCACCACGTTTCCGATCAGCCCCATCAGCAACAGCGTGAGCATGCCCAGCGCAATCGCGCCTTTGTAGCGCCCCAGATAGGGCAGCAGCCCTCGCAGGTTCTCCCACGAGGACACCTTGGCGCCCTTTTTCGCGGGCTCCCCTGCGCGCAGGGCTGCGGCCGCCGTGCTCATCGCAATGTGGACCTCGGACTCTCCAGCGTGGGGGCTTCACCCAAAAAATGCGTGTACGAGTAATCCATCGACTGGTAGCGCTTCGTCTCCGGGTTCCAGCGCACCGCGATGGGCAGTGTGCGCCCGCTCGTGCCCGCCTGCACGGGCGTAAGATAAAGATACATTCCTTGCTCCGCGCTGTTTTCGTACTGCAGTCTCCAGCCGCTCACGGCTTGCAGCGGCGTGAGCGCCAGGTAGCCTTTCGCGTTCTTCAGGTGCTCGTCACAGCGCACCAGCTCCACCCACTTGCCATCTTCGTTTTCGGCGATCACGGCGCGCGTGATTACCATGCCCGCAATCGTGCTTTTTGGTGTGTTGGGCACAACATTTGCCGCCAGCAGTTGCTGCTTGCCCGTTTTGGCCAGGTCGCCATACAACAAGACCTGCGCCGCGCTCCCCAGAAGCGATTTTGTGGCATCCTGAACTTCCTCGGGAATGGCGGGCTTCTGCGCGGCGTCTGCGGCGGGTTTTGTCGCATCGGTACTACAGCCCTGCAAAGACGCGGCCATCACCAGCAGGCCAAGACATGCGGCATAGCGCGGCAAATGCAAACAGCGGCCGCTCGGGGAACTCGGCGCTTTCTCGCGCGACTCTGTATGTTGCTCAAGGGAACGAAGCATTCAAGTCCTTTCCTTCATAGACGCACCAATCACCGCGGCGTAACCGCCCCACCGCGCTCCCGCTCACCTCGCATCCATCTCATAAATCACTCCCGGGAGGGGAGGGCACGCCGCTTTACTCCGAGCACAACAATGGGCACAGGATCCCGAATCAATCCGCAACTTAGGGGGTCGGAACTTTAGCTCCGACATTAAGCACCCGGCTAGCATCGGGCTTTAGCCCCTGAGGTAAAAATGTTGGTAGCTCGAGTCATTTTTCAGTTAGCGCTTCGTTACAAACTGGGCGCCGCCAGCGTGATCTCCACCACGCGTCCCGGCTCCCCATCCTTTTCTTTCGTGCAGAGCACTTCCATCACCTGCGGCACATCCGGTCCCGCCCAGTCAAACGCGTAATACCACAATTCTAACGGCTGCCCGTCCTTCGTGCTAGGACTCCTCGAATCCGGCTCGCCATACAGTTGCGCCACTTTGGCGGCTGTGTCCCACACGCGCAAGCCACGCCCGGTTTTCCATGGTCCGGGTGGCATAGGAGCACAATCGCCCACAAGCCATGGCGTGTAGCTTACTCGGACAACCTGGATTTTTTTCTCGCTGTCGAAATCGATGGCTAGCACCTGTTTTCTACATGAATCGAGCCAGACAGTCTGCGCATCATGCGCTGAATTCGTCGGATCTCCCCCCAGGTACGCGTAGTAAAGGCCCATTGCTCGGCTCAATCTATCTTGTCCTGGCCTTAATCCTGCTAGCGTCAATTCATTCGCCCGGTGCGCCGCCTTCTTCGCTGCTGGCTTCTGATCTGTCTGGGCTGTTGCGAGTGGCGTCACGAGTAAAACCGCTGCAAGCGCACTCCACAAAGTTAGGCTGTACAATCGTAAGCGGGCCGGCATGAATCTGTCCTCTGTCTTTACTGAAAACTTAAAACTGAAAACGTACAACTTATCTTTGGCCCAGTATCGCATCGAGGCGCGCCTCAAAGTTCTCTTCTCCTTCGCTCCACAACTCGCTGCGCTGCACCGGCAAAGCGTGCTCCATCGCTTCCACCCACGCAAATAGCTTTTGGATGTTTTCCCGGGTCTTCTGGTGATACTGCTTCAGGTTCTCCCCGCTGGTCATCCAGCTTCGGAAGGTCTTCTCGATGGGGTGGTCGGAGCCGGCAAACGGGTCCGAGGCCGCGCCAGGTGCGAGCAGCCCGGCATGCCCGGTAAAAAAGTGCTCGAAGCCCAGGTCCGCTGAAAACTGGCCCTCGCTTGCGGCCGCGCCGTCGTCGTAGTCTTTCCCCTGGCACAGGATCACCAGCGGCTGCGGGCCGTGCTGCCACTTCAACGTTTCCATGTCGAAGGCCCACAAATCCCATTTGGCATCCACAATGTAAGCGACATCCGCATAGAGTTGCTGCGCGGCGAGCGCCGCGACTTCCGCCGGGCCGTAGTTCTGCTCGTGGAAGTCCCACTCCACGATGGGTGTTTCCGTGGCATCCACGGCCTGCACCGTAAGCTGATCAAACCCCGCATGTGATTCGGACAGGGGAACGCTGGCGAGGAATCGCGCAAACTCCGCGATCATCGTTTCTTCGGAAACGTCGCGCGTCCACACGCGCAAATACGCTCGGTTGGCCATGAGCAATCCTCTGAATTATACAGGGCTTGGGCCGCGCCCGCGAACCGAGCTAGAAAGGCGGTACTGGTTCAGTTTAGCTTTGCTGACACTAGCACAAGGGCACTCTCCCAGATTTGCCCTCCGAGATAGGGGCCATCTCCATCTGCGTCGTGCTGCGGTTCATCGAACCACACCCAGTAAACAGTATGCGTTCCGAGTGCGCTCCGTTCCAGGCGTGTCAGCCCTCCATCCCACTTACCACTAATCGCGATGACTTCATCTGGCGGGGCGGAGATCGTGCCCATAGCCCCCTTTGCCCAGAAGAATCCAACCGAGACTCGCACTCGATCGCCCGCGGAAAACATTGCTATTACGGCATCACTCCTAAGATTTTCTAATGCGAAAGTGAGACTCACTCAACGAGAAAAGCCCTCAAGACCAATGACCAACAAGGGGCGCAGCCCGCTCAGGACTTCGGCGGCGCCGGCTTGTCGAAGCCCGCGGCAATCTGCTGCAGACGCTCGCGCAGGGTTTCGCCGAACCGGGAGAAGACTTCGCTGGTGGCTTCCTTCAAGCGCTCTTCGGCGGTCGCGGCGATTTTGGCGATGACATCGCGGGATTGATGATCCAGTGTAGCCACGGTTGCCACCATCCAGGAGTTGGTAATGTTTTCCAGGCGCCCGCGGTACTGCGCCGCCGCCTCTTCGCTGATCTGCGCCACCTCACTGCGCATTTCCGATTGCTTGGCGTCGCCTAGCGCTCTCCACGCATCCAGCACACTGCTGAAACTCGACTGCACTTTTTCCTGCGCCTCCGCCAGGCCCCTTTCCACCGCGCCGTGCATCGAGGTTTGGAAGCGCCGCAGAAAATCTTCCTGTCCGGAATTCAATTGGTTGCCATATTCCATGCGCGCCGCATCAAGGCGTTCGCGCGATTCTTCGACGCCCTTCTGCGTCAGTTCGTTGAACCCATCCAGCTCCTGCCGGGCATTGCGCTGAATTTCGTCCGTGAAAGCCGCCGAGGTCGTATCGGCCGCTTCGGAAAACAGGATTCGCACGCGCTCAAACGCGTCACGCACCGATTCTTCCAATTGCTGTTGGGTCTGGCTCACAAAGCCGCGGCTCGCCTGGCTCAATTCGCTGCTAAACACGCTGGAAACCTCGCCGGCCTTTTCCCGAAGCTGCGCGCCAGACTGTTCCGCCAGCTTTTCCGTCAGAGTCTGCAACTGGGTTTGCGTTTTTTTCTCGTACCATTCCGCGGACTTGAACATTTCTTCCACGGTGTGGTGCTTCAGGTCCACGGCCTTGCTTTCCAGTTCCTCCAGGTTGCGTCCGGTAATGGCCTGCGCCGATTCATTCAAGATCTGTTCCACGCTGCCGAGATTCTCGCGGAAGCGCGCCAGCGAATCGGCGAACGCTTCGTCGGCGGTGGCCCGCACGCGATCCTGTTGCATGGTCATGGCGGCATCCAGCAGCGAGCGGCCTCCCGCCAGCCGGTGAATGGCCTCTTCCGTGTGCGTCAGGTGCGGCTGCACCAGGGACTCCACCTGCCCGTCGAATTTCTCCAGCGCGGTGCTGTTGGCCGCTTCAAAGCTGCTGCGGATGCGCGCGTGAATTTCCTCAAACAGATTTTCCGAACGGCGCTGCAGTTCGTTGCGGTGCAGGCTGAGAACGTCGTTGAGTTGCGACTGGAAGCCGTCCACGGCCTGTTGCTGCACCGTTTCGATCCGGGCAGCGTGCTGCTCCAAGCGTTCGGAGACGCTGTTGGCGCGCACCAGGATATCTTCCAGTTGCCGCGTAGGCGCTTCCATCGCTTCGCGCACGCTGGTGCTCTGCTTGGCACCCTCTTCCTGCAATTCCGCGCGGTAGCCCTTGGTCTCTTCGCGCAACTCTCCCGAAGCCCGCTCCTGGGCCGCCTGAATCGCCGATTCCAGGGTCGCCTGCCAGCGGCTCTGGGCGGACTCAAGTTCGCGGGCCAGTTGTTCGCGCAGGGAATTCTGCGCCTCCGTCAGTGTGCCGGACACGCGTTCGTGCAGCTCGTTCACCGCCGTCGTCAACGCTTCCCGCTCCGCCCCTGTGGACTCCTCGCGCCGCCGCGCCTCTTCTTCGGCATGCTGCGCCGCCGCGTCCAGCCGCGAAGTCACTTGGGATTCGACAACTTCCGCCTGGGTGCGCAGTTTTGCCGCGGCTTCCTCCGCCTGTCCGCAGAGGGTCTGCAGGGTTTCGTGCGCGGCGGAGAGTTGCTTTTCGTGTTGATCGCGCTGCAAGGCGCCTTCGCGTGCTAGCTGCGCCGTCAATTCGTGCGTCAGTTGCTCCAATTGCGGCGCCAGCCAGCGAGGCAATTCCGTTTTCAATGATTCCGTGGCGGCAGCCTGCGCGGAGCGTGTTCGCGTTTCCGTTTCCTGCTGGATCGTGCCGATGGCCTGGGCCGTTTCACGCGCTACCTCATCGCGGAACGCCACGTACTTCTGCTCCCATTGCTCAAACGCCAGCCGGCGCTCGGCGCTGACCGCTTGCACCGCCGCTTCGCGCGCGGCCGCATGAATCTGCTGCTTCGCTTCTGCCAGCAGGCGTGCGACCTGCCGCGCCAGTTGCAACGACGCGTCCGTGGCGCTCGCCGGGGCCGGGAAGACCCGCAAGTTGTCCGGCAATGGTTCGCCCGGTTCTGCTTCGACCGGGGGCAGCGTCACTTCTCCCGAGAGCGGCATCGCCGAGCTGGACGGCAATTCGGCGGAAATTGCGCCGCCTGCGGAAAAGCTTGGCTCTTCCGGGAATGCAAACCAATCATCGGGCGGGAACGCAATCCCCCAGGCATTGCCGGCTTGCTCTAATTCCAAGGCAACTTGGAAAAGTTGCCGCACCGTCCGCGGCCGCTGGATCCACGCAACCTTGCCGCGCACGCGCCTCGGCGAATGGCCGGAATCCGGGTGGGGCACTTCCAGGTTCACCCACATGTTTTTCAGGACGTAGTGCTTGGACTGGTAGCGGCAGCCGTGGCAGTTGATGATCAGGGTCGAGGTGCGCTCGGCAAACGGACGCCCGAGGGCGTCCACACCGGTCACCGTGAGCGGCACGGCCTGCACGATCCGTGTGCTGCGCCGCTTCCTCAAATCAGAGCTTGCGTCCACTACGCCTTCGGTCACCATATCGCTCGCCTCGTCGTGAAGATGAGGCGCCTCATCGGGTGCCAGTTCGGGCCCGTCTTCTTCATTTTGCATGGTCGCCATACCCTGCTTAACATCTATCCTTGCAATAACTTAGGACTGCTTCGGGGGCAGGACATCGTGCTCCTGTCCTCGCCGTGCCCCGCTCAGAAACGTCCATATTTCCTTGGCCACCCAGATTGGCCCTACCAGCAAATAGATCGCTCCCTGAAAAAACGCCGGGTTATTGCCTTCGACCCGGTGTCCTACGAACAGGAGAACCCAGCCCCCCACGAAACACGATACTCCCCACCGCCACCTCAATAGCACCAGGAGGATAATCCCCGCAAAAATCAGCGGGATCCCAATGCCATGGAGCAACTTATTCCATGGGGAACCATGTTGGTGATCGTACTGAGCCATGTAGTGCGCCAATCCGGGCATTGCGCACCTCCTGCACCGGTTCGTGTCGAACCAGTCGCGATTTGGTGGGGACTTCCACCGCGGGAATCAAACTCTATCCTGAATTGTTCTGCTTGCCTAGAGGGAGAAACATCCTAGACGTACTAGCGCTGCCGGTTCACGAGTTTTCCGCTTTTTCTTCTTGCATTTGCGGTCAACCCGTGGAGATTCCCGCCTGCTGCCGCACTGCCTCGGAAATATTGCGCCCGGTGACGAGCAAAACTGTTTGCCCCGCGCGTGGTCCGCTGTTGATGTACGCCGCCACAGCGGCGGCGCCCGCGGGCTCCGCCAAAAGTCCCTCGTTCAGGCGAAGTCGCCGGATGGCCTCGAGCATTTCTTCCTCTTTGACCAGAAGCACCTCGTCCACCGCCTCGCGGATGCTCGCCACATTGCCCTCGTCCGGCGTGCGTGTCGCCAATCCATCCGCGCACGTGTCGCAAGTGTCGGTGTGCACCGCCTTGCCCTGTTGCCAGGACAAATAATAGGAAGGCGCGCGTTCGGCTTGCACGCCGACGACTCTCACGGAAGGCGCGCGCTGCTTCAATGCCGCGCCCATCCCGCGGATCAGCGCCGTGTCTCCCATCGGCACAATCACGGTGGTCATTGCGGGCAACTGCTCCAGGAGTTCCATGGCGATCGTGGCAGGGCCCGCGGGAAGATCGGGATCGGTCGCATCATTCAAGAAATAGACGCCGGGGCGCTGGGCGTACTCGTTCGCGTGCTGAAATGCGCCGGCGAGGTCGGGGCTGCCCGTATCCACGATCCGCGCACCCAATTGCTCAATTTTCTTGCGTTTCACGGGAACGGGATGCTCCGGCAGGAAAATGATGGCCGGCACGCCCAGCGATTTCGCGGCAAACGCGACCGCCGCGCCGTGATTGCCGGTGCTGCAAGCGATCACTTCTTCGATGCGGCGGCGTTTCAGGTTGCTGGCGAGGGCGAAGAGCGCGCCGCGCGGCTTGAACGAGCCCGTGGGAAGCACCGTTTCGTTTTTAAGGTAGACCTGAGCGCCCGCGCTACCCAGGGTTTTCGACTTGATCAGCGGCGTTGCCCCGAAATGCTGCAACAGCAGGTTTTGCGCTTCGCGGATCGCCGAGAATCGCGGAAAAATGGGCATGGATCGAAGCTTTCTCGCCGGCCGGGGTCTTACCCTCGCATCCCAAGATAGTACTTCGCCGCTTTTCTCTATTCCAGACCCTGGCCGTCAACCGCAAAATTTTCAGAACACGGGTCGCCGCTATGCCAAATCGTTCCCGGCGTCACAGCTCGCGCCGCCCCTCCATGGCCTTCAGCATAGTGACTTCGTCGGCATATTCCAGATCCGCGCCTACGGGAATGCCGACGCCGATGCGTGTAACGCGCACGCCCAGCGGCTTCAGCAATTTCGAAAGGTAGATGGCGGTCGCTTCGCCTTCGGCAGTGGGATTCGTGGCGATGATGATTTCCTCGACCGTGCCGCCTTTCAGGCGTTCGATCAGGCTCTTGATGTGCAGTTGCTCCGGCCCGCGTCCCTGCAAAGGCGAAAGCGAGCCGCCCATCACGTGATACATCCCGCTGTAGGTGCGGGTCTTCTCGATGGCCAGAATGTTATGCGCTTCCTCCACGACGCAAATCGTACCCTTGTTCCGCGTGGGTCCCACGCAATAGAGACACGGATCGGTATCCGTGATGTTGTAGCAGACCGTGCACGTGCGAATCTTTTCCCTGGCGTCGCGGATGGCCTCGGCCAGCGAGAGGGCCTCTTCCGGCGCGCCCCGCAATAAATGGAAGGCCAGGCGCTGCGCGGTCTTCTGCCCGATGCCGGGCAGGTGCTTCAGCTCGTCGATGAGTCTTTCCACGGGAGCGGCAAAATCAGGCATGCCCCTTGTGTAGCACAGGCGTGCTTCCCGAAGCAAACACGCCCGTTTTGGTAGTGTCCTAATTTCAAATTCCAGCTATGGGGGTACCCGACGGCGTTTAAGGGTCGTTCCAGTTTAGACTTCAGCCGACCGCAGGCGGATTGACATTGTATTGGGGGCGGCACTAGCATCATCTGAATCGAGGACCGCTACATATGAAACCATTGTTCGCAGTTCACGGCGGGGAGTACCTTGTCGGGTCACACATCGAGAAACACTTCAAGCGGGTGAATGTCTGGATTCCGTCTCGGGACACGGGCATAGACCTGTTGGTTTCCGACCACAGGAACCGACGCACCGTGTCGCTTCAGGTAAAGTTTTCCAAAGATTACCTCGTCACCGAGGGGAAACCCGAATTTCTGAAAAGCCTTCGCGCATCTGGCTGGTGGATGATTGACCGCGATAAGCTTCGGACGTCGCCATCAGATTTTTGGGTATTCGTGTTGTTTGGGTTTGCAGGACGCACGACTGATTTTGTAGTCGTGCCCCGCTGGGAGTTAGCGCGTCGCCTACAATCACTTCTTCAGAAGAAAATGATTAAGTCCTACTTGACGGTTACGGAGCGCGATGGATGCTGGGAGACCAGGGGCTTGAAAGACAAAGATATGCGTCGCATCGCGGATGGTGAGTTTCGAGATGCGCGTCGTGACCTGAAGGCATGGCTTAATAATTGGCGTCCGGTTGCACGACTCAACAGATAACCGAGGGACGCCCTAGCGCACTTCTTGCCGCAGATTTTCCAAATTAGGACACTACCGCCGATTTCGGGGTATCCTTTAAGGAGAACCCCTCATCTAACTGGCAAGCAAAGTCTTGTTTAGAGGATATGGCTCAACTACTTGACGGAATCCGCTCCCCTGCGGACGTAAAGCAACTCAACTTCTCGCAGCTCGAGCAGCTCGCGGCGGAAATCCGCGAGGAACTCATCACCGTTCTCGCGAAAAATGGCGGGCACCTGGGCCCGAATCTGGGCGTCGTGGAACTCACCATCGCCATGCACTACGTTTTTGACACGCCCAAGGATCATTTCGTTTTCGACGTGAGTCACCAGGCCTACGTGCACAAATTGCTGACCGGGCGGCGCGACCTTTTTCACACCATTCGTAAGCCGGGGGGCTTGAACGGCTTCATGCTGCGCACCGAAAGCGAACATGATTGTTACGGTGCGGGCCATGCCGGCACGGCGCTCTCCGCGGCATTGGGCATGGCCGTGGCGCGGGACAGGCAGGGCGGTTGCGAACACGTGGTGGCTCTCGCCGGTGATGCCGCGTTCACCTGTGGCATCACGTTTGAAGCGCTGAACAATATCGCCCACCACACGGAAAAGCTGCTGGTCATCCTCAATGACAACGAGTGGTCCATCGACAAAAACGTCGGGGCGATTGCCGCCTATCTCAACAGGATCGTCACCCATCCGAAATTCGACGCGTTGCACGGCCACGCCGGGAAATTCGTAAAACTCCTTGGCGGGCAGAGCGCCTTCCGTCTGGCAAAGAAAGCCGAAGAAGCCGCCAAAAGCATGTTGTGGCCCAGCGTCATTTTCGAGGAACTCGGCTTGAAGTATTACGGCCCCATCGATGGCCACGACATTCCAACACTTATCCACACGCTCGAATCGCTGAAGCGGCAGAAGCGGCCGTCCCTGCTTCACGTGCTAACCACGAAGGGGAAGGGCTTCGAACCGGCCCTGCGCAGACAGAAGAAATTCCATGGCCTCGGCCCTTACGATCCGGAAACGGGCGAAACAAAGCCGGCCGGAACCCCAACCTATTCCGAAGTCTTCGCCGATACGCTCAACAAACTGGCGGACCGTGATCCGAACATCGTGGCCATCACCGCGGCAATGCCGAATGGCACCGCGCTCGACCGCTTCCAGGCAAAGCATCCTGGGAAATATTTTGATGTGGGCATCGCCGAAGAACACGCCGTGCTCTTCGCCGCGGGCCTGGCCGCCAAGGGACTGAAGCCCGTCGTGGCCATCTATTCGACGTTTTTGCAGCGCGCTTTCGATCCCATCGTCCACGATGTCTGCCTGCAGAATCTTCCCGTGGTTTTCTGCATGGATCGTGGCAGCCTTTCCGGCGACGATGGCCCCACGCATCACGGCCTCTTCGACATCAGTTATTTGCGCGGAATCCCCAACATCGTGCACATGGTGCCGAAGGATGAAGACGAACTTGCGGACATGCTCTATACCGCGACGCTCCACAATGGCCCTATCGCTATCCGGTATCCTCGCGGCGCCGGTAGGGGCGTGGAAATCAAGCCGTTTCCCAAAGCGATTCCCATCGGCAAAGCGGAAATCCTTCGCTCCTCCGAAAATGACCGCGTCGCGATTTTCGCCTTGGGCGCGATGGTGCCGCTGGCGGATGAGATTGCCGCGCAACTCGAAAAGCAGGATGTCAGCGCGGCAGTGATCAACGCGCGCTTCAGCAAGCCGCTGGACTCGCGGACGCTGGAATTTTTCGCCCGGAATGTGGACGTCATTCTCACGCTGGAAGATCACGTGCTGATGGGCGGTTTTGGCAGCGCGGTCCTTGAAGAGCTCAACAACCTCGGCATTCAAAAACCGGTTGAGCGGATCGGCTGGCCCGACCAGTTCATCGAACACGGCAAACCCGAGCAACTCCGCGCCAAATACGGTCTTACGGCTGTTGCGGCTTTGCTGAAACTGCGTCCCCATCTGCAAATTCGGGAGTCTCAGCGCGCTCCGATTCCATTCCGCGCGGTTTCCCGTTAGTGTGCTGTCCCACAAGTTCGTCGCACTTGTTTTTAGGGGGTCAGGGCTTCAGCCCTGACATAAAGGCTGCAAAATGAATTGGGCTTTAGCCCCTGAAGACTCTGGGCATATTCACTTTGTTTTCGAAACACAACACTGGTTCCCCGCTTGCGATACCGTTGCAACGTTTTCGGCGAGCCGGTTGACACTTGGCTCTTCGCCAAGTAAGGTTCCACAGGATAATTCGCCTGCCAATTTTCAAGGAGCAACCGGATGAGTTCTTTCCGCCAGAATGCCGCGCCATCACGGCGCCTATTCCTGCTTTTTTGTGCCGTGCTCTTGGTCCTGCCCGCGCTTCTCCAGGCGCAAACCAAGCCCGAAAATCCACCTGCGTACGACGTCAAGGCGCACTACACCAAGTACGAATTCCGCATCCCCATGCGCGATGGCGTGAAACTCTTCACTGCCGTCTACGTGCCGAAAGACGCCTCGCACGCGTACCCCTTCCTCATCAATCGCACGCCCTACGGCGTTGATCCGTACGGCCCGGATCGCTACCGCAAATCGCTGGGGCCCAGCGAAAGCTTCGAGCGCGATGGATTCATCTTCGTGTTTCAAGATGCCCGCGGGCGCTTTCTCTCCGAAGGCGATTTCATCGAAGTCACGCCGCACAAGGAAAACAAGAAGTCGGCCAAAGACGTGGACGAAAGCACGGATTGCTACGACACCATCGAATGGCTGTTGCACAACGTTCCTAACAACAACGGCAAAGCCGGCATCTTAGGGATTTCCTACGATGGTTTCTACACCGCCGCGAGCATCATCAATTCGCACCCAGCGCTAAAAGCGGCGTCGCCGCAAGCGCCGGTCGCCGACCTTTATATGGGCGATGACGCCTATCACAACGGCGCGTTCATGTTGGAGGCCAATTTCGGTTTCTACGCAATTTTCAAGCCGCGCACCGAAATCGCTCCCGCGCCGGAGCAATGGCCGCATTTCGATTACGGCACCACCGACGGCTACGACTTCTATCTTCAAGCGGGTACGCTCTCCAACCTCAGGAGCCGCTATCTAAAAGATTTCGGCGTTTATTGGGATGACCAGATCAAGCATTCCAACTACGACGATTGGTGGAAGGCGCGCAACATTTCCGCCTTCATGAAGAATGTGCATTGCGCCGTGCTCGCCGTTGGCGGCTGGTTTGACGCTGAAGATCTGGTCGGCCCGGGGAAAGTGTTTCAAGCCGTCGCGAAATTCAATCCGGATACGCCGGACACCCTGGTGATGGGCCCGTGGGTTCACGGCGGCTGGGCGCATACTGAAGGCGATCACCTCGGTGACGTCAACTTTGCCGGCAAGCATTCCCCGTTCTTCAACGACAACGTGCTGCTGCCTTTCTTCCGCCAGTATCTGAAGGGTGAGGGCAATGCCAATCTTCCGCGCGCGTTGATGTTTGAGACGGGCACGAATGTCTGGCGCCGCTACGATTCCTGGCCGCCGAAAAATACGGAGCCGCGCTCGCTCTATCTTCATTCGAGCGGCCAGCTTTCCTTTGATCCACCCACGGAATCAACCGCTAGCTTTGATGAGTACGTCAGCGATCCGGCCCATCCCGTGCCCTTCGTGAATTTCCCCGCGCTTGGCGTCCCGCAAACCTATATGGACGCCGACCAGCGCTTCGCCGCCAAGCGTCCGGACGTGCTTGTCTACCAGACCGCGCCCCTCGAAGATGACATCACCGTCTCCGGAGCGGTTGCGCCGCACCTCTGGGTTTCCACTTCGGGCACCGATTCCGACTACGTCGTGAAACTCATCGATGTTTATCCCGAAGATTTTCCCAATCCCGACCCCAATTCCAAGGAAGTGCAAATGGGCGGCTATGAGCAACTCGTGCGCGGCGAACCCTTCCGCGGAAAATTCCGCAACACCTTCGAGCGGCCCGAACCCTTCGTCCCCGGCCAGCCCACCGTCCTCAATTTTTCTTTGCCGGACATCAACCACACCTTTCGCCGCGGCCACCGCATCATGGTGCAGATCCAGAGCAGTTGGTTTCCGCTGGTCGACCGCAACCCGCAAAAGTTCCTGAATATTCCCGAAGCCACTGAAGCCGATTTCCAGAAAGCCACCGAGCGCGTCTATCACTCCAAATCCAACGCCTCCGCCCTCGTGCTTCCCGTGCTGCACTAGCGCCTAGCGCAACCCTGTCATCCCGAGCCGAGTCCTCGAAGCGAGGAATCTCTCTGATCTTTGCATCTGCGCGGGACGCGGACTGTTCGACCCCATCTCGGCAAGGAGTAAACAGTTTTGTCATCCCGATCCCGCAAAGCGGGAGAGGGATCTGCTTTTCGCAAAGAACTGAGGCAAAAGCAGATTCATCACGCAAAAAACCACGAGTCTTCGTGAGATTGATTTTTCTTGGGAGGGAATTGGGTTTCTAATCCGGGTAGCAGGGGCTAGAACAATCCCGGTATCTTCAGGCCCGCCACGCCGGGTATGCCGCCCGCGAGGTTCCTCATCTGGTTGGCCAGCTCTTCATCCACGCGCCGCGACGCTTCATTCACCGCGGCCCGCAGCAAATCCTGCAACATCTCCTGATCCTTGCTCGCATACACTTCCGCTTCGATCTTGACGTCCAGCACCTGCTTCTGGCCGTTCATCTTCACGGTGACCATGCCGCCGCCGGCCGAAGCCTCCACCGCGACGGAGTTCACTTGCCGCTGCAGGTCTTCCTGCACCTGCCGCAGCCGCGAAAGCATCTGTTGGAGAGCGTTGACTTCCATAATTTTCAAAGCCTCACCTTTCAGTGCGACTTCACTCCTCGTCACGCCGCCGCACTTCGGAAATTCTCCCGCCGAAGCGCTGCAGCATGGACTTCACCATCGGGTCATTTTCAAACTGCGCGCGCATTTCCTGCGTCGCCGGTGCCGCGCGTTCTGAAAATTGTGCGTTCGCCGCACCTGTTTCGAGTCTAGCACAGACGCGAACGGCGCGCCCTAGTACCTTGCTCGATGCGCCACGGATCTTTTCCAGTGTGTCGCGCCCTTCAATCAATCCCGCGAACGTGCTCTTCTCCGATGGAAAACAAATGCGCAATTCGCCGCCCTCGAGCTCCCAGCGCGACGCGTGCTCCAGCAGTTCGGCGACAAACTTCTGCTGCGCCTGAATTGCTGTTTTGATTTCCGCTACCTGCTCAACCGTCAGACCCGCAACGGCAAATTCGGATGGCGCAATTTTGGCCGGCTCGGGCGCGGGAATAAATGCTTTTTCGTTCGCCATCACGGCCGCACTCGCTTGGCTCGCGGGTTCCGCAATGCGCGCGGGTGCCGCTGCCACCGCTGTGCTGCTGGGGCCCCACGCGTTTGTCGCCATCGCTTTCGTTTCCGTCTGCGGAGCAAACGCGCTTGCCGACGCGGAACGCGAAGGGAACGACGGTGTTGCGGAGCCCGATCCCGCGCTTCTCGGCGCCGTGCCTCCTCCACTGTTGCCACCTGCGCCGCCGCGTGCCTGTGCCAGCAATTCCTCCAGCGGAGCCAGCCGCGCCGCATTCACCATCCGCAGCAATCCCATCTCCAGATGCACGCGCGGGTCCGGCTTGTGCCTCAAATCATTTTCCGTCTGCAACAGAATCTGGAAGTAGCGCGTCAGATCTTCTTCGCTGAAAAGCGCCGCGGCCTTTTCCAAGCCGGGCCGCTGCTCCGGCGTGGCGGCGATCAAATCCGAATCCGCACCGCAGACGCGGGCAATCAGCAGGTTCCGCATGTGCCGAATGGCTTCGCGGCAGAAGTGCTGGAGGTTGCGCCCCTCTTTCTGGAACGTATGCACCAGGCCCAGGGCGCGCTCAGCCGATTGCGCGGCGATGGCTTCGACAAGTTCTTGCAGGGCATCCTCCGGCACCACGCCGAGGAGATTGCGCACCGGTTCGTCGTGAATATCGTCGCCGCAATACGCGCGGGCCTGCTCCAACAGCGATAAAGCGTCGCGCATGCTGCCTTCCGCCATGCGCGCCATCACGGAGAGCGCGCCATCGTCAACCTTCAGATTCTCCTTTTCCGCGATGTACTGCAGCCGGCTGGTGATTTCGTTGAACGTCAACGCGCGAAAATGAAAATGCTGCGCGCGCGAGCGGATGGTATCTTCCAGGTCTTCGGGCTGCGTCGTGGCCATCACGAAGATGACGTGTTCCGGCGGCTCTTCCAGCGTCTTCAGCAGCGCGTTGGACGCCTCGCCCGTCAGCATGTGCGCTTCGTCGAGGATGACCACCTTGCTGCGCGCCGCGGCCGGGGCGTAGCGCACCATCTCCCGCAACTCGCGAATCTGGTCAATGCCGCGATTCGAGGCCGCGTCAATCTCAATCACGTCCAGCGACGACCCCGCCGCAATTTCCTTGCACGAATCGCATTCGCCGCAAGGCTCGGGCGTGGGTCCATTCACGCAGTTGAGCGCCTTGGCCAGGATGCGCGCCGCCGTGGTTTTCCCCACGCCGCGCGCCCCGGAAAAAATGTATGCATGCGCCACGCGATTCATCTTGATCGCATTGGCCAGCGTTTCCGTTACGTGTCCCTGCCCGACGAGGTCCGCGAAGGTCTGCGGCCGCCATTTTCGCGCAATCACTTGATAAGTCATACGTGACTTGCATTTTCGGCGTCCGCCCCGAAAAAGTCAAAACTCTTTGGAGTGCGGCAGCTCGCTGCCGCTTTTGCGACGTCCACTATTCTTCCCAAACTGTCATCCTGAGAGCCGCTTTCGAGCGGCTCGAAGGAAGGTTCCGACCGGGTCGGAAAGGATCTCATCCAATTGTGTGTGGTAAATCCGTGCGGCGAAAAAGCTAGAGCGAAGGGCAGCTGACCAACCGCTTCCTGGTCGCTGGTCGCTGATATCTGATCGCTGATAACTGATATCTGCTCTTCAAAGCGAGGAACTTCGGGATCTCCGCGGCACACTTGGCTTACCCGGTACCGTTGCTCCCTTCCGGGCCTGGCGGGGTTCGCGGGACCTCGTTGCACAGAGCCCGAAGTTCCACGTATCGGCAGTCGCGCGCTTCGCGTCTGCACCCCAAAGCTTAGCACACCGCTCAAACCTCCTCCAATTTCTCCGTGGCACAGACACTCTTGCCTGTGCTCTTGGGTCCGTAGGGGGTCGGAGCTTCAGCTCCGACATAGGGCTTCCATTTGTTTTTTTGTCATCCCGACCGGAATGGCCGACTTTCTCTTCCGTTCGCGCTGCGCGAACGTCGGCCATGGAGTGGAGGGATCTGCTTTGTTCTTCCTCTTGAACGCAGGCGGCGGTCCGCTCTTCCTGTCTGTGGTTTTCGTGCAGGCCCCAAAATGTCGGCGCGCCGACAATATAATTACACATATAGTGTATCATATAGTTAACAGAGCAAGAGAAAACAAAGGAGTTATGGGCGCGCGCATTATGCAGGGGACACCCCCCCCACCCCCTATGTTTTGCGTAAGTGCGGGAATAATTGGACTTACGGGCGAATGCCGCCGATGTACGGGAATGATTGGACTTAGCCCGGAAATCTCACAAGGGATAAGAACAAAACGTTAAATAGAAGTGGAAAAAGGCCGCTTTCTCGGGCATAACTGCGTTGTCTGAGCGTAGTTAAAGTCCCAGGAAAGGCGGCCTTTTCAATGACAGAGTGTAGCGAGACTCTCTTCCCGTTTGAAGCACATTTTTCACGGCAAGTGGTGGCGCAGTTCGCGGGGGATTGGTTAACCACCGAGGGTGGTGCA